>BNJT01001774.1_pt1 | contig 496596 bp, 544 predicted proteins | sample 8540491 | NCBI WGS metagenome assembly BNJT01 (sample SAMD00202455, study PRJDB9452) | human saliva metagenome | host: Homo sapiens | reverse complement strand
ACAGGCGGCGTATGCGGCGGGTATTCTCGCGGGTGCAGACGGTTCGGTTGGGGCGGCATAGTGGCTGTCAGTACGAACGGTTCCGATTGGCGTGATAGTGCGACCGCCGAGCAGGTTGCGGCGCTTAGGCGGTCAGAGAGCCTGAGTTGATGGGTTTTACTCGGGAACATCTCTCCCCCGCCCAGCTTGAGGGGGCGGTTCCCGTGCGTTCCTATAAGCTCACTACCTCGGGGTGGGCACTACCCAGCGCTCACCCCGAGGCGGTGGCTAAGCATCCGAAGAAGGGCTAGGGTTCTTGCCTCTCGGTATCTTCTGGAATGGATTCTGAACTGGTTAAATCAGTAGGCTCTTCAGACTCAGATCCATCAGCTTTATCCTTATCAGGTTTATTATCCCAACTTATGGATAGACCGTAGTTCCATGAGTTCCAAGACTCCCGTTCCGGATATTTCTTCTGTGTTTCAGATTCCCATTTATTATAAACTTCTGTATTCTCAAAGTCTTTTCTTTCTGCATATTCTGAAATAAAGTTCTCACGCAATTCATATCCAGGAACGTTATAAATACTCCTCAATGCATGACAGCCATTTCTAAACATAATATTCTTAATCATTTTTAACTCATTGCTATCATGAAAATTTTTAATTATATTCCATATAACAAGAATTGTAATTAAAATAATTATTGTAGTTGCAATTACATAATAAATATTGTCACTATTTATAATAAAAAAATTAAACCCGTAATAAAAAAAGTATCAACAAAAATAAGAACAGCTGTAAATTTATAGAGAATTTTATTAGATTGAATATTCCATTTTACTTTAGGATATTCACTACCAACTGATCGAGGCCTTAGAGACATCAATTCTTTTCTAACCTCAGAATCAATAACCCCTAAATCTAATACATTACTTTCAAGCGTAGCTCTAATTAGTACATCATGATACGTTACCAACATTCGATCAGAATGATAAGCATCCATGCTAAGCTGATAGTCCTGGGAATCTTTCATGATTGTTGACCATGTTGCTAAACGCAGCAGTTCAGGTGGAGTTGCTTCCTTCGAGTTTTCTAAAGCTTCTCGAGTTACTTTAGCCGTTCTACGACTTCCATACCACGCAATAATTGCAGCCACTATTGACCCTGCAGTAGGTAGAAAAATACTAAGGACTTCCTTGAAAACTTCATCATGTGTCCAGTGAAATAACAATTCCAACGAAAACAATATCGTTACTCCCAAGCTCAAGTTAATCTTTAAAGAGTTAAAAAGTATACATGAATAATAATATTTATATATTTTAAGGTTTGTAAATTACAGGACGCTGACTTGGGATATTTCCTAAATCAACGTATACGCCCAAAGCCAAAATGACTATCACGATTTACCCACCAAATCTTTAACGACTGCAACTGTTAACGTTTTATAAAAAATTAACCACCGATTGGGTAGTTATCAATCCAAGCAAAAAACCATTTAGAAGCTTCAGATCCCACTTGTTCAGAAAATTTTAAAGCTCCTTGCTTAAGTATCTGTAATGCAAGTGGACGTTTCTTTATATCTGAAGAAATTTCTTTAATATCATTTTCCGATGGATAATTACCAGATTCTAAAATATCTAGAACATCTTCCAGAACGCGCCTGTCGCGTTTATTTTCAATGTTCCTCATTTGATTATTAAGGTATTCAATGAAAGCGCTATCTTTTTCCGCAGATATATTAATATTGTTAAAACTATTATCCTTTCCGCCTTGAGAGAGAACACCTACAGTGACAGTGGAATTTACAATATTCTGATTGTAGGATGATTTTTTATTCATGTCTTCATAATACCTTTCCGTGAATGAGATATTATATAAAGGCGATTTGTCCCTATAGAAACTATTGGAAATTTCCCCCGTCTCATCAGATGGTCCATGGAATATTAAGCATTCATATCCATTTTTATCATACATTCTTCCCATTAAATCAATGGTAACTTTATTAACGTATTTTTTATCTATATACCTACCATCCTCATCTCTAAAGTAATTTTTTGTTGACACTACCTGTCCACTTCTATAACTCTGGGAATTTATATAGTCTTCAAGGCCTTCAAGAACCTTTTCATAGTCATAATCTATGTCCCATTCAACATTACTATAGTACTTCACAAACTCTTGAAGGTTTTGGGGGGAATTTAAAAAACGATTGTAAATCCATGCTACAATTACCACAATTAAAATTAACCATACAATATAAGACACTACAGTATTCATTAAATATTTCTCCTTTAAGAATAGTGAAACATGATGAGAAATACCCAGTTCCAATGGTACCTATGTTATTCATCGCGGGAAACGCTAATACCGCTTACTACCTATAACACCTCCGTTTGTCCTTGAAACATCGTTCAGGCATTAGATTACCCTTAACGTTTCCTTAAACCTAGGATTTTCGGAAAGAAACACCCAAAAACTTTGTTTGTGACGCTTTATAACGCAAAACCTACAGCAACACGCCAGCACGCCGCTACCGTACTACCGCTTCACCTCCACCACGGTGCGGTCAACCCCGATAACACCGCGAGCAGATATAATCTGTTACCTGCTCGCCGAAGCCCTATCTGCTCGCGCGTCCTATTTCGCCTCGGTTACCGTGAGTTCATCCGGCAGACCTGCCGCAGTCTCACCCCAAAACCCGCATGACCATACCTCACATACCAGCCTTCTCACCCGTGATAGAATCCACAGTATTATGAGACGCACCACAGACCCTTCGCCTGAACCTCCTGAGCCACCTAAGCCGCATACCCCAACAAACACACCAGACTCGCCCGCAAAACCCACATCAGCAACGCCGCTGAACGCACGCGGGCAGCTCACGCTCCTGACCGCGCAGGTTTCTGATGCTCTTGCGTCCAGCATCCAAGCTATCGCCATGCCCCTGCTCACCTACGGCGCTACCGGCGACCTCGCCCACTCCGCTATCGTCATGGTCGTCGAGGCAATCCCTGTCATCCTCTTCGCACCCTTTGCAGGCGCTATCGCTGACAAATTCAACCGCAAAACCCTCACCGTCAGCTTCAGACTCGCCAGCGCCGCCCTACTCATCGCATCCCCAGCCCTCTACGCCGCCGCAGGACTACCCGCTTTCCTCACCATCGCATTCCTCGTCTCAACCTTCGGCACCTTCTCATCCCCCGCAGCCTCAGCCGCCATGCCCTCCTTACTCGGCGACGACTACCAAAAATACATGGCACGCCGCGGCAGCCTCATCTTCCTCGCCCAAACCCTCGGACCCACCATCGCAGCCGCCGTCGCCTCCTTCACCACCCCAGCCCTCGCCGTCGGATTCGCAGGAACCCTCAACCTGCTCGCCGCCCTCACCGTCGCCACCATACGCAACTACGACACCACCCACGCCGAACGCACCGCCACCGTGCAGGAACACCACACCGGCAGACTCCTGCGCGAAGGCGCCGCCTACACCGCACACAACCCCATCGTGCGCGGCATGCTCACCTTCTGGTTCCTCTCCATCGCCGCCGTACCCATCACCACCCTGCCCATGCTCGAATACCTCACCCGAGACCTCGGGCACGACTACACCGCCTTCGGAATCGCAACCTCCGTCTACGCCGCCGGATGCGTGATCAGCTCCTGGCTCTCAGCCAAACTCGGCGTCGGCACAGGCACCGGGCGGGTACGCATAACCAAACGCGGATGGATGTGCATCTCCGGACTCGGCTACGGTGCCGTCTGCCTGAGTATGGGACTACACCCGGCGCTGTGGGCGGTACTCGTGCTCTGGTTCATCTGGGGCATGTTCTACGGACCCGAAGAAGTGCTCGGGCAAGTCCTCTTCGCAGACGCTATCGACGAACACATGCGCGGGCGCGTCTACAGCTTCATGGGGGTGGTTTTCTCCCTAGCGGGTATGGTCGGGTACCTCATCACCGGATGGGCGGTACCAGCGTTCGGCGCGATCAACACCATTGTTGCCGGAGGGGCACTCTTCATCATCGCCACCGTATTCACGTTCATTCTCGGCCCGACCGCACGAGCTATTCGGGTGCAGGAAGCACGGAATGAGACAAAGGGCCGTGCGGGTGCATGACTGTACTCTGTACATTGTTTCTTAGGTGCCACTCACCGCCTCACCTCCGCCAGGTTCCGGGCAACCCTGATAACACTGCGAGCAGGTGGTTTTTGGTCGAGCAGGTAGTATTTTCCTACCTGTTCGGACCAAAAACTACCTGCTCGCGATTCTGGGAAGGGGGGTAAGCCCGCCGCCACGGAAGACCCCGGAAAGTTGAAGATCCGTCTGTGCATCGCATCCGACGACTGGGGCCGCGTTTGCCTATACTTAGGAATCCAGTGGTCAAACGTAAAATAGGGAGTGAAGGGGATACACCGTTGAGCTCCACACCGAAGGGAGCTGACGATGACCAAGTTTAAGACCAAAGTGATCGAAGGTATTTTCCCGCTGGGTGAGGTGAACCCCATCTCGACCGCGCCCAAGATACGCCCCAGCTATAACTACCCATTTGTTGCTGACCCGAGGTGAGCGCCAAGGTGGCGAACGTGAGCTTTGAACCGGGTGCGTGCACCAAATGGAATCTGCCGCAGATTCCTTGAACTTAGTAACCACTCCGGTGCTGTGCAAGGCTTTGAAGGATGCAGGGGTAAGCGGGCTGAGCGGCGCGAAAACGGCTGAGCTGATGAGACGCGTGACCCCTCTCTCCCCGCCCAACTTGAAGATGCGGTTTCCATACGGTCCTACAAGCTCACCACCTCAGGGCAAGCACTCCTTGATACCCACCCCGAGGTAGTGACTAAACACCCGAAGAAGAGTTAATTTAAAACTAAGCGTTATTCATTTGGGCGTTGTCGTAGCCAGCAGATGAGCCCGCGCACGGCGGAAAACACCCGACAATATGAGAATAATAGACTTCTGAACCCTATAGAGTACCCGACAGCATTTGATGTGAGCGAGTACTGTCTACTGTGTTCCGCGACCACCAACTCATGCCAGAGAGTATTCTTGATCATGTTTAAATTATGGTTCTAGAAAAACCCTGAATAAGCTTCAAACACAGAAATAGCACACACTCAAAAAGTCTTTTAAATTTATACAATATCTAAAAAATCATTTAAATTATATTACTTAAAAAATCGGAGTATATCTCAATCTACTCAAAATCCCTCTTCGCCTTCTTATATGCATCCTTCAAATCATTATCAATATCCTCAACACTCCTACCCAGGGAATGCATGTATTCTCGATAAGACTCGTAAGAAGACATTCGAAGATAAACAGACATCGCTATTTTATAAATATTTATATCATTATTACTCAAATCTAGTTTCTTGTTAGTAGACTTAGAATATAGTGACTGAAATACATCCATAATCACACAATTGAAAAACATCGATCTTTTTTTATCCAAATTCATTTTTTTATAAAACCAAATCTCTAAAATTGGAAAAAAATAAAAATCATAAATAATATAGATAATAAAAACAATAAAAATTAATACAGGATGATTGATGGCGAGTAACAGTGAAGGATATTACTAGAGATGTAATTACCAAGTATTGCATCATAACAAGACAAAGATAAAATAGAATAATCCATCCCAGATACTCCAGTATACTTTTTAAAAATATTTAGGGTAAATTTTAATACTAATTCTCCAGTTAATTATATGACTGTGTAGTGCCATTAAATAGTATACTGAAATAAATACATAATAAATAATTGTTGCAATCCATGAAGACACAGAAAAAGGGTTGAGATTCAATTCAATACCATATAAATACCAGAATATTAACAACAATAAAAGTATCTGGATACTAATACTCGTTAGTAATTGAATTGTTAATACTTTAAATCGCTTTACAAATTTCTTTATTCGCCCACTCTTAAACTCTCCACTAATATCTGATGAATAGCCAATTAATGATATTAATCTATCGTCTTTCATAGTTCCAGGAGTTATTTTCTTAAGCATACGATTATACCATTCATTAGCCTCTTTATTCTGTTTATTAGCCTCTTTATTCTGTTTATGCATTTCATAAATATGCTCAGATATTTCGTATAAATATTTGTTTCCCATTTCTAGCTTAACTAGATCACGATATGAGGACATAACTTTATTATGCATTGAAATATCTGTTTTATCTATATGAGCATCAAGGGATAAGACAAACCACGATAGAAATAAAAACAACCATGCAGGCACATCTGAGTGTACTCCTGTATTAAATATAGGGCAGAGAAAAGACAAGAACCAAATGCCTCCTAGAAAATGTGTTATAATCCATACATATTTTCTATAGGCAGATTTTCTTGCGTAATCCTCCGGAGATGACCAAGTGTTTTCATTTCTGGAGTTTACAAAGAGGGTCAATATCAATGTACCAAACATTGTAATTACAGATATTTGAAAGTTTACAACGGATAGTATAGAATATATGATTCCTTTAAAATTCCCCCATATTTCTCCTAAATTTTCTTCTAAAATATTATTCTCATTTATTTTTCCAGAAAATATAAATATAATACAAGAAATACTATATATAAGAAATATACATGCAAACCACACACACGCTGGGTACCAAAAAGACTTCGAGAACATTCTCCATGATTTTCTCTCATCCTCTTTACTCAACCAGTTCATAATTCCTACTCCCTTATATTCCTAAAAGGTCTAACACGATATTTTGTCGTTCAGCATTCTTCCTAATTTGTGTTCTTGCGGATTTAAACCATCTAGCAATAGCCGCAATGAGTACCGACTGAGTTATCCACTAGTCTGTAAGCTTTTACATTATTCCTGAACATTACTACTATCAGCACTCACCCCTACCTGAAGGTTTGCTAGACAAACATCCTATAGCAATGGTCAGAAAAACCCCTACCTGTTATCCTCTCGGCACCCGTTCTATTTAGCGCATCGCACCTCCATTTTCCTTAAAATATAATTCAGGCATTAGCTTACCGTTAAGTTTCTCTCAAGTACTGAATTTTCGGATAGAAACACCCAAAAATTTTGTTTGTGGCTCTTTATGACGCGAAACCCACAGTGACAAGCCAGCGCGCCGCTGCCGTACTACCGCCTCACCACCTCCGCCACGTTGCGGGCTGCCCCGATAACACCGCGAGCAGGGGGTTTTTGACCCGAGCAGGTAGGATTTTCCTACCTGCTCGGGTCAAAAACCACCTGCTCGCGCCCTAGTGATATGTATTTGCCCGCGGAATTGGGAATGAGTGCTCGGAAACCTACCCGCGCTTCAGCAGTGTCATAACCTCATAGTGGTTCGTATGCGGGAACATATCCAACAAACGCGCGGCGACCGGTTTGTAGGAGGGCATGTTCGCTAGGTCAGCGGCAAGGGTTTTCGCGTTGCAGCTCGAATAAATCACGTGCTCAATCCCCGATCCCTCAACCCAGGCGCACAGCCTCTCGCCAATGCCTCGCCTGGGCGGGTTCACCACCAGCATCTCAGGGGTTTCGCGGGCGTTCATGGCGAACTCGGTCGCATCCCCCGCCGCAAATTTCACGCCCTCAAGCCCCTGCTCGGCGACGGTACGCTGGGCGCTGCGAATCGCCTCCGCACTGATTTCGATCCCAGTGACCTCACCGTGCATCACCTGCGCCGCGTGCAGGGCAAAACCGCCCACGCCGCAATACAGATCCCAGAGCGTGCGCGGCTGAACCTGCCCCACCCAGTCGCAGCCCTGCGCATACATCGCCTGCGCAATCTGCGTGTTCGTCTGAAAGAAACTCTGCGGGCGCAGGTGCAGACTCATGCCGTTCACACGCATCGGCAGGGTTTGCCGCTCGGTCAGAATAATCTCTTCATCGCCCTCAATCAGCGCCACATGCTCACGCAGCAGATTCACCGACAGCACCGCCAACTTCGGCAGACGCTCCTGCAGCCACCCCAGCTGGCGGCGAATAGGCACCAGCAGCTTCTTCGAGCGGAGCACAAACCGCACCATCAGCTCGCCCGTCTCGGATGCGGTCACCAGAATATTCTTGAGCTCGCCACGCCGGGCCGGAATGTCATACGGGGTCAAATCGGCACGCTGAATAAGCTCGTGCAGCACCGGAATGGCGCGTTCAATCGGCTCAATATAGAGCGGGCATTCGCTTAAATCGGTGGCACGCCCCGAACGATAATCCACGATGCCCAGGGACGGGTTCTGCGCCGAACCGCCCACCACCAGCTTCGCCTTATTCCGAAAATGCGCCTCGTTGCTGGCAACAGGTTCCAGCCAGGCCAGGTGAGGGTACGCCGCAAGAAGCCTGCGCGCATCGGCCTGTTTTGCCGCGAGCTGGGCGGGGTACGGGATTTCGATGCTGGTGCAGGAGCGGCAAAGACTCTCACGGTAATAGGCGCATTCCATAGCCCCACTATTCTACCCTGTGGATGCGCGGGCACGGGTAACCCGCCAGGTGGCACTGCCGCTATGCTGTTCTCCCCTGCACCATCGCAGGCAAGGCGGCGGAAAGGCTACGGCTTCTTTGCCTTCTTCTTCTGCTGGCCCGCTTTAAGCACCGACCTGTACGACCGTGCCGAGAGCACAGATGCTTCCGATAAAACCGATAACACGCTCATGTAGCTCAGGCACGAGGCAACGGACAGCGAAGAAAAAGCCGAGCCGATAGACCCAAACGAGAAAGCCGAGCCGATAGAAAACGCCGAATTGACGGAGCCAATGCTGCAGAATGAGTTCACCGACCCGATGCTCAGAAATGAATTTCGCGAGCCGATGCTCTTTGCGTTTTGGTCGGAACGGACGGGGGCATCGGGGGCGTTTTCGGAAGATTTGGAGGTGGTGTTAGACATCATAAATCCAGCATACCGCGCGGCTCGCCCATACCGAACGAATCACGGCGCACGTCGCGAGCAATCATGCATACGCGCGAGCAGGTAGTATTTTGCCGAAAAGGTAGGATTTTCCTACCTGCTCGGGCCAAAAACCACCTGCTCGCGGCTCTGAAAAGGAAAAGCACAAACAAAAACTCTCCGGGGCGAGCTCCGTACCCGGCATTGTGCCGGTCAGGAACCCACCCCGGAGAGCTTCAACATACTCCCTCAGTCGGGAAATGTTACATCATGCCGCCCATCGGGTCAGCAGCCGGTGCCGCAGCGGATGCGGGCTCAGGCTTGTTCGCCACCACAGCCTCGGTGGTCAGGAACAGACCGGCAATCGATGCGGCGTTCTGCAGAGCGGAACGGGTCACCTTCACGGGGTCGTTAATACCCGCAGCCATAAGGTCTTCGTACTCGCCGGTTGCAGCGTTCAGGCCGGTACCCTCGGGTAGGGAACGAACCTTATCGACCACCACGCCGGGCTCAAGGCCAGCGTTCGTTGCGATCTGCTTCAGCGGTGCATCGATAGCCACACGCACGATGTTTGCGCCGGTTGCCTCATCACCCTTCAGGTCGAGCTTGTCGAAGACCTTCGCGCCCGCCTGAATCAGTGCCACGCCGCCGCCGGGGACGATACCCTCTTCAACGGCTGCCTTAGCGTTGCGCACAGCATCCTCAATGCGGTGCTTGCGTTCCTTCAGCTCAACCTCGGTTGCCGCGCCAGCCTTGAGCACAGCCACACCACCGGCGAGCTTGCCAGGCGCTCCTGCAGCTTCTCGCGGTCGTAGTCGGAATCGGAGTTTGCGATCTCGGCGCGAATCTGCGCTACGCGGCCCTCAAGTGCGGCGGCGTCGCCAGCGCCCTCAATAATGGTGGTTTCGTCCTTGGTGACAACAACCTTGCGTGCCTTACCCAGCATCTCAAGGGTTGCGGTATCCAGGGACAGGCCAACCTCTTCGGTAATAACCTGACCGCCGGTGAGGATCGCAATATCAGCCATCATAGCCTTGCGACGGTCACCGAAACCGGGTGCCTTCACGGCAACGGACTTGATGGAGCCGCGCATCTTGTTCAGCACGAGCAACGCCAGAGCCTCGCCCTCAACATCCTCGGCGATAATCAGCAGCGGCTTGCCGGACTGCATGACCTTCTCAAGAACGGGAACCAGATCCTTCACGTTCGAGATCTTCTGGTTGACCACCAGGATGTAGGGGTCTTCCAGCACAGCTTCCTGACGCTCGGGGTCGGTCACGAAGTAGCCGGAGAGGAAGCCCTTATCGAAGCGCATACCCTCGGTGAGTTCCAGGTGCAGGCCGAAGGTGTTGGATTCCTCAACGGTAATCACGCCTTCCTTGCCGACCTTCTCCATAGCCTGAGCGATCAGCTTACCGATCTCCTGATCGCCCGCAGAGATGGATGCGGTTGCCGCGATCTCTTCCTCAGTCTCAACTTCTTTCGCGGAGTCGAGCAGGGGTCTTGGTGACCTCCTCAACAGCCTTCTCAATACCGCGCTTGAGGCTCAGCGGGTCAGCACCAGCAGCCACGTTGCGCAGGCCCTCACGCACGAGCGCTTGAGCGAGCACGGTTGCGGTGGTGGTACCGTCACCTGCGATATCGTCGGTCTTCTTGGCTACCTCTTTGACGAGTTCGGCGCCAATCTTTTCATAGGGGTCTTCAAGCTCGATCTCTTTGGCGATGGAAACACCGTCGTTGGTGATCGTGGGTGCGCCCCACGACTTCTCAAGCACGACGTTGCGGCCACGGGGGCCAAGAGTTACCTTAACGGCATCGGCTAGAGTGTTCAGTCCGCGCTCTAGACCGCGGCGAGCTTCTTCATCAAAAGCAATAAGTTTTGCCATGTGGCGATATCCCTCCTGGACGTTTCGAATGGAGCGCTCAGGTTTTCCGGTCTGCCGAAGCAGATTTTGATACCGGTTTTAGCACCTGAAGGCGCCGAGTGCTAAAAACAATTTTGGCACTTGGTGCGCCCGAGGGCAAACATTTTGAGCACCGAATTTAGCTTAATCGCCCTCAGCGCATTCTTAAGGCGCACGGAAAGCCACGATGGGGTGAACGGGTACGGCTTCGCGTGCGAATGCACGGAGCCAAAGCACCAGTTTCGATAGCCGAGCGATGTTATATGCGAGCGCATAGGGCTCACAGGACGTTCCCGAAACTAGCGGGGACGATAAACGGTACCGCACACCGCGGTCTCAAGCCGGATGATGCCGTTTAGCTGTAGTCGGCGGCAAGCACCACCACAATATCGTTCTCGCCCAGAATCGAGGTGTCTGAGCTTTCCTGAACCGTCGTGATGTTCAGGGTTTTCGCAATAGCTTCGGCCTGCGACTTCTTGGCCTCGTCCTTGTAGTAGACCGTGCTGGACTCCGGCGGGGTGCCCGACCAGTTCGCGGTTTCGGTAATCGTGTAACCTTCAAGCGCGGCGCTTGCCTTGGCCGCAGACCCGCCGGGTGCGGATGCGTTATAGACCGCCACGTTCGCATCCTTAGCCTGCTCGGATGCCGAGGCAGAGGGTGACGATGATTCCGAAGGCGAGGCGGGGGCGCTGTAGCTCTTGGCGCGCGCGGCGGCCTCGGGCGAGCTGCTGCGCGGGTGGTTAATGTACATGGCGCCGCCGATCACGAGCGATAAAATACCGGCGACGACAACGGGAATAATGCCTTTGGGGCTCTTGGAAGGGTCGTCAATTACACCGCGGTATGTTCCACGGCGGGCGGTATTCTCGTCGATGTCGTCGAATTCATCGTGCGGGTATTGGCTCATGACTTCCCTAGGTTGAGTAATAGATGTACCGCTCTGCGCGGTGGAGCCCTGCCAAAGCTCTCTCTTACAGGGTACCGTATGGGGCTTTATCCGTCCTGTTCAGAACGGCGTGCGTTCATGCACATATCGGTGCGGTTGCCTTTAGCTGCGGTCGCGCACCTCGCGCAGGCGGTGCATCAGGATGGGTTCGGCGGCGATCACACGCTGGCTATCGATCATCGTGTTGAGCTTCTGATAGTAGGCGATCGGGGTGAGCCCGAGCGCGGTAATCGCTTTCTCTTTGGTGCCCTGGTACTTCCAGTGTCGTTTTTCCAGGGCAATCATGGCACGCTCTAAATCGGTGAGGGCGGATTTTCGCGTGTTCTCAGTTTTTCCGCCGGTTTCGCGGGTCTCGGAAGTGCCGGGTGCGGAAGGCGCTGTCTGTGTTGTGGGGCTATCGGCGGGGACTGCCGCTGCGGGTTCGGCGGCTTCGGAGCCGCCAGCAGGTGAAGGTTCGGGGGTTTCCGAAGAAGGTATAGGCATCTGGATTCCTGACGAACATAGGTGGTCTACATGAACACTTTAGAGTATGTTGGTTGAAGTCACCGTGTTATCAGAGTCAAATTTTCTCAGGGAGTATTTTCATGACGAACCCGCCGCTGACCGACATTATGAGCGAAGACTGGGCGCAGGCCCTCGCGCCCGTCGAAGATAAAATCCACGCCATGGGCGAGTTTTTTTACGCACCGAACACGCGGCGGGACACCGAACTTTTCCCACAGGTCAGAATATTTTCCGCGCATTCTCACGCCCCATGAACGAGGTCAAGGTGCTGATTGTGGGGCAAGACCCCTACCCCACCCCCGGAAACGCGATGGGGCTTTCGTTCTCGGTGCAGCGGGATATGCCCCTGCCGAAATCGCTCATCAATATTTACCGGGAACTTTCCGACGATTTGGGGATTGAGCCCGCGCAGCACGGCGATCTGAGCTCGTGGTCCGATGAGGGCATTATGCTTATGAACCGTGTGCTCAGCGTGCGTGAAGGGGCGCCAGGGTCGCATCGCAATAAGGGGTGGGAAGAAGTGACTGAGTGCGCTATTCGGGCGCTGGCGGCACGCAATAAACCCCTGGTCGGGCTGCTGTGGGGTGCGGATGCGCGGCGCACCGCCCCGATGCTGGAACCGTACCCGTGTGTGGAGTCTGCGCATCCGTCGCCGCTATCGGCGCATCGCGGGTTCTTCGGTTCACGCCCGTTCTCGCGGGTGAATACGCTGCTGGTAGAGCAGGGTGCGGAGCCGGTGGACTGGACGGTCAAGTAGCGCGCATCCGCCCACTCATACCTACATAAAAAGGCTCTTTATTCCACTGTGGAATAAAGAGCCTTTGTAGCATCCCGCATCAGGGGAATGTAAGAACCACGGATGCGCTACTCGGCGGCCTCCGCGGGCACATTGCGCGGAACCGCGAAACGCTGCAGCAGATACTGCATCAGGTAGTTGCCCAGCGTTACGCCCGCCGCCATCGCAATCACAATCGAAACCGCCGAAATCATGCTCTGGATGCCCCAGACCACGTTCGTCTCAACCGTCAGCAGGTACATGCCGCGGAAGAACGACAGACCCGGCAGCAGGAAGGTCAGCGCGGGAATCGAAAAAACCGCCTGCGGGGCATGCAGCCGGTACGCCACATAGGTGCTCAGCATGCCAATTATGAGGGCGGCAAGCGCCGTATTCGCACGCCCAGAATCGACCCCCACCAGGTAGGTATACAGGTGATAGGTCACCAGGGCACTACAGGTAATGAGTACCAGCCACCCCAGCTTCACGAGCTTCGTGTGCAGGGTAATCGCAAACGTAACCGTCGCCGCCAGCATGAACACCGAGAACGTAAGCGGCGAAGGAAGATCAAACCGGGTCTGCTCAATATCCAGAATCGGGCCGCCAAACAGGCTAATCGCATTCACCGCCGAGGCGATGCCGATCACCAGGCCCAAAAAGCTCATACCCGTCGAAACGAATCTTCCCGCCGCGGTCACCGGGAAACCGTTAATCGCATCCTGAACCGCGCCCACCAGGCGCGAGGTCGGCAGGAACATGATCAGCCCGGCGGCAACCACCAGAGGCGCCGAAATCGACTCCCCCGGGCGGCGAATCATGGAATGATCCCCGCCCAGCCAAATCGCCAGGAAGGTCAGCAGACCCGCGCTCGCCGCCATGCGGAAACGTGGGCATGCCAATCTTATTGAGCCACTGAATCAGCAGATACACGGGAATGAACACGATCGCCGCAGCGGTTGCGGTAGACCAGCTCGCCCCCAGCGCCGCCGTCAGCGTGGTTGCGCAGCCAATATTCGCCAGCCAGGTAATCAGCGGCGGATACGGTTTAGGATGGTTCGTAATCTCGCTCAGGCGAAGGTCGGCATCTTCCAGGGTCATGCCGCCCTCGGTAATATCGTGAATCAGTCCGTAGGTAGAAGCGAGCGCCTCATAATTCTCGGTAGAGGTGCGCACCACGCGCACGAGCGTATGGGTGAACCGGGAATCGGCACTCATGGTTCGCGAGCTGATGCGCGACTCCATGTAAATATCGGGGTCGGAGGTATAGTTGATGGTCACCGACTGGTTGGTGATATTGACGTCCACCGAATCGAGCCCATACGCCGAAGACACCGCGATAATCGCCGAGTCTACGTCCATCGCGTCCGCGCCATAGTAGAACATGGCCTCCGCCAGGCGCAGCGTGAAATTGAGGGTGTCGCGGGCGTATTCTTTCTCGCGGTACAGGGCCTCACGTTGGGCGCGTTCTTCGCGTTTGGCGCGCGGGGTAAACTGCCGCTGGGCGATGCGCGCCGCACCGCGCGGCGCCAGGTGTGCCACCGCCTGGCCGTCAGCACGCACGAAGGAACGCAGGGTGGTTCGCACGCCCCACCGTCCGCCCGTGCCATGCCCGGCGGGCATCGTCGTAGTGGGTACGGATACCGGGGGTGCGCTCGCTGTGGGCTCTACACCGCCGAACCGCTGTGCCGCATGCGAATTGGGCACCTGCGGGATCATGCCCGTCATGGGGACGGGCTGGGACTGGCGGTATTTAGCGACCTCCGTGACGATATTGCTGGATGTCTGCGCGGGCGGCTCCTGCGGATGCGGTATCTCAGGCGGCACGCTCTGCACCGCCTGGATTACGGGTTCTTCGGGGATTTCCTCGTAGGGTATCTCCGGCTCGTAGGACATCTGTGGAGCCTCGTCGAGAGGCATACCGGATTCGTCGACGGGAAGAAGCTGGGTGTCGTCCGTATCGGTTTCCACGCCGTGCGCCGCCGCAACCTCGTAAAGCGCCTCACGCGCCTGCTCAGCCTGCTCGACCTCCTTGCCGCTGTGGGCAAGAGCCTCACGCAGCTTGGAGTCGTGCACTTCGGAGAGAGGCACGGCGAAGAAATATCCCGGGCGGCGAATACTCCTCGCGTTCTCATCGGCTGGGTTGTAGCTGTGCTCCTCGGGGTTCTTCGCCATAGTATCCCTTGATCGTGTTGCGTGCTGGTGCGCTGTGTGTACCGGTGAGTGGCGTGACGGTGCGGAGTTTCCTAGTAGAAGGAATAGTGGTGTTTCTTCACCCACAGGCGAAGCATCAGCCGTTCCACACCGGCGTTCCAGAGCTTATATTTGAGCTCTGAAATAGGCTGATCGTAAACGCCCACGAAGTCGGTCACGTTCTTCGTGAACGAAGTTTTGAACAGGCCCAGACCGTAGTAAGGGTGTTCTTTATTCTTGAGTTCGGCGGCGGGCGGGGTGCCGCAGAAGTCATAAGTGCTGATCCCGTGCTCCTTCATGAGGTCGGTAATCGCAGTCCACTGTACCAGATGAGAGTCGCCGTACTGTTTACGGCGCGGCTTAGAACCGCCGTCTTTATAGGTGCCCTTCGTACCGTAGTTGATCACGTAAGCGCCCACGGAAGGTTTGCCGTCTTCATAGGTGAAGTAGAGCCTGCCCTGCCCCGCGTTCTCGAAGGCCCTCCAGAAGTCGCGGTAATACTCGTAGGGGCGCAGCAGAAGCGAAACTTTGCCCTGCCCCACGGTATCCATAAGGGCATACATGGCGCGCATATTTTCGTCGGTGAGCTCAACCCGTTTGACCTCGCAGCCCTCACGGGTGGCGCGGCGTACAGCGTTACGTCCACGCGAAGACAACGACTTGAGCACCTCTTCCTCGGTGCCTTCGGTGGAGAGGATGGCGGTGTAGTCATTCGGCTGAATATCGGCGGTACGAATCAGCTCGGTGCCCGCAATGACCTGCTGGGCGTGCTCATCCGCCACGATTTCAGGTTCGATCTTGACGGCAAAAACACCCAATTTCTGCTCGGTAATCAGGCGGCGGTTCGCCTGCAGCAGGGCGGGCAGCTCATCGGCGTCGTGCACCGCCGGGCCTTTGATGAAATACCAGAGTTTGCCCAGCAGCGGAATATTCTTCTCGAACGCCAGGCTGTAGCTGGCGAAAGGCTGCTGCTCGCCGTCACGATCGACGGTGCCTTCATACACGATATAGCGGGGTTTCCATCCGTAGTCGGCTTTGACTTTTGCGAATGATGCGGACTGCAGCAGATTTCCGCCGTCCGGGTTGGCGATCACGTGGGTATCCCACTCCTGAATTTCTGCTGGGGTTGCAAACGTGCCGTAATTTCGTGCAAGGGTCTCTATCTCTCGTGGGGTGGTGGGTGTTCCGAACGTCTGTCGCCCGCGAACCTTGTGCGGTCTTTTTGATGCGCTCGCGGCGCACGCACGCCTTAAGTCTAACAAGAGGCGCGGCGATTGGTGCATCGGCGGGGTTCGTCTCACCTAAAAAGAGCCTTGATGCGAATAAAGAGTTAAAAACGCCGCTTTATTCGTATCAAGAGCCTTTTTATGCCCTTTCCGACCCGATCGGGCGGGCTGGGGCATGAGGTAAGGAACAGCCCGGATGCGCGCCCGAGCCTTAAAGCAGGTATCCCGCCGCACGTGAAGCGACGGGATACCGGTAAGCTGGCGAGAGTCGCCGGAAAGATTACTCTGCGTCGTGGTCGGTTTCGAGAATCTTCTTCAGGGTCTCTAGAGCTTCGTCTGCGCCTTCACCTTCTGCTCGGAGCACCACACGGTCACCGTGCTTAGCACCCAAGGACATCAGGGATAGGATCGAAGCCGCATCCATTGCCTCGTCTGCGGGCTCGCCTTCTGCTGCAATGGTGACCTCAACGGGGAGGTCGCCAGCTGCCTCAGCAAAAATTGCTGCGGGACGTGCGTGCAGACCAACGCGGCTTGCAATAGTGGCAATAACCTCTGCCATGGTTTTTCTCCTTTGTGAAGGAATCGTCTGTTATCGACTCCATGTTTATCAAACAGAAGGATGCACCCCCTGTTTTCCTGCCTCAATTGTACAGTTTTACTCACCGTTTGGGGACCAATGCCTCACCCGATCTTGAAATAAACTTTCAACACCGGGTTAGCCTTTTCTCCACCGGGTTTGAGGCGTCTTCTAGAGGCCGAGCTCGTCCAGAATCGGCAGCTCAGCGCGGGCGGCAGCCTTCGCCTCGGCAGAGGAAATCTGTTCCAAAGCCTTGTTGGCAATATGGCGTGCCTGCTCCAGGGTCACCGACTTGAGCACCGCCGCAACCGCGGGGATAGCACCGGCGTTCATCGAGAGGGTATCAACCCCCAGACCGACCAGCACCACGGCCAGCGCCGGATCGGCGGCGGCCTCACCGCAGACGCTCACATACTTCTTCTCGCCGGCGTTCACCGAAGCTCGCTTAGCGCCCTTGACGGTCAGCTTAATCATCTTTAGCACCGCAGGCTGCCACGGGTTGTTCAGGTGAGCCAGATCGCCCAGCAGGCGGTCTGCAGCCATCGTGTACTGGGTCAGGTCGTTGGTGCCGATCGACACAAAATCGACCTCACCCAAAATCGCTTCGGCGTTCACGGCGGCGGCGGGTGTTTCAACCATCACGCCGTGTACCGGCAGGCCAACCTCCTTGAGCATTTTCGCAAAGTTGCGAGCCTCGGAGGTGGTCGAAATCATCGGTGCCATAACCCAAATATCGGCGTCGGAATCCTCGGACGCCTGCTTGATAGCCTCCAGCTGGCGGGTCAGCACGCCGGGTACGGTCCAGTCGGTGCGGAAACCGCGCACGCCCAGCGCCGGGTTTTCCTCGGGATTCACGTTGAGGAAGGGCAGAGGCTTGTCGGCACCCGCATCCAGGGTGCGAACCACGATGTGCTTGCCGGGGAAGGCATCAAACACAGACTTATAAGTTGCCGCCTGGGCCTCAATAGACGGCTCGGCGTCGTGCCCCAGGAAGCCGAATTCGGTGCGCAGCAGACCCACGCCTTCAGCGTTCAGGCTGGCTGCTTTCTCGGCGGATTTGCCGTCGCCCACGTTCGCGTAGAGTGGCACGCGGGTGCCGTCGGCTAGCACGCCTTTACCGTCGAAGTCGGCGATAGGTTTGCGGTTAGCGTATTTTTCGGCGGCTTCGCGGTCTTCATCGGTCGGCTCGGTATTGACGATACCCGCGTTCGAGTCCACATAGACCTCGGTGCCGTCTGGAATATCGGTGACCCCCTTTGCCGCCACGATCGCGGGAAGACCCAGGCCGCGCGCCAAAATCGCGGTATGCGCCTGCGGACCACCGTCCGAAGTGATCAGGGCGATCACGTTCTTTGGGTCAAGGGTCGCGGTATCTGCGGGGGCAAGATCAACTGCGGCGAGCACGAAAGGCTCCTCCGCGAAGGGGATGCCCGGCGCCTGCTGACCGGTCAGTTCCGCCACAATACGGGCGCGCACATCGTGAATATCGGTGACGCGCTCAGCCATGTAACCGCCAAGGGCAGCCATCTGGTCGGCGAACGAGGTTGCTGCCTCCCAAATCGCGCGCTCAGGTGCCATCTGCTGAGTCTCAACCAGCTTTACGGCGCTCTTAATCAGGGCGCGGTCGGTCGCCATCTGCGAGGTCGATTTGAGCACGGCCTTGCCGTCACGACCCGCATTTTCGGCGCGTGCGAGCAGGTCCTCTTTCACGCGAACCGACGCATCTTGAATACGCTGTCCGGCCTCTTCGGGGCTTTCACCGTCTAGGCGTAGACCGGCTTTAGGCTCTTGAATAGGCTCGGGCATCTGTAGCACGGGACCAATAACGCGTCCGGCATAAACACCGACGCCTTTATATGTAGTCATGAAGATATATCCTTCGTATTGGGTTCTCTACAGTGTAACGCTTATGCGGCGGTCTTCGCTGGGGCCTCGGTCGCAGTCTGCCGCGACTTCGCGCCAATTGACTTCAGCAGCACATAGATGATGGCGGATACGACGGTACCGGCGACAACAGCGAGCAGGAACATCGGAATATTGTTGCTCAAACCAATAATCCAGATACCGCCGTGCGGTGCCGGGGATGCCACATGCGCATTCATCGAAATAGCACCGGCAATCGCGCCGCCTACGATGGAGGACGGGATCACGCGCGCCGGGTCTGCCGAAGCGAACGGAATAGCCCCCTCAGAGATGAAGGATGCGCCCAGCAGCCACGCGGCCTTGCCGTTTTCACGCTCGGGCTCGGTGAAGAGCTTGGGGCGCAGGGTGGTGGCAAGCGCCATAGCCAGCGGCGGAACCATGCCGGAGATAATAACGGCTGCCATAATTTCCTTATTCACATCGGCACCCGAAGAAAGCCCGGCGGTTGCGAACAGGTAAGCCGCCTTGTTGATGGGACCACCCAGATCGGATGCCATCATGGCACCCAGAATCAGGCCGAGAACAAGAGCGGATGCGCCAGACATGGAGGTCAGCCAATTCTGCAGGGATTCGAGAACCCACGCCAGCGGCGCACCCAATAGCAAGTACATGATGCCGCCCGCAACGAGTGAGGTAATGAGCGGGGTAATGACCACGGGCATCATCGAACCGAGCCAGCGCGGCAATTTGAGGGTGCCTAAACCGTAGGCAATCAGACCGGCGAGCAGACCGCCGACGATACCGCCGAGGAAGCCAGCCTTCACGGCAACCGCGACGGAACCGGCAATAAAGCCGGGCGCAATACCGGGGCGCTGCGCCAACCCGTAGGCGATAAAGGCGGCGAGCGCGGGAACCATCAGGTCAAGACCGAACTTACCGATGGTCTGCAGAACCGCGCCCAGGTAGAGGGTCCAGTGGGTGTCTCCCAGGTTGTAGATTGTGGCGTTGGCGAGGATCTTTTCGGTATCGACATCACCCAGGTTCGGCATGGTGATTGCTTCGAGAATGAAGCCCAGAGCCACGATAATGCCGCCGGCGGCGACGAACGGGATCATGTACGAAACACCGGTCATCACGGCCTTGTAGATGCGCGAGCCCCACGAACCTTCGGCAGCCGAGGAGGTGTCTTCTCCGCTGGATGCGGCGGCGCTCACGCGCTTGCCGTTGGGGTTTTCCGCCTCTGCCAGGGCCTCCTCAATCATGGCCTGCGGTTCGTCGATGCCGCGCTTGACGGGGGCTTCCACATAGGGCTTACCGGCGAAGCGGCTGCGGTCGCGCACGTTCACGGAGACCGCGAAGATAACGGCGTCGGCTTCATCAATATCGGCTTGGGTGAGGGTTTCGTTCCCCGAAGACCCCTGAGTCTCCACCTTGAAGTCGTAGCCGAGGTCTTCCGCCGCGTATTTGAGGGCATCCGCCGCCATATAGGTGTGCGCGATGCCGGTGGGACATGCGGTGACCGCCACGATTTTCTTGGTGGCTGGCTTCTCGGATGCACTCGCTTCTGCGGAGTCGGTCTGTGCCGCTGCAGCTTGAGCGGATGCGCCTGCACCCGCCTTTTGCGCGTTCGATGCTGCCGAGTCGGCGGGAGCCTTCTTCGGGGCGCCGGTGCCGAGCGCATCGTTCACGAGGTCTACGATTTCTTCGGGGGTTTGTGCCTCACGCAGGGAGGCGGTGAAGCTCTTCTTCATGAGCGAACGTGCCAGCGTGGAGAGCAGTTTCAGGTGTTCCTGGTCGGCACCATCGGGGGCGGCGATGAAGAAGATCAGATCAGTACGGACCGTCTTTCGCGCCGAAGCTCACGCCGGGGTTGGGGCGTGCCATCGCGAGGGTGGGTTCGGTGACCGCCGCGCTTCGGCAGTGGGGGATGGCGATGCCGCCCGGGATGCCGGTGTCGGTCTTGGACTCGCGGGCTTCTGCAGCGGCGTAGAGCTGATCGTAGTCGGTGGCACGTGAGGCATTGACGACGGCGTGCGCAAGCTTGCTGATGACGTCGAATTTAGTCTCTCCCAGATTCTGGTCTAGGAGCACCAGCTCTGGGGTGATGAGCTCAGACATAATACCCTCCTCGGGGCGTATGATGCGGTGCGCCATGATGCCTGTGCGGGCGTTTTCAGTACGCACTCAAGTGTCCGTAAATATGTTGTTTTTAGTGGTTGACCAGGCTATATGCTATATGCCTGATATGGAATATAAGCTAAACGGAAAGCTGCCTTAGGGTTACTTTCTCGGGGGTTGTCATGGCTGCCGAAGGCATTTGTGTTCCGGGCAAGGATGCTGCCGCCGAGCCATGCGCAACCGCCTGCACGAGGCATTGCTGCGGCGACTCTCCCCGCTCATAAGCATAGAGAAAACCGGAGAGCGACGAATCCCCGGCGCCCACCGTGCTGCGCACCTTCACGGGTTCATGCTGTGCATGCCAGGCGCCTTCGGCGGTCACGAGAACCGCGCCGGACCCGCCAAGGGTTGCTAGCACATAGGGAATGCCGTCATTCACCAAGGTTCGCGCGGTACGTGCAGTCAGCTCGGGGCTCGACTCCAGCTCTTCCCAATTCTCGGTTCCGGTCAGCTGTGCCAGCTCTTCAGAGTTCGGCTTAATCAGCGTAGGCTTTATCTGCCCCGCAACGGTGGCGATCAACGGCGCCTCAGAGGTATCGACGGCGATCTTGCCGTCATATCCGCTGGCGCGCAGCTTTGCACACAGTTCGGCGTAATACGTTGCATCCAGTCCGCCAGGCAGCGAACCGGCGAGCACCACCCAATCCGCAACCTCTGCCTGGGCGATCACGAGCGCATCCAGGGCGTCGCGCAGCTTAGGTGTGAACTCGGTACCGGGGGCGTTAAGCTTAGTGGTCGTGCCGTCCGGATCAACCACGGTGATATTCGAGCGGATAGGCTCACCCGTGGGCAGATTCGCAAACTGCACGCCGCTCGCCGCAAGGGCGGTCAGCACGGGGTCGGTAGCCTCTCCCGGAACCACCGCAACAGTAGGCATCTGAGAAGTATGTAAGGCACGCGAAATATTGACCCCTTTACCGCCGGGGTCTTGAACCGCGCCTACGGCACGCTGAACGGCGCCGTGCGCCAGAGGCGAACCCAGTTCGATCGTGCGATCCAAACTAGGGTTAGCGGTGAGAGTCAGAATCATGCGATGAGCACCTCCACATGAGCGGCTTCAAGAGCCTGAGCAAGCGCACCATCGGGGGCGCGGTCGGTGATCATGGTATCGATATTCTCGAAATCAGCGAAGCGCACGAGCGATTCTGCCCAAACTTCGCAGAATCGCACAGAAGCACCACGCGCCGCGCCGATTTGCAGATCGCGGTCTTCACGATGGCCTCATTCATGCCGGGGGTGGAAACACCAAATTCGGCATCTATGCCGTTAGCGCCAAGAAACGCAATGTCGGGGCGTACCGTGGCGAAGTATTCGGCGGCACGAGCACCAATCGCCGCCCAGGTCATCTTGCGCAGCTGACCGCCTACAAGTTCGAGGGTGACTCCCTCTGCCTCAGCGAGTTTGACCGCAATGTGCAGGGCATGGGTAATAATGATGCGGTCGCTGCCGGTCTTGAGGCTAAAGTTTTCTGACCCAATGTAGTCCGCCAAAATCTCAATGGTCGAGCCGGCGTCAAGAACGATCGAACCCACATCAGAGTCACGCAAATACTCATAAGCCTTCGCGGCTATGCGGCGCTTCTCGGGAGTATTCATGCCCTGACGTGAGGCAATGGAGGACTCTAGGGAGGTAGACTGCTCAACGGTAACGGCACCACCATGCACGCGGCGCAGCTTACCCGCTTCTTCGAGGGCGGCAAGGTCTCGTCGCACAGTCTCCATGGTGACGTCATAGCGTCGAGCGAGATCAGCACCGTTAACGCGGCGTGCAGAAGATACCAGCTTCGCAATTTCGGCACGACGTTCTTCAGCAAACATATGCGCACATCACTTTCAAGGTATGGGTGTGGAGCGAACGAACCGTTCCACGCGAATTCTTAGGTCTATGTATCATGGCGGAACGGCGAATGCGTATCACCACTCAAGACAACAGTCTTGCCCTTGATTTTATGTGGGTTTATGTGGGCACGTCAAGATAAACCACGGAAAAATCATCGATTTTTTGTGAATTTACCCTAGAAACCACACTTAAGGTCAAATAATCCACAACAGACACACACTGTTCACCCCACAACGCATCTAAACCCACACCGGATGCGCAGATTCTGAAGCTCGGGCGCGAGTACTTTTGATCTGCCTTGAACCAGAAAGGTTTTCTAGTGCGTGACGCGTTCAGGATGCGCAGGCTTACGCGAGCGCCTAGGGCTGTCGCCATCGCCGGAGCGAAGGCGTGGTGACTAGGTGCCTTGTCGAGCGAGTGTAAGCACCCATATCCGTGAACTACCTCTTACCCCAGCGCATCCAGAGACCATGCACACCCCAGGCGGTCAGAGAACCGACAAACGCACCCGTCCCATTCATGAGCACGTCTATGGGATCGCCGGTGCGTTCGGGCATCGCCGTTTGAATGAGCTCGATTCCGGCACTGACCGCCACCGCACCCAGAGTGATTACCCCTACCCTTCGCCACGGGCGGGCACGGCAGAACAGCAACAGCATGAGCAAAAACCCACCGGGGGCAAACATAATGACATTCGAGAGCTGTTCGATGCTCGCATAGGTGATAAACCCGGGCAGCCAACCCTGCGCGTGACCGGCATCGAGAAGCGAAGCCAGACGAGAACCAGCCTCGTTATCGTCCACATGCTGCGGGGCGAACACGATTGCGGCAACGGCGGCGCAATACAGGGCAAAAAGCGCCCATCCGAGCGCCCGGAACACTCTGCCAGATCTACCAGACAAGACGACCCCGCTCATCAAACACCGTGCTCTCATCAAAGGCGAAAAGCCCCTTAAGATCGACCTCTAAGGCTCAGCGTTCGGCACAGTCTGCGTATGCTCGTACCCCTGCGCCGCCGAAATAGCACGGCGAATCAGGCTCCCGTGGCTCACCACGATGATGCGCTCCCCGGGATACTGGCGCACAATCTCACGCAGAACACGCACAGCACGCACATACACATCGCGTTCGGTCTCTACCTGCGGATAGTAGCGGTCGGGGGCGCGGCGCTCGGGAACGGGAATATTCACGCCCTCGGCGGCACCATAATCACGTTCCACCAAGTCAGGGTAGGTTTCACTGACCGGAAGCCCGAAATCCTCGCCCACAAGCTGCGCGGTTTCATAGGCTCGCGACAGCGGTGAAGAAATCACACGGTCATAGCTCAAACCCAGGCTGCGCAGCTTCGCCCCAGTTTCACGCGCCTGTGCGCGACCGGTGTCGTTCAGCGGAATATCGCTGATACCCTGCATGAGCTGGTTCTTATTCCACTCGGTCTGTCCGTGGCGAATCAGCGTGAGCGAACCGCCCGCCAGGTTCTTAGGGAAAGGTTCGGCGTGCAGCTTAGGCTGGCGGCTCACCAGCACGTGGGTATCGATCGCATCGTCAAGATAGTCGGTGGAAAGCTCGGTGAGCGAAGCATTCGGAGGAATCGGGAACATGCCGTCAATCGTCTCGTAGCCCTCATGCTCGCGGCCTTCAAGAAGCACAGTCATCGTCACCGCAATCAGCATGCCGTGAGTAGCCACCACAATGTTCTTACCCTCATGCTCGCGGCGCACCCGGTTCAGAGCGGTCAGGGCGCGGCTCACCAGACCCTCGCGCTCCTCAACCCCGTATTTATGCCCATCCGTGCGGGATGCCGCCACCAGCTCAGGGGTTGCAGCCTCACCCTCCAAATCACCGAATGAGCGTTCTTCTAGCCCCGCGTATGCGCCCAGATACGGCACCCCTAGTGCCTGGGCAACAATCTGCCCGCTCTCCGCCGCGCGCTCAAGCGGGGACGAAACCACACCGTCAATCTGCACGCCGCGCTGAGCCATCTCATGCAGCTGCGGCACGGCACCTCGAATCTGTTCACGCCCCGTATCGTTCAGCGGAATATCGGTTCTGCCCTGAAACCGATGATTTATATTCCAGTCGGTCTGCCCATGCCGAAGCAGAAAAATCTTACCGGGCGTTTCAGCCTGTTCATGGTGGGTCTGTGCGTCAGTCATGGTCTTAAGTATGGCATCATCCGCACGATTTAGAGCCGTATCCCAGAACACGCCCCGCTCATCCTTAGGGATGAAAACCCGCACAAAACCCGGCATTATCGCCGCATTTTTTCACTCTGCAGACGGATAAAAACGCCCCGTCTCCCTTGGAAAAATGGATGCTATGAATACTTCTTACACCTCATACGCACCCGTTATCTCGGTGCGCAACCTTACCAAATCCTACGGACAGCACACAGTACTGCGCGATATTTCGCTCGATATTTACCCCGGCGAATCCGTGGCCGTTATGGGACCCTCCGGTTCTGGAAAAACCACGCTTCTGCACGCGCTCTCCGGCATTATTCGCATTGACTCGGGCACCATTCAGGTGCTCGGCGGCGGACCCGAGATACCGGGCGGGCGCGTTGAACTCGGTGCCCTGAGCGAAAAACAGCGCACGAGCCTGCGCGCAAACTCCTTCGGATTCATCTTCCAGCAAGGGCTTCTCATCCCTGAGCTCACCGCAGAAGAAAATGTCTCGCTCGCCGCCATGATCTCCGGGATGTCGCGCGAGCAGGCACGCGGCGCATCCGCAAACCTGCTCGCCCGGCTGGGGCTAGCGATATGTGCGAGAAACGCATCGGCGAACTTTCCGGCGGGCAGGCACAGCGCGTGGCGATTGCGCGTTCACAGATTACCGGCGCGCCGATTACCTTTGCGGATGAACCCACCGGCGCACTCGACAGCGTGACCGCCCAAGAAGTCATGGATCTTCTGCTCACACTCGTTCCGCAGCAGGGTAAAACCCTCGTGATCGTCACCCACGATCCGCAGGTTGCGGCGCAATGCTCCCGCACAATCCACCTGCACGACGGGCAGATTGTGCAGGATAACCGGCAGGATCCCACCGCGCCCGGTCAGCAGGGCGGGGATTCGGTACAGTATCGGGTTCCCGCGCAGCCGAGCCAGCCGGTACCCCCTCAGGACGCGGCACCCGCTCCTTCCGCACAGCCGGGCGTCTTCCAACCGGGTAACCCCGCGGTAAACCCGCCCCAAACATACAACCGGGTTTCCGCACAAACACAGCCGCCCGCGAACGTTCGCTACTCCCCCGCCCATGCCCCGGGCACGGCGCACACCGCGGCCTCACACAACCACGCACCAGCGCCGTATAAACCCGCCCGACGTCCCTTCTGGATGCGCGGCCTCCTGGGGAAAGGCGCCTAAGAATGCAGACCTTCAAACTTCTCGCGCGCCGCACCCTGCCCACATCCCAGGCGGTTCTTCCGGTGCTTGCATTTGCCGCATCCGCAGCGCTCTTTCTGCTGATCGCCGGAGGTATTCACGCCTTCTACACCTGGCTGGGCGGGGACGCCAGCACGGCCACCTCGGTCGAGGCGGGATCCGGCACCAAAAACACGGCACACACGATGCAGCCGCTATACCTGATGCTCGCCTGGATCAGCGGGTTCCTGCTGCTCACCCCGCTCTTCACGCTCGGCGCATCCGCAGCACGGCTCAGCGCACGCCGCCGCGACGACCGCCTGGCAACCCTGCGGCTGCTGGGCGCCTCCACCCGGCGGCTTACCCTCTACACCATGCTCGATTCCGTGATCTACGCTGCGGTTGGGTTCGTGCTCGGGTTTATCGTGTACCTGATTCTGGTGCTGCCCTTCGGGATGCTGCGCTTCCAGAACATCCCGCTCGGCCCCGAAAATATGCTGCTGCCCCCACCCATCGTGCTGATCTGCGGCATTGTGTGCTTGATCATCGCCGCAACCAGTTCGCTCTTTGGGCTCTCGAAAGTGACCATCAGCCCGCTGGGGGTACGCACCCGTTCGGATAAGCCGTCCCTGGGCAAACGCGCCCTCATTCTGGGCTGTGCGCTTCTAATGGTGGGCTTCATCGGGGCGATTGCCTCCCACATTATGAATCTCGCCGCCGATTCGATGGGCTCGAACGGGTTCGTGTTGGTACTAGTAACCACCATCATGTTTGGGCTGCCGATCCTGCTCACGATGCTCGCCGTAGACCTGATTGGCGGGTTCGTGGTGGGCCTGTACGCCCGCATTCGGGTTCGCACCGCCCGCACCCCCGCAACCCTGCTGGCATATCGCTCCATTTTGGAATCGCCGCGCGCCGCCTGGCGGCAGGTCTCCGGGGTTGCCATGACCACGTTTATTGCCGCTTTCGTGGGGCCGATTCTGGGCATGGTCAATTCCGCACCGGGTGTGGAAGAAGGCTCGGCGGAGTCCTATCTTATTGGGGATATACTGCAGGGTCTGGTGCTGGTGCTGTTCCTCTCCTACCTGCTGGTGGCGCTTTCGGCGCTGCTGAACCAGTCCGCCGCTATCTATGAGCGCAGTTCATTGTATTCTTCTCTGCGGATGATGGGTACCGAAGCTACGGTTTTGAAGCGTTCGAGGCGCATCGTAGTGTTTGGTCCGCTGCTGTTGGTGAGCTGTATGTCTGCGGTGGTGGCACTGCCGCTATTCGTGCTGCTGCTTGGTTCGGCTCTCACCGAGACGGGGCTGCTGTACACCGCAGCACTGGTATTCGGCTCGATCGCGATGGGGCTGGGACTGGTGTTTGCGGCGCTGGCGGCAACCGGGCCCGTTATGGAGCAGGTCAGCCGCAAACCGGTCTCGGCGGTGTAGCGTTCCCCTCCCATTGTCCGCGAGCAGGTGGTTTTTGTCCCGAGCAGGTAGGAAAATCCTACCTTGTCGGCAAAATCCTACCTGCTCGCGGGGATAAACTTGTGGGGATCAAAGAGTCTTAGATTATACCTTTGCGCCGAAGCTTTCGTTCCACACGTGCCGGATGCAGCACATCCTCCCACGTGAACCTCACGAAATCCCACCCTTCCAGACGAATGGCGTCCTCACGAACTTTCTCATCCAGAACATCCTGCCCGCTTTGATATTTGAGCGCCCCATCAATCTCCAAAACAAGGCGCTCTTTCACGAGAGCCGCATCCACTCGATAAACCCCACGATGCGTTGGAATCTCGTACTGCTGCACCGGATTGAACCCCAAATCTAAAAACGCCAGACGCGCCAGGGTCTCGGCTGGCGATTCCGATAGAGGACTCATAATATCGGCGATGTACCGTGCTTTACGGGCGCCCCGTACCCGTTTGACCTCACTCAGCGCTTTATGAAGTCTGCTATAGCTCAGACGCGCCCCCAGCCTCTGAAAAGCACTTTCAACGATGACGAGCCCCTCACGAATCGGGGCGTCACGGGCGCATCCGATGAGGGCGGTAATAGGATCAACAACTGTCAGGGAATCCCGACCATATCTAAGTGTGATGGTCGAAGATATTACGCTTGAGTCATCTTGTCGATATACCACTCCCGCACGTTTGGCTCCTCCACATCCACGTACCTGAACATTGTGTGGAGCGCTCAAAAGGGCACACGATAACGCGACAGCCGCACTGTAATGCGTGAAAACAGGGTTGTGCAGGGTGCGTGAATAAGCAATAACTCGGGCAAGATGTTTCTGAACGGGAAATAGCTCATCCCATACTGACTTTTTGATATATTGCCCAGGCGCAAGCTTAATAATCTTTTCTTGCCGTTGCCAGCGTGTAATAGTGCGTTTTGAATATCCATTTTCTATAAGTTCATGAACGCTTTTTGATATGGATACTGAGGGTTTTCGTTGTCTGTCATGCTGCTATCCAAGCATATTTTTGCTTCCCGACTACGCGTAGAAAAGCCCAATCTGTGGATAACTCGCAGCAATATGATGATTGCACGCGTTTTGGGACATATTTTCAGCGATGTGCATAGAAAATCATCACAATATGACGCGCCTGTCCCTCCCGCGAGCAGGTAGTTTTTTTGTCCCGAGCAGGTAGGAAAAATCCTACCTTGTCGGCAAAAATCCTACCTGCTCGCGGCATACACTAGCTGTTAAGACTAAAAACTCGAACGGGTTGAGAATATCGAGGTCCATGCCCTGAAAAATCTGCAACGTTACGAGTCACCAACATCAGATGGTGTTCTCGGGCAGTGGCGCCGATCAGCGCATCGTATTCTGATTTCTTATGCGGCACGTGGAGTTCAGCGCAGGTAAGAGCAACCTCTAAAGAAACCGGCAGGATGCGCCCCGCAAACTCCGGCGCAAGCTCATGAGAAAAACCACTGCTGCAGAATCTGAGCCTGGGCCGCATCTTTACGGGCATGCCGCAGGATTCCTGTGCGAATCTCCATCATGCTAATCACACTGATATACACGTCGTTCACGTCTACGTGTTCCACCCAATGGCGCACCGAAGGATGAATTCTGCCCGAGCGGTATTTACGCAGTTCGGAGATCACGTTTGTATCGGCAAGGTACACGGATTAGTTCTCCTCGCTGCCGAAAAAAAGTCGCCGTCTTCTGCGAAGTCTACCTCGCGGTGAGGATTTGGGATGCTCGGTTCGCGATCAATATCAAAAATCAATCTCGCCCGCCTCTGCCGACATGGTGGAAAGCGCATCCGCCAAGGAACGCCGAGGTTGCGGTTGGGCCAGTCGTTGATAGTCTTCAATACTCAAAATAACGTTGGTCGGTGTGCCGCGTTTGGTAATAAAGACGGGTTCTTCCGCGGCAAGGCGCAGAGCGGCACTGGCATTCTGATTAAATTCACGTGCTGATACTGTAGTCGTCATAGTTTTCTCCCCAAAAGTCCAATTGTAGTAATGTTACTATATTTTCAGAATACCGCGAGCAGGTAGGATTTTTGCCGAAAAGATAGGGATTTTCCTACCTGCTCGGACCAAAAACCACCTGCTCGCGGAATAGGAGTAATAGGAGGGCGGGTGTGAGAAGATGGAGACATGTTTGAACACACCGTGCCCGCATCCTGGTTCCCCCGCTGCGCAATCTTCGACTGCGACGGGGTTCTTCTCGATTCCGAGACCGCTTGGAACCGCGTGCAGCGCGAACTCTTCAACCGCTGGAACATACCCTTCAGCGACGACCTCGAAGAGCAGTTAACCGGGCTTTCTGCGCATCAGGTTGCAGAAACGCTCGCCCGTCTCTCATACACCGGCGACCCTAACAACACCCAGGAATACGCCCAGCATCAGCATAATACGCTCACTGAACTTGCGCGCATCGAAGCAGATATTATCAACGCCGGTGTGGACCTCGTACCCGGTGCCCAAGAATTCCTCAGCTACCTGGGCGAGCATATGCCCGTGGCCGTCGCATCCAACTCCACGGCAGGCATTCTCGACACCAAAATGCACACCTACGGGTACGCCCCGCTCGTGCGCACCTGGGTCAGCTGCGACGACGTTCCCCACGGCAAACCCGCACCCGATATCTACCGGGAGGCGGCACGTCGCCTAGGCTTCGCCGGGCCGGATGCGCTCACGATCGAAGACTCATCGGCGGGCGCGCAGGCGGCACGAGACGCCGGAACTAAGGTTCTTATTTACATGCCCCACGGTGATTTTGCGGGAGCACCGCGCGGGTTTGGGCACTTCGACACGTTTACCGACCCGCAGCTTTGGCGCACGGCGCGCGACTGGGTGGCACGCCTGGAGGATTCGGCGGTGAAAGCATCCACAACCCTGATGATGGAGAGCTAAAATGACACCTCAGAACCCGGGTAAAGATGCCCGCAACGAGCAGAATTTTGGCGACCGACCCGAGAACTCGCCGGGGCAGAACTCGGAGCGAAATCGGGCTGAACAGGATCGCCCGAATCAGCATGAACAAACCTCGCGCGGGCAGTATCAGAGTGGGCAGGGGCGCTACGGTTTGCGCTTTGAGAACATGAGCGCCGAAGAACTCGAATACTACCGCCCGTTCTGGGAAGAAAAACCTGACCCGGATGCGGTTCCCCCTTGAACTCATCGACCACCTGAAGGTGCGGGCGCGCCGCCGCCTGGTGAACGCCCTCAGCCTGATTGCCGTGGCGGTCGGGGTAACCCTCACGCTCTCGGGCATGCTCTCAGGTGCCCTGTACCTTTCACTCCCCGGTGCTCTCGCCTTCGGAGCAGGCATCTTCGGTTGGGTCGCGGTGCGCCGTCGCCTCTTCGCCTGGCTGCGCCTGCCCGGGGAGAGCGCGCTCAAACGCGGCGAACGAAGCCGCTGGTGGATACTGCCGCATGTGCTTGCGGCGGCGGGAACCGCATCCATTCTGGGGTGTTTCTCGGTGGTGCCGATTATTTACGCGCATGTGGACGATACGCTTAGGCGCAATCACATCGTCATGTGGGGCGAGATCGGCACGACCCTGCTGATTTTCGCGGCGCTCATCTACGGCATGATGGCGCTCGGCGAATACACGCAGCAGGACGACGACGAACGGGTGCTGCGCCCCACCGACTACGCCCAGCAGAAGGGCACATCCGGCGATGCACCGCAGATTCCGCGGTACCGTCCGGGGATGCTCAACCCGCGTCATAAAGACGATTCCTCGTCGTAGCGGGCGGATGCGGTTACGAATATTGTGATGGGCACGGGCGGGTGGTTTCCCGCCTCAGCCAGTGAGCATACTCCAGCTCAAACAGTGCGCGTTCGCTGGCGCTCACGACGCAAAACTCGCAACTCGCATGGGATGATGCGGGCTGCACTATACATTCACAAGCCCAAACATAACTCAAGGGGTTTCCCACGAAACACGATTGCTTCATAGGAAACCCCTTGAGTGTGCCTAATTCGGCGAGACTTAGCGGCGCAGAGCCTTCTTCGCCAGCATATTGCCGATGAGCTGCACGAGCTGCACCAGCACGATAATGACCGCAACCACAGCCCAGGTGATCTGGTCCTGGAACCTCTGGTAGCCGTCAACGATAGCGACCTTACCCAGGCCGCCGCCGCCCACATACCCGGCCATGGCCGACATATCGACCACACCGATCACGATGAAGGTGTAGCCCAAGATCAGCGGTCCGAGCGATTCGGGGATCATCACGGTGAAGAGAATCCGCAGCTTGGAAGCACCCATCGCGCGGGCAGCCTCAATCACGCCAGGGTCGATCGAGACCATGTTCTGCTCCACAATGCGCGCAATAGCGAAGGATGCGCCGAAGGTCATTGCGAAGATCGCCGCGTTTATGCCTAGACGGGTCTGTACTACCGCGCTGGTGAGCGGTCCTAAAGCCGCGATTAGAATAATGAACGGGATAGGCCGCACGATATTCACCAGAACGTTCAGCACCGTGTAAGCAAACCGGTTCTGGAAGATATTTCCGGTGCGCGTGGTGTACAGCAAGGCACCCATGATCAGACCGAGAAGACCGGCAATCACCATCGTGACAGAGACCATGTACAGGGTATCGAAGATGGCGGGAACCAGCTTATCGGGAATGAAGGTATCCCAATTCACCGACCGGGTTGATGCCGCTAACGGCAGAGTAGTCACAAGTGCAGACATTAGCGCACCTCCTGTACGCGGGTTACGGTCTTCAGCTCGGCAACCGCGGCATCAATACTCGTCACATCGCCAAGAAGTTCGAGGGTGAGGGTTCCGTAGGCTTTCCCCTGCAAGGTCTCAATGCCGCCGTGCACAATATTGAAGCGCACGTTCCGCGAACCCAGGTACGCCAGGATTTTGCCGAGTTCCTGGTTGCCTTCCACGATCTCGACGTTCACCAGGTAGCCCTTGTGGTTCTTGCGCAGCGCGGCAGCCGCATCGCCGGTGGGGCTCTGCTTGACGGTGGTCGCCACGAATCGTTGCGCAACCTCGGTCTGCGGATTCGAGAAACCTCGTAAACGCTGCCGGTTTCTACCACGCGGCCTTCTTCCATGACCGCCACACGATCGGCGATCGAGGAAACAACATCCATTTCGTGGGTAATCACGATGACCGTAATCCCAAGCTCACGATTGACCTCTTTGAGCAGCTCAAGCACCTCATGCGTGGTTTCCGGGTCAAGAGCACTGGTTGCCTCATCCGCCAACAGCAGGGAAGGCTTCGTAGCGAGCGCACGGGCAATACCCACACGCTGTTTCTGCCCGCCGGAAAGCTGACTTGGATAGTATTTCGCGCGGTCTGCCAAGCCCACGAATTCGAGCATCTCCTGCACGCGTTTGGTGCGTTCTCCTTTGCTCCATCCGGCGACCTTGAGCGGGAACTCCACGTTTTGGGCTACGGTGCGCGAGTTCATGAGGTTGAACTGCTGGAAGATCATGCCGATATTGGTACGGACTTTTTGCAGCTCAAGGTCACGTTTACCGGAAATCTCGAAGCCATCCACGGTCAGGGTACCGCTGGTGGTGCTCTCCAGCCCGTTGATCAGGCGCACCAGGGTAGATTTACCTGCGCCCGAGTAGCCGATAATCGCGAAGATCTCGCCCTTCTTGACGGTGAGGGAAACGTTTTTGACGGCGGCAACTTCTTTCTTGCCCTTGCCGAAAATTTTGGAGACGTTATCAATCGTGACCATGGGCTCGGCGCCGGTATCCGCTGCGCCGGGGCTGATGAGGGTGTTAGTGCCCTCCGGTGTGGTGGCGCCGGGCTCTGGGTTCTTTGCCCACGGGGCTGCCTGTTCGCTCACTGTACGCTCTCTTTGCTCTCGTGTGTTTTAGGGCTGGGGCGGAATACGCCGGATGCGCTTGTGCTCGGCGGCGCGCATCCGCATGTATTCACCCCAGGGACGGCAAAGGCGGTAAGCCGGTTTTCGCCTGGTTTTCAGGGAAATTCCGGGTTACCGCATTTACCGTGTGCACTCATGCACGTGTCTGTTTTACTTGCGAAGCGCCGATTCTTCTTTCTGCAGCGCCTGCTTCAGTTCGTCCTGGGAGAGGTTCACCTCAACCGCAGTGTTCTTGGAGTCTTCCTTCACGGCGTCCTGCACGGGCTGGGTGTGGAAGATTTCGACGACCTTCTTGTAGGTTTCGTCGTCTACCTTATCCTTCTGCGCCACGAACAGGTTCACGTAGCGGCGGGCGTCGGGGTTGTTGGGGTCATCCTGCGCGAGGGCGTCCGAGGGGTTCAGGCCCGCATCCGCCAAGAAGGTGTTATTGATGACGGAGGCGTCCACGGAGTCCAAGGAGACCACGGTCTGCGATGCGTCCACGGGGGTAACCTTGACCTTGGACTTCTCGGTGTCAATATCGTCGTGGGTGGGAGTGTGCACGTCAGACTTGAGGGTTACCAGGTTCTGGGCCTTCAGCAACAGAATAGCGCGTGCCTCGTTCACGGGGTCATTCGGGACGGCAATGGTACCGTCCTGGGGAATCTCGTCTACCTTCTTGTGCTTCTGTGAGAAGAGAGCCATGGGGTAAATATTGGTTGAACCGACGATCTGCAGATCTTTACCCGAGTTCACGTTGTAGTTCGCCAGGTATGCGATGTGCTGGAAGCGGTTCAGGTCGGTATCGCCCGATTCCACGGAGGGGTTGGGCTGGTTGTAGTCGGTAAATTCCTGGTATTCGATGTCGATACCCTGCTTGGCGGCTTCTTCCTTGAGCACGTCGTTAGCTTTCTCGGTGCCGACCACGCCGATGGTGACCTTCTTGTTACCGCTACCGTTGTTCGAGGAGGAACCGCAGGCGGCGAGGCTGAAGACGAGAGGTACAACTGCCAGTGCAGCAACAAATTTCTTCACGGCTATGAAACTTTCTGTTGTTTGGGTTTACGATGCGCCACCACGTGCACGGTTTAACTCCTGTGCGGGTGGTTCCCGGGTTTCCCGGGGGTGTTTACCCATTAGAGCATGCCCCCGGGTGTGGGTGGTAGTTATTTGACCCCACTGTGACACACTCCGTCAACCTCGTCATATTTCTTAACATTTCGGAACATGCAGGGTGTGAGCCAGGACTCGGGCGGGTTCTCAGGTTCGGTTTCCATACCCTTCCGGTCCGGCGAGCAGGTGGTTTTTGGTACGAGCAGGTAGGAAAATCCTACCTTGTCGGCAAAATCCTACCTGCTCGCGGGTAGGTTTGATGCCGACAGGGATGCGGCTGTTGCCACAAACCCGCCCTCGATAGCCCAGCCGCCGTGCAGAACCGGAGCATCCGGCATAGTCGGGATGCGCGCCGTGAAGGTGCCGCGCGCATCCTCTCCCCTGTGTTCCGCCGCAGATTCGACATCGCAGGCTACGGAAATATCGCTCACGTCAAACCCGCGAAAGCCCAGGGGGTACCAGGTTTTGAGCGCCGCCTCTTTTGCAGAAACAGCACCTTCGAGTAAACCCCGAAGGCAAACCGCCGTTCTTCGTCGCGCACAATAAGCTCGTGCACGGCGGCAGAGAGCGGCACCGCGGGTTCAACATCGATCCCGATGCCCGCATAGCGGTGTGCCGAGCCAACCGCCGCCGCACGATACCCGGTGCAGTGGGTCATGCTCCCCGCAACCCCGGCAGGCCAGGCGGGCGAACCATCGACGCGCGGCACGAACACGGGCTCGGTCGGCGGCTCGGTGAGCTCAGGCTCCTGCAGGTACAGTCGCTTGAGCGCTAGCCGGGCGCAGGAACGCGCCGTAGTCGCCTCGCGCACGCGCTTGGGGACGGCGCTGGCGAAATACTCCCGTTCAGCATCGCGAAGGTGCCCGAAATCGCCGGTGGTCTCTGCTGCGCATATGTCCGGCGGAAGCAGGCTTCGCATCAGCGATTCGCCCGCGTTCTCGACGGTGCTCATATGCTCAAGCCCCCGCGAATTTTCGGTGCCGCCCGTGTTCTCGGAGCCCTTCATATCGTCAAACGCTGCATTCACGCGGTTCACCATAGCATCACCGCCGCATCCGCTGAGGTATTGCACCTAGTCAAAGGACGGAATTTCGCCCCGCTGCATGGCGTGCACCGCATTGCGGAAATCCTCGGTGAGCACACCGCGGGCGAAAAACTCGTGCTCGGCGTGCATATGTTCCTCAAGCTCCACAACATAGCGCGCGGCCAGCATAGACTTAGCGGCGCGCACCGTATGAGAGGCCGAACCGGCAATCTGCTCCGCGAGCTGTTCGGCGCATGCGTTCAACTCACCCGGCTCTGACACCCGATGCACCAGCGAAAGCTCCTGCGCACGCGCGGCACGCAGAACAGGCTGGGTATATAACAGCTCGGTAGCGGCACTGAACCCGGCGTAACGCGGTAAGAACCAGCTCATCCCGCCGTCCGTGGAGGCCCCAATCATGCCGTAGGCAATATTGAGTTTGGTGCGCGGTTCGGCAACACGCAGATCGCATGCGAGCGCCAAGGACATGCCCGCCCCCGCCGCCTGCCCGTTAATGGCGGCGATAAAGGGGATAGGCGCGGCAACGATCCCAAGAATAATATCTTCGAGCAGACGCGCGAGTTCGCGGCTGTACGCTAAGGATTCTTCTTTTTCGCGCGACATGCCTTCGGCGAAGTCATCGTAGCTGCCGCCTAGACTAAAATCCTGCCCGGCCCCGGTGAGCACGGCAGCTTTGAGCGTATCGTCCTCATGCAGCCGGTTGAGCACCTCGCGCAGCTCGGTCGCCAGGTGGCGGCTGAGGGTGTTGCGGTTTTCGGGCTGATTCAGGGTCACATACGCGATGCTGCCGCGGCGTTCGAGGAGTACGGCGGGGTTATCTGCGGTGTTGTTAGTCATGAAGTACCATCCGAACTGTGGCTGTTGTGGCGGGTTTGCTCTGACCTTTAACATGCACGGCAACACGAATTTCGGCGAGAGTGGCATCCCCAAAATCTTCAGCGCTCACAATTGATGCACTGCCGCATACCTGCGAGTCCACCGGCACGGCGCTGCGGAACCTGGCGGCACTCACCCCGGCGTTCACGAGCATAGAGGTACCCCCTGCGGGGAGCAGCTGCCCGGCGAAGGTGATGGCGAGACTCAGCAGATACGCCCCGTGTACGATGGTGCCGCCGAAGGGGGTGTGCGCCGCGCGGTACGGGTCTGTGTGAATCCACTGGGTGTCGCCGGTGAGATCGCCGAAGCGGTTGATGTTTTGCTGGCTGATGCGCATCCAGGGGGTTTCGCCCAGGGGTTCGCCGATGCGCGCGCTCAGGCCGGCGGTGCGTTCCGCGGTCATGATGCGCCTCCGGCGGCGTGATCGGCGGCGGTTTGTACGTCTTCGGGAGTGATAGCGCCGCCTGCGCCGGTTCCGGTGACAGTTTTCAGATCGACCCCGAGGGAGCGGGCAAGCCTGCGCACGGCGGGCGAAACTTTGGCACCCGAACGGGCCTTGCCGCCTTGAGTCTTTGCGGATTTTGGCGGCAGCGCGGTACCGGTGCCACCTGGCTTGATGGGCATTTTGCCCCTGCCCACCAGGTGTTTGCTCTCTCCCGCGCCGGGTTTGGCGGGGAGCTTATCGGCTGAATCCTTCGCGGGGGCTTCTGCACCAGCCGTGGGCGCCTGGGTCTGCGGGGTGGGGGTGCGCAGCTCGATGAGGGGCGCATCCACATCGACAACCTGACCGACCGGTTCGAGCAGACGCACCACGACGCCCGCGACCGGCGAGGGGATTTCGACCGTGGATTTGGCGGTTTCGACCACCACGAGCACCTGATCCAGCTCAACCTGCTGCCCTTCGCTGATGAGCCACTCGATAATCTCGCCCGAGCGAAGCCCCTCCCCCAAATCCGGCATATAAAAGGTGAAGGGGTAGCCGGAAGCGTCGGAACCCTCGGGCGGTAGGGGCTCGGGGCTCGGGGCGGATGAAGCGTGCGGTGTATCAGTCATGGCTGTTTCTCCTAGTCGTTCTCGGCGTAGAGGGTTGCGATAGCGCCCAGAATCTTCTCTTCGTTCGGCAAATACAGGTGTTCCAGCCCGGGCGGCGGATAGGGTACGTCCAGACCGGTCACGCGCTCTACGGGGCGTTCCAGATAATCGAAACAGCGTGAGGTAATGCGCGCCACCACCTCGGCGCCGAATCCGCCGGTCTGTGGGGCCTCGTGCACCATGACGGCGCGGCCGGTGCGCATCACGCTTTCGCATACGGTGTGTTCGTCGAACGGGGTGAGGGTGCGCAGGTCGATCACCTCAACGCTGTACCCGTATTCGGCGGCGGTTTCGGCGGCGGCAAGCGCCATCGGTACCGTCGGCCCGTAGCTGATGAGGGTTACGTCCTCGCCGGGGCGGCAAATTCGTGCCTGCCCAATCGGCAGAGGGTTCGCCGAGGTATCAAGGTCACCCTCTTCCCAGTACAGACGCTTGGGTTCGTAGAAAATCACCGGGTCGTCGCTGCGAATCGCCTGGCGCAGCATATGGTAGGCATCCGAAGGGTTCGAGGGGGTGTACACGTGCAGCCCGGGAGTATGCGCGGCGTAGCCCTCCGAACTGTCGCTGTGATGCTCCACGGCACCCACCCCACCGCCGTAGGGCATGCGCACCACCACGGGCATGGAGAGGTCGCCGCGCGTGCGATTGCGCATTTTCGCCAGGTTGCTCACCATCTGTTCAAAGGCGGGGTACCCGAAAGCGTCAAACTGCATTTCGATCACGGGGCGGAACCCGTACATCGCCATGCCGATCGCGGCCCCCATAATTCCCGCCTCAGAAATGGGGGTGTCGAAGCAGCGTTCCTCGCCAAACCGTTCGGTCAGCCCGTCGGTCACACGGAAAACACCGCCGAGGGTGCCTACGTCCACGCCGAACATCACCACGCGGTCGTTATGCTGCATTTCGTGCCCCAAGGCCAGGTTGAGGGCGCCCACCATTGAGGTTCGCTGCACCGCATCCGAGCGGGATTGAGTCGATTCCGGTGCCTGAGGTGCGGTGTCGGATGCGGTCTTCGCGCCGCATACCTGAGTATCTGCTGCCTGCTGGCTCATGCGTTTTCTCCATTCTGCGCGGCGTGCTGTTGTGCGTACTCTTCGGCGACGGCACTCAAGGTTGCTGGCGGGTTCGCATACACGTGGGCGAAAAGGTCCTGTGGGTCGGGCATCTGCAGCTGCATCATGCTGGTGCGGGCCTCAGAGGCGATCTTTTCTGCGGCTAAGATTGCGTTTTCGATATGGGTCTTCGCGTTCGGCAGGCGCTGGTACATCTGATGCTGAATGCGGGTAAGCGGGTCACGCCCGCGCCACTGCTCAACTTCTTCGCGGCTGCGGTACCGATCGGGGTTGTCGGAGGTCGTATGCGGCCCCATGCGGTAGGTCATCGCCTCAATCAGGGTGGGACCGCCACCGGCACGGGCACGCTCGACGGCTTCGTGCAGCCGGGGATACACCTGCTCAAAATCATTGCCGTCAACCCGGTATGCAGGCATGCCGTACCCTTCTCCCTTCGCGGCGATACTTGCCGCGCGCATCTGCCGGGATACGGGGGTTGAGATAGCGTACCCGTTATTCTGCACGAGGAAGACGACGGGCGCCTCAAAGACGGCGGCGAGGTTAAGCGCCTCATGAAAGTCGCCTTCGCTTGTGGAACCGTCGCCGCACATCGCCAGGGCTACCGTGGAATCACCGGCGAACTTTGCCGCCATCGCCAGCCCGACCGCGTGGGCGGTATGCGTGGCAAGCGGTGTTGCCTCCGGGGCGGTATGCGTTTTCGTGGGGGCATACCCGCAGTGCGAAGACCCGTGGAAGGGTGAGAGAACTTCGGTGAGGTCGATACCCCGGCTCATGACAGCGACCGAATCACGGTAGGTAGGAAAAAGCCAGTCGGCGGGTTCTAAGGCGAGGGCGGCGGCAACCTGACACGCCTCCTGCCCCAGGGATGAGGGGTACGCCCCCATATATCCCTGTTTGGCGAGGTTGCTCGCCTGCTGATTAAGTGCCTGCCCGCGAGCATGGCGGCGTGGGCGGTGATGAGCAGGTCATCGCTCACGCCGTTCTGCACCTGCTGCGGCGGAGATTGTAGTGTGTTGGGCATATTAACGCCTATCTGTCAGTCCCCTCATAAAAGCTCTTTTTATGAGGGGTGTGGGTGGCATAAGAGTGAAATACGGTGACGGATTCTAGCTGCGCGCAACCGGGATGCGCCCTGACCGCCAGCGCTCAGGCGGTGGTTTTAAACCCGATCACGCCCGCGCCCCAGGTGAATCCCGCCCCGAAGGCGGTCAGCGCCAGCAAGTCTCCCGGTTTCACGTGCCCCTCCTGCTGCCCGACGGCTAGGGTAATCGGGATGGAGGCGGCAGAGGTGTTCCCGTACCGGTCGATATATGAGAGCACTTTGGAGGAATCCCAGCGCAGCCGCCGCGCGACCGCCGCCATAATCCTTCCGTTAGCCTGGTGGCAGACCAGCTGGTCGATCCTCTCCGGATCAATACCGCACGAGTCGAGTACATAGGTGATTTCCTCGGACATCGCATCCACCGCCGCCATATAGACCTCGGCGCCGTCCATCACCACCTGCTGCGTGGAATCAGAAATATACAGCGCCTGCGCCTGGCTGCCGTCGGAACCGAACGAACACATATAGGGGTATTCGTCCTCGCTCACCTCGGGGGCCGCCTGTACGATAGCGGCACCGGCACCGTCAGCGAAGAGTACCGCCGTGCCCGCATCCTCGGGGTTGGTCAGGCGTGACATCGCATCGGCACCAATGACGAGCGCCCGGTCGATACTGCCCTGCTCGATTTTTGAGGCGGCGTAGTCGAGGGCGTACAGGAACCCGGAACATGCGGCGTTCAGATCGACCGCGCCCACCTGCGGGGCGCCTAAACCTGCGGCGACGACGGGCGCGAGTCCCGGCGAAACCTGGTCGGCGGTTGTGGTTGCGGCAAGCACAAAGTCGATTTCTTCGGCGCTTATACCGGCATCCGCAAGCGCCTTCTCGCTCGCTTCAAGCGCCAGCTCAGCAAGAGTCTGCTCCTGGCGCAGGTGGTGGCGCTGGCGCACTCCGGTGCGACTGGCAATCCATTCGTCGTCCACGCCGAGCGCGGCGAATTCGCTGTTTGGAATGGGGTCATTGGGCACGGCGGCGCCAACGCCCGAAATTGTCACACTCATGGTGCCTTTCTTGAATTTCTAGATAAAGGTGAATCGGCTGCGTGCCTTAACGGCACCGCCCTGATTCACGGTGATCTCTGTCTGATAGGTGTCGCGGTGTTTCTCGCACCGCAGCAGGTTGAGGGTTGGAATCTCGGTGAGTTCCACGAACTCGAAAAATTCGTGGGTTTCTTCCGCCACGCGCAGGTTCGCGGGGTCTTCCCCGGTACGATGCGCGAGCGCCGCCACCGCGAACTGCCGGGCTGCGCTTGCCATCATGAGCCCCGGATAGTGATCCAGCGGGCGGTCAAAATGCCGTGGCGGGGCTGTGGGCACGATGCGGCATTGGGCTAGTGCGGGGGTTCCCTGCGGGTTCTGAGAGAGCCGTTCCGAGGTTTTCTTCCGCGGCTCTTCCGCCTGTTCCTGGGCGGTTTCGGTACCGTGAGCCGTATCGTTATGGCGCACGTCTCCGATCAAAACCTGGGATGCGTCGCTCACCCCACATAGGCGCGCGGGGGCAGCCTGCACGTGCCCGTACGGCGTTCCCCACACGCGCACGGCCTTCGGGGGTTCGGCGGATGCGCCACCGGCGGAAGCCGCATCCTGGATTTCTGCGGTGTCCCCGAGTTCACCGCGTAGTTCCTCGAAGGTATCGGCGGTGAGGAAGAGCGCCGCACCGTCGCTTTCGGCTAGCAGGTATCGCCCGCCCAGAGGGTGATCGCCCCGCTGATCGCATAGCACGGCTGCCCGCGCCTGCGGCGGATGGTACTCACGGGAACGTGCAGGCTCAGCTCGATCGGCTCGTCTGTGCCGGTTGTGTCGGAGCCGCGAACGTCGCCACCCAGAACATGCGGGGTGAACGTGAGCCCTGCGCCGCGAAGCACGAAATGGTCGGCGGATTTCACGCCGAGCGCCTCACGCCCGAGCGCCTCAATCCCCTGGCGGTGCAGGTCTTGCAGGTATTCCACATCAGTCACGCTCAGCGTGACCGGCTCCCTCATATCGGGGGCGATGCGCGTATCGTACCGCAGGAACACGCGGTATTCCCCGCCATTCGCCGGGTCTTCAGCGGCGGGTTTTTCCGCTTGCGTGAGGCCCGCATCGGGTGCCGTGCTGGGGGCAGGATGGTAGGTGCATCCGAGATACGCCGCGTATCGCGGGTCTGCGGATGCACATCCCGCCGTCGGCGGCGCATCCTCGGGAGACTGCCGAGTACTCATGCGCGTATCGCCAGGGTCACGTTGTGCCCGCCGAAGCCCAGGGAGTTTGAGAGTCCTAGCCTTTTGGGCGTGCCGTCGGCCGCGCTGAACGTGCCGGGTGCTAAATCCTGTGGTTCGCCGCTGATGCGCACCCGCCCCAGCCGCTTATCCAGGTTTTTCAGCCCCAGGGTGGGCGGTGCCTGCCCGTGCCGGAGAGCCTGAAGCATGGCGATGGTTTCGACGGCGCCCGCAGCCCCGAAGAGGTGCCCGATCGCCGATTTCGTGGAGGAAACCGGGATGTCCTCAAGAGCCGTGCCAAACACCTGCCGCAGCACGTTCACTTCGGTCGTATCGTTCAGCTCGGTTCCGGTGCCGTGGGCGTTCACATACGACACCTGCTCGGGGGTTGCCCCCGCGGTTTCAAGCGCACGGTTGAGGGCATAGGCCGCATACTTGCCGTCCGGGTTCGGCGCTGTAATGTGGTGGGCGTCTGAGGAGAGCCCGTACCCCTGCGATTTCGCCCAGTATCTCGGCGCCTCGGGCGCGGGCGTTCTCGGCTGATTCGAGCACGAGAATACCGGCTCCCTCCCCCAGGTTGAAGCCGTTGCGCTCCTCATCGAAGGGGGTCGAGTTCCCGTCGGGCGAGATCGCCCCGGCGGCGTTGAAGATAGCGCGGGTGAACCGGGTGGTTCCCGCCTCTGCGCCGCCTACGACGGCTGCATCCGCCTCGCCCAGCAGAATACTGCGCACACCGGCGATAATCGCCTGCGCCCCTGAGGAGCACGCCGTGACGATTGCGGTTGTTTCGCCGTGCAGCCCGTGGCGCATGGAAATATGCGCGGGCGCGGCGTTCGCCATCATCATGGGCACGGTCAGCGGCGAGACTTCTTCGGCGCCCTCGGTGTGCATCACTAAATGCTGCGTTTCGAGGGTGTCCAGCCCGCCGATAGCGGTGCCGATATAGCAGGTGATGCGCCGCGCATCGCACGGCAGTCCGCCGCCCCAGCCCGCCTGCGCGATAGCCTCATCGGCCGCCGCCACGGCAAGCTGGGTGTACCGGTCCATGCGGCGCATCTCGCGGCGACTGAGCGGGTTCTTCACGTCAAAGTCGAGGCATCGCCCAACTTTGCCGCCCAGCCCGTTCTCGTTTTCGTCGTTCAGCCCACTCAGGCCCGCCACGGCACGCTCATGCAGCGTCTCGGCGCCAATACCCAGCGGGGTGACGGCACCGATTCCCGTGATGACTACTCTCGTACTCACTTCTCCTGTGCCTTTTCACGAATAACATCTACGGCATCCTGCAGGGTGGAGGCGTTTTCAAAATCCTTGGGCTTGACGGGAATCATCAGCTGCTTCTTGACCGCCTGGGTGAGCTCAACAACGTCTAGGGAGTCGAGCCCCATCGAATCGATTTTGGCGTCGAGCTTGACGGTGCTGGCGGGCACGCCCATGTCGATCACCTGCTGGGTCACGAACTCTTCCAGGGATGCGGTGTTAACGGGGGTCTCAGTCATGGTTCTCTCCTGATCGGATTATCTAGTGTTTCTCTGTGGTTGGTTATCTGTTGTTCACGGCGGGTACCCGTGAACTTATCCGGCAAACGGTGGGCTTACTCGTAGCGAGCGCGAACCTAGTTCAGCGAAAACGCCTGAGCGCTCAGCCCACCATCTACCGCAATGCTCTGCCCGGTAATGTAGTCGGCGCGGTCGCTGGCAAGGAACGCCACGCACTCGGCAATATCGCGTGCCTGCGCGGGGCGAGCCATCGGCACGGCGCGCTGCACCGACTGGGTGAAGGTTTCAACCTCTTCGGTCATTGAGGTTTCAACGAGTCCGGGGCATACCGCGTTCACGGTCACCCCGCGGCGCGCCACCTCGATAGCCATCGCGCGGGTTATCCCCAAAATTCCGCTTTTCGCGGCGGAATAGCTGCCGGTTCCGGCGATTGTCCTCCCGGCGAGAATCGAGGAAATATTGATGATTCGCCCAAAACGTGCGCGAATCATCGGCCCCAACGCTCGCCGAGAGGTACGAAAAACCGAGCTTAAGTTTGTCGAAATCGCCGCATCCCATTCGTCGTCGCTGAGCCCCGCAACCAGCCCGTCGGAACGAATTCCGGCGTTATTGACCAGCACGGTGACCTGCCCTAACGAGTCTTCGAGCGCATCAAAGGCGTCATCAACTGAGGTGGTGCTGGTGACGTCAATTTTGATAGGCATCGCTGACACGCCGCACTCGCGGATGCGCCCGGCAACCTCTTCGGCACGCTCGATTCCGGTGGCGTAGCCGACGGCTATATTCCATCCGTCCTGCGCCAGTCTGAGCGCGATTTGTGCGCCAATATCTCCCGACGCTCCGGTGACGAGGGCGCATCCTGGGCGCTTCTGGTGTGTCATCTGACTCCTTAGGTTTGGTTCTTATGCTGCGGCGGGTTTACGGCGTATCGCGTGCCGTGGTAGTTCGCCGCGCGGTGCTCAATAGCGTTACGTGGGATACGTGAATGCGTGTTTCGCCCGTGTTTTAGGCGAAGGCGGCCTGCCCGGCGTCTGCGGGGGTTGGGTACTCGGAGTTGAGAACACCGATCTGGCGCAGCAGGCCGAGCTCATCGCGCCCGCCCCAGTGCTCGATTGCCTTGCCGTCTTCAACGCGGAATAGGTGCAGATGGTGAATCTCGAAGGGCTTACCGGTGGCGGGAATACCCATGAACTCGCCGGTATGAACGCCGCTGAACTTGATCACCATGGTGTAGTGCTGACCGTCCGCGCTTGCCACGATCTTCTGAGGCTTCCACGATGCATCGGAGAACGCCTGGTTCATGTATTTCGCGGTTGCCAGGTACCCTTCGGGGCCGCCGCCAACGCCTTCGCTCGCCTCATGATCGACGAAGTCGGGGTGAATGTATTTGCGGGCGGTTTCGATATCCATGTTCGTGAAAATCTCAGCCACGCCGAGGGCAACGGTGCGCAGGTCTTCGGGCATCTGCGCCATCATGTCTTCGATAATATTTCCCCACTTACCCATGGGTTTTCCTTTCGTTGGGTGACCTGCCGGTCACGGGGTTTAAACTGTTTCCTCTGCCGGTGAGAGCAGGGGGTGCAGCTGTTTCACGCACTCTTCGGTTGTGGTGAATTCGATGGCATCCCACCCGGCTGCACGGGCGCCTTCGCAGTTACGCGCAAGGTCGTCAATGAGGATGCACTGCGCCGGGTTCACTCCGGCAAGTTCTGCGGCGTAGTCGTAGATACCGCGCTGCGGTTTGCGGTATCCGACCTCGAAGGACAGCACGATATCGTCGAAAAGGTCGGGTTCGTTGAGCATGGCGCGCCAGTGGTTATCCCAGGTGGGCACCATATTTGAGATCAGCCCTACCTTCACGCCGTGCGCCTTGATTTCGTGCAGGTACGCCACCCAGGATGCGTTGGGCTCGCGGTCGCGGAACCAGTCGTCGGCGAGGGTGTCGAGCTGGAATGCCCCGCCGACCTGTTCGGAAATTTCACTCAGCCACTCTTTCGCTCATCAGGGGCGTATCGACGAGTTCTAGCGGGTCGGTGAGGTTGTGGTTGCGGGCGACCGCTTCAAATCCCGCGCGCAGCTGGGACTCGGTGAGCCCGTATTTCTGGCAGAAGACGCGCATCGTGTGGCTGACCGGCGGGGTGAGTACTCCGCCGAAGTCCGTCCACACATATTTCGTGGTGTTGTAGTCGGGCGACATAAAGGTCCTTGTCATCTAGCTTTTGAGCGCGAAGTCCGCGATCTGCCGGTTATCTTGTTCAACCACGAATTCCCCGGGTGCCGTTGCACGGATCTGCACGGGTGAATCGAGTTCTGCGAATGCCAGGAAATTCCCGCGGATTGAGGAAATTTCGGGGGCGCGCTCGCTATCCGGGCGGGTTGCCAGGTAGAGCTGCCGTGCCGCCTCGGTCAAAATTTGCATGGTGATGTGGTCGTAGGCATGGTCGAAAAGTGCCTTATTCGCCACGTTCGGGGTCACCTGCGCAGTCGGGGTTTCGGTGGTGTTCAGCTGCGAGATCACCACGTTGAGGGGGTTGCGCCTGCCCACACGCTCGGGGGCGATGGGATCCTGCACGTCTGTGAAGGTCAGCTCGTGCAGGTTCGCGGTCGTGGGCGGTGGGGTACCGCGGTATTCGCTGCGCAGCGCCTGCAATTGGTTTTTGGTGAGGATGCGCCCGCCGCTGAAGTGCTCGGCGATCACCCGGTTGCCCATGATGAGCTGCTGGTAGCACCGGCCGGAGCGCGGGGCGCCGCGCCGAATGGAGGTCCAGTCGAAGTAGTTGCGAATCAGCAGGTTGGTGTCCTCGGGGTTTAGCGCGGCGATTTCGTGCGGATAAATCGTGAGCCCAAACTCGTTGGAGATCAGGGTGTTTCCGGCGTCTACACCGACTTCGTGGGCGCTGGCGATTGTCGCCTGCCGCGCAATTTCGAGCAGCAGGAGCGCATCGGGGGTTCCTTCGGCATCGTTGTAGATGCTGTCGTGAAAGAAGCTGTGCGATGAGGGCAGCTGCGCCGCCACGAGCACATGCTGCGCGCTCTGCCGGCGAATATCCGTGAGGAAAACTTCGGAAACCGCTGCACGGTGTACCTTATGGCGATCGACGGTACGGTCATAGTGCAGATCTTCTATATCCGGGTCTATCGTGATAGTTTCGTCGAGCTCTGGTGCCGACTCGTATATGAGGGTCATTGCCCCCTCCTTTGGCTGTGGTTGGTGTATGGTGCACGTGGTTATGGGGTCCCGTGGGGCTTACTGCGTGCGGGTGAGTAAGCTCCTTGGGTGTGCGTTATCGGTGTTGTTATGCCCTGCCGCTGGATACGGGTAATATGGTGAAGATTCTCAATATCAAAAAGATATAAGTACGGTCACTGTGGTGCGAAGGTGTGATAATCCCTTGATATTCCTGCGGATTCACGATGGATGCGGGCTGCGAAAGACCGAAAGCGCAGCGCTTGTCTATCCCGGCATATACCTGGGGGTGCACCGCTGCCCGTGAGGTTGGGTCAGCGAGGATCTGAGTGTCGGAAGGCTTCGAGTGCTCAGGCAGCGCACCGCATCGTGCGTTATCTGGCGTCTGTTATGAATTCTGCTGATTTCGTCGGTGTTCATAGCGTTCATTCCTTTTTCATCCCTACCGTGTGGGTAGGATATACCATCGGAACGTTTCGGAAGTTTGAGTTAGGTTCTGATGGTTGTCTGTGGTTGGTTGAAAAATATGTGCAGCTGGCCTAGGGCAGCTTAGCTGCGGGTTCTGGTTCTGGCGCGACCGCTCGTTCGACGGCGGGTTCGCCAGTTTTGGGAAGCACGGTGAAGACGGCAACAGCACCCAAAAGACCTACTGCCGCACCTACCCAGCACGCAGCAGCTACGCCTCGGGGCGATTGTGCCGTTGCGGTGGCGATTCCTATACTTCCCATCAGCGCGATACCCAGGGCGCCGCCGAGCTGCATAGCAACATCGGCAACCGCCGAGCCCGCGCCGGTTTGTTTCTTGGGCGTCGATTCAATGATCGAGTTCACGGAGGCCGGGGCGCCAAAACCCACACCCAGCCCGAACGTGAAGAGCGCTACCACAACCTGCCCGCTCTTGGGCGAGGGGCTGATAGCCAGAAGCACCATGCCGAGGGCGACCATGAGAGGGCCGGTGGCTGAGACGGGACCCAACCCGAACTTTTCGACGAGTTTGGGCGAGATCGGTGCCACAAGAACCGCCGAACACATGGCGAGCATATGCAGACCGGAAATAAAAGGGTCAAGCCCTAGAACGAACTGCAAATGCTGAGTCATGATGAACAGCCCGCCGAAGACCCCGAAAAATACCGAAGAGATCGTCAGCAGCGGCCCACCGAACCGGCGGTTACGGAAGACCTCATGGCTAAGCATGGGCGATGCGCTGCGGCGCTCCCACACGATGAAGATCAGGCTCAGCACCACACCCGCAATCAGCAGGGTCAGCGTCAAGCTTGAGGTCCAGCCTGCTTCCGGGGCGGCGATAATGCCGTACACCAGCAGGGCGGGCCCGAAAATCGAGAGGATTAGCCCGAAGAAGTCCAGGCGGGAAGAGTGCTTTTTTGAGGATTCCGGGGCGAGCATCAGGCATGCCAGGAATGCCACGGCAATAATAGGCACGTTGATCAGGAAAATGGATCCCCACGAAAAACTTTTGAGCAGCAGTCCGCCCACGATGGGACCGAGCGGAATACCCAGCGAGGACATTCCTACCCAAATTCCGAGAGCTTTAGCACGTTCATGGTCTGGAAAAATATCACGAATAAGTGCTAGGGTCGAAGGCATAATAAATGCTGATCCGAGACCCATAATTACTCGTGAAAAAATAAGTACTTCTGCATTAATAGAGAAAGCCGCCAATATTGAACCAAGCAGCAAAATAAACATACCGGCTAGAAAACTTAGTTTATGTCCGATTCTGTCGGCGAGACCGCCGAAGAAAGTAGCGGTGCGGCAAATGCAAGTGAATAGGCTGCAACAACCCATTGCAATTGTTCACCCGTTGCCTGTAGACCAGTCTCCATAGACGGTATAGCGACCGCAACAATGAGCGAATCCAGCCCGGTCACAACCAGCGCTAGGCACATAAACCCGAGGATTGCCCAGCGCTTGGGGTGGGGTGTAGTCACGCTCATTTTTGGTCCTTGAAGTGGTTGGAAGACATAGCTATATGTAACAGTGATGTCTCAAGTATACAGTTCAAATTTGGTCTGTCAATCGTTTATTTTCACTATTTACACGTCAATTATTTATATATATTTATTGCCGCCCAAGAAACAAAATTAGTGTCACTGTAAATTATTAAAAGAATTGAGAGAGTGAAGATTTAGTTTTTATATTTTCCTTGTAAATACTTTCATCAAAATTCCCCGGCAATTATCGCATAAACCTACCGCGTTGTGTTGAGCGCATAGCATAATCCCGTCCCGTTCACCACGGTCCGTTCGCTGTCTGCAGCGAAGGCGAGCACACGACGAGAACCCCTTGTGTGGGATGCGTTACGCCCCAAAATTTCCGGTGTGTCCGTCTGCTATGCACCACGAAACGAGGGAGAAACAAACCGAAGTCTGTTCCTCCCTCGCTAGAATCTATGGATCCATAGTGAGTGTTTCTGGAACCTCGTAGTCTTGTAGAGCGTATCTGTCAGACCAGATCACGCACTACCTATTTCTGAGTAGCCAGTCAGAGCCTCCCCCGTCCCCTTAGGTAACGGGCAAGTTCTCCGCTGTCCAGCAATTGCCCGCGTACTGTGTACCGCGCTGAATCTTATGCTTGGGGAAGCGAAGAAAGATACATAGCCCTTTCCTCAGACCTGCGCTTATACAGCCCCTGGATGAATTCTCCACCAGCGTGCGAGTACTGCAGCAGAGCATCCGCGGCAGCCTGATAATTTCCCGCGTTCGTGAATTCGAGAACATCACTCGACTTAAAGGTACCCGCACCCAGATTGAAGGTGAATGACACGAGCGCGTCGTATTGCTTCTGAGTAATTTCACGAGTAACGGCAGAATTCACAGCAGCTTCGGTAGGCTTCAAATCTGCGCGAAGGATCTTTTCCCCTTCTTCTTCGGTGATATGCTGCCCCTCATGGATGGGGTACTCCTCAATACTGGGCGCATAGATCGAATGCCCGTAACCGATCGTGAGAACGCCCGCCACATCGTAGTAGGCGTCACTCCTGAACCCTTCTTTCTCTTTCAAGAAGGCAATTCCTTCAGGTGATATCTGATGCATTGGTATCAACTCCTCTGAAGAATAATTACGATTTCATTAAGAGGTTCCGGTCCCCACCGTAACTAAGGATTCAGAGTCATACAAGAGGTATGACAGGCAGTCTTCTGCCTTGACGCTCGAACTCGCAGTTGTGCCAGAGTGTGTTTTTAATCAAGCTCCCCGCTGGCAATTAACTGTTCACGTACCTTGCGGCGCAGAATCTTGCCGAGCATCGACCGGGGCAGATCGTCCACCGCCACAATCTTGCGCGGCACCTTATAGCGGGTCACGCGCGCATAGCAGTGCTCGCGCAGCGCATGTTCATCAACCGCGTGCCCTTCAGCGGGAATCACGGCGGCGACCACCATCTCTCCCCCGCTGGCCTGCGGGATGCCCACGACCGCCGCATCCGCCACGGAATCGTGCTGTTTCAGGGCGGTTTCCACTTCGGTGGGTGAGACGTTGAACCCGCCGGTAATGATGACTTCCTTAATACGGTCCACGATCTGAATGAAGTAGTCTTCGTCCAGGCGCACAATATCGCCGGTGCGAAGCCAGCCGTCAGCCGTAATGGTTTTCTGCGTGTCTTCTTCGCGTTTCCAGTACCCGGCGAAACATTGCGGGCCGTAAACCCACAGCTCGCCCTCTTCGCCGAGCGGCACATCCTGAAGGGTTTCGGGGTCTACCACGCGAATATCGGTCGAGGGGAAGGGGATACCGATTGACCCGGCGCGGCGCGTATCGTTGAGCGGATTGCATGAGACGAGCGGCGCACACTCGGTCAGCCCATACCCCTCAACCATGTACCCGCCGGATGACTCCTCCCACTCTGCCACCAGCTCGGGCGGCAGGTTCATGGCACCCGAAACCGCATAGCGAACGCCCTGCAGCGAGATGCCCTGCTCTTTGGCGACATCCATCAGGCGGCGGTAGACCGGTGGTACTGCGGGCAGAATCGTGGGGCGGGTCTTCTTCATCGCCTTAGTAATCAGACCCATATCGACGGTTGGGAAGAGCACCAGCCGGGCGCGGCACAGCGCCGCGATCGTTACGCCCAAGGTCATGCCGTAGGCGTGGAAGAGAGGTAGCACCGAGTAGATGCTTTCGTCGTCGCCGGGCTGAATCCAGGCTTCGCCCATGCGCCCGTTCGATTCGAGGTTGCGGTGGGTGAGCATGACGCCCTTGGGCAGTCCGGTGGTGCCGGAGGTGTACTGCAAGAGCGCTACGTCGTGAGCGGTGGGCCGTTTAAAGTCGGGGTCGATCGGCGGACTCTTGAGAAGCTGCGCCCAGCTTGTGGTTCCGGGGGCGGCTCCTTCGAGTTTTTCTCGTGAACTGCGCGCCTTTTTGACCGGCAGTTTGAGCGCCGCACGGGTGAGAGCGGGCATCGCCTTGATAAGGTTCACGGCGTAAATATGCGTCGGTCTGATGTCTGCGGGCAGGCCCGTAATACGCCCGGAAATTTTATCCCACACGATAGCAGCCTTCGCGCCGTGGTCCTCGAACATATGCCGCAGCTCGGCGCCGGTGTAGAGGGGGTTGTGTTCCACGACGATCGCGCCCAGTCGCAGAATCGCGTAGAAGGCAATAATATGCTGCGGGCAGTTGGGCAGAATCAGGGCGACTCGATCCCCCCGCCTGCACCCCGGCCAGGCGCAGCCCTTCGGCGGCGCGGTCGACCTGACTGCCGAGTTCGGCGTAGGTGGTGGTTGCGCCGAAGAATTCGAGGGCGACCTTGTGGGGAACCTCTCGGACAGCATCGTCAATCAGGTGGCTCAGCGAGGTTTCGGACAGGTGAACGTCTACGGCGACGCCGGGTGAATAATTTTTGAGCCAGGGGCGATGCGCCAGCGGGTTCTGCCCGGAGGCGGTATCAGGCGTGGTTTGAGTGGGTGCGGGTCTTTGAGATTCCTGCGCGGAGGCTTGGGCATCGTGCGGATGCGGGTCGTGATATTGCGGGTCAGTCATGCTTCGATTGTGCCTGTTGAGACCTGTTTCGCTCAACCCGCGACGCGCTGTGCGACGTCACGAGCGGTCACTCTTCCCTCCCAAATCTGCCGCGAGCAGATAACAATCCGCTATCTGCTCGTCGAAATCCTATCTGCTCTCAAGACCTGGGGATCAGCGGGGAGATTTTGTAAGCTCCCAAAGCTCCCTTAGTTATACATGCCATACAAGTCTTGCGCATAGTATAAGGAGTTAAGGATTGCGCCAAGAAGTTCCCATTTTATCTAGCTCTGTCTCTATATCTTGGCCATATTGTTTCCATAGAGCGGGCTGATTAATCTTCAGCGCTTCAACGCCACGATAGACACGCTCACCATCCAATCCCCATTCAGGTTTTGAGGAAAGACCATCTTTTAATGCTTGCTGATGAATTCGACTTACTATAGAAGGTAATATCTGAATAGAGCGCATCATAAGATGCTGCTCATCCTGTGAAGAAGTTTCGAAACACTTCCCAGAGTCTCTACTATCAATGCAGCAAGCCACGTAATAGTATCTGAATATCGAGAGTTATCCCATTCTCCCAAACCATAGAATAGGCCACCACCATGCATTCCATTGGCTAAAGAACTCAGGAGAGTGTATTTATATCCTTTCGGAGAGTCACTCTTCATATTGTTATTTGCAATATTCTCCAAGCTTCCTAGAAGAACACCCGTCAGAACATTGGCTTTAAAGCCACCGTATTGGAAATCCTTTAAAACCGGCAAACCAGCATAACCTATTAGATAGCTAGACAGCTCAGGAATACTCCTTACAAGCTCGCGATAGAATTGAAGCCCTTCTCCCTTATCGAGACAAAATGCAGACTCAGGATCTGTGTACACTTCAGCAAAACTACCATAAGGCACATCTAAATTTTTCTGCTGTAGCCTTTCGATAAAGGACTCTAATTCACGTTCACTACAGTTTCCCCGAATCCTGCATCGTTCCAGCAAGCTACCCTTAATGCACTCCACACATACCTCCGAGAAATTATTTTTGGGTAGCGGAGTAACGGGATTACTCCAATATAACCGGGCAAGTTTATCCCTATCAGAACCCTCTGGCCACTTCCGAATTTCCCGACCGAAAAGAGTAACCATTTGACGGTTCCGAGATTCCACCAAACGTTCCATGAGATGCTCTAACCTCTGGTTGTATACAAACCCTTTATCTCATCAAGAACTTTCTGAGTGTCTTCACTCCCTTTCTTACCAAGTTTCCATAAACCAATAGGGATAGCTACAGTAGCGAGGAAGGAAAGAAAAGCTATAACGATGGTAATAAAAGCAAAGGTAAATGCTGGTTCACTCCAGTCCCACCATTTCATAAATTCTCCTTATCTGTAAATTTAAACCATGTATTGAGAATAGCTTAAACGCCGTATAGTTGCAACCATAAACTAACAGACCCATAAACACCATATTTAAATCAAAACATTTTACAGCCTCAAATCCGCAGGCACAGGGAATTTAGTCGGAATATCGTCAAGGATATCGGAATACCTACAAATCTGGGATCGTCAAGAAAGCAGTCCATAACATCAGCATCGCCGCATATCCGCACAGCGATTTTGAGATACCTCCAAAGCGCTGTTAAATGCGGGAATTCATGCCGCTGCATGTACCAAGCTAGAAGGTCTTTATCCCTTTTTGAGCTATTACATGTACAACATGCCGCTACTATATTGTTGCCAGAGTCCTACCCGCTGCGAGTTCGTGGAATCACATGATCAAAAGTTATTCTTTCCGAGCTTCCGCAATATGAGCATATATGTCCCCGATGGAATTTTACCTTTTCGTCCTCAGAGCATGACTCCATCGTCATAGTTCCATCCAACAGTCCCTTTTTGTACGAATCATATACGCTGTTTTCTTATACTTTTCATCTCTGCACTTCACAGCATAATGGGCCGTTGCCAGGTTTTACAGACGAATAGTAAAGAAACTCCCTGCACCGTCCCCTCGCTGCGCACGAACTTTCTCATATTTCTCCTCTGCCCTCTATCGAATGACATTCCGGTCTAACTCCCCCTCCCATACCACCACGTATTCCAGAAGCGTCTCGATATACAACGACGTACACCACATGCATCAGCACGCATCGCAATGTTACGGTGGAAAATATGAGTGAGAAGTCTTTCGGCGATAATCCCACACACCAGAATTCGAGCTCGCAGATCTCGGCAGCGGGCACCGCACGCCCGGCTCTTCCTCTCCGGAAACTCTACGGTATGCGTTTGGGATTAGCAGGTATAACGCTTGCGCTCATGGCTCAGACTCTTCTTGCCATCTTTTATCCGAGTTCTCTCAATTATTTCCCGGTGTATACATCCTCACCTATCCTCGTTACCGTCCTCTACTGGGCTCTACTGGGCTCTGCAGATCACCGCGACAGTATTTTATCTGCGGTCACGGCATTTAGGGTTTATTCTCGGAGCCAATATCGTGGGTGCGCTGCATCATGGGCTTGACCTCTTCATGCTTATCTTCCTGGGGCTTCTGTATCATCCGGACGGTATCGGTCATTATCTCGAAGGGGCAAGCGCTGTATATATAATTGCTTACTGGCTCGGACAGGCTGTCACCCTCATCGACTTTACGCTCTGCATTGTCTTTATCATCGTGCTCATGCGTGTGTTTTCTCGCCGCCGCCAGAGCAAAGTTCAGCCCTAGCGCCTAGTCCAGTTCCCCGCGGTCAAGCCCTAGTTGAGAGAACTATGCAGTAAGCCTGCATCCGATGGGGCCTATCTGAGATACTAGGTGTATGAGCAACAGGCATGACATTACCGACGAGCAGTTTAAAAAGCTGCTCCGAGAAATCTCGAAACGCTTCGCCATTCTGGGCGGCATCGTGATTCTCATCGGCTTAGCGATTATCCTCATCATGTACTTCTGGATGGGAGGGACTCACTCATGAGCAAGCCCAACCGCCAGAACCTCAGCGAGGCTTTTGAACGCATGACGGCGGGCAAAGCCTACCGCTTTACCGAGGAGAATAAGCAGGTCGGCGATTCCATCTACCAGGCGGTCAAGTTTTTCGAGCAGTACTATGCGCGCGGCGAGCACGCCCACGGCATGCAGGTGCTCCGTGACCACCTGGGAAGCCTGGGTGAGCATACCCAGATGCGCCCGCCGGTTGCCTTCGATTTTGGAGTCAATACCCATATCGGCAAGTATTGTTTCTTCAATTTCAACACCACGTTCCTAGACGTAGCCCCCATTACCATCGGCGACTATGTGTTTGTCGGTCCCGGCTGCCAGTTCCTCACCCCCACCCACCCGATTAATGTTCAGGATCGCATCAATTTTTGGGAGGGCGCCCTGCCGATCACGGTGGGCAATAACGTGTGGATAGGCGGCGGAGTCATTATTCTTGGAGGCGTCACGATCGGCGAAAACGCGGTGATCGGGGCGGGGTCCGTGGTCACGAAAGACGTTCCCGCGAACACGATCGTCGCCGGTAATCCAGCGCGCACTATTCGTACTATTGATCCGGAACAGCGACCGGCACATCCGCACCAATACAGCGAAGAGGAGATGGCACAGGCACAGGAGTTTTATGCGCGCCTTGAAGCTGATAACTTTTAATATCGCTCAACTTCCGTACCTTTAAACTGAGCGCCACAAGCGCCACGGTTTTTATGAGCATATATAGATCAAAATTCTCAGATGCCAACCACCGATATGGAGGCGACCATGACATCTACCCCAAAGAATACCTCAGGTCCCCATCACAATACCCCTGCTGAAGAAAATACCGCTCGCGCGAAGGATAAAACGAACCAGAGTGAGCTTCGGGAGAACTCTCATGACGCCTGGGACGCCGCTTTTGAAAGCGACGACCCGACCGTTGTGCTCTCCCCCAAGGATGTACCGGTCGATGATATAGCCGAAGAGAAAACCCGTCCTCTCTCTGCCGCCGACCAGCGGAAATATCTTGAGGAAAGCTCTTCATCCGCCAATGCGCAGATGAAGACCGATGCGGATACCACCAAGGATCGTTCACGCGATAGCGATTCTTCCTTCGGCTGGCTAGAGGATTCCGACGAGTCTGCCGGTAGCGACTCCGTGGATCAGTTACGCCCCGCCGTGCCCAGCAGCATGGTTACCTACAGTACGGAGGCGCTTCCCCCGCTCCCCGAGCATCCCACAACGCCCAGGGAAGGCGGCGACAGTGATGCCATTGTGGCTGTGTCTGCGCCTTCCCCCGCGCAAAATTACCTTATAGAAGACGGTGAGGATACCGACGAGCACGCCCCCATTCTTACAGCGGCAACTGCGTTCGAGCTTCAGAAAGCACGCTACGGGCGACTTCAGGTTATTCCCGGGCTGATGGGCTGGTTCGCCGCAATGGGCGTTTTGCAGTTTTTGCTCTGGGTTACGGCAACCGTGGTCGAGGCTAATCACGGGTCCCCCTACGATTCCTTGGCTCCTATTGTGCGTGGGCTATTCTCGGGGAACGATGCGCTCGCTCTCTGGCAGGGTATCGGAACCGGTGCCGCATACCTGGTGGCGTACTGCATCGGCGGTTATGTGGCTGGCCGCATGGCACGGTTCTCCAGCGCAAAGCAGGGCATTTCGGTGTGGCTGTGGCAGGTCATGATCATGTTTGCGGCAAGTCTGCTCACCTATTTCACGCCCCAGGTTTTCCAGGGAGGCTCCGCAAACCTTTCCGTGCAGTGGTATATGCAGCACGGTACGGCAAGCGCTATTCTTTCGGTTGCGTTGGTTCTCTGCATCACCTTCATCGCTGCGGTTCTGGGCGGCCTGATGGGCGGTCTCTATCACCGTCGTGTGGAACGCTACGCACAAAACTATGTGGACCAGGAGTTATAACGTTTCAGGCATATAACCCATAGGGAATATAGTGATTGGGGCAGGGTTTCGTGACGACATGAGAACCCTGCCCCCATTTTTGTGTGCACGATATGGCTATATGCCAACTCGGGAATATTCCAGAAACAGAATATAGTGGCGGGTCAGAGACCCCCGAATACACCAGGGCGCCGAAGGAAGAGAGTCCTTCGGCGCCCTTGAGCGTTACTGTACTTGTAAGCGCTACATATCCAGAAGCATGGCAGGTTCTTCGAGAATCGCGGCAACATCCGCCATAAAACGCGCCGAGAGGTCGCCGTCTACCACGCGATGATCGAAAGAACCGCCCAGCGTGGTTACCCAACGCGGAATAACCTCACCATCAACCACCCAGGGCTTCTGCTTAATAGTGCCGAAGGCAACGATCGCCACCTCGCCGGGGTTGATAATCGGGGTTCCCGTATCGATGCCAAGCGAACCGATATTCGTAATCGTCAGGGTTCCATTCGCCATCTCGGCGGGCTGGGTCTTCCCTTCGCGAGCACGAGTCGTCAGGTTATTCAAGGCGATCGCCAGCTCACGCAGAGAGAGCTCTTGCGCATCCTTGATATTCGGCACCATCAGCCCGCGCGGGGTCGCCGCCGCAATGCCCAAGTTCATAAAGCGCTTGATCTGAATCTCGCTGTCCGTCCACGTAGCGTTCACCTGGGGGTTCCGTTCGGCCGCCCAAATTACGGCAGCGGCAAGCACCAACAGCGGAGTTACCTTCACGCCCTCGAAGTGGCGCGACTTCTTCAAACGCTTGATAAATTCCATGGTGCGCGAAGCATCCACGTCCACGAAAATCGACACGTGCGGGGCGCTAAACGCCGAAGAAACCATAGCCTTCGCGGTTGCCTTGCGCACCCCGCGCACCGGAATATGCTGCATGCGGTCGCCCTGTGTGGACGGGGACTGCCAGAAACGCTGGCTCGTGGACTCCTGCACGTCGTTAAGATGCGCCACATAGTTCAACAGGTCTTGTTTCGTCACCTGTCCGCGCGAGCCGGTCGCGGTCACATTCGCCAGATCGACGCCCAGCTCTTTTGCCGCCAAGCGTACGGGTGGCGCCGCCAGCGATGGGCGATGCGGCACCGGCTCCTGCGTCGGCTGTGCGGTTACGACGGGCCCCTCAGCCCCGCCTTGGAAACGCTGCACCACCGTATTGAACGGGCTGTTTTCCACGAATTTGGAGGCGCGTTCGGCAAGCTCGCTGAAAAGCCCCTGATTGCGCGGCTCGGGTGACGAGGGGGGTATGCGCCACCGGCATCTCCTGAGCGGGCGATGCCGGGGTCTGCGGCGCGGCGTTCTGGGTCCTTGCGGATGCGGGGCGCTTGCGGGCGCGGCGCTTCACCGAATCGGCCTTGGGGCCCGAACCCACGAGTGCCTGGTTACCGCTCTCGCCCTCATCGGCGGATGCGGCGGGCGCATCCTGCGGTTCGTCTGCGGTGGATGCGGCACTGCCGGAGATCGCGATAATAGGCGTCCCAACTTCGATCGTCTCGCCCTCGCTCACCAGAATCTTCTCCACGGTGCCGGTGTAGGGCGAGGGCAGTTCCACGACGGATTTGGCGGTCTCGATTTCGACGAGAACATCGTTGATGCTGACCTCGCTGCCAACGCTGACTTTCCAGGTGAGGATCTCAGCCTCAGTAAGACCCTCACCCACATCAGGGAGATTAAAAATCTGGGACATTTTATGCCTTTCGCTAGGGAATATAGCCTGTCGGGAATATTCTTCGCGGGTTATATAAGGAATATGGAATATACGGGTTTAGTATTCAAATGAGCGATCAACGGCTTCGAGAATACGGTCAATATCGGGCACATATTCGTCCTCCGTGCGCGGTACCGGGTACGGCATATAGTAGCCGCCCACACGCAGCACCGGTGCCTGCAGACTGTAGAAGCAGCGCTCGGTGATCGCGGCGGCAAGTTCGCCGCCCATACCCCCGAAGGTCGGCGCTTCGTGGGCAACAATCAGGCGCCCGGTCTTCACCACGGATGCGGCGACGGTGGGCACATCCATCGGAGATATCGACCGCAGGTCAATGACTTCGATCGAGCGTCCATCTTCAACGGCGGCCTCCGCGGCGGCGAGCGCTACCGGCACCAGCGGACCGTATGCCACGATGGTCGCGTCTGTGCCTTCACGCACCACCTGCGCCTGGAACGGGTCAAAGTCGGTGTCCGCAAAGTTCACCTCGCCCTTGAGCCAGTAGCGGCGTTTGGGCTCGAAAATAATCACCGGGTCGTCGCATTCAATGGATTTGCGGGTCATCCAGTAGGCGTCATGCGGTGAGGACGGTGTTACGATGCGCAGCCCGGCGGTGTGCGCGAACAGCGCCTCGGGCGATTCCGAGTGATGCTCGACCGCCCCGATGACGCCGCCGTAGGGAATACGGATCGTAACCGGAACAATATAATTTTTTGTCGCTGCGGTTGTGGATTTTGGCGAGCTGGGTGGTGATCTGGTTGTAGGCGGGGAAGACGAACCCGTCGAACTGAATCTCGGCTACGGGCCGATAGCCGCGCATCGCCATGCCGATGGAGGTGCCCACAATACCGGCTTCTCCGAGGGGAGAGTCCATCACGCGCTTCTGCCCGTGCTTTGCCAGAAGCCCTTCGGTTACGCGATATACGCCGCCGAGTTTGCCGATATCTTCGCCGATCAGCACGACTTTGCGGTTATCTGCCATCGCGTCGTCGAGGCCGCGAGTGATCGCTTTCGCCAGGGTTAGGCGCTCAACCTGTGCATTCTGCTCGCTCATTCTTAGTCCTCCTCGAAACCTGCGACGTAGTTGCGGTAGAACTCGCGTTCTTCTTCTACCTGAAGGTGTTCTTCGGCGTAGGCGCGGTCGAAGAATCGGTCGAATTCATAGGGTTCGGAGGCGATCGCCGCCTCGCGTACTCCGGTGGCAAGCTCTTGTGCTTCTTCGGCGAGTTTTTCGAAGAAGGCATCATCTGCGTGCCCGTTCTCGCGCAGATATTTTTCCAGGCGAATCAGCGGGTCTGCGTTCAGACGCTGATGGAGTTCTTCGTCGTCACGGTATTTGGTGGGGTCGTCGGCGGTGGTATGCGGGCCTAGGCGGTATGTTTCCGCTTCGATCAGTACGGGGCCTTCGCCACGGCGGATTTTATCGAGCGCGTAGCGGGTGACGGCGAGGGTACCGAGTACATCGTTGCCGTCAACGCGCAGCCCTTCAAGCCGTAGCCTTGGGCGCGGGTTGAGATGGGCACGCGCGACTGCACGTCGAAGGGTACCGAAATGGCCCAGCGGTTGTTTTGCACGAAGAAGAGTACGGGGGCATCGTAGGATGCGGCGAAGGCCATGGCCTCGTGGACTTCGCCTTCGGTGGAGGAACCGTCGCCGAAGTAGACGCCAACGGCGGGTTTCACGGTGTCGTTATCGGGGTTGGTGGCCTGCCCTTGGCCTGTCTGCAGCTGCCCGGTTTCCGCCGCAATATCGGCATCAAAGTTCAGGCCCATAGCGTAGCCGACTGCGTGCGGAATCTGTGCGGCAAGCACTTTGGTGTAGACGTGGAAGTTATGTTTTTTAGGGTCCCACCCGTGGGTGTGTGAACCGCGGAAAACCGTGATGAGTTCGCGAAAGTCCACGCCGCGGGCAAAGGCGACCGCGTGTTCACGGTAGGAGGGAAAAATATAGTCGTTGGGCGCGAATGCCAGTGCGGAGCCGATCTGCGCCGCTTCCTGCCCTCGACTGGGTGCCCATAGAGCCATTTGCCCTTGCCTCTGAAGTGCCGTTCCTTCGTCATCGATACGGCGGGTGATGTACATCAGGCGGTAGGCTTCGCGAAGCTGTTCTGCGTCTACGTCCTGCACATAAGAGCTGAAGGTGGGGTTCTCGTGCACCTTGCCGTTCTCATCCATCAGCTGGATGCGTTCAGGTACTCCCGGATATTTTTCGTTCTCGTGCATAAATCCTCCACGCAGATACGAGCTGTCCTTCACGCCGAGCGCACGCAGAGAGTTTCGGCACGCGGGGCGGAAGGCTTGGGCATATTTCCTCTTATTTTACTCGCTTAAGAACGAAGTGAAGGTTTATTGTGCGGTTTTCTATGCTTTCCTTCTGGCGTAATGCACCGTTTCTGTGTGCATGTTGATTCACGGAATACTTACATGAGCGAGAAGCATTCTAAGTGTTGTCGCCGAGAGTCCACACGGTCTCTTCCCGAGCCCTCGGCGACATAGCTCAACCCCGCGAGTTGAGGGAGTTTAGACTCTGTGCGGGAACTGCTCGCAGATGCTGATGAAGCGGTCGTTCGCCTCGTCTTCGCCGATGCTCACCCGCACGCCCTCAGAGTCGAAAGCTCGCACCGCTAGGGCGTTAGCGCGCGCCAGTTCGGTAAATTCCGCGGTGTGTTCTCCCAAGGGGATCCACACGAAGTTGGCGTAGGTTTGCGGTATGTTGTACCCCAGCTCGTGCAGCCGGGCGACCACGCGCTCACGCTCAGCCACCAGGTGTTGTACACGTTCCATTACCTGATCTTCATGCTCTATGGAGGCGACGGCGGCGGCCTCTGCCACGGCGGTAACGGCAAAGGTTGTGGCGCTCACCCGCAAATACTGGGTCAGCTGCGGATGCGATACCGAGTACCCCCACACGAAGCCCCGCAAGTCCCTGTGCTTTCGAGAAGGTTCTGAGCACGATCACGTTCGGGTATTCACGGTACAGGCGCAGACCGTCCAGCGGCGCATCTTCCCCGTCGGGCACGGGTGATACTGTGCAGAACTCGAAATATGCTTCGTCGAGCACCACCACAATATGAGGCGGCACCTGCGCTAGGAACTCGCGGATTTGTTTTTCGGTGACGGCGGGCCCGGTGGGGTTATTAGGGGTGCACACCAGGATCACGCGGGTGCGGTCGGTGATCGCATCGAGCATTCCCTGCAGGTCGTGGGCACCGTTGGGCAGTTCGGAATCTGCACGCTTTTTGCGCCCAGCAGCCCCACCAGAATGGGGTATGCCTCAAAGGAACGCCAGGCGTATATGACTTCGTCCTGCACACCGTCCGCATCGACTCCGGCAAACGCTTTGAGAATCTGGTTGAGTGCGCCCAGGCTTCCGGCGCCTGTCACGATATTCTCGGCATCCAGGTTGAACCGCTTGGCGAGCGCTTCACGCAGCTTCGTTGAGAGCGGGTCTGGGTAGCGGTGTACCGCATCGAAGGTGCTGAGGATTTCGGCGACCTTGGGTACGGGTCCGAGCGGGTTCTCGTTGGAAGATAGTTTGTACTGGGTTAGCCCGGCAACCTGCGGTGCGGGTTTTCCTGCCACGTAGGCCGGAAGATTCGCAAAAATATGGCGCGGGGGAATCGGTGATGTCTGCGGTTGGTGTGATTCACTCATATCCACAGTATAGTGCTCGCCAACCTCCCCGCCCCGGATTTTCGCGCTAGGTCACGCGGGTTTCTGCCGATCGGGCGCGGTTGCGTTTACGCCGGTGCACCTAGGAGCCTGGGGTCGTGTGAGGTGCGCATCTCAGGATCTGGGGTGTTGGTGGGCATGCGGCTGCCGGTATCGGCGGGGGTTACGGTCTCACCATCGGGCTGCAGCTGATTCTGCGGTATGTGCAGGCGCGGTGTCTCGGCGGGGTTGTTCATCAGGTGCTCTCCCAGCGGCGGCAGGTATCCTTCCTGTGTTTTCAGGTCAAGGTTCGGCAGCAGGTTTTCGCCTCCGCCCGTGCTGTGGGGTATATCGAGATTGGGCAGGTGCAGGTCATCCAGCAGGCGCGGCGCATAGTACGGTTCGGCGTGGGAACCCGCCCCGGAAGGTATGATCCCTTCCCCGTGATGGCTGTACGGCATGGGTTTTGGCCCCGATATGTTCTCCAGCGACTCGGGGGCATGCCATGCTGCGGGTGAGTGTTGGGTATCTGTGGTGCCGGGGTTCTGCACCGGTGCGGGCAGTCCCGAAATCTTCGGGTCCGTGTAATCGACGGGCTTTCGTGGATCAAGCGCATCCATACTGGGTTTCAAAAAATCGGGGGTCCATGACCGTGCCTTATCTTGGGCCAAGTCAACCCCCATATTTCCAAGTACTTGAGGATTTACACCACGCTCATTTGATAATGTTGCGGCTCCGCTCTCCCATAACGAAGGCCCTCCCTCAGAGGTAGCGTTATAGACATTTCCGCCTTCGTAGGTGTAGTTACCTTGAGGGACAGCCGCCATAGGTTTCTGCGCGTTAGCATCCCGTTCTAATGATTCACGATAAAACCTCATATCATGAGTCATTTCATGTGGTTTAGGATCTCCGCCCTGGCGAAAACTTCTGCGGTCAGTAATCACGGTCGAGTCACCTGGGCGCTCCCGCCACGTCTGGCCGCTAATGATTGCGGGGATAGGATCGCCTTTGTCTTTGGTTTGATGCACGCGGAAGGTCTTATTTCCTCGGTCTGGTAATGCTTGTACGGGGCCGCCAAAAGTGTACACATCGCTCACGTGGTAGCGTGAGGCAAATTCGTTGTTATTGGCGGCGTTATAGGCGATAGCCGCACCTTGGGAATGTCCCACAAGAATCACATCATCGGCTGAGGTTACGCCTTGGTCTCTTAGCGCACGGTCTAGGGCGCGCATCATGATATGGCTGTTTTGGATAGAGGCGTTCGGGGTATCGGCGCCTATTTGCAAGGTGCCTTGGATACCGTCGGGTTCGCCAGGTTTATTGGAAAAGTCCGTCCCTGGAATATAGGCGTATACGATTTTGCGGCCGGTTTGGGGGTCTCGGTATACCTGTACCTCAATCCCCGAGTAACCCTTCCCGTCTTTATCTTCGCCCTCGTATTTTTTCGAGAGGTCTCCCTTGCTCACGCGCTCCATATTCTGGGCGATCTCGGCGCGGGTGCGGGGCATTTTATCCGTCGGTTCTGCCTTATCACGATGCCAGTTCTTGAGTTCACCGCGGTTCTTGTTGTCCTGTTCTTTCTTCCCGAGCCACGGCATTTTCCCGTTCACAATTCGTTCGGCTATCTCACGGGGAATACCCATTTTTTCGAGTCTTCGCGCTATACGTCTGCGCGCCATCTCTGGGTTGGCACGCATATCCTGGTAGGCGGTCGCCCCGAAGAGGGTAATCGCCGTCAGTGCGGAAAAGCCCATAATATAGGGGTTGCCGCTGCGCATACCCCACCCGAAAATGCTCTCTGCGGCACTATATCCAAGCTCGTACTTTTCCCAGGACCACATGTCGTTGAAGGCGCCTTGCGGATGCATGAGCGCGTTGCGTATCCATTCTTCCTGCGACATGCCGTTAGGCATCTTCCCGTCCTGAGTGAGTCCGATGCGGTTGAACAGTCCCTTCGCGGCTTCTTCCGCCTGATGGTAGCCTTTCGAGCAGGCGTCTATTGCACTGGCGGTTGCCTCCAGCTTAACGGCCCGCTCCCCCAACGTCGCTGCGGCAGAAGTGGTTATGACCGAGGCTTGCCGCCCGTGCTCGTTGGTGCCGAGAAAAAGCATGAGCTGCGCCGCGATACCGCCCATCGGCAGGGGTAATGACCCGCAATCGCCGCCTAGCTGGTGTACATTCTGTGCGAGCTGCGGCAACTCTTCCAGCAGAACGCTAATGGTTTTATCGTCCCCACCGGCTGCTATCTGTTGTCCCGGAGTGTTCATCGTGAGTCCTTCCCTGTTGTCTATCGATTAGTGAATGCCCGAGCTCTGTAAGAGCCCGGTGGGAACCTGCGAATAATTGAGTAACTGATCTAAGGCATGCTGAGCGTTCAGCGCACCGGAGGATTTGATGATGTCTGCGGGGTTCAGGTTGTCGAGAGCATCGGCGGTGGTATTCAGCAGACCTTTGAGCATCCCGTCTAATCCGGCGGCGGCACCCAAAATAGTGTTTGCTTGAGATTCCAAGGCCGCAGCAACTTCTTCGCCAGCGCGGCGGGCATCCTCGGCTGCGTGCTGTACCTGCTGGTGAGTTTCGTTCAGGCTTTTTTCGTGCTGGTCTAATGCGTTTCGATAGGCTCTCCCGGCCGAGGATTTCCAGTGTTCGGCACGCATACCGTGAGCTTTGTGAAGCATCGTCTGAATACTCGCGGCATGCTGTTCTAAGCTGGCGGCGAGTTCCTGGCCCTTACTGCGCGCCTGCCCCGCTAACCCTTGCAAAGACGCCGCAAAACTGGTTGCAGCGCTGGTACCGATCCCCATGTCACCGGCGGCACGCAGAATATCTGCGGACGTAGGCGGATGCGCGCCCGGGGGAATATCGCCGGTATGCGGCTGGGGCGTTGGTGCGGGTGCGATGGCTGTCATGTCTTCCTCGTTAGCTCTTTGTGTACGGCGGGCGGCTCCCGGTGTGCGGCCGCACGGGTACGCCTGAGTACCCGTGCACGTGACCGATGCTGTGGCTGCTGTACCTGTTTACCTTCACCCTAGAAGGCTCGGCACAGGTTAATACCCGCTCTCTCGTTGCCCTGTGGATAACCTGCCGTAGCGGGACACTTTTCCTCGTTATCCACAGGCTGTTTCTTTCGATTTCGTTGGGTGCGCGCACTCGCATGACCGAATATGACGCAGACCCACACAGACGTGGCAGACCGCGCATCCCATAAATAACGCCTTAGCAGATCACAGAAAGACACCCAAAATTCCCGAGACGCTGTGCTCAAGACAGACACGGCACTTCATCCACCACAGAAGACGCCCAATCTGACCTTTTACGCCAAAACGTGCGAAGATAGAGGTATGTCTCACCCTGAAAACACGCTCCTGCCCTCGGGAAGAATCGACCTGGGCACCAGTAATCTCGCGCTCGGTCCTCTCGATGGGCGTTACGCCCCTGTGACCGCGCCGTAACGAACTATCTCTCCGAAGCCGCACTGAACCGCGACCGCATTCACGTGGAAGTCGAATGGTTCATATACCTGTGCGAGCATGCCGTTCTTCCCGGGCTCACGCCGCTCACCGATGAGCAGAAGTCCGGTTTACGCGCTATCGTGACCGAGTTCAACGCCGATTCCGTCACCGAACTCGCCGAGATTGAGGCGGTCACTGTTCACGATGTGAAGGCCGTCGAGTACTATATCGGTCGCCGCCTTGAAGCGCTGGGGCTGGGGCATTTGGTTCCGCTCGTGCATTTTGGGTGCACCTCCGAAGACATTAATAACCTCTCCTATGCCCTGGGTATTAAGGACGCGGTCGAGAACGTATGGCTCCCCGCCGCCCGCGATCTGGTGCAGGTTTTGCTCGATCTCGCCGAGACCGGCAGAGATATTCCGATGCTCTCGCGCACGCACGGCCAGCCCGCGACCCCCACCACGCTGGGCAAGGAAATGGCTGTGCTGGCATACCGTTTGAAACGCCAGATTTCCCATGTTGCCGCTACCGAATTTTTGGGCAAGATTAACGGCGCGACGGGCACCTATGCGGCGCATTACGCCTCGGTTCCGGGGGCTGACTGGCAGGCTATTTCGCGGGGTTTCGTGGAGCATCTGGGGCTTAGCTGGAACCCGCTGACCACGCAGATCGAATCGCATGACTGGCAGGCGGAGCTGTACTCTGATGTGGCGCATTTCAACCGTGTGCTGCATAATCTGTGCACCGATGTGTGGAGCTATATTTCAATTGGCTTCTTCCGCCAGATTCCGGTGGCTGGCGCAACGGGCTCTTCGACGATGCCGCATAAAGTGAACCCGATCCGCTTCGAGAATGCGGAAGCTAATCTTGAACTCTCAAACGCGGTCTTCGATTCGCTGGCGTCCACACTGGTGACTTCGCGTTGGCAGCGTGATTTGACCGATTCTTCGGCGCAGCGCAATATTGGCGTGGCGTTCGGACATTCGGTGCTGGCGATTTCTAATGTGATTAAGGGTCTGCAGCGCCTCGATATTGCCGCCGACGTTATTGCCGCCGACCTGGAATCCAATTGGGAGGTTCTGGCGGAGGCCATTCAGATGGTTATGCGCGCAGAGGCGATCGCGGGCACCCCCGGCATGGAAAACCCCTATGAGCGCCTGAAGGAGCTTACACGCGGTCATCGGGTGGATGCGGTGCGCCTCAAAGAATTTGTGGGTACCCTGGGTCTGTCTGCCGAGGCGCAGGAGAGGCTGTCGAACTTGACCCCGCATACGTACAACGGCATCGCCGCGCAGCTGGTGGATCACGCGAAGGATGCGCAGGGCTAAAACTCCTTCGACTCCTTTCGCCCGCTCTCTACGTCCTAAAAAGGCTCTTTATTCACATAAAGCGGTTTTTTCAATGCTTTATGTGAATAAAGAGCCTTTTTATGATTCCGACAGGGGCTATAGAGCACCCATTTATTCGCCAGTTTTCCTTCTCAACACAAAAAGTTGTTAGATTAAGGAGGCTCTAATCTAACAACTTTTCGCACTTTGACGGAAAACTGTTAGATTAGCACCTCGCTAATCTAACATCAACTACTCCACCTACAGAAATTCAGCAGATTACCGCCCCTGATGAACCATAACGTACCTTGTGGAACGACCCTGTCCTTCCTGCCTTAGAGTACCTTCATCGACTAGAGCATCTAAAGCCCTTTTGGCAGTACCGCGGGCTATATGCGTCAGCTCCATCAAATCTCCCGTTGTGATTGCACCGGTGAGGTCACACCACGCCCGAATCACATCGTGCATAACCTGCGAGGATCGTGACAGATAGGGCAGCACATAGTGGTCGTTCTCGCCCCGAGCATTCTGAGCAAGATTAAGCGCACCTTCACCCAGAACCCACACCTGTTGCTCTTTAAGACGGGCTACCAGCGGAACACCCTCAATAACGGTCTGTTCAGCAGCCCGCAGCGTGAGCGCCGCTGATTCTTCAGAAGACTGCAGACGTTCGGCCAAAGTTTTCAATGTGATAAAAGGGTGCTGCATCAAATAGCTGAGAATAATAGCGATTCCCACGTCTTTCTGACGTGCGGTGGGAACAATCGCAGAGGCGACTTCCAGTACAGGCAGTACTGGTGTTCCTCCCACGAGCGTACATTCAATATGCGGACCCGCCACTTCCTCGAAGATAGGGGGCAGATGTCCAAGAACCATCATGGACTGGTACATCCGATCAACCCCCACTCCCTGTTTCTCTACAAGGGTCAGGGCACGGAACAAATCGGCGAGCGCGGGGTATCGTGCAGAACGATTACTGAGCACATTATCCGCAGTAACTCCACCGTAAAATCCGCCTGGGCTTCGCACCACGAGGGTATTATCGAGTGTAATCCAGCGGATATCGGTAGGTTCAGAGCTGTTCCAATCGCGGTGAATAATGCCGTTGAGAATAGCCTCACGCACAGCATTTTCGGGAACCTGCCGGACTGTGCGGTGCGCAAACCCGGTGGGAAGCGTAATTTGTGTATTCACGTTTTGCAGAGCCTGCTCGATCTGCCGTATTTGTTCCAGCAGCGGCAGGTCAGCGTCGGGTCGCACAGTATTGAGGATCGACCCGGCAGGAACGTCGAAGATAGTGAGTTCAAGTAGGGTTCGGGATGCGGGGCACAGGGTGAGCGCGGCGGCTTGCGAGAGCTTTCCATCGGAACGCAGTGCGCCCAAACGCTGCAAGACCTCGCGGTCCGTGAGGGCTGTATCGGCTCCGAGCAGGGCGCGCACATAGTTCATGGTGGAGCGTGGAATATCTTCAGGCGTGTAGCGGGTGCTTTGAGCCATTTCGTCGTATTCCCGCATATTTTCACGGTGTTCCCACCAAAGAGAGCGGTCAATAGGCTTGCAGTGATCCCCAACGCGCCACCGCAGCTTATTACCGGTATCATACACAGGCTCTTTGGCCTGGGGTACGTAGAGAACCAGCACGCGCAGACCCTGGGCTCCGCCAAGGTGGTGTTCCACAATATCGGGGGCAACCTGTACCGCCTCATCAATACGCTGGCGCAGCCATTCAGTATCGAGCTCGGTGCCGAGTACCGTTCCATGACTGTCTTCAACGCCTAGGATCAGGGCGCCTCCGCCGGGTGTATTGGCAAAGCACGCGACTTCATCTGCAAGTTTTGATGCTGCTTCAGCGTTGCGTGTTTCGCCGGGCAGAAGAATACCACCAGCGCCTCGGCGTCCTGCTTCCTCTTTGAAATCTATGGATGCGCTCTCCCGGTTCGCGTGAAGCTGCCCGTCTCGATACGAAGCAAGGATTTCGGCGACCTGTTTTTCAAGGTCTCGCCTGCGTTCCGAAAGTATCATGCCGTCTCCACAACAGTAGGTTTCAGGGTGGTTGGAGTGTTCTTCTTGACCAACGTCATCATCAAGTCTACCTAAAAACACAAAAAGTTGTTAGATTAAGGAGGCTCTAATCTAACAACTTTTCGCACTTTGACGGAAAAATGTTAGATTAGCACCCCGCTAATCTAACACTCTCCCGTGTATGTCTCGTGAAAACCGCGGCAAAACGGGCGCTCTTACCCGCGAAATACCGGCGAGCAGGGCAAGGGGCTAGTTTCTTCTAGTCCCCCATCGTCTTGCGATGCTGCGCACCAGGATTCTGCAGCCCATGAGCGTGCGCATCGTGGTTTTTCGTATCAGCCTTGGTGCGCTTGAACTTACCGGTCAGTGCTCGCGTAACCTTGGGTCCGTGAGAGTTTTTCTGCTCGTCAGACGTGAACTTGGGGGCACGCGGGGTAAGCATCAGCTCAGCCGGGAAAAACGCGGGAGCATCACCAAACGCATTACGGGCGCTCTTCACCACGTCACGCCCCAGCGCCAAGTTTGCGCCACCGCCGACCACCGCACCCACGCCAAACGGCAGGGCACGCCCCAGCAGGGCTCCGCTCTGGCGGGTCAAGAAACGCTTGATAAACATATTGCGAATCGTGCGTTCCACACTAAAAGTCTTGCCCGCCGACTTACCGCCCAGCAGCATGCCCCACCGGTTGGAAACGCCACTCGCCTTCCCGGTCTGCAGCAGCACGGTATTCATCAGCTGCGAGCCTTCTTCGCCGAGCATAATCGCCATCACCATCGAACGTGCAACCTCGGGGTTCTCCACGTGCACGCCGTGCAGCTCAGCCACCGCCTGAGCGAACAGTGCGGTCCTTTCCAGGTACCCGCCAACCGCGAGCGCCGAAAGGCTCATCGAGGTCACGGTTCCGATTCCGGGCACGAAGGCGGATGCGCCCGTCACCCCGCCGATCGCGGTCACGTCACGCAGATAGTTGCGTTCAAGGCGCCGCAGAATCTTTTCGGGGGTTTCATCCGGATGCGCCGCCCGCAAACTTTTCACCATCGACAGCGCTAGTGGGCGCTGAACGCGCAGAACGGTATCAAGCGTTTTGGTGAGTGCCGGGCGGGGATTGCCGTTATCGTCAAAAAGTGACTTTTTCGGGTCTAGCATAATGTCAGTAAAGCACGTTTTGACTCAAAGTAGGTACCGCATCCTGCAGAAACGGTGCTTATTCCGCCCAGCGAGTATTCCGCCGCGTTCATGACACCCCCTGACCCGGAACTTTGGTGCGGCAAGTAATACTTTCCCCGGCTCTACCTGTGCACACTACGCATAACATGAATCTTGCCCGCTAACCCATCGGTACGGTATATACGCCCAAGCCCAGATCCGGTATCTCAAAGCGGCATAGCTCTTTCCGCCGTTTACCTTCGGCAGGTTTTATGATGGAGTAAATTTCACGGTATGACGTTTCAGTTCGGCTTTTCGCCCCGAGGGCTTAGAATTGAGCTAGGTTACACAACACACTCGGTCACTCAGGCGCTCCGACGCGTCTTCTGCGGTGTTCAGCAATGGCACTAACACCGGCCTTCACACAGTAAGGAACTATATGTCTGCTCCTGCTTCGGCGCGCTCGCCACTGGCGACTCAGGGCCTCGGTATGGCGTATGCTATCGGCGCCATCATTTCGGCACAGTTCGGTTCTGCGCTCGCTAAGACGATGATGGGCGATCTGGGCGCGTGGGGTGTGGTGGCTCTGCGCATGATCACCTCGTCGCTTCTGCTGTATCTCTTTTTCCGCCCGCAAGTTCGTCAATGGACGCGCCCGCAGTGGCTTGCCGTGATCGTCTTGGGGGTTGCCCTTTTCGGTGCAAACGCTTTCTTCTATGTGGCAATTCAGCAGGTTCCATTGGCGATCGCGGTGGCTATCGAGTTTATGGGTCCGCTCGTGTTGGCAACGGTTCTTTCGCGAAGAAAACTCGACCTGATCTGGATTCTTCTTTCCTTTACCGGTATGGCTATTTTGACGGCAGAGTCGCAGTCAAAGCCCGAAGATTTTGCACTGATAGGTATATTTCGCTATTCTCACCGCCGTTTCTCGTGCCGCCTATATTCTGGCAACAGAGCGTGTGGGCGCCACAATTCCGGGGATGGGCGGTATGGTGATGGGCAATCTTGTCTCCACGCTCTTGGTTATCCCATTCCCCTTCTTCATCACGGGCAATCATTTAGGGAAAGTTATCACCGACCCCGCCTTACTGGCGCTTGGTTTTGCGATGGGACTTCTGGCATCCGCGCTTCCCGCACTGGGCGAGATCTCGGCGCTTCGCATGCTCCCCTCGAATGTATACAGCGTGGTGCTTTCGCTGGAACCTGCCGCGGCGGCACTGGTGGGCGTTATTATTCTGCAAGAACCCACCGATGCGGTGCGCTGGGTTGCAATTGCGCTGCTGATTACGGCAAGTATCGGGATTACGATATCGCACGCTCGGGTGGAACGCCGGGCCCTTGAGGAAGGTACAGCGGAGACAATTACGCACTTCCTGCCTGGCGCGGTTGACAGCATCGGTGCCGACCTTGTGCAGAAGACCGGGGTGATTACCCTTCCCACCACCGAACAGATCAAGCTCGACCGGCAAGCTAAGGAAACCCGGTCAGAAGGCTCCTCCCAAACGTAGAATATACTTCGCATTTAGGGTATTGCCCTAGGTTACAACAATATGCAGGCAGCGGTACCATTATTCTCACGTGGTACCGCCGCCTGTTGTCGTTGTGATCTAGGAGGTTTCTTGACCAGCCTCACCCCTCATAGTCGCCGCAAGCGCCCCACCGTCGGCATCATCTTTGTGATCATCTCGTGCCTTTCTCTGCAATTCGGCGCGGCTTTCGCGGTGCACCTTTTTCCGCTTTGGTCCGTGGCTCGTCACGACACTGCGTCTGCTTCTCGCCGCGATCACGGTGGGGGCGGCGGTCTGGATTGCCGGGCGCTGGCGGGCGCATCGGGCAGATGCACAAACCGAATATATGGCAGTACCCGCGAAAACATCCGACGGGTTCTTAGGCTGGTCTTCCCGCCAGTGGCGTGCCATGCTCATTTTTGGTGTCACGCTCGGGCTCATGAACGGCTTCTTCTACAATGCGCTGGCTCGCATCCCGCTCGGGCTGGCGGTGGCGGTCGAGTTTACCGGTCCGCTCGTACTAGCCTCTATCCTCACGCGGCGTAAACGCGACCTAGTGTGGGTATTCTGCGCGGCGGCAGGCATGGCGGTACTCGGCTTTGAGGCGGTACACGGGCAGGAAACGGACCTGCTGGGCGTACTATACGCCCTGATCGCTGGCGCATTCTGGGCACTCTACATTCGCTCCAGCGCCTCAGTCGGCGAACTCGTGCCCGGTACAAGCGGACTCGCCGTAGCAATGGCCGTAGGAGCCATCTGCGTGGTTCCCGGGGCCCTGCTTTTCCCCGGTCCCGTAGCGCTCTGGAGCGTTACGCACGATACCCAACTGGTGCTCTTTATCATCGGAACTTCCCTGCTGGCATCGGTCGTACCGTACAGCAGCGAGTTGGCAGCCCTGCGGCACCTTCCCGAACAGGTCTTCAGCGTGCTTCTCAGCCTGGAACCGGCGATTGCGGCGCTCGCGGGGTGGGCGCTGTTGGGCCAGGATACCGGCCTGATGCGCTGGGTTGCGATTATCCTGCTGATCACGGCAAGTATCGGAATTACCCAAACGACTGGGGGTTCGGCGCCTGCGGACGAAACTTCGGATTCTTACCGAAGGAACGAACCTCCCGAGCACACCTCTCCCCTGCCGCTGCCGGAATAAGCCACAGGATACTACACTGCGTGCCGGATTGGTTCTGCGGCGGGAGGCGTGGGCGGCTATTGCCCGGCCAGGTACCCCAGAAAATCCCGCAGTTCTTCGGTACTCAGCACCTCCGCCGGATGCGGTCCCCGCGCGAACAGCGCATCGGCGGTGTCCTCGTCGAGCTCGCGTGCGGTTGCGATCAGCACCAGGTTCCCCTCGTGTTCACCGCTCAGCATGGAAGAATCACACAGGCACCACACATGCTCGAACGTGTCCAATAGGGCGCATGCCTGCCCCTGGAAGAAGGGCAGCCCGGCATCATCGCCCACGTTCACGGCGAGTACCCCGCGGGCGCTCAGAAGCTCACGCAGCTCGGCGTAGTAGTCGGCGTTGGCAAGGTGTTCGGGCGCATCCATGCCCGTAAAAATATCAAGAATAATGGCGTCGATCCCGCGAAAAACGCCGCCGTCGGATGCGGCATGAGCGCCGAAAAGCGCGGGAATCTCGGGGAGCACGGCGCGCGCATCCGCAACCACGAACTCGCACCGGGTACCTGCGGGCAACGGCAGCACCTCGGTCACAAACCCCATCAGCTGTGGCTCATAATCGACGGCCACTTGCGAAGACCCCGGGCGCGTGGCCTGCACATAGCGGGCAAGCGTGAGCGCCCCGGCCCCCAAGTGAAGAGCCGTCACGGGTTCGCGCGGGGGCGCGAGTACATCCAGCACATTGGCGATGCGCCGCAAATACTCGTAAAACACGACGGTCGCATCAGCAGCATCAACATGGGATTGTTCGGCACCGCCGATCTCAAGCACATAGCCGTGCTCGCTGAATCCGTCCTCAAGAATGCGGGCGCGCTGGCCGCTCACACTCAGGTGAACGCCCAGCGCGGCACGCTCTCGCTGTCTCTCATCCATTACGAAAGATTAGCTCAGCCCTGCGGCTTTCTTGAATTCTTTAACCATATCCTCAGCGGAGGTCGAAGAATCCACATTCTTAAGAACCTTGTCATTAACCGCGAATTGGGGGGTGCCCGCCACACCGATCTTTTGAGCGTACTCAAAATCGCCCTTGATCAGGTCGAGGGTTTTTGAATCCCCCAGATCGTCCCTGAACTTCTCCTCATCCAGTCCAAGTTCCTGAGCATAGCCGATGAAAACTCCCGCCAGATCGGTCTGGCTCACATCTTTCCAGGAATCCTGAGTTTCAAAAAGCTTATTCGCCATCTCCAGGTGCTTACCCTGAAGCTCTGCCGCCTGCACGGTCAGCGCAGCGGGTACGGCGTTCTTATGGGCGGGCAACGGCATATTGCGCACGGTCACGTTCATAGTGCCCTCAAGGTCCTTGGCAACCTTTTCATAGGTGGGTTCAGCCTTGGCGCAGTAGGGGCACTGGTAGTCGGTGTACAGGGTCACGGTAGGCGCACCCTGCTTAGGAGTGTTGAGGTGGTATCCAACCTCGTCACGCTCACCAACTTTGGTGGCGGTCATTTTGGCGGAGTCACCCGAGGCCGAAGCCGAACCGGATGCGCTTGTCTCTCCCCCGGCGCTAGCGCTGCCGGAAGCATCGCCCGAGGGAGCGCTGTTTGCTGAGCCGCTTGAGCTGGCGTTAGAGCTTGAACTGCCGCTTGCGGATGAGCTTGCCCCGGAATTTGAGGTGGCGTTAGCGCATGCGGAGAATACGACTGCGAGAGCGGGTACCCCGAGCGAAAGCGCAGTACGGCGATTAAGCATAGATGTCATGAGGGTTCCTTTACCGTAAAGATAATAGATCTTCTTTTTATCCTCCCATATCTTGCGGGGGAACGCACCCCTTTCGAGTTATGGGTCATATTCGCCCTGCCCTGCAATCTCTGCTAATATTGGCGATGGTATACGCGCCATATAGGTCGTATATCGTGTGCCTCCTTAGCTCAGGGGTAGAGCATTTCCCTCGTAAAGAAAGGTCGTGGGTTCGAATCCCACAGGGGGCTCAGCGTAACCCGTCGTCTTCTGCCAGCGGGCAGAGTGCGGCGGGTTTTGTGTTTCCCATCTACGGATTACCCTTGAAAACCCGTACAATAAGGAAAAGAGTTTTACCGTTTTGTTTGCACTTCGAGAGGGGCATCATGCGTCATAAAAAACAGACCCAGCGTTTTGGGTTGGTATTCGTGCTTCTGCTGATACCGTGTTGTGCGCTGTGGTTCTTTTATCGATGGATTTTCGGTGAAGATACCATTATTGCCGTTCCCATCGTGCTGGGGGTTGTAACCTCCTATATGTGCGCCTATGCCTTTACCGGCGGCAGGACCCCATACAACTAGCCGCCCGCAGCGAAGCTGTACCGTATAGAGAACACGTGAGCCGCGCATCCTAACCTGAGGCAGGATGCGCGGCTCACGTTTATATGCCAAGACTTTAGACGTTGGCGCGCTGGGCGTCGCTTTCGGTCTTTCCCCACAGCCCGTAGACTTTGGCGAGTTCTTTGACCTTCTTGGCGCGCAGGTAACGCGGCAGATATGAACCGTCGTGCGGCCCGTCGATGGGAACATCAAGCATTTTGTGCGCCTCGGCAATTTCGTGGTCACTCGGCGAGAATGCCTGGTTGATGGTGTCTGCCTGATCGGAGTCAAGAGTGAGTTTGCCGGTCATGCCGTGGGCCGTGGCGTAGGTGCAGGCTTCGGTGAGAGCAGCCTTGTACTTACCCACGGATGGTCCGTCGATAGGACCAGGAATACCGCCCAGGGTTGAAGCAATCACGAGCTGCGAGCGCACATAGGCGAGCGCCATGGGGGTGTCGCTGGAACCGGTATCGCGGCGGTAATCGCCTGCCCCGAAGGCGATGCGGAAGGTTCCGATAGCGCTGGCGATTTCGACGGCGTTGTGCACCCCGAGAGCCGATTCGATAAGCGCGATGATGGGCGTTCCGGCGGGCAGTTCGGAGGCGGTGCGGTCAATATCGGTCGCGTGCTCTGCGGTGGCGAGCATAACGCCGCGCAGACCTTTGGTGTTTTTGAGGGCTTTAACGTCTTTCCACCAGTGCTCGGTGGTGATAGCGTTGATGCGCACCCATGCGACCACGCCAGAGTTGAGCATTTTGACGACTCGACTGCGGGCTTCGTCTTTTTCGTCTTCGGGGCACCCGTCTTCGAGGTCTAGAATAATGGAGTCTGCTTCACTGGCGAACGCTTCTTCAAAGTCTTTTTCGGCTGAATTAGGGCGCACAAGAAGCCAAGAGCGAGAGAGACTGGGGCGTAGCTGGCGCGCACGTTCATTGCGATGGAATTCGAGCATTGGTTGGTCTTTTCCCTGATGTGCTGGTGTCCGAGCTTTTAGTGTAGGTGTCTGGTCCATGATGGTTATACTAAGCTCAACCTTAGTTAAGGTTCTAGTTACCTCATATCGTGTGGGTTTTTACGCGGAGTTATATGGTTTTATGTTGGATAATTCGCGACGTGAATCCCCCAAAAGACACTAAACCCCCGAAATTATCGGGGAAATTATACGGAGCCCGCAACTACACAACTATTCGCACATCGCCGCTAGTTTCACGTTTATGACGTTAAACCGAGGTTGTCTGCAGAGACAGGTTTTCGTTGCGCGCCTGTGCAGCTTTCATCACGTGCACGGGCGATCAGGCGTTCCGCATTCTCGACATGCTCAACCACACTCTGCACGCGGCGCTCCACCGTGATCTTGCGGTGGCACTGCACACTGCACTCGCCAAAGCACCGCGCCATTGCCAGCGCCTCAGCGCAGAGGGCTACCGCATTACCAGCTTTTGAGAGCGCTCGATGCAGATCCGAGAACGTGCCTTCAGGGGAGGCAGGAATATCCATGCCATCACTGGGGGCAATACGCTGCGCTTCCATCGCGACGGCACGAACCCGCGGAATAAGATCGGCAAGAGTATTCGCATCCGGCACGATAAGTTCGATCATCTCGGTATCGGCAAGGCGTTCAAGAACCTGATGAAAACGATCAATACCGCGAATAAACCGGTCGTGCGCACGACGCCAGAGACCACGCCCAAGTTCCGCGTCATCACGCCGTGATTGCAGGAAATCTTTGAGTCCCATAGCCCCTCCTCATGCTCAGCCGGTCGTGCGTCTAGAAAGCTCTATATACTTAGGGTACCCTAAACCTCGTTTTGGTGACAGGATGTCGTACAAAAAATGTTGATATGGGATTAAGCTCTCGAAAAATTCACGCATTTAGCCCAGTTAAACCGGCACAATACGACTTACATCACGCGCAAAACAACCTTGCCACGATGCTGACCCGCATCAAAATACTCATGAGCCTGCGGCGCCTGCCACCACGGAAATTCACGATCAAGATTCGCCGAAAGAACGCCACGCTCGAGCAACGGTAACACGTTCTCATGTACCCCTGCCATAATTTTTGCCTTCTCATCCGCAGACCGTGACCGCAAAGACGTACCGTGCACCGATAGGCGCTTTGTTAGCATAAGACCCAGATCAAGTTCCGCGCGGCGGCCGCCCTGCACGGCAATCGTTGCCAGATGCCCGCCATCAGCCAAAGACCGCAGATTATCTTCCAGGTATTTCGCGCCCACCACATCAAGAATATAATTCACGCCGTGACCGGCACTCTCACGCTGAATCACCTGACGAAAAGACTCCGTGCGGTAATTAATCGGATGCGCCCCCGACGCCCGCACAACCTGAGCCTTCTCGTCATCGCCGACCGTCGCAAGACCCGCACACCGGCGGCGCGCGCCAGCTGAATAGCGTGCATACCCACACCCCCGGTACCGCCATGTACCAGAAGCGAAGTCTGCTCATCTTCCGCCGGGTTATTCTGCGTGGGATCAAGGCTCATTCCGCACAGAAGCACCAGATTCGAGTACACCGTCGCGGCGACCTCCGGGATGCACGCCGCCTCAACCATGCTCATACCCTTGGGAACGGGCAGGGTATGGCGCACATCTACCGCCGCATACTCGGCGTAACCGCCGCCAGCAAGAAGCGCCATGATGCGCTCGCCCGCCAGAGCGGGATCGACCCCCTCGCCCACAGCCTCTACCACACCCGCGATCTCAAGACCGTATACGGAGCTCGCCCCCGCAGGAGGCGGATAATGCCCGCGCCGCTGCAGGGAATCCGCCCGGTTCAGCCCGGCGGCATGCACCCGCACCAAGACCTGCCCGGGTGCAGGGGCGGGAATCGGAACCTCAGAGAGCGTTAGAACCTCTGGATCTCCATGTTCTTTCTCGACAATGGCGCGCATAGTAGCCTCAACAACCTTCTTATCTGTATCTTCCTGCACCGAGAGTAGCATGTGTTCTCGGGGCATACCGCAATGTTCAGATTTACAGAAAAGCATAGAACATGAGATAATCGGCGGGTACCTTTTCCGCCCGAAGGCGGAAAATACCGGGATGGTTGTCCGAGCGGCCGAAGGAGCTGGTCTTGAAAACCAGTAGGCGGTAACCCCGTCTCAAGGGTTCAAATCCCTTACCATCCGCACACTAAAACCCCGCGATACGCCTGATTTTTCAGGTGTATCGCGGGGTTTTTCGGCGTAGAATCTGCAGGTTACGAGACCAACCTTGAGAGGAACCACAGCACAATATCAAAGGCACCGAGGATACCCCCGATAAGCGCCATAGCAGTATAGCCAGCATTCTTTCCCTTATTAGCAATAAGACCCCTAATACAGTAAACTACAGCGACAATGCCAAAACCGATGGCAAAAATCCCAAGACCTGCAGCGCCTAGGGCAAGGGAAGCAATGGAACAAGTTTTTGCGTTTTTCTCTGCTTTAATTGCTTCAGGATCAATTGTCGGCGGGTACGGCTGCTGGTAACCTTGCTGAGGGTATCCGCCCTGTGTGTTCTGCTGGGGCTGGAAGTTGTAGTTTTCGGACATTACTATCCTTCTTGGGGTAGACGATCCTATCGTTGGACATAAGATCTATTTCATTATCGGCTTTAGTTACTGTACAGGGTTAAAGATAAGTACACGCTTTCCAACATGCCGTGTTAACAAATCCGTACCAACACGGCATACGCGTTAAAGCGCCCAGATCATGCACGATAAAGCCCCGCTGTCCTCCCGACCTCGGGATTCTGCGGGGCTGCATCTTGTAAGCTAACGGCTGCTACCGAGTGCTGGCTATAGCGGCTATCACGAACGCCACCATCGGAATAAAGAAGAACAGAGTCTCAATCGCCCCCAGCGACAGGGCAATCCAGCTGGTGGCAAGGCCGCCTCCGGCGGGAACTCCAACGCGCGAAGCCTGAGCACCTTTAACCGCGCCCCAGATCCCCAAACCCAGTGGAATCACACTCGTGACCCAGAAGAGGGCGAGCACCAAACCAGCAATGCCCAGCGCTAAAGATGTTTGTGCCGCCTGCTCACCGGCAATCTGCTGCGGGGTTTTGGGGACAACCGCCATCATGGGCATGGGCTGCACATATACCGGCTGCTGATAGTAGTGTTGAGGAGCAGGCTGTTGGTAATACTGTTGAGGGGCGGACTGGTGATAGTACTGCTGAGGAACAGTTTGTTGATAGTCCTGCTGTCTAAGAGCGGGCTGCTGCTGGTTCTGATAAAGCTTAGTGTATTCGGGCAGAGAGTCAGAAAGAGGGCGAGTTTTCTCGTATGCGTCCTCACCCTGCTGGGGGCTTTGCGACTGAGACGGTTGCTCTCCCGCGTGATGCTCAGACATAGCTATTCCTTTCGGTGACAAGAAGCGACAACTAGACCTGCCCACTGTCTACCTGCTGTAGGAAATATCTGGGGAACCGTTTTCAGCCTGCGTGAATGGGCGTGGCAATAACTCTAACTATAGCGCGTTGTTTTTCGCTCATGGGGGAAGTTTGGTCGGCAATTCCGAATTGACCAGCCTGCTTACTCCCGATATTCTTATAGGGATGCACTCGTTTTGTGCACCGTGGAGACGTGCCAGAGCGGCCGAATGGACTTCACTGCTAATGAAGGGTCGGGGTTGAACTCGACCGGGGGTTCAAATCCCCCCGTCTCCGCCAAAGAACGAACCCCCACACTGTAAAAGGTGCGGGGGTTCGCTGCGTCCTAGGTGCGTAGGGCATCAGATTTTTACAGTCTGTCTTATGATGCAGCTTTGTTTCCGCCTGGCTAATCTTGCCCTCCCAGTCGAAAAAAGCTGTGGTTCAGCGGCAGAAAGGGCGAGGGCGCAACGCCAGCAACGTAAAACAGTCTAGAAGCTCATAAAGTCGATGAGGCGCGCATCCGCACCGTCAAGAAGCGCCCACTCCCCCGGCACTTCAAAGACCGCTACGGACGAAGGCGAAAAGCCATAGGAAGCGTCCATCAGGGCATTGTAGTCAGAGTCGGGGCTCGCAAGCTGTAAGGTCACATCTTGCACCGCAGGCAGATGCGACACCACCATAAGCGTGCGCACGCTCTCAGAAACCCCGTTAATGCGCGCCAGCACCCGGGATGCGGGAACCTCGTACAGCCCCTCGTCCAAGTGCGGGGTGGGTGCCTGCTCGCCGAGCGCATCTGAAATCCAGGTGGTGGTCTGCCGGGTGCGCAGCGCCGCCGAAGACATCAGCTGTTCGGGAATATAACCCTTCTGCTTAAGCCAGGAGCCCGCATCCGCAGCCTGACGATGCCCGCGCTTAGTCAGTGGGCGATCGAAATCATCCATACCCCAGTCGGCTTCGGCATGACGCATGATAATCAGGCGCTTAACGTCTCGGAGTGAGTTCTCAACCATACCTTCATAGTACAACGTAGGTACTCTGATATGCCGGTTTACCGTGTGATAGCGCGCCACGAAAATCGGCATGCGAAAACCCCGCACTCTTAAGAAAGAACGCGGGGTTTCGAGGGTAAAAAGACTAGATGGAGTATTCGGGGGCGGCCCACACCACAACTTCGGGATGCTCAAAGAACCGGTACCCCTGACCGCGCACGGTACGCACGGTTCCCGAAAGACGCCCCAACTTCGAGCGCAGACGCCGAATATGAACGTCAATGGTGCGTTCGTGGGGATGCTCGTCCCCGGCGCTCCAGAGCGATTCCAAAAGCTCGTCGCGCCCCACGGTGCGGGTGGAGTTCTCAACCAGATGCGCCAGAAGCTCAAACTCTTTAAAGGTGAGCATCAGCTGTTCCCCATCAAGGAATACCTCACGACGCGCCAAATCGATCAGGACGCCGTTGGAACTGGGAGTTGCGGGCTGCTCGGCTTCACGCGCCTGCTTGTGCAGCTCCGCCTGGTAGAACACGGCAGTCGGGTCGCCAAGCGCATTGCGCACAACCTCAAGGTCACTGCCCTCCGCATGAACGGGAGCCAAAGCAACGGCGGCATAGGATTCGGCCTCAGGTGCCAGATGGTGTGCATAGGTTCGCAAATCCTGCACAATACGCACCAGCGATGTGCCGTTGGCTGCGGCAAGTTCTTCGTTGAGCCCCACATACAGCACAAACCCGCGCGCCTCGTTCTCCTGAGCTCCTGCCTTCTGGGCGCCCTGCTGATCCCCGGAGGAGAAGGTCATCGGGCGCAAAGTAGCTGCGGACCCTTGTGTGCGGTTCTGCTGCGGCACTTGACGCTTTGCAGCACGACCACGCTGGGAGATGTGGACGTATCCAGGTACTGCACCTGACATTGTTCAACCTTCTCTCAAGATTTGTTGCGTACGGGTCCCTTGATTCTGCATGATGCGGAATGCTCAAACACCGCGCGGTAAAGGCGGCGTTTCCTTTGCTATCAATATTTCTATTATTTGACTCATAAATCAAGCAACTTGGGGTATCTGCGACGTTCTGCTCGCAGCTTCACACCCTCGTGAACTTTGATTCAGTGCCGGGAAACGACGCTGACAAGCACCGTTTCTCCTCATATTATACATGGAGATTCGGAACCGATACCCCAAAAAGCCGCGCTCTCAGCGCCCCAGACCGCATACGAGCCGGGTGCAATTTCCACGTTCTGGCGCGGAGGCTCCCAAGGGTACCAGCGACTCGTGCACTACTAGTGTTTTTCGCCGCACTCGCAGATACATGTGGTGAAGGGTGCACACCGCAGTATCAAGGGGTCCTGAAGGACCGACGCTCCGTGCGCAATCGTCAGAGTCAAGTCCCAAAGCACATATTTGCGGCGCCCGACGTCTAAGACCACCCGCGCAGATCGTCAGACCCGTAAGGATGCGCTACTGCGCCAGCCCGTAGAGGCGGTCGCCAGCATCACCCAAACCAGGAACAATATATGCCTTTCGTTCAGGCGCTCATCTTTAGCGGCAAGGAACAGGTCGATATTCTGCAGACCCTCAACGCCCTTTTCGAGGGCCGCAATACCTTCGGGGGCAGCAATCAGGCAGACACAGGTGATGGATTCGGCGCCGCGTTCGCGCAGGAATTTAATAGCCTCAATCAAGGTGCCACCGGTAGCGAGCATAGGATCGAGAAGGTACACCTGACGACCGGTCAGGTCTTCGGGCAGACGCTCGGCGTAGGTGACAATATCGAGGGTCTCTTCGTTACGAGCCATGCCCAAAAACCCGACTTCGGCAGTGGGAACCAGGCGAGTCATGCCTTCAAGCATGCCCAGCCCGGCGCGCAGAATCGGCACAACCAGAGGCTTCGGGTTAGCGATAACGGTTCCCATCGTGCGCGCCACCGGGGTTTCGATAGGGCGCTGCTCAACCCGAATCTCACGGGTGGCCTCATAGGCGAGCAGGGTAACGAGTTCATCGACGAGCTGGCGGAACGTGGGTGAGGGAGTGTTTTTATCGCGGAGCACACTAATCTTGTGCGCCACCAGCGGGTGATCAAGAATCTTAATACGCATACTCTCAGTTTACTCTGCCTGCTAATGCGGGTGCTGTTTGCCGGGTCGAACTAAATCATAAAATAAGCCCGTCAGGTCTTAAGAATTTTAAGACCCGACGGGTTTAGTTATGCGGTGGTGGAGGGATTTGAACCCTCGTTGGCTGTTACACCAAACATCATTTCGAGTGATGCACCTTCGGCCGCTCGGACACACCACCAATAGGATATGATTCTACCGCATCCGCCCCAAGGGGGCAAAAAACTCCACCCCCTTGCTCGGTTCCATCCAAGGTGTTGGGGACGCCCCTCAAATCCTTAGTGACAAGCGCATCATACCTCTTATTCTGTCTGCCGAACTTAGTTCCTCACCCAGGGGGTTAGCCTTCAGTCAAGAGCGAACCCATAGCGGCTGTGCACCCCAATATCGCCTGAAAGCCGCATCCGTCAGTGCCGAATATAGCCGTCAAATACCAGCATGACCGCACGGGTGGAGTCCTCGATGCTACGCTGCACCCCGTGTATCTCCCGGTCCATCGCCAGCATAAAAGTAGCACCAAAAATAGAAAGCGCCAACGCACGTGTATCCTGGGCGGTATCGATCGTGTAGCGGCTGCGCAGGGCGCGTACCTGCGACTCTATGAAATCCAGGATTTCTTGGCGGTTGTCCACCATTGAGTCAGTCCAGGCGTCCAGCCCCTTCCACACTTCGCTCACCCAGAGCCTGGTGAATCCTCGGTGTTCGTGCAGATAGGTGAGCGCCGTGGAGATGCTTTTGCGCAGCCCTTCGCGCGGGTCGCTCTGAGCGCCGGAAGCTTCGCTCATGCTCTCCACGAGCAGGTGCGTGCCGTATTGCAGAAGCCGGTCGATCATGGTTTTCTTCGACCCGAAGTTGTAGTACACGGTGCCTTTGGAGACCCCGGCGCGCTGAGCGACCTCTTCAATGCTCACGTGGGCGCTTCCCCGATGCTCCATGATCTCCATCGTGGCGGTGAAGAGTTTGCGTTGGGTTTTGCCGGTGCGGCCCGGTCGGCGTGCGGGGTTCGGCGTATCGGGCATGGGGATGGTTCCCTTCGTGGCGGTTGCTGTTCTCTCCATACTAAGGCCCTACACCGTGATTTCGGGGATTAGTTTTTTCAGGGACCAGATGCGGTCACGGCGGGTTCCCAGGTACCCCAGCACCAGACCGACGGCACCCCACAGCAGCAGGTACATCATGATCGGCATCAGGCTGGATTCGTTGATGCCGTAGCTGAGCCTGCGCATACCGGTGACGGCGTAGCCCATGGGGAAGAAGTCGTGCATCCACCTCATGGCGTGCGGCAGGGTTTCGTAGGGCATGGTGCCGCCCGCCGTGATGAGCTGCAGGATCATAATAATCAGGGCTATGAGCTTGCCGGGCGAGCCGAAGAACACCACCACGCCGTGAATGAACAGAGTGAAGATCGTTGCAACGAAGCAGAGGAAGAGGAAGGCAAGCCACGGATGCGCCATCTGGAATCCGAGCCCGAATTTCACTGCCGCGAACATGAGTACTGCCTGGGCGATACCGATCAGTCCGAACGGCAGCCAGCTTCCTAGGATGATGCGCGCTGTCGGTGCCTTTGAGGCCAGTGCACGGTTGTTGAGCGGGCGCAGGGTTTGCACGAGCATCAGGCCGCCGATCCACAGGGCTAGGCACATGAAGAACGGTCCCATACCCTCGCCGTAATTACGTCCGTTGGCTAGGGAACTGTGTTCGAGGTCCACGGGTGAGGACATGACGGAGGCTACGTCTTTTTGCTGTTCTTCGTTCAGGTTGGGGATTTGGCGGGTGCCGTTGTGCAGTCCGGTGGAGAGCTGCCCGGTTCCGTCTTTGAGCTGTCCCGCGCCGTCGGCGATTTGGTCGGTGCTGCTGTTGAGTTTTCCGGTGCCGTCAGCCAGCTGAGATGATCCGTCCTGCAGCGTGGTTGCGCCCTCGTGCAGTTTGTTTTGGCCGTCTACGGCTTCTTTTTCGCCATCGGCAAGCTGCTGTGCGCCGTTGTGCAGGTTTCCGGTACCGTTTTTGAGTTCGCCGGTGCCCTCGGCCAGTTGGGCTGCTCCGTTATTGAGGGTGGAGGCACCATCGGCAACTTTCCCGGTGCCGTCAGCGAGTTTAGCTGAACCGTCCGCTAGGGTGGTTGCCCCGGAATCGAGTTTGGTGATGCCGTCGCGCAGTGTTCCGGCACCCTGCGCTACCGCCGTGGCGCCGGAGTCGAGCTTATCCACCCCGTCAATCAGGGTACTGAGTTTTTGCGCTGCAGCGGATTCCCCGGTGGCCACACAGTTGTCATTTTTGAGGGTTTGCAGCTTCGCCAACACATCTGAACCGGCTTGTCCGTGCTGCGCCAGATGGTTTTTGAGTGCCTGATCGTTCGCGGATGCTACAGCCGATTTCGTCTGTTCGGAATTGATGTTGGCGACGATCGCGTCGGCGGTTTCCTGGCTGATGGAGCCGGATTCGACGAGAGGCGCTAGTTTCTGCCGGGTATCTTCGGCAACCTTGGACACCACCGTATTTGACAGATCTGTGCCAAAATCCCCGCTTGGGGCGGAGGTGTCGATCGAGTTCAGGTTTTGGCACATGGCGGTGAGCGTTCCGGGAAGTTGACGCACCCCGTCCTGATCCAGTGCATTCTTGAGCGAATGCGTTCCGTCGGCGACCTGCTGGGCACCTTGGGCGAGGTCGTTCGCGCCTTTCTTAAGGCTGCCGGTGCCGTTTGCGAGGGCTGCGGAGCCATCCGCCAACTGGGAAGCGCCGTTATGCGTGTCAGAGGCACCGTTGGCCAGGTTGATGATCCGTCAGCGAGCTTGACCGCACCGTCATTGACTTTTCCGGCACCCTGGTTGAGGGTGCCTGCGCCGTCAGCCAACTGGGACGAACCGTCGGCGAGCTTATTTTGCCCTTCGATGAGCCTGCTGGAACCATCCACCAGCTGCTCAGACCCGTCCGCGAGCTTGACGGCACCATCGTTGAGGGTTCCGGTTCCGTCAGCGAGTTGGGTCATCGCATCGGAAAGTTTGACGGTGTTCGCGTTGATTTTGTCGGCGCCGTCGGCTGCCTCATTCATTTTGCCGTGAATGGTCGTGAAGCTTGCCAGCAGAGTGTTCGCTGTCTTATCCCCCACCTTGGAGGCCACGGAATCCCGCACGGCTGTTCCCGCCTTCGTCACGATGTTGGTGAGCACATAGTTATTGGCGTCGTTCGTGATAATTTCCAGCCCGGCGGCCTGCGGGTTAATGGGACCGGTGTTGCCTTTCTCATCAGGTTTGAACGAGCCGGTACTCACGAGCCTGGCCGAGAAGTCTTTCGGAATCACGAGCGCAAAATCATAGGTTCCGTCGCTGACGCCTTGGACGGCCTTATCACGGGTCTCTACGCTCTTCCAGTCGAAGGTTCCCGCATCCAGCAGGCTCTTTTTGACATCCGCACCGGTGTTCAGATCGTTACCGGAGGCATCTTTCGCGCCCTCGTCTTCCACCACGAGTGCGCCCACAATACCGTTCACATTCCCGTAGGCATCCCAGTTGCCGTACAGGTACAGTGAACCGTACAGCAGCGGGATACACGACATAGCAAAAAGCACCAGTACCGGAAGCACTCCGGAGGTTAGACGCTTAAGTTCGACGAGCGCAACACGAACTACACTCACAGTTACTGTTCCTTCTCTGCTGGATTCTTCGGGTTTGATAATTCTTCGAGCTGTTCTTCGTGGTCTTCGAGGAGAGACTCGGATACTTCGGATGCGTTCACCGCCGAGTCTTCCTGCGGTGACCGGACGGTCTGTACCTTCTCGCCCGGATCCTCGCTCTCTAGCGTCTCGCGATCGTTCGGGTCGCTATGATCGTCGTCGTGGTGGTCGCCGCCGCCGAGCAGGTCATCCAGAGACGAGTCGGTTTCCTCCCGCGCAACGGTGAGGCGGATGCTCTCGCGCGCATCCTGCGGGGTTTCTTCAAGGTCTTCGTGGGCGTCACCAACCACGGCAGTTTTGCCATCCCAGCTTTCGGAAATATGCGGAACTACGGCGATCACGGCACGCGGATCGTCTTCGTTTTCGGCGAGTTCCTGCAGATACGGCAGCCACATGCGGGTGTGGTCCAGATGCCGTGACGGAGTATCAAATACCAGAAGATCGGAGCGGGTATGCGCCGCTAACGCGCTCATCAGACGGATGTTCTGCTCACCTGTAAGCTGTTCGGTCCAGAGCCTATCGAGCTCGCCTAAATCATTCTGCTCCAGCCAGTGGCTTGCCCGGGGCCGACCGAAGAACGGCAGAGAGTACGAGAGCATTTCGGAGACGTAATCATGCACGCGCATATGCACTTCGGGGGCGGTAACTTCTTGGGGAATCAATAATGTCAGAGATACTGCGCAGGTGGCGCAAGCTGACGGGGCTTCGGTGATCCCAGCTGAGAGTTCCGCCGCTGAGCTTCAGCCGCCCGGTAAGGGCTAAGCTCAGGGAAGTGCGTTCAATCTGACTGTCGGCCTGTATCAGGATGACCTCGCCGCGTTCCACCGTGAAGCTGGTACGGCCGAAGAGCGCCTTATGGCGACCCCGAGCCCAAATATCGTCTGCGGTTAACATATGTGCTGAACCTTTAAATGAATACGTGTCAGGATTCTTGGCGCGTCCCCGCGTTAAGTGGCACGCAGGACCCTGAATTACCTCATCTATCGTAGATCCGCAGAAACAGTGCACATGACCATTTTTTGACGATTTCCGATATTATTTTTGAAATTTATGGATTATTTTTCAAAGAAAAAGCGATTTTCGTTCAAATAAGGGGGTGAGCGGTGCCGGCTCCCGTCGCTTCCCCTCTCTCCCTCTATCTTCTTCCTTCCCTTCTCAGACTAAAAGACTCATGATGTGCTCAAGCACGGTTTCCTCCGCTTTATTCACATCACGAGACTTTTATGAGGGAAGACAAAGAATTTAGACAAAAATACCCAGCAGTTTAGATCCCCTGCTACGGGCGGCGTGCTTCAAAAAAATGTGCGCATCAGCCCTGGCACATTCCTCGCGCAACACCCCGGCGTAAACCCTGCACATCAAGCCCCTAAACGACGGTCACGGAGCACATCATATTGACTCCCCACCGCACCTGTTTTTTCTTCCCAAGCACCCATCACCACCGTGGGTATGCGCGCCATCAGAATCGCCCCGGCACACATGAGGCATGGTTCAACGGTCACTACGAGCGTGCACTCTTCCAAACGCCAGGTCTTAAGATGCTGTGCCGCCTGGCGAATCGCGTGGATCTCAGCGTGCCCGGTGGGGTCATGATCGTGTTCGCGACTATTGTGCCCCGAGCCGATAATTTCGCCTTCGGTATTCACCACCACCGCGCCGATAGGTATCTCACCGACGCATGCTGCGCGCTTTCCTTCGTCGAGAGCCAGGCGCATCCAGCGTTCATGCTCAGCCAATGTCGCAATGGTGCTGAGGGCTTCGCCGTCACCGGCGTGAGCACCACTATTGTTGTATTCCATATCGTCTATATGTCCTTGTCAAAAGCTATATATTCCTCATGAGAAATATATATTCTCAGTGTGTCACACCCAGCGCGAAGGGGTATACAGCGGATGCTCCGCCCGTCCGCAGCCGCTGCGCCAACACGGTGATACTCCAGCGAGAATCCACAATATCGCTCACTAAAAGCACAGGTCCCGGATGCTCACGCAGCCTCTCAATTACCTCAGGCGGAATCTGGTAGGAACGCATGACATCGGCGCATCGGAAAACACTGTTACCACCGAAGAAACGCGGTTCGGCGGCTAGCTCAGCCTCGCCCAAATACACGAGTTTTCCGACATGGGCCAGACCCTCCCCCAACGAGCGCGCTAACGTGGGACGCACCGGAGACGGTACCGTGAGTACAATTTCGGGGCGCCCGGTTTCACCCCAGTCCCATGCCGCAAGAACCCGCACGCAGGCCTGCCCAAGAGATTGAGGAACGGGCGTATCAAGAGGTTCCCCGGATTCGTCGGTCGCCAAAAGTTCACGCACACGGCTGCCCCACCCCACATCGCTAAGGCGTGCCAGAGCATAACCCGGTTCGGCCCGCTCTGACACCGGAATCTTACCCTTCGGCGCGTTCTCCCCCGCAAGCTCCTGCAGCCCGGTAGGCCACATGCCGCGCGGGGATATTTCTACGCCAACCGCGTTGAGGGTTCCTTGAGCCTGCTGCACAGCGCGCTCAGAGACCTGTTCGGGATACCAGGGGCCCGCGCACCTATCGCATTTTCCGCACGGAGCCGCCGTGGTATCGTCCAGCTCGCGTGCCAGAAAGACCATGCGGCACCCTTCGGTACTCTCGTAGGCGAGCATGGCCTCTTGCTCCCGAACGCGCGCCTGCGCCACGGCACGGTACCGCGGCGCATCGTAGCTCCAGGGAGCACCTGTGGAGTACCAGCGTGAACCGATCTTGCTCACCGCATCCTCAACATCGAGTACTTTGAGCAGAAGCTCTAAGGTGCTTCGGCGTAACTGTACACGTGCCTCCAGCGCGGGTATAGAAAGCCCATCGGGTTCAGCATCCAGTGCCTCACACACGGCGTAGGCGTTCTGTTCGTCGGGCATGGATGCGGTCGCAAAGTACACCCAGATTGCGCGGTCTTCACGCCCGGGCAGCAGAAGTACATCCGCATGGTCGGTGCCGCGACCGGCACGACCCACCTGCTGGTAGTAGCTCACCGCCGAAGAAGGTGCCCCAAGATGCACCACAAACCCCAGATCCGGTTTATCGAAACCCATACCGAGGGCACTCGTGGCAACAAGCGCCTTAACCCGGTTGGCTTTGAGGGCTTCTTCGGCTTCGCGGCGTTCATCCGGATCGGTTTTTCCGGTGTACGCAAGAACCTTGTGCCCGGCGGTTTGCAGCAGTCGTGCGGTGTCTTCGGCGGCGGATACCGTCAGGGTATAGATAATCCCTGAGCCCGGCAGCGTATCAAGGTGTTCAACCAGCCAGCCTAGACGCTGCGCTTCGTCGGGCAGCTGCAGCACGCCCAGCCTTAGCGAATCGCGGGTGAGCGAACCGCGCAGCACCACAACATCCTCGGGGCTGGCGCCTGCGGCAAGCTGTTCAGCAATATCGCGGCTTACACGTTCGTTCGCGGTTGCAGTCGTCGCGAGTACGGGAACGTTAGTATCAAGCTCACGAATAAGCGCCCCGATACGCCGGTAATCGGGGCGAAAATCGTGCCCCCAATCGGAGATACAGTGCGCTTCATCGACCACCAGAAGGCCGAGCCGCGGCTGCAGATATGGCATCCATTCTTCACGAAATGCGGGGTTATTGAGTCGTTCGGGTCCAATGAGGAGAACGTCCAGCTCGTTTGCATCAAGGCGGGCGCGTATTGCCTCCCATTCGGTCACGTTAGCGGAGTTCACCATAGCGGCACGAACCCCGGCGCGTTCGGCTGCCTGCACCTGGTCGCGCATGAGCGAAAGCAGCGGGGAGATAATGAGGGCAACCCCGGAACCTTGAGCGCGCATCAGAAGCGCCGAAATAAAATACACGGCAGATTTTCCCCAGCCTGTACGCTGTACCACGAGGGTGCGGCGACGGTCGGTGACAAGCGCCTCGATAGCCTCGAACTGCCCGGGGTGAAAGCTCGCATTCGGGTTTGCGGTGAGCTTTCTGAGCAGGGTTTGGACGTTTTCATGGAGTCTTGGCATGGGGTTCCTTTGTGAGGGGTTTCTCCCATCATGGCAGATTTCAAGGCTCCGCACATGCTGTACGGTTACCTCGTGCATACAGGTTTGGGAATACTATCACGGTCACGGAATATATGGGCACGGGCTTCACCATCCTTATATTCCTCATCGGGCATAAACGCCATGATTCCATCAGTTAGCCAGGCTCATGCGGCAGGTTCACACTCTTAATCGTTTCTCACAAAGAATCCCGGTAGAATATTGCGAGACACTTCATAGCTTCCACATATTTTTGCCTTAGTGGTCTCTCAGGCAGACCGCATAGGATTGTGTGCAAGCACCGCGCGTGCCTTGTGTTCGACTACTTCAGGATTTTTCTATGGCTTTTTTTATCCCCGTACTTCTTGCCCATCTGCCGTTGGGGCTCCTCGGTTTCAAGCTTGAAGATGTGCTGATCAGCACCGGTCCGTGGGTTCTGGTGGTTTCGGCCATCATCGTTTTTATCGAATCGGGCGTGCTGTTTCCAGTGCTTCCGGGCGACTCTTTGATCTTCGCTCTGGGTATGCTCCACGACCGCATGGGGCTGTCGCTCTGGCTGGCGTTCCCGGTTCTTATCATTGCAGCGGTAGCTGGCGGCGAGGTCGGGTATCAGCTGGGTGCCCGCTATGGCCGTAATCTTTTCAAAGACGATGCAAAAATCCTGAGCACCAAGAACCTGCACGCTGCGGAAGAATTTTTTGCTAAACGAGGCGGTTTCGCACTTGTTGTAGGCCGCTTCGTACCGATCGTTCGTACCTTTGTTTCGCTGGCGGCGGGTATTTCTTCGTATCCGCGCCGTAGGTTCAACCTCTGGAACATCCTGGGTGCCGTCCTGTGGATTGGTTCTATTGGCATGGCAGGCGTGCTGTTGGGTGGTGTCGAGTTCATCCACAACAATATTGAGATGCTTGCGGTCATTATTGTGTTGGTTTCGGTTCTGCCCGTGACCTTTGAATACCTGCGCGGTCGTTCCAAAGCCAAGAACGAGGCAGCCGAGTAGAGGCACCTAAATCTCAAACTTCTGCGTATGCATAAGGGGGCGGAGAATACAGTCTGTATTCGCCGCCCCCTTGCTATATGCTTATATTCTTATCGAAGCATATACCCTAATGGTTATAGGGTTGGTTCCCCTGCTGGTAGGGATTTACGCCGCTCTGATTCTGCTGGTACATACGCCAGATGCGGCTCTGAGCGGTATACTGCGTAGCATCACGCAGCACCATGAACACGATAATGGCACCCTGCAAAACCGTGGAGAAGATTGTCATACCAATTGACACAGGGTCGTTCATCGTAGAATACGGGGAATAACTTACCGACCCTGTACCAGCACCCGCGAGGATCATGATCAGGGCAATCACACCGAATGCAGTACCAATACTACTTAAGACCAAAGCTGTAATACGCGCCCAAGTGTGCCCTTTGGCGTAAAAATAACCGATAACGACCGTAAGAGCGACTATGATGACGGCTATCAGAATGCCAACAACAATACTCGTTGTTATCAACGAGTCTGAAAAGTTGACGCTACTGTAGTTCCCATACGGAGAGTACTGGTTCTTCTGCTGTTCGAGCAGGGCATTCATCCTGTCTCGAAGGGTTACCGAGTTGTAAATACTTGATACCAGGGCATAAAGCGCATACCCAAAGATCAGATAAATACCTGTTTTTACTACCGTGCTGGGTTCGGGTTTTTTCTCTGGAACAGACATATAAGCCCCTGGCTGGTATGGCTGGCCATAAGGTCCTTGAGGCTGTTGGGCGTATGAGGGCTGATACTGCGGATCTTGATAATAGGGATTTTGGCTCATGATGTGTCCTGGTGACTCTTATCGTGTGTACCGGTGTTATGTCTGCGGCGGTCGTATGCATTCCAGCAACACTTCTATATGCTGCAAAAACGCAAACGCTCGCCGTACTTCAATGGTAGTGTACGGCGAACGTTTCCGCGCTGTTGAGGGCGCATCCGAGTGTTTATAGGCTAGTTCAAACGGTACCCATCACCATTGTCGTACCGGTTATTAGGATTCTGCGGTGCGGGGTTTGGTTGTGATTGCGGGTTCTGTGCCTGCGGGTTTTGTGCAGCCTGACCGAATCCTTGCTGAGGCTGGGATTCTGTGGGCTGTTGAACGGGCTGCGGGCCCTGATCCTGCCGGTAGCTGCGCCAGAGGCGGCTATCGCTCGTGTACCGGGAAGCATCACCACGAAGCATGAAAACCACTACCGCAATCTGCAAAATAATGCCCAACACAAGAACTACGTATACAGCAGGGCTGATAGATACCTGCTGCGCCCCATCCATCTGAGATGTAACGGACTGTACCAGCGACTGGGCGAGTAGGGTGAGCAAGAAGTAGAGCAGATCACGAATGGTACCAATAATCCCCAGGACAAGGGCGGTAATGCGTGCCCACCCGTGACCCTTAGAGTAGAAGAATCCGAGGAGAATAGTAAACGCAGCAAAAATTGCACTGATGACATAGCCGAGTCCCATCGAAGAGTTTACTTCGGTCGTCTTGCCGTTCTCCGTATGGTATGTCTGGAACCCGAAATCATCCAAGCCAACAATGGCTCGCATGATCATATACAACGCCACGGCGTAAATCAGGTAGGTACCGATCTTGACGACGGTAGTGGGCTCGGGTTTCTGCGTTGGCACGGGTGCGTATTGAATCGCCGGGTGCATGGGCGCATTGGGATGCGGCGGCTGGTATGGGGGTTGTTGACCATAAGGATCTTGACTCATGGCTCCTCCTCAACAATGTTTTTTGTGGTTGGGCTACGGAATTCTCACTTCGATCGTTGAGAGTTCCTTAAAAAGAATGTTCGTCGTGCCCCCGTCTGAGGTGCACGACGAACATTGTTAGGCATGCACGAAGTGCATCAAACCTATGAAATTTTCAATCTCTAATTCAGATTGTACCCGCTATTGCCCTGATGGTCTTGGGGATTTTGCGGGTTTTGCGGCACATTATTCTGCTGAGCCTGCGGATTCTGAGGAGCTTGCGGGTCATATCCATACCCCTGCTGCTGAGCCTGCTGGGTATTATGCTGTGCAGCGGGCACCTGTCCCTCGGATGCGGGCACGGCGAGGGCGCTGGCATCGACGGGCTGATTTTCCTGCTGTTGTGCAGCTACCGCGCCGTAATATTCCCGAGCCTTCTTCATGTATTTAAGAGTGGTTGGCAGCCAGATCAGGATAATCAGAAGAACCTGGATCACGATAGAAGCTAGTTCGAGATAAACCCCAAACTTTATAGCGGAAAAAAATCCTTTGTACTTCTCTGGGAAAAGGGGATCGCTTATAATTTCGTCAAAGCTATTAACGTTATCCAGAGCCTCTGGCATTCCATTAGCATAGATCACTGTAAAGATACCGGCTACAGCAGTAAGACCGATAGCCGAACCTAGACCTCCTTTTTTCATATTTCTTGCCAGAGTAAAGAAAAGAAGGGCAATTACGATGCCAAAGATAATTCCTCGGGGGCTAGAATCAGTAATTCCAAGTTCACTTTCGCTGATGTTATATTCTTGGGCGAAATTTTTGCCTGCGGATGTAGGTAAAGCCCCATAATAATATCGATAATCCGCAAAAGAGCCGCAATAATCCCCACGATGAGAACGGCGACAACGGTTCCTCGGTACGCGGGCTTCTCAGGAAGTTCAGCGGCGGGAGCGGGGGCGTTCCCATACATGGGCTGACCGGCGGGTGCGGGTTGTTGGGGGTAGCCTTGGCCTCCGGAAGGCTGAGGGGTTTGAGGCAGAGCCGGGTCAGGTCTATGCTGCTCGCTCATCGGTGGTACTCCTTTGTTCTCGGTTACCGTGTTAAACGGCTGTATTACGAGCATAGCGGAGCCTTAGTTTCAGGTCATACATTATTGACCGATGTCGTGAAATATTTTTTAATCACGCCGAGCTCAACCTGATATTTCGTCATATACGACGAATTTTTGGACACGCCCGATCTCGAATTTTATTCGGGAAACACACCCTTCATCAACCGCAAACCATCGCTCCCGAATTCAGAAAAGCTGACGCGCCGCCATTGGCTCAGGAACATAGCCCGGATTTATCTTGTAAATAGGCTCCCAGAACCTATGGCTAACAGTGCGCGCATGCCTGACGGTAGGCGTTGCTCTCACGCATATACAGGGTAACGCTGGCGGGGAACATCAAATCCTAACAGCACCAGGTGCGTCAGTGCCGCCATGCTCAGCACCACAACCGACAAATATGACCCCGGAATATCGGGAACGACGGGGCGCAGCCAGCTCAGAGTCAGCAGGGATGTTCCCAAGGTTAGCAGCGCGAGTGAAACCAGCAGAGCACGCGCCAGCGCATACCCCCGAAGAATAAAAATTCCTAGAATAACGTGCAAGAAAACATTAGCAATAGTCAGAGTATTCCCCAGAGCAAAATTTTCAAAATGCCATGATGCCGTCAGGTATATGGTGCGAAGAATAGCAATCATCATGCTGGCGCATGCGGCTACCTTCACCGCACGGGGTACATAGGGGCGCTCTAAAGTGGCTCTTGGTACGGGCGAATAATTCACTATATTCTCTTCACCCACATACCCAGAGGTTAGTGTTGTTATGGGGTATTCAGAGCGTACAGCACTGTCATAGCTCATCGGCGGTATTCCTCCTAGAGGGCTGCGGCATTGTACGAAAGCATCTAAGGTCTTAGCTGAGTGTTACGAAGAACCTCCACAACCCTTAAAGCACACGTTACAGGTTCATCAAGCAATATGACAATATCTCTAGGTTTTTGGACTGTGTTTTAATATTGAAAAGCGTCGATTTAAGGCGCTTATAGTTTCATTATTTATCGGTCAGATACCCAGATATAAAGGCTTTATGGACATACAAGAAATTATTTACGCGCAACGAGATCAGTTATAAAAAAGGTGCTGCGGCATATATGTTAAATATATGCCGCAGCACCTTCACGAAGTAAAACTCTTATATCCTCAGGGAGCTAAAGCTGCTGCTCTCCAGAGGAAGGCTGATTCCCCGGTGCCTGCCCCGGATGCGGTGCGGGTGCCGGATATGCATAGGGCTGCGGCATTCCGTACGGGTTATTTGCCTGGTTCCGCGCCCGCCGCACCGAAGTACGCTGGCGAACATACCTATTCGCGGGCGGCAGCCACATCAGAATCAGGGGCAGAAGACCCACCACCAAAATGGAGATATAGATGATGACAAGTCCGAAAGCTTGACCCCGAAGATCCACCAAATCCGTAAAATTGGCAAACTCGTTGTAGCCTACGATCGAGTCCATCAGGAAAAGCATGACTAAGAGCGTATTCAACACTGTAAAAACCGTCAGAACAATACGCGCCCAGTTGTATCCCAGGAAAATAAAAATTCCGAAAAAAATGTAGATGATGCTGAAGAAGATACCAAAAACAAAACGGCCTACTAGACCGACCTGCATATCTCGAAGTTCATAAAATTCCGGTTTAGCAATGAACTGTTGATAAGCGCTCTCCCCCAACGATTGACGGAGCGCTTCTATCAGGGTGTTCACCATAGAGGCCATAACGCCGTATTCGATGACGCGCAAGATGGGCATCAAGATCGCCAGGATGAGGACAGACAGCAGCAGAATCGACATTTCGGTTTTGCGGCTGATTCCGGCGGCGTGGAAGGTGACGGCGCCGCCTGATGCGCCGGATTCTGCGTATAAGGCTGCGAGATCTGTGAGTTTACGGGCTGGTTCTGCCCATACTGATTCTGCGGCTGGTTTGGGTATGTACCCGATGTCTGTGGAGCTTGCGGCAGCTGGGGGTCTGGGCCGGTTGGCCTGGGGTATTCATTCATCGACAATAGTCCTTACGGTTATAACGGGGTGAAGCACCGCATTGGGCTTCTTTTCGAGAATAGCGGAAAGCGCTCACACTGCCTAGTATCTAGGCTATGAGTTTGTACCTTTAGTCTGCTCTTCCGAAGCTGATTCCGTCTGAGCCTCAAACCGGTCGGCGTAGCTCTTACTACCCACCTCAAGCGCCTTTTTAGCTTTCCAGTAGGCTTTACTATTCCGCATATACACGTTCACGGGCGGCATCCACACGAGAACAACCAGGCATATATTCGCCAGGAAAAGTAGCATATATACGGCCACCAGAGCCCCTAAATACCCCTGCGCATTCGCAAAAGCCGGCGCCTCTGGGTCGGACATCGTATAAGCCTGTCCCAAAGCGCTCATACCACTCATCAGCACGCCCAAGGAAGCAAGAATAGTCAGCAGAATACGACCCCAGTTTTTCCCACTATTCACGACGAGCCCAAAAAGAATATAAAGCAGAGCAGATGTCAGCACGGAAAGAAAATGGAATGTGAGCGTTGAGTTTAGCTGCGCCTGTGCAAATATTCCAGATTTCATCTGCTCAAGAGACATATCACCATACGCAGGTACGTATGTGCGCGATTGATGCCATTTAAAAGCCTCGCTCAAATATGAAGACGTTAGGACATACTCCACAAAACGCAGGATTGGGCACACGGTAGCGGTAAAAATTGCGAAGACAAAAACAAAAGCAGGTCTTTTAGGCTCCTTAAAGGCGGCAGCGAGACCTCCTGGATTCGGTGCTGCCATATGAGGCTGATACGAGGGCGTGCCTTCCGGCATGGGCGCGGCAGAATATGTCATGGTGCAATCCTTACACGGGTTTTATGAAATTTATAGTGTTACGTGAATACTCTTTTGAGCATACTAAAAAGTTCTTTGAACACCAGCATTGTGGTTCTCTTATGAACCGAACCTTGGCGGCTTAGACTCTGCCGCTGCTAGCTGCCGATCACAATCTGTTCGTTTACGACCGCTGCCCGGGATACTGCCGCCCGGCGTTGGGGTTGTAACCTCCTGGTTGCTGCCCCGCATAGTAGCCTGGCTGAACAACATGATATGCATATACCTGCTGATATTGAGTCTGTTCCATTAAACGCGCCAGCCGATATGCCTTGAGTTTGCGTACATAACGATTAGCCGGACGAAGCCACATCACAATTATCGTAAGCAGGTTAACCGCGCAGAGGGTAGCGTATAGAATCACAAGCACCCCCATATACCCCTGTACCTGTGGATTTTGAGAGATCCCCTCAATCCCTGTTTGCGCGGTATTAAAAGCCCAGCATTTGAAGGCGCTCACAATAATCCCGATAACGGCAATAATTGTCAGCATAATACGCGCCCAATTCCGCCCCACATATGCGAAACAGCCGAAGAGCAGATAAAGACACGAAGACACAAAAACAGATACCAGCAAAAGGGCTGCCTGGGCGCCCGAGAGTAAAAATGCGGGAACCGCAATGGCCTCGCGATCAATATTCTCTGCATACTGTTGAGAGCTTACCCAGCGTGCCGCCTCGTTCATTAACGATGCACTAACCAGATACTCTATGATCCGTAACGCGATACATGCCAAAGCACCCACAAGAACCAGTGTCAGTACGAATGTTCGTGCAGGTTTTTCAATCTTAACCGCGTTATTGTCATATGTGCCCTGAGGGGCAGCTTGAAGGGGAACTGTAGGATTCTGTCCCTGCCCCACCGCCATATGCTGCTGTAAATGCTGCACATAAGGGTTTGAAGGCTGCTGGGGTGAGGGGTCTCCTGAAGCCGGGTTTGGGTGGTTGGTCATCGGCGATTCTCCTTGAGGTTTTAGCTCAGTAGAACTGTGAACTTATTTCTGAGAGTAGCCGACCTCAAGGGCGGTTTGCAGTATTTACACCCGTATTCCATATGTGGAATATTTCTCAGCAGGTTTTCTGCGATATACAAAAGGTACTGTACCAGATCGGAAACACCTAGCACAGCACCCTCAAAATACTCTCTCACCTGCATATATTCCAGATAAAGAATATATTGTGGAGTGGTTTAGAACATCAGGGAATCCTCACGCTGCTCGGCACGCCATAAACTTCGCGCATGCATGTATTCGCGGGCAGCACGGCTCCAGATCAGCCCAAGAGCGATAACACTCATCACAAGATACGGCATGCCCACATAAAGAGGCACATAAAGCGGCGACGAGTTGGAATCCAAGAGGAACTCTACTTCCTCCATAGGAGCCCCATTAAGACCGGCCATGATAACGCCCACCAGCAAGAGCACAATAAAGGTGCAGAGCATTCCCAACAGCAAGGAGGCAGTCAGCACATACGCAGCCCACCTATGCCCGCGTAAATACGCAAATAACACCACCACATGAAGCGCCATCAGCACGAAGGTTGCCATCATGAAAAATACGAGGGGAAGCTGGTCTTTGAGCGTCAGAAAAGTTTCTGATTCCCAGAGCGACACACCCTGCAGCGGCACCGTAACAACCCAGACGATATATGAGATCAGAATGTACGCCCACATCCCTATAAATATCGTCATGATGAGGGCTGCCAGAGACACTTGAAGGGGCCTTATAGGCTTGCCCGATATCTTCGACACTAATACCGTGGCCCGATCGTCATGCGGATGCTCTGGCTGGTTTTCCACCCGGGTTTTCCCCTCTCGTACTAGTTTCTAGTGTTAGATTAGCAAGGTTTCCCAGCAAGAGACAGAAACAACGCCGCTGTGCATGTCATATCATGTCGCGCAACCACACGGTGAGTCCCGTATATACGCCCTAGCGGATACTCAATGTTGGGCGAGCAAGTATCGCACGCAGAGTATTGAACTTATACAGGGTTACACTCAGCAATGCGATTTCAAGAAGCCATAAAGCACCCAGCGCGCAGAGCACAATCATGGGGTCAAGACCCAGTGAAATACCATCCCAGTTCAAGACGAGAAGCAAGAATGTGATGGGTGAAAGTACCAGTCCAACACCAATAAAGCAGATCAGCGAAAATATTCCCCACACGGAATATACGGAAGCGTCCGAAGCGTCTTTGGGCGGACGCGCTAACGGCCATACCTGAACAACAGCGTAGATTGTGATAATCAGCCAGAATCCCCACCCCATATTGGTGGTGTAGCGTGCAATAATAGCGCCTTCAAAAATCCCCAAGAGAGCGAGCACTGCTAACCGGACACCGATGGTGATGTTCAGGGAACGTCGTCGTGCATTTATTGTTTCAAGGCCTACCTGCATTTGAGAGAATGCGCGGCTCAGGCTCTTCGGCGTATATGCCTGATGTGGAATACTATTCCGTCGCGGCGATACATCCTGCTCAACCTCTTGCGAGGTTTGTGATGGGGCAGGTTCTGATGCAACGGATACTTCCGAAGAACTAGGCGCTGGCGGTGTCGGCGTGGGGGCGGGAATAAAACGTGGGGCAGGCGCATCCTGAGGTGCCTGAGGCTCGGCAGTTTTCGATTTCGTGGCTGCCCGAAGCGCTTGACGAACCGCGCCCTGTTTCTTGGGCTGCGGTGGCTGTGGGGCTGGTTCCGGCTCCCCAGAATTCTGTCGTGCATGCTCAAGGGCGTATGCGGGCGGCGCCGCCGGAACCGCGTGGCGAATCGGCGCCGTGTAGCGGGTGGGCACCGCATCCTGACCGAGCTGCGGGGCTTCGTCCCGAGGCGAAGCATCTTCGGCGTTCATGTGAGCAGGGGGAACCGCATCAGCATCATGCACGCGAGATTCGTGATCCACAGCAGTTTCCTCCTCCCCATATATCCTAATCCTAAGGATTTATACGGCTTTTCCGACGTATAAATTCCCGAAGCCGAGTGAGTTTTTTATCTACGCATACCCTATCACGGTTGGTAGGTATTCTTCGGGGAATATATGCCTCGTTTCATGCGCGATGCATACACTACAAATATAATCGAGAAAACTAAATCAACCGCAGGTGCAACCGTCGCCACTAGGGAGACTAGCGCCCCTTTATCCACGGTATGTCCCCAGGTCACCACGCTTTTTACTGTCGGGAGTAAAACCAGGGCTCCTCCCATAGTTCCCAAGGCCGAAAGCACAATCCCAATAATGTTGATAACGCGCACCCGCAGATAATGACGGTTATTTTTAACGGCTAACCAACCAAAAATATTGCAGATTGGAAAGGCCGCGATAAGCGTTACTAAAATATACCCGGGCACAATGACTATACGTTCACGTGAAAGGCATTTATCCTGATCCAATGCCCCTTTGCACGAATCAAACGTGTCATTAATACCTGAAATAATACCCATCGCATACAGGGCAAGAAGCGCACCTACAATACCTAGACGCACCAGATATATCGATGCATATTTTCTGATTTCGGAGTTATCAGGACCCGTTGATAATGCACCAGAGTACCCGAAGGTACCAGGCATACCGTACGCTGCAGACCCGACAGTATAGGGTTCTGGGGTACTGCATAAGCGGGCACACCAGGCTGACCCTGTGCAGGATAACCCGCCGACAAGGCTGGATGCGCCACATGGTGTTCCGCACCCCGACCCATCGACTGTATATCAGAATTATTGCCAGATACGTTTTCTACCGGCTCGTGAGCCACATTTTACCTTTCACGCCAGGAGCACTCGAATGGGGCACGGTGTGGCACCCCGCAGTGGTTATACACCGGGTTTCGTGAAGTAGTCCTTATGGTTCATCCACGAGGCATGCCGGACGAAAATAATCGAGAAAATAAGCTCTGCCACAGGTACTGCCCCAGCCACGAGGAATATGATAAGAATGGCAAGTAATCCCGAGGATCCAAACGCCGTTATCATGGCTATACCGCCCAAGAGCATTAAACCAGCAAGCACAATCCCCAAAGACGAAAGCACAATGCCAATAATGTTAATGACAAGCACCCTCACGTGGTGCTGATTTTTCCTAACGGCAAGCAGCCCAAAAATATGACATATCGGGTACGCGATTAAAATGACAAGGAAATCGACGCCCCCGTGATTGCTGAGGTGTTATCCTCACGGCATACTCGCTGCGAGTATTCACTCCATGAGTAGCTGCCGGTTCCGCAGTCGCTAAGTTCGATGATCGCACCGATAAGGTTGAAAGTCGTCGCAACAATACCGATCGCAATAAGAGCACCCACAATACACAGGCGCAGCAGGTACATCAGCGAACGTTTGCGGACAATCTCATCGTGCGGGTTTGCCGGATATGCAGTGTACGGGTATGCGGTTGGGCTCGGCACTGCATATCCCGAATATCCGGGTACGACATGCGGATTCGCATAGGGGTTTGGAGGCGTCGATGGACTCGGCGCAGGATAGCCCGGTTGTAACCCGACATACCCTGGCGCTGACGGAGGAGTCTGTTGGTTCTGGGTGTTGCCGGAGTTGTTGGGGTTTTGTTTATCCTCGGGTGAGGGATCCGACTTCGCGGTGTGCTCGCTATGTTCGTGCTGCGATGCGCCACCGGTTCCGTCGGTTTTATGCGCGGTGCTGTCCCCCGAATGATCGTCTACATGCGACGTTGCCGAAGATTCCTGCGGCGCAGTTCTAGGTTCCTCAGGCTGACGGGAAGAATCATCGTTTTTCATGGGGTCTGTGCTCATATGTACATCCTCGTTACCGGTAATTTTTGTGTAGCCCGGCGCGCGGGTGCCTCGCTACACCAACGTTGGGTTATGTCATACACTACCACGCTTGCAGGGAGTAACGGCTGCAATCATGGCATGTTGGGGAACGGATAAGCTCAGGAACTCATTATGGTATATCCGAGTCTGAGCGGTGGGTGCTCTGTGCTTCGGTCTTAGTCAGCGTGTGGTCGTTGACTGCCTGGTCTTCAGACAGGGAAGATTCTTGTGACAGTTCGCGAGTCTCTTGAGCTTCACGTTCGGCACGGGAGGGGAACCTGCGGAAGATCAGGAAGACGAATATGAGGGAGCATAAAATCTCGATCACGAAGGAGGCCATAATCCAAATGGTCAGAATGGGGTACGAGCCCCCCAGGAGTTTCCATAGTGTTCTTGGCCCGTGAATAAAAACCAAAATATAGGCGAAAAATCCGGTGATGACGGATGCCGCCAAGGCGCTGAGCAGGTTTCCCACCATGACGAGCCCCATAGATTTATTGCGCGCATACGCGACCGCAAACCAGCCGTGCAGAGACAGGTACATGAGGGGAACCGCGCCGATAGGGTCAAGCCCGATAGCCTCGAAAAAATACACCAGCGTCAGTGCAGGCACCACGAGGAAAAGCATGCGGACAAGGTACAGGCGCCGCACGGGTGGCGGCGTGGAACAAGCCTGATCCCAAAAACCCGGGTTATATTTTTCACTCATAGGTACCTGTCTGCCGCTGGCATTGTGGAGCACTGCCGGAGGCGCCATCGAGAAAGCACTCAATACTACGGTACGAGATGAAACTGAGATAACGCTGAGATTTACGCCCTGTTTACTGAAGCGTCACCAAGAGCTTGCAGAACGCAGCAAAAATTTCAGAGTTTATCCCTCGAAAATCCCGCGGGCACGATCCTTACGCACGGTGTGCGCCGGGAAAATTCGGCCGCTCATGCTGATGTAAACGCCCGGTTCCAGTAGGTTAAGCGCGGAAATCGCAGCCCCTAGGTTGAACCCCGCATCCGAATGCGCCATGACCGCCGGCTGCATGGCACCGGTCAGCACCACAACCTTTGATCCCAGATCGGCGTGCTCGGCGATGTATCGGGCGGATTCGCTCATCGTGTCGGTCCCGTGGGTGATGAGAACCTGGTCGTGTTCAATCGCGTTGAGGGCGGCAACGAGTTCGGCACGGTCCTCGTCGGTCATATCCAGGCTGTCTTTGCCGATGAGCGCGCGAATATCAAAACGAATGTCGGTGAGCACTCTCGACAGCACATCGTGCGCGGCAGGCTTGCCAATATCGAGGGTGCCCGCCACCGAGTAGAACTTATCGATAGTTCCGCCGGTTGCCAGGATAGTGATAACGTCCGGGTTTTTGATGGTGCTCATGGGCGCGGGCTCCTTAGGGGCTGAAACATCGCCGGGGTGTATCTTTGCCCCGGTACCGCATATATTCTAGGGCATCGGAGCGATTTCTTCACGCCTTGTGAGGCACGGGAATATGGTGTTGGTCGCGTGTAATTGGCGGGCGTAAAATACCCACCCGGGCGTGGAGGAGGAGTCCGCCCGGGTGGGTAAACCTTATAGCATGCGCTCATCGCGGTGGTTAGCGGTTGTGCCTGACCCGACAGCACTTACGAATTTTGCTCCGCCGTAGGTGCGGCATATGGCACGATCGTTCGCACCGACGTTGGTCCTTCCGCGGGGCTGCTGACGAACATTTCCCCGTCGAAGGTGGCGAGCCTGCGGCGAACGCCTTCCAACCCGCCGGATGCTTTGCTGCCCAGCGCATCCTGTGGGATACCGCCAGTGCCGTCATCCTGCACTTCCAACATAATGAGCGATTTACCCTGCGTGATACTCACGGTAATATTTTGGGCATTCGCGTGTTTGACGGCGTTCGTCACCAACTCCGCCGCCGCGAAATACAGCGCGGTCTCCAGCGGTTCGGGCAGGCGCCCGGTCAGCGTGCTCGTGAACGTGGTCGGTACCGAGGCGCTGGCACACAGCGAACGCACCGCCTCGTTCAGTCCGCGGTCCGCCAGCAGCGGCGGGCGAATACCCCGCACCAGGCCGCGCAGCTCCTGCAGAGCCGTCACCGAGCTGTTCTGCGCTTGGGAGAGCATCTGCTGGGCGCGTTCGGGGTCTTCTTTCATGAGCGCGGCAACCTCGTTGAGAGTCATGCCCATGGAGACTAGGTGCGCCTGAACTCCATCGTGAAGGTCGCGTTCGATCCGCGAGATTTCGTCCTGCTGAAAGTCCAGGGCATCGTTGCGGGTGTCGGTCAGGTGGCTGATGCGCTCACGCAGCACCAGTTCGGAAGAGCGGCCCAGCACGAGCTGAACCCAGCGTCCGTAGGTCCGCAGCAGAGGCAGGGCGATGATGAACGCCAGCGGGATCTGGATAATGCCCATGATTCCGGCGTACCAGTACGCATTGGGGGTGGTCATGTCAAGGAACATATAGTGTGGTCCGCCAGGATCTACGTCAAACACAGGGATAAAATAACGCTGCCCAACCATAAGGACAATACCCCACACGCCGCTGAGGAATGTCACTAACGGCAGCATTCCTAAAATTGTGCCCACGAAGACATTCACAAAGTGCCAGAGAATATCGCGCAGCACCAGACTATCGCCCAGCCGGGCGAGACTCTGACGGGGGCTGCCCGGGTATTTGCTACGTTTTATGGGTTCGTACCCGCCGATCACCTCGATCCCGGCACGGTGGCGGGCGGTATTACGCTCTGCCTCCGCATCGAACTTCATCAAGTTCAGTACGAACGGCAGGAAGAAGAAACCAATCCCCACCAAGCACAGGCTGATAACGACGCAGAACAGGGCGAAAACATAGACCTCATAGATGGCGCGAACGAAAATGCCCGCCATGAGGAGAATGGTCTGCCCGCGTCCGGGAGGGTTGTAGTCCTGCCCAGAATTCTGAGTGCTCAGCGGCTTGAGGTGGGAAGGCCGCGAGCTGATTGAATCCGGGTTGACTGGCTCCGGGCGGGCGGGCTGAGGTTTGGAACTAGGTTGGGGCGCGGAACTCGACTGCGGGTCCGTGTACATCCGCAGGATTGGTTCGGCGACGTTTTCGGTGGGCATCGTGCCGCCTCCTGTCGGTAATCCGTGGTGGTGTGGTTGCGTTTCCATATAATTAATAGTGTCACCGAAGGGCTGGCTCCGTCATGGGTGCTGGCACCACCTTTCCGCAACGTTGTATCGGAGGGCGGATGCGCATCGTCATAGCCGAAGACCAGTTTTTGCTCCGGCAGGGGCTTGAGAACCTGTTTACCCGCCACGGTTTTGAGGTTGTTGCCGCCGTGGATGATGGGCCGTCGCTCACGGATGCGGTGCTCACCCACCGCCCAGATGTTGCGCTGATCGACATTCGCATGCCGCCGACCTTCACGGATGAGGGTTTGCGCGCGGCGGTTCAGATTCGCAAGCAAATTCCGGGGCAGCCGGTGCTGATTCTTTCGCAGTATGTAGAGCGCCTGTACGTGGACGAGCTGCATATGGACGGCGGTTTGGGAACCGGCTACCTGCTCAAAGACAGGGTGTTCGACGATGCCGGGTTCGTGCGCTCAGTCAAGGCGGTTGCCGCGGGTGGCGTGGTGGTAGACCCGGAGACCCTCAAGGAGTTGATGGAGCATCGGGCGGTGCAGCAGCGCTTGGAGCGGCTGACTTCCCGCGAGCTTGAGGTGCTGACCCTCATGGCGGAGGGCCTGTCAAACGGCGATATTGCAGAGAAGCTGTTCGTAGCGGAAAAGACCGTGGCGAAGCACATTAACACCCTTTTCGCGAAGCTCGATCTGCCCGATACGAACAGCAACGCCCGCCGCGTGCAGGCCGTACTGCATCTGCTGCGGAATGGGTGACACTTTCGGTTTAGCCTAGTTTTCTATTCGGCGAGCTATTGTGCAATGGGCGTTTATTTAAGCCGCCCGATAGACTTCACGATTGTAATTACACAAACGCTTGAACCGGACTTATGCCCCGCGTATAGTCGCCTACTACGGAACTAAACCTGATGGAAGGAGTACATGATGCGCGCAAACTACCCCGAACTCGCCCCCGAGTCCTACAAGGCAATGATGGCGTTAGAAGGTACTCTCACCCTGGAAACCACTCTCAAAGAGCTCGTCAAACTACGCGTCTCACAGATTAACGGATGCGCTTTCTGCACCGATATGCACGCCAAGGAGGCCAAACTCAACGGTGAGCGGGAGCTGCGGCTGTACCATGTGCCGGTTTGGCGGGAGTCCAATCTCTTTACTGAGAAGGAACGCGCAGCCTTGGAGTGGGCCGAAAAACTAACTCGCCTAGATGGCGGACATGTGACCGATGCAGATTATCAGGAGGTTCGCCAATACTTTGATGACAAAGAGCTGGCAGAGCTCACCTTCGTGATCACCGCTATTAATGCTTGGAATCGTCTGGGCGTGGCATATGCCGCCGTTCCCGGGAGTGCTGACAAAATGATGGGTCTGGATAAAGCAGGATTGGAATAAAGGCTCTGTTACTCGACCCGATCGGGTCTATCTGCAACCGATTTAGCATTGTGAGCGGTTGTGAAATACCCGATGGGTTTCGAGCTCTACCGGTTATGAGACTGATACATGACTTACATAGTTAGGCTTAGTTCTAGCATTTTTTACATTATTTCTTGATATTTATTTTATGGCAGATATATCCACTAATGTGCCAGCACGAGTCAAAGGGTCTTCGACAGCATGCCTATTGCTAAAACATGCCCCCGAAGACCCTTGAGTCGAAAATATATTTTATTTTCAGAAATCTAATACATTAAATAAAATGCAAAAGATGAAGGTGCATTAGTTACCGTGCTGCCGATAGGGGAACAACCGGTAAGATATAGCTATGCTTCCAAACCGTGACGGGATAGGAAGCCTCACTCGTCGTCATGTCGCCCTGATCGTATGCAGTAAGGTGAACCTGGTACTTGTGGTTCGGGTTAATCTTAGTGCCATCAACGTTCACATGCAGGTCAAAGTGTCCATCACTACTAATGCTAGACCCGGCGGCACTGGTGCTAACGTCATCATCAACGACGTTCCCGGACTCATCAAGCTCCTGAACGCTCAGAGAGTAACTAAAACTGGGGTTATTGTCATACCAGACACCTCGCACATTCAGAGCATTGTCAGTTTTCTGCGAGTCAATGAATCCGTCAACAGAGTCGATCACAACAAAGATGCTCTCTACAGGAGCACTAGGCTGACCTACCTGCCTCTGACCATCTTGCGATGCAGAATTCGAGTCGTCCTGAGAAGCGTTAGCGCCTTGCTGCTGGCCCTGCGATGCGCCGTCAGATGCAACCTGCGTAGCACCACCCTGAGCCTGCTGACCCTGTGCATTCTGGGATGCAGAGCTTGTGCCCTCACCCTGAGGGCTTACAGGCACTGCGTTTGCCTGCGCAAGCGGAAGAACCGTCACACCCGCAAGGGTGAAAATAGCAGCACCGGTCATAGCCGGACGAGAATAGCGAAAAGCCATCATAAACTCCATTCATCGGTGACATGAACAATTCAACCCTAAACATAATCCAGGGCCAAGACACAAGAGATATCGAAGAATCGTCACAATAATTATTCTGAGAACGAACTTTTTTACACCAATATAGGCTATAGCGGGTTAACAGCTCTGAACAGTTCAATGTATTTCATTCATCGATGAATGGGATACTGATAAATGTAATATATTACTAGATTTAAGTATAGAATTTTTAACATTATTTCCTGATATTTATTTATGGAAAATATACCCGCTAATGTGCCAGCACAACCCAAAGGGTCTTCAACAGCATGCATATCACTAAAACATGCTCCCGAAGACCCTTGAGCCGAAAATATATTTTATTTTCAGAAATCTAATACACTAAACAAAATGCAAAAGATAATACTGCGTATTAATTACCGTGCTGCCGACAGAGGAACAACCGGAATATAGGTACGGTTCCAAACCACGACGGGGTAGTACGCGTAACTCGCCGTTAAGGTATCCCGATCGAACGCATCAATGTAGACTCGGTAGTGGTGGTTCGGGTTAATCTTAGTACCATCAACAATCGCGGATATACCGAAGTCCCCATCCGAATTAATGCTAGACGCGCCGCCGGTGCTAACGTCATCATTAACGATGTTCCCGAACTCATCAAGTTCCTGAACACGCAGGTCGTACTCTACACGGTCGATATCATCGATCCCCGTAGTCTCTACAGTCAGAGAGTTATCAGTCTTCTGCGGGTCAATGAATCCATCGACAGAGGTGATCCCAACAACCGCAGGGGCGGAGGGCTGGCTCTGACGGCTCTGATTATTCTGTGATGCAGAATTCGAGTTTGAGCTGCTCTGGGATGCGGGTGCACCCTGAGCCTGCTGACCCTGGCCATTAGCATTGGCACCCTGCTGCTGATCCTGAGATGCACTAGGCTGGACCTGCTGCTGGCCCTGACCATTCTGAGATGCAGAGCTTGCACCCCGACTCTGAGGAGCCTGCTGACCCTGACCGCTGGCATTAGCGCTCTGCTGTTGATCTTGGGTTGCACCATCCTGGTTCTGACCACTGGCGTTAGCACCCTGCTGGCCCTGACCGTTAGCATTGGCGCCCTGCTGCTGACCGTTCTGTGCTGCAGAGTTTGGCTGGCCCTGTGTGGCTCCAGAACGTGCCTCATCCTGAGGGCTTACAGGCGCTGCATTTGCCTGCGCAAGCGGAAGAACCGTCACACCCGCAAGGGTGAAAATAGCAGCACCGGTCATAGCCGGACGAGAATAGCGAAAAGCCATCATAAACTCCATTCATCGGTGACATGAACAATTCAACCCTAAACATAATTGAGGACCGAGATACAAGAGATATCGAAGAATCGTCACAATAATTATTCTGAGAACGAACTTTTTACGTTGATATAGAAATACTCGAAGTTATTTAGCCAAGGTTTTATAAAAAATTTCTCCATTAAGTTTTTACAGAAAAATATAGCTCTGCTTCTCGAAAGCAGATTTGAGTTAAATTCAGGCTCCCCGACCTAAAAAGGACCTTGAACGTGAATCAAACAGTGAAAAGTGCGTTTTATTCATATAAATGCTCCTTTTACACGAGAGGGGTGGGAGGGCAGAGAAAAAGCCCGTCGCATCCAATAGGCATACCGGATGCGACGGGCTTTGTTCAGTGCGCCCTGTGGGGCTCGAACCCACGACCTGCGGATTAAAAGTCCGTAGCTCTACCAACTGAGCTAAAGGCGCGCCGTCCCGCGTGAACGCGAAGACATCATCTACTATACACTACAAATCCGTCACGAGTCGCCTTCGCAGATATGATTTTCGTCCGGCTGAATCCTTCGAAAAACTCGTGCCCTGCCCGTTACACTAAACACCTATGGCTCATCGTGCACATCATCGCCCAGTATCTCAGCCCAGCGAAAAGTTTGAGCGTCGCCTTGGCGGTGAAGATCCCGCCGCCCGTGATGAGGCGGCGCATACGTCTGCTCGCATTCTGCTGGAGCGCGGACGCCAAAATTCTGATCCGGAGGTTGCCGCCCGGCTCATAGACTTCACTGACGAATACGGTATTGAGGCGCTTGCGCAGCTCTGGTCTCATTCACCCGCGCGTTCCCTCCCCGGCGCGCTATGGCGCATGTATTCCCTGCGTGACATGGTACGACGCTATCCGAAGGCCACCGCACAAGCATTCTCTACCGGTATGGGTGCTGATTACCGTTCGCATCTGCTGGCGGGGGTGCCAGATCCACCGGGCGCCTCCGAGGTCGTCAAAACGGCGGACAAAATTCTGGCCGGGCTCTACAGCGGCGATATTGATATAGCTCTCGAACGTTTTGCGGCGTTCGCGCGTGTGGTGGCACTGGGGCTGCGTCTCAACTATGAGCGTGCAGATATTAGCCGACTGTCCGGTAACCCGCAGGGAGTGCATCCGCCCAGTCATGAGGTTCGCCGCGAAGGCATTGAACGCATGTTCCGCGTGCCGGAACAATACCGAAAACTCGTGAAAATCGCCGAGGATTTGGAGGCGACCGCCGCGCACTGGCGGGCAAGCGGCGGACTCGAAGCATTGTAGCCCCGCACGGTACTCGTGCGCTATCAAATCCCGGGAAAATACAGGATTCGGAACTGATGCCGGGTGTTCTGCTTAGAGCTCATGTACCTTGACGGAGGCTCGGCGCGGGCGGATAATTTAAGACAAGATGTCGGGTTGCTAATAGGTAGCCCCGGGCTCCAAATCATTTGCCGCTTCGAGCGGCCTTCCGCCGAGAGGCGCTCCCAGCCCGACATCGCTAACGTTCACAGCGGGAAGGCTACATGATAGCCTTCCCGCTGTTGTATTCTCAACCCGCCGCGCGGGAAACATCAGACCCGCGCACCCTAAGCACACCCGCGTTAGACTGTAACTATGTTGCACCGCATCTTTCCACAAGCCAACAGCTCACTCACCTCGCTTGCACAAATCTCGGTGCAGGTGGCGGAGGCGGCGGCGCTCCTCTCCGAAATGGTTGGCTCATCTACCTCCGAATACCCCGAGCTCTTCGATCGCATGCTGGTGCACGAGGCGAACTCGACCGACCTGTTCTTCATGACCCTCACCACCGTGCGAAGCTCATTTGCCACCCCGGTACCCCGCGAAGACCTCTACACGCTGGCCCGCAAACTCACGAACGCGGTCGAAAAGCTCACGAGTGCCGCGCACATCCTTTATCTGCACAAAATTGACGGTTTTGCCCCGCATATTACCGCGATACTCGACATTATCCAGCGGCAGGCGGTGCTGACCGAGGCAGTAATTCCCAAGCTCGCCGATATTAAGGGCCTGGATAACTATTGGATGGATATGCTGCGTATCTCGCGCCAAGCCGTTCGTACCGCCGAAGAATACGATGCAGAACTCGCCGAACGCTTCCCGATGGAACGCTACCGCCGGTACACCAAGTTCATTGCCCAACTGGTCGAAGCGGCAAATGCGATGCGCGGCGTGTCCTCTGAGATCGGGCGTATTATCGTGCAGGAGTCCTAGTGGTTCTGCTCAGTATTCTGTGTGTGGGCGCGTTTCTTTCCGCGATTTTTGTGACCGGCATGCACGATGCCTCCAATGCGATCGCGGTGCCGGTACGCACCCGCACGATGGGCGATACCGCGGCTTTGATTACCGCCGCGCTGTTCAACGGGATCGGCGTGTTTGCGGCGTATCTGCTGATTACCGATATGAGTGTGCCCTGGATTGCCGTTCCCAGCGGGCATTTGGGCCTTCCGGGGCTGACCGCCGCGCTTATCACCGCCGCCTTATGGGGTGTGGCGACCTGGGCCTTACGCATGCCAGCCTCTTCAACGCACGCCCTCATCGGCGCCCTTGCCGGGGTGGCGTGGTATGCCCGGGTCGATGGCGAAGGCTCACGGTTTATCCCCGCGATTTTCGATGCCACCCTGCTGCCGCTCCTCTACCTGCCGCCCCTGATTTTCCTCCTCTCCTGGCTTTTAGTGCTCCCGTTTTACCGACTAGCTATCCGTTCTTCACCAAGCAGCGTGAACCGGCATTCGCGTGAGGTACTAGCAGTGTCGGCATCCGCAATTTCGCTTCTGCACGGTATGCAGACCGGGTACCTGTACCTGTTGGTGCTGCACGTGCTGGGTGCGGTTTTTCCGTTTCCCACGCGGGATCTTCTCCCCTGGCATGTGCTCACTATTGCGCTGGCTCTGGCGGCGGGCACGCTCACGGGTGGGCGGCGCATCGGCTACACCTTCGCCTACCGTATGGTGCGCTTAGATCCAATGCGCGGCGCGGTAGCTCAAGGAACCACGGCTCTTATGCAGGCGCTTGGGTACTTCCTGCTGCAGCTGCCGTTCTCGTCTTCGCACCTGGCGACCGCATCCGCCCTGGGGGCTGGGGTGAATCAGCGGTTTAACTCGGTGAAGCCGAAGATCGTTGCGAACATTATGCTGACCTGGTTTGTCACGCTTCCGGCATGTTTTTTGTGTGCGATCGCCCTCATGATGGCTCTTGATGGCATATTTGGGTAGAATTTTTACCCCTAATGTGGGCTGGAATGCTCGCTTATTCCCGCGCAACTCCGTAGAATTCTAGACAACCCTATATATTTCCGCCCTAGGTGCCTTATGCACAGGCCTTATATGTTCTTTGGAGAGCTTTGTTTTCCTCTGTCGCCGTCATTGTACGCACGAAAGATCGCCCGGTCTTTCTCGCACGTGCCCTGCAGAACATCGCCGAGCAACGGTATACGCAATACACCGTGTACGTGGTCGATGACGGCGGAAATCAGGAGGAATCTCAGCAGATTATTGACCGCAGCCCGGTTGCGGCACAGACCGTTCTTCTTCATGCTGCGGGCGGCAATATGGAAGCGGCCTCTAACCTGGGTGTGCGCTCCAGCGAGTCTACCTATATCGCCATTCACGACGACGATGACCTGTGGGATCCCCAATTCCTGGAACGTACCGTCGCAACCCTTGATGAGACCGGCGCCGATATGTGCGTGGTACGAATTATCGAGCGTTTTGAGCAGCAAACCGAGGACGGTTTTATTGTTCTGAACGAACGCACCTTCCACGAAGATCTGCCCGCCATGGGGCTGCAGTTCCTGTTCCGCACCAACCGCGCGGTTCCGATCGGCGTACTGTACCGCCGCACCCTGCACGAGAAGGTGGGGTATTTTGATGAGGAACTTCCCGTGGTGGGCGACTGGGAATTCAATATGCGCGCCGCCATGGCCGGTGAAGTTCAGCTTCTAGACGAGCCCCTGGCGTACTGGTGTAAACGCCCCGATGCGACGGGTTCTGCCGCCAACAGCGTGAGCCACGAGCAGCAGCATCGTATTTTTGATGCGCAGGTGCGCGCCAACGCGATCCGTGAAGACCTTGCCGCCGGGGCGCATATCGGGCCCTACCTTTACCAGGCGCACCTGACGAACGAACTTGACGGCCGTCTATTGGAAACTCTAGAGGCGCTTCAAGACGTTCAGGAGCGTTTGGAACGTCTCGAAAATATGCAGCAGGAACAGTGTGAGCGGCTGCACCGCATGGAGCGGGCGATGTCGTGGAGTGGCAAACTTTCGCGTTTGCGTGCCGTTTTTTCGCCTAAAGATTCATCAAGCAAATAGGTACGCATATGACTCGTGTTCTTGTTGTCGGCGATATTGGCCAGCCTGTCTACCATGTGGGGGACGAGGCCATGACGATCAGCACCGCCGAATACCTGGCGGATGCAGGAATGCAGGTTATTTTAGCAACCCGTGATGCCGAGCAGAGCAAGCGTTATCTGGGGGCTCGGGGTTCGTCTGCATACGAATATATGCCGTTTTTGCTGTTCCCATGGGCACCCGCCAAGCGCGAGATCACGCTGGAACGCCTCGAAGAATTTTTGGTGAGCGGTCTTATGCCGGATCTGCCCGATTTTTGCCCGTCGGCGCAGCATATCCGCGATTTTGTAGAGGGTATTCAATCGGTGGATGCGGTCGTCATTTCCGGCGGCGGCAACCTGAATTCGCGCTACGGCTGGCTGCTGTATGAGCGCGCCGCTATCGCACTAGTGGCGCAGTATGCGAAGATTCCGGTCTTTGTTTCCGGGCAGTCGATTGGTCCCGTGCTTTCCCCGCGCGATGAGGAAGTTCTGCTGCGTATGCTGCGTTCGGCAACCGCGCTTGCAGTGCGTGAGCGCAGCTCCTACGAGTGGTGCCGCGAGCACGATCTTAGGCGCTTGCGGGTGTGGATGATGCCAGCGACTACCGGGCACATACCCCCGAGATAACGCTCGACTATGCCGATGCGAGAGTTGAGGTTCCTGAGCTTCCCGAGCGTTATGTGTGCGTGACGGTGCACGAGGTTTCGGGGAGCAAAGTACACGAACTAGCCGCTTTATTAGACAAGATTTACTCCGAGTATGGGCTGGCGGCGGTCTTCCTGGGGCATATGGGCGACCCAGCGTCGGAGGGCGGGCGCACCGGTGACTACAAGGCGCATGAACTGGTTGCCGCATCCATGAAATCCCCTGCAACAGTGATACCGATTCTGCACGCGGATGCGACGGTGCGCATCCATCAGGGTGCCGCGCTAAATATCACCGACCGGTACCATCCCGCGGTCTTTAACCTTAGCGCCGGTATTCCTGCGGTTGCGCTGGTACCCGATGCGTTTACCGAGATGCGGATTTGCGGGGTCATGGGGCATTACGGGATGCAGAATTTTATGACTCCGCTTCATATGCTCGGCACCGACATTCCCGAGAAGCTCATTGCGTCTGCGCTCTCACTCAGCAGGGGGCAACGCCAAGAGCTGCGGGCGCGGCATGAGGCAGTGACCGCGCTGCTTCACGCGTGGCGGGAGTATCTTGCGGCCTCTGTGCGCGGGGAGAGGCAGGCGCATATGCCGGAGGGTATTTCTGTGGCTGCGGCGGTTCCCGCCCTGGAACCGTCCCTAGAGACGATTAACAATGCGGTGCGTGAGCTTTTGCTGAAGACTTCGCTGGCCGAAGGCAACGGATGGGCGCTTTCGGATCGCATGCACTCATGGGAGGCGCATATGCGGGGTGAGTATGAGCGTGCCGAGGATGAGCTGCAGGCGTTGAAGCGTTCGCGGATGGTGCGGGCGGCGCATCGTACCAGTCGGCAGGTGCAGGCGATGCGGCATATCGGGAGCCGGTTCCGGTAGCCTTACCGCCCCTAACCTCTTTTAAAAAAGAGCCTTGCCAAACATCAGAGATCCCGCTTTATTTCGAATAAAGAGCCTTTTGATGCATATCATCCGAAGGCGCAAAAGACCCGCAGCGGCACAATTTCAGGGCAGGTAGACTAGAACTATGGCACACGCATCCCTGAAAGAACAGTCCTTAAACTATGTCCGCGCCGGGGCTCACCGCGTTCGGGCGGGATTTTTTCAGTCTATTCAGATCACGATCGCTTCGATGGGGGCGTATCTTTTTGCGGAGCGGGTGCTGGGGCATGAGGAACCTATTTTTGCGGCGGTCGCGGCGCTGGTGTCGCTCGGGTACGTGAGCGGCTCTACCCATTCGCGGCGCATCCTAGAGGTTTCGTTCGGGGTGAGCCTGGGCATTCTGATTGGCGATCTGTTTTTGCAGATGCTCGGGCGCGGCATCTGGCAGGCCACGCTTGCCCTGTTTATTTCGGTGCTTCTGGCCAGGTTCTTAGATAACGGCATTATTTTTACGATTCAGCTCAGTTTTCAGGCCTGCCTGGTGATTCTGTTGCCGCCAACCTCAGATCTGCCGTTTACCCGCAGCCTTGACGGCGTGATCGGCGGTGTTGCGGCGTTCCTTATGATGTTTGATGCCCAAAGACCCGCGAAATGGGTCGCGTCAGCGTGCTGAGGCTCTTATGAGCGCTTTCTCGGATGTCTTCTTTCTGGCGGCAAAGGCGATTCGCCGGTACAACTACGATCAGGCGTATCAGAGCCTGCAGGATTCGCGTAAACTTCAGCCGCTGTATGAGGCGAGTAAGAACGATTTGGTGACGGCGCGCGGTATGGCGCAGCTTTCGTGGGCGGGGAAGAAGACCCGAATCGAGCTTGATCGACTGGCGCAGACTCTCGGGGCTATCGATTTGGCGATTCGCAACACCCGCGTGTTTAACCGGCGCATGGCATCCACGATTGCGCATGTGCAGCTGCGCCCGAAGGCTCTTGAAACGCTTTCGGCGGCGCTCGAAGAACTGGCGCTTGCCACCCAGAGCACGGGACTGGGCATGTATTCCAGCACCGAACATGAACGTGAACACTATATGGAGGTTGCCCGCGAGCGCCTGATTTCTCTCGCTGAGACCCTGGAACCGAAGCATCTGGGGGTAGAGACCTTCGAGGGCGAGTCGTTGGTGCTTATGCTGAGGCTTATAACCGTGGATATGTTAGAGGCTACCGGTATGGATCATGAGGATGCGTCCGCCATGCTGGTGCCGCTGGGCGAGGCCGTGACGGAGCATGCGCCGCGTACTTCCGAGATTCCGATTGTGCAGGCTGATGTTGCGGGCGCTCAGGAGGAGGATTTGCGCACCCGCACCGTTAATATCATGCTGCGCGATGAAGACCTCGAAGAGGGGCTGGGGTAGGTCTTTCCTACTCGTATCGTGTGACTGATGGTGTGCGTCTAATCCCCATGAGATCCGCCCGAGCCCCACGAGCAGATAGTATTTCGGCGAGCAGATAGCAATTCGTTATCTGCTCGCCGAAATATTATCTGCTCACGCATATGACACGTTTTATGATGATGTGCGTCCCCGTGCCGCAGGAGGCAGCGGTGTGTGGAGTTTGGCGAGTTCCGCCAGGCTTTCGGTTTCCTCCTGTGTGAATGTGCATGCCAAGAGTTCTTGTATATCAGGGTCGGTCTTCATGACATCGGTTAATCGCATCCCTAAAACCGTGTTGATGAGCATACCTTTTGCCAAGAACTTTTCGGTTACTTTAGGGCTCATCCCTATTTCGTGGTGCAGTACTCGGTATATACGCATAAATTCGTCGCGGGCGAGCTGACCAAACCGCTCATAATGTCCCATCGTGAAGAGATGCATCATGGTTAGCAGGATTCCCCGGTCAGCTACAAGTTTTACGTAGGCATGCCCCATCTCTCTTTATGAGTTCCTGAGGGCTTTCTACACCTTGAGCGGCTGTGCGGAATACTTCAATGGTTTTATCAACAGCACGGCTGACTGTTTCTACGAAGAGGTTTTCTTTAGAACCGAAGGTGCGCACAATATATGCTTGGCTTACTCCAGCTGCTTTGGCAACGGCGTCTGTAGTAGCTCCGGTGTAGCCACGCTCACCAAAAACAATTCTGGCGGCGTTTAGCATCTGTTCACGGCGCTCGGCGGCGGGGAGCCGTTGCCCAGGTGAAGGTTTTTTCTCGGCCATATTGACATGTTATCACCCGATAACCTAGCTTTAAGTAATCAATTGATTACTTAAAGCTAGACGAAACGGACCTTCCCATGAAACAGACCCAACAGGCAGAAACCCCGCGCCCACCCCGCCTGGCTCATCATCATCTCGCTGTCCATTCCTATGTTTATGGCTTCCCTCGATAACCTCGTCGTCACCAATGCTCTTCCAGTCATTCGGGCAGATCTGGGAGCCACACTGGAAGAGCTCACCTGGACAGTAAACGCCTACACCCTGACCTTTGCGTCCTGCATTCTCATGTCCTCGGCACTGGCCGACCGGTTTGGACGCCGCAGCGTCTTCCTCCTTGGAGTCTTTATATTTACTGCCTCCTCTGCGTGGTGCGGTATCAGCAATAATATCGGCGCCCTCATCACGGCCCGTACTCTTCAAGGAATCGGCGGCTCTGCCGTTATGCCTCTTTCCCTTGCATTGCTGAGTACTTCCGTACCCGAGCGGCTGCGTGCTACTGCTATTGGCATCTGGGGAGGAGTCGCTGGACTCGGTGTAGCACTCGGTCCCCTTATCGGCGGCGCCGTAGTAGAAGGCATGAACTGGCACGCAATTTTCTGGATTAACGTACCATTCGGGTTGCTCTGCATTCCCCTGGTATGGATCACAATCCCGGAATCCCGTGGTCGCCCCGAACCGCTTGATTTCCTTGGGCTGGCCCTCGTTGGAATAGGGCTGTTCGGAATAACTTACGGCATCGTGCGTGGAAACGATGCCGGATGGACAAGCGCAGAGGTCTTGACCGGTCTTATCGGGGGCGTTGCTCTTATAGTAATCTTCATCTGGTGGGAATCACACGCCGCCTCGCCTCTGCTTCCGCTGCGCCTCTTTAGCAACCGCAGTTTCAGCATGGCGAATATTGTGGGTTTCCTCTTTTTCTTCGGTATTTTTGGGGCTATTTTTATCTTGATACAGTTCTTGCAAGTGGTCCAAGGAGCAAACCCGCTCGAAGCCGGGCTGATGACCATGCCATGGACTCTCGCACCCTTCGTTGTTTCACCGCTTACAGGACTACTGACATCCAGGGTCGGCACCCGTCCGGTGATTGTGGTCGGCATGGCACTCATGAGTATTGGGCTGCTCTGGAGCGGCATAATCCTCGACCCCAGTGTTGAATACATCCATTTTGTACCTCCTTTTATGGCTGCCGGAGTGGGCATGAGCTTGGTTTTTGCCCCTATTGCCGCAGCAACCTTGCAAGGTATGGCCCCTGAAGACAGGGCAACCGCCTCGGGAACTAATATGACCGTGCGGCAAGTAGGAGTCGCACTGGGGGTTGCCACTCTCACCGCAATTTTTACGGCTCTCAACGGCGTCCTCAGTCCCACAGGGTTTACGGATGCAGCTTCCCCAGCCATTTTGACCGATGCGGCAGTAATGATGCTGGGAACTTTTGCTGCCTTTTTCCTCCCCAAACATGTGCGTGCGGAAGAGAAAGTGCAGAGCTAACCTCCTAGCCTGCGCGAGCAGATAGTATTTCGGCGAGCAGACAACGAATTGCTGTCTGCTCGCCGAAATACTATCTGCTCGCGGTTACGTCACGATGTGCGGCAGTTATTTATCCTGCGGGAAGAGCAGGTTCAGCGCCTCGCCCAAGGTGGCGACCTCGCGCACGGTCACCCCATCGGGCACCTGCCCCACACCCGTTGGGGATGCGGGCACCAGCACATGCGTGAACCCCAGCCTGCCGACCTCGGCGATACGCTGGCGAATACCCGGCACGGCACGCACCTCCCCCGCCAGGCCGACCTCGCCAAACACCGCGAGTTTACGCGGCAGAGGCTTATTCTGCGCAGCCGATGCCAGCGCCATCACACACGCCAAATCGGCAGCAGGCTCAGAGATTTTGGCGCCTCCCACCGTGGAAACATAGCAGTCGAGTTTGCCCACGTTCAGCCCGGCACGGCGCTGCAAAACCGCCAAAAGCATCTGGATGCGCGCCGAATCCAACCCCGCCACCGTGCGCCTCGGTGCGGGTGCTACCGCTTGGTCTAGGAGCGCCTGAACCTCAGCCAAAAGCGGGCGGCGCCCCTCCATCGTCACGGTCACGCAGGTTCCCGCCACCGGATGCGGCGTGCGCGAAACGAACATGCCGGACGGGTCGAGCACGGGCGCGATCCCATCCTCGTGCATATCGAAACAACCGACCTCGTCGGTGGGTCCGTACCGGTTTTTGATGGCGCGCAGCATGCGAATATTGGAGTGTTTATCGCCCTCGAACTGGCACACCACATCGACCAGGTGTTCCAGCAGGCGCGGCCCGGCGATCGTGCCTTCCTTGGTCACATGCCCCACCAGCAGGGTGCACATATTGCGTGCTTTCGCGGCGGCAATCAGTGATGCGGCGACCTCGCGTACCTGCGTAACACCCCCGGCGCTGCCCTCAACATCTGCGGAGGCAAGGGTCTGCACCGAGTCGATCACCAGCATCGCCGGGTCTACCTGCTCAATATGCGCCAGCGCGGTCCCCAGGTCGGTTTCGCTCGTCAAGTACAGCGTATCGGCGACGGCGTGGATGCGGTCCGCACGCAGCTTAACCTGCGCGGCGGATTCCTCACCGGTCACATACAGCACATCGCGGGTTTTCGCGCGGGCACGCTCAGCGGCGGGGGTTCGCGGGGTGTATCCGCGCGCGAAGGTGGCGGCAACATCCAGCAGCAGGGTAGATTTGCCCACGCCGGGTTCGCCAGCCATCAGAATCACGGCACCGGGCACCAGTCCCCCACCGAGCACCCGGTCGAATTCGGGATTGCCGGTGCTCATATAGGCGGCGACGGTTGAGTCTACCTCGCCGATCACCTGAGCCGGTTTCTGCACGCTGGATGCGGTACGGGTGCGCGCCGCTGTACCCCCAGCGGCTTCCTCAACGGAGCCCCAGGTTTGGCATTCACCGCATCGACCTACCCATTTGGCGGTGGTCCAGCCACATTCGGTACAGCGGTAGGCGGGGGTTCCTTTAGTGGTTTTTGTGCGTGCAGCCATGGTTTTTATTGTACGGGCGGCCCTGATGTTTTAAACACCTAGATCGTCAAAAGCCGAAGAAGAGAATATCGGGGTGGGGCGCGCACAAAGGCGGTAACACAGGCTAAACGATACAATATATTCCGTGCAGACAGATTACAGTGAACTCCTTCTGAAGACCATTGCGCAGATCGCCCCCGGCACCGAGCTGCGTGAAGGGTTAGAACGCATCCTCCGCGGGCGCACAGGCGCACTCATCGTGCTCGGTTCAGACCGCACCGTCACGGGGCTCTCCTCCGGTGGGTTCACCATCGACACCGAATTTTCTGCCACCCGCCTGCGTGAGCTCGCCAAGATGGATGGCGCGATCATCTGTGACCGCGACGCCACCCGCCTGCTTATGGCGGCGGTACAGCTCATGCCGGATGCAACCATCGACACCAACGAATCCGGAACCCGCCACCGCACCGCAGAACGCATGGCAATCCAGACGGGTTTCCCGGTGATCTCGGTTAGCGCCTCTATGTCCGTCATTTCGGTGTATGTAGACGGCACCCGGTACACGGTTGAAGACACCCAATACTTGATGGCACGCGCCAACCAGGCAATCCAGACCCTTGAAAGCTATAAGAAGCGCCTCAACAAGGTGCTTTCCACGCTGTCCGCGCTCGAAATTGAATCACACGTTACGCTCAGCGATGTCGCTATCACCCTGCAGCGCATGGAGATGGTGCGGCGCATTATCTCCGAAGTCAGTCACTATGTGCTTGAACTCGGTGTGAACGGTCGCCTGGTGGCGCTTCAGCTTGAAGAGCTCCGCAGCCCCGATATGGCGGGTATCGACGTTATTCTGCACGACTACCTGCCGCGACCCACCGCGCAGAGCATCTCCATCGCATCTCGGGCTCTGCGCGACCTTACCGACATGGATATTGTGGACCTCACTATGATCGCCCAGGCCGCAGGGTTCGGCGATTACGAACTCGACACTCCCCTGCAGCCGCGCGGCTACCGCCTGCTTGACGGCATCGCCACTATTCCGAACACAATTGCCGAACGCCTCGTTGAACGGTTCGGCACTTTGCAGGCGCTCATGGCCGCATCCTTAGAGGATCTGCGTGATGTTGATGGTATAGGCGAGCATCGTGCCCGCACCGTGCGCGAATCGCTCTCCCGCATGGCGGAAAGCAGCCTCGAAAAATACCTCTAACATTAGCCGGATACAGTCCGAAGAACACCAGCCACCCAATAAAAAGAGCCTTTATTGAAATAAAGGCTCTTTTTATACATCTTTTATATATTCCCGCCGGGAAATACCGTGGGCACTATTTCAACAGGAAGTTCACTCGCTGCGAGGTCACCCCATTCACGGTAGCCGTCACCCAGTATGTGCCCTTCGCCGTATTCTTCAGCGCATTACACCCGGAGGTATTGAGCTTACGGTCCCACGCAACATCGCTGGCGGCTTCCTTACCCGCAGGAATCTCGGTCTTCTTCGTGGGAGTGGGCGTGCACTTCGCAGACGAATACACCTGGGTATCGCCCGATGTAATGTTGATCTCCACGCCCTCGGCAACCTTCTCGCCGCCAATAAAGCAGGGCTTACCCGAAGAATTCGTGTACACCACGTGGAACGACGGCATTTCACCGGGCGCATACTGCTTCTTTGAAGGCTCGACCGTCACCTTCAGATCCTTGGCATTGCACAGAGCCACGGCTGGCGTTGCAGATGCGCTCGCCGACCCGGATGCAGTTGCGCTGCCGGATACCGCTGGGGTCCCAGAAACGGACGGGGTTGCCGATGCGTTCGGGCTGCCGGATGCTGAAGCGCTCACCGACCCCGAAGGCGCAACCGTAGAAGGTGTGGGGCGCGCACTGAAATTCTGGAAAGGTTCGCCGGTGGCTGTCGCCTCTGCGGCGGCATCGTCTTGAGGCCCCTTATTAATCTGGTTCACTAGGGTGGTAATACCAACAATGCCAACCAGCAAAACAAGAATAAGCACTACCACGGCAACGATACGACGGCGGCGGTATACTTCGGGGGGTAATTCGGGACCAAGTTCAGACATACCGTTAAGAATAACGGTTTTTTGGGTGTCGTGCATGCAAAACCATATATATAAGCTACATGGAATAGATAAATACGTTGCCTGTATATTGTGGGTCAATTGGCACCCGACACCCAATATCACCTACCCTAGAAACAGTAATACATTACAACGCAAGCAATTATTGCCATGTTCAATTTACAAAACTCACACGAACTACACCACCGCATAAATACCTGGTACCAGCATCATGCCCGCGACCTGCCGTGGCGCCGCGCCGACTGCACGGCCTGGGGCGTGATGGTGAGCGAATTCATGCTGCAGCAGACCCCCGTGAACCGCGTGCTTCCCGTTTGGGAAGAGTGGATGCGCCGCTGGCCCACGCCCGCATCCCTCGCCGCCGAAGACAGTGCGGAGGCGGTGCGCGCCTGGGGTCGTCTAGGCTACCCGCGCCGCGCCCAACGACTGCACGGCGCGGCGGTCGCTATTACGAAGCATCATGACGGCGAGGTTCCGGCGGATTATGATGAACTTCTTGAGCTTCCCGGCGTGGGGGCATACACCGCGGCGGCGATTACGGTCTTTGCCTTCGGCAGACGTGCCACCGTTATCGACACTAATATCCGCCGAGTGCACGCCCGCGCCGTCACGGGCAAGGCGCTGCCCCATAAGCATTTGAACGTCGCCGAAACAACCCTTGCCGAAGAGCTGATGCCGCAGAATACCGCCGTCTCCTGCGTGTGGAACGCCTCTGTTATGGAGCTGGGCGCACTCGTGTGCGTCGCCAAGAATCCCCGCTGCGAACAGTGCCCTCTTGAGGATATCTGCGCGTGGGTGAAGGCGGGAAAACCGCAGGCCGAGTATACGCCTACGGGGCAGAGCTGGCACGGCACCGACCGGCAGCTGCGCGGTGCTATGATGGCGGTTCTGCGCGCCGCGCACGCACCGGTGCCGCGGGAACTTCTAACGGACTTCTCCACCGATATTACTGTTCCCGATGCCCTGAAGGTTCCGGTGCAGGATTTACGCAAACTCGACTCGTCCCAAGAACAAATCGACCGATGCTACAGCGGGCTTCTCAAAGATAAACTCGCGAAAGAGCGTAAGGACAGAGTTTCGCTCTAGATTCTGACCTTTTATGCACTATTCTCCAACTCACGATAAACCTCGAAAAAATATTGTTTTCACCTGAAATCTTTGGAAAAATGGAGAAAACATTCTGGAAAGCTCATTTCTTCGTGAAGGAGGACCCCATGAAAATAGCGGTCATAGGGGCAACCGGCACCATCGGCTCGAAAATTGCCGCCGAACTGGAAAAACGCGATCACGAGGTAGTACCGATCAGCCGATCACACGGGGTAGATGTTTCATCGCTCGCAGATTTAAGCGCGGCGCTGACCGGAGTGGATGTTGTGATCGATGCGATTAACAACATGATCATGAGCAGCAAAAAGGCGCAGACAGCCTTTATCAGCACCTCCAGCAATATCGCGCAGGCGGCGGCTGATAACGATGTGAAGCGCATCGTCTGCGTCTCGATCGCCGGAGTAGAAAACCCGGCGGTTAGCCGCGGATACGGCTACTATGCGGGCAAGGCGGCACAGGAGAAAACCTATCAGGATTCCGCCGTAGACACCGTTATTATTCGTTCGACGCAGTGGTTTGAACTTCTTGACCCCATTGTTCAGCAGGTTACGGTGGGGCCCGTCTCGGTGCTACCGACCATGAAAATGGCGCCTATTCCCGCGGATGCTGCAGCACAGCTGGTATGCGATGTTGCCGACGGTTCCGAGAAGGTACCGGGCACGGGCATCGTCTCGATTCGCGGCGAAGAAGAAGGAACAACGGCGGAGTTCGTGAAGCGTCTTCTCACAGCACGCGGCGAGGTCGGCGGCAAAACGCCGAAGGTGGTGCGGCAGCTGCCGTATTTCGGTTCCGCTATTGCCAAGGGCGGGCTGATTCCCGATCCCGCAGATCACACCGTCTCCACCACGCTTGAGGAGTGGCTGGCAAGCCTGTAGCGGTTTCGATATTGCGCGAACCGATGCGGTCTTCGTATGCACGAAGACCGCATCATCGCGTTAAGCGCTCGTATGCCTATGCGCCCTTATGCTCAAGAAACCCGATAAGCCTGTCGAGTAGATCTTGCAGCTGTTCACGCTCCTGTGGGGTGAATTCGGCGCTCATGGCACGCTCGACGGCGCGAACCTTCTCGTCGGCCTGAACAACCAGCTCTTCGCCCGCATCGGTGAGGGTCACGATATTCACGCGGCTGTGAATTTCGGAGGGCACACGGGTAATCAGGCTTTTCGCATCCAGACGGGCAAGAATGGTGGCCATCGTCTGCGGGGTTACCGCTGCGGCACGCGCCAATTGCGCCGCAGACTGCCCGGGCACATAGTAGAGCGAAGTCATGGCTGCATACTGTGCGACGCTCAGATCGTACTCGCGCAGAACCTTAGATTTGACCGCCATCATCGCCTGCTCGGCGCGTTTAATCGACGACCCTATGCGCGACCGGGTTTCGGCGAGATAGGCTTCTTGCCCCTGTCCCGGCTGCGGAGGGTATTTTACAGATTGCTGTGATTTTTCCGATGATGCGGGCATGTACTAAGCATACTATCCCCCGGCTCCGTCTCGCTTTGTTATTCACCGACATACATACTTATCAGAAGCGCAGCGATATTGTGAGGGGTACAGCAATAATTATCAGAAACACGGCAATAACACCCTGCACAACTAAGGCTTGTCCCCGAATCTTTCGCGTGAGGATTCGGGGACAGCCTTAGTTAGTGCCTTCCGCAGGATCGCCTACAGGGGAAAGCCACTAGTCAGATGCCCCTCCGGTAATCTGCTCGGCTTCTTCCACGGCAGATTCCGCCATTTTGTTAACGGTCTCCAGGGGTAAATCCCGCATCTGCTGCGAGGAGAAGACGAACTTCGCATCGTCGCCTTCACCCTCGACACCCACAGTAATCTTCTCGCCGGGCTTGATCTCACCGAAGAGGATCTTCTCGGAGAGAGCATCCTCAATATTACGCTGCATTTCGCGGCGCAGCGGGCGAGCACCCATTGCCGGGTCGTAACCCTTCGAAGCCATGAGAACCTTCGCGGCATCCGTAAGCTCGATCGACATTTCCTGATCTGCCAGGCGCTTTGCCAACCGACCCACAAAGAGATCCACAATCTGCAGAATCTCGTTTTCGGAGAGCTGCGGGAACACGATAATATCGTCCACACGGTTCAGGAACTCGGGGCGGAAGTGCTCCTTGAGGTTCTCCATCACGCGAGCCTGCATGCGCTCGTAATCGGCATCGCCGTGATCCATTGCCTGGAAGCCCACGGGAACGCGACGGTTCACATCGCGCGAGCCAAGGTTCGTGGTCATAATGATCACGGTGTTCTTGAAGTCCACCACACGACCCTGCGAGTCGGTCAGGCGACCATCCTCAAGAATCTGCAGCAGCGAGTTGAAGAGATCGGTGTGAGCCTTCTCGACCTCGTCGAAGAGCACCACCGAGAACGGCTTGCGGCGCACCTTCTCGGTCAGCTGACCGCCCTCGTCGTAACCCACGTATCCGGGAGGCGCACCGAAGAGTCGAGACACAGTGTGCTTCTCCTGGTATTCAGACATATCCAGGGTAATCAGGGCGTCTTCATCGCCGAAGAGGAATTCTGCCAGAGCCTTCGCAAGCTCGGTCTTACCAACACCGGTTGGACCAGCGAAGATAAACGAGCCACCGGGGCGGCGCGGATCCTTCAGACCGGCACGGGTGCGGCGAATCGCACGGGAGAGAGCCTTGATAGCGTTATCCTGGCCGATCACGCGCTTGTGCAGCTCGTCCTCCATCGTGATCAGACGCGAGGACTCTTCCTCGGTGATCTTGTAGACCGGAACGCCGGTTGAGGATGCGAGCACCTCAGAAATAACCTCGGGGGTCACCTCGCCGAAAGCATCGCCGTTTTCGCGCCAAGCCTTCTCAGCCTCAGCCTTCTCGGCGAGTACCTTTTGCTCCTGATCGCGCAGCGCGGCGGCCTTCTCGTAATCCTGGCCCTTGATAGCGTCTTCCTTCTGCGCGCGCAGCTTCGACGCCTTCTCGTCAAGAATCTTAATCTCGGGCGGGGCGGTCATCCGCTTGATGCGCAGGCGGGCGCCCGCCTCATCAATCAGGTCAACGGCTTTATCCGGCAAGAAGCGGTCGGAAATATAGCGTGCCGCCAAGTTCACGGCAGCCTCGATCGACTCGTCGGTAATGGTTACGCGGTGGTGAGCCTCGTACTTATCGCGCACTCCCTTGAGAATCTGCACGGCGAGCTCCTGGGAAGGCTCATCCACCTGAATCGGCTGGAAGCGGCGTTCCAGTGCGGCGTCCTTCTCAATGTGCTTGCGGTACTCGTCCAAGGTGGTGGCACCGATGGTCTGCAGCTCACCGCGAGCCAGCATCGGCTTTAGGATGGAGGCAGCGTCGATAGCGCCCTCTGCGGCACCGGCACCGACAAGGGTGTGAATCTCATCGATGAACAGATAATGTCGCCGCGGGTGCGAATCTCCTTGAGCACCTTCTTGAGGCGTTCCTCAAAGTCACCGCGGTACCGGGAGCCCGCAACCAAGGAACCCAAATCTAGAGTGTACAGGTGCTTATCTTTGAGAGTTTCGGGAACATCGCCGTGTACGATGGCCTGCGCCAAGCCCTCAACAACGGCGGTTTTGCCGACACCGGGTTCGCCGATAAGCACGGGGTTGTTCTTGGTGCGGCGTGAGAGAACCTGCATTACGCGTTCCATCTCGTGGTGACGACCAATCACCGGGTCAAGCTGACCTTCGCGTGCGGCGGCGGTGAGGTTACGCCCGAACTGATCGAGAATCGTCGAACCCGCCGGGGTGCCCTCGCGGGAGTTGCCCGCGCCCACACCGGCGGTTTCCTTATTCTCGTTGTTGCCGGGGTATCCGGAAATAAGATCCATCACGGCCTGGCGAACCTCGGCACCCTGCACGCCTACTTTGGAGAGAACCTGGTTTGCCACGCCTTCGGAGGCGCGCACCATGCCCAGCAGGATATGTTCGGTGCCGATATAACCGTGGTTAAGCTGAATGGCCTCACGCATGGAAAGTTCGAGGACCTTCTTGGCGCGCGGGGTGAAGGGAATGTGACCGCTTGGCGCCTGGGGGCTGGGGCCCACAATGCTCTGCACCTGTTCGCGCACGGCATTCAGGGTAACCCCGAGGGACTCAAGGGCACGGGCACCGATGCCCTCGCCCTCGTGAATCAGCCCGAGCAGCAGATGCTCGGTGCCGATGTAATTGTGGTTGAGCATGCGTGCTTCTTCTTGGGCAAGCACCACAACGCGCCGAGCTCGGTCGGTAAAGCGTTCAAACATTGCGCACTCCTTGGAAATTTTGCTTGATACTAGATTACGTGGAAAAGCGCGGCTACGGTGCACTGTTCGCCATCAAGAGAACGTCTGTGTCGCTATTTTTCGGGGAGCCTTTTACCGAGCCAAAACCGGGATGCGCATCGGGCGTTTCTCGACGGTCATAAACATTTTCATGAAACTTTTATCGGGCTCTATCAGAAGACCTAATATTGCTTTAGCTTATAGCAATACTAATGTACCTCCGCGCCCTTTACTAAAACGTTATAATTCTGCTTCGGTATTTAGATTCTTAGGAGACATTCTTGAGGATTGCTCTCATAAGATAACGGGGATTCCATAAACACCAAGAAAAGACCCGGGGCGATACCCGCCACGTGATTACCTAAATACATATCACGGGGCTAATAAAAAAGCCGGAAGATGATAGCTCTTCTCATGAAGGGCTTTTTCTAAAAACCTCGTTATGCAGAAGGCGGGATAACACTTGATGTGTCATCCCGCCGTCGGCAGATGAAATACCATCACAGAATTAGCGATGGTATCAATACTATTTACTTACCTTCTGCCTTCATAGCTGCGTAGTAAGCATCCTGAATTTCCTGATGGATGCGGCCGCGGTCAGAAACTTCGTGACCGTTTTCGCGTGCCCACTTACGAATTGCAGCGGTTTCAGGGTTACGCTTCACCGGAGCGGAAGAGCCACGGCCACCGCGGGAACCGCGCTGGGAGGCGCCTACCTGAACGCGACGACCCTTAGATGCGAACGGACGAATTGCATCACGAAGACGAGCGGCATTAGCACTGGATAGGTCAATCTCGTAATGAGCTCCGTCGAGGCCGAATCGTACAGTCTCTTCTGCGGGACCACCATCAAGGTCGTCCTCAAGAATAATGCGCACCTTCTGTGCCATAGGGGTTTTCTCCTTAGTTTGGTTTATTGCTCCAACTATGAGTTTTTACACTGCACGTTGTCACACTCTCTAATTTATCTCCTTCATAATAACAGAAATAAATGACTAATGACTACCAACATAGAGAATTCTAAGGAATGACACAGAATAGTGTTGTCATTTAACGGTTATATTTATTGACGCTCCGTTTTATTACCCGTTTTATCAGTACCAAAAGGATTTACCGTTCCTTGTGAACCCTTTACCTTCTCGTACCACTGTTGAGCGTCTTTTTCGACATCACGCTGTGCTGAACGTTCGGCGCGATCTGCCCGGTTAATCCAACGCAAAATGAAATATAACGCAATCCCGGCAAAAATAGGAGGCAGCAGCGCAATCAAAATCTCCATGAAAATCCCTCACAACCTTTCGTGCTGATGACAGCATACCCGATAGCGCAAAATGCCGCCCGATAACGCATACACGTTACGAACGGCATCTACGGTTCTAACGCGGTTTGCAGACCTTTACGAAAGAAAAGCCTTGATCAAGCCCGAAATTACGACTCCGGTTTCATCAGCGGGAACAAAATAGTTTCACGAATACCTGGCTGACGCACCACGGTTCCAGGGCGTTCAGGGTCCTGTTCACCCGCCAAAAGCATAATCAGACGGTCAACGCCCAGCCCGAGACCACCCATCGGCGGTGCACCGTGCTCTAGGGCGCGTAAGAAGTCCTCATCAAGTTCCATCGCCTCGTCATCGCCCGCAGCGGCCTTATGGGACTGCTCAGTCAAACGCTCGCGCTGAATCACAGGGTCGATCAGCTCAGAGAACGCGGTACCGCGCTCCATACCGCCAATAATCAGATCCCACGCCTCAATCGTGCGGGAACCATCGCGGTTTGGCCGCGCCAGAGGCTGGGCGCTTGGCGGGTAGTTATATACAAAGGTCGGGTTCAGCAGTGTTGGCTCCACGATTTCGCCGAAAAGCTCAATCACAAGTTTCTCAGCATCCCAGGCGGGATCCACCTCAACCTCATGCTTGGCGGCGATCTCGCGCAGCGTCTCAGCGGGGGTGTCCGGGGTTATTTCAACGCCCACGGCCTCAGACAGTCCGGGGTAGACGCTCAGCCACGCCCACTCACCGCCCAGGTCGATCGTGCCGTCCTCGGTCTCAATCGCGGTAACCCCGAGCTCCTGTGCGCACGCAACGATAATCTCCTGCATACGTTCGGCCATCACATACTGATCGGCGTAGGCTTCGTAGCATTCCCAGGGTTGTAAATTCGGGGCTGTGAGTCGAATCCACGCCCTCGTTGCGGAATACGCGACCAATTTCGTAGACGCGCTCAATACCGCCCACCACGGCACGCTTGAGCGGAAGTTCGGTGGCGATGCGCATCGTCATAGGCTGGTCGAAGGCATTCAGGTGGGTGCGGAACGGGCGGGCCGTCGCGCCGCCGTGCACCAGCTGCAGCACCGGGGTTTCCAGCTCAATATAGCCGTGGTCTTCCAGCACGCGGCGCACAGTGCGGGTAATCAGAGCGCGCTTTTTCACCAGGTCACGAGCCTCAGGGCGAACCATCAAGTCCAGGTAGCGGCGGCGCACCCGAGTTTCCTCGTTCAAATCCTTGTGCAGCACGGGCATGGGGCGAATCGACTTCGCGGCCATCCTCCACTCACGCACCATAATCGACAGTTCGCCGCGGCGAGAGACCACCACGCGGCCGGTCACATACACGTGATCGCCCAAATCCACCAGGGATTTCCAGTCGGCAAGCGACTGTTCACCAACCTCATTGAGCGAGAGCATCGCCTGAATGCGGTCGCCATTCGTACCCGCCTGCAGGATGCAAAGCAGAGTTTACCGGTATTGCGCACGAACACAACACGGCCCGGCACATGCACCACATGGTCGGTTTCGTCCCCGGCGGTGAGCTCGCCGGACTCTAATTTCGGGTCGTACTGAGCGCGAATATCGGCGATATGATCCGGTTCGATGCGCTTACCTTCGGCATCCAGAAGCCCAACGGGATACGCTTCACCCGCGGTCTCCAGGAACTTAGCGCGTTTCTCCAAGCGAATCTTCATCTGCTCGGACATATCTGCAATGGCCGGTGTGGCGCTCTGCTCGTTGCTCAAAAGGTACCTATCTCGTGTTTTAGGAGGTCAAATATGACAGTTTGCTACAGCAAATCCATGTTGTCGATCAAGCGTGTGGAACCCACATATGCCGCAACTAGTGCGAGCACCCGCTCGGAATCAGCGGTCGGCGGCTGGAAATTGCTCGGATCCACAAGCTCCAGGTAGTCCAGGCGCACACCCTCGGTTGAGTTAATACGTGCCCGTGCACTCTCTAGATCAATGCTCTCAAACCCGCGGTTCAGCGAGTTTTTCGCGCATCAATGCAAGGGTTCGGGAAATCACCAGCGCAGCCTCGCGTTCCTGTTCGCTGAGGAATTCGTTCCGTGAGGAGAGAGCCAAGCCGTCGTCGTCACGCACAATAGCGACGGGACGCAGGGGTAATGTCGTGGTTGAAGTCGTGAATCATGCGCTGCACGAGCAAAAACCTGCTGGGCATCTTTCTGCCCAAAGTAAGCGTTCACCTCGTGCGAGCCCGCGGCGGGGCGCACAATATTGAAGAGCTTGTTCACGACGGTGAGCACGCCGTCGAAGTGGCCGGGGCGGGTGATTCCCTCAAATTTGTTGCCCAGTTCGCCGCTGGAAATGCGAATAAGCGGCTCGCCTTCGGGATACATTTCATCCACGGAGGGCGCGAAGATAATATCAACGCCCGCATCGGCGGCGACCTGCGCATCCGTTTCCAGGGCGCGCGGGTATTTGTCATAGTCTTCGTTGGGGCCGAATTGAAGCGGGTTAACAAAGATCGACGCCACCACAACATCGTTCTGTTCACTTGCGCGGCGCAAAAGCGTGGCGTGCCCTGCATGCAGAGCACCCATCGTGAGGTACATACCCGAGCGTAGCGCTACGGTACTGCACCTCGCCTTCCTGTTCGGCGGCTTCGGCACGGGCGCGCTCATTCAGCCGTTCCTGGGCGGCAGCAAGCGCCTCCGCAATAGCGGAGCGAAGCTCGGTAATAGTCGTGACGATGCGGGGCATCGAGGTCTCAGTCATGACGAGAACTCCTTATCGTCAGGCATCGCACCGGATTGACGCGTGCCCGTGGTGTGGGTTCGCAGGGTAGATTCAATCCGAGCCTTCTGGTCGTCGTTTAATAAGTTTCTATTATGCGCCCTAGATGCGGTTGCGCGCACCATGGCGGCATATGAGTCAGCGATATCCTGTGTATTTTCGTGGTCGGTGTACTCTATCAGCGCATTAAGATGCGCATCCAGGGTACCTGCATCGCCGCGTGCCACGGGACCGGTCAGCGCGCCTTCGCCACTCGCAAGCGCGTTATCGACGGTCGCACGAACCAGCGGACCGAGGTAACGCGCCGGGTCTTCAATACCGATACTAGCAAGCATCTGCTGGGACTGTCCCAAAAGTGTGACGAGATGGTTCGAGGCATGCGCCAGTGCGGCGTGATAAAGCGCACGATCGGCTTCGGCAACGTGGACGGGCTCACCGCCCATTTCAACGACGAGCGCCTGAGCTATAGGGATAAAAAGGCGCAGGCCCGGTCACAGCAAAGCTCGTACCGGTGAGTCGTTGTAAATCCAGGGATAAACCGGTGAAAGTCATGGCGGGGTGAATCGCCAAGCCGATAGCGCCCAATGTGGTTGCGGGAGCGAAAATATCGGTGCCGTGCCGCCCGGAGGTGTGCACAAGCAACTGCCCACTGGTTAAGGACCCGGAAGATGCCAAATACTCGATCAGACCAGCCAATTCATCGTCGGGGACAGCCAACAGCAGCAGCTCGCTGCGTTCGGCAATCTGTTCCACCTCAAGGAGCGGTACGCCGGGTAAGAGCACATCCGCCCGTTCTTGAGAAGCTTCAGAAACCGCATGCACACCCACCAGGGAATGCCCGGCAGCGCGCAGGGCGGCACCGAGCACAGCGCCAACTTTACCGGCGCTGATAACGCCAATGCCGAGGCGTGCGGGTTTCAGATGATTCGTGGTCACACTCTTAATTATATGAGGTACCGCAAAATCGGCGTGTTTTTCAGCGTTCACCAGGTGCGTCGAAGATCATGGCAGGCTTGGGTGCGGAATTATGCCGAAGGCGATGTGTAATAGGCCCGGGTGCCGTCAGTACGGGCGATGATCTCGGCGGCAATGCGTTCGGCATCGTGCGCCTCTAGGTTCTGGACGGCGGGTTTGACCGGCCCCGATACGCTGCCTAAACTTATGCACGCGGTTTTGAGGATGCGATTGAGCGGCCCCTGCGACCACTGCACCGCGAGCACCTGCCGTTCGGGGACTATCGAGAGGAACCGCAGCAGGCAGCCACCACGCAGCAAGAGAAGATCCCGGGTGGGGGCGTGTTCCGAATGGTGCGGGTCGGCCTCAGCTTCCACTCGTTCGGTATTCACCCGCGCGAAGCCGTCACGCCGGAAGGTGAGCGGGTTAAGCCAGCGTGTCCGGCGCGGTGCCGTCACTACACCTAACTCGCGGCTGTCGGCGGGGTTGTACCTTGATGATTCCATGACCGCCTGCACGGTTTCGAGGCTGTGCGGTGAAACATTCGGCAGCAGCAGGTGAAGAAGCCGCTGCATTTCGCGGGCGGTGCCCACGGGCAGGGCGGTGTTGCGGGTAAATAAGTCGTCGGATGAACCTTCTGTATTTACCGCCACGCCCGCAATATTGACCACCACCCGGTACCACCCGAAGGGCTTCCACAGCAGGGGCTGTTCGATCTTGAGGGCTTGAATACGCTGCGGGAACAGGGTTTGTGTATGCGTTCCCGTGAATCCGTAGGTGATACGCAGGCTGTCGCCGCGCGCATCCGAAGTGTTCTGGCGGATGCGCTCCACCGTGAAATTTGCGCCCTGATCGAAGCTGCTCCACAGCTGCCAGAGAAAACCGAGAATTGGAATCAGGGACGGAAAAATAAACTGCGATATCTGTCCCAGGTCCTTTTGGGGGTTCATCAGCCACCCCATGATCGTAACGCTCACCCAGATAATCGCTACCGGAAGTGCCCACAGGAGCGAACTGAGCACAATCGCGGCAAGAACCCGCAGATTGGGGACTTTGAAGAGCAACCGTTCCGGCTTGTAGCCTGCTTCTGCCTGCTGCTCCCCTGCAAGGTCCGCCTCCTGAGCCTTCTCAGCCGGAGCATTCACAGCATCGGCGAACTCTGACCTATTGGCGGCACGCAGGGTACTCACCCTGCGCAGCAGGCGTTCCTGCAAATTCTGCGCTTTCGCATGCGAGAGGTATTTGATATGCAGGGCTTCTTCGGCACCGTCCGCAGCCTCAAGCCGAAGCTCGGACAGCCCCAAAATACGGGCGACAAGTGAGCGTGAAATATCGACGCTTTGCACGCTTTCCAGGCGAATCTGCCGCTGTTTCTTGAAAAATATTCCGCTGTGGCGGTATACCGAATGCGCGCTCACGCTGTAGCGGGTAAACGCCCACGAAAGAATACTTCCGCCAAAAATAAGGACCGCCGCAGCACCGTAGCCATACAGCATTACCGGGTTATGTCCAACGTGGTTTAGCAGATATTCGGGCAGCTGCCGCAGAATATTCCAGTAATCATTCTCGGCATTATTTTTGAAGGAATTCTTAATATAATCCCACGCGAGATAGATAATAAAAGCAAAGAAAACCCATATGTTCATGATGAACGTGCGCACATCGGTACGCCACCACGTGAGGGTTTCCGCAGCTTCATCCGGGGTTATATGGTGTTCAGAGGTGTTAGAAGACTCGACAGACCGCACGTCCTGGTTATTCGAGTTTCGAGGTTCCTGTGTCATTACAGCGCCGCCATGCGTTCATCGGCGCGGCGTATCAAAAGCTCGCGCAGCTGCTGCCCACGTTCAGTGGGAATACCGTACAGCGTCACCTTAGAAGCGGTCACCCCAGCGGTGCGGATCGTCAGACGCACCAGGTGATGAGCACGCTCCCAAGGGACCGGAATCTACATCTACATACTGGATGCGCCCATACGGAATGGACGTCACATGCCGAAACAGCAACCCCTGGCGCGCCATCAGATGGTTGGGGCGCAGGCTATAGCCCAGCGCTCGGGTGCGGCGCGGCAGCAGCGCCGCCCACCAGATGCCCCACACCACCAGGACAGCGGCGATCGCCCCAGTAAGAGCGGGCAGCCACGTGGTTTTGGGCAGGACATCGGAAGAACGCATCATCTCAAACATCACAGTCAACGCCGCAAAAACGACTACCAGCGTGATAAAAAACCCTACGACCTGTATCAGCCGAATCTTGGTATACGAAGGATGCGCGCGCACCCACTCGCCCTCGGTCGCAGTCACCGAGCCCTCACCCTCGTGCGAGAAAGAAGCATCCTCAGCATGTGAAAGTTGTGACATACATACCCTCTATCGTCGATCACTCGTGCGGGAATATCCGTCAGCGGCGAGCTTACCCGAATTCGAGCCGCCCGACGACGAATTACCGTCCGGATCATCCGGAGGAATACGGCACAGATACTGCGCCCACAGCCCGCCCGCCAGCAGCAGCACGGCACCAACCAGATTCACCACAGTAGACCAGAAAAACCCGGGAATACCGCGAGCGCTCGCCAGCGCTACATCGTAGACAATAAGCCCAAGCATCCAGCCCGCCAACAGTGCCCCGGTCAAAATCGCACCCTGCGCACACGCCAAAGTACGCGCAGCCATGAGAGAGTTCATGGATTTCGCTTTGCGCCGGGTCTCAACATTGCGAAACGCGCCACCTGAAACGCAAACCAGAGCGTAACACCCGCTATTACCACGCAAATCAGTGCCACCACAGGCGACATTGCAAGCTCACCGCCGCCAGCGTTCACCACCAGATTATTCAGGATCGTTGCAGCAACAAGCCCCAGCGCCACGGCACACGCAATAACGGATATTCGGATGGGCTTCATACGCCCTCGCTTTCAGCACCACTATCAAATAGGTTCTTGGGCAAATTCATGTCTCGCATAAATCGTACCGCGTTAACCCCCGCACGTTCATCGGCTGCGCGTACCCTGCGAGCTAAATCGGCAACGAGATGCCGCGTCTGTTCGCCCGTAGCGGCATCACAAGACGGTATTACCGCCTGCGGGTTTGCCTGCTCCCACGGAACCAGCACGAAAGCGCGCTCATGCGCACGTGGATGCGGCAGCGTCAGAGCCGGGTCGTCGCTGACGAGGTCGTCATAGCTAATAACGTCAATATCGAGAGTGCGCGGACCCCATCGCACAAGCCGCACCCGGTGATGATGCGCCTCCACCTGCTGGCACAGCACTAACAGCGCGTAGGGGTCAAGGCTTGTGTGTACTTCAAGGATGGCGTTGATATAGTCCGGTTGGTCGGCGGGGCCGCCTACCGGTTCCGTCGCATACAGCCCGGAGGCACGCACTAGCCGCGCTGCACCCCCGCTAAGATGCACGAGGTCGGCGGCGGCCTGCTCTAGGGTGGTTTCGCTCTCACCCAGGTTTGACCCCAGGGCCAGCACCGCCGTATGCGCTAACGCGTCCATGCCGGGCGCGGGGTGCGATTGGTTCGCGTTCGGTACATTACCCACGCGCGCATGCACCCTTTCCGCCCTGAATCTGCGTGCCTTCACGCTCCCGGAATACGGTCACTGCCACGTTCCCGAAGGTCACCTCAATCAGGGGCCTTCGGTTTTATTGACGGTCACCTCAAGCGCATGCACATACGCGCATTCGTCCAGAATGTTCTGGGCGATACGCACGGCAAGAGTCTCAATCAGATCGAGGGACTCCCCCACAATATGCGTGCGGATAATCTCGGCAACTTCCGCATAATTCGTGGTTTGGGCGAGGTCGTCGGTCGCAGCAGCCTGCGTGAAGTCGGTGTATAAAACCGTATCTACCACGAAGGGCTGACCTTCACGTTTCTCAAAATCAAGCGCTCCGTGAAAACCCACGGCGGCAACACCGGTCAGGGTAATGCGGTCGCAGGAGGCATAGGCGTGCGCTGGGTTCGGCATGGTGTTCCTTAGCTGATGTGAATACTGGTACATAATTTTAGGTCTGTTTGGTGCGGGTAATAGTGCGTAAAGTATTCGCCACGGTCACGGCATCCACCGTGGGGGGCACATTGTGCACGCGAACCCCCCACACTCCCTGGGCCGCCACGAGCGCAGAGAGAGCGGCGGATGCGGCATCACGGTCTTCGGGGGCGCGTGCTGGCGGCATCTGGTCGGGCACGGTATTCGCGCCCGCGGCGGGATTCTGGGTTTTGGTGCGCGCCGCATCCGCCGCGTTCAGCGCATTCGCCAGAAAACGTTTACGTGAACCGGCTATTAGTACTCGGTGCCCCAGCGTGTGCAGCTGCCCAAGGGCGGCGAGCAGTTCCCAATCCTGCATGCCGCCCTTCGCAAATCCCAGCCCGGGGTCAAGAATAATGTTCTCGGCATGAACCCCGGCGGCAACCAGGCGATCGCGCAGGGCGGCGAGCTCGTCCAGCACCTCGGTGACGGTGCCGCGCGGGTAGGCGGCGAGCGCATCCATTGTGGTTGAGGTGCCGCGCGCATGCATCAAAATATAGGGTACGCCCAGCTCGGCGACGGTCTGTATCATCTCATCGCTCACGCTCATGCCCGAAACGTCGTTGATGATGTGCGCCCCGGCAGCTACGGCGGCGCGGGCGGTCGCTGCGTTCATGGTGTCTACGCTGATGGTGATACCGGTTTCGGCAAGCCCCTCGATCACGGGCAGAATACGCCGAAGTTCCTCCTCAACACTGATGCGCACCGCACCGGGCCGGGTGGATTCGCCGCCCACATCAATAATGTCTGCGCCCTGCGCGATCATGCGTTGCGCGTGGGTGAGAGCGTCGTTCGCGGTATAGTGTTCGCCGCCGTCGCTGAAAGAATCGGGGGTGACGTTCAGGATTCCCATCACCAGGGTTCGCTCTGCGGCTGCGGCGTCGCAGGGCAGGTGTGCGGGGGGTTGCGGGCTCATCATTGCGTGCATGATTTAATCCTAACGGATGCGCACCTGTCCCCATTCGTGCCGCGAGCAGGTGGTTTCTGGTACGAGCAGGTCGGAAAATCCTACCTTGTCGGCGAAAAACAACCTTCTCGTAATCGGATTTAATATTGCATTATCTATGCGTATTTTTTCATGCAGGGCGTAGCGGGGGTATGCTGGATTTATGACTATAGAGTTCTGTACGGCTACGGTGCCGGACGGAACGTAGCGACGCATCGTAAAGACTGACGGTTTTGGAGGTTCAGATGAATCTGAAAGTTGGCGCCTGGATTCTTGGCTTTATCGCTCTTGCGGCGTTTATCACGGTTGTTCTGGCGAATGGACTTACCGCCGTGCGCTGGGTCGCGTTCGGTGTCGCAACCTGCGCAGGGTTCCTCTCCCTGGGTATGGTCGTAACCCTAGCCCTCGGCTGGGATGACCCCACGGGAACGAAAACCGACTCCCACTAGTTTTATCTCGTGCAGAGGCGTTCCGCTAGGATTAAGCCATGCCGGATGCCCTCACGATTCGACCCGCCACCCCCTACGATGCGCAGGCAATAGCGCGCATCCGTGTTCAGGGGTGGCGGTTTGCATATCAGGGTTTAATATCTCAGGACTACCTCGATTCGCTCAGCGTCGCCAAAGACACCGAGCGGATGCGCGGGTACCTCAGCCAGTTTCCCCAGAACTCGCCACCCAGCAGGTCAGCTTCCGTGCAAGGTTCGGGCGACGGTGAAAAACGGTCATTTATGCTCGCGGTACGCGACGATGCGGTGCTGGGGTTCTGCCGTTTCAGCGCGGCTCCCGATAAGGCTGACTGCGCCGAAAGGGCTGTTCCGGGCGGAGCGATGGTCGGAAGACTCCACTCCCTCTACATAGACCCGAGTGCCCTCGGGCAGGGTATTGGGCACACCCTCATGAACCATGCGCTCAGCACTTTTGCCGCATGGGGGTGTGAGCGCGCGAATCTCTGGGTTTTGGAGGGAAATTCCCGCGCCATCAGCTTCTACGAACGGCAAGGCTGGCGGTGTACGGGCGCTACAAAGGTGGACCAGTCCTTTGGGCTGTGTCTGGTTGAGCACGAAATGGCGGTGCAGCTTTAACGCGAAACCGCCCGGACGATCGTGCGACTTGTTGACGCAGGTTCACGATTCATCGAGGCGGTCGCTAAGTTAGTCGACGCTATTAGCCGCTGGCTAGTATAACGCCCTCACAGGGTGGGCACTCATAGTTTTAGCAGATTGGGTGCTCACCCGTATCGCTGCTACCTTACCCTATATCGCACATGCTCCACCCTCTAAAGCAGCATCTGCAGCAGGAACCACCCATACACACGCGGGACAGAGCATAGCTTCACCCCGGCAAGATGCCTCGCTTCAGGCGGGTATGCTCGTCAGCGCTCATGCGCTCGCCTTTCTGAAGGGACCCGTTAGCTTTGGGAGTGAGGCGCCTGAGATTCTGCGGGGTCATGATCGCCGAACGGCTAGAATGCTCATACGCATAGGTCGTGAAGATCCAGTCTGCGAGTTCGCGCGCATCTTGGGGGTCAAACCTCAGCCCATAACGCGGTTCAGGGTTCGTAAGCACGGATTGAATGTGCCGATACCAAGCATCGCGGCTGCGCATCACAAGCCAGAATCCGGGCTCGCTTTCCTGCTCATCGCGCAGATAACGCGCCAGGCGGTATAACACCAATCGGGCGCTAAAATCCGAATAGACATTCTGTAAATCTTCAACCCCGCTCACCCACGATGAGCGAAACGGATACAACTCCACGTTGCAGGTACGCAGATTCTTAACAGTCTGATGCACATAATCGCCCAAAGTTCCCGCACGGTAGTGTCTAAGGAGCAGCTTGCGAAAAGCCTCATAATACTGGCTATCAACGTCATTGACCAGAAGCGCTGAATCATAATTACGCAGATAATAACGCTCTGTGCGGGTAAAAGATTCTTGATCGGTTATATCAGGTCCAATAATGTTTTTGAGTTCGCGGTACAGAATATTTTCAGGACACATCACGTGATTTAGTACGTCATCTGGCGTCAGGTCGTAACCCTGTGTCTTGGCGTTATAAAAAGCAGAAAAGTTGAGGGTGCGATCCGGGTGTCTGTTGTTCCGTTCGTGAAAATCGCGAACATTCTGTGCCAGGTCTAAAGAGCTGTCAATGCTTGGGTTGAACAGACAGTGCATCAGCCGGGCGTTCACCCAACGACCATGCACATGCTGCGGAATAGCATAGGCCAGCGACTGTACAAGTCGTATCAGCCGTTCAGGCCTCACCCACGCAAAACCTTCCTCTGCTGCGCACGGCTTCTCCCCCGCACCCATTGCGGCACAAAACTCTTCGATCTTCCGGTACCCGCTCCACCCAGGTAACCACGGCGAGCCTAGTGCGGCCTCTAGATGGTTTTGATCGGAAATTCTGCCCGCATCATCAATCTCATCTGCCCACGCAAGGAATTCGGGCAGGATTCTAGGGGGTCTCATATACATCCTTGTAAGACTGTTATAGGGCTTTTAGTTTTATTAAGTCTCGCTCTTGTCCTCAGAGCGTGATTACTTGCCTGAGAACAGCAGCCAACCTGTCGTTTCGTCCGGTATCCTGACTATAAAAACGCGCCTGTACGAATTCCTCACACGAGGGACTATCGGGGGCGAACGCGCTGGTATCAATGCTGTATCCTGCGTATTCGGTAAGGTATGAGAAAAACACAAACTGGCTACGAGTGTTACCCTCACGAAAACTATGGATTACATTAATCTCGCCCCAGCTTTCAGCGAGCTCAGCTGCAAAAGTATCTTGGTCTAAATCTCGCAGAAAATTCTTCTGGGCAAGCTTTGCGTACTCGGCTTCTGCAGCTGCTCTCAGATGCGGGCCAGCCCCATAGTAAGCATGTCCGTTTTTAGACATAAACTGCCCCACTGGCGCAACCCGTTCCTGCCCTGCCCACTCGTATATATCATGGAAAATGGCGTAATGGATTGCTTTCATATGTTCATAGTCAAATTTACCTAGCACAGGGTTCTCACGAAGTTCCCGGATCCTCAGGCTGGTAATTGCTTCTTCCATAACCCGCAATTTTTCTGGGTCAGTCTCACCAAAGGGCTTGATTGGCGTGGTGAATTTATTTCGCAGCACCCTAGTGCCGGGAATATAGTAATCATCCCAGGTGTGAAAGATAACGTGGTCTCTCACGATGCCCTTTGCACATGGCGGCGGATCTCTGCAATAGCCTCATCGGCAGTGATGGCATGATGAGCTGCCTGATCCACAATATCTTTCAGCACAGGATCAGTGACATGATGACCAGCTAATGCCAAAGCTGCATCTGCAAAAGCCTGATTCTCCTCAGCCTCGGATGCGGTAATGCGAGTACCAGAGAGTATATGATTCATATTTTCCCCCTACAGCCTTTATTGTACGTGAGAATGGTTCAAAGCCAAGGGACTCTTCTGTCTTCAATGCGAGCAGGTGGTTTTTGGCCGAAAAGGTAGTATTTTCCTACCTGTTCGGGCCAAAAACCACCTGCTCACGGATTAGGAAGTTAGTGCTTCGAGAAAATCAGGCTCATCGCCTCGGCACGAGTTGCCGCATTCTTGAGCTGCCCGCGCACCGCACTCGTGACGGTTCTCGCGCCGGGTTTGCGCACGCCGCGCATCGACATACACATATGCTCGGCCTCAATCACAACGATCGCGCCGCGCGGGTTTAGATGCTCCTCCAGTGCCTCCACCACCTGCGTAGTCAGCCGCTCCTGCACCTGGGGGCGGCGCGCATACACCTCAAGCACCCGTGCCAGCTTGCTCAGCCCCGTCACCTTGCCGTCAGCCCCAGGAATGTACCCAACATGTGCCACCCCATGGAAAGGCACCAGGTGGTGCTCGCACGTGGAATAGAACGGGATATCCTTCACCAGCACCATCTCGGAATGGGCAATATCGAAGGTCGTGCCCAGCACATCGGCGGGGTTTGCATGCAGACCTGAGAAAAACTCCTCGTAGGCGCGAGCCACTCTCGCCGGGGTGTTCTGTAAACCGTCACGGTCAGGGTCTTCACCGATTGCCAGCAGGATTTCCCGCACCGCCGCCTCAATGCGCGGCTTATCTACCCCCGAGCCGTTATCCTCGCTCATCCGACCCTCCATAGGGGTTCTGGTTCGGGTTGTTATACGGGTACGGGTTCTGCTGCTGCTCATTCTGCTGACCCGGATACAGCTGCTCAGGGTATTGCTGCGGAGGCATCGCCACGGTCGGATCGGTATCCTCAATATCCTGCGTGCCCGGATGCGGCATCTGCTGAGGCTGACCACCCTGACCGGGCAGGTTCTGGCCCGGTTCCGTGTGCTCGGGCGCAGTCGGCATGGACGCAGTCGTAGGAGCCTTCATCGCCACGGTCGGATCGGAATCGCCCTCCAGGCCATTCTTCTCTGCGGCAAGTTCGCTCGGAGCCTTCACCGGCGGAATATCGGTGCGTTCGCGGCCTTCCTTGGAATACCAGTGCTCGCGTTCGGGGCGCTTACGAACATCTTTGAAGATCTCCGCGATCTCATTCTCCAGCAGAGTCTCTTTCTCCAGCAGAGCGAACGCCAGGCGGTCAAGCACATCGCGGTTCTCCACAAGAATCTGGAAAGCCTCATCATGAGCCTCTTCCAGAAGTTTACGCACCTCAATATCGATCTTGTAGGCGGTCTTGTCAGAGTAGTTACGTGCCGCCGAAGGATCGCCGCCCATGAACGGTTCGGTGTCGTCGCTGCCAAGTTTTACCGAACCCAGCAGGGCGCTCATACCGTAGTCGGCTACCATTTTGCGTGCGGTATCGCTCGCCTTCTGAATATCGTTCGCGGCACCCGTAGAAGGATCGTGGAATACGATTTCCTCAGCTGCGCGGCCACCCATCGCATAGGCCATCTGATCCAGTAGCTCGTGGCGCGTGGTCGAGTACTTATCGTCCTGCGGCATGACCATCGTGTAACCCAGTGCACGGCCACGCGGCAGAATCGTAATCTTGGTAACCGGCGCGGAGTTGCGCAGGGCGGCAGCCACGAGAGCGTGACCGCCCTCATGGTACGCGGTTACCTTCCGCTCATGCTCACTCATGATGCGCGAAGCACGCTGCGGGCCCGCCATTACACGGTCGATAGCTTCATCGATAGCACGGTCATCAATCACGTTGCCGTTATCGCGAGCGGTCAGCAGGGCTGCCTCGTTCATCACGTTCGCCAGGTCTGCACCCGTGAAACCGGGGGTACGCTTAGCGACCTGCCCCAAATCGACGCGACGGTCGATCGGCTTACCGGCGGCGTGCACCTCAAGGATGCGCTGGCGGCCCTTCATATCGGGCGCGTCCACACCGATCTGGCGGTCGAAACGACCCGGGCGCAGCAGGGCAGGGTCGAGCACATCCGGGCGGTTGGTCGCAGCAATCACGATCACGTTGGAGTTGCCGTCGAAACCGTCCATTTCGACAAGCAGCTGGTTAAGGGTCTGCTCACGCTCGTCGTTACCGCCGCCCATGCCGACGCCGCGGCGGCGACCGACCGCATCGATCTCGTCCACGAAGACGATTGCGGCGGGGTTAGATTTTGCTTCCTTGAACAGATCGCGCACGCGGGATGCGCCCACACCCACGAACATCTCAACAAAGTCGGAACCGGAGATCGAATAGAAAGGCGCGCCAGCCTCGCCCGCAACAGCTTTCGCGAGCAGGGTCTTACCGGTACCGGGAGGGCCGTACAGCAGCACACCCTTAGGAATCTTAGCGCCTAGTCGGGTGAACTTTTCGGGCTCCGCAAGGAACTCGCGCACCTCTTCAAGCTCAGCCAGTGCCTCATCAACACCGGCGACATCGGAGAAACGCACGGTCGGGTTATCTTTGTTGAACTTCTTCGCGCGCGACTTCGCGAAGCTCATGACCGAAGAGTTACCGCCCATGCGACCCATGAGCAGCCAGAAAATTGCACCAAAAAGAAGCACCGGCAGCAACAGAGAAATCAGCGAACCCAAGAAGCTGTTTTCCACCGGCTGATCGGTGTAGCTCTCCAGCTGGGCGCCGTTCATGGCCCGCACGACTTCTTCGGCACGCGGCTGCACATAGTAGAACTTCACAGAGGAACCGTAGTTGTTGCTGCCCTGCTTATAGTCTTCCTTCAGCTGCAGCTCAACACGCTGGTCGCCATCATAGATTTTCGCGCTCTTCACCTGGTGGTCGTTGAGCAGCTGCAAACCAACGTTGGTATCTACCTGGCGTGCGCCCTGCGCAAAAAGCGAGCTCAGCGAGAACGCCACGACAACAATTGCAATAACGATAGCCCACAGCCAGCGACCATTGATCAGCCTGCCTAAAAAGTTATCGGGGCCGTTCGGCGAGTTATTGGATTTTTGCGCCAATGCTTAGTTCCTTACGTTTACGACGGCTACACGCCGGGTACGCGCCGCAGCGTGCCGGAGCACTCCGTGACGATAGAAAGATGCAACTTTAAATGTACCCTAACCCCGCCGGATTACGCCTGCATCGGCGGCATTTCACCTCAAGGCTAAAAGGAGTCAGTGCGGGCATGCAAAAGCATGTCTAAGCGGTCGATCCCCAACTCTGTTCCCTGCATACCTCCAAAAAGGTTTGCAGGCTTGCTGTGCCTTCCCGGTGCAGGTCAGCAACGTTATCTGCATAAAAATCTGCGCCACCATTCAAACCAATAAATTCACCGCGCAGCACGTCTGTTTCCGGTTCGTATTGAATGACAGCCTTATGACCATCGATCATCATCACATTGTTCATGGTTTCACTCTACAGCTCGTCAAGGGAAACCTTTACCCCTGGCTGCGGATTGGCTAGGGATAGCGCACGGTTTCGAGAAGCTCTGCACGCAGGCATAAGTGTGCCCGCGCATCCTGATAAATTCTGGATGCGCGGGCACCAAAATCTTGCGCGCACGCTGCGCACAACCGAGTTTTAGGAGTATACGTGCGGGTGCAGAGTCGCCACGCAGTCGAGGTTGCGGTACTTCTCAGCGAAATCGAGCCCGTAACCCACCACGAACTCAGGTTCGATATCCCAGCCCACGTATTTGACCTGAACGTCGGTCTTGACGACCTTCGGCTTACGCAGCAGGGTGCATATTTCCACAGATTCCGCGCCGCGCGATTTGAGGTTCTGCTGCAGCCACGCAAGAGTCAGCCCGGAATCAATAATGTCTTCAACGATCAACACATTACGACCGGTCAGATCGGTATCAAGGTCTTTGAGAATACGAACCACACCCGAGGATTTCGTGCCGGATCCGTACGAAGAAACCGCCATCCAGTCCATCGTGTAATGCCCCTTGAGCGCGCGGGACAGGTCTGCCATCACCATAATGGCGCCCTTGAGAACCCCCACGAGGAGCACGTCTTTGCCTTCGTAATCTTCGTCGATGCGCGCCGCCAGCTCGGCAACTTTCGCATTAATCTCTTCCTTGGTGAAGAGTACGTTCTTCAGATCGTCCTGCACGTCTTGAGCCTGCACGGATTCTTCTTTCTTGCCGGGGCGTCTTCACGCCGAACCTGCCCGAATATTTTATCGGGTCGGGTATATTTTCTTGGTCCGCTTTAAGTATGACTTAAATTCTGATGCGCGGCTTACGTTTCACGAGTGTCTGCTGGGGTGCTGTGGAAGAATGACCCCGAAAACACGAATAAACCGCTACCGCGCCGCCTTCGCCGTCTGCTCAGCCAGGTAAGTTGCGGTTTTCAGATCAAGATTCAGCTCTGTGCGGCGCAGCTCGCGAATCAGCTGAACCTCATCTTTCGCAGGGTCAAGACCCGCCTTATCCGCTACGGAACGAGCCCAATCGATGGCGGCTTCCATCGGTTCGTCTTCCTTCGCGAAGAGAACGGCAAGTTCCGCCCTCGGGTTCTTATCGCTGCCAAAAAGTCCCATGCTTTTTCCTTCCGTATACCACCGAATCCTTGTGATATATCGAGATTCAAGGATTTTCAGTACCTTGCTATCTTAACACGGCACTATAGCCATTTTGAGAGATGCAACACAATAACTGGCTTATGAAGTCGAAGGCTTCTCTTACCGCTGGGAAATAAGTACCAGCGCATCCACGCGGGTGCCGGTGCGGGGGTCTTGTACCCTACGGCGGCGGTAGGCACTCACATGCCCGGGCAGCTGCACCGGCCCGGCAGTGGCGTGCTCGGCAACGAACTTATCAAGCGCCTGCAGCCGCTCAAACCCTGGGTTCTCCCCCTGCGCGGCGCGGGTCGCCAGGGCGAGCACGCGCATCCGAAGGGCAGGGTGCAGTGCCGCCGTTTCCGCGCGGTTCAGGGCAATAATGACGGGGGCGGGTTCTTCGGGGACAGCATCCGTGGAGTGGTTGCCGGGCACCGTATCAGCCCCGGGGATGTCCGGTAGATGAACCCCGGCGGGCAGCTTCAGGCGGGCGTATTCGGCGGCGGCGAGCGCATCCAAATATTCGGCATCAGGCCCGGCGACTGCGGCGGTTCGCGCCAGGGAGAGTGCCACGTCCCCGCCAAGATGCTCTTGCAGGAACGGCAGGACAGTGTGCCGAATGCGCGCGCGCATGAGCGTCTGGTCAGTGTTGGTGGGGTCGTTCCAGGGGGCGACCCCTTCGGCTTCGCAAATATTCAGCATGTCGGCGCGGCGCAGCGCGAGGAAGGGCCGCAGGTAGGTGACTCCGTTTTCGATGCGCACGGGCGGCATTCCTGCGAGGGAGCGTGTGCCCGAACCGCGCCCAAGCCCCAGGAGTACGGTTTCCGCCTGGTCGTCAAGGGTGTGACCCAGCAGAACAGCCCGTGCGCCGGTATTATGCACCGCACGTTCAAAGGCGCCGTACCGGGCGGTTCGTGCCGCCATCTCGGGGCCCATGCTGCCCTGCGGAACCTGCACGCGCTCCGTGAGCACAGGGTGCAGCCCCAGGTTCGTAAGGGTTTCTGCGGTGGATGCGGCAACCTCTGCGGAGTCGGTTTGCAGTCCGTGATCGACCACGACGGCACCCACACGCACATCGGAACGACGCGCAAAATGCGCGGCAATACAGGCAAGCGCGAGCGAATCTGGCCCGCCGCTGCACGCAACCAGCACGAGGGGCTTCTCGGTTTCTGCGCCCTGCTGCGATACGGTCGAATCTCGGCGCGCACGCCCGGTCCCCTTGATGGTGCCTTCACCCAGCAGGTTCGTGAGTGCGCACGCCAGTTCCCGGCGAGCCTTCCCCACCGCCGGATGCAGCCGCCCCTGCCGTCCATGTTGCATGTGTTGTCCTTCTCTGTTGTATATGCCGCTGCGACAAAATCTATTCGCAAATTCCTTTGATCCTCGCGGCAGACGCAGCAGCGAATTACGCATTATCAAGCACGCTAGCGTATTGAAACAATGCTCGGTTTTGTCACATAAAGTGTCACGTAAAAGGGTTTTACATGACAAAATGTCATGTAAATCTAGAGTTTTGTCACGTAAGTTTGTCACATAAACATAAGACTCACGGCAATTAGTCCCGCTTTATACCGGGGATTTACGGGTATATATACCATATAAACACCCCTGTGTTTCGTGATATTTTATGTGACAAAAATTGTCACGAAACACGCGGTTTTGTCATATAACCCGTTCTGGGATTACGCGGTATTCTCTTCGTCCCTATTACCAGCCACGGCCACCTTGGCGTCCTCATCCAGCACACGCTTAATCCAGGCGTCCGGATTGTGAATCTCCCGCTCGGTCGGCAGGTTCTCGGGCCGCTCCCACACGACGTTGAAGCGTTCCATGCCAACCGCATCCACAATATGCTGCACGAACTTCTGCCCGTCGCGGTACTGCGCCATCTTTTTGTTCATACCTAGCAGCCGATAAATGAGCTTTGTGAGGAACTTTTGGGTTGAGCTGCGGCGGTTGAACCTGCGGCGAATCGTCTTGACGGTCGGCACAATCTGGGCATCCACGGCATCCATCACCACGTTTGCGTGCCCCTCAAGCAGACTCATAATGGCTGTCAGCTCGCTCGCGATTTTGCGTGCCTTCGCGGTAGCTTCTTTCACAGGATGCGCGCGCCCCTCCCCGGGTTCTTCGGCGCGTGCCTGTGCTGCGGCACGGAGCGCATCTTTGAGGTCGAAGGTGCTGGCGGCGCTATCGCCCAGCTCCGTAATCTTGGCAAGAAAATAGTCGCGCAGCCACGGCGCGGCGGCAAACTGCACCCGATGCGTCTGCTCATGCAGGCACACCCACAAGCGAAAATCTTCGGGTTCAACGTTGAGTTCACGCTCGACGGAGACCACGTTCGGGGCGAGCAGCATCAGACGACCGCCCGGCTGCCCGTACCCGGCCAGCGCCGCATAGGGTTCATATTGCCCAAGCACTTTGGTGGAGAGGAACGAGAGTACGGCACCGACCTCGAAGGCCAGCCCTTCTTGGAGTTTATTCAGGTCAGCATGCGGTTTTTTCTGCTGGATCTTCTCGAATGCGGGCTTGACGAAGGGCACGAGCATGATAGAGAACGCCTGCGCGTTCGCCTTCGCCCAGGTAGTTCGATCAACCACCAAAACCTCGGAGTCGCGCAGGTCTTGTGCCGCATCAAGCCCGGTAATGCGGTGCACATGGTCTACGGATTCTTCCGCCGCTTTGCGCAAGGATGCGACCACGCCAGCCATCTCCTGGGGCTTCATGCGCGGCCCGGCGGGCGCCAGGCTGCCCACGATTTTGGCGATGCGCTCAACATTTAGCAGGTTCTGTGTGTTGTTATCGCTCATATGCACAGTGTATCGAACTGTGCTGGGGTGAAGCCTCATACTCAGGGGGTAAAAGCGGGAGCGGTTTTCAACTTGGCTCGTTTTCTCGCCAGCTTCAGATTGTTATGTGATACCTCGCGTACTCGGTTATCACGCCCCTCAGCGCATGAAGAAACCACTCCCGAAACTAACGGGAACACGGGCGTTATTCTATAGATGTTTCTCTAATTCCCACCGACGATGACTCAGCTCTCGCTCCACCCCATACCGTTGTGAGTCGGTGAACGGCAATCGATCCCAAGACACACTAGAGGCTGCCTTTATAGCAGTTTTATGCAAGGAGCGTTGCAGGTTCTCAGGAATTCCTGCGTGGTAGGCAAACGCGTCCCAATCGCGTTTCTTCAAATTTTTAACACGTGAATTTATACTCAGCGCCATATCATCTTTGAAGTAAACCCAAGAACTTGGCACATCATAAACTGGCGCAACTTGCCAACCTTTCTTTGGGGTTTTAAGCAAAGAAATATTTAGCGTGTAAATCCCCGTTACCGGTAAGCCAGGCATATAGAAATTGCACATATATATTACGGGCAGCAAGCGCAGGGGATGCCGCGCGTTCTGACACTGCTGTCAGAAGAGATTCGCTGGTAACGTCACCGTCTGCACTATACTTGGCGACTGGGGGAATATCTAGAATTTGAGCCGCGTCTTCAAGAGCGTAGCGTTCACCAGAAGGCCCACGGTCAAATCGTGAAACTAAGATTCCTGGAACACCTTCTCGATCAGAGACTAACACGCTTTGCGCCACAGGAATTTTGAGAGTATGTGCGGCGCGTAAATGTTCAAACTCATTTTCAACTAAATATGGGATACGGTCAGGACTTATTTTGAGAAGGGCTTCTTCACTATTCCAATTTACCGGCAGGATTCGCATAAGGGCGCTCACACGGGCACTGAGTTTTGCTTGCACACCGGGCAAACTTTTACGGTCCACAACCCCCATCAAGTCGTGAAATGATACCGATTCAGCATCTGTAACAAGGACAGCTGGTACTTCCAGCGGTACCTCGCCCGCAGGAACAACTTGTATATCTCCCGGCACATCTGCTCCCAAGGCTAGGAGAAGACCCAATTCATTGCTTTTGCTGGTTTTTAGACTCGTTGCAAGGGCATTCAGACGGTATCCCTCCGGCAAGAGATTAGCAAAGAAATTAGGAAGAGTGCTCTGAGGTGTCACCCGCTCTATGCCTAAAGGTAAAGACCAGGCAAGAGGTTCACCTGTATATCCCGGCAAGTAAGCGAAGTGAACAGAATAATCACTGTGCTGTGTGAGCCGCGCGGCTAGATGTCCCGCTTTATAGATGTCTGCCCTGAGGAGTCCTGGATTAGGCATGATCTGCACCTTCTACAACGAGGTATATACCCAGCACTTCAGCGGTTTTGAGCACAGACCCAAAAGATGGTCCCGGCTTACCACGTTCAATATCACGAATCGTTTTATCGCTTACACCCACCATATAGGAAAGTTCCAGCTGGGTAAGCCGTTCTTCCTTACGGATGCGCCGCACTCGCTGCCCGAAGTTCTGAGCAAACTCTTCTGCATGAAAAGCCATCGTGTGTGCGGCATGATGGCCGCATCCCCCTTAAAAATACGAATAATAGTTCGGTTTTCAAGAATTTTACACCGCAGGGAGACTAAAAATACAGTAAATACGAACTATTATTCGGAAAAATTTTGAAATTCTCTAGATGAGAAGACACACATACACAAGCGGGAGCGGTTTCTTCATTTGGGAGCACTTTAAGTGCTCCCAAATGAAGAAACCGCTCCCAGAACACGCAGACACTTACAGGTGCAGCACAAGAAAGAAGCGAGCTAGGGACGCCTCTCGTCATGATCGAGAGGTGTCCGATAACGATTACCCGGCAGGAACAGATCCTTGACCGCAGGGTCATCAACCTCAGCATTCTTCTGCATCGTCTCAGCACGCTCCTGCATAGTCTCACCAAACATCTCACGAGTCATCTGCTTGGTCTGCTCAATCTTGCTGCGTACCTCTGTCCGGGTTAAACCAGGCTTCCAGGGCTTAAACCGTGCCACGTAGGCCAGATAGAAAACTAAGGCACAGATCCCCACCACGACTGCTCGCCCTGTATCTTGAGTTACTACCAGTGCCACAACCAAGTACACCGGTGGAGGCACTAAGATTTCGTATGCAGCAAACAGCCTCCCTCCTGGAGAGGGGTGCTGTGCACGCACCACCAACGGACGCTGCACCAATGCGCGTACTAGCGGAAAGATGAGGTAAGAAATCAGTACGGTCTTAGTCGCCTGATACAAAGAGAGGGACAGGGCAGAAAGCCCCAAGGCGGAGACAACAGCCCCAGCACCAAAGAATCAACAGAAATACGCAAAATCCTTCGAGCAAACCCCCTATAAAACTACCCATCAACGCAGCGCTCAGCGGTACATACTCTGGATGATCCGGCGTATACTGACTGCTCTCCATATGTATCCCTTCCCACATTATCCACGTGTTGGAGTGTTTTCACCGCTTACGCGGAAGTGCTCCTCGTTTTTCATATTTGAGAGGTATACGGTAGCGATTACCCGGCAGAAACAGATCCTTAATCGCCGGATCATCAACATCAGCGTATTTCTGCATAATCTCAGCACGCTCCTGCATCATCCCGGTGTACTCCTGCGCGATATCGCTCACCAGTTCGCGGGTCATCTGTTTGGTCTGCTCGATCTTGCTGCGTAACTCTGCTCGGGTTAAACCAGGCTTCCAGGGTTTAAGCCATGCCGCATAGGCCAGATAGAAAACTAAGGCACAGGAACCTACTGTTGCCGCCTTGCCTACATCCTGAAACATCCCTAGTGTTACCACCAGATACACCAGCGGCGGCACTAAGATATCGCATGCAGCGAATAGCAGCCCTCCCGGAGAGCCATGCTGCGCACGCACCACCAGCGGACGCTGCACCAATACGAGTACTAGCGGAAAGATGAGGTAGAAATCCATGCGATACCAGCTATCTGCAGCCGCGGAAGAGACAGCGCAGAAAGCTTTGAAGCTGGCGCAACGACCCGAGCACAGAGAATCACGAGAAAGACACAGACCGCTTCTAAAAAACCACTGAAGTAACCACTCTTCAGTGCACTCGTCAGCGCTACATACTCTGGATGATCCGGCGTATACTGACGCTCCTTCGTGCGCCCTCCACGCAACATAGACACGCTGCCCCAGACGAGCGATGCCATATAAAGTTGCGAAGATAGCCTCTGGAAGACAGGCTGAGGTAACTCCCTCAAGGGTGAGTATTGCTTCCCAGGGATTTGCGGCGCCTTCACCGACCTCATTGACAAGGTCCTTTGGCGGATAGCGTTCTCTATATCAGACACACTATTCCAAAGCCGCTTCGTTTTTTGGCTCCGCCCAATAGCTTTACTATATTCCGCTATTGTGTCGGTCAGAGCTAACACGCGCGTTAGCAGGGCGACAACGGGCTTAGTTTTGCCAATAGTGCCGTACGACGTATTGCTTACATTTTTGATATCAAGAACCTTGCGCATTACGTTCGGGGCAGTAGCCCGCGCAGCAACATCAGCACCCGCGCAAATCACAGAAACCCCTGCTGTGGCAGTTAAACGAATGGCATTTTGACATTCACATACCAAGCCTTTCATTTATACTCCTCACCACGACATATCCATTTCAAGGACGTCATATGCTGCATATTTTGGTGCACAACAAACTCTTAATTAAGAAATACGTAATGCTATATCGCGTACAGATACCCAGATTATGGGCTAATTATCCGTCTCTGTATGTATAGAAGATTTAATGAACAGCGTATTATTTCCCACACTATACGTTCACGTAGCGCAGTGCAACGACAATAAAATTAATTTTTAATAAAGCTCCTCGGGAAAACTGCGGCTCCATAATAGCAACCGCAAGAACCGCTCTTGCCCCCCCTAATACAAACGGGAGCGGTTTCTTCATGCGGGAGCAAATAAAGTGCTCCCGCATGAAGAAACCGCTCCCGTTATTAACAGGAACGCGAGTAAGGCTTAGTGGCCTTCAGCGGCGAAGCGGTCGATCGCCTCCTGAACCATCTTCTCTGCCGCAGCGATGTCGTCCCAGCCTTCGCCCTTCACCCATTTGCCGGGTTCCAGATCCTTGTAACGCTCGAAGAAGTGCTGAATCTCAGCCTTGAGCTGCTCGGGCACGTCCGCCAGCGACTTGATGTGATCGTAGCGCTTATCGGTGGGCACGCACAGTACCTTCGCATCGCCACCAGCCTCGTCAGTCATGTTAAATACAGCAACCGGGCGAGCCTCCACGATCACACCGGGAACAATATCAACGTCTAGAACCAACATGGCGTCCAGCGGATCGCCGTCCTCGCCGAGTGTGTTCTCAAAGTAGCCGTATGCGGTGGGGTACTGCATTGAGGTGAACAGCACGCGATCTAGATACAGACGACCGGTTTCGTGGTCTATCTCGTACTTCACCCGGGAGCCGCGGGGGATTTCAATCGTGACGTCGAGTTCCATGGGAGCCTCTTTCTATGAATGTAAGCCTCTGCACCGCGCATCAAGGCGGCGAACAACTCCCCCATTGTACCCCCTGAACGCGTGCACAACACCCATTCAATGCCACAAAATTGTGCTTTCGAATACGTTGCCGCGAACATCATCACGCTATTCCAGGCGAGCTGGTAGCGTGTAGTCCTCGCGATGCGCGTAACCGGCTCGGTATTTCGCGGCGGAATTCGTTATGCTCTTAAGATGCGTTCACCCCAACCGATAAACACCCCGTTCACTCGCCGCGCCCTGCTCGGTGCAGCACCCGCGCTATTCCTTGCCGCATGCTCAAACCCAAGCGGCGGACAGTCGCAGGGCGGTACCGCATCCGTAACCCCGTCGGTCACACCCACGCCGAGCCCCACTCCGGTGCTGGATGCTCAGCAGCTTCAAGACCTGAAAACCCAGCTTGATAAGCTCTTTCAGGAGCGCACCTACCCCGCCCATTCCATGCTTGTGACCGCCCTCGACGGCACACGTGAGCTCTACGCGGATGCCCCGGATACCCCGCGCCTGCCTGCCTCAAATATGAAGATTCTGACCTATTTTGCGCTCGCGCAGACCGCCCCGGAACGCACTTTCACAACCTCGGTGGTGCAGGGTAAAAATGGGCTGTTTCTGGTGGCAGGCGGCGATACTCTGCTCGTGGAAGGAGCCACGGAACCGGCCACCGCGGGTTCACCGACGATGCGCGCCGGGCTGAGCACGCTCGCTGCGGATACCGTACAGCAGATGAACGAACGCAAGGTCGCGCACGGCACCTTCCCCGTCTACCTCGACACCACGATTTACACGGGTTCCGCGACCAACCCCGGCTGGGAGCCCGGCGACCTCGAATCCGGGCAGATCACCCCGATTAACCCGATCGCGCTGGCCTCGCACACCGTGCCCGGGCAGTCCACCCCCGATAAACCGGCACGCCCGCAAGACGCCGGAATCGCCGCCCTAGAAGCGTTCGTGAAGGTGCTCAATAAGGCGAGTGAAGAGCATGCAGAGGTCAAAGCAGGGTACGTATTTACGGTTGCCGACCGCCGCCCCCGTGAGGCCAATGCCGAGCAGATCGCTCAGGTTCAGTCGGCATCCGCGCTCGATCAGGCCTTTGTGATGATGTTAGAGTCCGATAATGTGCTCGCCGAGGTGCTGGGGCGCAATATGGCGATCGCTGCGGGGCGTGAGGGCAGCGCATCCGAGGCGCAGAAACTTGTGCGCGAAAAACTGCAGGAGGCGAAGATTCCTGTTACCGGGTTGGTGCAGGCGGATGTGAGCGGTATGTCCCTGCAGAACCGGGTGACGGCACGCACCCTGGCGCAGACCTTGGGGGCGTTAGCGGCGCATCCGAAGCATGACGAGCTTGAGCGCAGATTCCCGGTTGCGGGTGTTTCGGGTACGCTCAAGGATCGTTTTAGCGGAGAAGCGAATAAGTATGCGCGCGGGCATGTAGCGGCAAAGACCGGCACGCTGTTCACGGCCATTTCGTTATCGGGGTATGCGACCCGCCCAGACGGCACACGCCTGATTTTCGTGAGCCTGCTCAACGATGTCGGCGGTGCGGAAGCTCTGCCCGGTGCGAAGGATACGGTTGATAGCGCCGCTGCGATTGTGGCGGCGCGTACTGAACCTCCCGCGACTCCCACGGGAACGCCCGCACCTTCGGACTCGCAGGTACCGGGTTCATCTTCGTCTCCCGATGCGACAGGTTCGGGTTCCGCCCCGAATTCCTCGCAGGCCCCGGATGGTTCGTCTTCCGCTTCGCCCGCCGGTGAGAACGTGCCGCAGGAGGATGCGCCCTCCCAGGCAGTGGGTCAAAATCCAGCCGAGGTTCCCAGCTCACAGTAAAGCATGAATATGCAAAGTATTGTATATTTATCTGACTGCCGGGTACATCCGCGGGCATATAGCAACCGCATATCCCAAGCACCCCTGCGGTTATTCGCGCATATTCACTCACCCCGTTCCGAAGGATAGTTTCGTGTCTTTACCCTCTGCCGCATCCGCGCCCAGCGATCTGCCGAGAGTCGCCGTCACGGAGCTTTTGCGTGTTCACCACTGCGAGACGGCGCTCTACGCCGATTTTTCGCGGCATACGGCAGGCACCCGGGAAGACGAACACGACACCACCGCGAGCGAGCTCTCTCATGTCGTGCGTAGTGATAGCGGCGCGCCCCAGTTAAACCCCAAAGTTGTGGCACTTTTGGAAGCAACACAGGCTTCATGCGTTGCAGACACGAGGAATACGGCGGACGCCGATGTGGAAATACGCACCGCTCAGGGCACGGAATACTACCCGCTCGCGCGGCTAATCCCGGTGCTGGAAACCCTCACGGAACGCTACGAATTTTTGCGCGCATCATGGCGGGAGGGTATAGCACTCACCGATATTCCCAACCTGCTGAGCTGCGGTGAATGCCCGGCGTGCGCGGCACGTGTGGAGGCCGAAGCTGGCACATCCGAAACGCTTGACGAACCCGAGCTCGTCCCTCATAGCAGCGATGATTCAGACGAGGAATCTTGGGCGGATTCCGATGATTCCGCAGCGGAATCGACGTTTGAGGGCATTCCCGCGAAGGCACAGCATCCGTACCGGGTGCGGCCTGCCACCCCTGCCGACGATGATGAAGAATACGCTCAGCTTGAGCGCCTGCGGGAACGCCTTGCCGAGCTCGAAAAGCAAAACCAGAAAAATCGGGGGCTATCTGCCGAAAATTCCCGGTTGGCGATGCTCCTCTCCGGTGTCGATTTCTACCGCCGCGAGAAGGCACCGTTTGGCGGGATCATCTGCGCCGCCTGCACGAGCCCTACGAGAATTGGGCGAATACGCGCAATTGCGTGATTTTCGAAAGTGTTGAGACCGCAACCGATTGGGAGCGCGTGCGCGGTGCGAAAATGCGTACTCTGCGTGCGGTCGCCACCCTGGCGGATTCGCACACCCTCAAGGCCGACGATACCGGGCATTATCTGCTTTATAGTGCCGACGATGCGCCCGCGAAGGCATATGAGAGCATCGATTCCCAGGTTGAGGCATTTCGCGCGACTAACCCGCAGGCTCACGTACCGAGCACGCTGCATAGACTCGGGTTTTTCGGGGCAAAAATTATGTCTCTCGAACCGTATGAGGAACCAGGCGAACCCGCAGAGGGCGCTACTTTGGCGGCAGGTGGCGGGCAGCGTGTTGTGATGGTAGTTGCCGAACGCATCCGCGTGAACGATGAAGAACATGCGGCCTTCCCGCTGGGGCTCACCCCGAGCGCACCCGTAACGACGAAACAGCTAGAGGCGTCGCTTATGCGCGTAGCGGTCGAGGCTGAAGACTCATTCCCCAACGTTGCCGCGACCGGGACGCTTGACCTTATCGAACGCCGCCCGCCGCGACTCAAAACCCGCGAGAGCCTGCCCCAAGAGACGGAGTTTTCTCACGCCGAGCTGCCCACTGTTGAGGCGGTGCTCGCGGCGGTTCGTGACCTTGACCGTTCCTATGTGGCGGTTCAAGGTCCGCCCGGGTCAGGTAAGACCTTCTTGGGCTCGCAGGTGATCGCCAGGTTGGTTGCGGCGGGCGCGAAAGTGGGCGTGGTGGCGCAGTCTCACGCCGTCGTGGAAAATATGCTGACCGCGTGCCTGGAACGTAACCTGTTTCCCGCCGAGCGGGTGATGCGCGCCAAGGGCAAATCTCAGCTCCCCGATTACCCCTGGGTTGAGGTCAGCGATAAAGATCTGACCGCTTTATTGGACAATTCCGGTGGGCTTAGCAGCGAAATCCGGCACCGGAACTTCTCTCGGCATTCTTTTTGGCGGGACCGCCTGGGATTTTGCAAACCCGAACCGGATTCCTGAGGGCTCACTCGACCTGCTCGTTATTGACGAAGCTGGGCAGTTTTCGCTCGCTAACACCCTGGCGGTTGGAAGAGCCGCACGGAACCTGCTTCTGCTGGGTGATCCGCAGCAGCTGCCGCAGGTGGCGGTGGGTGAGCATCCGTACCCGCTGGATACCTCGGCGCTGGGTTGGCTGTCCGGCGGGCAGTCGGTACTTCCCGCTGCATTCGGTTATTTTCTGCAAGTCACCTGGCGTATGCACCCGCAACTATGCGCGCCGGTTTCCGCACTGTCCTACGGCGGGAAGCTGCACTCGGCAGCGGCGGCGAGCGAGCGCATCCTCAAGGTTCCCGCACTGGAAGAACCTGTTATCCCTGCCGATCCCGGGCTGTATATGTACGGCGTTCACCACGAGCACTGCACCGTACGTTCCAAAGTAGAGGCGGCAGCCGTCACGCGCTTAGCGGGCGAGTTCGTGGGTGCTTTATGGACTCCCGGGGCGAATCAGTCTGCACGCGAGCTCACCGGCGAAGATATTGTGGTGGTCGCCGCCTATAACGCGCAGGTCGATACGATTGCGGAGCATCTGCGCCGCGCCAGACTTCTGGATGCGGACGGTCACGGCGTGCGCGTGGGAACCGTTGATAAGTTTCAGGGTCAGCAGGCGCCGGTGACGATCGTGTCAATGGCCTCCTCAAATGCCGGAGTGTCGGGGCGAGGCGCAGAATTTCTGCTCTCCCCTAACCGCCTGAACGTGGCACTCTCACGCGGGCAGTGGTGTTCCGTGCTGGTCGCATCCGACAGCCTGCACCGGTTCGTACCACAGAGCATCACCGAACTCTTGGCGCTGGGCGGATACCTGGGTTTGATACGCTCCGCCGCCTCCTGGATCTCGCCCACTTTCGAGGACTGACAAGGCATATTAGACAGTTTTATGAGACACATACGGTTGTCGTCACCAAACCCGCCACGATTGTGAGAAACGGCATCGCCCGGGTGTGCTTGCCCATGCCAACCCATGCCGCGAAACCCTATCAAAACCCGAAGCGCTCAGGCATAATGGAGGGGTGTTCGTGTTAACCTTCATTCAACGTTCCCCACAGGTTTCATTGCCTGCGCTCCTCGACAAGCTCTCCAAACTCAATCCCCGAGTTGAATTCGCACAAACCTATCCGGACGAAATTCAGGGTGCTTTCGAGAGTTCCGCAGACGCCCTGCAGGCGGCCCTGTATGCTTCGCGTGAGCAGGGATTCTGGGTCGGCATCGGAGTTGGCGAGCTGCGCATTCCCCGATTCGCCGGGGCACTGGGAACGGTCAGCACGAACGACTGCATTGGCGACGCCCTCGAATTCTCACGGCTCGCCGTGGAGGCGGCACGCACCGGCGCCCCCGCCCGCGGTATTGCGGTATCGGCACACAATCGCGCAGTCGCAGACATGGCTTCGGGGCTCACACGCCTGCTGTATCGGGTATGTTCCGACCGTACCGAGGCCGAATGGCGGGTCGTCGATCTGCTGGTTCCCGGGGTCCGCGGGCAACAGCGGGCAGTTGCACAGGCGCTCGGCATTACCACCCAAGCAGTCAGCCGCACGCTCATGCGCTCGCTCTGGCACGAAGAGCAGGCGGCACGCCCGGCGGTACTCGACCTGCTCAACCGGCTGGATTCTGCCAGCCCGACAAAATAAAACGATGAGGTCATCCAGATTATCTGGATGACCTCACTACGTTATGCAGGTATAAACCTCAATATTGATAATCTACCGATTAAAAATATTACGAATCGGATTCACCACCGTTGTCCACCAAGGCTGTGGAGAATCTTGAAACTTGCTTTGCTGACGTTCTTTGACCTGCTGAGAAATGCTTCGCCGTAGCTCACCAACTTCGGTATCTACGACCTTCTTATAATCAGAACGTAAACGTGCAGGTTTTCCATTGCGCATGACGGAGCTATATAGTCCTTCAGCAGTGTGAGTACTCATAGCACGTTCCCTTCCCTCACCATTAGTTATCTCAGTTTACCGTGTTCGGCTCACTGTTGGAAGTAGCCTCATCGTTCTCATCAGATACCTCATCTGGACCGTATGGAGTCGCAGCTGAATTATTTCCGTGCGTCGAATCCGGGTGAGCGTGTGCCCGCTGAGTTGGCGGCGACGGGTTTCTTTGGCATGCGCGTGCTGGCGGTGGCGCAGGGCGGTTTCCGTGCCGGATCTGAGGATTCTGCGGACCCCGAAGAGACTGCCGCAGAGGCTGTCGAAGAGTCGACCGGCGAGTTCCTAGAGGTGCTTCTGCAGGAGCGCATCCGCGTGAAGGATGAGCCGCACGGTGCCCTGCCTTCGGGTATTGGTCCTGGCGATCCGGTGTCTATGGCGACGATTGAGGCGGCCCTGCAGGCTGATGTGCACGGGCTGCTTTTCGACGGTACTCTCATGCCTAGCGCGCTGATGCCTGACCTCCCCGCATCCGGTGAAGATTCTGATCCTTCCGAGGCTCCCGCCTCCCCCAGCACCCTGCCGAGCGTGCTCGATGCGGCGGCTTCGCTGACGGGGGTGGAGAGCGCATCCGCGGATTTGCTGTTCCGCCGTGTGCCGCGCCTGAAGAAGAACGCCTTGAACGCCAAAAATGCAGAAAATCTACCCCGTGAGGTTGATTTTCCCACCTCTGATCTGCCCACGGTGGATGCCGTGCACGCGGCGGTTCGCGCTCTCGACCATTCCTATGTGGCGGTTCAGGGCCCTCCCGGTGCGGGTAAGACCTTCCTCGCCTCACACGTGATTGCGCGCCTGGTGGCGGAGGGCGCGAAGGTGGGCGTGGTGGCTCAGTCGCATGCGGTGATTGAGAATCTTATGTTGGCGTGCTGTGCCCGTGATGGTTTTGATGTTTCGCGTGCGGTGCGTCTGCGCGGTAAGTCGGTGACCCCCGCCCCGTGGTCTGAGGTGTCTGATTCTGAGCTGGTGGAGCTGATTTCTGGTGCGGGCGGTTTGCTGTTTGGCGGCACGGCGTGGGATTACGTGAGTGAGCGTCGTGTGCCTGCCGGGTCGTTGGATGTGCTGGTGGTTGATGAGGCTGGCCAGTTCTCTCTGACAAATACGGTGGCGGCAGCTCGTGCGGCGCGTTCGGTGCTGCTGCTGGGCGATCCGCAGCAGTTGCCGCAGGTGTCGACGGGTGTTCATCCGTACCCGGTGGATGTTTCGGCGCTGGGTTGGTTGTCTGATGGGGCGGCGGCGCTGGATCCTCGTTGTGGCTATTTCTTGGGTGAGTCGTGGCGTATGGATTCGGCGCTGTGCGAGCGAGTTTCGTGGCTGTCCTATGATGGCGCGCTGGCGAGCGCGGCGGCGACGGCTGGTCGCGCCCTGCAGGGTGTTGCGCCGGGTGTGGTGTCGTATCCGGTGGAGCATGTGGGCTGTTCGGTGCGTTCTGTGCAGGAGGCGCAGGCGGTGGTGGATTGCGTGCGCGAGTTGTTGGGCCGTGAGTGGGTTCCGGCAGCTGGTGCTGCGCCGCGCCCGTTGGCGGCGGAGGATTGCATTGTGGTGGCGGCGTATAACGCGCAGGTTGATTGTGTGCGTGAGGCGCTGATTGCCGCTGGTCTGGCTGATTCTTCGGGTGCTGGCGTGCGTGTGGGTACGGTGGATAAGTTCCAGGGTCAGGAGGCTGCGGTGGTGTTGGTGTCGTTGGCGTCGTCGCGGGTTGATTCTGGGCGCGGTGCCGGGTTTGTGCTCTCGCCGAATCGTTTGAATGTGGCGGTGTCGCGCGGTCAGTGGCGGGCGGTGTTGGTGCATTCGCCGTGGGTGGCGCGTTCGGTGCCGCAGGATGTTGAGGAGGTGCTGGCTCTGTCGGGCTTCGCGGGCCTGGTGGAGTAGTGCTCTTCTGTGCTCCCCCCGCCCCTGCCCGCTGCGTTGCGGGGCTGACCGGTGGCGGGCGTCTTTGGCGTGCCCGGAATCGGGTTCAGCCGGGTTCATTCAGGGTTCGGTTGGGTGGAAGCACCAAGAATGAGTTATAGTCAACCTAACCCTAATGTCAATACTCAAAATGAGAGAAAGTTTTTCAACATGAGTTCATGCATATGACTCATATCTCCACTATGATTTAAGACACCAACAGATGTTGGGGGTTGAGCTGAATCGCTCAGCCAAGATTCGATAGCCATAGATGACTATCTGTCGAAAGGAACACCAATGGAACTCGATATTCAGGATTTGATTACCTCATCCGAAGATGAGCTCAAGAGGGCTCATGGTGGTCTCCGTCCTCCGGCACATCGTGTAGGCGGACAGTAAATAACCACCTCCAGAGGGGCTCGGTAATCTCAGTTACTCGAGCCCCTCTACGCATACAAACATCCAACAGATAGAAAGATGGAAAATGTACCCAAAGCTTCGATTTGGTCACTCAATTATAAAAATCAAAAACAATAGATTCATTATTGGATCTATAACACAAGGCATATCAAACACAATTCATGACCCCTCGGGAAATTTTAAGAACCTAAATGAGATCTTAACAGGAGAATACACGATAGATGAGGTAGTTATAAAGACATCAAAAATTTTAGGATTAACTCCTAAAAATTCAAGGAAGATTATAGAATCACTCATAACGATGGGTCACATAGAAGATGGATTCTTCCTTAAATCATCTACAAAATCTAATAGGTACTCAAGAAGTCGTGAATTCTTTTCTTGGATTGACACTTCAGGAAGTAGCGACCCTTTTCGGGTGCAAAATATTCTGTCCTCCTCGAAAATTGTAATTGTAGGTCTTGGCGGAATTGGCGGATCCGTGGCCATGAACTTAGCATCTTCAGGAGTATCTCAAATACACATAGTTGATTTTGACAATGTTGAAGAGTCGAATCTCAATAGGCAAATTCTATACACAGAAAAAGACCTTGGGCTCAAAAAATCAACGGCTGCCATGAAAAATCTCCAAAAAATAAATTCAAAAATTCTTATTACATCCGAGGATAAGAAAATTACTTCCTCTGATGACCTCATTAAATATTTTAACGAATATGACCTAGTGTATCGCTGCGCTGACAGTCCAGACGATATACCATTTTGGTTCTCTGATGCTTCATTAAATCTGGTAAACCATGGATTGATGCAAGCTACAATGGCCCAATAATTAATTGTTGCATCTACGACCCAAAGGTTACAGGATGCTATAGATGCATCCGTGAAAGTAATCTACGAAATATGACTCGTCTAGGTTACGAGGAAGCTCATACAGATAAAGTTCCAGAGATAAATGCTGCAATATCTCCTATAGTCCTTATATCTGGATCACTTGCCGCATATGAAGGAATTAGGTATCTTGCCAAACTTAAGCCGCAAAGTTTAGGTAAAGCAATACATCAAAATATGTTCGATTACAGTAATTCATACACAGTGGAGATCCCCCATGAGTGTCAACACCGAGCTACTCAAGAATAGAGATTTTCGAAATACTCTCTTCGCCATTGGGGCCAACCAGCTCTCAGACTCGATGAGCTATATCACCACGCCCATCATTATTTTGGCGCTAACCGGCTCCCCCGAAGCTGCGAGTATCACCCTCTTCGTCGCGGGTGTTCTCGCCACCTGCGCCGGAGCTGTATCTGGAACGTGGGTCGATAGAATCGGCCCCTCAAAGTGCCTGGCACTGTCCTGTATCGGCCAGTCGCTGTCCTGGATAGCGATTCTTCTCTACCTCGTTTTCAACGTCACCAACATTTACGTTTTGGTGATCACGATCTCTCTCGCCGCCATCATTTCCACCTTCGACTACCCGAGTGAACAGTCCATCATCACCCGCGTAGTCCCCAAGGAACACCTGGGGTACGCCTCCGGTATGGGCGAGACGCGCGAGTCCACCGCCAACCTGCTGGGCGGCCCGGTCGCCGGCATCATTATCGGCTTCTCGACCGTGCTCATGACCGCAGTTCACGCGGTCGTCAACCTGCTGGCGTTCATCGTCGCACCCAAGAGCTACGGCGCTAGTCGGCAGCCCGCGGAAGAGGAGGAGGGCGAGAAAACCAGCTTCTGGCAGGACTCAAAAGCCGGTTTCGAGTACATCCTGAAACAAGGTGCTGGTGTCCATTGCGTTCGTTTCAACGCTTGCAAACTTTGGAACGGTCGGCATTCCGCTCACCTTCATCTACTACTACACCCTGGAGGGCGCACACCCGCTCTTCATCGGCATCTTTGCGAGCGCCTTCGGTGTGGGCGTGTTGCTCGGTTCGTTCCTGGTCGGCCCGCTGACCGAGAAGTTTGCGCTCGGCCCGCTCGGTATCACCTCCCTGGCCATCATGTCGGCCTGCTACCTGTTGCTGCCGGTGGTTCATTCGATGCTGTGGGCGGTGTGCCTGCTGATTGTGTTGGCGGGTATTGTGCTTCCCTCCTTCAATTCGAGCATCATTGCGTACATTAACGCATCCACCCCGGAGCACATGATCGGTCGCGTGCACTCGGTGCAGGGCATCCCGAACATGGCGCTGACCCCGCTGGCTGTTCTGCTGGCAGGCTTCCTCATTGTTGATTGGGGCATTACGTACACGGCGCTGTTCTACGCGGTGTTCATTTTCCTGTCGCTGGTGGTGATGGTATTCCAGAAGCCGCTACGTCAGCTGCCCCATATCTCGCAGGTAACGAACGCACAGTAGTTCCACGATAGCCCCGTCTATCAACTCCGCTCAACGCCCCCGAAAGCGAATAATTCAACGTGCACTTGCATGAAAATTATTTTCCTTTCGGGGGTGTTCTACGTCCTTTTGAGGATTTCTGCACACAGTGCATGCTCGCGATAATTCGCCTTATCAATGCGTATTTTTGGGGTTTTAAATGTTGCCGGTATTACGGCGAACCTTACGCAGCTTGTTGAAGGTTTTACGGCATAATAGGAAGGTGTTCGTTCTAACCTTTATTCAACGTTCCGCACAGCACTCACTCACTGCGCTGTCGGACGAACTCACAAGCTCAACCCCCGAGTTGAATTCGCACAAACCTATCCGGACGAAATTCAGGGTGCTTTCGAGAGTTCCGCAGACGCCCTGCAGGCGGCCCTGTATGCTTCGCGTGAGCAGGGATTCTGGGTCGGCATCGGAGTTGGCGAGCTGCGCATTCCCCGATTCGCCGGGGCACTGGGAACGGTCAGCACGAACGACTGCATTGGCGACGCCCTCGAATTCTCACGGCTCGCCGTGGAGGCGGCACGCACCGGCGCCCCCGCCCGCGGTATTGCGGTATCGGCACACAATCGCGCAGTCGCAGACATGGCTTCGGGGCTCACACGCCTGCTGTATCGGGTATGTTCCGACCGTACCGAGGCCGAATGGCGGGTCGTCGATCTGCTGGTTCCCGGGGTCCGCGGGCAACAGCGGGCAGTTGCACAGGCGCTCGGCATTACCACCCAAGCAGTCAGCCGCACGCTCATGCGCTCGCTCTGGCACGAAGAGCAGGCGGCACGCCCGGCGGTACTCGACCTGCTCAACCGGCTGGATACACCATCGCCTCCGGCCATATAAAAGTACTTCTCAAATGCTGACTACAGGAATACTCCGCGAAATATTCGCGTTTTAGGCCGGTTTTACCGCGCACGAAGAGGTGCACCCCAAGCGAGAGGTAAAGCGAGAAATCTGTGCCCGATGCCCCGCCACCAAACGGTACGCTCGGTGCGCGACGGGCCGCATCGGCGGGTTCAACAGGAGAACCCCGGCGGCACGCAGGAACTTGCCACGCAGCGTCGCATCCGAGAACGTGCGCAGGGTCAGAGCGATCGCATCCGAACCGTAGATGATCTGCCCAGCATCGTTAATGAACGGCAAGGCGTGGGCGAAACGGCGCGCATCCACGCGGTACTGCACAAGATTTTTAGGCGTTCCAGGCAAAATACGCGCCCTCGGTTCGAGGCGACGCAGCAGATTCGCGCTCGCGGTGCAGAAACCACAGTCGGGGTCGTACAGAAGAACGCTCATGACCCCATCCTAACCGAGTACCCATCCACCCGCGAGCAGATAGCAATTCGTTATCTTTTCGTCGAAATACTATCTGCTCGCGGTAAGAAAAGGCACACCCGAACCCGAACTTCGGTAAACTTATCCTTATGCCCTTGTCAGAACTATCTGTGAGCACCCAGAACTACCTCAAAACCATCTGGTCACTTGAAGAGTGGACGGAAGCTCCTGCGACCGCATCCGCCCTAGCCGAACGCATGGGGCTGCGGGTTTCTTCGGTCTCAGACGGGCTTAAACGACTTGCGGCGGCCGATCTGATCGATCATCAGCGCTACGGCGCCATCGAGCTCACCCCGCTGGGGCGCACCTATGCGGTCGCCATGATTCGCCGCCATCGTCTGATCGAAACTTTCCTGGTGGAAACTCTGGGTTACACCTGGGACCGCGTGCATGACGAAGCCGAAGTTCTCGAACATGCGGTCTCTGATTTCATGATTGAGCGTATAGACGCGATTCTGAACCATCCTACGCGCGACCCGCACGGCGACCCTATTCCGGATGCGTCCGGGCGTATCTCATTCCCACAGACCGTTCCGCTCACCCAGTGCGAGCCCGGCGAGCGCGTGGTTTTGGAGCGGATCACCGATTCCGACCCGAGGCTGCTGCGCTATCTGCAGGATCACGGTTTTGTTCCCGGCGCGCGTTTACTTCTTGAAGAGGGCGCCCCTTTTTCGGAGGCGGTTAACGTGCGGGTTCTCGCGCACGCCAATCATTCCGATGCTCCTGCCGCTCAAAACCCGGGGTCGGGTGCTATACCCTTAGGAACCGTCGCAGCGGCTGGGCTTTTCGTCTCTCGCCCGTCATAGCCTTGCCTCGGGGGGTCGGATACCTTAGGCGCATCGTGTGCGGCTTGCGCCCGGTGAGAGCTTTAGCCGCCCCGGGTTGCCTCATGTTCCCACGCGAATCTCGCAAGCCTAGGCTTCTGCCTGCTCTGCTGGGCGGCGTGCCGCGCGCATCCGTCCCAGAATTCCGTAGCGCGGGGCGAATATATACACGGTCAAGAAAATAATGCCCTGGGTAACGACTACGGCACCGCCGGGTGAAATATCCAGGTGGTAGCTACTATAAAGCCCCACGAGTGTACCCAGCACCGACACCCCGACCGAGACCGCGAGCATTGGCGTGAAACGGTCAGTGAGCAGACGCGCGGTCGATCCGGGAATCACAAGCATGGCGACTACGAGCACGACTCCCACGATCTGCAGCGCCACCACGCTCGTAAGCGCCAGCATCACCAGAAGCAGCGCTCCAAGAATCCTGGGGCGCAGCCCGATAGCGTGCGCGAACCCGCGGTCGAAGGCGTACAGAATAAAATCGCGGCGTTTAATCAGCAGACACCCGCCACGATGACGGCGAGAATAGCCACCTGCCAGACATCCGGCCAGGATACGCCCAGCACGTTCCCGAAAAGAATATGGTTCAGGTCGGTGCTTGAGGGTGTCACGGAAACCAGTACGAGCCCGAGCGCAAAAAGAGTTGTGAAGACAATGCCGATAGCGGCGTCCTCACGCACGCGCCCGCTGCGCTGTACCGCGCCGATTAGGGTGACGGCCACGAGTGCGGCGATCACCGCCCCCACAGCGAAGGGGATCCCCGCAATATAGGCGAGCACCACGCCGGGCAGTACCGCGTGCGAGATCGCATCGCCCATGAGTGACCAGCCGAGCATCACGAGCCAGCAGGAAAGCAGCGCGCAGACCACGGCGGCGATCACAGTAACGACCATGGCGCGCGTCATGAAGGGAAGGGTGAACGGTTCCACCAGGTAATCCAGAATGCTCATGCTATTCTCCCTTCTCACGCAGGGTCTGCTCGTCGGATGCGCCGCTATCAGCGCCCGCCTGAACCTGCATACCAAACGCCTGCACCAAATTTTCGGGGGCTAACACCGCCTGCGGGGTGTCGTGCATCAAAATTGTTTGACGCAGCAGCAGAGCATCGTCGGCAAAGGCGCGTAGAGACGCCAAGTCATGGGTTGAAACCAGCACGGTGGCACCCTCGCTGCGCATCTGCTTCAACACCTGAATGAGCATGGATTCTGACCTTTTATCCACTCCGGCGAAGGGCTCATCAAGTAATAGAAGCCGTGCACCCTGCGCTATCGCCCGCGCCACGAACGCCCGCTTGCGCTGCCCACCCGAGAGCGCCCCGATTTGACGATGCGCAAGCTCGGTCAGCTCCACGCGCTCTAGGGCGTGCTCAACCGCCTGCTTATCGGTGGCACGCAGCCGACGGGTGATACCCAGCCCGCGGTACCGCCCCATCGCCACGACCTCACGCACCGAGACGGGAAAGCTCCAGTCTATTTCCTCGCTCTGCGGCACATAACTGACAATGCCGTTTTTACGCGCAAGGTATGGTTCTTTGCCCGCGATCTCCACGGTTCCGGTATGCGCGGGAATAACACCCATAATGGCTTTGAAGAGGGTCGATTTTCCCGAACCGTTCATGCCGATCAGCCCGCAGATACTCCCGGTACCAAGCTCGAAAGTAGTCTCGTACAGGGCGCGCACGGTCCCATAATGAACGCCCAAATTTTCGACTCTCAACAGTTTTTCCATAGGTTTTATACCCGATAAATTTCGTTCTCGTACTTCTTCTGAGCCCCGCTCGTCGTCCGTGACGGGGGGGCTTCCTCACTACACACCGGCGGGGCGCGGTATGCGACGGCCTACTCCCCCCGCCGACCGGCTAAGATTGCTTGCCCGTCAGCCCCGCGACAATGGTGCGCGCATCGTGACGAATCATATCAAGATAGGTAGGAACCGGACCATTCGCCTCAGAGAGGGAATCGACATAAAGCACGCCGCCGAATTTGGCGCCAGTCGCATCCACGACCTGGCGCATGGGGTCATCCGAGACGGTAGACTCACAGAATACGGCGGGCACCTGGTTCTCGCGCACAAAATCAATGGTCGAGCTTAGCTGCGAGGGGGTTGCCTGCTGTTCAGAGTTCACCGCCCAAATGTATTTTTCCTTGAGACCGGCATCCGCCGCCAAGTATGAGAAAGCACCTTCGCAGGGTTACGAGCGCCCGCTGATTCTCGGGCAGAACGCTAACATCGCGCACCAGCTCATCCTGAACCTGCTGCAGCTGTTTCTTATAGTTTTCCCCATTGGTGCGGTAATCATCGGCATGGGCGGGGTCAAGCTTACTGAATTCGCGCACCATATTATCCACGTAAATCTGCACGTTCTTGGGGCTCATCCACGAATGCGGGTTGGGTTTGCCTGCATAAGCGTCCTCGGCAATATTGATCGGCTGTACCCCCTCGCTCACGGTGGCGTGCGGGGCGTTAGAATCCTGCACGAACTTGGTAAACCAGCTTTCCAGGTTCAGCCCGTTGTCGAGCACCAAATCAGCATCATGCGCCTTCTTAATATCGCTGGGAGTAGGTTCATACTCGTGAATCTCGGTGCCGGGCTTGGTCAGCGATTCGACATTCAGGTGATCACCCGCAACGTTTTTAGCGATGTCCGCCAGCACGGTGAAGGTGGTGAGCACGGTCTTCTTTTCGTCTTGCTTCCCCGCCGAAGTGCAGGCGCTGAGCAGAAGCACAAGGATACTGGCCAGAGCTATCCCCAGCATGAGAAAACGGCGCGGATGTGCGGTACTTACAGTGTTAGCGTTCGCACCGTGACGGTGCGCAGTGAATACGGTTGTCATGATTTCGCTTTCTTATGCTGCGGATGCATTACCCTGCTGACCTGTAGGAATCGCCTCCGACTCATTGAGGCTTCGTACCTAGGTGTCGATCATCCTCGATAAACCGGTGCGAAACAGGATAATTTAACAATAGTTCGTCTAGCCGAACTTTTCAACTAAGGCTATACGTTTTTAATCACACGCCCAGGCGAACCTTATCTGATGTGTGGAGGTTCAGGCTACGATTTAGCGAGCCAAGATGCGAGGTTACTGCCTGAATCTAGTGTATAAAAATACCCGCACGATGCGCCCTTGAGCGGGCAATCGTGCGGGTCTACTACGTGTTCGGGGTTCCGCTAAATATGGAATTTCTGATAGAACCAGCGGCGTATTGGGTTCATCGCCTGAATGCGTTCCAACTCGGCAATACGAGCCTTCATACCTGCAATGGCTTCTTTGGCTTCATTAATCGTGTGCTGCTTCTTATCCAGGTAATCCTGGCGCTCCTCGGGAGTGAACGACTTAACGTCGCGGCGCTCACCACGATAAAAAACGGTCGTCAATTTTCTCCCTCAGAACCTCAGCACTTTCAGCTTATGAAGAAGAACGCGAGCCTAAACGCCCTAGCAAACTATTCCAGAAACCCTTCTTAGGTTCAGCTTTAAGGCGTTCACGTTCCTTCACCTGACGTTCAATGTCTCGATAATTTTGTGCGATATAACCACGAAGAATCTCGTCTTGGTTTTCGACAGGACGTATGACGTTCCCGCCGTCAGCCGCTTTACGAATACTTATGGCTGTCATAAGTAACTCCTCTATCCTACCAACTCTTCCCGCAGGGCGTTCGCCACCAATCCGGGCTTATCCAGCTGGCTGAATGCATAGCTTTCCGGCACGGGAACCACGTGCGCATCCGGCATGCGGGTGGCTAAACGGCGCGCATTCTCGATCGGGAACAGCTTCGTGGTATCGGCCCACAAAAACAGGGTCGGGTGCTCAAACCGTTCCAAATCCCGCGCGGACTGCACCGTATATTTCGTAGAAATACCCTTCAGCACTTTCGCCAAATCGCGGCGGACTCCGGCATCTTTCAGCGGCGCAATAATGCTATTCCACTCGGCGGCGTCAAGCTCGCGTTTCACTAGCCACCCAAAGGCAATCGGCAGGCGGCGCACCCACCCCAGATGCAGGGCTGCTCGGAGCGCCTGCATGGTTCCGGGAATGTACGCCACATACTGCAGATAGCGTAACGGCAGGGGCAAGAAGTTCTTCTCGGTATCGCACGAGAGCAGCACCAAGCGCTTGAGCCCTGCGGGTTCCCGCACCGCCGCCAGCTGAGAAACCACCCCGCCGGTATCGCTGCCAATAAGGGTAAACCCGTGTGGGCATAGCTGTTCTGCCGCTTCGTTCACGGCCTGCGCCAGCTCGGCAACAGTGAGGGCTGCATCTTCTCGGGCGGGAATAGTGTGACTCCCCAAGGGAATATCGAGGGTTATGCACCGAAAATCTTGTGAGAGATTCTGTATCACTTCGCCCCAGACATCCGAATTTGTCAGCAGCCCGTGCACAAACAGCAGGGTCCTCTCGCCTGCGGCTTCACGGGGACCACCGTATTCGCGCCAGCGAAGCTGACCGATTCGGGTTTCTGCACTGCCCGTCGCCACAGGTTCAGGGGTAAGGTTCCGGCTCATACTGTCTCCTCACATCACACGCTGAGCTGCTAGTCAGCGAGCTCAATTACCACGGGGGTGTGGTCGCTCGCGCCGTCCCCCTCGCGCTCTTCCCTATCGATCCAGGCGTTCTCCACACGGGCGGCGAGCGCCGGGGAGCACAGCTGAAAGTCGATGCGCATCCCCTCATTCTTCGAGAACCGCCCGGCCTGGTAGTCCCAGTAGGTGTACTCGCCCTGGGTGTAAGGGCGCACCGGATCGATGAGCCCTTCATCATTGAGCAGGGCATAGAATGCCTCGCGTTCGGGGGCGGAAACATGGGTGAGGTCGTTCTCCCGGAAGAAGTCGATATCCCACACGTCGGTATCTTCGGGCGCCACATTCCAGTCGCCGACGAGCGCAAACTGTGCGGCGGGGTCGGCGTGCAGCCAGCCGTTGACGTTGGTGCGTAGCTGGCGCATCCACTCCATTTTGTACGCCATGTGCGGGTCGGTGAGCCCGCGCCCGTTCGGCACGTATAGACTCCAGATACGCACGCCGTTGCAGGTGGCACCGATGGCTCGCGCCTCCACCTCGGCAGAGTCACCGGGTTTTCCGAAGGCGGGCTGGTTCGGGAAGGCGCGTTCGACGCTGTCGAGCCCCACGCGGGATGCGATTGCTACCCCATTCCACTGGTTCAGCCCGTAATGCGCCACCTCGTACCCCAGGAATTCAAAGAGCTCGAAGGGGAAGGTTTCGTCCTTGGTTTTGGTTTCCTGTAGGGCGAGCACATCGACTTCGGTTTTATCGAGCCAGTCCTCGATGCGGTCGGCGCGGGCGCGAATGGAGTTCACGTTCCAGGTAGCAATCTTCATGTACACCAGCTTACCGTGTGCGCCCTGCCACACACCTCCCATAGCTTATTGGAAAAATTGGCTGTTTTTTCCAATAAGCCCCCGATTGCGTGTACTAAAATGGAAAAAACCGCTATTTTTTCCATTTAGGGACACTCTATGGCCTCGGCTAACGCATCACAACCTGCAAAATATCGCACTCTTAAGAGCATTTTTCACGAACGCGGACAAGCTGCTGCGCGCGCCGAACTCGACCGGCGCCTCGAAGGCTACTCCACCTACACTGCGGACTTTATGGTGGGTGATCATCAGCTCTTCTACGTTGCCACCACTGACATCGTTGATGCCCAGCAACGCATCCTACAACACGAACGTGACATTGACGCTCTTCTGCGTGTGCTCCCCTCCGCCGCATCCCAAAGTTACTTGACAGACCTTGCGATACGCGGCATCATCGCCACCGACGAAATAGAGGGCGTGCGTACCACCCGAAATCATTACGGATGCCCTGGCATCTGAGAACGCTGACGGCAAACGAGCCCGGGAGTTCGTGCGCCTGCTCGAAGCATTAGGTACCGCAGATAACATTCCCACCACACCCACAGCGGTTCGCGAAGTCTATGACCGGCTGCTTGAGGGGCAGCTCAGCACACAAGATAAGCCTGACGGCAAACTTTTCAGGGCTGAACCCGTCAGCATTCTGGATGGTTCCCATAAGCCCATACACCGAGGAGTGATGCCGGAAGAAGCCATCAAACACAACATTTCGGTAGCTCTGAAGCATGCCTCAGACCCTCGGGTTCCCGGGCTGTTCTCAGCGATCATCGCCCATTTTATGGTGGAATACACCCACCCCTTCTACGACGGTAACGGCAGGTTGGGGCGGTACCTTCTAAGTGTGCATCTGGCGCAGATTCTTAACCCGCAAACGGTGCTTACCCTCTCGGCGATCCTCAACGCCGAAAAGAAGAAGTACTATAAGGCGTTTAGCGATGTTGAGAATCCCCTCAATTATGCCGAAACAACCCCTTTTCTGCGCACGTTACTCACTATGCTGGAGCATGCGCAGCAGGACGTTTTAGCAGAGCTCACCGCCCAGAAAAAGGCTCTGGATAAGCTCCGACACCGGGTATCCGAACTTGAAGAAACGTACCCCAAAACCCACAAAATTCTCTTTCTGGTGGGACAGATGCACCTTTTCCATGATCCCGTTGGCGCGGATCTCAAAAATATCGCGCAGGTCTTGGAGAGCAGCGAAAAGACGGCACGCAGTTATCTGCGAGAGCTAGAGGAAATGGGTCTTGTGCACTCACGCAGGATACGGCGCGTTCTGCATTGGTCTCTCACGAATCAGGGCGCACAGCTTCTCGAATTACCGGCCCATATGTCGGATGAGTAGTGTCACCCCTCAAAGCGGGAGCAGTTTTTTCATTCGGGAGCAGTTAAAGTGCTCCCGAATGAAAAAACTGCTCCCGGAACTCCGCGGCTAAGGATCACATTCGTTCCGCACGCGCCTGACCGACCACATCCAAGGCGGCGTAGCGGGCGGAGAGCCACGTGCACATCATGAGCTGCACCTGATGGAATACCATGAGCGGCAGCATCAGCAGCCCGAGCGAGCCCGCCCCGAAATAATGATCGCCATGGGAAGACCCGCCGCCAGCGACTTTTTCGACCCGCAGAACTGAATTGTGATGCGGTCCGCCCTGTTGAACTTCAGCCGCGTCGCCAGCCAGTCGGTCAGCCACAGCATCAGAGCCACCATCAGAATTGTCACCACGATCAGCAGCACGATCTGCCACCAGGCAACGCGAGTCCAAATCCCCTGCACTACGGAGGCCGAAAACGCCGAGTACACAATCATCATGACCGAGAACTTATCGAGCCATTTCGTGGTGGGTTTCTTCGCAAACTCGCCCACCCAACGGCGCGTGAGCTGCCCCAGCACGAACGGCAAAAACAGCTGAATCGCAATGTCGAGAAAGACGCTGCCCGAAATTTCGATGTGGTCGCTGTGCATCAGGAGCATCGCCAACAGCGGGGTAGCCACCACCCCCACAATGCTTGACAGCGATGCGCTCACGATAGCGCCCGCCACGTTGCCGCCCGCGATAGAGGTAAACGCAATGGACGCCTGCACGGTAGAGGGCACGAGCGTGAGGAAAAGAATCCCCAGGTACAGCCCATCGCCGAGCACAAACCTTAGGGGGAAAAGCGCCATCCCGAAGAGCGGAAAAATCACGAAAGTACAGGTCAGGATGAGGGCGTGCAGCCGCCAGTGTTTAAGCCCCGCGATCGCTTCGGATGTGGAAAGGCGCGCACCGTAGAGGTAGAACAGAAGCGCAACTGCGAACTTGGTACCGGTGCTGAACCAATCGGCAAAGGTACCGCGCGCGGGGATGAGGATTGCAAGAATGACCGCGCAGATGAGCATGACAATCAGCGCGTCGGGGCGTTTTTTCGTGAGTTTGGAGAGCACGTTCTTAATTAAAACGCGAGAAGCGGATTTTTGCCGAGAAGGTGAGAAAATACAACCTTTTCGGTAAATCCGCTTCTCGCGGGTGAAGGTCAGGGGCTAGTTAGAGGTATCATTCCCCTGCTGATCCTGCTGTTCAGGCCGTTTCTGCTCGGGCTGCTGGTCATCAGCAGGTTTTATCGGCTGATTCAGCGCCACACCAGGTTCCGTTACGTCCTCGGGAGGCTCAGGATGCGGCTGCTCATGCTGCGGGGGTTGAGGCTGTCCCTGATTCGCTTGATCAGGTGCGGGCTGGTCAGCATCAAATTGCCCCGAACCGGACTGCCACGGCGCCTGTTGATTCGGCATCGGCTGCCCGTATCCCGGCTGACCGGGCGCTGGCTGCATCGGGTACCCGTACCCCGGCGCATATCCTGGCATGCCCTGGCTGGCGGCATACTGTTCCCAACGGGCGGCGTAGGCGGCACGGGCTGCGCGAGCCTGCGCATCCTCCCATCCGGCGAAGAGCGTTCCCTGAATCTTGGGGGCATCCTGCGGGGCCGGATATGTCTTAACGGTGTTAAGGTTGTAGTCCTCCCACGCCGGCTTCTGCTCGTCCATGAACCCGGTTGCCTGAATCGGGTCAGGCCACTGGGCTGGCGGTTCTTGCGAAGGTATCAGGGAAGGAGGCGCACTCGGCGGATTAAACTGCGGCCGCCAGAACAGACGCCCCGGCTCGTGTCGGTTGCGCAGCGCATGGGCGCGCCAGGTCAGTACTGGGTGGGTTGAGATAAGGTTGATAAGCCAAATCGCGAAGCCCTGGTCGTTCACGGCACGGTCGGCGAACTCGTCGAAATTCACCTGCTGATTCAGGTATTTACCGGCCGTAAGAACCTTGATCGCGCCGGGTCCGCCTTCGGGGCAGTATCGGTACCCAAAGTTATCGGCGGTGTACTCCTGTGCACGTGAAAGGGCCTGACCCACCACGGGAATCCGCATGAAGGTTTGCGTGAAGAGAAGGCGGAAGTACCCCACGTGACCGGCAGCGATATGCCCGACCTCATGCCCAATAATAAAGCGAAGCGCCTGAGGGTCACGGCTCTGACCGCCAACCTCGAAGAGGTCAGAGTTGATGGCAATAAACCGGCGGAAACCATGCCCGGAGGCAAAGGCGTTCAGCACACCATTACCGCTCACCACATAGGCATCGGGAACACGGCGCAAACCCGCCGCATAGGCGGCCTCGGCAACCATGGCGTAAGCCTCAGGAAACTGCGTCGGCGAAATACGAATGCCGCGCACGCGCTGCTGTGCGTAGAAGAGGGCACGGGCGATCAGGATAACCAGGGGTGCCAGAATCAGTAGCGTAATCGCTTGTTCCGCATAGTCGTTAAAGACGCGCTCCGCGTAGCTCATCGTCGAGTATCGAGACGATGACGTCCATTCCAGTTCGTTATACCGGTCACGGCTTACGATTGTCTCAATAAAGAAGATGAGCAGCCCCAAGTACACGGCAAGGGTTACCGCATAGGCCGCCACCAGCCAGGGAATCTCGCCGGGGTGGCGCAGGGCGTTGAGCATCTTATGGGGTATTAACGATTGGTATCCCCAAAATTTCGGTTGGGGAAGCGGGCTCTGCGGGGTCTGCCGCTTATCCTCGGGCAGCCACCCCTGGCTCACGTCATTCGGCAGTGGAGGTTCAGCACCGGGCGTATGCTGACTCATGCGGTCTCCAAATCTCTCTAAGTACGTACTAGTTCAACTCTACCGCGTATGCCCTTTAATGCGGTGAATACACGCGTACCGCCCGGGAGCTTTAGGATGCGAGACTCGCCCCGTAATTCACCGTGCGTTTGGGCGTTTCGCCGTATATTTCCATGATGAGCGCACAGCATAATGTGTGTGAGCGGATCTCGAAATTTTTCGGTTGGAGAAAGACGACAAGCCTGGAATCCACGGCGAACTATGTTCAGGGTGTGTCTGGTGGTGGGTTTGCAACCGTCGAGAGAGATTGTTCTGAGCGCGAGGCATCACAGAACGTTCCGAAGCGGGGAGGTTACGTTCAGAGGAACACGCTCCCGCGGCAAATCTTTACTCCCGGAATCCTCTAGTGTGTTTCTCACGAGTAATCCTGGCAAATATCTCTTAGATTCCCCTACCCTAGAATTCCTGTTTTGCATTCCTTGTACAAAATATCGGTGGTATTTTCGACATAAATAATTTACACACCGCAGGCAAAGAAAATATAAATATTACTGCACTTGGCAAGTATTTACCTTTCCACTATTTTTATCATAATGAAAAAAGGATGCCGCCATGAAAAATCATGACGGCATCCAAACTATACACATAAAACACCCTATACACATGTGTACAGTTCTAGCACGGATTTAGAAGGCACCAATCCCTATAAGATACCTTCGTGTGCAACGAGCACCTTCAGAGAGCCTGAAGGCTTACAGAAAGCTCAAACCCCTGTTATTTCGCGGAATTATACTCATGAAACGTACAAGGTTTCATGGGAGGAACATACCGCGAGGGTTTTTCACACCGGAGGCCGCGAACATACATGCCCAAAGTCCTGCGACCCCAATTTTCTGCACCTCGTTGTATATGTCATCTAAGTGAGTGATAGATGTGATATACCTGTGCCAGTTTTGATACAAAGAATGCCAGCATTTCCCCACACAACCACGAATAGAGAATGCACACTATTCTTTGTATCTATTAGTTCATCTGCACAAAGCATTCTGAACCGAAACAACTATAGCAAATTTTATGCCGTTAAGTAATTTAAATAATGACTAAATAATGTGTCAAATATTATTTAGATATAAAGTTCAACATTCCCTCGCCTTACGCTTATTCTTGATGCCCTGCCCCTAGGGTTCTTGTAGCCCAAAGCCGCGTCTGCGCCTTCGTGCCAGCCTTGTGCCCGGCGCCCTCCCTCCCATGCTAAAAAGGCTCTTGATCGCGAATAAAGCACGGAAAATTCCTCTTTATTCGCGATCAAGAGCCTTTAGCATCCCCGAAGGGAAGAAACGGAAACTACGGTGCTACGCGACGAGCTCCTCGGTAGCCTCGGCGATCGCCTTCTCCTCGTTGGTGGGGATGACGAACACGGCAATGCTCGAATCCTCGGTCGAGATCAGGCGCGGTTCGGGGGAACGCTTCATATTCTCTTCCTCGTTGTAGCGAATACCCAACGGCGCCAGGCGGTCCAGCACCAGCTTGCGGAAGTCGCCGGAATTCTCGCCAATACCCGCAGTGAAAATAAGCGCCTGCGCGCCGCCAACCACCAGGTTGTAGCCGCCGATGTACTTCATCAGGCGGTATGCGGTCATATCCAGCGCCAACTGCGCACGCTCATCGCCCGACTGCGCAGACTCCACCACCTTACGCATATCGTTGGAACCCGCCAGTGCCAGCAGACCGGACTCCTTGTTAAGGATGGTATCCAGGCGTTCCGCGTCGATCTCGGGGTCGCGGGTGAGAATCGTGGTCAGCGCAGAGGGGTCAATATCGCCCGAACGGGTACCCATCACTAGACCAGCCAGAGGAGTGTAGCCCATCGACGTATCCACGGACTTTCCGCCCTTCACGGCAGTCACGGATGCGCCATTACCCAAGTGCGCCACCACACCGTTGAACTCGTCGCGGGCAATACCGAGCATATCTGCGGCAACATGAGAGACGTATTCATGGCTGGTGCCGTGGAAGCCGTAGCGACGAATACTGTACTTATCAGCCAGGTCATAAGGAATAGCGTAGCGCCAGGCATGCTCGGGCATGGTCGAGTGGAATGCGGTATCGAACACAGCAACCTGTGGCAGGTCTGGCCACGTGTGGAAGGCAGCACGCATACCCTTCACGTGCGCGGGGTTGTGCAGAGGCGCAAGCGGTGAGAGCGCATCGATCTCGTCGATAACCTGCTCGTTGAGCAGCACGGGGTGGGTAAACTTCTCGGCACCCTGCACCACACGGTGACCGATAGCCTGCAGCTGACGGCCGTGCAGAACGCCTTCGAGTTTCTCAGCCATCATGTGCAGAGCGACTTCGTGGTCGGGAACGTCAGTGCCGATATTTTCGATAAGCCCTGAGGTAATCATTTGCTCGGATTCAGGCGCAGAGGTGTCGCGCACCTGGTATTTGAGGGATGAGGAACCCGCGTTCACAACGAGGATAAGCATGAACTTCTCTTCTTTCTTGAAACAAACTTTCATATCATTCTCGCACTAAAAAGGTGTTTAAAGCGAGATAACCGGTGAAGACACCACATCAAAGAAGGTTAAGCCACATAAACACAGGCGCTCGGGCAGGTCGAGGTTCTAGCTGTGAGTGCATCCGGGTGCACATTCACGCTGAGAGCGCTCGGCACGATGCGCGCCTGCAGCCTGATCGCCGAGGGTGCTAAATCGCCGTCGACTTCAATAGGCTGGGCGCCCGAAAGCATGTCCAGTGAGACCCGATGCCCCACATAATGGCGCATGACCGGCAGAGAGGTGCGCGATGAACCGGGCAGGGCGCGGCGAACCACTTTTGCGGTCAGAAGACCCCATTCCAGGATGGTGCGCGGCGATACGATGATCACTTCGAGGTTGCCGTCATTAACCTCGGTAATATCGGTCAGCTGCAGTCCTCCCTGCAGCCGACCGCAATTGGCGATGAGCACCGAACGCGCACGTGCTTCGAAAGGTTCATCATCGTCGAGCTGTATTCTGACCTTGTGGGAGTGCCCGAAGATATGGTTCAGCCCGCTGTGCACATAGGCTAACCAGCCGATACGCGCTTTAAGGTCTTCGTTGGCGTCGTTCATGACGAGCGCATCAAACCCCGCACCGCTCATCACGTAGAACATATGGTTGGTAACGTCGCCTTCCGCCGATTCGGCGCTCATGTCGATAGCATCGACCAACTGGTGCGTTCCGTTGAGCGCAATGTTAATGCAGGCGGCTATATCGGTGATGGGCAGGCGCAGGTTGCGTGCCAGCAGGTTGCCTGTCCCCAGTGGAATAATACCGAGCGTGACGTCTTTGCCTCGGCTCCTGGCTTCTTGAATGGCGGCGGCGACCGCGCGCACAGTTCCGTCCCCGCCGACCGCAAGCAGGTATCGACGCCCCGGTCGATCAGATCACGAGCAGCCTGGGTGCCGGGTTCGTCGATACGGGTGGTACTCGCGAGGGCCGGTTTCCAGCCGTTGGCGACCACGGTACGTTCCAGAATATTAACTACCGCGTGGGTGCTCAACTTGCTGGGGTTATACACAATACCGACGTGCCGCTCTTGAGCGACGGGCAGGGTACTCCAGATTCCGAGGGGCGTAACGATGCGCTGCGCGTGCTTGCGAACACGCCGAGCAACCGCCGTGAGAGTCGCTGCCGCGGCGGATGCACCAACAAGGTTCCGAAAAAGGGACATATCTTTAGAGTACCGGGTGCAGCGGTATTGGGTTCGCCAACACTGACGAAAAGCTCAGGTTTTAGAGAATCACCCAAATATTTGTCGGGTAAAGGTAATACTGCCCTCTTCGCAGGGTGAGTCCGCAGTACGCAATAGTAGATACATATCCCTGCGTTGACTCCCGGGGCGGAGAGGGGTGGGAAGGATGTCGTTTCTATGAATTCATAGAAACAGCCCAAGCAATCCTGGTAAGTCTCATCCTTACCGATGGATCAGCTCAGGCTGTTTCATACACTGTTGATGCGCTTAAGGTTATCGTTCGTAACCTGAAGTAACATCACCCCACAGGAGAGGTTCGGGTGTTGAGAGCGCTCGAACCTCTCTGCACTTTAAGGTGAATTATCTACAGTGCTTTTCACCTTAGTAACACCCCCATGCTAGCGCACCGGCTTTGCCACCGTACTTCCGTCGTTGGTGGGTTCCCCCGCACGATTGAGAGGGCAGGAACTAGACCCTGTGCGTATCCTTACTCAAGCACTCAAGCTGCACCCGCCACAAAAAAATCACCAGCCACGCCACCAGGTTCACCAAAGCCCAAGGATCCCATTCCACCCCCACAGGCAAACGAGCCAAAAACACCTAACCCGTACGACGGCAGCCAATGCGCAATATCCTGAAGCGCCTGAGGAAAAAAGGACAGCGGAAGAAACAACCCACCAAATACAGAGAACACAGAGATAATAAGATTAATAAGCGTTTGCGCACTATCAGCAGACATAAAATAGCCCACAAAAATACCAAACGCAGCAAAAGCAGAACTGCCAGCAATAATAATGAGTGACGACTGCGCCGCCTGCCACGCATCCAAAGGCATACCCGTCACAAGCCCCAGAACCATCATCACCACAACAGCGATAGCCCCCAGCAACATAGACGAGAGCACCTTCGTAATAACGTACCCTAAAGGCCGGAACGGCGTCAGCGCAAGGGCACGCGACCACCCTTGGACACGCTCAATCGGAATAGCAGCACCGACAGCCGAACTAGAAACAATAGCAGCATAGGCACTGATCCCGATCATATAGTAGGTCCCGCTATTCACCGACCCTTCCAGCCTGTCCCGCTGCGGATAAGCGATCATAAAGAAGAACATAACAGGAAGCAAAATAGCCAGGAGAAAGATCCGCAAGTTACGGAATTTCCTGCGCAACTCTAACAGAACAACAGTGCTATTAATCCACACAGGACGCACCTGAGAAAGACTCGCCGCCTGGGCACTAGTGTTATTTGGCATTCTTGCGCTCTCCTTCAGAATCGGTCTCGGTCAGTAACACAAACGCATCATCTAAGGAAGACGATGTGATCTCCAGATTCTTAGCGAACCCATCAGCAAGCAGATGCGAAGCAACAGCATCCGCATCAGCAGCAGAGATTTCCAAGCGAATACCGTGCAACGATACTGCACTCACACCATCAAGAGCACGAAGCTCCGCAAGACGCTCCTCAACCTGCTCAGACGACCACGCATCATTGACCGTCGCACGCAAAGTAGAACCCCGCGCATAAGACCTGATCTCAGCAGGAGTCCCATCCGCTACCACATGCCCCTGATTAATAACCACCACACGATCAGCAAACTCATCAACCTCAGCCAAATAATGAGTCGCAAACAAAACAGCACGCTGATGATCCCCCGACTGAGTCACCGACGCCCAAAAATCACGGCGACCCTGCACATCCATACCAGCCGTGGGCTCATCAAGAATCAAAAAATCCGGATCAGTCAACAACGCAATAGCAAAACGAAGACGCTGCTTCTGCCCACCAGAACATTTCTGCACAAGCGTCTTAGCATTACCCTCAAGCCCGGCCTGAGCCAGAACAGCAGAAACATTCTTAAGCTTGCCATACAAAGACGCCATATATTGCACGGTTTCTTTAACCGTCAAATCAGGAAGCAAACCACCATCCTGCTGCACAGCAGCAACATGCCCTGCTTTAACAGCATGCTGCGGAGTCGTCCCAAAAACCTCAACCGACCCAGCATACGGTTTAGTCAGACCCAAAATAATATCAACCGCAGTACTTTTCCCCGCACCATTCGGCCCTAAAAGAGCAACAATCTCACCAGGATTAACCGTCAGATCAAGACCATGCAAAACAGTAGTACTACCAAATTTCTGAACAACATCACGCATCACCACCGGAGGCGAAGAAGGCATCATCAGCAGTTCCTTTCAAGAGCTATAAAGGCTGAATACATCTGTGTCATCACATATGAATACACACAAAGGTAGTTACACCCATAAAAGAATAGTTTTATTACTTTTACTGCTGAAGAGGTGAATGAATAGAAATATAGTGTGTAAAGTCTCAGGTGCGTACTTAAACACATACCAACAATACACCCAATTCATTTCTATATGAACCCTGTTAAGTGAATGTGTAGACCGTATTTTCGAGCTTCTGCTTATATTTGTTGGGTAAAGTTAATACTCCCTCTTCCCGGGGCACGCCGCAGCACGTCCATTTCAGTAAACCCCTGCGGGCGACTCTTTGGGCAGAGGGGAGGTGAGTAGAACCATGATGTTCTTTGAACTCATGGAAACAGCCCAAGCGTTCCTGGTAAGTTTCATCCTTACCGATGGATCAGCTCAGGCTGTTTTTTTGCATGCTCTTGATGCTCTCAAGGTTGTTATCCGCAACCTGCTACTCAAACCTACGACACGACCGGAATAACCTCAGCACCGCCCATATACGGGCGCAGTGCTTCAGGGATACGCACCGAACCGTCGGGCTGCTGGTGTGTCTCCAGAATCGCCACAACCCAACGGGTAGTCGCCAAGGTGCCGTTGAGGGTTGCGACCGCACGAGTGCGCCCCTTACGCACATTGCCCGCATCGTCCACGGTGTCTGCGGTACGTTCGCGTATGTTCAGGCGGCGTGCCTGGTAGGTGGTGCAGTTCGAGGTCGAGGTCAGCTCGCGGTAGGTGCCCTGGGTGGGAACCCATGCCTCACAGTCGAATTTGCGTGCGGCAGAGGTGCCCAGGTCCCCTGCGGCGGTATCAATCACGCGATACGCAAGGCCGCATTTTTGCAGCATTTCTTCTTCGAGGGCGCGCATCTGCTCGTGTATTTCTTCCGCCTGTTCCACCTGGCAGTAGACGAACATTTCGGCTTTGTTGAACTGGTGCACGCGAATGATACCGCGGGTGTCTTTACCGGCGGCACCGGCTTCACGGCGATAGCAGGATGACCAGCCCAGGTACTTCTTGGGTCCGTCGCTAAGGTCGAGTATTTCGTCCATATGGTAGCCCGCAAGCGCCACCTCTGAGGTGCCGACCAGGTACAGGTCATCACGTTCAAGGCGGTATATTTCGTCGTCGTGTTTGACGTTGAACCCGGTTCCGTTCATGATTTCGGGACGCACGAGGGTGGGGGTTGTCATCATGGTGAAGCCGTTGGCTGTTGCCAGATCGAGCGCCATCCACATGAGCGCCTGCTCCAGGCGGGCAACCTGCCCTTTGAGGAAGTAAAAGCGCGAGCCGGAGACCTTGGCGCCGCGTGCCATATCGATGCCGCCGATGAGTTCGCCTATTTCCAGGTGGTCGCGCGGTTCAAAACCTTCTGTGCTGAAATCGCGGGGGGGTGCCGACTTCTTTGAGCACCACAAAGTCGTCTTCGCCGCCGGTGGGTACGCCGTCGATAATCAGGTTTTCGATGGAGCTTAGCAGCTCTTCATATTCGGCGGTTTTCGCCTCAGATGCCGCTTTCGCATTTGCTACGTGGGCGGCGAGTTCTTTCGCCTGCGCTACGAGAGCGGGTTTCTCTTCCTTGGGTGCCTTCGCCACTGTTTACCGAAGGCGTTCTGTTCGGCGCGCAGGTTCTCGTAGGTGCCGATCGAGGCGCGGCGTGCGGCATCCGCCTCAAGAATACGGTCTACGTGGGCTTCGTCTTTGCCGCGTGCTCGCTGGGAGGCGCGGAAAATCTCGGGGTTCTCGCGGAGGAGGTTAATATCAATCACATATCAATAGTACCCAGTCGCCCCCAGCCGTAAAAAGAGCCTTTATGCGAATAAAGCGGGATTCCCAACGCTTTATTCGCATAAAGGCTCTTTTTATACGGTCGCGAGGGGCGGTTTAGCGTTTCAGATGCGCCGGTCGCCCACCCGGGAAGAGCGATTCCACCCATGCGTGGGCAGCATCGAACGAGTTCTCGGAGTGGATGCGCGGCGCAACGGTGGGCTGCCGGTCGGCGCGCGGATATGATCCCAGGTATTTAATGCCGGGCGCTATGCGGTGCAAGCCGCGCAGGGCATCGCGCATTCGAGCCTCATAAATATGCCCGTCTGCGTCCACGCTGAACATATAGGAGCCCATCTGCTTGCCGGTGGGGCGCGATTCAATGCGGGAAAGGTTCACACCGCGCGAGGCAAACTGTTCGAGCAGTTCCAGGAGCGCACCCGAACGGTTTTCGGGAGTGCCCTCTCGATTTTCGGGCAGAGGGATCGTGAGCGTTGTCTTATCGGCGCCGGTAGGCTCTGGAATATCCGCGGTGCTGCTGATAAGCACAAACCGGGTGACGGCGTTTTTGTTATCGCCAATGTCCTCGGCAAGCACATGCAGGTCGGGGTGGGTTGCCAAAAGTGCGGGGGAACAAATCGCGGCATCATACGCACAGGAAGGGTCAAGCAGACCCACGGCTGCTGCCGCGGTGGAGGAACCGGGCAGGTACTCGGCGGTGGGGATGGCCGCATCCGCCCATTGCCGCACCTGGGCCCAGGCGTGCGAGTGGGTTGAAACGGTTTTAATATCTTCCAGAGCGAGCGGACGCGCCGCGACCAGCACGAACCTGATAGTACCAGAACCTCGCGGATAATGCGCATTCCCTCGGAAGCCGCGATCGCATCAAGAGTAGCGCTCACCCCGCCTTCGACCGAGTTCTCAATGGGCACCATGGCGGCATCCACGTCGCCACTGCGAAGACGTTCGAGCGCGTTGGGCACGCTGGTGGCGGGAATGCGTTCGGCACCGACCACGCCGGGCACGGAAAGCAGGGCGGATTCGGTGAAGGTGCCTGAGGGTCCAAGGTAGGTGTATCGCATGGGTTCAATCTTAGCGCGAGGTGGGTTCGGCGCCACCACAAGCTCGCAGGATGAGACGTTATATAACACAAGGTTGAGCTCTATGCCGCATATTGTCTTCGTGCGCTGAGTGGTGTTCATGTCGTGCCATACTTGAGGATATGTCACCCAACTTCACGCTTCTTGATCAGCTTTATACCCAGGAAAGACTGCTTAATTCCGGGTATACCCGCACCACGATGCGGCGTAAACTACGCACAAAAGAGCTGATCAGCGTGCTTCAAGGGGTGTATATTGCCGCATCGGTCTGGGATTCTTTTACGCCTTCTCTTCAGGTTTTGGCGCGCCACACCGCGCTGGCGCTGCGTGATTCTACATGCGTGTTTTGCCTGTCTTCGGCGGCGTTTTTATACGGTCTGCCGCTTCTGCATGTGCCGCAGAATTTGCATGTGCTTGCCGGATATTCGGCGCGAGGGGCGGCGTCGGACGGCATTCTGGAGCATACAAACAATGAAGCCCCGGCGCAGGTGACGGTCTTACGCCCGAATTTTCGGGTTACTGAGCTCTCGCAGACCCTCCTGGATTGTGCCCGCACACTTCCCGTTCTTGAAGGATGCGCCCTTGTCGATGCCGCGCTGCATCGCCGAATGCTTGCCCCCGAAGAGATTTGCCGCGTTTGCAGGCGAGCCAAAATTCGGCGGCCACCCATATTGCCACGCATGCGGATGCGCGCAGCTGCTCACTTCTGGAAAGCGTTGCGCGTCTGCAGCTGGTTGAGATGGGTCTTCCTGCGCCCGTGCATCGGCTGGATTTTGAGGCATATCTGTTGGGGACTTCGGATGCGCATACCTCGAACCGAACCTCGGACTATGTGGGTGTGTACCGCATGTTACGCACCCGGCAGGCGAGTTTCGTGTGGCTCGAACAGCGGGTGGGTCTTGCAATGGTGGCTTCTGATGCCGCGATTCCTCACGCGGATGCACCCACCCCCGAAGGTTGGCATATGGTTCAGGTTCGGTGGGAAGATTTTTATCCTTCTTCACGGGTGCTTCGCGAGAAACTGCATCCTTATTTTCCGCAGCTTGGGTAAGTGCTTTTGGGTACATAAATTATATTCTGATATAGGAATATAAGGTGTTTGACTAGTATAAATATAAATTTATCGCCGATATATGCCATATTCCCGATCAGGCATATAGCAGGTATCAGGGTTAGACGAATGCGATTTATGCACCCTTCCTGGCAAAGACCCGAACCTTCTCAGTATCCCAATATTGGGCAGGTACTCCCCCACCCATGAGGACACGAGAAATAGACGCCGCCTCGGCGCTTCCAAGCTGCGGAAGCGGAACATGTGAACCCGCCAGAATAATATTTCCGCGCCGCCTTCCTTTGAGCATTGCGGAATCGGCCACAATACTCACGTATTCAAACACCTCAAGCAAGGCGGCGGCTTCGGCGCGGGCGGCATTAAGCGCGCGGTCATCGCCGCAGTTGAGAATATACAGTCCACCGGGCCCCAGAGAGTTATCAACCGTCCGCACGAAATCCACACCCGTAAGTTCCACCGGAGTTTTATCTACCGCGAATACATCGCGAATAACTACATCGCGCGATGCCGGTGCAAACGAGCGAGTGACGGTGCCTGCATCACCCACCCGAATTTTTACGCGCGGCGACTTAGGAATATCAAACCAGTCACGCACATGTTCGGCCAGCTTGGCATCAAGCTCCACAACGGTATTGCGTGAATTTGGGTATACGTCCGCGCAATAGCGCGCTAGAGAACACGCCCCACCGCCCAGATGGGTGATACGCAGTTTTTCGGGATTAAGATGAGTCTGAATATGCGAGTCGAGAACCGCAACAATCCAGCGCATGTACTCAAAATCGAGCATGCGCGGCTGCCCCACTATTACATGCGAAGACTGCACACCGTTGATGAGCAGAAGCCAACCATCAGAGTGGTAACCATCGGGCACAAGCTCAGCCTCACCGGTCGAAATGGGGTACACACCGGCAACCGCACCTGTTTTGTTCGGATGCTCGGCACGACGCGAGGCAGCGTTGCGGTTTTTCTTTTTCGCCATGCACATAAGCCTACGCTAGGTTCGGGCAGCAGGCAGGAATTCAAGTCTAAACTATGAACCTGCCTGTCGCTGCCCGAGCTACCGGGTCAGCCTTATATGCCGCATCTGGAATACAGTTGAGTGTTCCTGCGGCACACGTATTTCAACGACTAGAAGTGCCTTCACAAGGACTGTAAGCACCGCCCGTTACGCACGCATAGAGCATCACCACGATAGCCGTTAATTCTATATGCCGCATACAACATATAGCCTTGTCAAGCCAGTATTCCGAGCTTATTTACCAGATTCCATCTGATCTATAGCGGCGTTGAGACGCTGCACCTTACCTTCAATTTCGCCATGATCGTGACCGGGGCGAATATCGGCCTTGACCACCAGTGAGACGCGCGGGGCACGTTTCGTCACCGCCTCGGTAGCGCGTTTAATAACATCCATGCACTCATCCCAGTCGCCTTCAATCGTGGTGAACATGGGTCCGGTTTGATGCGGCAGACCGGAAGAACGAACGATAGATACGGCCTCGGCAACCGCATCGTGAACAGAACCGTCGGCGGAACCCCCGCCCGTGGGAGCTACAGAAAATGCAAACAACATATTTCAATCGTAGGTTCTCACACGAAAAATCTACAGAGGACCGATACACGCCCCGGGGGCTTTCGCTGACAGTACAAGAATTTTGCATGATCCTGCATGAAAGCGACGTTTGATAGGGCGAGATATTTGATTGTGTGTTTAGTGCATGAAAGCATGCTTTTCGCCACAAAATATTTCTCAAACCCCACCTAAAACCATATTAACTGCGAAATACGCACCAAAAACACACCACGATGCAGTCTTCAATCCCTCTCGCACCGCGACAAAAGGTTTGCCCGACTCTCAACCCCGATAAGATAGAAAGGACAAGACAACCTCGACGAGAGTCGCCGCATCCGGCGCATCCAACGTACGTACCGGATTGTTAGCGCGCCCCCGCCGAACGTTCAACGCCAAAGGAGCACTATGACTACCGGCATTTATCTCTCGGCGATGACCCAGGACTCAGGCAAATCCCTGATCGCCCTGGGCCTCGCAGATTCCCTTGTGAAGCGCGCCGATCGAGTAGGCTTTTTTTCCGACCCATTTTCAAGGGCGAAACTGCCAGCGATGACCCCATGATTCGCCTGATGAAAGAGCACTTTAACCTCTCTGACGAGCAGGTGGGCGGCGCAGTATCGCTCACCGAGGCACTAGAGTTCATTGCGGAGGGCAACACCGAAGAAATTTCGGCCCGCGCGGTTTCCGCCTATGAAGAAATTGCCGCCCACAGCGATGTTGTGATCGTGGATGGCATATACCTGACCGCCCAGAACGCACTCGCCGTCGAGTTCGATCTCAACGCCCAGGTATCCCGCGATTTAGGCCTGCCCGTGATCGCTATCGTGGGTGCGAACGAGGCATCCCTCGAAGAGGCAACCAACGCCGTAGAGGTTGCACGTTCCGAGCTTAAGGCAGCCAAGGTCGATCTGTTCTCGATTATCGTCAACCGCGCCGACCCAGAGCTGCGTGAGAGCATTGAGAAGAACGTTAAGCTGGGCGAGCACAAGTTCCCCGTCTACGTTCTGCCCGAAATCGCAGACTTGGGTAAGCCCACCATCGCAGAGGTCGTCGCCGCCCTCAAGCTCGACGGTTCGCACCTGTCGCAAGAAGATCTTGGCCGTGACATTAACGAGATCAAGATTGCCGCAATGACCGTCTCAAACTTCCTCAACCAGTTTGCCGACGGCGACTTCGTGATCGTTCCCGGCGACCGCGCCGATGTTGTGGCCGCGACCCTCGCATCCGCGCTTTCGCCCACGTTCCCGGCGCCTTCGGGCATGCTGCTCACCGGCGGGCTCAACAACCTGCCCGGCAATAACACCGCCGTGGGCAGCCTGCTTGAAAGCGCGCCTTTCCCAGTACTATCGACCGACCGTGACACCTTTAAGTCGGCGCGCGCTGTTTCCCGCGTGCACGGCAGCGTGATTAACGGCCAGGCCCGCAAGCTTGCGAGCGCATTCGGCGGCTGGGATGAATACGTGAACCAGGAAGAGCTGCTTTCACGTCTTGAGCTTGAGCGCCCGGCTTCGATGACCCCGCTGCGGTTCCTGCACAACCTGATTGAGACCGCTCGTGCGAACCGCCGTTCCGTGGTTCTGCCTGAGGGCTATGATGTGCGTATTCTGCGTGCAGCCGAGATGATTGCGCGCCGCGATTTCTGTGACCTGATTCTGCTGGGCAACCCGGATAAGATTTCGGAAATCTGCCAGGCTGAGGGTATTAACTTGCCTGCCTCGATTCGTATTATCGACATTGCAAATAACGAATACAGTGAGGATTTTGCGGCAACCTATGCTGAACTGCGTGCGCACAAGGGCATGACTATTGAGGGTGCGCGTGAACGCATGAGCGATCCCTCATATTTCGGTACGATGCTGGTTTACAAGGGTCTTGCGGATGGCATGGTCTCGGGCGCTATCAATACGACCGCGAACACGATTCGCCCCTCGCTGGAGTTCATTAAGACCCGTCCGGGCACCAAGATTGTGTCTTCGGTGTTCCTGATGCTCATGGAAGACCGCGTGCTGGTGTACGGCGACTGTGCCGTGAACCCGAACCCGAATGCCGAGCAGCTGGCGGATATTGCGAAGGCTTCCGCCGAGACTGCGCGCCAGTTCGGGGTTGATCCGAAGGTGGCTATGCTCTCGTACTCGACCGGTACTTCCGGTTCTGGTGCGGACGTGGATGTGGTGCGCGAGGCAACCGAGATTGTGCGCGCCTCTAACCCGGATTTCGCGGTGGAGGGTCCGATTCAGTACGATGCGGCCTCGAACATGTCGATTGCTTCGACCAAGATGCCCGACAGCCAGGTGGCGGGCCAGGCGACCGTGTTTATTTTCCCCGATCTGAACACCGGCAACAACACCTACAAGGCTGTGCAGCAGTCTTCGGGTGCGCCCGCCGTTGGTCCTGTGCTGCAGGGTCTGCGCAAGCCCGTGAACGACCTTTCACGCGGTACCACCGTTGAGGACATCATCAACACAGTGGCGATCACCGCTATCCAGGCGCAGGGGATGTAAGGGTGTAAAGCTCTTTATTGGCTAGGGACGCTCGGTATCGACCGGGCGTCCTTTTGCTTTGCGCTCACTAAGTCGTACACTTTGCTGCATATTCGTAGGGTTAAAGCGTACGACATGCAGGAAAGTGTACGGGTTTTAGATACGGAACAAGGATGTCTCGCAGACCTGCCGAGGTTGGGTAAAGGTCTTCCCAATGTGCACGCACCACATGCCATCCTTGGTTTTGGATAATCTTCTCGCGCTCACGCTCGGCAATAAGCGCCTCTTCGGTGGGAATCCCAAAGGTACCACGATATTTCATGCGTCCATCAATTTCGAGTACGAGTTTATATTCTTTCCACGCAAAATCGCTGTAGTAGTTTCTTCCACGGTGGGTAAATTTGTATTGCAGCTCAGGGAATGGAAAACCGTGAGCAGACAGGTGGAGGCGGGTAATAGTTTCGGCGACCGACCCGGAACGCTCATCTACAGCCGCAGCGACTTTTCGGGCTTTAGCCGACCCTCGACGCGATACAGCCGTGAGGGATTCCTGAACCTCAGCGGATGTGACGAGTCCCCGATGAAGTATGCCATCGCCTATACAGCAGGCTTCATAAAAAGGAAGATTGCGAGCACAATCAACAAGCGTATCCAGCGGATTAAGTGTTCTCAAAAACTCCTCAATCCAGACTGCCCGTTCTTGAACCTCAGCGGTTGTGACATGGTACATCACCCGTGTGCGGGCACCACGCCTGACGGATTTTGAGGTTGCCGCATGTATTTTCTGAGGCATCTGCAAGAGGGGAATACCGTGTAAAAATGCCGCCGATTCACGGGTAAAAGTTAGCTGAGGTGCACGGCGGGCAGCGGCTACATGGTACGCAAAGTTTTGTTCTTGAGTACTCCATGAGCTCCACTTCTGCAGGCTAACATAGACGCCTCTTACCAGCGGAAATATAGTATTCGATCTTTTGAGCTTTGCGAGATAGCGTTCCGAATAGCCTTCAGCAATGAGGTCGCTATATGTTTTGATGCTATCGATGATGTACTTCATTGTCGTCATATAGAAATCATGGCATGCAAATCATAAGTCGTACACTTTGCTGCATATTCGTAGGGTTAAAGCGTACGACATGCAGGAAAGTGTACGACTTATGACGCGGGGGCAGATTTGCAGGCGGCGAAACAATGTTGCATATATACCCCCAGGGGGTATAAGCTAAAGACATGACAAACCGTGATTCCTCAGCACAACCACACGGGTATACCCCAAACAAGGAGGCGCATTTGAAGCGCCTGCGCCGCATCGAAGGGCAAGTGCGCGGTATCGCTCGCATGGTCGAGGAAGACAAGTACTGTATCGATGTGCTTACTCAGGTCGCGGCGGTTTCCAAAGCGCTTCACGCAGTCTCACTCAACCTGCTCGAAGAACATATGGGGCATTGCGTCACCAACGCCGCAATTGAATCCGAACGTACAGGTGATGCGACAATAGTTGATGAGAAAATAAAAGAGGCAACCGCCGCCATATCCCGCATGATGCGCAGCTGACACGCGGGCGGCGCATCCACAAGTTTTGTAATTCCAAATTCTGGAAGGAAACATCATGGCAATCACCACCGTCAAAGCAACCGGCCTCACCTGCAACCACTGCGCCATGAGCGTGAGTGAAGAAGTCGGCGAAGTTCCGGGCGTCACCGGCGTGAACGTAGACGTGGTCAAAGACGGCGTTTCGACCGTCACCATCGAGCACGAAGGCACCCTCAATACGCAAGCCGTAGCGGACGCCATCGTTGAAGCTGGCTTCACTCCCGCCGTCTAATCATGGCGTATTCTCCGCAGTACCAGGCAATGGCGGTCGGGGCAGTGCGCGCACTCGTAGGCACCGAGAACATTCACCTGACCGAGGCGATTTCCCGCGTGGCACGGCAGATGGGGCTCGACTCCGATCTGCTGGATGCGTGGGTGCGCGACTCCACCCCCTACACGGCGCGCGAGGATCAGCGCGGGCTGAAGCGGCGGGGCGCATCGCGTATACATTCCTCACAGGATCATGCGGCGAATACCCCCGCAGACGGCACCGGCGATAATCTGCATCCCGGTGTGCACGGCACCGCATACGACGCCCTCGCTCAACGCCGCACATTCAGGCGTGCTGCCGTCACGCGGGTTCGCGGGGTGAACGATCGAGGCTCGAAACTAACCGGGCAGCGACCGCGCAGCAACCGTGCCGATGGACTGCCGGACGAAGGCGAAGTATAGATCAGGGCGGACTGCGGCAGGCGCATCCGCAGCAGGCAAAGCCCGAAGACAGCACAGCATCGTGAGCATTGAGAACCGAGGCGAAGAACATGGGTAACTCAACTCAAACAGCATCCACCACAGCTGAGAACGACCATTCTCTTTTCGATTCCTCGGCTAATGGCGGGCAGACGCGCATTATCCACCTGGATGTTCAGGGCATGACATGCGCATCCTGCGTGGGCCGCGTGGAACGCAAACTCCGCAAAATCCCGGGGGTTGATCCCGCCGTGAACCTGCCGCTGGAGTCTGCGCGCGTGATCGTTCCCGCCGATATTAACGATGAGCAGATCATTGAAACGGTCAATAACGCCGGGTATACGGCATCGCTCAAAACCGAGGTTCGCGCTGCAGAGTCCGAAGAGACAACCAACGCGCGCAGCGGGGGCTTGGGGTGGCGCATCGTCGTGGCGTTGTTGCTGGGTGTGCCGATTTTCTTGATTTCAATGTTCCCCACGTTCCAGTTCCCGCACTGGGGTTGGGTGCTTGCGCTTATCACGCTGCCGGTTGCGGTCTATAGCGCCGAGCCGTTTCACCGAGCCGCTCTCACGAACGCGCGCCACTTCAGCAGCACGATGGATACGCTGGTTTCTCTCGGCGTGATTGTCGCCTACCTGTATTCGCTCGCGCAGCTGTTCATGAACCCCGGGCTGACCGAGCATGTTCACCCCATGCAGGGGGGCATTCTTGGCATGTTCTTGAGCGGTCACCATGCGCCGCTGTATTTTGATTCGGCGTCGATGGTGACTTTATTCCTGCTGATCGGGCGGGCAATTGAGCACCGCACACGAACCCGCTCGTCCGAGGCTCTGCGCACCCTGCTGAGCCTGGGAGCACGCACCGCGACCCTGCTTCGCACCGACAAGCGGGGAACCACGCGCGAGGTGCAGATTCCGGTCGAGGATCTCCTTCCGGGAGACGAATTTCTGGTGCGCCCGGGTGAAAAAATCGCTACCGACGGCACGGTTATTGCAGGGTCTTCCGCCGTGGACGCCTCCCTGCTGACCGGCGAATCGGTGCCCGTCGAGGTTTCAGTGGGCGATGCGGTCACCGGCGCAACCCTGAATACCTCCGGGTCGCTGACGGTGCGCGCAACCCGCGTGGGGTCTGAGACGACGCTCGCAAAAATGGGTGAGCTGGTTGCCGCCGCCCAGGAAACGAAGGCACCCATCGCGCGCCTTGCCGACCGTGTTTCTGCGATTTTCGTGCCAACAATTCTGGTGATTTCACTCCTGACTCTCATCGGGTGGCTGGCTGTATCGCACGATGTGCCGCGTGCGTTCAACGCGGCGGTTTCGGTGCTGGTGATCGCCTGTCCGTGCGCACTCGGTCTGGCTACCCCCACGGCGCTGCTGGCGGGTACCGGGCGCGGCTCGCAGCTGGGCATACTGATTCGCAACGCGCAGGTGCTGGAAACTACGTATGCGGTGAACCGCATCGTGCTGGATAAAACCGGAACCGTCACCGAAGGTACAATGCGCGTGGCACGCTTTGGAACCTTCGACGATTTCACCGAAGTCACAGACGACAACACCTCTTCAAAGAGCGAACGTTCTGTATCTATTCTGAGCGATGCCGCAGCCGTGGAGGCACTGAGCGAGCATCCGATAGCCCATGCTATTGCGCGTTTTGCGACAGAAAAATTATGGAGCATTTCTCGGTACCGTCGAGAACTTTGAGGGTGTGCCCGGAGGTGTGCGCGGCGAGCTCGTGCGCACTCGGGACGAGGGGAAGTCCCGCCGCCTGGTGCTGGTGGGCACCCCCGAATACCTGCTGCAGGCGGGCGTTCCCCTCACCGAGAAGCAGCATCAGATGCTTGAGCAAGCGCGCTCGGAAGGGCTGACCACCGTGGCTGTGGCTCGCGCGATCGGCACAAAGGACCCCCTTCCTGTCGGGCTCATCGCACTGGCAGACTCCCCCAAACCCGAGTCGGCACAGGCTATCGCCGAGCTTCACGAACTGGGCTTAGAACCCACGCTGCTGACTGGTGACGCCCCCGAAGTTGCCCAGGCTATCGCATCCAGCGTGGGGATTAATCCTGAGAACGTCTTTGCGGGGGTCACGCCCGAACGTAAATCTGAGGTTATCGCGCAGCTTCAAGATGAAGGCTACCGGGTGGCGATGGTTGGCGACGGCGTGAACGATGCGCCTGCCCTGGCCCGCGCAGACCTGGGCATGGCGATGGGCTCGGGTACGGATGTTGCGGTGCAGGCTTCAGATATTGTGCTGATGCGCTCGGATATGCGCGCGATCCCCACGTCGCTGCGGCTTTCGCGGGCGACCTTGCACACCATCAAGTCGAATCTGTTCTGGGCGTTCGCATACAACACTATCGCGGTGCCGGTCGCAGCGGCAGGGTTGCTGAACCCGATGATTGCGGGCGCGGCCATGGCGTTCAGTTCGGTGTTTGTGGTGCTCAATTCGATGCGCCTCACCCGATTTGAGCGGTAGCCCGGTTTGGGACGGGGGGGCTTCGTCTTTTGTGCGTCTTCGCGCAAATCCCTTGTACTCCCCCTGCTGACGCTGGCATGATAAGAGGAATCACATGACCGCACTGTGTTTCAGGGGTATACCTCTGAATTTTGTGGTGCAGGTAATACGCGCCGAAGCATCCGGGAGATTCACATGCCCAAATTAACCCCGCAAATGTTCACATTCCTCAACGACCCACCGGTCGAAGACACACTCTATGACCTCTACGACGCCACGCTCAAGCAGGGCAAGCGCATGTTCATACATTTTCTGCCGAAAATCCACCAGATTTTAGGCAGGGGGATTGATTGGGAGACCGAGAACGAAGATTTTTATACCGATAAATACATCCCCATAACCCCGCAGCAGGGAGAGTTTCTGTATATGCAGGCGCTGGCGAGCGGCGCGCGGAATATCGTTGAGTTTGGTACGTCCTACGGCATCTCGACGCTGTATCTTGCCGCCGCCGCAAAACGCAATGGCGGGCGCGTAATCACCTGCGAATACGTGCCTCATAAGGCTGAGGCCGCGCGGAAAAATTTTGAGCGGGCGGGGCTTGCGGACTATATCGAGCTGCGCGAAGGCGATGCGCTAAAGACCCTGCAAGACCTGGATTTCAGCCCCGATTTGTACTTCTCGACGGGTGGCCTGACCTGGTGCATCCCGTCTTTCAGCTGTTGGAGCCGCATCTTGCCGACCGCGCAGTGATTGCCGTAGACGATGTTGAAGGATTTGGTCCGTCTATGGAAGATTACCTCGACTATGTGCGCACCCCCGCCAACGGATACGTCTCAGTGACCATGCACCCGAACAAGGCCCTGGAATACACCGTAAAAGTGGCGTAAACACTGGCGTGCCCACGCCCCATCTCATCACAACCAAATAGATTATAGTTTCAAAAGGAAAGGTAGTCCCTGATGAAAACTTTACCTATTATCTGGCAGCACCTTGTCAATGCCGAAAAACAAACCTGCTCACGGTGCGGTACAACAGGTGAGGAGCTGCGCAAGGCTTTACAGGTATTGGAAGCTGAGCTCTTGCCTCAGGGTATTCAGCCTCATCTGGAAATCCGTACAATGAGTGAAGAAGAATTCTTGACTCATCCTGAGGAATCCAATCGTATCTGGATTATGGGTGTACCCCTGGAAGATCTAGTGGGTGGGATACAGGGAAGCAGCACCTGCGACGATGTGTGCCACGGTGAACAGTGCCGAACCGTCGAGTCCCAGGGGAAAACATATGATGCAGTTCCAGCCTCTCTGATTGTGCAGGCCGCTCACCGGGCTCTTTCACCCGAAAAACCAGCTGAAGATCGGCGGCGGTTTGTCCAAACGATATGTTGTTAGCCGTAGGAGCACATCTAAAGCACGCTTTGGGCAACGCAGTCAATCACGCTGTGCGAAAAAACCGGCGGGAGACGCATCCCTGCTCGATATACTAAATTCCGTCATAGAAACCCAGCACAGAAAAGGAAAACCATGATTCTCACCCGTGAACAAGCAATTGAAATTTTCAAGCGTCGCGTTTCTACCCGCTCCTACGACCCCGCCCGTACAATCAGCGACGAAGACTTTAACACAATCCTTGAGTTTGGGCGCCTCTCCCCCAGCTCGGTTGGTTCCGAGCCGTGGAAATTCCTGGTGATACAGAATAAGGAGCTGCGCGAGAAGCTCAAGCCTATCGCCTGGGGTATGGCAAACACGCTCGATGACGCCAGCCACGTGGTGATTATTGTGGCGAAGAAGAACGCCCGCTACGACTCCGATTTCCTGCTGCAGACGCTCGCGAAGCGCAATCTTCCCGAAGACCAGATGCAGATGGCGCTGGACAGGTACAAAAAGTTCCAGGTGCACGATATGAAGATCGCCGACGACGAGCGTGCTCTCTTTGAGTGGACTAGGAAGAACACTTATATTGCGCTGGCGAATATGCTCACGGGTGCAGCGATGCTCGGTATCGATTCTGCCCCGTTGAAGGCATGGACTACGATGCGGTCACCCAGCTCCTCACCGAGGAAGGGCTTCTCGACCCTGAGGATTACGGCGTATCCGTTGCCGCAACCTTCGGCTACCGCTCGCGCGAGATCGACCCGAAGCCGCGCAAGCCGCTCGATGAGCTCGTTGTGTGGGCCAAGTAGTCTGCTCTCTTTGAGTTCCCGCGCGGGGCTCTTATCTGGGGCCGGGTATCAGGTACTTAGTAGCCTGCCCGGCCCCCCTAATTTACCCGGTTTCTGCGCTCTCTGGGGGGCGCCTATGCCCTGGCGCTTCACCCGTGGAATGAGTCGGTGCTGCATTCCGCCCCGCTGGTGCGTGAAGGCGGAATTTCCCCGCTAACCCCACTTTTGGGGCAGGTTTTCGATGCGCACACGGTCACCGAAAACTGGTTCACCGGGTAGCTTCCCGCCCGATCTCTTCGTACCGGTCAGCTATTCTTCGCGGTGTTCCCGGTATTTATCGTGTGCCGTGCGACCAAGATTCTTTCCGGTTTTTGTGGCGATTTTGCGTTCCGCTTTATGGGCGGCGCGTTGGGAGGTATCGCCCGAATCCCGCATAATACCCTTGAGAATAACGGCACCGATAGCCACGAACGCAATAACAACAACTGCAAGCACAACGGGGAGTATCCAGCCGGGCGCATCAGCCTGTTCGTTGAGGGTATCGTGGGCGAGAATGTTCAGAAGTATCACAGAGCCTCCTCGTTCTTATACTGCGCCTGCTTCTTTCCACTATAAAACCTTTGCTCACAAGGCGTTTTATACGGCATCGCGTTCGCCCGAATATCCAAAATTATGCGTGAATTCCGCGCCCGCGAACGATAGTCTTAAAGGTAAGGACTAGTTTTATATGCCTTCGGAATGTCGCCGTGGGAAGGAGTCGCATAATGTCCCTGCTAGATTTGTTGAACCGCCGCCGTTCGGTGCGCCACTACGACGAAAACCAGCCCATTGACGCCGATGTTGTCAAAGAGTGTTTGCGTGCGGCTCAGCTGGCGCCCACAAGTTCAAATATGCAGCTGTACGAGCTCTACCACGTGACTGATCCCGCCACCCTGAATAAACTCGCCGCTGCGTGCATGAACCAGCAGGCCGCCAAGACCGCGCAGCAGATGGTGGTGTTCGTGACCCGCCAGGATTTGTACCGCCGCCGGGCGAAAGCCGCGCTGGAGTTTGAACGCGGCAACGTTGAGCGTAACAGCCCGGCTGAGAAGCAGAAAGACCGCATCAAGAATTGGGAAATGTACTACACCAAGGCTATGCCGTTCCTGTACGCGCGCTGCTTTGGTCTGCTGGGCGCATCCCGCGCAGCAATGGCGAATTGTGCGGGCTTATTCGTTCCGATGATGCGTGAGGTTTCGGAGCACGATTTTCGTGTGGTTGTGCATAAGAGCTGCGGCCTGGTGGCGCAGACGTTTATGCTCGCAATGACCGAGGCTGGGTACGATACCTGCCCGATGGAAGGCTTCGACAGCCACCGCGTGAAGAAACTCCTCAACCTGCCGCGCAATGTCGAGATTAACATGGTGGTCGCCTGCGGTATCCGCAAACCCGGCCACGGCATCTGGGGCGAGCGCTTCCGCCTGCCCTTCGACGAGGTTTACCGTAGGGTTTAGGGACAAGTGAGCTGAGGTTACAAGGAGTTCCCATGAAAACACTTGCTGTCGTCATTCTGGATAAATTCGCCGATTGGGAACCTGCCCTGCTTACCGCCGGGCTGCAGAGCATCATCGGCGGGTACACGGTGCGGTGGGCGTCCGTCGATCGAGAAGTGAAAACCTCTATGGGCGGGCTGCGGGTAGAGCCCGATATGACAATTTCCGAGATTCCCTCAACTGCGGATGCGGTCATCGTCGTCGGCGCGGAAGGCTCATGGCGTACTCTACCCGCCGAAGATTCCCAGCAGCTCGCCACAATTCTGCGTAATTTCAAGGATGCGGGCAAACCGGTCGGCGGTATCTGCGACGGCGCATATTTCTTGGCTTCTGCTGGCCTGCTCGATGGGCGCAGGCACACGGCTAACAGCTTTGAGGACATCAAGGATTTGCCCGCCTACACGAACCCACATCAGTACGTGAACACCACGCGCGAGGCTGTGCGCGATAAGAACCTGGTGACCGCCAGCGGGGTAGGATTCGTTGATTTTACCTTCGAGATGCTGCATGCTCTCGGCGATATTCCTGACGCCGCCATTGAGCAGTTTAACCAGATGTTGCGGTAGACGGCACCGACAAGTACCCTAAATGCTCCATTCGTCCCTTTTCGTTAGCAGCTTGGGGTGGTAACAGTTCTCAATCAGAAGCGGTTTGCAACGAATACGCATTCGCGGCAGACCGCTTCCCTTAGTTCCGCATGAGCTTATGCGGCAGTAATTACCTAATTACGGGTGGTGTATTTATATTCGGCTCAGTCTACTGGAGTATTTTCGTTCTGCACAATCCTCCAGTTGGTGTGATTCGACTTGAAATGCTTTACAGCCTCTTCGTTATAACACGCGGCCAGAGTCTCCTGCCTTGGTGGTTGAGCTGAACCCGGTGTGTAGAATTCAAGAACGATCACGTGACACAATCCGGGACCCGCTGCAGAAGCATAGAAATCCGAATCGATGCCTGCAGCATTCGCTGGAATACCTGCCCCCGCCGCAAGAGCTACACCTGCGGTACCAGCAGTTAGAACTCGCTTGAGTGACTTCTTCATCATGTATCGCCCCATTTCTGTAGTGGTTGGGTTTAGTGGGTACCTCCACCGTAAATTCTCCACAATACAGAGAACAATCTTCTGGTATATGGCGTGTTGCGTGAACGATCCTGGGCTTTGAACAGAGGTCACCGGAGCAGTTCAAGGAAGTCCCCGTAATATACCCAAAATAGTGCTCTGACGTGGGCTTTTAGAGATTTTTCTCTCTTCTTCGGGCATATAAAACTAAAAGCTAATTATGCGTGTTCACCCACACAAACAGGTGCGCAACAGGAACACTGTATTGCGGGCGGTATTCCCACCCGGATTATTCGAAAAATTCGCGATGACCGGTGAACCGAGTGATAGTCTAGACGAGATTAGCTAAAGGCATCGCCACAAGATTTACAAGAAAAAAGCACGTTGTGCAGATGGGTAAAGAATATGGATTTTCAGTTTGAGGTCCCGCCCCAGCTGGAGCTCGGTCAGCCTATTGGTTACTACCGCGAACAATTTAATAAAGAACTTCATGATTCGTCATTCCCCGGGTGTGAGCGTTTCATGGGTCGCGTTACTCTGGGTGGCGCCGAACGCCTGGTAGATCTTGGGTTGACTGAGGGGAAGGTTGTTCTGTTCTCCCTGCAAATCCTGGATGGTGACACCCTCGACGGCGTGAGTCTGGGGCTTTCACCGCGTGAATTTCACGAAAAAATACGCATAGAGGGCCATGACAGTTCTATATTTTCCGAGCGTCTGATTTTCTTCGAGGATTTCCTCACCCTCGGATGCGAAGGTAAAAACATCGAATTTATCGAGTGGTGGGATCGCAGATATTGGGATGACTATTCTTTCCTCGAAGAAGCATATCCGAATACATAATCTTCAGAATTATAAAATATTTAAACTATGTCGGCATGAACCGCCATAAAATGATCGGTATATATCATCAAGAAAATATTTTTACATTAAATCCTAGGATCAAAAAGCATTCTAAAATTTAAAATAATTCAGCATCAGTGCGGTCTGCGGCAGATACAATAATTTGCCGCAGACCGCATCTGAATATCAATCTTGCCGCTATCCTCGCGGGGAAGCAGTAATAGCCAGATGATATTCCTCGCCAGCGACCGCCACCTGCGTATGGTTTGACACCAGGTGTTTTGTCACCGTTTCGTTCCCGCACGCCGTTACGGTTTCATACCGGGGCTCCTGGTAGTTAATGGGAGTGTAAAACACATAGATAACACTGTGGCACCACATACTAGACCCCGGCCCGTGGACCGTGGCATCAATCTCAGTTCGCGGCGGAATGAGATGTGACGTGCTGGATGCAGCATTCGCCGGAATACCGGCACCGGCTGCAAGAACTGCGCCTGCGACCCCGGCCACCAGGGTTCGTTTGAGCGACTTTTTCATAGCGTATCGCCTCATTTCTTTCTTAATCCTGACAGTTTTGGGTATTTTTTATCCACGATTCATCAAGGTATGTGCACCACCTCCTCGCATTTAATAATGCAGAAAAACCCAAAAAATAGATATATAAGATACTTCCTCATGATCACTTATCCGTGAATTCATGAGATATTTTTAATGTAATTCCAGAACATCCATCAAAACAACCTTTTTTAGATTTTTGTCAGCCTACTCTCATTCAATTTTGAGGACTTTCCCCGGATTTATTAATAAAACCCCTTCACTCCCATAAATCATTTAAAAATTTACAACAGCATTCACGAATTTATTATTAAAGTGGATGCTCAAGAATAAGATTTTTTATTTATGTACTGCACCGATCAAGTCCATGCCAACCAAAAGCCCATCTGCCAGCACCCCCACTTCCTGCCCCACGGCACCAGGAGGCAAGAGGCAGAACAGAAGGACTTAAGAGCTCCCTTCACACTGAAGGTGATGTAAAACACTTATAGAACGTGTGAGGATCTGCGCATTCATGGCGTCTTCATATCAGCGCCGTAGGCTTGAGAGACGACGGCAGGCGATAACAGCCCCGTCGAATCACGCAATATGTGACAGTAAAGGCAGCTGAAATCCCGGCTGCTTCTGAACTTTCAGGCGGAACCTCACCGATCTGCGCACTTAAGACCCCATATCATCATCCGTTCAGGCGCGCCCGCGCTATGGCGGATACTCACAAAGGAAGAACCATTATGCTTGGACTCATCGGAATGATCATTGCCGGCGCTATCATCGGCGCTCTGGCTCGCCTCATTATGCGAGGTCACCAGAACATCTCGGCACTGTGGACCGTTATCTTGGGTGCTGTTGGCGCATTCGTTGGCGGAGGGATCGCGAGCTTCTTCGGCGTTGCAGATACCGCTGGTATCGACTGGATTCGCTGGATCCTCTCCATTATCGCCGCCATTGTCGCAATCTCCATATACCTAAGCGTAACCGGCAAAAAGAACTAGTAACCCATATTTTTGCGTCGCTTCAGCATCGCAGAAACAAAGCTAAGCGGGTTTGCAGAAGCTATTCCCAGCTTCCGCATAGCCCGCTTTGGCGCATATGAGGACTACTCGCGCGATAGGCAGTTGAGCCGAGCAAACATAGGCAACAGTCGTGTTTGTACACGCTCATCAAAACAAAGTGATATATGCCACCATTTTGATTCGTGAGGAATTCAGTACCTCAAGCGTCTTTATAGTAGCGTCGCAATCGACCGCAAAAAAATGGATAAAGGGCGTGGGTAGCGCCCGAACTCCCCAGCCGTCGATGCGTGCCGCACATGTCAAACATCATAATCCGCGCAGCGGATAAAACACATGAAATGAGGCTCCCATGAGCGACAACTCCATTCCCCAGACCGGTCAGCAGCGCGAGCGCGAAAACAACAAGGAAACCCAGCAGGATAAGACTCCTCGCGGTCCCCTACAGACTTCGCACGGTGTAACCACCATTGAAGAGAACGTTGTTGCCAAAATCGCTGGCATGGCAACCCGCGAAGTTCCCGGTGTGTACGATATGGGCAATGCCGTACGCCGCGCCTTCAGCGCCGTGACCGACCGCATCCCCAACGCCCAGACCAATGTTGCTGGCGGTATTAGCGTCCAGAAGGGCGAGACCCAAGCAGCCGTAGATGTTACCGTCGTGGTCGAATATGGAGTCTCCATTGTGGAAGTAGCCAATGCTATCCGCCGCAACATTATCGAGCAGATTGAGGGGACCACGGGGCTGGAGGTAGTAGAGGTCAATATCGACGTCACCGACGTTCACCTGCCCGACGACGATTCCACTTCCGCTGACTCTGCCGATCTCAAGTAATCTACTCCGACGCCCCCGATCTGAGGATCTTTTATGAAGACAACACACCTGGCCCTTTTGGTGGGCCTATTCCTGGGAACAATTCTTGCTTTCGGTTCCTTCGCCGACTTCATCCTGGTGGCGCTGTGCGGCCTGGTTGGAACGGTGGTGGGTCTTTACCTGGAGGGCCGGGTCGATGTCCAAAGCATCCTTAATCGATGGAGGAAGTAATGACGGAGACCAATACACAGCCCGCTGCTGTCAGTGCAGAGGACTCTCAGACAGAGAGCTCCCGGCAGGAGCAGCGCGGCGTCACCGTCATTCCCGCCCAGGTTGTTGCGCAGATCGCGGCTCAAGCTGCCTACGAGAGCGCAAATGTGGGCTCGAACGCCGGAGGGTTGCTCGGGATCGGGGCACGTCGAAATTTCCATTCACGCCCCGAGGCAAAGTGTGATCTCTACGGTCAGGTTGCTGTCCTTCACTTAGATCTCGGCCTTACCTTCCCTACAGCACTGGTTTCAACCCTGCAACAGGTGCGTGAGCATGTGAGCCAGCGCGTCGAGCACCTCACCGGGCTGAGGGTTGAGAAGATCAACATTGAGATCTCCTGGCTCAATCCGAACAACCAGGTAAGGAGGGCTCTGCGATGAAAACCCCCGTACAAAATCTCATCCGGCGCCCGTCGCGGAGCTTGCCCGTCATTATCCTGGCGTTACTAATCCTCATCGTAGGAGGGCTGGGAATCTGGGCACTGGGAAACCGGCTCCTGAACGGGGCGTGGCCGAATGGAACATCCTCAGCAGTCAGCGGGCTCGGCTCCACGATCATCGGGTCGCCAGCGGTACTAGCAACGGCCTGTTTTGTGGCCGTATGTGGTCTGTTCATGATTCTTCTTGCCCTGTGGCCGGGGGCACCTGAACGCACTGAGGTTCTTGCAGATAACATACCCGGTCAGACAGCTATTTCACGTCGTGACCTAGCAAGGCTGGTACAAACCCATGTCGAGCGGGTCGATGGTGTTCACAGCGCTAAGGTTCGAGTCCGTCGAACGCGCGTGAATGTGACCGTGTTCAGCGTTCTGGATGACCTCGAACCTGTGCGTCAGGCCGCACAGAAGGCAGCTGAGCAGGCTATACAGACCTTGAAACCCGTCGGAACCGCACACAGCCGAGTGCGTATCCAGCACACGAGCTGAAAGAGAGAAAACCATGCGTTCGGTATCTGGAATTCTCAATAGGATAGTCCTTGCGGTAAGCGGTTTGCTCATCGCGGCGATAGCCCTCTGGCTTATGGCTTCCGGCATGGGTGTGGGTCAGTCATGGCCCGCGCTTAGCTCGGTTCTCGCCAAAGCTGATACCCGGGTCGATACCTGGGTCGGACCTCAGGCACACTGGCTGTTGCCAGCCGCCGCCCTTGGGTCGGTTCTTCTCGTCGTGTTTGGCTTAGTCCTGCTCATTAAGCAGGTACCCCGTAAAGCTGCCGCGTCTCCCTTGCGCCTAACAGGCTCCGACGGCACGCTGCTGGCCACACTCAGCCCCGATGTCATAGCCCAAGCGCTGTCTGAGCGAGCCGAAGACGTCCCTGGGGTGCAGCGGTGCTCAGTATGGGTCACCGGTTCACCCAGCAACCTGTGGGTGCAGGCAACCGTCACCGTAGCAGAGAGCAGCGAGGTTGCATGGACCGTGAGCGAGCTCAGGAACCGACTTGACCAAGACGTTAGTTCCTCTCTGGGAAAGCATGCTCGTCAGATCGACGTCCTGCTACGCCTAGAACAAGCCACCAAACCCCAGAGTGCAACCCACACTGTGGCAGGAAAACACGCATTAGAAAGCGGCGGTTCTGATAACCATGACCGATGAAAAGCGCAGTAATGCAGGGCATTCCACCGGTCCGCCCACCAAGCATGTTCCTCACCCGAACGCTGCGTCTCAGGGCAAAGACAGGTACCTGGTGCTGCGAGCCCAGGACGGCGACATTGACGCCTTCGGAAAGCTCGTCGAACGTTATCAGGGGCGCCTGTTTCGCACAGCCTACATGATCGTGCGCAACCGCCACGACAGTGAGGACATCGTCCAAGAAACCCTTGTTCAGGCGTGGCGGAGTCTTCATCTGCTTCGGGATCCTGATGCCTTCCGAGGCTGGCTCATGCGCATCTGCACTAATAAGGCCACCAGCACTATTCGTCAACTTCAGCGCCGAGCCACTGACCCTTACGATTCAGAGGGTCTTGAGAGCGCGAGCGCCCTACCTAACACAACGTCGACAGCGACCGAAGATCCGGCGCAGTCCAGTGAGGTAAACGCCCAGATAGAAGCATTAGCCAAGCTGTTGGCCTCCGCTCCTGAAGAGCTGCGTATCGTCTGGGTGCTTCGAGAGGTTGATGACATGTCCTACGAGGAGATATCCCAAACCCTGAACCTAACCGAATCCACAGTCCGGGGGAGGCTGGCACGCGCCCGTTCCCTCGTCATGCGCCATATGAAGGAGTGGGAATGAGTTCCACCACCCGCATCCCACACGCAGAACCGCGGCCCACACAGTCGGCTCAGTCTTATGAGCTTGACGAAGCCTCCACACGGGAGTACCTGCGTCTAATCGCTTCACTCCACAAGACCTGGGATACATTGGAATCACAGTCGAGCGCATCGGTGATGCCTCAGCGTCATATGATGGATGCGGTAATCGCCGAAACCCGCCACGGTGCTCAGGTAGAGATGCCGCCAACAGATTTAGGGCCTTATAGCATGTCTGAGTTCTCCCTACGCGCCCTAGTGCGACGCAGTGTAGACTCTGTACCCGGAGCTCGCGCACTCAAGTCTTCCTTCAAACATGCCCCAGCCCCCGAAGGTCATCGGGAGCTGGGAATACCGGATACGATCTTCTGCCGTATCTCTGCACACGTTACAACCAGTAGCCTCCCCCAACTTGCTCAACAGGTTCGTGATGCGGTGCGCCAAGCGTGTTATGAGAACCTAGAATTGTCCCCAACCGTCAATATCCACATTGAGGATCTGCACGATGACGATTAACCTCTCAGCAGCCGAATTGACTCATGTAGTCACTGCCGTTCCCGGTGTGCGCGGTATTGAACCGGGGATCGGCTCCACGCTGAAAGCCATCGGCAGCCGTATGAGCGGCGACCCTGCGGCCGCCCGATTCGGGGTCATCATCGAGTCGGGCGCGCAGAAGGTCATTATCGAGATTGGAATCGACGACTCTCGTACGGTCAAAGAAATTGTGCGCGATGTTCAAGACGCGGTTCTGCGCTCACTGTCGCAAACAAACCGAGAGGGCGGCGCTTCGGGGTCAGACTCCAAGCCACAGCCTCAGGTGAGGGTACGAATACAGTCCCTTCTCTGAACACTGCGTATCGCAGAACCGTCTCCGTTTCAGGGAGCACACATACCGCTAAGGGTCTAGTCCGTTCGCACATAGATGCCGTGGGGTCACCAGTCATGCCAACGCACTGCATAGACTAGAAAACCGTGAAAACACGTGTCCTCAACGCCTAAATTCTGCGTAAACCCCGGAAAATTACGCTTTAATCCACACGTCCGAGGCGGCGCGGCGTCCGAAGATGAATGCACGCACGCCCTGGTACCACAGGATGTACGCCGCCCAGAGCCCCAGGTACCCCACCGTGGCGCTCAGCAGGCCACCGGAAACCGCCAAGTGGATCCCGAAAATGACGGGCGCATAAACAACCAGCATCACAAATGAGCCAATTGCCAGGTATTTCACGTCCTGAGCACCCATGAGGATACCATCAAGAACGAATACATATGCGGCTATCGGCTGCCCCACGCCAATCACGAGAGTAGCCCACGCGAAGAGGGTGGCGACGGGCGCATCCTGCGTGAAAATCCAGTTCCCAAAGAAACCGATCACGGGTGCAACAACGCCGGTAACAACCCCGTACACCAGGCTCATACGCACCAGGCGATTCTTGAGTTCACGCACTTTCGCACGCCCGGATTCAGCCGTCAGGTCGCGTTCTCCAAGTTCCTTGCCCAGCAGTGCCTGCGCCGCTATTGCAAGAGAGTCCAGGGCAAAGAGCAACAGGTTGAACACGCTCATGCCCAGCTGATATGCCGCCGTCTGCTCGTCGCCCAGGCGAGCCACTACAAATACGGTAGACAGCAGTGCCAGGCGCATCGAGAGGGTGCGCAGCATCAGCCAGGAACCGAGGGATAGCACGCCGCGCATCCCCGCAATATCGGGACGCCACGTTACGCCCTGCGGGCGCATCTTAAGATGAATAAATATACCGAGTGCGAGCGCCATGCCCCACTGCGTGAGCGATGTGCCCGTCGCCGAACCGGCCACGCCCCAGCCGACCGGGTATATCAGCACCCAGTTCAGCGCCACATTCACCACGGTGCCCACACCCGCAACTTTGAGCGGGGTCACGGTATCTTGCAGCCCACGCAGGGTGCCCATGAGCGCCAAAATCATCATCATGGGCGGAATGCCCCACAGCGAATGGTGCAGGTAGTCGCGCGCATAGCCGATGGTTGCGTCGTTCGCGCCCATGCCGCGCAGCGCAGGGTCGGCAAAGATATAACCCACACCCATAATGAGCAGGCCGAGTCCAAGCGCAACCCACACGCCGTCCACGCCGATGCGGTAGGCATGCGCCAGCCGATGCGCCCCGAACGCGCGCGCAACCGCCGGGGTCACCGAGTATGCGAGGAAGTTCATGAGCCCCACCACGGTTGTGATGAGGGTTGCCGCAATGCTCATGCCCGCCAGGGTTTCGGTGCCCAGCTGCCCCACGAGTGCGGAATCGGCGAGCACGAACAGCGGCTCGGCAATCAGCGCGCCGAAGGCGGGTACGGCGAGCGCCAGAATCCGCCTGTTGAGCGATTTTTCGGGTTGAGTTTTCCCAGAGTCCGCGTCACCTTCCCCCAGGTGAAGGGGGATGCTGCCGGTGCGCGGGGTCGCATCCAGCAGGTTTTGGGGTTCGTGCGTGCTGGCGGTGCCGTCGGCTGTGTTCGCGGCGCCTGATGTGTTGGGTTCTGAGGCCTTGTTGCTCATAGGTACAGCCTACTCCCGCAAAGATGGCACGTCAGCGATGCGTTTATCTGTCTCACGCTATGACCGCTTCTTATTCCGCGAGCAGGTGGTTTTTGGTTTGAGCAGGTAGGAAAAACTCACCTGTTCGGCAAAATCCTACCTGCTCGCGGTTCTTAACGACGATCGCAGGGTGAGAGAAAGCGGAACTGGGTTTAGCCTTTTCGCCCCCGCAGCTCGTCTAGGGCACGGCGTTCTTTCTTGGTGGGTCGCCCGGTTCCGCGTTCGCGTTTGGCGACCGGCGGCATCGACAGGTGCACGGGGCGCGGCCCCGAGAGGTCTTCGTAACAGGTGACGGCGATCGGCGCGCCCACCCGTTTGGTGATGAGTTTTTCGACCTTAAACACGCGTTCCCAGCCGGGGTAGCGCACCCGCACGATGTCGCCTCGTTTGAGTTTTTGTGAGGGTTTCGCGGATGCATCGTTCACGCGCACGTGCCCGCCTTTGCATTCGTCGGCTGCGAGTGCGCGGGTTTTGAAGATGCGCACCGACCACAGCCAGACGTCGATGCGGGCGCTGGTGATCTCTTCGCTCATACTTCCCATTCTAGGAATCTCCCCCATGCGGCGCGAGCAGATAGTATTTTGAAAATACTATCTGCTCGCGGATCTACTTGGGGGCGAGGTCGCTATATGTTTGCCGTTTTCCAGGGAATCTCAACGTTGTCCGGCACATCTGCGTTCGCCTCGGTTTTCGCGCGAACGCTCGCGGTATCATCCTCTGTGCTCATGTGAGTTGCTCGGCGTTCCTTCCACGCCCAGCCGATCGCCCCGGCGAGAAGGCCAAACCCTGCCCAACCCAACAGCACAGCCCATTGCAGGGAGTTTGAAGCATCCGGAAAATAGGCGATATTCCGCAGCAACGTGTTGGATGCACCCGGCACCATCAGCTGCCCGAGGGCGCCCCAGGGTGCGGGGATGAACTGCCACGGCATGTTTGCCCCGGAGAGCGGGTTGCCGATGAACATGGAGATCACGGCACCAAGACCGATACCGACGGCGTCGGCAAACAACGCGGACATTCCGATCATGAAGGAGGCCGTCGCGAAAACGGTCATGCCGAAGGTCGCCCAAAGTGCCCCGAAATCGCCGGGAACAAACCCGAACCAGGTTCCTAGAATAAGGGTCATGAAGAGTCCGCCAAGAATCCCGTAAAGCCCAGCGGTCACGAAGCGGCGCAAGGTTCCTTTGATGAGGTAGATACTGAGGATTCCGCCAAGCATACCGCCCATAACAAGCGGGAATGCGGCAACCGCCAGACCCATACCGTTGGGGTCACCCTCGCCGAGCGGTACGACTGCGGTGGTTTTGACCTGCGCCTGCTGCAGTTTTTCCTGCTCGGTTTTCAGCTGTTCGAGCTGCTGGGTGGCGATAGCGCCCTGCTGCCCGCCCGCCTGAGCGGCCTGCTGCAGTGCCTGAGTTTTAGCTGCGGTAGCTTGCTGCTGTACCTGAGCGTTCATCTGCTGGGCTACGCCGGTGAGCATCTGGTTTGCGGATGCGTTTGCGGCGGGCGCGGTCATGACCTCGGGCGCCGCACCTTCGGTGAAGACGATCGCGCCGTAGGTTTCACGTTCTTTGATCTGCCGTTCGGCGTCTTCGCGCGAGGATGCCTGTTTGAACTCGAAGGTTTCGATTCCTCGATCTTTGAGTCCTTGCTCGAATTGGCTGACGGCTGCTTCCGGTCCCGCGATGGAGACGGGCAGGTTTTTCGCCTCCATGGCTTTAGTGGGCCAGGTGAAGGCAAGAATCACGATGCTGACGATGACGGATGCCAGCGTGGCGATGGCGATAACTTTACGCCAGGATGAGGGCGTAATCGCCTCCGGTGTGCGTGCCATGAAACTCTCCAAACAAAATAAATGTTTTGTTTATCAATACGTAAGACTCTACTCTGCATAAAGACCAGATGCAAACACAATAATCATTTTGTTTATAATCTCACAACAGAGAATAAACATTCTATTTATCTAGCGCAAACTCCTCGGAAAGGTATAGTCTTAAGGCATGCCACGTCTGACCGAAGCCACTAAACAGGCACGTCGACGCCAAATTATCGACGCCGCCTTCACGTGTTTTACCGCCAAGGGGTACACCCACACCTCCATGACGGACATCATCAAAGAATCCGGGCTTTCCTCGGGTTCCATCTACTCGCACTTCAGCGGCAAAGGCGACATTCTTTACGCCACTGTTCAACAGCGTATCGATATGATCGCCGCAGCTTACGGGGAACTCAAAGACCCCTCCCCACGCGACATTATGCGCATGATCTTCGCCACCTCAACCGTCGAAGCGAACTTCACCTCGATGCTGCGCATCCGTTTGGAATCGTTTACCGTTCCCGAGGTGCAAGAATCCACCAACACGCTTTTTACCACTCTGCACGACATCGTTGCCCAATCGCTCATCCCCTGGGGTCAGCGGTATCTTGAAGCAGAGAATAAACGCAAACCTTCTGCCGACGAACTTCAAGCCTTCGTCAACGACACAGCGGATGCGCTCATCCTCACTTTCCAGGGGTTTATGGTGCGCTCAACCCTGTCCCCCTCGACCGACCGTGAGCACCTTTCCAGATTGCGCTGAGCCTGCTGCCCGAATAACCTCCCCGCGAGCACCGGTAAGAAAATACAAAAAGCTAGAGGGGCGCATCCCGTATAACATACAGGATGCGCCCCTCAACTCACGCGCGACTCCTCCGGCGGACCGCACGCACGGTTTTATAGCTTACGGAATCTCGTAGACCTCAACGTTATCGAGGCGCGGGCGGGTATCGTAGCTACCATTCCAGGTCACCTTAACGCCGTAACGTTCCAGCGTGGGGATCACGGTGTCAAGCATCAACGCGAGTGATAGTTCCTCATGTTTGCGGGTGACGGCCGCGCGCTGTTCATCGCTGAGTTTCTTCCATGCCTCTTCATCGGAGGGGTACGCCTCAAACGAGCCGAAGCCAATGTAGGTGCTCCCGCTTTCCGCCAGGTTCTCGGCATCCTGCTGGTGATAGTAGATATAACCCTTCCATCGGTCAGAGCCCTCACGCTCATCCCAGATTTCGGCGCTGGCGCAGGTTCCGCAGCACGAAAATTTACCGCGCGCAAGCACGCCGTGCGCCTCCAAATCAGCGAAAGCCGCAGCCAAGTTGCCAGAATCACCCGTAACACCCAAACGCTCGGCGAGCGCACGGCGCTCCCTCACGACTTTCTGCGCGTATTGTTCAATATCGTGGTAGAAGTCGCCTTTGACCTGCGATTCGCCTAGAAATTCTTCGAGGCAGTCGTTGAGGTAATCCGCATATTCGCTGGCGTCCTCGCCGGTGAGGAGCAGGAGCATGATTGCATCTTCAAAGTCTTCTCGTGCTTCTTCGGGCAGTTCCCAGGACGTGGGAACGGGTGGAGTGAGTTGCCATTTAAACCATGCGTCCCGAGCTTCGGGGCTCACAGTCGTTACAGCTTTTTTATCGGTGAATGAAGTTGTCATGCCCCTAGAGTAGCACCTAGATCAGCATCGCCTTAACCCCGCCCGAATTGCTACGGTAACCTGTACCTGACGTCAAACAGTTTTTGTGCACTGCCCAACTTCTTCTTGGCGAACCCGCGGCGGCTTATCCACACAATTTTCTCGGGTGGATAAGCCGCCCCTGGCAGCCTGGTTCAAAAGGCTTATGCCCATGACTCACGGGCAAGTGCGCGGGTGAGCACGAGCGGACCGCCGGTTGCATTGCCGTGATAGCGTACCGAAAATGCACGTAGGGACCGCGGTAGGCGGCATCATGAATCTGCGCGGAATACTGGCCGTTAATCACAAAGTAGAAGTACTTGCCCTTCACCACAATTTTGCCTTCGATGCTCTCGTTGGGCTTGATAGGCTTTTTCAAACTCATGGTGTGCAGAACCTTACCTTCGCGAGACGCACCCGGCCCGCCGTCAAGACGAATCAGCTGTGCAAGATCGCCCGTCCGGTATTTGCCGTGCTCGTCCCGAACCTTCGCGCCGGGGCGAAGAGCGAGCACATAGCAGCCGTCCTCGGATGCACCCCGGAACTTCCCGGCGATACCGAGCGGACCGTCGTGGCTGCGACCGAACGCCATGTACCCGTAATTCCAGGTGGTTGTGGGCAGTTTCTTATCCCAGTGCATAGCGAATTCGAGGGTGTACTGTTCCCTGTCAGTGGCAGCAGCGAGCGGCCCCAACAGCAAGGATTCGTCGTAATTCTGTTGGTGCACGATTGCCCCGCGGGTGAAGTCAGGGGTAATCCTGGGCGTTGGTGATGCTGGAGGGCAGCATGCCGTGCTCCCGACGTACCGCTTTCAACGTTGATCGTGGCCTGTTTTTTCCACCCGCACACCCAGGACGGGTCGGGGCTCATAAACCCGCGCACGCCCAGGCTCTTGTAGTGTTCGTAGGTGCTTCGGCGGTGCACCTCCCAAACAATCACGGGCTTGCCGAAGCCGACAATGGCACGCACCTTATCATCCGCCATGGAACCGTACCCGGGGCCGCGCACGGATTCAAAGTAGGGCACGCCGAGCGCATCCACGTTGTTGGATCCCGCCAGCTGACGGATTCCTTCAAGGCTGTCGTTGGCGTCGAAGTAGCACCAGGTCTGGCAGCCCGCGGCTTTCGCTTGGGCCAGATACTTTGAGTTGGGGTTGAAACCGCCGTGGCCGTCGCGGTACATCTTGATCACCACACGATGCGCCAGCCCGCGTTCTTTGATAGCTTTCAACAGATGGCCCTGTGCGCGCCAGTCTTTCGCTTCGATGAAGAGGGGGAAGGCGCTTGCCGGTGGGGGCATTGTTAATCGCATCCACGGCCTCTTCAAAGGTGGGAATCTGCTCCAGCGGTGTACCTTCACCGAGGGTCTTGCGCATATTGACGTAAACGCCGCGCAGTTTTTGCAGGGTAAGATCACGTACTTTGCGATTAAGCCCGGTAACGCGCATCAGCGATTCATCATGAATGCAAACGGGAATATTATCAGCCGTGGTTCGCAAAGAAATTTCGATAGCATCGGCATTTCTTGCAGTTTGAGTATATGCGTATGCGGTATGTTCGGGATTAATATCGCCCGAACCACGGTGTGCTACAAAGAATTCTTTTTGTCTAAGAAAGGTCCAGGCGGCATGTTCCGGGTCAAATTCAATATCTTCGTCGAGGATAGGCTGCTGTTCATCATTGACAGGCTGTTCCTTTTCGCCGGGAAGACTTCCTTTTGAATTCTCGCCTCTGCTGCGGATGCGCCCACCACGGGCATCATAGCGGCGGCAGCGCCAAGCGTGGTGGCGCCAAGAACGGTACGTCGGTTGAGTTTCTGCGAAGAAAGGCTCATGGGTATGAACTCCCAAATACTATATGTTGCTGAGTGAATGAATAGGCGGACACATCAAAAAATATTTTCTTGACGCGTCACATAAATAGCATAACTATTTTTTACCTGTAAATCACTTTTACTTGAGCGAGAAAATTTATCTTTGTCAAATATTTTCCCACGCCTATTTCTTCGAGACAATATCTTTTGCCCGTTAAAAAGTTTTTGTTAAAAAATATGGTTCCACCGAAAATCGGTGAAACCATATGAGAAAGCCTCTTTCGTGAGGTCTGTGCGTCGGCACCTGCGGCACAAGACCTCACATAAAGCGAGGCTGCTAAAGCGGGTATCGTGCCAGAGACAGAGCGAGAAACCGGCGCCTTCCGCCCTGTCGAAGCACCACAAGGCTCTACGCGTCTTCTACTTCTTGGTCGCTTCCGCCACGTGATCGCCCGCGTTGACGGTACGGCGCTCCTCGGAGTCCTTCACAATATTGAATTTGGGGGTGTTGGTCACCATCACCATCGTCTCCTTGGAGGGAATACGATCCTTAATGGCCTCCCAATCAACCTCAATAATGGGGGCGCCCGCCTCAACCTTATCGCCCACCTTAGCGTGCGAGGTAAAGCCTTCGCCATTGAGATCTACAGTATCGATACCGATATGCACCAGCACCTCGCCGCCGTTATCGGTGCGCAGCATAAAGGCATGCATGGTGTCTTGAATCAAGGCGATCGTACCTGCCGCAGGGGCAACGATCATATTCGATGTAGGGTTAACGGCGTAGCCATCCCCCATGACACCCTGCGAAAATACGGGGTCAGAAACTTCAGACAGCGGAAGGTACTCCCCCGTTACCGGTGCCACATAAATATCAGCGGTTGCGGTCGATTCCGTCGGTGCCGCTGCTTTTTTCTTCCCGAAGCCAAACATAAGATCTCCTTTGATGTAGTAAACACCCGAAAGATGTCGTTTGTGTAACGACACAGGCAAATACATGTATTTGCCCTTTAGAATACCGTACTCGTCAGGTTTTTGTTACCGTGGACGCCACAGGTCGAGGGATTTTGAAAAAATATTCCCAGCCTGCATAATATGCCGAATTTCTAGAGTATATTTCATGATGCAGGCGCTCAATCAGGCGACAGACACAGCACCAAAACACCGGAGGATTTCGCCGATCGCTCAGTATTTTTGTAAGCTCTCCCTGCATCGAGTAAACACGAGTACACTTAGAGCATATTGAAGGCTTGAACCCTAACAACGAGAAAGTGTTCCCGCATGAGTGAGCATACCGAAGAACTAACCGGCACCATCCTTGAGTTTTCATTCCGGGCCCGGGCGAGAACCCTGAGGACCCTAACGATATGGAACGAACCCTCTTTTTGGGCGCTGCGCAGGAAGCACTCGATTCGGGGGTAGATATTGAGGTTTACTCAACCGATAGTTACCCTTCAGCATTCGAAGAATGCGAACCCGTCGCCGAGCAAATTGCGATGAGCGGTACCGACGTTCTACCGATTATGCTCGTCAACGGCGAGGTCAAAGTTTCGTTTATGTACCCGACCGCCGAGCAGATTACGCGCTTCTCGAAAGCCCACAAGGTCAAAAAGCCGAAGGTGAATGCGGCTGCAGCGGCATGCGGTCCGAGCGGTTCCTCCGGCTTCACTCCCATTCCCGATTTGGCACCCGGTGCTCTGCGCGAACCCGCCGGTTTCGCGGCTACCCTCGCCGGTAAAAAGCCCCAGGTGGTAGGTGGTCCTGATATTGGTAACCGCGTGAACCTCATGGGCGGCGACACCGGCGATGGCATTCCCTCTGAGGGTTCAGTCGCCACCAAATCTGGCGGATGCGGATGCGGTGGCTGCGGGTGCGGCGGCTAAAGCGCGCATTTCCACACGGGTAGCTTCCGTTCCCGAATGTTTATATGCGAGTGCCCCGGACTCCTTGATAAAGAGTCTGGGGCACTCTCATATGTTTTCACAACTGGCTACCGGCTACATTAAGGGCTGCTCCGGCGGATTCTGAGTCTGTGCATGCTGAGATTGTAAGGTTTGCGCTTGTGCTCCCTGAGTCCAAACCGTACTATTCGTCCGGCGGCGTGAATATTCTTGACTCACCATGACGATAAAGACGATGCAGAGAGCTACGTCTATGAAATATAGAACCCAGTAGAGGTACGCCAAGCCATTGGCGTACTGGAAGAAGTCATCCATATGGGTGATCACGTCAATTAGCGTTGCTATTTCTAGAGCTTGAAGGATCAGACCAATAATATTGATGCTCAGAATAAATCCCAGCGCTTTAGACCTGAGATAGAAGATACCGGCGAGTATTTGAAGGCCATAATATGCCAGAAATGCACATGTCAATGCTAAGTGCAGAAAATCTTCTGCATCCCAATACTCGAATCCATACTTAGCCATAAACTCCACATAGTTATATAGACCCCACACAGACGTCCCCAGGCTCACTATCATGAATGCGATACGCACCCCGTACAGCCAACGGAATGGAAATTTGGGGTCTGCCGTCGTCATGGCTATGGACGCTTCCGTTTGGTCCGCGGCTCCCGGGTGCGCATACTGCCCCGGTACCGTCGAAGCCCGTTCGTCGGAAGGCTGCGACGCCGCCCAGGGTTTTACCGCATCCTGCGGATTCTGTTCGACAAAGTTTTCTCTCGATGATTGCTCACTCATAAATTCAAAACTATCACGCATATCGTTCACATCCCACTATTTTTCTGCCTCTTCGTCACTGAGACTGTTGTTTGAACTTTCCTTACTATCGAGGTCTGTGATATTTAGGGGTCGGGCGGCAGGTTTAGTTTTTGCCGTCCCTGAACCCATCATTTTCACGAAAACAATGCTCACCCCAAGGTCAAAAAGAACCATTAGACACCCAAAGGGGTTATCGTATGCGACGGTAATCATGGTCATTACGAAAGAGAATACAAGACCATAGTTATTCACCTTTTCAACCCAGGGGTAATCTTTGTGCCGTATAAATTTGCGCAGGCGCGGGTCTGTACGGCCGTAATATATACTGCATAAGGAATCATCAGAAACCCAAGAATCGCTATATGGGATAATGGCCGTTCAACCGATAACAGATTTACAGAAGTTTCTTCGCGATATGAAGTTGAATACCGCGCCATAGAGTTTATCCACGAATAAGCTATAACTACTATCGGAATATACGCCAGAGCTATACGAAGAACATAGAATATCTTGAGATTCTCAAGCCCTAGGGGTTTTGCCGCAGAGACTTCCACTGAATCGTGCGCCTTCTCTAGCGATTTTACGGGACTTCCTGAACTTGTGGGATTTTCCGGCTTTTCGGCATCATTTTCCGGCTCTCCACTAGGGCGGATCACGAGTTCCTCATCCCCCAGCTGGCCGTAAAGTGCCGTATACGCAGGAAGTTCATTATCTGCCGAGGCGCTATCGACCATACCCGACCAAGGAACCTTGCGGCTGCTTTGAGCGGCAGGCGCATCGCGAGCAGAATTATGGGGCGAAAAGTCATGGTCAGTACTCATATTTTCACCCTAGGATTACACCCTGGATATTCTATGAAAACCCCCTGAACATTCTCAATGAATATACTCCTTACATATTTCCTCATACTAAAAAGGCTCTTTACGTCAATAAAGCATTGGAAAAACCGCTCCATTGACATAAGCAGATGCGGCGACTAAAGCGCACCTTCCCGCATGGGTAGCTTCCGTTCTCAAATATGTTTATATGCGAGTGCCCCGGACTCCTTGAAGGAGTCCGGGGCACTCATATGTTTTCACAGCTGGCTACCTGCTACATTAAAGGCTCCGGCGGATTCTGAGTCTGTGCAGTCGGTGCCTGTGCTGGCGCTTCAGGGTTGTGCGGCATGACGGTCGGCGGTACAGAAGTATGTGGAGCCGCCGCATAACCGAGCTGAGCTTGAGCCGTCTTCATTTTCTGGCGGCGAGAATATTCGCGAATCACAATGATGATAAAGAATATACACAGAACCAGATTAATAATGTACAGTCCCCAGTCTAAGTACGTTGAAGCTTTGGCATATTCAAAGAAAATATCTAAGCGCAGAAGATTCTCAATAAGTTTAGGCAGCGAGGGCAACTGGACGATTAAACCTAGGATATTCACGCCCAGAATATAGCCAAGCCCTTTGGACCGTAGGTATAGTATTGCCGCGATAATCTGCATGATTTCGTAGACCGGATATCCAATAACCTGCGGTGCTTCGATAATTTCTGCGAGGGCGAGCGACACATAACCATCAAGAATCGTGGTAACAAGTTTGTAGAGAATCCGCACGCTGAGCCATAAACTCACCGCCGTGACCACGATGCGCACCCCATACAGCCAACGGAACGGGAATTTAGGGTATGCCGTCGTCACGGCTATGGGCGCTTCCGTTGGGTTCGCGGCACCCAGGTATGCATCCTGCCCCGGTACCGTCGAAGCCTGATCGTCGGAAGACTGCGACGCCGTCCCAGGTTTTACCGCATCCTGCGGATTCTGTTCGACAAAGTTTTCTCTCGATGATTGCTCACTCATAAATTTAAAACTACCATGTACACCGTTCACGACGGCGACTATTTTCGCCGGATTCGCCCGGCAGACCTCTCACACACATACTAAAAAGGCTCTTTATTCCAATAAAGCGGTGGAAAACCCGCTTTATTGGAATAAAGAGCCTTCTGATGCCGGGGCAAACCGGCTAAGCATTACCTACTTGTTCAGCGAGGTGCCTGCCGAGCCGAGCTGCTGGCAAGCCTCAACCACGCGAGCTGCCATGCCCTCTTCAGCCTTAGCGCCCCACACGCGGGGGTCGTATGCCTTCTTGTTGCCGACCTCGTCGTCAACCTTGAGCACGCCGTCGTAGTTGGTGAACATGTGACCGGCGACCGGGCGGGTGAAGGCGTACTGGGTATCGGTATCAATGTTCATCTTGATCACACCGTAGGAAACCGCATCCGCGATCTCCTGAGCAGTCGAACCGGAACCGCCGTGGAACACGAGTGAGAACGGCTTCTCCTTACCGTACTTAGCACCGATCTCATCCTGAATCTGCTTGAGCAGTTCGGGGCGCAGGTGCACGTTACCGGGCTTGTACACGCCGTGCACGTTACCGAAGGTCAGCGCCGCAATGTAGCGGCCCTTCTCGCCCAGACCCAGAGCCTCAACGGTCTTCACCGCGTCATCAACGGTGGTGTACAGGGTGTCGTCAATAGCGCCTTCAACGCCGTCTTCCTCGCCGCCGACGGCGCCGATCTCAACCTCAAGCACAATCTTTGCCTTGTTGGTGCGCTCCAGAAGCTCAGCCGCAATCTTGAGGTTCTCATCAAGATCAATAGCGGAACCATCCCACATATGGGAGTTAAAGATGGGGTCTTCGCCGCGCGCCACAGCCTTTTCAGACTCGGCGAGCAGGGGAAGAACAAAACCATCCAGCTTGTCCTTGGGGCAGTGGTCAGTGTGCAGCGCGATGTTCACGTCGTACTGCTTGGCGATCTCACGAGCGTATGCCGCGAATGCCAGGGAACCAGCGACCATGTCCTTCTTCGATGCTCCCGACCAGTACGCTGCGCCACCAGTGGATGCCTGAACAATACCGTCAGAACCAGCCTCAGCGAAACCGCGAAGAGCGGCGTTGAGGGTCTGCGAGGAGGTGACGTTTACTGCCGGGTAGGCGAAACCTTTTGCTTTCGCGTTCTCCAGCATCTCTGCGTAGACTTCGGGGGTTGCAATAGCCATGCTGACTCCTTGACTAGGGTGCGGGAAAAGGTAAATTCCCGTGGTTTTGTTGGCGTGTCTGAACGCCATCTACAGAGACTATTTTACCAAGGGGGTTAGGGTTTTCTGTAGACTGAAAGCGCCGGTTTTTCGGCTTATTTCGGGCTTTGATGAGGCATTTTAGCCCGTACTTGAGAGTCATTGTCATCATAATGAGGGGGACGCCGAATGGGTGAAAATAACCCTAAGAACGCACGGCTGGCACGCCTGCAAGAACGCCGCGCGGCGATTCAAGCCCGCATGGATGCGCACGTCATTGGAGGTGGACCCGTCGCCAAATCCCTCGCTCTCATTGAACGGATGCGCACCGAAGGTGCCACCGACCTTGAGATAGATACCGCTCTCGCCAAGAAGAAGCTCCCCTCCGTTATCGAGGTGGGGCGCAAATCTGCACTTCACGTGCCCGGCTGGTGGCTACTGACCCGCCGCAAGAAGCGCCTCGACCGAAAGATTCACGCACTGGGCGGCAGCTAAACCCACGAAAAGCGAGCGCCGTCTCCTCGTATCCTGTACACCCTGCCTGTATAAATACACACATATTTTTCTGTGAGCCAGGAATAATTTTATGTTCCCTGCTATAGCAAGGAATAAACTGTATTTATTAAATTTCAATAACAATTTTCGGAATATTCCCGACATCACAGTAGTACGTGCATTATTCATTGATACGCATATTATCGGGGTGTGCTCCCCGTAACATTCTTATACTTGGTCTGCTATAGTCTTAAAAAACTCCATGCGGCTTCCGGAATTTACTATATATCCGCGTGGAACAACACCGTATTGTGGCGCTCTAAGAAGGTACACCATCGTTCCCACTGGGCGCTGCAGGTCATAAGGAAAAATATGAGTCTCGATTCACCTAAAAAACCTATGACGCGACCAGACCACGAAGATGCCTTCGCTCATGAGCAGGAAGGTCTGCACAAGGGGCTAGGCGCTCGACAACTTCAGATGATTGCGATCGGTTCCGCTATCGGTACCGGTCTATTCTTGGGGACAGGCGGGCGCCTCGAAAAGGCCGGCCCTATGCTTGCGATCATTTTCGCCGTCTGCGGGTTCTTCGGCTATCTGATCCTGCGCGCACTGGGCGAGCTGATCCTGCACCGCCCCTCCTCTGGCTCGTTCGTCTCGTACACCCGTGAATTCTACGGCGAAAAGGCGGCGTTCGTCTCCGGCTGGCTGTACTGGCTCAACTGGGCCATGACAGCGGTGGCGGATGCGACCGCAATTGCTATCTACATCTCCTGGTTTGGGCGATATAACCAATTCTTGCCGACCTACCGCAATGGCTAACCGCCTTCATCGTGGTGATTGTGACCGTGTCCCTGAACCTGGTCTCGGTTAAGCTCTTCGGCGAGCTGGAGTTCTGGTTTGCACTCATCAAGATTCTGGCACTGCTGACCTTCATGGCGGTTGGTATTTGGTACCTCATCTTCGGACAGCCCATCAACGGCGTGCAACCCGGTATTCCGCTGATTATGTCACATGAGGGGCTCTTCCCGCAGGGTATTCTTCCGGCATTAATCGTCGTACAGGGCGTTGTGTTCGCATACGCCGGTATCGAACTGGTGGGCACCACCTCCGGCGAAACAAAGGACGTCAAGAAGATTATTCCGCGCGCTATCAACGCTGTGGTGTGGCGCATTGCCATCTTCTACGTGGGCACCGTGGTGCTGCTGTGCCTGCTCATGCCGTACACCGTCTACAGCGATGACGAGTCGCCCTTCGTGACCTTCTTCGACAATATTCACGTGACCGCAAGTGCCCCGATCATGCAGCTGGTTGTGATTACCGCCGCCGCATCGTCGCTGAACGCGGGTCTGTATTCGACTGGTCGTATTCTGCATTCGATGGGTGTTGCCGGGTCTGCACCGAAGTTCGCAACTAAGGTTTCTAAGTCCGGCGTTCCGGTGGCGGGTATCCTGCTGACCGGCGTGGTGGGGCTTTTCGGTGTGGTTCTGAATTTCATCGTTCCCAAACAGGCGTTTGAGGTCGTGCTCAATATTGCAGCCTTCGGTACGATGGCATCCTGGGTTGCTATTTCGCTCTCACACCAGAAGTTCCTCAAGCTGGCCAAGGAAGGAAAGTACACACGCCCCGAGTACCGTGCTCCCGGCGGGCGCTTTGCCGACTGGTCGGTTCTGACCTTCATGGCTATTGTTATTGTGCTGATGGCGCTCGACTACCCCGTGGGCACATGGACTCTCATCTCGCTTCTTTTCGTGATTCCGCTGCTCATTATTGGTTGGTTTGTGGTGCGCGATCGCGTGAATGAGGTTGCGCGAGTTCGTGAGGGCTTCACGGGCGCTGTTCCGGTGATTGCGGCTCCCCCGATGGCGCGTAAGCTTTCGAATGAGGGCGTGTACAAGAATTACTTCACGGAACTTGCCGAACACGACGATGATTCGGATGAGGATCGGAAGTAGCTTTTTACACACATTATTTTCCGGATATTGCACACACTACGCTGACATAATGCCATGCATATTGTCAGCGTATTCCGGGGAATATTATATACATCACAGTAATAATCTATACATTTGACCGCTGATATACTGGTTCAGTATTTCATGTCAGCCTCTCACGACTAAGGAGATTTATCGTGACCGACCACAGGGTTGAATTTGTTGATGTTGCATCCATGGCGCAGTGGATTCAGCGTGACGGCGTTGGGAATATTATTGCCGGTATGGTGAATTTCTTGGAAGAAGATTTCAAGAAATGGCAGAGCTTCGATAAGATTCCGCGCGTGGCATCCCACACCCCCTTCGGCGTGATTGAGTTAATGCCGACCTCAGATAACATCATCTATTCCTTCAAGTACGTGAACGGGCACCCCTCGAACCCTGCACGTGGATACCAGACCGTGACCGCGTTCGGTCTGCTGGCTGATGTGGATAACGGCTACCCCGTCTTCCTCGCGGAGATGACCCTGCTGACCGCCCTTCGTACTGCCGCTGTTTCTGCCATGGTGGCTAAGCATCTGGCACGCAAGGATTCGCGGAAGATGGCGATGATCGGCACCGGTTCACAGTCTGAATTCCAGGCTCTTGGGATGCGCGCCGTCCTCGGCATCGAAGATCTTGCGGTGTACGATGTTGATCCTGCCGCTATCGAGAAGTTCCGCCGTAATCTGGAGCCGCTGGGGTTCAGGATTCATGCCGCATCCAGCGTGGACGAGGCCGTTGCAGACGCCGATATTATTACCACCTGCACCGCCGATAAGCAGCAGGCAAAGGTGCTTCTAAATTCGCAGGTGAAGCCCGGCGTGCATCTGAATGCTATTGGAGGCGATTGCCCTGGCAAGACCGAGCTGGAGAGCGAGATTTTGGATCGTTCGACAGTGTTCGTGGAGTTCCCGCCGCAGACCCGCATCGAGGGTGAAATTCAGCAGAAGGACCCGGACTTCCCCGTGGTGGAGTTCTGGAAGGTTCTGACCGGCGAGGAGCCCGGGCGTACCTCGGATGAACAGATTACTCTCTTCGATTCGGTGGGCTTTGCGATCGCCGACTTCTCGGGTCTGCGCTATGCACGCGAGGCAACCCGGGGCACCGATCTGCAGCAGTTCATTGACCTGGTGGCAAACCCGGACGATCCGAAGGATCTTTTCTCGCTCGTGAACGTGAACGTTCCGGTGGGCTAGGGGTTCACTCCCCTACACAACACCGCGAGCAGGTGGTTTTTGGTTCGAGCAGGTAGGATTTTCCTACCTTTTCGGCAAAATCCTACCTGCTCGCGGTGTATTTGTTTTAAGGTTTCTGTCCGAAAACGTGGCGGCGCACCCAGGCGTGCATCGCGATCCCGGCGGCGGTTGCCGCATTCATCGACCGGGTTGAGCCGAATTGTTCGATCGAGAGCGTATCGCGCGCGGCGGCGTGAATTTCCTCCGACAACCCTGGGCCTTCCTGTCCAAAGACCAGCACACAGTTCTTCGGCAGATCATAGGTTTCAAGCGGCACCGAATCCGGAAAAATATCGATACCGATAATGTCCAGCCCCTCGCCCTGCGCCCACACCACAAAATCCTCAATCGTGGGATGATGCCGCACATGCTGATACCGGTCGGTCACCATCGCACCGCGTCGGTTCCAGCGTTTCTTACCAATAATATGCACTTCCTTCGCCAAAAAGGCGTTCGCGGTGCGCACCACGGTACCGATATTCAGATCGTGCTGCCAGTTCTCGATCGCGACGTGAAATCATGGCGGCGCGTGTCAAGGTCGGCGATAATCGCCTCCATGCTCCAGTAACGGTACTTATCCACCACATTGCGACGGTCGCCCTCGCGCAGAAGCTGTTCATCCCAATGCTCACCCTCGGGCCACTCGCCCTCCCAAGGACCGACACCAACCTCAAACCGGGGAGTTCCGAAAGCCTCGCTTTCGGGGTACTCCTGCGGTGTATTCTGCGGCTCTGCAGACTCGTTCACGCAGGAATCCTGCCCGGAATCTGAGGGGTCAAGGGGGGTCTGATGGCTTGGGGAACTCATAGTTTCTTTCTGATGGCGCGTACATATAGTGCCGGATGCGCGGCGAAGGAATCTGGCGGGCGGGCGGTGCGGCAATGCCCGCACGCCGCCAACTACCGGCACGCGCGGGCACCTATAAAGCCCCTAGTCGAGCCCTAAATCATCCTTGGAGTAGGCGTAGAAGCAGGGAACCCCGGCAACCTCTTCGATATGTTCTTTCGCCCCGGTTGCACGATCTACGATGACGGCGACGGCGACGACCTCGGCGCCCGCTGTGCGCAGCGCATCCACGGCGGTTAACGCGGACCCGCCGGTGGTGGAAGTATCTTCGACAGCAACCACGCGGCGACCCTCAACGCTGGGCCCCTCAACCTGGCGACCCATGCCGTAGGACTTTTGCGCCTTACGCACCACAAACGAATCGATAGCGCGGTCCTGATCGCCCGCCGCGCGCATAATTGCGGAACCAACCGGGTCGGCGCCCATCGTCAGACCACCGGCGGCCTCAAATTCGATGCCGTTACGATCGAGCAGATCGAGCATCACCTGACCGACCAAACGCGACGCTTCGTGATGCAGGGTGATACGGCGCAAGTCGACGTAGTAGTCGGCTTCTTTCCCGGAGGCGAGAGTCACTTTACCGCGCACCACGGCAAGCTCGGAGATGAGCTGGCGCAAACGTTCGCGGGCTTCTTCGATGGGCAGGGTTTCGGAAAGTTTAGTCATATTTCAAGTTTAGCGGGTTACCCCAGGCACGGGCTGGCGGTGGGTGTCCAGGGCTATGCCTTAGGTGCCTTAGGGGTGCGTCCCGGCTCTCTGCCGCGTAAAAAAGGCTCTTTATTCACATAAAGAGCCTTTTTTAGCACCTACTGCCCCTAAATATGCAGGTTAGTTCTGGTGCGGCGCCTGGGGCTGAACGGGCTGCGCCTGTACGACTGTGGGCTGGACCATCGGATTCTGTGCCAGACGGTACGCCTTGGAGTCACGCATAAACCTGTTGGTCCCGGGCAGCCACAAGAAAACAATCAGGGCAACGTTAGCAATAAACAACACCACGTAGATCACAATGAGCGTGGAAAGGGAAGACGTAAAACCGGGCGCGAGCGATGACCTCTCTTCATTCATGCCGCTCAAAGCCGCCGATGTGATAAACGTGTGCAAAACAATACCGGCAAGAGCCAAAACAGCAATAACGGTCATGACGATACGCGACCAGTTGTATCCTCGGTAGATGAAAACACCGAACAGGATGTACAGAATAATGCTGAGGAACAGCGGAAGAGAAATAAAGGACACAAACGATTCTAGAGTATTGTAGTTTCTGAGTGACTGCCCGCCATTCATCGCAGCCACAGTCTGCAGAGAGCTCATGGCAGACCTCATGGTACCGAACTCAACGAGGCGTAAGAGCGCGCACGCCAGACTGACTATAAAAGCGGTCATAGCCAACGCCGTAATTTTGGGGCGAGTGGCTGGTATTGAAGCTGCAGAGGCGTAAGCTGTCGGTGCGGGCTGCATCATAGGCTGCTGAGAAGAAGTTTGCTGAACAGACGGGGAATTCTGCGGTTTTTCTTGACCGGACGTAATGTTTTCACTCATCGGTGATGCTCCTTCAAATATTGTGTGCGGAAAGATGGCTTTGTGAAACCACCTCTAGAGCATAGCCGAAATTATGTGAAATAGGGGTATTCTGCGATGGTTCGTCGGATTTCAAACTGCACCGAACATACCGCATCAAAAGAGCCTTGATAGTGAATAAAGCGTTAAAAACTGCTTGATATAAATAAAGAGTCTTTTTACAAGGCGGATGAGGAGGCGAGTGCGCGGACGGCGGCGGCGACCGCATCCGGATGCGGGTCCACCGTCAGATCTGCGAGCGGCAGCAGGGCTTCATGTGAGCCCACCGCGACCGCATACCGAGCACCTTCAAGCAGCCCTACATCGTTCACATCGTTGCCGAAAGCAATATACGGATCGGGTTTTTCGCCCAGACGCGCGCCAAGCGCCTGCGGGAGAGCCGAAACTTTATGCACTCCCCCGGGTGCTAAGTCAATACTCGTGGTGGCATCCTGGTGCTTAGTCACATGCAGGTTTAGGCTCGCAATAGTCTCTTCAAGCTCGGCGTAAAGATGCGGATTATTGATGTCAAGCAGAATTATTTTGACAGGATTCTCCAGGTCTTTCAAAGAAACTAGGCGGTCCGTTCCTTCGGGGTTTAGCCGTTCCACGAGCACATGCGCATCGGGCAAATCAAAGGCGTAAGAATCCAGGGAGTCCGCAATATAGTGCAGTCCGTGACGTTCGATAAGGTAGCGAATTTTTGCATAACTATGCGCATCTAGGTGTTCCCGCGCCCGCAGCTGCCCGTCCCGATACAGCAGCGAACCGTTCGCGCCGATCAGCGCCAGCCCGCTATGCGTGCGCACATCCTCAGAGAGCATGGGCAGAATATCGCGCACCGGTCGGGCAGAAGCAAAAACCACGCGGTGTCCCGCTGCAGCAGCGCATAGATTTCGCGCTCAATGGCGGGCTCAATCACCATGCCGTTAAAGCTGGTGGTGCCGTCAATATCGAAGACAAAATTCATAATATTCCTGGGCTTTCCCGGTCGGTCGCGGCGATGCTCTGCTTACTCACACCCTTTTCAACGATGCGCCCCACACTCGGCGGAAGCGCCGCGCGTAGTTTCGTCAGCATTTCTTCGTACTCGGCGTTCGGGTCTGAATCGGCGACAATCGCGCCGCCGGCGGCGAGGGTTATAAGCCCATTATCGTGTGCAACCAAGGTGCGTATGACAATAGAGAGATTGGCGCCGCCATCCATCGAGAAGAATCCGAGAGCACCCGAGTATACGCCGCGGGGGCGCGCCTCTAGATCCTCAATAATATTCATTGTTGAGGGCTTGGGTGCGCCGGTCATAGATCCGCCAGGGAAGCACGCCGCACTGGCATGCACCGCGGAAATTTCGGGTTTAAGACGCGCAGTGACGGTAGAAACAAGCTGATGCACCGTTGCATAACTTTCCACGCTCATGAGTACAGGAACCTGCACGCTCGCGGGGTCACTCACCGTCGAGAGGTCGTTGCGCAAAAGATCGACGATCATCAGGTTCTCGGCACGGGTTTTCGCATCGTGCCGCAGCCGGTGAGCCGCAGCGGCGTCATCCTGAGGATTCGCACCGCGCGGGCATGTCCCTTTAATCGGCTTCGTTTCGGCGTTTCCGTGTGTATCAACCATCAGAAAACGCTCGGGAGACGAAGAAAGCACAGAGAAATCGCCGCACCGCAAATAGGCGGCATAGGGCGCGGGATTGTGCTTACGCTGAGTGCGGTACAGCTCAAAAAGCTGATCGGGCGTGAGAGGATGTTCTACCCGCGCGGTACTTTCGGCGCTCAGGCACACCTCATAACTATTCCCCTCGTAAATATGCCATTGTGCGCGCTCAATATCTGCGCAATAGCTTTCACAATCCGGGGCTTCAAAAAGCAGATGCCCCACATGCTGACTCAATGGTTTATCGCCACTAGGCGCGTTATTGCTCTGTACCTCGTCGCGCAAAGAATCTTCCCGCGCCAATTCGCGCAAACGCGGCTCGATTTCGTTAAGCCAGGGTTCATCGCCAAGCAGCCACGCGCGGCGAGTTTCATGTTCATAGACCAGGTACCGCACGGCGGGCATCCAGAGAGAATCCGGGGTTTGTGCCGTGTGCCGGGGTGTGTATCCGATGCGCCCGGGGTGCAGGGCGGCGCGCGCCTCGTACCCGAAATAACCCACGTAACCACCGCGCAAACCTTCGGGCAGCTCGGCAATGTCATCGGGTTCAGGCATACTGGCAAGCGCAGTATCGAGGGCATCCCAGGGAGTCGTGTTTGTTGCCTCACGTGCGTTTTCGATGCGCAGCACAGCCGCCCAATGCGGGACGACGCCCACATACGAGACGCGAGACATAGCGATTCTTCTCGTGCGGAATCAAGCCAATAGGCGTACCGAGCACCCGCAGCGATCACGGGGTATGCAGCCTCGGGCATGATCGCAAAGTCGAGGGCGCGCACGTGCAGCGTTGGGTATTGATCGGGCTGAAGAATCACGTTTCCTATTGTAGAGTGCGTTGCCGTCGGTCTTGAGCAGTGTGGCTTCGACCCGAATACAAAGGATGCGGCACCAGCAGCCATTTCGGGGGCTGGGGTGCCGCATCTTTATATGTCGTTTTGGCTATATACACTAGTCAAACTGGATATATTCCAAATTTTTAGGGTATAGCGTCATTAGTGAACGACGGCAGGTTCCTGCCCGTTTTCGCTTTCCATGGGCAGCTTTGCGGTGAACCAAGCACTTGTTCCGCCAGCAATATTCTTCGCCTGGTATCCGTTCTGGCGCAGGTATTCAGCCGCACGGTTTGAACGCCCGCCGCCGTGGCAGATCACATAGAATTCTTCATCTTTGCTGGGTAGTTCTGAAAGTCGCTCGGTCAGCGTTCCTAGGGTAATGTGCTGGGCACCAGCAACGTGGCCGCCTTCCCATTCGTAGTCTTCGCGCACATCAATAATCTTGGCACCGGCAGGAACATCGGCAGGGGTTACCTGGGGTACGTTATTCATGGATTCTCCTCTGTAGTCTCGTGAGATACATTATCAACTCTACAAAATTTTGAGGTCATAAGGCACGCGCGCGTGCACGCAATACACCCCAGCCCCACCATTAGACATGAGATTTCATGCAGAGTAAATACGGAATTTATGCCTAATTTCTGCACAAACATCTGTATACATATGCATTTTACAGGTATACACTGAGGAAATATAACCTAGAACACTTCCGGTTTGTGTATTCTTGGGAGGCTTTATGGTAGCCACGCAACCAGCGGCGCAGAAGCCGCGAACATTCTTTGGGCATCCAAAGATGCTTGCCAATCTTTTCACTGTGGAAATGTGGGAACGGTTCTCATTCTATGGGATGCAGGCTCTTGCCCTCTATTACCTGTACCACGCTATCGAAGACGGCGGCTTAGGGATCCCTAAAGAAGCAGCCACCGGCGCTATGGGAGCGTACGGTGCAACTGTTTACCTCATGGCGATCCTCGGCGGTATTTTGGGCGACCGCGTCCTAGGCCCCGAACGCACCCTCTTTTATTCCGCTATCGGTATTATGGCGGGGCACATTGTCCTTGCGGTCATGCCCGGCGCAGCTGGCGTGATTACCGGTCTGCTTCTGGTCGCGATCGGTTCGGGATGTCTCAAAAGCAGCGCATCGGTTCTGGTCGGTTCGCTCTACAGCAAAGACGATCCCAAACGCGAAGCGGGGTTCACGCTTTTCTATATTGGCATCAACATCGGTGCGCTTTTAGGCCCGGCGCTAACCGGCTGGGGATGGGGTTGGCTAGGCTTCCACTTCGGCTTCGGAATCGCGGCTATCGGCATGGCGGCACGGGCTTATTCAGTATGTGCTCACTCGCAAGAACCTGCCCGAGTCGGTGCACGAGGTAACCGTTCCTTTTCACCCCACGCCAGAACGGTATTTTTAGCCGGTATTCTGGCAGGTATAGCTCTCATAACATTCCTGCTGGTCATGATGGGCTGGATGACTACAGGCAACCTCGCCACGTGGGTGGTAAGCGCCGTCGGCATCGGGGCCATAGCTCTTTTTATTCAGTTGCTCACCGCCAAGAACGTAACCAACACCGAACGCTCGCGGGTGTGGGCGTTCATTCCCCTCTGGATTGCCAACGCTATTTTCTGGGCGCTCTACCAGCAGCAGTTCACGGTCATTCCCATCTATTCTGAGGAGCGACTCGACTGGCATATTCTGGGCATGGATCTTCCTCCGACCCTCGTCAATTCCCTTGCCCCTATTTTTGTGATTCTTCTGGGGGCGGGGTTCGCTGCCATGTGGACGAAACTGGGCGATCGGCAGCCGCGCACAACCACCAAGTTCTCACTCGCGCTCGTGATTATCGGCCCGGCATACTGGGTTTTCCTCACGCAGGTGGGTGTCTCTCGCGTGGCGGTCTACTGGATGGTTATCATCATGTTTATCTTCACTGTTGCCGAGCTTACGATTTCGCCCACGGGTATGGCGCTGACCACCAGGCTCGCGCCCGAAGCCTATAAGGTGAACATGATGGCGCTTTACTGGACCTCGCTGGCGATGGGGACCGCATTCGCGGGCTGGTGCGCACAGTTCTACAGCCAAGACACTGAGGCTTCCTACTTTATGTGGGTGGGTGCCGTCTCGGTTATTGCTGGTATCGTCCTCTTCCTCTGCCGTGCGCCCATCCAGAAACTTATGCGCGATGTGAAGTAGTATTCCGTTTTAGGCATATATAGCGGTGGGTGCATCTTCAACACTAGAAGATGCACCCACCAGTTTTAGTTCCTGTGGTTTGACTTGGGTATATGCCGCCTACGTTATATTCCAGGAGGGGCATAGAGCCTTTCACAACATGATTATTCAGCCTGGATGCGCCGCCCGGCACGCGCCGCGAATGCATCAAGCGCATCGTTAAGGTGAGGAACCGTCCATACGCGCTGACCCGCAACAAAGGTTTTCTCACGGCGTATCACCCCCGCTTTCTCAAGGGTTGCGATGATGCGGTATATCGTTGCCGGTGCCACAGACGTATTCTGCTCCACCATCTGTACCGTAAAAGCCGGTTCGGTGCAGCAAAAATCGGCGACCGCCTTCAAAGCGGACGTTGTTCGACGTGCTGTTCCCAGAATTTTATCGCGCAATCCGGAGATGTCCTCTGCCAAGATACGAGCGTTCTCGACGGCAGCATTTGAAGCTTGAATAAAGCACCAGATCATAGGCTCTATATCTCCAGCGCGGTATGCGGTAAGCGCCGCAATATAGTCTGCGACGTCATGCAGAAGCCCCGAAGAAATTGGCAGCACAACATGTTCGGTGACTCCACGTGCCATGAGCAAAGCCGAAATAAGCGCCCGACCGGTACGCCCATTCCCATCAGTAAAAGGGTGAATAGTCTCAAATTGTGCATGAGCGATGGCAGCCTGCACCAGCGGGTCAAGATCACGACGCGCCATAAATTCAACGAGGTCATTCATGGCGGCGGGTACTAGCTTCCAGTGCGGTGCTACATAATCTGCTGTTACAGGCGACTGCCCGCCAACCCACACCCACTGTTGGCGGAACTTCCCGGCGTCATCTAGGGTGCCAGCCGTCAATTCATGGTGCATATGCACGATAGATTCAATGGTCAGACTCTCTGCCACCCCTAAAGCTGCCTGCATGGCGCGAACATTGCGTGCCACCAACTCGGCATTATGCCCCACAGTGGAACCGGAAGCGCCCACCACCGCCAACGATAACCTACGTGCTGAAACCGTCAGGTTTTCAATCTGCGAACTTGATGCCGATTCACCCCGTAAAAGCACCGCCGCAAATGGCACACCACCTAACGCCGCATGCTGCTCGTCGAAGCGAGTAATCGTGCGCGTGCAGTCCTGCACCAGAGTATGTAACTGCGGGGAAAGCTGAGGTGTTTGCTCGGCGATGCGCGGTGTAACGGCACTTTTAAACTCGCCAGTGTTCCGCTGACGAGCACGATGGGATGCGAGTGGGTCACGATGCTGCCACAGAGACTGCTGTTCCCAATCGAGAGAAGCCCATGAGATGGCTGGCATACCCCACGCTCCTTTCTGCTGCATGATAGGGAATGCCCTAAAAAATGAGGGGAGTACAGGCAGTTAATGAGAATTTGGAGTTCTATTTTCTCATTAAGAATACTATTGAGAAAATAGGGTTCTCATTTCTCGCTAGGGTAAGCTACTGCACGCTATTCAACCAGCAGGGGCATAAGCGCAGAATAAGCCCCTCGTCAGCAGATCTGACAAAACACGTATTTTCACTAGTCAGATAGTAAATAGAGGCATTCTGCGCTACCAAAAGTCAGGTGTTTACGCTACCAAAAGTCAGGTTTTGCTCGCTGCGCATCATCTCCTGTGACTTCTGAAACCCACCCCGAACATTAGACGCCGTATAGATATTCCCGTCACCGCTGTAACATGACGTTTTGTGTCTCCGCATTACTTCATGTGACGGGTGAAGGGTTCTTAAATCTTCGTTTTAGGACTCATAGCGAAAAACATTATGCGCCGCGCCCGCGACCGGTTTAGGGTATATGCCAGACCCGCCGTACAGGCAGGTAAAAGACAACGTCCTATTCTAAGGAGAAACAGACATGGCACTGTACCTGATCGAGCTGACCCCAGCAACCGCATCCAAGGACGAGGCAACCGCGCTCATCGAAACCGTTTCCAACTCCCTGAGCGAAGGCGCGGAGCTCATCGAAACCCAGGTTTCCGCCGATCACAAGCTGATCTTCGCCATCATTGAGTCAGAAAACACCGCGTTCGCACCCGCCCTCACCGCGGCCATTGGCGAGCGCGCATCCGTGGTTGGCCCCGACGAGGTTCGCTTGGTGGGCGCAGAACTCGACGACATCAAGAAGCTCAAGAAAGATGCAGACTACTTGGTCGAGTGGGATATTCCCTCCGAAATCACGATGGAGCAGTACCTAACCCGCAAGAAGGCGAACGCGCCCAAGTATGCCGAGGTGCCCGAGGTTTCCTTCCTGCGCACCTATGTGCGTGAGGATACCGCTAAGTGCCTGTGCTTCTACGACGCCCCCGATGAGGATGCGGTACTTCGCGCCCGCAAAGCCGTGAGCACCCCCATCGACCGCCTCTTCAAGCTACACGCATAAGCACACCTGCACATTGCATATAGGAGCTCTCTACCATGTCTGAATTCACTCTTGAACCTCTTGAGGATTATCCTCAGCGCGAGCGCGTGCTTGCGCTTGCCGCCGAACACGCAGATGCCGTCGATGCCGGTGAGCGTTCCCCGTTTGAGAATCTGCGCGAGATTGCGAAGGATGGTCTGCTGACTCTGGGGCGCACCGGGTCTTTGCTTCCGCAGGTTTCGGTTGCTTTTGACCTTGCTTCGCAGGATGCGACAACCGGGTTCTCGCTGTGGGCACATCGTTCTACGATTGCGTTCTTTGATGCGGTGAACCGTGAGCTGCCCGAGGGTTTGGCTGAGGCCACGACGAGCGGTACAAGCGCGATGGCGGCGGCGTATAAGGAGGCTTCGGGGCTTGCGCCGATCAAGGTTTTGGGCACTTTGGTAGAGGGTGGTGTGAAGCTCAACGGCACGGTGTCGTGGGCTTCTAACCTGTACCCGGGCGGCGTGATTGTGCTGCCGGTAGCAGTGCAGAATGCGCAGGAGGGGCATCCGAACCGGTATATTGTGACGGTTCGCCAGGATGTTCCGGGGTTGAAGGTTGTATATCACCGTAACCTGCTGGCGCTCAACGGAACCGAGTCTGGCACGATCATTTTTGAGGATGTTTTTGTGCCGACCGAGGATATTTTGACCGATAATTTTGAGGGTTTCCTTAGCGATGTGACCGCGCCGTTCTTGCTGGTGCAGTCCGCGTTCTGCTTGGGTCTTGCCGCCGGTGCGCTGGTGGAGGCTTCGAAACATCTTGAGGCATCGCAGGGTATTTTCAGTTCTGAGTTCCCGCTGATTGTGGGCGAGTACGAGAGCTTGCGCGATGAGCTGGTGCGTTTGGCGCGTGAGCCGCAGCGTGCCGAGCGTCGCGATTTGTTGAGCCTGCGCCTAGGTGTTTCGCATCTGGCGACGATTGCTACGCATTTTGAATTGCAGGTTGTTGGAGGCGCCGGTTACGTTGCTTCCTCGCCGACCGCGCGGCGTTTGCGTGAGGCTTCGTTCCTGCCGGTGCAGTCGCCGACTGAGGGACATCTGCGTTTCGAGCTCTCGAAGTACGACCACTTAGAGGATTTGCAGGCGGCGCTGTAGCGGCAACCTGCCGCCGCCTCCCCCAACCCTAAAAAGGCTCTTTATTTGAATAAAGCGGCAAAAAACACTCTTTATTCAAATAAAGAGCCTTTTTACAATGCGCACACCAGGCTCAACAGGTGTAGAATTACTGGGAATTTTGTCCTCACTTTCACCTGGAGATCGCATCCCATGAGCACACAGAAATCCGGTTCGGCTGGCGTCTGCACGGCGACGGCAGAAGTATTAAACCCGGCTCGGTCGTGGCACCGAGCGAACGCCTCGCTTGGCCTATTACGATCGGCATCGGCGCTCAGCATGTGGTGGCGATGTTCGGCGCAACTTTCCTGGTGCCGCTGCTGACCGGGTTCCCACCCGCAACCACGCTGTTCTTCTCGGGCCTGGGCACCGTTTTGTTCCTGCTCATCACACGCGGGCGTGTGCCTTCTTATCTGGGCTCTTCCTTTGCGTTTATCGCACCCCTGGCGGCGGCGACAAACCAGCACGGCCCGGCGGGTGCGCTCGGTGGCATCGTCATGGCGGGTCTGTCGCTCTTCCTGGTGGGTGTTATTGTGCAGTTTGCAGGTACCGGCTGGCTGACGAAGCTCATGCCGCCCGTGGTGACCGGCGCGATCGTGGCGCTCATCGGCTTCAACCTGGCACCGAGCGCGAAAGCAAACTTCATGAAGGCGCCCATCACCGCGCTCGTAACCCTTATTTCGATCATCCTGATTTCGGTGCTGTTCAAGGGTATTATTGGTCGCCTCTCGATTCTACTGGGCGTGATTATCGGGTATGTGACTGCAGTTGTGCGCGGCGAGGTAGACTTCTCGACCATCGAAAAGACCGTGCAGCAGCAGGGCATTATCGGCCTGCCGCATTTTCAGAACCCCGAGTTCTACTGGGAGCTTGCCGGGCTGTTTATCCCCGTAATTCTGGTGCTGGTTGCCGAGAATATCGGGCATGTGAAGTCGGTGGCGCTCATGACGGGCGAGAACCTGGATGAGTACTCGGGTCGCGCGCTTATGGCGGACGGGCTGGCGACCACCGTCGCCGGTTTTGGCGGCGGTTCCGGTACGACCACCTACGCCGAGAATATCGGTGTTATGGCGGCAACCAAGGTGTATTCGACGGCGGCATACTGGGTGGCTGCGATTTTCGCGATCGCTCTCTCGCTTTTCCCGGCGTTTGGCGCGGCGATTGCGACCGTTCCGGCGGGTGTTCTTGGAGGTGCCGCAACCGTGCTGTACGGCATGATCGGGATGCTCGGCGTGCGCATCTGGAGCGAGAACCGCGTGGATTTCTCAAACCAGATTAACCTGACGACCGCCGCTGTGGCGCTGATTGTGGGTATCGCGGATTACACTTGGGAGTTCTCGGGTTTGTCGTTCGCAGGTATTGCACTCGGCACGGCGGCGACCTTGATTGTGTTCCACCTGATGACGTTCATCGCCAAATACACCAGGGCGGCGGGCGACCCGCTGACCCCTTTCACCGACAGGGACCACGACGAGCTGGGGCACTAGACCGGCAAACGTTTTCCTTCCGAGGACGCCAAAATGCCTTGGTGCACATAACATGCTATGTGCGCCAAGGCATTTTTAGATGTCATATGAGTATGAAGATGCAGCCCGTACTCATTACTCGAATTCGAACTCTTCCTCTTCAACACTCACGATCTCAGGGAAGAAGGGTATAGCGCGCGCTACGCTGAGTGCTGTCTCTTCGCCGCCGATGCTGCCAAACTCCCGGTTTTCGCCACTGGCTCCAAAAAGGTATAGAGCACTTCCACTGCTGAACCTAGAACGTGCAATAATCCCCTCTAACCCTGCTTCCCGAACCGCTTCTGCCCACTGTTGAGTAACAGAATAGCCCTCAGCGTGGGACAACGCAGAAGAAATATCCCCGGGCGCAAAGCCACCAAATGCTTGACGAAAATCAGCAACTTTAAACACACGCGGGAGCTGAACACGAGCCACATAAACGCCGTCGAACTCATCCATCGGTACCATATCTCGGTTAATGAGTTCAGCCCCTAGCTTCTCTCGAATAGCGACTTCCTCAGTGCCAGCCAGATTAAGCGTTCCTCCGGGGAAAGATATATCGTACCTTCCGGAGCCGGAGGAAAAATAGCGGTAGTCTCTTTGACCTCCAGGTGCATCTCGTAGATATGCACGATACCAGGTACCTGTTTCATGACAACCTGATCCATACCCTACTGAAACTGTAGGTATTTTAGTAGGATCAAGCGGACGGCGAGGCGGACGCAAAGTAGAATCATGCCGTTCAGCAGGCGTCCTAGTCATCAGTAGTTTGCCCTCCGGTTAGCAGCGTCCTCATGAGCATGAGCCACAACGAGCTTGAAGTTCTCTTCGGAGTCCTTCATGTACTCAACTGCGGGGCGATTATCGTAGAATTTCGACGGACGAGCAAGCCAAAAAGCTACACCCCACTCGGTAAGGCCGCTATCTAACAATATTTAATAACCTGCCGAACCTGCGGATCCACTGCCCCGTCTTTGAACTGAAAAACCGGATATCCGTTACGCCCCGCCTTGTTTTTGAGGCGCAGAATATTGTTCTTGCGCACCCTATCGTTGAGGGCCTGCAGACTGATGCCGCCAAGGTATTCGCGGGTGCTGCGGCTATCTTTCACCTTGCCAATATATTTCCCAGACCCCCGCGCGCCCTTGCGCACCTCAACCGTATGCGAGAGCGCGTTCGAGAGCTCCTGCATAGACTCGGCAGTGGGAGTGATTTCACCCCGATCGATCTGTTCACGGATGCGCCGCTCAGTATCGTGCAGAACACCTGTGATGAACTCTTCGGTCGCTAAACTCTTAGGCATGATGCACTCCTTCCCTTGTACACCCCACCCTATCAGCTTTATATGGCTTTATAAAGCTGATGGGTGCAAGAATTCTTGCACTCGGTGATGTTAGAGTGGGAAAGATGAAGACGAAATCGAACTACCTCATGGTCTTTCTGATTATCACCTTCGGCGTGGATGTGCTGGATCGGCACATGAAAATCGAATATATAACGGTTCCAATAATCCTCATCATCATGCTGATCGTTTTTGTTCAAATTATTTACTATTCCTTCTTTAAAAACTTTAAAAACAATGATTCAGAAGGTAGCTCTCAAAATCACTAGATTTGCACAGATCAGATTCCTCATCTAAAAAATACGCCTCTCATCCAAAACTTTTTAGATGAGGAGCAAAATTCAGATGAGGATTTGGATGAAGCTACACGGTACGCAGTCGCGCAGAGTCTACATCGCTCGGTACTGTACCTCGCCGCGGCCCTGAAGCATCGCCTCAATCACCTGCGCCACGCCGTCTTCCCCGAAGGGCGGGCAGGTGCGCCCCACCTTCTTAATCAGCGCAGGCTCGCCGGATGCCATCGCATACCCGCGACCCGCCCAGCACAGCATTTCGGCATCGTTAGGCATATCGCCAAAAGCCATCACCTCATGCGCCTCAATACCGTGTCTTGCGGCAAATTGGGCGAGAGTGCGCCCCTTATTCACGGTCTTCGAGCCCATCTCGATCAGCGGCTCGCCCACAACCCCGCGCGTGACCGACACCAGCTCACCCACGGTCTGCGCTACACGCACATGCAGAATATCGGGGTCCATACCAGGCACCCGAACCAGGTATTTAATGATCGGAGTGTCGCCGAGCGCCACGAATGCCTCCGCTATAGAGGATTCAACCACGCGAGCACCCTCAAGCACATCTCCCCCGTCGTGCGGACCCTGAATGTAGACGGTATCTACGGTTTCGAGGGTGTAGGTGACCTCGGGGAATATCGGCTCAAGCCGCGTGTGGGCACGCTCGATCACGGCGGGTTCGGCACCGTTAACCGCCTCTACTTCGTTGGCGCCCAGGTGATACACCACGGCGCCGTTCGAGCAAATGGCGTAGGAGTCAAAATCGGTTTGTTCCCGCAGCGGGGTAAGCCAACGGCTCGGGCGCCCGGTCACGAACACGATGTCGATGCCCGCCGCACGTGCCGCCTCTAGGGCGTGCAGGGTGCGGGGGCGAAAACGAAAATCAGGCCCGATGAGCGTGCCGTCCAGATCGCTGGCGATGAGCTTAATCATGCGAGAATAAGCGCCTACTCCGCCGGTTCTGCGTAGGTGACGGTTAAGAAGGCGCGCGCGATGCCGTGGAAGAAGAGGTTGAAGTTCACGACGGCAGGTGAGGTGTTTTCGTCTACCTCAAGTTCGGGTACGTCCACGGCAGTCACGCAGAATATGTAGCGGTGCGACCCGTGCCCTGCTGGAGGCGCCGCACCCACGAATCCGGGGGTTCCGGCGTCGTTGCGATGCGCTATCGCCCCGGCGGGAAGCGCCGCGCCACCCTGACCGCCGACGATAGCGCCCGCGTTGGTCTCAAGCGCGGTGACCGATGCGGGGATGTTTGATACGGTCCAATGCCAGAAGCCGCTGGGGGTGGGCGCATCCGGGTCGTAGCAGGTGACAACGAAGGATTTGGTCTCTTCGGGGAATCCCGACCAGCTCAGCTGTGGAGACTGATCCTGCCCGCCGGGCACGCCAAAGAGCGCCGAGAGCATGGCGGTGGGCGCGGCGGCGCCGTTTTCAAGGTCGGTGGAGGTCAGGTTGAAGAGCGGCAGGTCGGGCAGCCCAGCGTAGGGTTCACGCGGCAGGGGTGCGGTGCCGAGGTTGTTAGTCACGGTAGTCCTCCTCGTTTGGTCGGGTGGCTGACTTAGCCGTTGAGCACGGCGTTAAGTTCTTCGCGGGTGGGCGGGTTCGCGCCGGAACGCGAGACGGTAATTCCCGCCGCCGTTGCGGAGAATCGTAGCAGATTTTGAATATCTTCGCGGGTGAGCGCGGCAAGTTTGGCGCGTGCTTGGGCACCGCTGATACCTCTATCGAGAAGCGCGGCGATCAGCGCCGCCATGAGCGAATCGCCCGCTCCTACAGTATCTGCAACCTCCACGCGATAGGCCGGTTCTTCAATCCCGTTGGGGTATGCACGGGTGTAAGCGATCGGTCCGCCTTCACCGCGGGTTATCACCATCAGCTCTACACCGAGGTCGAGCCAGGCATGCGCGGTTTCTGCAAGGGAACGGTCAGGATATAGCCATGTCAGATCTTCGTCACTTGCCTTCACCACCGACGCGAGCGCAGCAAATTTTTCTGCCCAGCTCTGGGCGAGGGCACGGTCGCTAATAATGGTGGGGCGGCAGTTTGGATCGTAGCTGATGAGTGCGCTTTCGCGTGCCGCCGTGAGTGCTTGAGCAACCACGTGGGCGCCCGGTTCGAGCATCGCCCCGATAGAGCCGGTGTGCAGCGCTTCGCAGCTGGGGGCTAGGCTAGAATGTCGTCGGCGTAGCTGTCGAGGCTCCAGTCGATATCGAATTCGTAGCGTGCCGCGCCGTCTTCCCCAATATACGCCTGCGCGGTTGAGGTTCGTGCGGCGCGCGGCTCGAAGGGCACCTGCACTTTGGATGCGCTCAGGTGCGCGGCGATGCTGGCGCCGTGTTCGTCGGTTCCGTAGTGGCCGATAAACCGGGTCTTGTGCCCTAGCCGCGCGGCGCCGACGGCGACGTTGAGGGGAGATCCGCCGGGGTAGGCGTGCATGGGGGCGTCGTTGCTGTGGACGACATCTACGAGTGCTTCACCGATGACAGTTAACATGTCTCAATTCTACTCAAGGTTGCCTCGCGGTGGAGTGTGTTTCTGTGTGTTATTCCCGTTGTTTTCGCTTCTTGTGTGAGGGCTTGTGTGGGCTTTATTGGCTTCGGGCGTAGCGCATCGTGCAAAGCGTGCTAGATTTCACAGATTCGACGGCGTGAGGGAATAAAACCGTTCGCCGCAGAGGTTAGACTTAAAGCAGAGTCGGTTGCGTACTGCCCGATAAGCTGGGCATGCGCATCGGCACGAACAACAAATTCCGACGAAGACGTCCATTGAGGAAGAAGGTCAAGAGTGACGACTCCCGAAAACACTCACGAGCAGTGGATTGCCCGCGAAACCCAGGCCGAAGAGATGATTCCCCTCATCGGTAAGCTAAACCGCGAGAACGGTGTAGTTCTTAATATTCACGGTCGCAGCCTGGTTAATAAGTCCGTTATTCAGCTGCTGCGACTGCATGATGGTGCCGCTAAGGTTGATGGAACCCCGCTGAACCCCGAGCATACGCTAGAGCTGGTTCAGGCACTTTTTGACCTTAACCTTGGTCCCTGCTCGATCAACATTGCGGCTCTGCATCGCCAGCATGTTGATGCGGGCTCCCCCGACTTCTCCATGTGGCTGCCCGAGCAGGTTGGCGCATCGGTCGGTAAGAAGGGCGAGACCGTCAAGCAGCAGGATGTGGTGCTCTACGGTTTCGGGCGCATTGGCCGTCTGTTGGCGCGTATTCTGCTGGAGCGTTCCTCATCGCTGGGGGCAAACCTGCGCCTGCGTGCGGTGGTGGTGCGCAAGAATACCGAGAACGATCTTGAGAAGCGTGCTTCTTTGCTGGCACGCGATTCGGTGCACGGTCCGTTCAAGGGCACTATTAAGGTAGATGCTGAGAACGACACTATTATTGCTAACGGTCTGCCGGTGCGTTCATCTACTCGTCAGATCCGACCACTGTGGATTACACCGAGTACGGTATTGAGGATGCGCTTCTGGTCGATAACACCGGCCGCTGGCGCGATGTTCCGGGTCTGACCCAGCACCTTGAGCGCCCCGGTATTTCCCGCGTTCTGCTGACCGCTCCCGGTAAGGGCGATATGAAGAATATTGTCTTCGGCGTGAACGATAACATCATTACCGACGACGATAAGATTCTTTCGGCGGCATCCTGCACGACCAACGCGATTACCCCCGCACTGAAGGTTCTTGATGACGTGTACGGTGTGGAACGCGGTCACGTGGAGACCGTGCACGCTTTCACGAATGACCAGAACCTGATCGATAACTTCCACAAGGGTGATCGTCGCGGCCGTTCGGCGGTGCTGAACATGGTGATCACCGAAACCGGCGCGGCACGTGCTGTTTCTAAGGCACTCCCCCCCAGTTGGAGGGCAAGCTGACCGGTAACGCTATTCGCGTTCCCACCCCGGATGTTTCGATGGCTATTCTGAACGTGAAGCTAGCTAAGCCCGTCGGTTCTAAGGATGAGCTGAACGAGGTCTTCCGCCAGGTTGCCCTCAACGGTGAGCTTCGCCGCCAGATCGGTTACTCCGATTCGCATGAGGCCGTCTCCACCGACTTTGTGGGTTCCCGTAACGCGGGTGTCGTGGATGCGCTTGCCACCGTCGTCAGCGACGACTCAGCCATCCTGTACGTCTGGTACGACAACGAGTTCGGTTACTCCTGCCAGGTAGTACGCGTGCTCGAACGCATGGCTGGCGAAGAAGCACCTTCGTACCCCACAAAATAAGGCTTGAGTAGTATATATAGCCGAATAGCTATATAACTTGATAAGAATATACGGGTGGGTCCCTGACATATTTTCAGGGAGCCACCCGCATATTTTTATGCGCCGCCCTGCGAACAGAGCCACCTTTTAAAACCCCTGGTTTCACCACTTCGCGCGCATCGTCACTATGCATTATTCTCCGTTAATACTTTCCGCAAACTGGCGATAGCATTTAGGGCGGCGGGGAATCCTGCATAGACCGCTATCTGAATCATCAGTTCCACAAGTTCGTCTTGAGTGCCGCCTACATTCAAGAAGCCGTTGATATGAACATGCAGCTGAGGCACGCACGTTCCTAAAGCGCTGCACGCAGCCACAGAGACCAGTTCGCGTTCCCACAGGCTCAGCCCGGGTCGAGAATAAACATCGCCAAATGAGTACTCGACAATGTAGCGGCCTAAATCTGGTGCAATATCTTGAAGCGATTCAACCACAGCCTCGCCACCAGCTCCATCTACACGCTCAAGATACGAAGAGCCTACCTCGAAACGCTTGTCAGGCTCGGTGCTATGCGTATCTAAGTTCACGTCAATACCGCGTTCGGTGAAAACCTTACGGGCAACAGAGACGGCATTTAATGCAGCGGGGAAACCGGCGTATATAGTCACGTGGATAAAAGTCTCGATAATCTGCTCAGGAGAACAGCCCACATTGAGGGCACCATTAATGTGGAATTCCAGCTGCGGAGCTGCATTCCCAAGTGCGGCCAGAGCAGATATGGTGATGAGCTGGCGGGCCTGATCGGATAAACCTTCCCGATCAAAAACATCTGCATACCCAAACTCCACGACAAACCGTTCTAAGTCAGGCGAAAAAGAAGCTAAGCTATCAAGAATAGATCCATGAGGGTTCTGCTCTACCCGGGCAAGTACCTCTTTCCCACGCAGATAACGTTCATTGTTTTCAGCAGCCATAATCTTAACTACCTTCCTGGTGATGACATGATGCGATGGAGAAATCTGCATCCGATTCTATGCGGTCAGCTTTCACGTGATCCCGTCTGCTCAGACATGCTTATGAAGGCATGCAGGCTTAAACCCTTATGCCCGACCGAAGACCTCGTTGAGGTGGGCAGTATAGTCAGCGAGATACTGTTCGACCTGCGGATTTTTAATCACATCATTGCAAATAAAGGTGGGTAATTGGGTAGTCCCCAAGAACTCATTGGCTTTATGAAAGTGCATATAGAGGGCATCTACCCCGAGTCCCTCGAAGAAGTCGCCCTCCCGGATAAAAGCTTCACGAGGCGCGTTCCATGTCAGCGACAGCATATGCCGCCGCCCCTGAAGAAGACCGCCCGTGCCGTATCCTTCAGTGGGGTTGGCGCTGCTGCGACCATCATTAGCGTACAGGGTGCCCGCGCCGGTGGTAAACACCTCGTCCATATATTTTTTCACGATCCACGGCTCATGCATCCACCAACCGGGCATCTGCCAGATGACCGCATCCATCCACTGGAATTTCTACTTCCTGGTGAATATCGTACCCGTCGTCAATCACAGTTTCTCGCACATGATGACCGAGCGCCGATAACGTATCACGGGCTGTTTGATGCAGGGTGTGGTTCAGGCGACCCGCCGAGTGGCCGAATGCTTTACCGCCGTCGATCAAAAGAATATTCACTGTAATTCACTCCTTAAACTCAACACCACGAGAACGGTTGGCTGTATTCCAGCCGCTTGTTCCACAGTACAGGGCTGTTGCGCTGTGAATCAGCCCGTTTCTTGACATGAAACGGACTTTATTCCGGTCTGTTGTCAGTACATGTAACAGATAGGCGGTATTCCACCCCCGGGCAGGGTACAGAATACCGCCGTATATACGCTATAGCAAGAGACCTTAAAATTACCGCTTACGGTAAATAACCCCGCGGTGGCCGCCTTCTAGGTCGAGATGGCGCTGCGGCTGACGGTCAAAAGTGTACATCATCCACTGCTCACCGTCTATGCGTGCACTGACAATGTATCGCCCGTCGTGCGGTGTGATGAGGCAGTCGCCGTGGGCGTTGCTCGGCATACTCTGGTCTTCTAGGCGGGGTGCTGGGGCACAGTCCGCCGAAACCCGTATCAACAATCCACGTCCGGTTATCGAACATTACCTCAAGCAGCATATATGTGCGTGCACCGTATTCATCTGGTTTAGATCCTTAAACGTGACCGGTGAGCGGGCGGGCGTGGTAGCTCAGGAACATGAGCGCATCCAGCAGGAGTAGATCGAGTTCGTAACAGTAGACCCCGCTCCGCGGCAGCACGAGTTTATAAAAGATACTGTCACCATCATGTGACACAGACTGACCCAGCGCAACGCTCAAGGTGTACACACGTTTAGGCGTCTTTAGGTTCTTTTCGTCACCAGAAACAAGGACCCGCTGAGCGTAACCAGTATTGAAATAAGGAGGATGAGAATATGTGAGATATTCCAGATGCCTCCGATACCGTAGAGCAGCATTCCGAGGGGAACCGCCACTGAAGAGACAATACTGTCTATATTGGCGAACGACTGCAGTTCATCCTGCTCTAAAGAGGTTTGCACCTTCACATCCCATGACACCGCAGCGGCGGATAAGGTCAAAGATGCGGCAAAGGTGCACATGAAGATCACGATAATCTGCGTGCCGTACCCATACAGATAGACTTGAAGACCCAGAGAACGGCGGTAGCTACGGCAAGGTAACGCCAGGAGACTTTCTTCCAAACACCCATCAGGATGCTTGCCGAACCTGCTATAGAGCCCAAAGCAAGGGAGGTTGCAACAGCGGCCCAGGATTCCTCATTCAAACGTGAAATCATCTGATGCGGGCCTTCAGCACCCGAAAACCCTAGAGCCAAAGAGATTAACGACCACGCAGCTATTCCCGCTACGATCCATCGGGGAAAACTAACTTTTGCCAGGGAGGAAGCACCGGAAGAAGACCCATGATCGTTGGCAGATGTTGATCCGTTTTGCCTTACAGCCTTCATGAGGAATATGAGTAAAAATATTCCGACCATAAAGGTAGCAGAGTCAATGAATAAGATAACGGGAAACCCGTAGACAAGATATATGAAGGTGGATACTGCGGGAGCTAAAATTCCAAAAGCATCCGTGAAAAAATTACTAAAAGCATTGAAGCTCGTAAGAATATCTTCGGCAACAAGTGTAGGAGTTAGCGTATACCTGGAAGGGACAAAGAAAGAAGTTCCCAATCCGTAAATGCATGATGAAATACACAGAGACAGTATGGAATTGTAGCCTGCTATGACCCAAATTCCGAGAATGAACTGTGCTAAGAACCTGATAACATCTGCGTATATCATGGTCCTGATAAGGGGGAGTATATTACCGTACCTGCGGTACAGCACTGACCCAAAAAGACGTGCACCCCAGAGGCTCAATAGAACTGCAGTAAAGCCGTATCCGCTATTCTCAAGCTCAACGGCAGAGAGCGCAAAAGCAATCGGTATCATCGAATCACCAAGAGTTGAAATAACTATTGATGATAAGAAAATTGCCTCATGCTTACTATATTTAGCTATTTTCAACACAAGCAATGTCTTTCTTGATATAAAATTTTAAAATAATGGGTTTTCGTCATAAGAGAACCCGCTGCATTATTCAAAAACATAAAATCTACGATATACTTCATGGCAACCTCCTCTAGAGTGATGCAGATCTATAATCTGCGTTGTAGATATATACTACATACACCGTCTCAGAACGTGCAAACGCTTACGCAGAGTTGAAATACCTCCACCCTGCGCGCAATAATCCCAGACATAAATACGCAACGAAGATAATATCCAGGAATACATACCCGAATTTATACAGATATACGGCGGTATTTCGTGCTATATATCAAGCACGGAATACCGCCGTATATACGCTATAGCAAGAGACCTTAAAATTACCGCTTACGGTAAATAACCCCGCGATGGCCTTCTAGGGTGAGGGTGGCGGGTGCCGCGTTGTTTTGCGCATCTACGAGTCCCTGATCCTGCGGCACGCGTACCATCGTGGTGCGGTCGCTCGTATTCAGAGCCGCCCAGCCCTGCGTGAAAGCACGGGTCTGTACGCTGTCCTGAGCCTCAATCTCACCGGATGCAGCCCCCAAGTCAAAGGACAGCTCGGGCGCGTTCGGAGTACCGTCATAGGCATCGTGCTGAGTTGCGTTGATACCGGTAAAGCGACCGCCTCCAAAAACCCAGAACCCAGCCAGACCATACAGCAGATTCTCATCCGTGCCGCTAATCGGCGATGTCGAGTACCCGTGCGGGGTGCGCAAAATCGTGACCTTAGGAAGGGACTGCTGGGTATTCACAGCGCCGTAGGCATCGCCCGAGCGGTCCTGCACCGCATTCAGCGTTACCAAGCCTTCGGCGCCGCGCCCAATATGGTTTCCCTGCATGGTGGCGTAGGCGCCGCTGAGGAATTCTTGTGCGCCCCAGCCGAGCCACACTTCCTCGAACCCGCCGCCGTAGGCACTGTGGCTTTCCCATTTGCCCCAGCGCAGGCGCGATTCGGCAATATTAGGCACCAGGATTTTGCCGATCTTATTCAGCTCAATACCGGCGAAGGAGATCAAAAAATCGAGATGCTGCCGAATCGTGGTGATGCTTTCAACGCCCTGAATCGGCAGGTTTAGTCCGTAATAATCATTCTCTACATCGTTATCAGCCATCACGCCGTCAAAGGGCGAGTTACGCAATTCTTCCACCACGGAGTGCACCCACTGCCAGCGGTAGTCTGCACTCCACACCGCCATCTGGTAGTGCTGCCAGTACCCCGACCACTCGATCAAAGAGCCGTCTAGGCGGCGGGCGAACAAATCCTTACCGGTTGTGTTCAGAAGATCCTGCGCATATTTATAAGAGACACCCGAAGAGTAAATGGGGCCTGGTTCATAGGCGCGACTGGAAGAAAGGCACTTATAAGCAAGTACCACCATATTAGGTGACTGCTCTTTGAGGTAGCGTGCCGCATCCAGCTCCCAGGGCTGCAGAATAGCTACCGCGTAGTTCTGCGCCGCAAAGGCCAGCTGATCTTCCGATATAGGGTCTCCGCCGTATCGAATCCAGGCACCAAATTTTCCCGGAGTGCCGGCTCGTAGAGAATTATCGCTCATTCTTCAATCTGCTCCGTAACTCGCTGAGGTATTTTACCTAGCTTACGGTATATCTGGTCATAACGGTCCATAACCAGGCGAAGTTGGAAGAACTTTACAACTCGGTTGTAAGCGTTAACACAGTACCGCTCATAGATGCTGGGCTCCTCCATCATGGTGCGAAGCGCCTGCGTGAAGCCTTCAACATCGCCCGGAATGGTTAGAATACCGCAGTTACCTATTTCACTGCCATCCGAGGTGACCAGCACATCATCGATCAGCTGCGACATACCGCCCACGTCGGTACTCACCAGCGGAATGGATGCTGCCATCGCTTCCAGCGCCACAATGGGCTGACCTTCGTTGTAGCTGGGCATGAGCAGAACGTCGAAGCGGTCCAGCATTTCGCGCACCTTCACGGTGCCGTGGAAGGTAATGAAGTCGCCCATATTGAGCTCTTCGATCGTGCGCACGCACAACTCATAGTATTCCGGCATGTGGTTCTTCGGTCCGAGCACATCCAGGTGGAAGTTGTCGAGCCCGGCATCACGCAGCAGCGCAAGCGACTTCACGAGGTCTGTGAGCCCCTTAATGGGCACCACACGCGCAATAAACACAAAACGCCACATGTGCCCGCGACCCTCCGCCAGGATGCGCGCCCGGGCAGTCTGACGCCCCACATACGCCGGATACACACTCTCGATAAGCATACCGTTCGGCAGCACGACCGCGCGGTCTTCTTCACCCTCGTTGTACTGGTCGATGGGCGCGCCGATGCCGCGCGCCTCCTCAATCGCCTTGGGGTACAGATAGGTCACCATATCGGCGCTGGGATAGCAGAAACGTCCCATTTCCAGGAACCAGACGCACCACGCGGTCTCTTCGAGCGTGACGGGACCCAGCTCGGGTTTATCGCGCGGCTCCTTCAGGAAGGCGTAATCCGTGGTGACGGGCTTGGCCATATTGCGTTCCAGCTTGGTGTTGATAGTATCGCGCACATACAGGTTGTGTTCGGTCAGCAGGAAGCTGGTGCCGTAATCGCGCGCACCCGCAGCGCCCAAAAGTGAGGCGTAGCCGGTGGTGTGGGCATGGTACACGCGGGCATAGGGCAGGCGCTCATGCAGCAGGGCGTACACGATAGAGACGAAGTTACGGATCTCCCAGAAGAGTTCGCCGAACGGAACCTGTGCGAGGAAGCCCCAGTTACCGACTGCCTCCATAAACTCGCGGGTGCCGGTGAGGGCGAAGAGTGAGTAGGTGCGGGTGCGGGGGTTAATTCCTTCATCGTAGAACGACCAGAGCGGGTTTACATCGCCGTGTATAAGAGCATCGAAAGCGCTCATAAGTCTCGCCACCAGTTTCTTGCGTTGGCGACGATTCATCTTGAGGTTTTTCGGGTTACATTCTTGGGCGAATTCTTCCTTATGCTCCTCTAGGCTCAGGTAGATCACCTTCACCCATTTGACGTTTTCGGGCATACCGTACAGGTCTTTAAGTTCCTGTTTACTATCCCAAGAAATATGAATAATTCCGAAGCTGATGCTCGGGTTTTCCACGATAATATCGTGAACCACTGCGGAAACCCCGCCCTTAAGGTAGGGGTAGGTCGATTCCATCACCAGCGCAACATCGACCTCAGGATAATCAGGGTCGGGTGTTCGGGGTCCCGGCGCGGGCAATTGCAGCGGGGCATAGTGGTTACGCATTGCGGTGTTTATCAATGTATATGACCTCTCATCTACCAGGCTAGGGCACGACGCCAGAAGAGTGAGTATTCGGGATTAGCCCAGGCACGACGGTAGAGTATCCATGTGACGAGGGCGAGAATTGCTTCGCCGATAATGATGGGCAGATAACCGCCATCGTTCGGGATGATTGAAAAGGCGACAGTGACGATCAGCAGGTGTACCGCACCGATAATGTGCACAGTCTTAACATGGTCATGTATTCCAGCTGATAGATGAAGAGCGCCATCGCCAGGAACAACCATGCCACCGTCAGTCCCGCATAGGCGAGCGGGAAGGTGTTCGGTACGAAGATATACATCAGAATGCCCGTAATGACCGAGCAGATAACTGAGACAATCAACGTGTTGCGCACGGAGGCGTGAGAAATACGCACTACAGCGTGCGCCTCCGGCTCAATTTCATTGAAGGGAAGTTTATTGAAGAGGGTCCACAGGCGCTGAATAGAGCCGTTCACGCGGTTAGATTCAACCACGAAGAAGTAGTTATAGGCGATCACGCAGGGAACCAGGCTCATGTAAATGGCGATAACGTCGATCTTGCCGTTCGTCACCAAGAAGAGCACGTATTTATCAGCCCAGAGGATAGAACCGGTCAGCAGGCCGCGAATAACGTCGCGGTAGGCGGCACCTAGCGGAAGGCGGCTGAAGTGGAACAGCTGCTTAATTTCACGCCCAATACCGCTGAACAGAATGGCCGACCCTACCAGCGGAGGCAGGAACCACACGGTCGGCAACGTCAGCAGAACAATCGTGTAGCCCAACCATGCGAAGAACCACAGCGGACGGTTTTTTGCCACGTTCGGCACAATAAGCAGCTGCGCATACGCAACGTTCAGCATACTCAAAAAGAGGAAGGATACCAGCGCCACCATATCCCAGTGCAGCACAAGCACCACGGGAATGGCGAAAAGGAACGCGATGGGCAGCCCCACCAGATAGAGGTAGCCCCAGTGGCGGCTAAATGCCCTCAGCTCGCTAATATGCTGATATTTCGGGTCGGTATCGAGAGTAGCAAGAAGTTCTTGCGCCTCTTTGGATTTGTGATCCCGTTTGAGAATCGCCGCTTCTTCCTGAACCTCGCGGCGCGCATCCTCAACTTTCAGATGTTCGGATTCGAGGGCGCGGTAAATAGGCATGCATACCGCCTGGCTTAACCAGGGAACCACGATGGATGCCGCCAGAATAATCTGGATAAGCGGCACCGACCCCACATAGTTCTTGCTGAGAATGGGGGTTACGAACGGGAATGCGACTGTTAGGAGTGCAACGGGAGATACATAGAGAAGAAAATTGTAGAGGAGTCTCCAGCTCCAGCGGTTTTTCGGGATGTCTGCATGGTGGGAAGACAAGACGGGAACTTCTTTCAGCGCTATTCTCACCTAATGCCTATATGTATATTGCCCCTGTACCTGTGGTTTAAGGGCAGGGATGGGCTACGCGCAGGAAAAACTGCGCTGAGTAACTAGGTGATCGGTTTTCGGGATTTCAACCCCTTGTATTGTATACGTGTAAACTATTTTTGACACGCAGCCCGCAACTGGGATTTATGCCACATATTCCCCGCTTTTTAAGGCAGGGGAAGCCGCATACGTGCATCACAAGGTTTCACTACTACTTGAGTATAGCGGTACCGAACCAAGTTTGCGGGGTTTACCGTCAGATGTGCACAAAAATATCTCACGCGCCATGCGCTGAAATACTTAAAAATCCCTGATAAATAGCGGAATATCGGCTAAAAAATATTCTTCATTTTAATCAGCGTCACACCGCGACACGACAACAAAAAGCTGTTCCCTGCCCCACCCACACACGGGCAGAGAGGGAACAGCTTTTGTTATATCTTAAGAAGAGATTTAGGACGCGCTCGACAGGTTCGCAGCGCCACCGAGATCACGGCTAGGCGCGGGTGCGATGCGCTGTCGGGCTCGGCATTGCGAACCTCTTCAAAGATGCGGTCGATATTGCCCACACGGGTCGGGTGGTTCTTAATCCAGGAATCCAACGCCTGCAAAGCCCCCTCGGGGTTGCTTGGCGCGTGGCCTGCGTCTTCCTCCGCCACCGACGTTGCAAGCTCTGCGGCGGTCTCGTAGAGGCTACCGCGCAGTGCCTGACGTGAGAGGGTCTCCCAACGGTCGTTACGGGGCAGCTCGCTGATGAGGCCGAGCAGCTCATCAACCTTGAAGCGGTCGTAGGTTGCGAAGTAAATCGGTGCCAGCTCAACCGCCTTGAAGTCGTTATCGCGTGCAGAGCGAATAACATCCAGGAGGGCGTAACCCTCGAAGCCGCGAATCCAGATGACGATGAGTTCTTCGGGAAGACCCCAAGCCTCGCCAGCATCGCGCTTGGAACGAACCCGTGCGCGGGAAACATCCGAGAGGTATGCGGGCAGGTTCTTGCGAAGCTCCACCACATCGCCAAAGCGTTCCAGCAGGGAGCTGAGCGGGTTGCCCGCAACCACGCCGCGCTCGGCGATAAACCAACGCACCACGCGGTCAAGAACACGCTGATCATCGTGCAGCACGGTGTTCCATGCATCTAGGGCGGTGTGTGCGGGCAATTCGCGGTGCAGCTTCGCGGCCTTACCCAGCTCGAAGAGCTCGCGGGCAACGATGAAGGCGCGGGCGACCGCATCCACCCCAACGCTGGTTTCTTCGACCGCGCGGTAAGCGAAGGTGATGCCACCCAGGTTCACCATCTCGTTGGCAACGCGGGTGCAGATAATCTCCTTGCGCAGCGGGTGCGAATTCAGGTACTCACCAAAACGCTCCACCAGAGGTGCCGGGAAGTATTCGCGCAGCAGGCCCTCCAGGTAGGGATCGTCTGCGAAGTCGGTCTCTTCCAGGGCGTGCGTGAGGTAAATCTTCACGTAGGCGGCCAGCACGGAAAGCTCAGGGCGGGTCAGCATCTCGCCGGTGGTGTCAAACCGTGCCTGCAGTTCCTTATCCGTGGGCAGGAACTCGACGGTGCGGTTCAGACCGGCGTGCTTTTCGAGGTCGCGCATCAGACGCTTGTAGACATCGATGCCCAACGTGCCGTAGTTGAACTCGCCCTGCAGCAGAACATTCTGCTCAACGTTGGTTTCAAGCACCTTGGCGCCGACTTCGTCCCGCAGGGATTCGATGAACGATGCCCGCTCATCCGGCGAAAGCTCGCCGCGTGCCACTAGGCGGTCCACCAGAATCTTGATGTTCACCTCGCGGTCACTGGTTTCCACACCTGCGGAGTTGTCAATGGCGTCGGTATTGATGATGACCCCGTTGCGTGCAGCCTCCACACGACCCAGCTGGGTGAAGCCGAGGTTGCCGCCCTCGCCCACGATCTTGGCGCGCAGCTCGTTGCCGTTCACGCGCAGGGCGTCGTTTGCCTTATCGCCCACCTGCGCGTTCGTTTCGGTAGATGCCTTCACGTAAGTACCAATACCGCCGTTGTAGAGCAGATCAACCGGAGCCTTCAGGATCGCGGAAAGCAGTTCAGAGGGTGCCAGCTCGGTAACATCGTCCTCAAGACCCAGCACCTCGCGCACCTGCGGGGTGATCTTAATGGACTTCAAACCGCGCGAATACACGCCGCCGCCCTCAGAAATCAGCTCGCGGTTGTAATCCTGCCACGAAGAACGCGGCAGCTTGTACAGGCGCACGCGCTCCTCAAAGGAGACGGCGGGGTCCGGGTTTGGATCCAGGAAAATATCGCGGTGGTCGAAGGCGGCGACCAGGCGGGTTTTCTCGGAGCGCATCAGGCCGTTGCCGAAGACGTCGCCGGACATATCGCCAATACCCACGGCGGTGAATTCTTCGCTCTGGCAGTCGTGGCCGAGTTCGGCAAAGTGACGTTTGACGGACTCCCACGCGCCGCGGGCGGTAATGCCCATCGCCTTGTGGTCGTAGCCAACCGAGCCGCCGGATGCGAACGCATCGCCCAGCCAGAACCCATACTCGGCGCTGATCGCGTTTGCAGTATCCGAGAATGCGGCAGTCCCCTTATCGGCGGCAACCACCAGGTAGTAGTCGTCACCGTCGCGGGCGATCACACCCTCAGGGCGTACTACGGTTTCGGTGCCGTCGGTAGCAACGGAGAGGTTATCGGTCACATCCAGCAGGGAGCGGATAAAGACCTTGTAGGATTCGCGACCCTCGGTAATCCAGGCGTCGCGGTCCACGGCGGGATCGGGCAGCTGCTTGGGATAGAAACCACCCTTGGCACCGGTCGGAATAATAACGGCATTCTTGACCATCTGCGCCTTGACCAGGCCCAAAACCTCGGTGCGGAAGTCGTCGCGGCGGTCGGACCAGCGCAGACCGCCACGCGCCACATTGCCAAAGCGCAGGTGCACACCTTCCACACGCGGGGAGTATACGAAAATCTCGAACTTGGGGTGCGGAAGAGGCGCAAAATCGATCTGCTCGGGCGCAATCTTGAACGCAAGCGCTTCTCGACCCAAGTATGCGTTGGTGCGCAGAATAGCCTTGAGAATTTTCAGGAGCGAGCGCAGGTAGCGATCAGCGTCCAGGGTTGGAATCTTGTTGAGTTCTTCGCGAATCTGCTCCAGGATTTCTTCGCGTTGAGCTTCGCGCTGCTCATCGGTGAGCCCATTGTTCGGGTCGAAGCTAGTGTGGAAGAACTGGACGTAAAGCTTCGCGATCTGCGGGTACGCCATCAACGTATTTGACATGAACGAAGGCGTGTAGCCCAAGCCCAGCTGAATCAGGTAGTGGTTGAAGGCGCGGAATAAGCGAACTTCTTTCCAGGTGAGCCCATCGGCTAAGATAAGCCGGTCCAGGGTGTCGGAGTCGCGCTGTCCCAGCAGGTAAGCGTTGAGCGCATCCTCGTAGAGCGTTGCGACAGCGTGCGGGTCTACACCTTCGGGGAACTGCACACCAAAGTCGTACAGGTATCCGTAGTCCTGCCCATCTTCGGGTGCGAACTCGTAGGGCCTTTGGTCAACGACGACCAGTCCCATATTCTGCATCACCGGGAGCAGCTCGGTGAGGGTATGCGGTGCTGACAGGTAGGTCTTCAGACGGGTGGTAGCTAAGTCGCCGGTCTCGACTTTGATAGCGGCGGGCCTTTGGGTATCGCCCGAGAGAGATTCAAAAATCACAATATCCTCGATCGCGTTTTCTACTTCATAGTCGGCGCGGTAGGTTGCTGGCGCGGCTTCCGCCCAGGCGGAGGCGAGCCGGCGTCCTTCTGCACCGGGTTTCCAGCCCTCAAGCGCGGCGGCGGTAGCCTCTCCCCAGGAGCGGGTAGCGGCTTGCAGGCGCTTCTCAAGGGCGCTTACATCAACATCCGGCACGACGTTCGGGTCGGCGAGCCGGATGCGGAAAAACACACGCGCCAGCGACGATGCCGAGAGGTAAATCTGGTAGTCGATGGCGGTTAAATCAAATTCTTCGCGGAATACCTGCTGGATGCGGGTGCGCACAGAGGTGTTGTACCGATCGCGCGGCAGATACACCACCGCAGAGATAAACCGTGCGAACTGGTCGGGGCGCAGGAAAAGACGGGTCTTGCGCCGTTCCTCCAGACCCATAATGCCGCGGAAAGTTTCGGTGAGTGTATTCACCGTGGCGTGCATGAGCTCAAGGCGCGGGTAGTCTTCGATGAAGCCGATGAGCATCTTATCGGAGTAAGAGCCGGGGTGGAATCCCAGGCGACGGCGCACCATGGCGATGCGTTCGCGAATGAGCGGGGTTTCTATGGCTGGCAGAGAGTATGCCTGGCGGGTAAACAGCCCCAGAATCACGTATTCGCCGACCACGCGCCCGCTCGCGTTGAAGCGGCGCACCCCAATGTAGTCGAGGTAGTCGGTGCTCTGAATGGTGGAGCGGGTGTTCGCCTTCGTAATGTAGAGTGGGCGCGGCCTGAGCGCGCGGGCGAGGGTGTCGTTTTCCAGCCGGATGCGGTGCTGCCCTTCGGTGGACCGCAGGATACCCAGTGCCGAGTGAGGGCGGTCTGCCAGTTCGAGTACCCCCGAGGAGCCGTCGAGCAGACGCTCTTTGATACCCATAAAGAGGAAGTTACCGCGGGCGAGCCAGCGCAAAAAGTCCTGTGCGATTTCAATACGTGAGGAAGGTTCGTTACCGCCGGGATGCGCGGTGAAAGATTCTTCGCCTTCGCCGAGGGTTATGCCGCGCAGCGCATCCAGGGATTCGGCGATAGTGTTCACGCGCTCGGCCATGGCTTCGGCATCGGTTTCGCAGGCTTTAATATCGTCGAGGATTTTCAGGGCGGTAGCGCGCAGGCGGTCGCTGTCTTCGTCGTTGAGCTTGCGGGTGAGGCGAATCGCGATCCAAGACTCGATCATGGGATGCGCCGTGAGCTTGCCGTCCTTCGCTGAGAGCACAGGCAGCCCGTAGGTTGCGGTATCGCCGCTGGCGAGGTTACTGGCGCGACCAGCGCCGCGTGCCGAGAGAAGTTTTCCGTTGGGGTCGCGATCCACGATGAAGATGGGGTGGAAGAGCGAGTAGACGCCGCCGAAGTCTGAGGCGATTTCAGCGGTGAGGGAACTGACGAGGTACCCCATATCGTCGGTGACGACGAGCAGCGTGGTGGAGTATCCGTCGTTATGCACGGTGACCGCAGGGGTATTGGGTTCGCGCGTCTCAGCGAGCGCACGGTGCGCTCGCGCTAACTCTTCTAGTTCTTCCGTTGAGAAGACTTCTCGGTCTTCAACGGGGCTGTTCTGGTAATACTGTTCAATCCACGCATCATCGCCAGACCAGCGTTTCATAGCGTTGTCATTCACTGACAAGGTATGCCTCCGAAGTTTGTATCACTTCTCTGTGACGTTCTGTCTGTGTTTTATACGGCGTTGTGTGTAATCTCTTCCTAGCTTATACCCTGTACACCGGTGTAGGCTTCCATTTTAGGGAAATCCGGCAGGAAAATATTTTTATTGCGGAGATAAATCACATATGCTTCTGCTCTAAGCAATATTTGAGGCTTTTCGCGTTGTTTTTGAGGCATTAAACCCGTATTTATGGTGTTTGCATGTATTCCGGTGCCTGTCATGTTTTTAGCCGGAAAGCTGCATGCAATGAGGGCCTTTATTCCGAGTGCGTGTCATGAACACAGTTCCGGGAGCGATGGTTTGCCTTGGAAGTGCATTCTTCAAAGCCATAACCATCGCCCCCGGAATTTTTATCTATCCTCCCGTTTGGGCTTATTCCCCGTATGGTTCGTGCCTGAAGACGAACTTTCCGATAGTTTTACCGGCGCGAAGCCGCTCTAAAGCCTGGGCACCGTCGCGAATATCGACTTCCTCCTGAATAGGCACCGTCACCTCGCCGGATGCAACCAACGCCAAAGCGCGGCGCAGATAGGCAGTAGAAATATCGGGGTAGGCATTGGAGAGCAGCCCGATGTTGAAGCCCATCATGCTGATACCGTCGAACCAGAAGGTATTGGTGCCCACCGTCTGATCCCCGTCTTGAGCGGCGTTGCCCACCACGATCAGCCGCCCCTCAAAACGCAGAAGTTTAGGAGTTCGGGGCGATCGCGCCCAGAAACCGGGTCGATAATCACGTCGAATTGCCGCCCGCTCTTATCCGCAAGTTCATCGCGCAGCCACACCTCGTCATAGCCGAGTTCGAGGGCGAGTCGGCGTTTTTCTTCGGTACTGACAATGCCAACCACCTTTTCGGCGCCCATGAGCTTGGCGACCTGCCCGAATTGCGTACCCAAACCGCCCATAGCGGCCTGCACCAGCACATGTTCGCCAGGCTGCAGATGCGCCGTGCGTTCGAGCGCCGCAAGGGCGGTAGGGGTATTGGCAGGAACGACCGCCGCCAAGGCCGGGTTCATGCCCGCAGGCAGGGGTGCCACAAGGTTTGCCTGCGCCAGGCAGATTTGGCCGAAGCCGCCTCCTGAACCCAGCAGGGTCAGCGGAGCCGCAACCTTGTCTCCCACTCGCAGGCCGGTTACTCCTTCACCGAGGGCATGGATGCGCCCCGCGGCTTCGATACCCGGTGCCCAGGGAAGCGGCAGCTCCGCCATGCCTTCGGTGAGAAGCGCATCAACATACCCGACTCCCGCGTATTCTGCGCGAATGGTAACCTGCCCGGGGCCTGGGGTGGGTTCGGGCACGTCCTGGTACTGCAGCCCGTCGATGCCGGTGTACTGCGTGATGTTGAGGGCTTTCATGGGATTATCCTTTCTATAACAGATACCTTAATAGTAACAGCTATCTGTTATAGAAGATACAGAAACGCATCTCTCACACAAAGAATGGGTGCTGGCAGTAATACACTCGCCCGTAAAGCGGGAGCATTTTCTTCATCCGGGAGCACTTAAACTGCTCCCGGATGAAGAAAATGCTCCCGAAATTTCTGCTCACCCGAATACCCGAAATAGCGTTGCTTCTAGTGACAGCGAGCCCTCGCTCAAATTACGCCTGCGCCACGGTAAGCGGATGCGCATCCAAGTAAATCACCAAAAGCTCTTCGGTCACGTCAAGCTCATAGGCAAGCGCGGGCAGGTTATCCGGGTAGAAGGCGGCGGCACGGCGCAGGTCCCCCGGGTCGATCAGATTTTCTGCGGCCAACAGGTCACAGCTGCGCTCACGGCGTGCACTGTAGGATGCATCCCAGGCGTCGTGCTCGTCTCCGCGCACGGCGTGCACGAGTTCGTGGGCGAGTACGGAGCGTTCTTGCCGGGTGCGCATTCCTTCGCGCAGGGTAATGGTGCGGCTGGCATGGTCGTAGCGACCGAGCATCCCGTGCCCGGGCGTTCCCCAGACGATATCGACCCCGAGCGTGTGTGCGTGAGCATAGGGATCGTAGCTAGGCACCAAAGAATCCCTCCTCACTGTCGTAGATTTCGCCGCGCTTTGCAGCCAGGGCGTAGTCCTCTGCCGTGTATTTGCGTTCCCCTTCGCCGGATGCACCACTCACTGCACCCGCGACTGCTCGCCCAGCTTGTGCGTATGCGGGAGCGGGTACCTCCACGGGGGTGGTGGGGGGTACCGTAGCGCGCATCGACTGTTCCCGAGTTTGCGCCGCCGTCATGCGGCGCAGCACCTCGCCCATTAAGTCTTCGTTGGAAACATCGCGAATAGACCCGCCCACCCGCAGGGATTTGGCGCGAGCGGTGGTGATAAGCCCGCTTTCGACCATGAGGTCGAGCAGGTCAAGCCCGAAGCGGTCGGCTATCTTGACAAGGGTTTCTACATCCATTACTCCAGCACCCGAGAATCGCCGCTGAATAGCGTTGGGGTTCATGCCGAGTTCGGCGGCGAGCGCCCGCTGGGAGAGTCCTGTCTTGTATTTGATGTAGTCACCGATAGCCATGCCACCAGTCTAGCAGACTGATTTATTTTTCGGGTCATAAATATTACAAAGTCATTTATTCTGCCCGAAATACTAGGGTTTTAATCGTATTTTGTATTAATAATTCAATCAAAACGCATGACTTTTTCTTTCGTTTCGGGTATGCTGTCACAAGGTCCCACAGCAAACCCCTCCAGATAGAACCTGCCCCCCCGTATCTCAACCAGCAGAAAGGACGATATGACACGCACACAAAAACCGCGCCAGCAAAAACAACGAGCAGTTCAGCGATTCAATTGGTTTAAGCATCTCAACGCGATCATTCCTGCGGTAGCCACTCTTCTGCAGGTGTACGGTCTGCTCAGCCATGAGCAGGCGAGCGCCTGGGCTGCGCTGGCATTAACCATCATCAGGCTGTGGTTAAACTGGCGCGCAGAACGAACCTCACACGCAACTGAGGGCATCTCACATTCCGTTTCACAACGCAGGTAATACGTGCTCCCTCCAAAACCGGCAAAAAAGCCCCGGCATTCTGCCTCTGCTAGAGAAGATCGCACAGCAGGAAGGCGTCTAAAATCTATCCGAGATTTTAGACCATGAGCTTTCTCAGGCTAGAAGTTCCCGCAGATTCCCCGCGCCTACAGGGGAGCCTGCGGGAGCTTTATCCGTCTTAAACATGCTTCCGATAGGTAAACTCTTATACTCGCGGTAGCATGAGTAGCAGACTACCCTACGAAGACGGAGATCCTATGCGTACCCCTCGTACCAGCATCATCATGCCGGTCTACAACACCGCCAACACCGTCATCAACGCCATACAATCCGTCCGAAACCAAACAGACCCCAACTTTGAACTGCTCATCATGATCGACGGATCCCCCGATAACTCCGCCGACATCATCACCGACTACCACAAGAAAAACCCCGACACCCGCATCCACATCTTCAACAACCCCAACAACCAAGGCGTCTCCGCCGTACGCAACCAAGGCCTTGACGCCGCCCGCGGCGACTGGATCACCTTCATCGACTCAGACGACGAATATCACCCCGAATTCCTCGAAAAACTTCACGAGGCGGCGCACACTCACGATGCCGACATTGCCGTATGCGGGCATACCATCAGACACAGCGACGGTACTGAAGTGCACCGGGCAAAAGTTACCCCCGGAGTGCACGAAGGCGAAGATATTGCCATCGAGTTTTTGGAAGACCGCTACACCGGGTTCATGTGCGATAAAATCTTCCGTGCCCAGCTATTTGATGGGGTACGGTTCGCCGAAGACATTCATCGCGCAGAAGATGCCCTCGTCGTCTTCGCCTGCTGCATGAAGGCGAAGCGCCTAGTCGGCATCACCGATCACCTCTACACCTACAGGATGGAACAGGGCGGGCTGACCTGGGGGCGCATCACACCCGTTGAAGAGAGTATTCGCCACACCGACTATATGCGCCGCGTCGCCGGAGATTTACTGAAAACCCCGCGAGGCAAAAACGCTTTTGCCGCATCTACAAGCGTCACCTTTCTCAATAATGCACAGCAGGCTCTTCTTGCTGGCGGTTCGGATGCACCCGGCGTTATCGCCGCATGCCGGAAACAGCTTTCGTGGGGTCAGGTTTTTGCGACTCTGCGTTCACGCCCGCTCATGGGTGCTGCGGGTGCTCTCTTGAAGCTCTCGCCAAAGCTATACCGCGTGCTCTACGGCGCTTATGTCAAACGTAACTACGGCCTTTAACCCTATATCGATCCAGGAAAAATTTTATGCGTACCCCTCGTACCAGCATCATCATGCCGGTCTACAACACCGCCAACACCGTCATCAACGCCATACAATCCGTCCGAAACCAAACAGACCCCAACTTTGAACTGCTCATCATGATCGACGGATCCCCCGATAACTCCGCCGACATCATCACCGACTACCACAAGAAAAACCCCGACACCCGCATCCACATCTTCAACAACCCCGAAAATAAAGGCCTCTCTGCTATGCGTAATCAGGGGCTCGAACATGCACGGGGTGAATGGGTAGTTTTCCCCGATTCTGATGATGCCCTCGAACCTACCTTTTTGGAACGGTTACATCAGCAGGCTGAGCTTACCGGGGCAGACGTGGTGAATTGTGCTCATAACATGGTAGATACGCGGGGGCACAAGACTAAACGACTCAAGGGTGCACCGGGTATACGCACCGGTGAACAAGCAGCTTACGAGCTTCTGCAAGATGAACTTTCCCCCTACGCTTGGGATAAAATCATTCGCCGTTCTCTTTTCAACGATGTTCGTTACCCCGATATTGAGCGCGCCGAAGACGAATGTGCTCTCCTCAAGTGCTATTTGGCGGCACAGAGCGTATCAGTGATAGACGATCCTCTTTACAACTACTCCGTAACTCCAGATAGCCTGACGTGGAGTCGCATCACCCCGGTAGAAGAAACACACCGCCTCATCGCATATTTTGAGGACGCTCTCGGAGAGCACCGCAGCGAACCCGATGCGCAAAAAGCCCTAACCGTCGCACGAGTCCTTGCATTTCTTAACAACGCCCAGCAAGCATTAGTGGTCGACGGTGACGGTGCACGAGAGACACTACGCGCATGCCGCAAAGGCTTCACCTATGCACAAGCACTTACAGCGCTTCGCACCAATCGGATCTTTGGAGCAGCGGGAGTACTTCTTAAAACTTCCCCAAAGCTCTACCGTGTTTTATACGGAATATATATAAAACGTACTTATAAAATGTAGAATATGAGTTTTGGTACTGTCACGTATCTATAAGCATAAACAACAGTCATAAAACACAAAGAGGTTGGTATGGTAGGCTCCACACGCGATAATTCCCTTCACCTTAGGGAACAAAATCCTCAAAACAGCGCCGTGTGTACCTTGACCTCATCAATTCGGTGGCAATCATGTGGGTGGTGCTCCTGCATGTACGTTTTATTACCCCGGATAATCCTTCATCTTCGGCGTGGTGGGTTGAAAATATCCTATCTGGCTTCGGGGTTGCGGCAGTTCCACTGTTCTTTATGGCGACCGGTATTAATCTCTTGGATTTTACTCGCCGCGAGTCTATAGGAACGTTCTATCGCAAGCGTTTTACCAAAATTCTGATTCCCATGATCTTATGGGCGCAGGTCTATCTTTTCGTTCATATGTGGACGGGTTCTACTCCGTTTCCCGGAGTTCACGAAATTCTGCGAACATTAGTAGCTCCCAGCAGCGAGGCAGCCACCTTCTGGTATCTTGAGGCCCTTGTCGGCGTCTATCTAGTGCTTCCGATTTTCTCTTACGCCATACGTGGTGTTCAGACGGAACAAGCTACCACGGCACGCACCGGATTCTTCTGGCTTATGGCGGCACTCGGCCTTGTCCTACCGATTATCACCCAGGCAATCCACCTGATCTACCCTCACGTCCTACCCGAGTTTGTTGCACCCATCACCGGGTATCTTGGGTTCTGTCTTCTTGGGTATGCGCTTGCCAATACCGAATTTTCCCGTGCGTGGCGCATCGTTATTTATCTGTTGGGCATCGTGGGATTAGGAGGATTTATCTTCGGCAGTGCTTATTTAATTGAGCATCGCCCAACATTCGTGCCTCTGGTACACGGATACCTTGCAGTTCCAGCAATTTTATGGGCAAGCGCGGTCTTGGTGTTCTGCAAGTATTCACGTATTGGTCAAGCATCGCCCACGGTGCAGAATATTCTAAAACGCCTTGCGGCCCTCACGTTCGGGGTTTATCTGGTACATCTTCTTATCATCCAAATTCTACAGGCGGTAAACTTCTCTCTGACTAAAGTGCAGTGGGAAGTTCCCTATGCACTCTTCGTGTGGGCTTTATCCGCCGTGATTGTGTGGATGCTGCGGCTCATTCCTCAGGTACGCCGCTGGATTCTGCCCTAATAAGTTTTACTCCGAGAAATCGTCTGAGGGGTTTACCCACAGTATATTGACGCAACGCTGCGAAATTTGTGGAAGCGTAAACTCGCTCTCAATATATAAGTGAGCTCACCGAGAAAGATTGTTAAATTTCTACCGTTAAATAACATCATTTAAAGCACACTGTTCAGGTAGAATTTAGATAGTTTACGTCACTCACTGATGATCACGGTAGATCGTCTAATAACTCAGGAGCAACCGCATGCTGCATAAAAACATACAGAGATACCCTACGCTTTATGAAGGGGTATTTGAGCGTGCCAATTCACTCAATTTTTTAAGACTTATTCTCGCTTCTTGCGTGATTTTCTCCCATACACCCTACCTTGTCATGGGCGCCAAAGTAGACGAGCATCCTCTTGTGCATAACTTTTATGTATTTGGTGACTATGCGGTTAATGCATTTTTCTGTATTTCAGGTTTTCTAATTGCGCATAGCGCCTACCGTAGCGGGGCAGGTTCTTATCTTGTTAAACGTGTGCTCCGTATTTTTCCCGGTTATTGGGTTTCTATTCTTTTTGTGGTTGCTCTTGGCGGCCCGATCTCGGTCATAACGGGGCACACCGCAACGGGGTGGGACTGGGCAGATGCTCTTCACTACATTCGCAGCAATTACGATCTGATGGCGCTTCAATATCCGCTCTTTGGCGGGCCCATTGACGTTCCCCTGGAATTTCCTTCATGGAATGGGTCTGTCTGGAGCCTAGAATATGAATTCTTCTGCTATCTCCTATTACTTCCGCTCTTTTACCTGCCCTTGATTCGCAAGAATCTGAAAATCTTTATTCCGCTGGCATACCTCATAAGCCTGAGCTACTACCTGTGTAACCAATATCTGGGGTACGACTTTATGAGCCAAGCCTTCGGGCTTCACCCGCGCGACCTCAACGCTTCGGCACGTATGTACCCGCTCTTCTTCGCGGGCTCCCTACTTTACCTGCTGAGCCGCAAAATCAGGGTTTATCCGGTGCTGTCGGCGCTGTGCGTTGCAGCCGGAGTGTACATCACCTGGCTGGTACCGCATGCGAATGTTTTGCAGTGGACCCAGCTTATTCTCGCCTACGGAATCATTGGTTTAGATGCTCCATCAACATTTCATGGGCGCGCACCAATGACATTTCCTACGGCGTATATGTGTATGCGTGGCCAGTACAGCAAATCCTTGTGATGCTCGGGTCGGTATCTCTGGGCTTAGCGGCCAATATTTTCTTGGATCTGATACTCACCTTTGGCGTTGCTTGGCTTTCCTGGATGTTTATCGAAAAACCCGCAATGAACCTGGCACGGCATCCCATTGTGACGGGCAGCAAACGCAGGGAATCATCCCCACCACCCACGCACAGTACATCAGATACGCCCGCATCACAGGCGGATGAGCCCGCAGCGGCTCAGATACCGCGTCCTCTGGGGCATCCCATACAGTTCTCATAAAGCGTCAAGGGGCGGCTTATCGTAGCCGCCCCTTTTCTATACGTATTAGTGGGTTTCACCTCGTGAGGTATTCTCAACCAGCATTTCTCGTAAAGCCTCGCCCTCGCTGAGCGCCTGCGCGGAACGGGCGTGAATCCTCATCGCCGCCAGATGCACCACGAACCCGCAGATAGGGCCCGCATAGAGCGCAACTAGGGCTCGCCCCACCACCGGAAGAGGAGTTAAAAACGCTACCGCGATAACTACCACAGCGGCGGTTGCCCACCCCGTTACATACGCACGATGGCGCCCAATTGCCAACACCATATTCCCCGACAGGGAAATTAACGCCAGCACGGCGGAGGCAAAAACCAATACCGCCATGACTGTACCGGTGATAACTTCGGCATAAGCATCATTCTGATTAGCTTCCGGCGGGTAAATCAGCCTAAAAAGCATAGGAGCTACCAGGTATGCGGCACCGGCACCGAACGCCCCAAGCCCCAGCACCGCCACAGCAGGCTTTAGAAAAGCCGCCAGCGGGCGATGCTGCTGCTTCAAGAACGCCGAAACAGCCACCCCCTGAAAGGCCTGCAAGGGAATCATAATCGGCGAGCGCGTAATAGAAATCGCCAAAAAGAGCGCACCCATAACGAGTTTGGTGTGTTCACTCTGGTTCGGCTCGCTGCCGTCCAAAATATTGGGAAAGCCCATCATAATCACAGCAGCGGATGCCGAGGACAGGAACGACCAGATCAGGTTCATGCTGAGCTGTTTGACCTCAATATCGGCGCGTGCCGCCCAGGCTTTGCGCCCGCCGGGAAGAAAGAGGGCAAGAAGTATCCACAACGCCATAGGGGTTACGGTGGCGACTTCCAGACCCGTGAGCGTGGGAACCGCGAATGCTGCGGCGATCATCAGCACGAGACGACCCGCCGATTCTAGGGCGCCGATCCCGGCGAAGAGATACCAGCTGTCGCGCCCAGCACTGGCACCGCTCATGGTTGCCTGCAATGCGTAAAAGGCTACACCTGCGGCAATAGATCCTACCGCCCACGGGGTATTTGTAGGAATTTGATCATGCGCCCACAGCGGGGAGGTGAGCACCACGAGAAGCCCCGCTAACAGACCGAAAGCACCAGCAACATATACCACGCGCACCCGGTATACGCCGTCACGCCGTGCTGCGCCAACCGCGCGGGTTACTTCCGGCTGAATGCCCGTAATAATACCGGTTACCGCGAAGAGCGCGCCCCAGAACAGCAGAAACTCTTTCATCTGGATACCGCCGAGCGCATGATTGGCGATAACGGTAGTGCCTAAAGTCGCCAGCGCCGTCAGCACCGAGGACGCTAAAAGCGCCATCGATTGATACCGGCTGATAGTCCCGCCGGCTGTGCCCTGCTGATCCGTATTCTCGGGGGTTATGTTCTCTGGGGCGGGGTCATCCTGGGGTGTGTTCTTCGCGCCAGCCATTGGACCTTACTTCACCACATGAACGGCAAGGTTCTTCACACCCTGCCATTTCTTCGCCAGAGCCGCCTTCGGAAGCAGCGTCAGCGCGTGAGCACGGGATGAAAAGCGGATGCGCGCCACCCGCGCCGCCTTCTTCCACCCGAGCTCGTCCATCTCGGCGGCCATCGTCTTGTAGTAGCCGCGTTCCTCTTCAAAGCGGGTACCCTCCAAGGCGCGCCATGACGAGTCGGAACCACCGTGACGCCTGTACATGAAGGCTACCTGCGGATCGTAGTAGAGGGCGCCGCCGCGCATCGTAATATCGAGGATAAGCGCCATGTCTTGGATAACGTTAAGGCCTTCACGGAATCCGGTATCTACAATAGCCTCAGCACGCCAACCGAGCGAGGGGAAATAGAACCAGGCGCCGCGAAGCAGAGAAACCGCGAGCTCTTCACCTTGAAGGACAGCCTCTGCCGCAGGACGGTAGTGTTCTTTCGTGCGCTCCACAAGGGTATTAGACAGCGCATTATTCTCGTCAATAACCACCACACCGGGCTGGAAAATACTGGCTTCTGGGTGGGCGGCGGCAGAGTCTACCAACCACTGCACATAGTTGGGGAGCATCACATCATCCGCGCCCATAACGGTTACGAGGTCGTTCTCTACGAAGGTCAGACACTTACGGTAGTTGGCGTTTGCGCCCAGGTTCGTTTCGTTGCGCATATAGTGATGCGCTCATCGTTCAGCGAGGCAAACCAGCCGGGAATAGACTCGTCCGGGTAGCCGTCATCCACTACAATCAGGCGCCAGTCGGGGTTGGTCTGCCGCACGATAGAGAGCACAGCCTGTTTCATCATTGAAACATCGCCGTAGTAGGGGAAGAGGATATCAACGGTCATCGTGTTCAGCTCCAGAGGTTGAGTCTTGGGGGTCTTGATCGGGATCTTGCGGGGTGCGATGCGCTGGCGCACCACCGGGCTGCTCGTGAAGCGCCCGCAAGATAGCCACTTCTTCGGCAAGGATGCGCGTCTTCTCCGAAAGCCTGGAGACCTCTAAGGTGAGGTGCAGGCATACGGACATCAACAGCACTATAGAGAGCAGGAAGAGCAGGTTAACCGGCAGCGTTAAACCCACAAATTCGGTAATACCGTCCAGCAGTCCGGGGAATATTCCCAGCACAATAATGGCGGCACCGACACCCAGCCACAGAGCCGCGTATTTTTCTTTCATCTTCAGGTTGCGCACCTGAATAATAACGAGCGTACAAATACACAGCGCAACGATAAGGAAGAATATACTAGCGCTCATGCTGATCCTTCCTATCAGTCTTTTTACGGTTCATCGAAATCCAGTAGGCAAAGAGTGAACGAACAAGATAAACCGCCGATTTCACCGGACCGGAGGAAGGTGTTCCGCCTTGACGCTCGCGCATTCTCACGGGGGTCTGCTTCACACGCAGCCCCTGTCGAATAGCCATAGCGGTAACGTCGATGGTATCGCCTAAATACTCGGCGGGCAGGAATTTACAGTAGAACTTGATACCTCTGCGGTTGGCGATTTTGAAGCCGCTCGTCACATCGGTGAAAGGGGTTTTCGCGGCGCGGGTGAAAAGGTGTGAAAGCAGGCTCATCGCCCATTTTCGAGGGCCGGATACGTTGTATTCGCCCGAGCCCGCAAATCGGGAGCCAATAACAATATCGCAGTCCTGCGCGTGCGCAATCAAATCTGGAATGCACATAGGATCATGCTGACCGTCGGAATCCACCTGCATCGCATAATCGTAGTCGGCTCGGCGAGCATATTTATACCCGGTGCGCATTGCCGCCCCTACCCCCATGTTGTAGGGCAGATCGATCACAAAAGCACCGGCTCTGCGCGCGATTTCTGAAGTATGATCCGTGGAACCGTCGTTCACCACAACCAGATCTACCTCGGGAACCCTCTGTAAGAGCTCAGTGATGGTGTTACCAATAACCTCTTCCTCATTCCACGCAGGCATAATGACGAGTGTGCGCGGCATCGGCTGCGAACTCTCTGAACTCATGCGTAGGGGATTCCTCTCGGTGATACTGGAATACACGTGTTATGACTGTACTCAGTCTATCAGTCAAAGGCAGAGAGCATTGAAACACCCGTGACAGCCGCCGCTGCCACCGTGTATATATACTCCACCGAGCTCAACAGGGAATACCGCTCATTACTGAGGGGTGCCACAAGCCGTAATGCGGTAAAGAGTTGCCTCGCCCTTGGAGTACACAGGCTCCGCAACACCTTTCTGCTGCAGATTTTCCAGACCGGGGTACTGGGAATGGTGGTCTCCACGAATCTCTTCGTTAATCTCCCGTCCCTTAAAGTCCAGGTAGTAGTATGCCTTTGAATTTTGCACCGCAGAGCATACGGCGGGGTTATCGGCGGCCTCATTGAGGTGCTGATAGATCTCACGGGCATCGGAGTAGCCGTGTACAGAGGATGCGCAGCCGTCACCTTATATCCGGTGAGCGCATACGTCACTGCGCTGCCGGTCCAGGGCTGCACAATTACGGTTTCTCCAGTTGGCACGTAATCATGCAGATGCTCAATCACGTCACGTTCATCAGTCGAGAGGAGCAAGGCGTCTGACTTGGGAAGATACCGTTCCTGGGTCCCCTTAATATAACCCTGGATATTAGGATCTGTCTGCAGGTTGATACCCAGCGGAATCAAGAGAATAACTGCCAGCGCCAAGGATATAATTCCGCCGTGTTCTTTAAGTGGTGCGATGCGCTCGCCCAGAACCGCAATCACCGCTTTAAGCCACTGATACGCGGCGTGCACGCCAACAACGGCCATCGGAGCCGCCAGAATTGGCACATTCGCGGCCAGGCGGAACGGATCGTGGTACCACACGCCCAAAACCCAGTCGCGCCCGTCGTCCCAGACCATCCACCGGGCGGCAACATAGAAGTACATCACATACACCCAGCTGAGCAGCAGCCAAACACCGATGCTTCGGGTACGCAGCAGATAGTACGCGCCCATCAAAGCAAGCACGGAAACGGTCCAGAGCAAACCATTACTCATTTGACCGTTCAGAAGAGCTTCACCCACGGCCGTGCTGTCCCATTGTGTGGGTTCCCAGCCGCCCGCCTCGCGAGGCGGACGAACGATACCCCACAGGATATTTAGGGTAATCGGGTATATCGCCAAGAGAACTAACTGTATAACGCAGACAAGCGGTTTGAGTTCGCCGCGCCACGCCGCACGAATCTGAAGCACCGCACGCACCAAAATAATAGGCAGAGCGAGCGCGAGCATGGTCATCAAGACGTTAGGATGCGCCAATGCGAGCCCTAGCGCCATGAAAAAGCCCATGTACAGCGCTGGAACCGTCTCGATGCGGCGCACCTGTACCGTGCGCAGAAGCTGGGCGAACAGCCCCAGCACGGTGGGAAGAAGCGCAAGACCCAGGCTATTGGGGTAGAGCACACCGAAGTTGATGAGCAGCATGGGGAACGCCGTAAACGATGCCGAAACAACGCCCACGCTGAGCAGGGCCGGAATGCTGGCGCGCATCGTGGAACGCACCAAATACATGACCGACAGCGGCCAGATTACCGCCCCCACCAACACGCTCATAAGGTTTGCGGTAGCGGGTACGCTTATGCCCGTTACCTGGTAAATAACCGTGGCAATACCGTGCCAAACGGCGGGATAGAAAGTTGGTGCTTCCCCGCCCGAGGTCATATTTGCGATGGTCAGCGAGGAAGCATCGCCCGTATCTGCCATATAGCGAATGGCGTTGAGGTGAAAGTTTACGTCATAGGTTTGCGAAATGTATTCGGGGCGTCCGATAGCGCGGGCAATGCTGATGTACAGCAAGATAAAGCCGACGAGAACGCTAAGCCCCGCCGCAAGAGTCTGCGGGGTAAACCAGCCAGAACGCACAATTGCGGTGTTTTCCTGCTGATCGCGCCGTTTCTGTGGGGCGGGAAAATCCAGCCAGCCTCGACTGCCAAGCAGACGACAGATCAAATACCCCAGACCGGCGAGAATAACCGCGAAAGCGAGCGGAATCAGGAATGAAAAACGCACTCCCACTTTGGAGGCAAAAATCGCGCTCACCCCAAATATACCCACGGAAATAGGGGCGGCAAGACCTAATGCTTCCACGCCGCGCTGCCGCATAGCCAAAGCAACGATAAGACCCGGAATAAGGATTATCAGAGCACCCACTATCAACGGGATAGTGAGCGAAGCCCAGGTCGTTTCCATGCGGTTATCTCCTTGTGACTATGTTTTGCCGTGGCGGGCTCAAGTGTGCCGTATGCTGCTTGTGCTTGTGTACGTTTTATATGTGTTGCGATGTAAACCTTTAGTTTCCATAGTAGTGGCAATACGCCTGAGTACAATTTTTCACACCTTTTTGTGTATGTCTGTGTGGCGATTCATAGATTTCTGCGAGGTATCAGGGGCATACAATTCGCTGAGAGAGCCTTTCCGAATGTTTTGCGCGGTTATCCCCGGAACTCGATGGTCTTTGTGCGTTTCAAATACCGGAACCTGGTGCATCACAAATTCCGGGGCAGGTTTGCTTTCGGTCATGGAGCCTTCCACCTGTTGTACTGTGGACGCATTCGACACAGAAACCTGCCAAAATCCCAGGTTTTATTACGTAATGTTGCTTGGTGCCCGTCATAAAAGCCCTGTCAGAGAAATATTGAGCAATAAACGTGTGCTGGGGGCGGCGGCGTTTACTCTAAAGATAGTTTGCCCCACATTCACTGGCGATGCAGTATGAGAAAGGTCTTAACTATGGCTGAGCTTCTAGAATCAGAAACATCAGAGCTTTTTAAGCAAGCATTCGGGCATCATCCTGCCGGAGTTGCCGTTATTACCGCCACCGATGATGCTGGCGAGCCCGCGGGTTTTACCGCATCCTCACTCACCTCGGTCGCTGCTGAACCCGCGATTGTAGCGTTCTCTCTCAAGGCAGACAGCGGATCTGCCGGTAAGATCGCGGCCGCTCCCTCATTCCTCATCCATATGCTCGACGCCGAGAATGTGCAGCTCGCCAAGAATTTTGCCACCCACGGCTACCCCCGTTTTGCGGATAAGTCTTCATGGGAGTTCCTCTCCAGCGGCGAGCCGCTCGTGCACGGGGTGCGGCGCGTGCTGCGTGCCACCCCGCTCAGCCGTGTGGAGGCTGGCCCCGCTCTCGTATTCACCGCCAGGGTTGAGGAGTTTATTCGTCACGATTTGGGCGGCACTCCCCTGGTTTATCATTCGCGTTCTTTCCACGCGCTCGGCAAGCATTCCAACGTAGACTACGCCATCTAGCCCGCCGCCGACCGCATCATATGGCTGCATTAAGGCTTTTGGGAGTGAATCAAAGCGCTAGAAAACCCGCTTTAATTCACTCCCAAGAGCCTTTTTACTATGTATGAAAGCCAATTCACAGGTCCATAGAGGCGGCAGACGCGCTAAGGTATTAAGAGAACGTAAGCCACATAACCCCACACAGAGCCACAGCATCGAAGGAGAATCCGTGAGCACCGAGGACCCCGCCCAGAGCGCAGCGCACGCCGGCGGCACAGCATCCGACATCCCTATAGAGCCTCAGTCCTTGGAGTGGATGCGCCGCTTAGTTGCCATTCCCAGCATCTCGGGCACCTCAAATCTGGGCGTTATCGAGCTTATCGAGGCGGAATTCGCGCGCTACGGGTACACCGGTCAGCGCACCTATAACGCCGATCAGACCCGCGCGAACCTGTGGGTTACCGTGCCCGCAGCTGATGGCTCAACCGAGGGCGGCATCGTGATTTCCGGCCACACCGATGTGGTTCCGGTCGAAGGGCAAACTTGGGATTCCGATCCGTTCACGCTGCGGGTTGAGGGTTCGCGCGCCTACGGGCGTGGCGTATGCGATATGAAAGGCTTCCTGGGTGTGGCACTGTGGCTTTTGCCGCAGGTCGCGCGGGCGCAGCTGAGGGTTCCGCTGCATTTCGCGTTCTCCTACGACGAGGAAATCGGGTGCGTGGGTGCCCCCACCATGCTTAAAGATGTTGTGAACCGCAATATCAGACCTCAGTTCGCGATCGTGGGTGAGCCGTCGAGTATGCGCGTGATTTCTGCGCATAAGGGGGCGCATCGTGGTCGCGTGGAGATCACCGGCACGGCGAAGCACGCATCATTGGCGCCGCACGGCGTGAGCGCGGTCAATGCCGCTGGCGAGTTCATTACTTTCTTCTCTCGTCTTGCCGACACGTGGCAGTCTGAGGGGCCTTTTGACGATGCATTCATGGTTCCCTATGCGACCGGCGGTGTGAATTTTGTGCGCGGCGGGCTGCAATACAATATTGTGGCCGAATACGCCGAGCTTGAGTACGATCTGCGCACGCTCCCCTCAATGACCACCGAGTCTGTGGTGGAGTTGATTGAGGATGAGCTTTTCGACAAGATCCTGCCGAATCTGAAGGCGCGCGCTCAGAAGGCGGAGGAGCTTTCCGGTGCGCATTCGGGGGTTTTGCAGGAGCGTGTTCAGATCAAACATGAGCTTCTTGCCGCCGTGCCCGGTCTGGGAACGGCAGACGACGCCCCCATCATAGCCCTCATGAACGAGCTTTTGGGCACGAACGAGGCGCCCGAAAAGGTCACCTACGGTACAGAGGCGGGGCAGTTCCAGCGCGCGGGTATTGAGAGCGTGGTATGCGGCCCCGGCGATATCGCCCAAGCGCACTCCGCCAATGAATGGATTGAGCTGGAACAGGTTCGCGAATGCGAGCGCTTCTTTGAGGCAATTCTGAGGTGGGCCTCGCAGTAGGTCCTCCCCCGCTTTTCTATGCGGCGAGTTATTGTGCATGCGGCGACTTAATAACCCGCGAAATGCACAATAACTCACCGAATAGAAAGTCTGCGTGAGGCACACTCACCTGGGACATTTTCATAAAACGATTGTTATAATTCATGTTATGAAAACGTCTGCACCCACATTGCTGCCCCTGCTGCGCAGCAACCTGCAAGGTGAGGTGACTGCGCTTCTTTTTCTGCATCCCGAACGGCAGTACACGGTTTCCGAAATTGCGGCTCTTACGAATGCATCGCAGGCTACCGTCTCGCGGGAACTGAGCCGACTTGAGGACGCGGGGCTATTAGAGTCTCGCCAGGTTGGCAAGAGTCGCCTCGTCAATGCGCTTGTGCATACCCCAGTTGGGCAAGCGTTGCAGCAGCTTATGTATGTTACCTACGGTCCCGTCCCGGCGCTTCGTGAGGCTTTAGCACAGGTTCCGCGTCTTGAAGCTGCGGCAATTTACGGTTCATGGGCCAAGCGCCGCAGTGGAGAGCCCGGGCAAGTTCCCCATGACCTTGATGTGCTCGCTATCGGCACTCCATCACGGCACGCTCTTTACGAGGCTATTGATGATGTTGAGCAGCGTCTCGGTCTAGAAATCAACGTCAAAAAACTCTCTCGTGAAGGCTGGAATTCGGATGATCCTTTCGTAAAAACCGTGCGTTCGCGCCCCATAACCCCGATTTTTGGCGATTTAGGAGATAACGATGCCTGAAAGTCCGAAACCGGCTAAGCCTATGAAAAACTCGTGGACAACTGGGCGCGAGAAAGTTACTGAGCTTCTGGGCAGAGGAGAGCTAGAGCATGTTGAGGTAAACCCCGAACACGCCAAAGCTTTGATAAACCGTGCAGATAAACACCTTGCGACGGCACACATACTCGTTGAGACTGATCCGGAAGGCGCATACACCCTGCTCTATGATGCATCCCGATTGGCTTTGACCGCAGCGCTTGCAGTGCAGGGGTTACGCCCTACAACTCGTGGAGGACATGTGGTCGTAGGAGACGCATTGCGTGCCCAGCGCGGTCCGCACGATATGGTGAGCAAAATTTTTTCCCGCCTGCGCCGCACTCGGCATGAAGTCGAATACCCAGATGTAGATTATGAACCCGTATCTTCGGATGAGGCCGAAGAAGCTCTGGAAGATGCGCGGTATATTGTGACTCAGATGAAGAAGTTTATTCCGCAGCTGGGTGCTTTTGTAGGGTAGAGCTTCTATTGGATTAAGCCCGACCCAGATATAGACGAGGAATTATGTATCCGGCGAGTTATTGTGCATTTCGCGGGTTATTAAAAGTCGCGAAATGCACAATAGCTCGCCGGATAGCTTTAAAGTCTCAGGGTTACCGCCAGTAGTTGTTGGCCGCTGCGATGGTCTGGAACTCGATGGCTACCACCTGCGCCGCAGCTGTCAGCGAGTCCGGGTCTACCGCGTATTCCGGGCGCCCCGCTTTGAGAGCATCCGGGTTAGGTTGAATCTGGTGGATGGTGTGCCGTGCGATGAGCATCGCCAACTGCCGTCCTTCTTCGGGGGTTTCGGTGATGAGAGTACCGCCGGGAATGCCCTGTAGTTCTTCTGCCGGAAGTCGCTGACTCATGGTAAATACTCCAATCTGCATATACTCCTTCAACGCCACCGTAATGAACTGCCCCGGGCGCCCTCAAGCAAGTTTCCCCTGATGCCCAGGTTAAGCCACCCCTTATAGCCAGCACCGCATCGGCAAGCAAAAACCGCATCAACATCCGAGTCGCTTAAACACGCGTGATTCGCCTCCAAACCCTAGACTGTCACACGTGATGTACGCCCCACTTTTCCACATAAACCCACGAATACCGCTTATGTCTTTGGGTTACTTTATCCCAAGTATTGCTATTTCGAGCTTCATCACGTCTTATAGAAACACATATAAAACCAAATATTCCAACATAAACACAAGCGGAGGGTTCCGTGCACACCATCAGCCCCTACCTCGCCGAATTCCTAGGTACACTCATCATGTGCACTATCGGATGCGGCGCCATCGCCACCGTCGAGCTGCGACGCTCCAAAGGGCACGGCGACAACTTCTTCACTATCGCCTTCGGCTGGGGTTTTGCCGTAGCCTTCGGTGTCTACGCCTCACACCCGTATTCCGGCGGGCATCTGAACCCCGCAGTCTCGGTAGGGTTGGCGGCTTTTGGCGAATTTGATTGGGCTAAGGTTCCCGGGTATGTGATCGCCCAGCTTCTTGGAGCCATGGCAGGCGCAGGGCTGGTGTACCTGAACTACCTGCCGCATTGGAAGGCCACCGCCGATCAGAAAATTAAGCTCGGCGTGTTCTCCACAGTTCCCGCCATTCACAACTACTTTCACGAACGCGCTCTCTGAAATTATTGGCACGTTCATGCTCGTCTTCTCGGCGCTGTACACCGGCGTGAATTTCAAGCCCACGATTACCACCAGCGGCGTGGAACTCTCCCTGAACCTCAACGATGTGCTCAAACCCCTCGCCTTCGGCTTCATGGTGGCGGTGCTCGTGGTCGGGCTAGGCGGGCAGACCGGTTACGCCCTAAACCCAGCGCGCGATCTGGGGCCGCGCATTATGCACGCTCTGCTGCCCATTCACAATAAAGGAACCTCACGCTGGTTCTATTCGTGGGTTCCCGTCTTCGCCCCGCTTGTGGGCGGTTTTATGGGAGGAGCGTTCTTCAAACTCTATTACGAGAAGTGAGTTCACTCTCTGGGTTGTCATCTCGTCGGCATGCGCCATCGCGCTTTTAGGGTTCGCGTATTGGGCAAATAGCCACCTGTACCGCGCACCCAGCGCCGAGGTGATTCCACAAGGCGAAGATACCCAGGCGACTGCTGCGAGGGCTGCGGCAACCTACACCGCGACCGGTTCCATCCCGATTATCGAGAAGCGAACCTATCAGCAGTAGGCTCAGACTAAGTTCGGGAGCGAAAAGTTGCAGCGGGAACGTGTCCTTCTGACTCGTTACCTCGTCAGCTTCGGAACGTTATTAGGTGCCTCGCACGCTCGGAATAACGTCCCTCAGCGACTGCAACTTTTCACTCCCAGATTCTCGATGTACCCTTACCCGATATGATCCGGCAGGTGGCGGTAGCGCATCCGACGGCGGATCCGACGCCACACAAGCACAAGGAGCGCACCGATCAGGGCGCCGACGGTGTTGTTGATAATATCGTCCACGTCGAAAGTGCGGTATGCGCAGGGCACCAGGCCCCAGTTGCCGCTCAGCTGGCTCAGTTCGATGAAGAGAGACAGCCCGAAACCCGCCAAGGCTGAGGCACGCAGACCCCAGCGCAGGCATCCGGCAGTAAACAGCCCTATAGGAATAAACAGGCCGATGTTAAAGAAGAGTTGGGCGAATGCCCGCGAGGTCGCGCCGCCGGTTCCCGGGGTTTGCAGCATCTGGAATGCTTGAATCCAGCTCCAGCCAGCATAGAGGCGTGGATAGTATAGCTCTGAGTGGCATTTTCCATCATCCACCCCGATGGGGGTGAGGGTCAGAACCAAAACCACCGCCAAGAATAGTGAAAATATGCCGGTGATGATATAGTGCCGGGCTGTCAGCGACGATCCCGCGCGGCGAGCGCGCGTTCTCATCAGAAGAAAACCGAGGGCAAAAAGAGCGAGGGTAGCGCAGATGATTTCAAGACTAACCGTCCCCATCTGCTCCGATAGTAGTTTCCTCATCCACATTCCTCGTCAATAATGTACAGCGTCATAGGCAAGCCGTGAGTGGTAAAAACTCGCCTATCACCAGTGTAAAGCTATTGGGGCAACATCAAAGAACCGGAGCTTCACACGCCGCCGAATGCGCCCCTCACCTGTGCTGCACCCCACACGGATGCGCTCTGCAGACCCTACCTAGCCGGGTTAGAAGAAAATGTCGATGGGGATGATGGGGGCTACATCATCTCCCCAGCAGCAGGACGAAGCAGAGCGTGCCCGCGAGCGCCGCGAGAACTGCCCCGATAACCTGCACGAGCCAGAGCATCAGGAATTTGGCTCGTTTGCCTTCGCGGCGTGCCGTAAGCGCTTCGACCATAGCGGTGGAGAAGGTGGTGAACCCACCGAGCAGACCGGTGGTGATGGCGGTACACCAGAAAATGACGGATCCGGAGGCGCCGTAGTGAATATCGAGCGCATTCGGGTTAGCGACCGGCATAATCAGCAGCCCGTAGAGGAATGACCCCACCAGGTTAATCACGAATACGGGGCTGATAATAGAGCGCTCGGTGCGCAGCCGGGGCGACATTTTGACGTCGAGAAAATACCGGGTCATTGCCCCTAAACCGCCGAGCAGAAAGACCGTTAGTGAGAACATGATGAGTCCTCTTGAGCACTGGCACGGCGGGCCTCACAGCGGGCGGCGATTTTTCCGCCCGTAAAAAGACCTGATGCTGCGGCCGCTAGACCGCCGATAAAGAGCACGGCAAGGCTGAGCAGAACGTACCACCCGTGCACCGTGTAATGAATGAATACCGCCTGCGCTGTCACCGCCGCGATGGACGAGTAGGTGGTGTACCCGCCCATCATTCCGGCGCCGAACAGGAAGCGGAACGGGCGTACAGCATCCTCGCCGTGCATGCGGGTGCGCGATGCCCACAGCGCGGTCAGAAGCCCCAGGGTGAAGGATCCGATCAGGTTCGCAGCAAGCACGCCACCGGGTGTGTGGATGCGGCAGAAGGCGCCTATGCCTCCTCCTAAGAAAACCAGCAGCGGCGCGGGTATGCGGTTCAAGTATGCGGCGAGCGTTCGTCTTTCTGCCATCGTACGGTGCGCCCCTTCGATGCGCTCGGGGTGAGAACTCGTGTTCTCGCGGCGATCCCCTACTTTCACCTTAGACCACGGAGGTACCAAGACGTTAATAAGCGTGTTTTGTGTAGCCTGCCGCTCATAACCTAAAAGGCGCGAGCAGGTCTTTTTTTGCTCCGACAAGGTAGGATTTTCCTACCTGCTCGGCACAATACGACCTGCTCGCGCGGTATGCGGTATTAGCGGTTATTCAGTTTTCTTCTTCGCCCAGGGAATCTCGACCTCGGCTACTTTTTTCGCCGCGGACTCCTGTGCTGCTTCAGATTCCTGTGCTTCGGTTTCTTTCTCCTCAGAATCGTCGGATGCTTCAGATTCGCTAGACCCTTCATCACCATCGTCGGATTTATCCGAGTCTTTGTGGTCCAGCTCTTCCAGAAGGGTCGCGCCTTCCACGTCCATATTCGGAACGAGCTTATCGAGCCACTTCGGCATCCACCATGCTTTATCGCCCAGCAGGGTCAAAACCGCGGGGGTGATAGTCATGCGAACCACGAAAGCATCAACCAGCACGCCGAAGGCCAGGCCGAAGCCGATGGGGCGAATCATTGCGGATTCGGCGAAGATGAACCCGCCGAACACCGAGATCATGATAATCATCGCGGCAACCACCACACGCACCGCATGGTTGTACCCGGCGACGACGGCGGTTTTCGCATCCTTACCGTGCACATATGCCTCACGCATGCCAGAGACCAGGAACACCTGATAGTCCATCGCCAGGCCGAAGAGGATACCAATCATCAGGGTCGGCAGGAACGCCAGGATGGGGCCGGGATCGTGCACCCCGAAGAGGGACCCCATGAAGCCCATCTGGTAAACCGCAACCACGGCACCGAAGCTTGCCAGAATCGAGAAGAGGAACCCGATCGAAGCAACCAGCGGCACCAGAATTGAACGGAACACCAGAATCAGCACGATAAATGACAGACCCATGACGACTGCCAAATACAGCGGCAGTTTCTGCGCCAATGTATTGGAGACGTCGATGTTGCCGCCGGTCAGACCGGTCACACCCAGGCGCACATCGGTACCCTGCACGTTAACATCAACCTGCCGCAGCTTCTCAACCAGGTTCACGGTTTCAACCGAGCTAGGCCCATGTTTGGGGATCACCTGGAAAATCTGCAGGGTGTGATCATCAGTTTGTCCGATGGGAACTACGGTTTTTACGTTGTCGGGGTCTTTCGCCTCAACCGCATGGGCGATATCGAGCTGTGCCTGCTCGGCCTGCGCATCGCTCATGCCTGCAGGGGTGTGTGCCACTGCAACCACAGGACCGCTCATGCCTTCACCAAACTTGTCTTTAACAATCTGGTAGGCCTGGTACTCGGTGCTTTCCACCTGCGAGCTTTCTGCCGAGGGAAGACCCATGCGCATCTGACCCATGGGAATAGCGATAGCACCCAGTGCCGCCACACAGAGCAGAATGGTAACCACAGGTTTAGCGAGCACGATGCGCAGCCAACCGTGCGGGGTAGCCTCACGTTTCCTGCTCGGCGTGATGCGCGGCGATCTTCTCGGGAGTATCGATAGATGCCCACGTTTTCTTCGACATGACCCTGCGGCCGATCAGCGAGAGCATAGCGGGGGTCAGAGTTACCGAAATCAACACGGCCACGAAGACGCACAGTGCCGCCGCATCGCCCATGTATCCCAGGAAGGGAATACCTGTCACGTTCAGGGCAAGCAGGGCGATAATCACGGTTGTTCCGGCGAAGAGAACCGCGTTCCCACTGGTGCCGTTAGCGACCGCGATAGATTTCCGCAGCGACATACCGTCCATCAGGTTAGACCGGTGCCTGTTGAGAATGAACAGTGAATAGTCGATGCCCACCGCAAGACCAAGCATCATGCCCAGCATATAGGTGGTTGAGCTCATATCGACGAGGGATGAGAACGACAGGGTTCCCAGAATACCTATCGCCACGCCCACAAGCGCCATGATGATAGGCAGCCCGGCGGCAATAAGAGTGCCGAGCATAACGATAAGCGTAATGAGTGCCACCACAATACCGATAACCTCACCAATACCCATACCCACATTGGGAGATTCGGCGATATTCTGGTCAAAATAGACCTTCAAACCCTTCAGATCGGCACTCTTGAAGTGTTCCATGAGCTTTTCTTTATCAGCCTGAGGGGTTTCTGCACTCTTTGTCTTGAAGAAAACCCCGGCGATTGCGGTCGAGTTATCTTCAGAGACCGTTCGGTAGTCGCTTGTCAGCTCCAAAAGCGCAGATTTGCGGGCGTATTCCGACTGCTGTTCGGGGAGTTTTTTCTCAGCGTCGGCAAGTTCAGCAGACTTAGCGTCATATTCTTTCTGAGACTCTTCCAGTTTGGCGCGTTGCCCGTCCAACTGCCCCTGTTGGGAGCCGAGCTGTTCGCGCATAGACTCTAGAGCGCCGGCCGCTTTGGCTTGTTCGCGGGCTTCATCGAGTTGTTTTTGTGCAGCATCCAGCTGCTCTTTACCGTCTTTAAGCTGTTTACCGGCTTCTTCGAGCTGTTTCTTGCCGTCCTCAATGCGCTGCGGTGCGGCGTCGAGCTGAGGTTTGCTCTCGTCAAGCTGTTTTTTACCGTCGGCTATCTGCTGTTCGGTGGCGAAGGGATCACTGACGGCGTCAACAGCCGAGTTCTCATCCTTGAGGCTGTTCAGCGTGGTTATGAAGGCCTGTTTCTGTTCCTCGGTGATTGCGGATCCGTTATCTGTCTTTACAACAATTTGTCCATTGCCACGGTTAGCATCAGGGAATCGCTGAGCAAGCTCGTCGCTAAGACGCTGGGTTTCGGTTCCGGGCATCGTGAAGGTGGTCTTTAGCTGCCCATGGAATGCGCTATAGCTACCGGCAACACCGGCAATAACAAGCACCCAGATAGCAATAACCGCCCACGCCCTGCGTGCGGCAAAGCTACCTATGGAATATAGCCACTTAGCCACTATGGTTCTCCTCAAATGTCTCTGTATCGGTTGAGTATGGTGCGCGTATTTACTGCGCCTATGTGTATTTGCCGTCGATTAGCTCTTCGACATAGTCAAGGCAGTGTTCTATGTTTTCCCGCATTTTTTCGGCATTTTCGGGCGGCTGCGGGTTGCCTTCGGCGTCGTAGAAGGAGGCCGCGATTCCCTCGCAGATGGCGGAAGCAATGAGGTTCCCGAAGATTGCGATGCGCATCCGCGGTATGTCCTGCCGCTCCTGCCACAGCTTGTCAATGACCATCTCAATGGAGTTCAAATAGGAGGTTGAGCTGTACTCATTGAACTTATTATCGAGAGAGTAGTCGTGAAGGGCGAACAGCAGCCGAGCGTGGGGTTCTACGTGCTCGGCAAGGCGTTCGGTGGTGAATGCTGCACGCACACCGTTGAGCATGTCCCTCTCGGGATGCGCTCCTCTGGGGATGCAGAAGTCGGGGATGACTTCAAAAATACGGCGCAGGTAATCGTTCAGGCGTTCAACGACGGCGGCTTCAACCGAGGAAAAATGGTTGAAGATGGTACGCCTGGATACACCGGATTCTTTGGCGAGCGCATCCGCCGTGAGCGCCTTAAGACCGCCTGCGAGCACGAGTTTTTCTGCCGCATCCATAATGGCGATGCGGTTCTCGGCTTTACGCGCGGAGCGTTTATCTACAATCTTTTGGGCAATACACACAGTTATTACACTAAGTGCAATATTGCACCAAGTGCAACTATTTTTTGTGTGAGCTCAACCATATTTCTGCACTCAGTGCATATTGTTTAAAAAATCTCTGCTCGCCAGAAATCCCCGAGCCAAGCGGTCTATGAGACCGAAACCCCCTGCCGCATAAGCGGAAGACGTACCGAAAATTCGGTTCGTCCGGGACGGCTTCGCACAGAAATCAGCCCACCGTGTGCCTGCACGATCGCCTGTACGATCGCCAGCCCGAGACCGGTCGTCCCGTCAGAACCCGAACGCGCCTTGTCTGCCCGCGTGAATCGGTCAAAAATTTTGGGCGCAAACTCTGGGTCAATTCCGGGGCCGTTATCCACAATGGTCATGAGCGCCTCACGCCGATCCGCAGATACCCGCAGCCCGGCAATAACGGTCGTACCCTCGTCCGTATGTTTACGCGCATTAGAGAGCAGATTCAAAATAACCTGCTGAATCTGCGAGCGGTCCGCGATCATCTCAACCGGTTCATCCGGCACATCCATGCGCCAGATATGGTCGCGCGCCGCCGCCTGCATATCCGAAACACTCTCGACAAGCAGCTCGGTTAGGTCGATGTTCTCAAACTTCGGTTCACGCCCTTCGTCCAGGCGCGCCAGCAACAGCAGATCTTCCACGAGACGCGACATCCGTTCGGTCTGCGAATCGATGCGTGCAAGCGAGGACTGACCACCGTCGGCGAGAGGTTCCGTCCACCGCAGCATATCGGAGTAGCCCTTAATGGCGGCCAGCGGTGTGCGCAGCTCGTGGGATGCATCCGCAATGAAGGCACGTATCTGCTTTTCGGTACGTTCACGCACGTCAAGAGCCGAACTCACGTTGTCAAGAAGCTGATTGAGCGCATACCCTACAGACCCCACTTCGGTGCGGGGATTCGCGTCTTTGGGGGTTACACGCACTTCGGGAGCAATAGTGTCAGATTCCAGGTTGAGGCGCGCCACCTCGGTCGCCACACCAGAGACACGCTCTAGGGGCTTCATCGTTCTGCGAATTACGAACGAACCCAAAAACCCGGTACCGATCATCACGGCAACCGATCCAATACCCATGGTGATAGAGAGCATGGTAAGGGTCTGATACATTGCCCCCAGCGGCACACCGGTGATAAGCGCATCCGAAGAAGGCCCCGGTGAAGAAACCTTCACCATGTATTTACCAACGTCAAGGTCCACTTCGGTAAGCTGGCTATCTTGATTTGCAGTGCCTCGAAGAGCATTCAGAGTCGCTCGGTCTTTGTCACTGAGCTCCTTGATGCTGCCGTCGGCACTCAAATACCCCGAAAATTTGTACTCGCCCTGTCGATTGACGCAAAGATTAATGGTTCCGGCACCCTGACCCGGCGTATAGAGAGGGTTTTTCGGATTAGATTTATCGAGGCATTCAAAACCGTGACCGCTGGGAGAATTATTGGGGTTGGCGGCGCGATTCGCAGTTTCTTTGAGGGTACTGCCAATTTGCGCCCGCAGAGAGTTCTGCAGTGTGGCATAGGTTGAAACACTGGTAATAAAACAGGCGATTCCTAGAGCCGAAACGAGAATAAGAATAAGCCGCCTGCGCAGATGCGGCATTGGGCGTATCGCGGTTTTATCCCGTTTTTTTCGACTACCCTGTGGGGGCTGTGTCTCGGGAACACTGGGAGCTTCCACAATGGTCACAGACTTCATCCCTTCCAGGATATATTACTAAATCGGAATATAAGAATATATACACCTTGACTAGGCGCTTTACACAATCAGGGGCTTAAACTGCCGGTCGAATTACATAGCCAGCACCGCGTACCGTATGGATCATAGGCTCACGACCCACATCAATTTTCTTCCGCAGATACGAAATATAAAGCTCCACAATATTCGCCTGACCACCAAAATCGTAATTCCAGACATTATCCAAAATCTGGCTTTTAGAGACCACGCGCTTCGCATTTTCCATCAGATACCGCAGTAGGTCGAATTGGGTTGCCGTAAGAGCGATAGGTTCACCACCACGGGTAACTTCACGGGTATCTTGGTTGAGTACCAAATCTCCCACAACGAGTTCGGCATCGTCAATAGCGGCAACACCCGAACGCTGCACCAGTCGGTGCAGGCGAATCATAACCTCTTCCATCGAAAACGGCTTGGTCACATAGTCATCGGCACCAGCGGCAAGCCCTTCGATGCGGTTATCCACCGAATCTTTCGCGGTCAAGAAGAGGCAAGGCACTTCGGGGTAAAACTTCCGGATGCGGTCCAACAGTTCCAGACCGTCGAAACCGGGCATCATAATATCAAGCACCAGCACATCGGGACGCCAATCGCGGGCAATAGCTAAGGCTGCGGGTCCATCACCAGCCGACTGCACCTCCCACCCGATCATCTTCAGGCCCATGCTGACGAGTTCTTTGAGCATCTCCTCATCATCGACCACTAGGGCACGAATGGGGCTGCCGTCCGGATGTTCAAGGGTCGGCAGGTTTTTAGCGATTTCGGTTGCTTTGCTGCTCATAGTGTTAAGGGTAGCGGTATTTAAACGCCTGTGTAGGTTTAGCGGCTACTTTTCGAGCAGAACATAAAATATACATGCCCCGTACACAGCCTGCACACAGTATTCCTAACCCGCCAGTACAAGGATGTCCACAAAAAGTGGGTGACGCGCATTAGTCCACGTCACCCACATTATGAGGAATTATTTAGAGGCGAATACCGCTTGGTACTACTGTACGAGGCTGAAGCGGCACGACACCGCCTCCGCCGGGAGAGCCATATCCGTTAACGCGGGATGGCGTGGCTGTTTGGGCATCCGAGAAGTCTTCATCCCGAATCTCTCCTCGATCAGTGATCTCGGTGAGTATTTCTTTATCCCGGTCTCCCACCCGTATCTCTTGGGGAAATATTTCAATCCATGAGCCGTTAGAGCAGGTCATAACTTTTACTTCCCGGTCTTTAATATACCGATAGGTGCCGTCCGCGTTAACGTATGTTTCCTGTCGGGTTCCATACCCATAATTAGCTTCGGTGATTTCCTGCCAGGAACCGTCAGCATGCAGTTCTGCGCTATGGCTCTTTGTTTTCATGGTCCAGGTTCCATCAGCTTTGACTTCCCCATGTTCATCGCCGCGCTTATCGTAGATCCATGACCCATCGGATTCGTTGATAGTGGTCCATTTCTTATCTTTGCTGTCCACAGATTCGGTGGATCTGGGGCGGGGCTTACCTGCTTTGTTATCGTCAGTCAGCGCTATCTCTTTTCTCGCTGATACCCTTTTTCTTGAGTTCTTCAAGGTCTGGGTTTTTACCGGATTCGTGGCTCGGGCAGGTGATTGGAAACTTAACGTCCCGCATAAAATCAAGGCCCCGCGCCTTTTCCGGGTGCTCCAAAAGTTCAGATACTTCAATCTGCTGCCCAGCAGACGATGCGTTCGAGCCGGAAGCTGATGCCGCAGCATGCGAGCCTTTGGGGCGAGGAATTATTGGATGAAGATGCGGTTCCTGATGAACACGCACCCAGGGCAAAAACCAGAGCAGTGCCCAAAGAAAATACAGAAAGTCTACGCATTAAAAGTCCTTATCGGTGACTATGAGGGAAGTTACAGGATCAAATATACCCTGTCTCAGATCTTCGCCACCGAAGACACGCTTCTGCCGGTCATAGGAACCAAACGTAGACACCCTTCTACGAACACTTTCTAGCGCTCATTATTTAACAGACTGCAAACCATTATTTAACTCAATACCCATTTTTACCCCTATATTCCAGGGATTCTTTGGAAGGGAATAGAATCATTATTTAACTCTCAGGCAAATATTATTTAACTCCGAGCCCTTGATGATGTGTGCAAAAGGGTGGCGCATCCAGCCATAAAATCTGGATGCACCACCCTCTACCTTCTTCACAAACGACTCCTGCTAAGACACAGCCTGCTGACCGGGCTGCAGAGGCTGACGCGGGGTCAGCGGAATGACCCCTCCCCCGCCGGGACCATCACCTCCACCAATCAGTAAATCTGGTTGAGGAGGAACGTAAATATACCGTTCTTTATCTACCGAAGATACCTCGCTCTTACGTGATGACGATTCCCGATATACTTTGCCGTCCGGGGTGCTGTATACAGTTTCATAGGCGTTTTGAGTACGCCAGGTGCCATCAGATTTTACTTCTTCTGTTCGGTCCTGGTCTTTTCTCTGCCAACTTCCATCAGGGTTTACGTGAATAATATCTTCCCCGGCGCTGCGTGTATTATTTTTGATTTCCCATGAGCCGTCAGCATACAACACAGTAGTTTTATCATAATTACCGGAGTTATCAGAATCTTTCTGCGTCCACGTGCCGTCTGCTGCAACATGTATTGTCGTGTCTCCATCGCGCGATTCCCAGCTCCACGAACCATCCGGATTGACCTTAGCCATACCGAAGAAGGGGTCTTTTTCTGAACGTGGTCGGGGCTTGCCCGCTTTATTCTCATCCGTCAGGAGTATGCCCTCAAGTTCGGCGGTAGCATGCTTATACTCATCGGTTCCAGGAACAGCCTCTTTAACAGGCATTCCCAAAGGCAGAGCCGTACGCGGTTTCAGGGGAATAACACCATTTTGAGGAATATATAACCCCATATCGTACATACTATTCATGTATTCCCTAGGAGTTGTAACCCCACTCTGCGCCCCACGTGTGATAGATTTTTCCTCCCCGGTTTCTGTATTCTTTTCCACGGCTGTACCGTCAGGGTTTCCCGTGATGACCTTATTATTCGAGTATCCGCTAGACTTCCACGTGCCATCGGCATGTGCCTCAACATTGTCTGGGGAAGACGAATCGCTCTTACGCTCGACACTCCACGTACCGTCAGCATTAACGCGAGTTTTTGTCTGTGAAGAAGAAACTTTTTCAACCCTCTCCCAAGATCCATCTGCGTTAATCGTCATTTCGTGATATATGTCAGACCCCGTTCCACGCTTCACATGGAATGTACCATCGACATTAACTACAACTGATAATTTATCCTGGCCGCTGCCTTCTTCAACAGTCCACGAACCGTCGTCCTTGAGTTTTACATTCTTTCCTAACGAGCTCTGAGACTTCTGTTCAGCGCGCGGGCGGGGTTTACCAGCCTTATTATCGTCAGTAAGCCCCACAATCTGTTTCTCATGACTCTGTTCTTCATTCTTCTGTTTCTCCTCTGCTGGGTTCGTCGTGGGGGAAGCGGAAGAAGACTCGGGTGGGGCAGAAGATGACGCAGAGGAAGATATAGAAGAGACAGGGGAAGATCCCTCAGATTTACCCGGGTTGGCTCGTTCCACAGTCATACAGGCGCTGAGCGCGAGCATGAGGGCGCATCCGGTGGAAAGAGGAACGACGATGCGGGTGAACTTAGTGTTTTTCATCGAAAATTTCCTTAAGACACGGCTTGCTGACCAGGTTGAAGAGGCTTACGCGGCTTCAGTGGAATAACGCCTCCGCCGCCGGGGCCGTCCTCTAAATAGGAGAGGCGCGGTTCATGGGGAACTTGAATATGGCTTACTTCATGTTCTCCCGAAGGGAGCTCGGTCTTCCGACCCGAACTCTCCCGAAAGACTTTACCGTCTGAGGTGCTGTACTTGGTGTCGTATTCAGTTTGGGTGCGCCACGTCCCGTCCGCTTTTCACCTCTACCGTTCGGAAGGAATCCTTTGAAGTCCAACTGCCGTCGGGGTTCACGTGAATAAAGTTTTCTCCATCGCCCATTTTCATTTTAGATTCCCAAGAACCATCCGCGAACAACTGCGAACTTCCTTCACGGCCAGTTTCTGCGGAGTCCTTCTGATCCCACGTACCGTCTTCAGAAACACGTATGGCTGAACCTTTACTCTGCCAAGTCCATGCCCCATTCGGGCTGACGATAGCATCATCATCGATTTTCCTCTCTGAACGTGGACGGGGCTTGCCCGCTTTGTTCTCATCTGTCAGGAGTATGCCCTCAAGTTCGGCGGTAGCATGCTTATATTCATCGGTTCCAGGAACAGCTTCTTTAACGGGTATTCCCAAGGGCAGAGACTTACGAGGCTTGAGCGGAATAACACCGTTTTCAGGGACGATCTTATCAAGGTTAGAGGTATCGGCGATCGAGCCTTCATCATGATCTTTCGGGGTCGTGACAATCTTCCACTCTAGCGGGGTAAGAGGTTTTTCCTCCCCCAACTTCGTGTTCTTTTTGATTGCCGTACCGTCGGGTTTTCCCGTTATAACCGCGTTCGCCCTTTCGGTAGATTCCCAGCTGCCGTCGGAACGCATCTCAACTTTTTCTGGGGAACCCTCACTCCCATATTTTTTCTCAATGGTCCACGTGCCGTCAGCATTAACGTGAGTTTTTTGTTCGCTGGAAGAACCTTTTTCGATTTTCTCCCAGGACCCATCGGCGTTGAGGGTAAATTCTTCCGTAGAATCTTCCGAATTTTTATTCTTCACCTGGAATGTGCCATCGGCGTTAACCGAAACCGATTCCGTGCGTCCATTATTGTCTTCTTCGACAGTCCATGAACCGTCATCCTTGAGCTTTACATTCTTCGTTGAATCCAAAGGCTTCTGATCAGAGCGCGGGCGCGATGTACCGGCCTTATTATCGTCAGTAAGCCCCACGATCTGTTTCTCATGCGACGTTGCAGAAGCTGAAGAGGATGCGCCGGAACCGCCATGAGTAGAATCTTCCGAACCGATTCCTTGTACAGAGGTCGAGCAAGCACTGAGTGCCAGCATGAGAACACATCCGGCAGATAGGGGACCAAATACGCGAGTGTGATTATCATTCTTCATCGGAAGTTTCCTTACGGCTATGTAGTCTATGCGGTGCTTTGATGCGGTGTTTAAAAATACCTTTAGTTTCAGTCTATGGTTCTTGGACAGACCCGATGCCGCTAACACCCCACGTTTTCTTCCAACACTCAGCGAATATAGAGTACGTTCCCATATTTCTTCCAGCAAAGCTCCAGATAGAAGGGCGTTTTAGACATAAAAAGGGTGGCGCATCCAGCCGTAAAATCTGGATGCGCCACCGTACTACCGAGAGAGGTTCGAGGTTACTGAGCCTTCTCCCCTGGTTTAAGCGGGGTACGCGGTTTGAGAGGAACAACGCTGTTGCCGCCTACGCCGCCTTCAGCATATGCAATCGGGTTTACAGGAACCGTCGAAGGGGTAAGCTCTTTTCCAACTTCACGCTTCTCTTGGCCTGGTTTCTCTTGGTAGACCTTGCCGTCGGCAGTTCCGTAGAGGGTAGAGTACGAATCTACACTGCGCCACGTTCCATCGGCCTTAACCTCCATGCCCTTAGCACCTTTAGTCAGATCCGTATCGCCGCTCTCGCGTACTCGAATCCAGCTGCCATCGGGGTTTACGTGAACTCGCTCGTTCCGTTGTGCGTCAAAACTTTCCCAGGTGCCGTCGGCATTTAGATTAGCTTTATCACCTTTATTATTAGTCCACTCCCAGGTGCCGTCAGCTTTGGTGGTCATGGTATAGCTCTCGCTCTTATACTCCCATGACCCGTCCTCATGCACTGTCGCTCCAGGGTAGGGGTCTCCATATGTCGAGGTCGGCCGCGGCTTACCGGCCTTATTATCATCGGTCAAAGCTTTTGAGGTAGCGCTCGAACTTGCCGAAGCTGAGGCGCTGGTGCTGCTGGAAGCTGAGGCGCTGGGCGATGCGGTTTCCGAAGCAGACGCGCTGGCACTCGACGAGCTGGCGGCGGAAGACGAAGGTGCCACACTGTTCACCGAGGAGGAGCAGGCGCTCAGGGCGAGCACCGCAATAAGAGCGGCGGAAAGCGGCATCGCTAGACGACGAGGGTTATACATAGAAGTCTCTTTCAACAGTGATTATTGCACGGTGTTTATAGCACCGACTTATTCATTCTATCGGCATCTCTCCATAAAATGCAGAATATATCCTTCATATTTTAGAAGGGCTGCATCGTATTTTATGTTTATTGAGGTAAAAGGCGGCAAGCCTAGAGCGCATCGATTCGCTTTCTCACGGTAAATAGCACGAGGGGGCTGTAAAATCTTGAGAAAGCATTCGATACCGCCCACACGGAAGGAGGGATGCATGCGCATCAGCCGCATCTATAACAATAATGTCGCCCTCACCCGTGATTCCTACGGGCAAGAGGCGGTAGTTATCGGGCGCGGACTTGCCTTTGGTAAACGCAAGGGTGATCTGGTCGATCCGAGTAAGGTCGAGCAGACGTTCATTCCCGAGCACGATATTTCCGCCGAACGGCTCAGTTGGTCGCTCTCCGAGATTCCCCCGGAGATTCTTGCTATTGCCTCCGAACTTGAAACGAAGGTTCGCAATACCCCCGATATTAAAATCGCGAACTCCTTCATCATTCCTTTCGCAGACCACCTGCACTATGCTGTTGCGCGCGCTCGCGAAGGACTGCAGGTTGATTATCCTCTCGCACCAGAGGTAACGCTGCTGTATCCGCGTGAAGTTGAGTTCGGGACGCCGGGCACTTGATCTGGTACATGAGCGTTTGCATCTCACCCTAGATCCGCAGGAAGCTATTCCTTTGGCGTTACATCTCGTCAATGCCCAGTTTGCGACGGCCGATATGTCGCGTGCCTTCCGCATGACTGAGGTTTTTGCGCAGGTTTTTGATGTTATCGGAGCAACGTATGGCAAGCCGATAGACACAAATTCCATGTCGGCAGCGCGGTTTATCACCCATCTGCGCTATCTCTTCGTACGTGCCGATCGAGAGAACAATAAACAACGGCGGCATATTACTCAGCCCGGTGTTTTGGCGGCACTTCGGGCGGATGCGCCCCAAGCCTTCGCATGCGCACAAAAGGTTCTTCTCCTATTAGAGATGCAGCTCAATCAGCCGTTACGCCAAGATGAGCTCACATATTTGACGATTCATATTGACCGTCTCGCCCAAGAGATGTGGGGTTCTTAGAATTTAAAATCATCACCTACGTGCAATAAAAATTCTCTTGATCGTAAATAACGCAGAATTTTTACGCACTGGCCCTGTGTTTCCTGTGCATGTGGCTTCTGCGCAAGAGGGTTAACGCCATTTGGATTATTTTCGGTCTCTTTGCCGTGGGTATTGCAGGTTCTTACCTCGGGTTCCTGTCACTTCCCTCCTAGGTCTGGGTGACCGTTTGATAACCTCGCGGGATGCGCGCTCCGGTAGACTTTTGTACCGGGCACGCATCCCGTGATTTTTAGCCACCGCACAGACCGAAGGACACCCATGAAAAAACTGATGGCATTCGATTTGGACGGAACTCTGCTCTTTGACCGGAAGATCGAATCCGCGAATGTGCAGGCTATTCACCGCTGGCAGCAGGCCGGGAATATTGCGGTCTGCGCGACGGGCAAGAGCATTTTCGCCACGAAGCTTGCCCTCGATAAGACCGGCGTAACCTTCGATTACAACGTACTGTACACCGGTGCGGTTGTGACCGACGCCGAGTACAACATCCTCCACGCGCAAACTCTTTCGCTTGCGGTGGTGCGCGCCTGCTATGAGCGGTTCAAAGAAGAGCCGGGAGTCGCGCTTTTTGCCACGACTTTAACCCATGACTATCGTCTGGCGGATAATGTGGGGTCTTCGACTAATATTCTGCCCGAGTTCCTGCCGCTGGCAGAGTCCGAGATTGATACCCAAGATTATGTGGGTGTGCCCCTATGGATTCCTGAAGACGATGCCCGAGAGCGCGCCTACCGCTGGATTCTTGAGGAGTTCGGTGATTCAGTGGATTGTCACAAGAATCAGGATTTTCTGGATATTGTACCGCCAGGGTGTACGAAGGCGACCGGGCTGGCGTGGCTTGTGGAGTATCTGAAACCTGTCGAGTATGAGACCTACACAATTGGGGATTCCTGGAACGATGTACCCATGCACGAATGGGCGGATCATGCGGCGTCGTTCAGCTATTCCCCGGATGATGTGAAGGCGCGCACCGAGGTTTCGGTGGATCATGCGTGGGAGTTTATTGACTCTTCGTTGGGTGCGTAGATTCTGCGTTTCACGTGAAACTTTTTGCGAAAACAACGTCTATAGATTGTTAAAGCGGGGTAGATGGCGAATGTCTTCAACAAATAAAGAGCGCAATCCCGAGAGTTTTGGCGATGCTTTTCGGCAGGCCGCCCGTGAGTCTTTGGTGAAGAATCAGCGCGAGCGTAGAAGCGATATTGTTTCTATTGCCCCGATTCAACTGGCGCTCGCCGCGTTGGCTATAGGTATTTACGCTCTGTGGAATAGTTGGCTCTGTCTGGTTCCGTTGGGTGCGGTGCTGGTGCTCATGTGGGTGCGTTACACCATGCAGCGGCAGATTTCCCGCGATTTTGCGCAGCTGGATGCGGCACGCACGGCCTGGCACAAAACCCGCGATAAGCAGTATTTAGAGTTTATGGCGGAAAATGCCGGGCGCATCCTGAGGGAGAATAAGGCGCTGACCAAAGATACACGCAAACGCGTGCAGGAGTACGCCGACTACGCATCATCCCGGCTTTAGCCCGCTGCCCCGCTCCCCCGCATATCGCTCGCTCGATGGAAGCATAAGCCCGCAGTTCTTACCCGGTGTATTTGCGCCTCAGTGTGTAATTCTGTGGTGAGATACACCTAGGGTGGGCGGACTATCAAAGTCCGCCCACCGTTATATTCTTATTTCGGAATATATGCCCGCTGACCTGGCAATATTCCATCATTGATATAAGAAAAACGTAGGGGAGATTCAGTACAACAGTGCACCGAATCTCCCCTTACTATCAGGTCTTCCGTGAGGGCGAATATACGCCACGCTTATTTTCTGAGGGTCTTATGTTCTTTTCACAGAAGCAGCATCTTTTACTATGTTCTGAGCAACCTCTGGAGCATCAGGAAGATCCTCCGGCAGAGGTTCCGCATCCATATCCACAGCCGGCTCGGCAATTTCTTCATCAAGACGCTGCACCACCGGTTCGCCGATCTCTAGTTCTGATTCATCGGGACGTTTGAGCTGAGCGCCAAGATGCGTCAGTTGATCGCGGTTAACCAAGACAACTAATACCAAAGCGTTCAGGAAAAGACCGACAATAAAGAAAATCCAGCCGATCAGCATAAACCTTCCTCCACTGAGCACAGCACCTACTATCAGCAGTGCCGCCGAGCATAGATATGCGGGTGAGAGAAGGAATTTTGTGTTCATAGCAGACCTTTAGCGAACGTTTGAGCGTGGGTGAGAGCCTCGTGGACCGTTGGGTTTTGAGGGAAGAACTCCAAGTTTGCCGGCGTCAGACTCACGGGTCGAAGACTGCGCGGCTTCATCCGATGCGGAGTTTTCTTCTTCACCATCATAAACCCCGTCATCACCCTCGGGACTGTCATGACGCTCCGCATTTTTATCGCGCATAGCGCCCACAAGGTTATTTTCCATCTCACTTAAGCTTGTCACCAAAGCGGGCGTAGGCTCTCCTTGAGCCTTGGAAATAGTGACCATGTGTGCAAGAACGTTCAATCCCAGCGCGGCAAGAACTAGAATCCATCCGAGCCACAGCAGCCATGTCTGTGAGAGGCTAATCAGCAAGGCACCGACCACGATAAGAAGTAGGGAGGTGAGATAGGCGGGCGAAAGTTTTTTAGAATTCATGGGTTTTCACAGCTTTTCAATTATGAAGAAACGCATAAAATATTCGTACACATTATGCGTTTGAACGGCGTAAAATTCCTCTTAATCCAATTTAGATGATATGAGTCCTCAAAGCATTTCATACCGTGAATTTCCTTAATTTTCCCAGGTTCACGGTGTGAAAATCATAGCTTAACGTTGTTCATCAAATATGGCATTAGAAACATATGGCGAAGAAGGGGCATCCTTCACAATGGGAATAGTCGAAGTTCCCAGATGACTGCGGAGCATGTTATACCTTTCAAGAGCTACGCTTCCGGCGGGCAACGAAGGCAGAATAAAGTTATTATTCGTGCGCACATTCTCAGCCTGGACCAGAATATCCAACTTACGAATTACTCGGGAAACATCGTGGGAATCGTAACGATCCTGAGCTGAAATCACTGCACGCTGTGCCGCCATCAGCGCCGCATCACGCAGACGAATATAGTCGCTTCGCTTATCCTTGAGCTTTTCGATATGGGGTCTTATATTCCTCAGGCAGGCTCTCGATAATCTCGTCGCGGCGAGTAATAGCGGTGTACATATCCTTTCACGCGGGCGTAGGTCTCTGGATCAACCGTTGCCTTTGCTTCTTCCTGCAGGGCTTCCAAAGCCGCATTCTGAGCCAGTTTGAGCAGTTCGGGAACGGCGGTATCTTCCTCATGGTTCACCTGAACATTCAGAATCCTCACCACAAACGGCAGGGTCAGCCCGGGCACCACGAGGGTAAAGAACAGAATCGAAATCATCATCACGATAGCGTCTTCACGCACCTGTTCCATACCGTCGATCATGGGAATAGAGAGCGCAAGAATCAGGGTTACTAGGCCGCGCATCCCCGACCAGGTCATCACGATAACCTCGGCGAAGGATTCTGGGAGCACCTTCATGCACCGGGCGGGCAGCCTTACCAATCAGCCAGATGACCGTGAACCACACAAGACGAATTATCATCGCGACCACAGCAATAACGGCACCATCGACGAAGAGACCGGCAATACGCTCTGAGTTGGCTTTATAGATAATTTCGCTCGCCTGCAGACCGATCAGCCCAAAAGCAATACCGGTCATGAGCAATTCAATAATCTGCCAGAAAGATGAGGTCGTCAGACGATCCTCAGCTTCTAAGGCCACCAAATACTTAGTGCTGGTGAATTGAATTGCGGCGATCACCACGGCAATAACGCCGGATGCATGAATATTTTCTGCCACCAGGTAAGCAGCGAAGGGAATTACAAGAGTTACGGCATTTCTCGTCACCACATCGTGGGCGCGCAGACGCACATAACCACCGATCCAGCCAAATGCAAAACCGATAATAACCGCTAGAACCGATCCTAAAGCGAAGTCCTTCATAACCTCGATTGGTTCGATGGCGTGATGTTCCTCCATCGAATGAATAGCAGCATGAAAGAGCACAATCGATATAGCATCGTTGAAACTACCCTCAGTCTGAAGCGTGCCAATCAGACGTCGTGGAATGCCGACAGGCTCGGCAACGGCCTCAACAGCAACGGGATCCGGAGGCGAAACTGCGGCACCGAGCGCCAGGGCGACAGCAACCGTCATTCCGGGAACCCACCACAGGGCAACACCGGCAACGGCAAGCGCAGATGCCGTGGTGAGCAGCACCGAATAAAGGAGAACGGATTTCCAGCGGCGCCGGAGTGTACCCCAGGAGAACTTTACGCCAATGGCCCACAGCAGCGGCGGCAGGAAGATCGGCAGAATAATATCGCTGTCGATTTCAATATGGGGTCGATCGGGAGGTAGCAGCAGCGCTCCAACACCCAGGATGGTCATCATCACGGGCCAGGGAAGATTAAGGCGATCGCCAACGCTCACCATAATGACTGTTGCAAGTAGAATCAGAACTATAACGGATAAGTAGAGCATTGTCTCTCGTATCAACCCCTTGTATTTTTAGATACACTCACACTCAACTTTACCGGAGAGTCACAGGTAACAGCCCTTCTCGCAGGAGAGTTCGAGTAATGTTCACCTACAAGACGAATAACCGTAAGGTAATACTATTCCAATTTTGGAATATATCGCTTTTACCCCGCAAAGACAGGGAACCCCTTCACCAAAATCAACCTCTGCGAACTTGGTGAAGGGGCAATTATATTCCGTGAGGGAAGCTAGATGCTATGCCGACCCACAGCCGCCGGAACCGCATCCGCACCCACCAGAAGCGGCGGGTTTCGGAGTCTCAACTGGCTGAGCGGACTCGTGCCCGCCGCAGCATCCACCTTCGGAATGCGCGTGTTGTTCTGTCGAGACGGAATCGGATCCGCACCCGCCCGACCCACAGCCGCATCCGCCCGAGGATGCGGCAGACTCGCTTTCGTGTCCGCCACAGCATCCGCCGCCATCAACGGAACCGCAGGCTGAGCCGCGTGCCTCACGGTGACCCATCAAATCAACGCCGAGCTCCGAAAGATACGCCAGGTACCCGGCGAGCGCATCGCGACTGCCCGAACCGGCGATCACAATCCCGCCGTGACGCAGTGCTTTGAGGGTTTCATTCACGAGCGGCCAACGCTCAATATCATCGGTAATGGTAATAGCACTCACAATATGCATAGCCAGAGATGCCAGCGAACGCAGCGATTCTTCGTAGCCTTCGGGAAGGTGAATAACCTTATCGGGGGCAGCAAGCCGCAAGACGGAGAGGATGCGCATCAGCGTCATCGGAACCGCCTGCTGAGGTAGTTTCACGGTAATGCCGGTAGATTTCCCGGCTCCTAAAGCCACCACCCGGTCAGCGAGTTCATGAGAATCAATATCTTGGCTTATATCTAAAATTTCATAAGAATCAATAGAAATTGAACGTGTACCTAATGCTTCAGCTAATTCCTCATCTTCAGTATGAATTGCTATTACATTGCGAAATTCTTGGCGGCGAAGTGCAGATGCTGCTTCAATAAGCGCAAAATCTTGACCGTCTTCAGTGCTCAGAAGCGACTGCGCTTCATCGCGGGTCAATCCCTCTCCCCCGCTAATGCGTGCCACAAGTTCGGAATATACGTTACTCATACCATTTATTAAACACCTACGTAAGCCTCAATTTTTACAGTTATGCCACTAGCAATTTCTATAGTTTTCTACATAAATACAATTACTTCTTCATACTCTTTACGAGAATTTATAGGTGTTTTTCATGACAGCAGAGAGATTTCACCCGTAAAATAGACGTGTGGTACTTTCTCAAGCAAATTTTAGACACAGCATTTGATCTTCTGGTAACCAATGGTTTAGCGGATTTGTCGATGCGCCGTTTGGCAGCTGAACTTCAAGTTGCTCCCGGCGCCCTCTATTACCATGTCAAGAATAAACAGCACCTTTTGGTGCTTCTTGCGAACTATATCTTGGATAAGAAAGCTCCAAAGGAGCTTCTTATGCCCGCGGATTCTAAGGATCCAGAGGCAGTGAAAGAGTCCTTGATCGTGCGCGGACAGGTTCTTTTCGAGACTATTTATTCTATTCCAGAATTTCCTGAAGTTATTCGCCTGGCATTGGCAACTAATCCTGAGCGGCTCAAGCCCGTGGCGGCCATTGCCTATGACGCTCAAAATATGGGGTTTGAGCCTGGGGAGGCGCTGCGCCGCGCCCGCATGCTCATTCACCTTGCCTTGAGCCTGGTGGAAGAGGCACAGGCTATTCCTGTATTGACTTCGCTGACTGCGGAAGCCGAAGAGAATCCCCTGCAGGAAATTCCTAAGCCGGTGTGTGAAGCATATACGGCTGATATTTCCACCGCGATCGATGGGCTCATGCTCTCCAAATAATTCCCGCATACAGATGCATATGCATCAGCCGGAGCTGCTGCCGTTGTGCAGTCGTGCCCCGGTACGCAGGCGTGCAGATGGTATGTTGAAGAGTACCGTTTTATCGCATTGCCTGAATGGAGTTCTATGACGACCACCGCAATCCCGCAGTGGGCTTCTCTGCCCGAACATCAGGATGAAATTCAGCGGGTACGCCAAGCGTTTCGACAGACCTATGGTAAAGAGCCCGATGGGGTATGGTCCGCCCCTGGTCGTTTGAATCTCTTGGGCGAATACATCGATTTTCTGGGTGGTTCGTGCATGCCCATGCCGCTACCCTACCGTACCTACATTGCGGGGTCGCTGCGCCGAGACGGGGTGCTGCGCGCATCCTCTCTGCAGATGCCCGGAGATGAACGCACAATTGTGATTCGGGATATTCAACCCGGGCATATTAAGGGCTGGTTCACCTATGTTGCCGGTGTTGCGTGGGCGATGAATCATGAGGGTGGTCGCGATATTATGCTTCCCGGTCAGTTCGGGGCTGATTTGCTCATTAACTCGCGGGTTCCCGTGGGAGGGGGGCTTTCTTCGTCCGCCGCTTTAGAATGCTCCACAGCACTGGCACTTCTTGACCTTTCCTGTCCGCTGCGCCCCGGTTGCCCGGATACAGATGCGGTTCCTTCCGACCGCTCCCCCGATAACGATGCGCTCCGGGCTCGCCTGGCACAGGTGTGCATCACCGCAGAGAACAAGGTTGCGGGCGCCCATACCGGCGGACTCGATCAGACGGCGTCGCTGCGGTCAAAGCCAGGTCAGGCTTTGGTCGTCGATTTCCGTGATTTTTCGATAGACCCTATTCATCTGAACCTGCAGAAGCACGGGCTAAGTTTTCTTGTTGTTGATACGAATACCCCGCACGCGCTTGCACATAATGGTTTTGCCGACCGGCGTGCCGCCTCTGAATCGTGTGCGAAAGCGCTTGGTCTCACCTTTCTGCGTGATGCTCTTCCCGAAGATCTTTCGTGTGCACACCACGATGAGCGTGAGGCTAAAGAGTGGCGTTTGGAACTGGTAGATTCTTCGGTTAATCGTTCTCTGACAGCATTAGAGGAACGTGAGGGTCCGGCGACTTTCCCGCGCGGCTGGGTTCGCCATGCGTTTCACGATATGACGCTGGTGGGGCGTGCCAGCTACCTGCTCAAACATGCGGATGAGCTGGGGTATCGGGCTTTTGAAGAGGCTGGGCGCATCTTTACCGAGTCCTTTATTTCGATGCGCGACGAGCTTCGCGTCTCCCGCCCGGAGATCGACGTTGCAGTTGAAGCCTGTCTGGCACACGGAGCTTTAGGGGCGCGCATCGTTGGAGGCGGTTTCGGCGGCGCCGTGATGGCTCTTGTTAAACATCCCGACTTGAGGAAACAGCTCAGGCGATCGCCCAAGCATACGCCGAACACGGGTACGCCGAGCCTCGTTTTCTGCCGATGGTTGCCGGTTTTCCTGCGGATTGTGATTGGCTCTCGGAGAACTTTAGATAAATTTCACCCTAACTCATGTCATGATATTTTGAGGGTTGTTTATACTCTGTACAACCTCTACACTGTATTTCAACCAGTCACCCAAAATAAAGGAGAATCTTATGGGTTTCGATCCGAAGAACATCGTCGAGCAGGGCATCGACAAGGCAAGAACCTCGTTAACGACAAGGCAGGTAAGGACGTCGTCAACGACGAGCACACCTCGAAGGCCGAAGAGGTCGTCAATGAGAACGTCCAGAAGATTACCGATAAGTTCGGTAAGTAAGACTCTAGTCTTCAAGAATTCCCCGCATTCATTTTCATGATGCGGGGAATTTTTCTGTATTCGAAGGCCTTTACCAGCAGATTCGTGATTCTTTCGCCTATGCTGGAATTATTGTCTCAAACGCTCTGTTTTTGTAGTGTTAGACAGCCCGCATGCAGCCTGTTGCTTTACCCCGATGGGTCACAGTAACCGCGGCGGGCTCCCTATTGTGTTATACCTTTGGAGATCAAAATGCTCGAACGTCAACAAGCAACCCAAGAAGACGCACGCAAAGTTCAGGAAGACGGCGGAGTCGTCATCTATTGGCGCCCTGGATGTCCCCTTCTGCGAGCGCCTCGATTCGTCGTTAGGCGACCTGGGCAATCATGCAACCTGGGTCAATATTTGGGAGGATCCTCAGGCGGAGGCCCATGTGAAGAGCCTCAACGACGGCAACGCGGTTGTTCCCACGCTCGATACCGGCGATATGCATTTCGTAGTGGCTGACCGCCAAACCCGCGAAAAAGCCGCAACTCTCATTCGCAACACTCTTTCCTAAACCGCCGAAGGACTCCCCTATGCCGCGTCCACCGCTGAACCGCGATACGACCCTTTGCATTTCTCTGTCTGGACGACCGTCAAACCACGGTATCAAGTTCCACAATTATTTGTACGAGAAACACGGCCTTGATTATCTGTATAAGGCGATGACAACCACGGATATTGAGGGTGCTATCGCGGGTGTGCGCGCCCTGGGCATTCGCGGATGTTCCGTTTCTATGCCCTTCAAACAGGCGGTTATTCCGCTCATGGACGAGGTCGATCATTCGGCGCAGGTCATTGGGGCGGTCAATACTATCGTCAATACGGATGGGTACCTGCACGCCTACAATACCGACGTGATTGCGGTAGCTTCCTTGCTGAAATCGTATGCTGTTGATCCTAAACTGCCGTTTCTTCTGCGCGGTTCAGGAGGCATGGCGGCGGCCGTTGCGGGTGCCTTCTATGATGCTGGGTTTCGGGCGGGCACTATTATCGCTCGCAATGAGGATGCAGGCACGGTGCTCGCACGCCGGTACGGGTATGCGTGGGCGCCTGAACCCGGCGATCTTACCGCCCCAGTGATTGTGAATGTTACCCCGATCGGTATGGCTGGCGGTGCCGAGAGCGAGCAGCTGGCGTACCCGCAGCCCACGATTGAGGCGGCGTCGGTGGTATTCGATGTTGTGGCGATGCCTGTGGAAACCCCGCTGATTCGTGCCGCTCGCGCTGCCGGTCGTGAGGTTATCACGGGCGGCGAGGTGATTGCTTTGCAGGCGGCAGAACAGTTCCGTCTGTATACGGGTGTTACGCTTAGTCCCGATGACATTGCTCAGGCTGAGGCGCAGGCGAACTAGCCTGTACAAGCGTTCCTCTGGGTGCAGTTCGTTGATCGAGCTGCGCCCATTTTTTGTAATTACACATCCTGGGTTTTAAGTTTTCCACAGGTGGGGATAAACATGGGGAAAACCTTACATACCTGTAATTTCGAGATGATAAAGCCTTCTATCCACAGGTAAAAACGGAGTACTAACAAATGTGAAATTACATCACTGTAGTTATTCACAGTGTGGAAAACTCATGTGGATAATCAAAAAATACAGGTGTTTTTCTGTGTTTTAAAGCAACCGGTGAGCCGCAGTATCCCGCCTTGTTCCCACAGGGAAACTTGGGATGCTGCGGCCCACCAAAAATTAGTTATCCACAGGTTTTTTGAGTATTACCTTTGGATACTTCGTGTGCGCTGAATAATCTGAGGCGCTAAAAGCGCTGCCGTGGAAAGAGCACCGACCGCAAAACCGCCCGCGTGAGCCTGCCAGGAAATCCCGGGAACGAGGAAGCCAAAGGCGACGTTCACGGCGATCATAATCATGAGGGCCCGTATATTATCGCGTTCACGCAGAACCACCATAATCACCAGGTAGGCACCGATCAGCCCGAAGATACCGCCGGATGCGCCCACAACCTCCGCAGTTGGATCGTCCAGAAGAAGCACGCCGAAAGAACCGCCTACGATGGAGAACAGGTATACGAGCAAATACCGCCACCATCCCATCATCTGTTCTAGGGCAATACCAAAGATGTAGAGGGAGAGCATATTCATCACAATATGCGAGTAATCGTTCTGTGAGTGCAAGAAACCACTGGTCAGCACGCGATAATACTCCCCCGTGAATTCGGTGTAGTCCCATTTCAGGGCAAACATGGAATACACCCAATACTGCGGGATGATGAGCTGAAGCAGATATACCACCAGGTTAATCCCGATCAGGGTGTACGTTACGTAGGGAACGAACCTGCGCGGTGCGCGCGCCTGATATTGGCGTCCATATAGCTCTCGGTAGCAGTCAGGACAGATCATCCCGACGTCCAGATTAATTTGGCATTCCCCGCAGGCGGGACGCATGCACCGTTTACACCGTGCATAGCTCACACGGTCGGAATGCCGCGAGCAGGTGGGCTCCGTCTGAGAGCTATTTTGCTGTGGATTAGATGGGTAGTCCACGTTTTTCCTTTCATACGCTCTTACTCAGTCCCTCGGTTCCCGTGGTTTGGCTCATGGATTACGAGAAGAACGCAGATACGGTGAAGGACCCGTCCCGGTTGCCCAGGCGGGTCCTTTCCCAGCACGAAATTAGAGTTTCTTGATGTCGATTGAAGAGATAACGACATCCTTCACCGGACGATCCTGTGCACCGGTTTCAACGCTTTCAATAGCGTCTACAACCTTCTTTGAAGCCTCGTCAGCAACCTCACCGAAGATGGTGTGGCGACCGTTCAGCCAAGGAGTCTCTGCCGTGGTAATAAAGAACTGCGATCCGTTGGTGCCGGGGCCTGCGTTCGCCATTGCGAGCAGGTAGGGCTTAGAGAAAGAAAGCTCGGGATGAATCTCGTCCTTGAACTGGTAGCCGGGGCCGCCAATACCCATGCCGAGAGGGTCACCGCCTTGAATCATGAAGTCCTTGATAATACGGTGGAACACCACATCTTTGTAGAGCGGAGTATTCATGACCTCGCCGCTGCGGGGGTGCTTCCACTCTTTAGAACCGTCTGCCAGACCGATAAAGTTCTCAACGGTCAGCGGTGCATGGTTGCCAAAGAGATCAACGACAATATCACCGTAGTTGGTGTGAATAGTTGCTTGAGCTGTTGCATTAGTCATAGGTCTATTTTGTCATGTTGTCTCTATGATGCGCTAGAAGCCGCGCTATCACGGCGTCACGTTAAATTTAGCCTGCTGAGAAAACACGGGCGGTTTATCAGTATTTTTAGCTGAGGTGAGGGTTTCAACAAGCATTTTTCAGGGTAATTCCTTATGCTGAGAGGTGAACATTTACCCGCGTACGTGAGGTATTGCGGTATGACTAATGGAGGTTCACGATGTTCTGCAAGAAGCGCAAGGCTCGTAAAGCCGCGAAGAATTCGGCTGTCGTCGCCGCTATGGCCATGGCAGAGAAGGCCGATGACCTGAATATCCCCGGGCACGCAGATATGTTTGCTGAGAAGCTCACCGGCAAGAAAAAAGCCATGAAGAAGGCTCGCAAGACCGCCTCGAAAACCGCACGCAAGGCCCATAAAGAGCTGGCACGCATCGAGCGCAACGGCGGTAAACGCCCCCGTAAGGGTCTAGCCCTGGTGGGTCTGGTTCTTGCGCTGGGGATTGGAGGCGTTGCCGCCTACAACGCGGCCCGTCCGGTTGAAGACCCCTGGAAGAGCGCCTAGTTACCCCTCTCCCCCATATCCGAAAAGCCATTTTCTTGATTCCCTTGTTCTACATGGTGGATCGCGGAAGATGGCTTTTCTGTTTTAAGGTTCCTCGCTGAGGTCATATAACTCTGATGCCAAACCAACGTGCGGACACGTAATTCACTGCGTACGTCCAGTGGGTTCTAGAAGCTTCAAGATGGCAATCGAGGCGAAGAAAGCCGATACCAGCCAGAGGAGATCTCCCCAGCCGAAAGGTCGAAAGAATGGGACGCCAAAGCCCGTGATCATTGCGGATACTGCTGCCAAGATTACCGAGGTAATCAGCGGAACACGGCGCGGCAGAAAGAAGTGGGCAGTCCATAATAGGGCCATCAGGAAGAAAATGGCAGATAGTCCTCGCCACCACGGTTCCAACTTGGCGATCCCGGTATCGTCCGAGGTGACAACTGCGGCTACCCAGCCGATGATAACCAGTGCCACAACGGTCACGGCCATAAGACCTGAAGCCACGCGGGAAATGTCGTTATCCTTTTTCATCATATCGGTCATTAAGGTGCTCCTATCGCCCGTGCAGGGATTCTATCCTACTGTTTACACCTGTCATGGCTAGAGTCCATAGGGTGGCAACTGAACGTAGCACTGACGGATATTGGGCTGAATATTCAGCGCCGCAGCAGATATAGCCTGCTGAATTATCTGGTGAAGAAGACTATTTCGACAAGGATAAGTCATATACACAGCAGAAGGCTAGTAGGTTCGGTATCGTGCAGATACACATTCTGACCATTAGCCCGTTTATATATGCAGCAAGCAGGCAGATATAGCAAAGAGGCCTCAGACATAACGTCTGAGGCCTCTTCGGAAAACTAGTCCGGCGACAACCTACTCTCCCACACCCATCAAAGTGCAGTACCATCAGCGCAAAGAGGCTTAGCTACTGGGTTCGGAATGGAACCAGGCGTTTCCCTCTCACTATAATCACCGAAACGTGGAGGCGAGGGGACTCGAACCCCTAACCCTCTGCTTGCAAAGCAGATGCGCTACCAATTGCGCCACGCCCCCGCGGTGCTCTACTACTATAAACTACTTTTTATAACGTAAGCAAATCCAGCAGAGCGTTTCTTATGAGAAGTACATCACAAGATTTACAGACCCCTAAAAATTGTTTCCTTCACACGAATGTGCATTTCTTTGAGCCCCTCCAGCGTAACCCTCTGTTCACGCATATACGTTTGAGCCACATCGACGAGATCTTCGGGATTTCCATCAATAACAATAATCAGACTGTCCTTCTCCCCCGACTTACGGCTGCTGCTCTTTCCTGAGGTATCGTCCATCCAGCGTGCCGTGAAGCTCTTCAAGTTATTGAATTCCTGGGTCTCCATAGCATCCTGAAGCGCCATAGTTATCAGATTCAAACGCTCGGCACCCAAAACCTGAATTGAAATATCCGCAGTAGCACCCGAAGGAACCTGAAGTTTATTGCGCTGCACGGTATATTGCACTCGCATTCCCTGCGAGAACTGCGCGTTTTGCAGGGTTCGCAGATTTTCCTTGATCTTGTTCCATGCGCCCTTCGTGAGGCTTGCATCGACGTCGAGGGTATTCGAATCGTTGTCTTTTTGAATGCTCAACGTATCAACGGCATAGCGAGGTACTGAAACCCCAAGAATTGTTCCCCACTCAGCTTCGGATATTCCTTGTGGGGCAGGAATGATCATAGCTGCTTCATTATCCGAGGGTTCAAGAGTAATGGACTCGGGGTGTCCATATTCCCACAAAGGCCGAAAGAGCACGTGCGGTACCGGCAGAATCTTGTCGCCCACGACTCGTTATCGAGATACGCCCAATAAGTTCAAGATCATCCTCGGAGTTAGCGTCCTTGTTCCGACCCTGAATCGTAAATTCTTCGACCTTGAGATAGGTTCCGTCAATATTCTCTCGAATATCGCGCTCCCATTTTTCAAGCTGTTTCCTCCGCGAAACAGTCGCCGCCGCCTCATCGCCTAATATTCCGGCACGGGCAAACTGGGGCATCATCGCAACAACGTCGGCAGCCACGATGCATCCCGCCGTCAGCAAAAGCGAGCGCCTGCTCAGAGAATTCACGCGCTGAGGAACATATTTCTTCCATCCGCTAGACTGAGCATCTTTGTGTGCAACATCGTTATTTTCCGCGTTCTGCGACATTACGATATTCCTTTCACCGGTGAGTGAGATTCTACGTTTTTATCTCTACTCCCAGAATACCCAATACCGTCGCAGAAGAACTCATCAGGACTGTCTCATCCGCTTCACATCACATGAGATTACGTTCAGGCAGATTAGTATGCGCACCATAAACATTTAAAGCTGTGGGGCAAGAATTACTGCAATTCTCGCCCCACAGCTTTGTCTTCGGATTATCCTAGGCAGATTCAGCTTTTTGAGTCTCTTCTTCATGCTGCCCGGCGTTGTTTTGTTCAAGTGCCTCGTTCTGGAGTGTCACATCGGCTGCCGCAAGTTCGGCAATACGGATTTCCCCGGTAGTGGGGTCATCATAGGTGACATATTCAGGATGCCCCTCGATCTCAGTACCGTCATTTACGTGAGTCTCCGATATTAAGAAACCGTGTGCACCTAAAATTTTGGCGACTCGGTCAATATCTTGAGGGGTTGGTGTATGGTCTACCACACGACGAATGTATTCGTTAATGCGTTGGTCACTTACATACGCCTCGCCGCGAGCGGCACGCGACTGCATAAGACGACGCACAACTTCTTGAAGCTGTTCGTCAGTCAAACGCATTTTCAAAATTGCCATAACCGCTGCACGGTCTTGAACAGGAACGTCCTTCGGGTAACCGACACTGAGCCAGTCAACAACACGCGAGATGATGTTTTTATCCGGCATCGGATACCTCCTCTATACGTTCATCATATCTATCTTCAAGCATGTATTTAGTGACCTCCACCGGTCACACCAAAGATATTCCACCCAAAAGTATGGAAGATGAAATCTTTGGCGACCCACAGAATGCCAATAAACACAATTCCTATGATGATAGCAAATACAACGCTCGCGGCAATCTTTGAACCGCGACTAGGAGGCTGAATCTCGATAAGTTTACCGTCTGCCGTGTACTCGGTATCCCCCGCCAGCAAGCGCATTCCAAAGGCGTAGAGTGCTGGCAAACCGGCACCTAAGAAAAGCCCGGCAAGAACAACAGGGACGATCTTTTCAAACAATTCGAAAAGAGACATTATGCACCCGCCTTTTCACGTGCCGGAGAGGATAATTCAGGAATGTCTTGATCATCGCTTTGGCGACTCTCAAGAGTTTCGTCCTGAGTCTCCTCTGCCTTGCTGTCATTCTTGCTGTCGTTCCAATCGGCGGTCACGTTCGATGCGTCCACAGCATCCTTCTGGGAATGGCGCCACATCCAGATACTAAAGGCCAGCAGGATCAAGAAGACAACCAACTCACCCACGTGATGAGTGTTCGTCAGGTTGTTTAGTCCCGTACCAATCAGCCACGTAATAGCACCGATAGCGGCATGCGGCGGGAAGAGTAATCACCCAGGCGATCACCATACGCCCGGCAACACCCCAGCGTACTTCTGCGCCTTTACGACCCAAACCGGTACCCAGAATTGAGCCGGTAGCAACATGGGTGGTCGAAAGTGCCATGCCAAAGTGCGAGGAGGTCAGAATAATTGCTGCGGAGGCTCCGTCGGCGGCTACGCCCTGCGGGGTATCGACTTCCACAATGCCTTTGCCTAGAGTGCGGATAATGCGCCAGCCGCCCAGGTAGGTACCCAAGGCAATAGCTATGGCGCAGGATGCTTTGACCCAGAACGGGAATAGCATCGTCGTCTTTTTACGGTACCGGAAGCAACTAGGGCTAGGAAGATCACGCCCATAGTTTTCTGCGCATCGTTGGTGCCGTGCGCCAAGGACATAAGGGATGCGGTGCCCACCTGACCCCCAACGGAATCCGTTGGTCTTCTTATCATCAGATACCGGCGAGGCGACGCGGTATACCAGCCATGTACCCACCGTAGAAACAAGAGCCGCCACAACCGGGGACATCACGGCGGGAATTACGATCTTGGAAACAACGCCTTCCCACTGCACACCATTGAGCCCCATAGCGGCAAGCGCGGAACCGATCAAACCACCGAAAAGAGCGTGGGAAGAACTGGAGGGAAGCCCAAAAAGCCAGGTCAGCACATTCCAGAGAATACCGCCTACAAGGCCGGTAAAGACGATCAACATAAGATCGGCGCCGTTGGTACTGATATCAATCCTGTCAAGGTTTACCAGCCCTTTACCGACGGTTTTAGCAACCTCAACGGATAGAAAGGCACCCACTAGGTTCAGCGATGCTGACAACGCCACCGCTGTCTTAGGCTTAAGCGCACCGGTAGCGATGGAGGTCGCCATCGCGTTTCCGGTATCGTGAAAGCCGTTTGTGAAGTCGAAGGCCAGTGCCGTCAACACCACAATCACGAGGATGATAAGTTCAGTAGTCACATTTTGATTATGGAATGTCTCGCGTAAAATCTAAAGTATTCTTCCCCGAAATGAAATAACACTTAAAACAACATAAACCAACACAATACCTGTGGACTACGATACCTCCTCTTGGTCTAAAAACCCGAGAAATAAAGGATATACGGATAATAAATCCACCATATATCACGAGCCTTTTCCATGGTTTTCTGTGGTTTATAGCGTTTCCTAAGATTCTCCCCAACAGCAGGTCTCCTCATGTATAACACGTGTTCATCTACTGTTCATGTAGATGCGAGGATTTATGACGCAGCGCGATTATAAGGTTTGTAGTTCCATCTAGGAACACTACATATTTGAGAGAATTTAGCGGAATTTTGGTAATAAAACGAAGGACCCCGAGTTCTATACTCGGGGTCCTTTTCTAAAACTAGTCCGGCGACAACTTACTCTCCCACACCCATCAAAGTGCAGTACCATCAGCGCAAAGAGGCTTAGCTACTGGGTTCGGAATGGAACCAGGCGTTTCCCTCTCACTATAATCACCGAAACGTGGAGGCGAGGGGACTCGAACCCCTAACCCTCTGCTTGCAAAGCAGATGCGCTACCAATTGCGCCACGCCCCCGCATTAGCGGAAAATCGCTATGAAGTTCTAAATGGAATCTGTAGATTCCTGCCAGGCCTGACGGACCTGCTGCGACTGAACCTTTTTGAAGCCCAGAAATGCCACGATCGAGACAGCCGCAAGAACAAAGAGCTTTTTCATAGCAACCTTTCGTCATGGAGAGTGGGCGTACCAAGACTTGAACTTGGGACCTCTTCGTTATCAGCGAAGCGCTCTAACCGCCTGAGCTATACGCCCTCCCATTCCGGCGGAATTCTCCGCAAGAACGAAATATAACTATACAGATGTTTTACCCTGTTGCCAAATCTCTTAGATGTGCATTACAACACAGGGAGAAACCCCATAAAACCAGAAAACCGGGGGAGTATCACTCCGATACTCACCCCGGTCGATAACGCGCAAAGACGGCGGTCTTAGATACTCAGGACTATCTTATGATTCGTCGCTGAGGGTCAGCGTAATACCACCCACGAGCTTAGCGGCCAAGTTATACAAAATTGCGCCGATCATACTCAAAAGCGTGAAGATAACGGTGTTAATGACCGACAGAATAGTCGTTGCCAAAGCCACCTGACCGATATTGACCATCTGGGTAATATCAATATTAGTGTTACCGGTACCCATGGAGGTTAAGATCTGGTTCACGCCAGTAAAAGCACCCGAGGCCTGCAAGAAAAGCCAGAGGATTACCGAAGCCACAATGGTCACAATGCCCAGAGCCATAGAGAGCAGGAAGACCATCTTCGCAACCGACCAGGTATCAATTCGCTGAACCACCAGACGAGCACGGCGAATACGCGAGCGTGGAACCGGGCGGATAGACTGGCGTCGTTGTCCCTTGTTTTTAGGGCGCGTACCGTTGGCAGGACGCTTCGCAGAACGCTGCTGTGATGAACCACCAGGCTTAGATGCGTTGCTTTGCCGGTTAGAAGCATTCGTACCGCCCGCAGGGGATCCCTGTGCTGCGGGTGCCGTTTGTTTTCCTGGAGCCGACCCCTGTGGGTTTGCGCTCATTAGTTACCTCCGTCTACATCGGTGGATGCGGTGGTTGGCGTATTTTCTTGCGTATCCACCACCTCGGAATTTATCACAGATTCTTCTGTGGCTTCCACCTCAGCGTCGTCTTCTTTCTGTTCATCTAGCTGGCGATCTTGGTTACGAGCAATACCAATAATGCTATCGCCCTTACCCGGCTTCGCAAAGATAACACCCATAGTGTCGCGTCCCTTGGCAGGAACTTCGCTCACATTGGTGCGAACAACCTTACCGCTCTGCATCACCACGAGCACCTCATCGTTCTCAGATACGATCAGGCCACCCACAAGAGCGCCACGGCCTTCCACAAGCTTAGCAACCTTAATGCCGAAACCGTTACGACCCTGAACGCGATATCCCTCAACATGAGTACGCTTAGCGTATCCGCCCTCAGTCACTACGAACACGAAGGACTCAGGGATAACAACCTGTGCCGAGATCAGTTCATCACCGTCACGGAACTTCATACCGGTCACGCCCGAAGTCGAACGTCCCATAGGACGCAGAGACTCATTGTTAGCGTGGAAGCGCAGCGACATACCATTGCGCGAGATCAGCAGAATATCATCTTCGGGAGAGACGAGGAACGCAGAGACCACTTCGTCATCATCACGCAGGTTAATCGCGATTAGACCGGCGGTACGGTTCGTATCGTAGTCGCTCAGGCGAGATTTCTTGACCAATCCGCCCTTCGTGGCAAGAACCAGGTACTCGGCATCCTCATAGGTCTTCAGATCCATGACCTGGGCAATATGCTCATCCGGCTGGAATTCCAAGAGATTTGCCAAATGCTGTCCCTTGGCATCACGCCCAGCCTCTTGCAGTTCATAACCCTTGGTGCGATATACACGCCCCAAATTGGTAAAGAACAGAATCCAGCTGTGTGTGGTGGTCACGAAGAAGTGCTCCACAACATCGTCGCCGCGCAGCTGAGCGCCTCGAATACCCTTACCACCGCGATGCTGGCTGCGGTACTGGTCGCTGCGGGTACGTTTGATATATCCGCCGCGGGTAATCGTCACGACAACTTCTTCCTCAGGAATAAGGTCTTCCATCGACATATCGCCGTTGAAGCCGCGCAGAATCTCGGTACGGCGATCATCGCCGTAGCGATTCACAATCTCGCCCAGTTCCTCGGAAATAATCTCGCGCTGGCGGTCTTCAGAAGCAATAATCGCGTTATATTCCGAAATGAGGCGCTGCAGCTCGTCGTGGCGATCCTGAATCTTCTGGCGTTCCAGAGCCGCCAGACGACGAAGCTGCATATTCAGAATTGCCTGAGCCTGCGCTTCATCAATATCCAGGAAGTCCATCAAGGCCGAACGAGCTTCATCGGCTGTGGGGGAGCGGCGGATAAGTGCAATAACCTCATCCAGAGCGTCCAGAGCCTTGAGCAGACCGCGCAGAATATGCGCTTCTTCCTCAGCCTGACGCAGACGGTACCGAGTACGACGCACAATCACGTCCATCTGGTGGTTTACCCAGTGGCGAATGAAGGCATCAAGCGAGAGAGTACGCGGTACGCCATCCACAATCGCCAGCATATTGGCGGAGAAGTTCTCCTGCAGCTGGGTGTGCTTATACAGGTTGTTGAGTACAACCTTGGGCACGGCATCGCGTTTGAGCACGATCACGAGGCGCTGACCGGTACGGCCGGAGGTTTCATCACGCAGATCGGAAATTCCGGTGACTTTACCTTCCTTAATCAGGTCAGCAATCTTAATCGCCAGGTTATCGGGGTTTGCTTGGTACGGCAGCTCGGTCACCACAAGGCAAGTGCGCCCGTGGATCTCTTCGACATTGACAACCGCGCGCATCGTAATGGAACCGCGGCCGGTGCGGTAAGCATCCTCAATACCCTTAGTACCCAAAATGGTGGCACCGGTGGGGAAGTCCGGTCCCTTAATACGCTCCATGAGGGCGCTCAGAAGCTCTTCATTCGTGGCGTTCGGGTTCTTCAAGAACCATTCCACACCTGCGGCAACTTCACGCAGATTATGCGGGGGAATATTGGTGGCCATACCCACGGCGATACCTGAGGAACCGTTCACCAGAAGGTTCGGGATGCGCGCCGGCAATACCGTAGGCTCAAGCGATTTACCATCATAGTTAGGCTGAAAATCGACGGTATCTTCGTTGATGTCACGCACCATTTCCAAGGCGATAGGTGCCATCTTCGTCTCGGTATAACGCGGAGCCGCAGCGCCGTCATTACCGGGGGACCCGAAGTTACCCTGACCGAGCGCCAGGGGATAGCGCATAATCCAGCTCTGGATCAGGCGTACAAGGGTATCGTAAATGGCGCTGTCGCCGTGGGGGTGGAATTGACCCATCACATCGCCCACCACGCGAGCGCACTTATTGAAGGCACGATCGGGTCGATACCCGCCGTCATACATCGCGTAGATGACGCGACGATGCACAGGCTTGAGTCCATCACGCACATCGGGCAGGGCGCGACCGATAATAACCGCCATTGCATAGTCCAAGTAGGAACGCTGCATCTCGGTCTGCAGATCTACCTGTTCAATATGACCGTGGGGATCGTCAAAGCACAATCTCACCACTATTTGTGGTGACCTCGATATCTGGGTTTTCGCTTTGGTTTTCTTCACTCATGAGTTTTTCCGTTCCTCTTTGACTCTCTCGCTTATATTCCGTTTGGGAAATATAGCCAACTGGCTATATGCCAAACTCTTTAGATATCGAGGAATCGAATGTCCTTGGCGTTCTGCTGAATAAAGTCGCGGCGGGCTTCTACATCCTCACCCATCAGAACCGAGAAGATCTGATCGGCTGCAGCCGCATCCTCCATCTTCACCTGAAGCAGGGTACGGCGTTGAGGGTCCATTGTGGTTTCCCACAGCTCGGTATAATCCATCTCGCCAAGACCCTTGTAACGCTGAATGCCATTCTCTTTAGGCAAGCGCTGATTCTTGCCTGGCCGCGTGCCAGAGCCTCATCTCGCTCGGCATCAGAGAACACATAATCGTGCGGAGCGTTCGACCACTTGATGCGATACAGCGGAGGCTGTGCCAAATACACATATCCGGCTTCGATAAGCGGGCGCATAAAGCGGAAGAGCAGGGTTAGCAATAGGGTGGTGATATGCTGACCATCCACATCGGCATCTGCCATGAGAACGATCTTGTGGTAGCGTGCTTTCTCCAGGTCGAAATCGTCGCCAATACCGGTACCGAAAGCCGTAATCATAGCCTGAATCTCAGCATTGGAAAGCGCTCGATCGAGGCGGGCACGCTCCACGTTGAGGATCTTACCGCGCAGCGGCAAAATGGCTTGGCTATTTGGATCGCGCCCCTGCACTGCCGAACCGCCTGCGGAGTCACCCTCCACCAGATAAATTTCGGAGATCGACGGATCCTTTGAGGCACAGTCCTTGAGTTTACCGGGCATGGAGCTGGTCTCCAGCAGACCCTTGCGCCGAGTCGTTTCTCGCGCTTTACGTGCCGCCATACGTGCCTGTGCCGCCGTAATAGCGCGGCGCACCACATCTTTGGCAACAGCAGGGTTACGATCGAACCAATCGGCCATATGATCGTTAATCTCGCGCTGGGTAAAGGATTTTGCTTCGGAGTTACCGAGCTTCGTCTTCGTCTGCCCTTCGAACTGCGGCTCGGAAATCTTAATCGAAATAACCGCGGTCAGACCCTCACGCACGTCTTCACCGGTGAGGTTGTCATCTTTATCGCGCAGCAGTTTATTTTCGCGAGCATAACGATTCACCAGAGACGTCAGCGCAGCACGGAAACCCTCTTCGTGAGTACCGCCTTCGTGGGTGTTGATCGTATTCGCATAGGAGTGCACCGACTCTTTATACGACCCGGTCCATTGCATAGCCACCTCAAGCGCCATATGGCGCACGGTGTCCTCAGCCTCAAAGTAGATAATATCTTCGTTAATAACGGTTTTTGAACCCGCGTTGAGGAAGTGCACGTAGTCGAAAAGTCCATTATCGTAACGATAGGTGACCGTGCGGTACCCTTCGGCGTTTGCGCCTACACGGTTGAGGGGAAGAACTTTATCTTTTTCATCTTCTTCTTCAGCAACCTCATCGCCCCCCTCAAACTGGTCACGCTCATCGGTGAGAGAAATTGTCAGTCCCTTGTTCAGGAACGCCATCTGCTGGAACCTGGCACGCAGAGTCTCAAAATCAAACTCAACGGTCTCAAAAATCTCGGGATCAGGGTAGAACGTCTGAATAGTACCGGTCTTCTGAGAGGCTTTACCGCGGCGCAGGGGACCATCAGGAATACCACCGTTAGCAAAAGAAATGTGCCAGGAATAACCCTGACGGTGGACTTCGGTTATAACCTTTTTGAGAGCGCATTAACGACAGAAATACCCACGCCGTGCAAACCACCGGAAACGGCATATCCGCCGCCGCCGAATTTACCGCCAGCGTGAAGAACAGTCATAACGACCTCGACCGTGGATTTATGCTCAGTTGGATGCTCATCCACGGGAATACCGCGGCCATCATCTTGAACGCGCACGCCACCATCGGCCTGAATTGTAACTTCAATATGACTTGCGTAACCTGCGAGCGCCTCATCTACGGAGTTATCGACCACCTCGTAAACCAGATGGTGTAGACCGCGTTCGGTTGTCGAGCCGATATACATACCGGGACGTTTACGAACCGCTTCCAGACCCTCCAAAACGGTAATGTCAGATGCGCCGTATTCATGGGGTTGTTCAGATGTCACGAGTGCGTAACTCCTTGGGGTAGATCTCATGCCCGGTGATGTATCACCGCTGCACCTAGATGAGCGCAGCATCAGCATATTCTCTACTATTCTACCGAATTTCACGACTTTACGCCCATATTTTGAAGGGTGTGGAACGGCTTATTTCGAATATACAGCCTTCTAAGGCTTTTCTGAGCATACTCACCCCGGTATACGGTGGGGGATATATACCGTACCGTTATTTTCGTTTCCGGCGATTTAGGCCCTTATGACGCAAGGTGTCAAATAAGCGGGTTATCCGTAGGTGTCTCGTACCCCTCGGCCTCCCGGTGCTCGTTTAGGACCGCGCGATGCCCAGCGCCCGTTATTCGGCCCGTAAATACGGATGTTCGCCACCACGCCTTCACCAAGCTCACGCGCGAACATCTGCACAATTTGATTACGCATGAGCCTAAGCTGCGTTGCCCAAGCGGTCGAATCACACTGCACATCGACCACGGCATTCTCAAAGCGCGTTGGTTTAGCGTGCGTGGCAAGTTCGGGCCCAACGAGTTCACTCCATCGCGCCATAACGCTAGAGACCGCCACGGGTTCTTTCCACCCGCGAGAACGAATTAGGTACGAGATCACGCCGTCAAGCGGTTTCGGATCGCGAGAATCTTCTCCAGAGGCGGTATAGCCGCCCAACGCACGCATATCGACCCGCTGGGCGCGAGTTTTCCGCTGTCCCGGTTCGGCGCTCATGGCAGAGCCAAATTCACGAAGAATCTTTTTTGCAGAGAATGCGTTGAGTCGCCCCTCGCCGCGGGCTGCTGCGGCGGCACGCATCCGTTCTACTATGGCGGCGGGGGCATCGACCTCATCACGATAGTATTCTTGCTCGGGATCAAGTGAAGATTCTTCATGATTCGACGGTTGCGTGCCTATTTCCTCACCGTCATCCCAGAGTTTCTCGCTCATGAGGACAAATCCTCAGTCTGCGGTGTGTCTGTGGTTTCGGGCGCATATTCGGCGTGAGCGGCACTCACCCGCACTAAGCGGTACGTCCCCAGTTCCTCGGGAATATCGCTCAGCACGGCGCTGGTGAGCAAAACCTGTTCTGCCTGGGCTACTAAAGCACCGAGACGGTGACGTCGTTCTGAATCTAGTTCGGCAAAAACATCGTCAAGAATAAGAATGGGGGAGGACCCGGGGGAATCGTCATCGGCACGATGCACAAACCAGGAAGCCAACCGTAAAGAAAGCGCAACCGACCAGCTTTCCCCGTGAGAGGCAAATTGTTTAACAGCTAACCCGCCCAAAAGCAGCGTTATATCGTCCCGATGCGGTCCCACCAGAGTCACCCCGCGTTCCAGTTCGGCGGCACGACGCTCGCGCAAGCGCTGCGCCATCGCATCTTTAATATCGTCGATGCTCATACGCGAAACATGTTCGAGCCCTCGCTCGGTGATCTCGGGAAAAACCGTCGAATCGTAGGTAAATGAGATGTCCTTTGACCCATCGGTAAGCCCGGCGTAGGCGCGCCTCAGATGGGGAAGCAGAAGCCATAGAACACGAAATCGTGCTGCGAGGAGCTGTGCCCCTAGCTGAGCCAATTGTTCCGACCACACATCAAGGGTGTGCATCGCGTTTTCATCGTCTGCCGCCAAGGAACCGCGGCGCTGCAATGTTTTCAACAGCGAATTGCGCTGGCGCAAAATGCGTTCGTATTCCTGACGGTACCCGGCAACAACGGGTCGCAGCGAAACCGCTAAATCATCAATAAAACGGCGTCGTCCCGCGGGTTCACCCTTGACGAGCTGCAAATCTTCGGGCGAGAACAACACGGTGCGCGTAATCCCTAGGGCTTCGCGGGCGCGCACGGGAGCGGCTCGATTGATGCGCACCCGATTGCTCGCCCCGGGTGCTATCTCGAATTCGGTGACCGTTTGTTGTGAACCGCGTACCGTGCGCACACGAATATAGGCTCGGGATGCGCCCACCCGCACGAGCGGACCATCATGGCTTACGCGGTGCGAGGAAAGGTTCGCGGTGTAGTCGATAGCCTCAATAATATTGGTTTTTCCAACACCGTTAGGCCCTAAAAAAACGGTAACTCCGGCGCTTAGCGGCAGATTGAGAAGGGGGTAGGTGCGGTAGTCAAGAAGCGAAAGATGATCAAGATACACAATACCCCCTTCTATAAAAACGAATGTTTATTCTAATTTTCTATGGCCCTGTACTGGAATGTGCGATTAGTTAGCGGGCAGTCGAATCGGTTGAACCAGGTACCGGTAGCTAAGATCTTCTTCACTTAGCGGTTCATCCTGGCCGGAGAGCACAGCAGGTTTAGGAGCCTCAGTGAAAGAGAAACGTACAAAGTCGGTGTCAAAGGCGCCCAGTCCCTCCGAAAGGTACGTGGGGTTGTATGCCACCGTAATTTCGTGACCGTCCAGCTGCGCGGGCATCGATTCGGATGCGCGAGCCTCATCGCCGCGCCCGGCATCGATCGAGACTGTCCGTCTTCGGTGAACTGAAGGCGCAGGGGAGTGTTACGTTCTGCCACGAGGGAAATACGGCGCGCCGCCTCCGCCAAATCTGATGTACGAACCACGGCATGAACTGCGGTTTCGGTTGGGAAGAGGGCACGAAGATTCGGGTACTGACCGTCCATGAGAACACTCGTGGTTCGGCGGGATCCCGCAGAGAAACCGATAAGATCGCCATTTTCAGGAAGTGCGATAGAAAGCTCTCCTGAGCTTGAGAGGGTACGCCCCACCTCGGTCATGGTTTTGGCCTTGAGCAGAACCGCAGCTTCAATCTCAGGATTCTCAGGGTTCCAGGTAATTTCGCGCATTGCCAGGCGGTACCGGTCGGTAGCAAGAAGAGTCATGGTTGAACCGGAGATTTCCAGGCGAATACCGGTAAGCAACGGCAAAGTTTCGTCTTTGGAAACCGCGATCTGAACCTGGGAGACAGCTTTAGCGAACTCCGCGCCATCAACGGTACCGGAGATCTGCGGTAGTTCAGGAAGCTCCGGATAGTCCGCCACCGGCATACCCGCTAACTGGAACTTTGCGGAACGACAGGTCATAAAAATTGTGGAGTCATTAGCAACGAACTCAACATCTGCATTAGGCAGCGAGCGACAAATTTCGGCAAGCATCTTACCCGGTACTAAACAGGTTCCTTCCTGCTCTACCGACGCCTCGATCGTCTGCTTAGCACTGATTTCATGATCGAAGCTCGAAATAGAAACCTCACCACTTTCAGCTTTGATGAGAAGACCGTTGAGCACGGGAGAGGTGGGACGAAGAGGTAGCGAGCGTGCGGTCCAACCAACCGCCTCGGCAAGTACGTCACGTTCAACGGTAAATTTCATCAAAGAGCCTTTCGGTGATGAAGCAAACGGGTTTGAAACAACGATGATGAGCTCATGGATGCGTATGGAATTGAGAACCCGACATCGTGCGTGTGTAGTTTATGCAAAACTGCATAATCCATCCTACCGGATACAGGTTCGTGAAGGAGAGGGTACAGGTTAGTTCCGCTCAGAGGGTTTAGAAAATTTTGTAATTACATCTTTAGGAAGGTAGATCATGCAGGACAGCTTCAGAAGGTTATGAAAATTGTAATTACAAAAATCTGGTGTTGTTGTCTCACTACCATAGTCAAAATAGTTGGATACTGCGTTCGATTGGACCTGCGTGGGTGCGCTTCATGTTATGTGAGGGTGTTTTCTTTAAAGTACAGTAATGTTAATAACCCCTGTGGATATCGTGGAAAAACCAGAGTTTCCCTGTAAAATCAAGGAAATCATCTGTGGATATTAAGTGGACAAAAATTAGCGTTTCTGAGGATGTATTGTGTATGGATATTTATACATCTACTTTCGTCCACACATCATGAATAATCATGCACTTAATATCCACTTAACGCCCCGGTTTAACACACACGTTATCCACAGGCTGTTTAAACCTTGAAATTCCGGGGAACTACCGACTTTCACGCTGATCCTGCTTGATTTTGTTCGTCAAATCGGTGACCTGGTTAAAGGTAGTGCGTCGTTCGGCCATTTGTGCACCTACCTTCCGTACCGCGTGCATGACCGTTGTGTGGTCGCGGCCGCCTAATTCCTGCCCGATGCGCGGCAACGACATATCTGTGAGCTCCCGCAGTAAGTACATGGCAATCTGACGTGCATTTGTGAGGGTTCGGGTGCGGGACTTTGACCGTAAATCCTCTAGAGTCACATCGAAATAGGAAGCCGTGGTCGCCAGCACTTGCCCCGAGGTAATTTCGGCGTCGCCCGCATCTGTAATGAGATCCTTGAGCACAACTTCGGCTAAGGCAACATCGACGGGCTGTTTATTAAGCGAGGCGAATGCCGTTACACGAATGAGCGCGCCCTCCAACTCGCGGATATTCGCCGTAATATGCGATGCAATATACTCCATCACATCATCGGGAACGTTGAGCGATTCACTCTGCGCCTTCTTACGCAAAATAGCGATACGAGTCTCCAACTCGGGAGGCTGAACATCGGTAATCAGACCCCACTCGAAGCGTGAACGCATACGCTCGGCAAACCCGGTGAGCTGTTTTGGCGGCAAATCAGAGGTAATCACAACCTGCTTTTGGTGATTATGCAGGGCGTTGAAAGTATGGAAGAACTCTTCCTGTGTATGTTCTTTACCCGCCAAAAACTGGATATCGTCGATCAGAAGCATATCGACATTGCGGTAAATCTGCTTGAAAGATGACCCCTCATCGTCACGAATCGAATTGATGAAATCGTTCGTGAACTCCTCAGAATTTACGTACCGCACGCGCAAGCTCGGGAAAAGATGCTTGGCATAGTGCCCGATCGCGTGCAGGAGGTGGGTTTTACCCAGCCCCGAATCGCCATAAATAAAGAGGGGGTTATAGGCTTGGGCGGGGGACTCGGAAACAGCAAATGCTGCGGCGTGTGCAAAGCGGTTAGACTGACCAATTACAAAAGTATCGAAGGTGTAATTCGGGTTTAGACGTGCCGAAGAATCCCAACCGGAATCCGAAGAAACAGCGGTATGAGTATCCGCGGGTGGGGAAGAAATATCCTCAGTCTCTGCAGGAGAAGAAATCGGCTGAGCGGGAACGGCAGAGTCCACATGCTGCGGCGTGTGTACTTCGGAAAAATCGGTGGGGGAGGGGGAAGAACTCTGCGGGCGCTCGGCAAAAATGGCGGGATCAACCGGTGACGCTGCCGGTGCATCGGCAACGGGCACATCCGCAGTTTGAGGCGGCGGTACAGGGGTGTGGAGCTCAGCCTCAACCTCATGAAGTGGGGGCATAGGAGAATCGTCTTCGATCTGCGGTATCGAAGGCGAAACCGTCTGAGATGTTTGTGCAAGCGATTCATCAATCGTGAAAGCCTCTGATACACCGGGACCAAAAACGGTGGTCAGAGCCTGTTGGAAGGGTGCCTTGAGCTGAGACTGAAATATTGCGGGTTAGTTCACTGGGAACGGCAATCAGAAGAACGGTTCCCACGAAAGCCTGAGGCTGCGCAAGACTCACAAAACCACGTAGACGCTGAGAGACCTCAGGATTCGCTTGCAGAATGCTTATGACCTGTTCCCAGCGTTTCTGAAGCTGTGTGTGCTCAGCGTTCATCAGTGATTCCCCTCGTAAAGATGACAAAGATATGTACAGATTCTACCGTAGGTTATACACATCATAAACAGCTTATCCACAGGAGTTATACACAATGTGGAAAAAATGTGTCTTTCCTGAGGATAGACTGGTTGAAAAATTCTTGAATTTCGTTATTTTTCCTTGATATATCAAGGAAATTAAGTGTATAACAAGGATGTGGAAAACTGTGGATATGATGTTTTGAAGGCCCGTTGAGAACATCTGTGGATAGTCTAATCCCCACAACCTGGGGATAACTCGGGGTTATGTGAGGGGCGGATTAACTTGCTTTGCAGCATAGACTCTTCTAGAGTTGTTCTGTTGTATGTGTACCGCCTACCTCGAAGTGTCGAGGTACCATCGGGCACGAAAAAGCTTAGAAATCCTAACCAGCGGGTAGGATTTTGTGTCCAAGGAGATAAGTATGAGTAAACGTACTTTCCAGCCGAATAACCGCCGTCGTGCGAAGAAACACGGTTTCCGTCTTCGTATGCGCACTCGTGCCGGTCGTTCTATCCTGTCGAACCGTCGTTCCAAGGGTCGTTCCAAGCTTTCGGCATAAAGAACTCAGCAAAACCCGCTAACGCATTCGTGTTAGCGGGTTTTCCACTACAGGGAAGGAAAACGTGCTGCCAATCCAGCACCGGATGCGCACCAGCTCCCAATTTTCCGCGACTTTTCGTTCCGGTACCCGCTCAGGGCGCCGGAACTTAGTTGTATATACGGCTCAAAAACCCGGAAATACAACCCGGATAGGTTTCATTGTGTCAAAAGCCGTCGGAAATGCTGTGACTCGTAACCGTGTTAAACGGCGTTTGCGTGAACTCGCTGCCGCAACCGTTAGCACCTACCCGCAGGGACTGTATATTGCCGTGCGGGCGCTTCCCGTATCCGCTGGAGCGAACTGGGAAGAATTACGCGCAGACTATCGAGGTGCCCTAGAAGCCTCCCTGAAAAAACTTGACCGTCAAGATCAACGCTGCAATGTTGAAAACCGTGGGGGAGGGGACTATGAACCATCGTCGATGTGATGAGCGTTTTCACCCTCATCACAGCAGCACACATCATCCCCACACACATCAGCTTGATCCCGATGAACGCCTCGCACAAGCCCCCCACGAATTTGTGCATCCGGTATCTTTTTTACATGCGGTCTATACCCTGCCGCAGAATATTCTGATTGGGCTTATTAAGGCTTATCGTAAAGTCGTATCCCCACTCTATGGGGATGTGTGCCGGTATTATCCGACCTGCTCCGCCTACGGGTTGGAAGCGGTTACCACTCACGGAGCCCTCGGCGGTCTTAGCCTGACCGTGCGGCGCATCCTGCGGTGTAACCCCTGGGCAACCGGCGGAGTCGACCCTGTCCCACCCGGAAAACGGGCCTTTACCCCCGGTCAGGAACCTAAAATTATGCTCCTGAACCATCCCCTAGAAACTCACTCGAACAACCACTAACGGTTGTCGAGATTCCTACAAAGACTTAGCCGAGTCATAAGGAGAAAAACTCCCGTGAACATTTTTGACATAATCCTTTGGCCCTTTAAATTGGCCGTGTCTGCGGTGCTGTGGTTCTTCCACACGATCTTTACCAGTATTGGTATGGATCCGTCTTCGGGCTTTACTTGGGTGCTGTGCATTATCTGCCTGACTCTTGTAATGCGTGCCGTAACTATTCCCCTATTTATGCGCCAAATTAAATCGATGCGCGGTATGAACGCCATGCAGGGCGATCTTGCAAAGCTGCAGGCCAAATACAAGGGTAAAAAAGATCAGCTTTCCCGCCAGGCTATGGCGCAGGAACAGATGGCACTATTCAAGAAGCACGGCACCAGCCCTTTCTCATCCTGTTTACCGATTATCGCGCAGATGCCAATTTTCCTCGGTCTCTATCAGGTGCTCATGGGTATTTCCGGGGCAGCTGCTAAAAATGAAGGCATTCTGCTACTTCCCGCAGAATTGGTTAAACAGTTCAGTGAAGCCTATATCTTTGGGTCACCTATCTTCTCGACCATGATGAACCCCGGCAACGGTAACCATGCCGCTACCGTTGCCCAGGCCATCATCATGATTCTGCTCATGAGTGGTACCCAGTTCTTCATTCAGAAACAGCTCAGTGCCAAGAACATGTCCGAGGCAGCCAAAAACTCCCCAATATTCCGTCAGCAGCAGATGATGATGTACGGTTTTCCCGTTATTTTCGCGGTGACGGGCATTAACTTCCCTCTTGGTGTGATGTACTACTGGACCGTCTCAAACTTCTGGGCTCTCGGGCAGCAGTGGTGGGTTATCCGCAATAATCCTACTCCCGGTTCCCAGGCTGAGAAGGAGCTCAACGAACGCCGTGCCGCTAAAGGTTTGCCCCCCGTTGGGAAAACCAAAGAACAGCACGAAAAAGAGCTTGAGGAGGCGCGTGAGCGTGCCGCCGCGGGCCAGCGTCAGCAGCCCATGAGTAAGAAACGCCAGAAACAGCAGCAGCGTAAAGGTGGCGGGCAGAACAAATCGAGCAATAAAAACTCGAATAAGCCGAAACTCAACTAAACACAGCATCGATAAATTCAAGGAAAACCATGACTGAAATATTTGAAGAAACCGCAGAATCGCCAAGCACCGCATCGGAAAGCTGAGGCTGTCGAAGAAATCGACGAAATCAGCATGATTGAGGAAGAAGGGGATATAGCCGCTGACTATCTCGAAGAACTTCTCGATATCGTTGATCTTGATGGAGATATTGATATTGAGGTGCGCAACCAGCGCATCTATCTCTCTGTAGTGAATGATGACGATGGGAACGAAGATCTGCGCCACCTTGTTGGTCGCCGCGGTGAGGTCTTAGACGCTCTGCAGGAACTCGTGCGTCTGTCGGTTCTGGCCGCCAGCGGCAACCGTTCGCGTCTTATTCTCGATATTGCGGGTTACCGTGCACAACGTCGAGAACAGCTCACAGAAATAGCCCTCGACGCCGTCGAGAAGGTGCGTGCCTCCGGCGAAGATTTCCATCTGAAGCCACTGGGCGCCTATGAACGCAAGGTTGTACACGATGTGGTTGCTGAACAGGGGCTCTACAGCGAATCCGAAGGCGAAGGCACACATCGCCATGTGGTGATTTCCCTTCCGGAGGCGTAAATGACGGTTCCTTGTGAAGGTCAAGACCTTGTAGCCGCCACCGCAATTTTTGGTGATCGTCTTCCTCTGGCACAGCGCTATGTGGAACATTTGGCGACGACGGGGATTGAGCGCGGGCTCATTGGTCCGCGCGAAGTACCGCGCCTGTGGGCTCGTCACGTACTCAACTGTGCCGCCGTGCAGGAATATATCGCCGAAGGCGCATCCGTGGCGGATGTAGGCTCTGGAGCGGGTCTGCCGGGGCTGTGTCTGGCTATTGCCCGCCCCGATCTATCGATCACGCTCATAGAGCCTCTGGAACGCCGTGTGATATGGCTTCATGAAGTGGTTGAGGATCTAGGCCTTGAGAATGTAAAAATTCTGCGCTCGCGTGCCGAACAGGCTATCGGGCAGGTCGATGCCGATGTGGTGACTGCTCGCGCCGTATCTGCGCTGGTGGGTCTTGTGGATATTACCCTGCCGATTCTGCGTGGTACCGGTGAGCTTCTGGCTCTCAAGGGGCGCTCTGCACGGGAGGAAATCAAGAAGGCCAAGAAGAAACTCAACCGTTACGGGGCTCGCGAGACCGAAATCCTGACGGCGGGGGAGGGGCTTCTGGATGAGCCCACAACCGTTGTGCGAGTTACACTCTAGCCTCGATAAACTCTGAAGCTGCAAGCTTCATAGGGGTTGAAGATACATCCGAGAATGTATTTTCAACCCCTTTTTATGTTCGTTGCCTGATACCGGAGAAAGAGAGTGTTTGTGGTACGCAAGAGATGAAGGGGAACTTTCGGCGGGGCACCGTAGTTTTTCGTGAATGTGGAATATTAAAAATAAATAATAGAACTTGTATAACTTTTCCTGGTTGAGAGGTTGATAATCAGTTCATGATGCTGTGCTGAGAGTGAATACTTGGGAGTGAAATCATAAATTTCCGTGAAAAAATACGAATCCTAGACAACTTGTCGAGGGTGTACGTGGTATATCGCTGTTTTGACAGGTAATCTTAAAGAGGAACGCGCAGACCGGAGACAGTATCGGTGTTTCACGTGAAACATCCTTGATACTCCTTTATTCAATGTTTCACGTGAAACATAGTGTGCGTATCTCTATCTGGCGAAAGACACATCAACCATCAGCATCAGGCGCGGAGGATATATGACGATCACCCCCGGTGGCTCGACGCCGCCTTTACTGCCCAAGCCCCCACATACACGCGTCTTTACCATCTCGAATCAGAAGGGTGGAGTCGGTAAAACGAGTACCGCCGTGAACATTGCGGCCGCCCTTGCAGAAGCGGGAATGAACGTTTTGGTCATTGATAATGACCCCCAGGGAAATGCTTCGACGGCTCTCGGTATTGAGCATGGCGTGGAGCTTCCTAGTACTTATAACACCCTGATTGACGATACTCCGCTTTCCGATATTGTGCAGGAGTGCCCCGACCTCGATAATCTATGGTGTGCACCCGCGAATATAGATCTTGCCGGGGCAGAGATTGAACTTGTTTCGGTCGTGGCACGTGAGAAACGCCTCAAAAACGCTCTGGAGGACTATACTGAGTGGCGTGCCCAGCAGGGGATGGGACGGCTCGACTACGTATTTATCGACTGTCCGCCAAGTTTGGGACTGCTGACCGTTAATGCTTTTGTGGCGGCAGAGGAAATCCTGATTCCTATTCAGTGTGAATACTATGCCCTGGAAGGTTTGAGCCAGCTGCTCAAGAACATTCAGATGATTCAGAAACATCTGAATTCCAATCTAGAGATTAGTACGATTCTGCTGACTATGTACGACGGACGTACCAATCTTGCATATCAGGTAGCGGAAGAGGTACGGGAACATTTCCCGCAGGAAACTCTACAGACCAAGATTCCGCGTTCTGTACGCATTTCGGAAGCACCGAGCTACCAACAGACCGTTATTAGCTATGATCCAACGTCTACCGGTGCTCAGGCCTATCGTGAAGCGGCGCAGGAAATTGCGCGCCGCTAAGAGGAATACGGAGCATATAGATGCTCTGAAATATCGGCATATCAGGATTGGTAATTACTCCGATATTATCCATAAATAAACTTTTTGAGATTTATATCTAGGGAAATACCGAATTTTCTGAGCGCAGATTTTACGGTGCTGCAAGGTTCATATGAAGTGTAATCGGCATGTATGAGAGCGGTAGAAAATTTGGTGTGAGGAAGGAAAAATATGGCAGAGAAGCGACGGGGTCTCGGAAGGGGACTGGGTGCTCTCATTCCCAATAATACGACGCCTGTTGTGACTGCTTCCGATGTTGCCGAGAAAGAGGCGGAAAAAAAGGTAGCGGCGACTCGCAAACCTCAGCAGGAGGAACAAGCCGCCTCATCCTCGGCAAAACGCCCGAAGACTCGCAACGTAAAGCCGGAGCCGCAGAAAAAATCTGCCCCGAAAAAGGAATCGTCTGCGACAACGAAACGGACAGAACAGCAAGAGAACCGCATCTCTTCGTCGCAAAAGGGTACGGATCCGAAACCTCAGGAATCTTCTGCTGAGACTCGGAAACCTTCTGGTTCATCGAAGCCGCAAAAGGTTTCTGCGATTAAGATGCCTAGTCTTAAAGCCCCTGCCGTGAAAGCGGGGGAGAAAAAAGAAGAGAACGTACACGTCTCATCTGCTTCTTTGTCCGCATCGCAGCCTGTGCAGAAATCAGATGTTTCACGTGAAACATTGTCTCAGCCCTCGCGAAGTTCAGAAGAAGAAACCTCGTATGGATATGGGTGCGGCACTTCGCAATACGACGTTAACACGCCGCCCGGTAGATTTCTTCTTTGGTGAAGAAACGAAGGAAGCTGAGGAAGAAGGTAACAGCAACCTCGTACCCGTTCCTGGAGCTCAGTTCGCAGAAATCAAAGTTTCTGATATTCACCCAAACCGCAAACAGCCTCGCGTTGATTTTGATGAGCAAGACATGGCTGAGCTCATCCATTCGGTTCGCGAGATTGGTGTTCTGCAGCCTATTGTGGTGCGCCCTTCACGTGAGAAAAATGCCGAAAAATATGAGTTAGTGATGGGCGAGCGGCGTTGGCGCGCAACCCAGGCTGCGGGTCTAGAAACTATCCCTGCCATTATCCGTGACACGCAAGATATTGATCTGCTTCGAGATGCCCTGCTGGAAAACCTGCATCGTAGCCAGCTGAATCCCATTGAAGAGGCGGCCGCATATCAGCAGCTTATGGAAGAGTTCAGTACCACCCAGGAGCAGCTTGCAAAGCGTATTGGGCGCTCTCGCCCACAGATCTCAAACACGATTCGTTTGCTTAGGTTGCCTCCTCTCGTACAGCGCAGGGTAGCGGCAGGCGTTATCGCTGCCGGGCATGCACGTGCCCTGCTGACTTTAACTGATCAGGCAAAGATAGAGACCATTGCTCAGAAGATCGTGAATGAAGGGCTTTCTGTGCGTGCCGTTGAGGAGCTTGTTGCCCATGCGAGCGAAGCTCCGGCAGATAAAGAGCGGAAAACCCCGCAGCCACAGAAGCATCACGAGCGATTGGACTATATAGCGGATGCGTTCGCCGATAAACTAGATACATCGGTTAAGATTTCGCTCGGTGCTCGTAAGGGCAAGATGACTATTGAGTTTGCTAATGTCGAGGATCTCAACCGCATTATTCGGGTTCTGGATTCTGATTTCAAAGGTTCTTAGTTCATACGATAGCTTAGAACCCTTCCCCGCATAATCTACTGGGGGTGGTGATGTTTCACGTGAAACATCACCACCCCCAGCCTTGTATAAAGTGTGTATATCTGGTGTAGTGAGCTTCGTGGGCGTTTTTTTACCTGCTGTCTGACATTGTCTCCGGATAAGAAGAGCTCACAGAGGTCTGGAGCATGTTGTGAAAAACGGTAGGTATACGAGTCTTTGCAGAACCCTACAGCGGTGTATATAGCAGAGCAGGGGAGTGGGATGAGACTAACACGAACTCCGAGCTGAAGATAATTGTAAGCCTGCGCCTCCTTTTTTTGGATATTGAGGATTACAAGGGTATTTATCGAGACAGGCTAAAAATCCTACGTTTTTCGACACTATGAAATGGTTACAGGAAGAACTATGCCGAAGTCATACAGAGATTCACGGATAGTATCTTCATAAGATATTCTTATCTAAAAATACAACCTCAAAAAAAGTATATAAAGTGTTTGTAGCCCTGTAAACGAAGCAGGTATAAAGATAGAAGGTGTGGATGTTTCACGTGAAACATCCACACCTTCTATGGGTTTTTGAGGATGAAGGCTTGAAGAAAACCTACTTGATGTATTCCTCAAAATCAGCAATGAGTGCCTGTTTGGGGACGAGCGCCTACGCTCTTCTTTACAACCCTGCCCATCTTTGAAAAGGTAGATCGCGGGGATAGAAGTAATGCCGTATTCCATAGCGGTGTCGCCGCTCTCTTCGACATTGACCTTCACGACATCGACCTTCTCGCCATATTCGGCGGCGATTTCATCGAGGACTGGGGCGACCATGCGGCAGGGACCGCACCATTCGGCCCAGAAATCGACGATCACCGGTTTGGAATTTTCCAGAACCTCAGCCTTAAAAGTGGCATCGGTTACTGCTTTTGCATTGCTCATATCTGTTTCTCCTGACTAAAGGTTTTCGAGGTAGTGCTGTGCGTCGAGTGCTGCTACCGCACCCGAACCGGCGGCGATAATCGCCTGACGGTAGGTTGGATCAATGACGTCGCCCGCGGCGAAAACGCCGGGTAGAGAGGTTTTTGACGAGCGTCCCTGAACTGCAATCGTGTTCTGATCGGTAATCTCCAGCTGATCCTTAACCATCTCGATACGCGGATCAGAACCGATAGCAATGAACAGTCCGTCGAGCTTCATATCGCGGGTAGCGCCAGTAACGGTATCGGTCAGAACGACCTCTTCCAGCTTGGAATCGCCGTGAATTTCGCTCACCACGGAATTCCAGAGAACTTCAATCTTGGGGTTGTCGAAAACGCGCTGCTGCATAATATCGGATGCGCGCAAAGAGTCACGGCGGTGGATCAGATAGACCTTGGATGCGTAGGTGGTGAGGAAGAGTGCTTCTTCCAGAGCAGAATCGCCGCCGCCTACCACCGCGATTTCTTTATCTTTGAAGAAGAATCCATCGCAGGTTGCGCACCACGAGACGCCATAGCCAGAAAGTGTATCTTCACCTTCAACACCCAGCTTGCGGTACTGCGAACCAGTCGAGAGAATAACGGTTTTTGCGAGGTTTACGGAACCGTCGGAGAGAGTAACCTTCTTAATATCGCCGTCGAGTTCCAACTTTTCGACATCCTGGTAGCGAATATCCGTGCCGAAGCGCTCCGCCTGGGCACCGAAATTGGTCATGAGTTCGGGTCCCTGAATGCCCTGCACAAAACCGGGGAAATTTTCGACCTCGGTTGTGGTCATGAGAGCGCCACCGGGGGAGAGGGAACTCGCGAAGAGTACCGGCTCAAGGTTGGCACGCGCCGCGTAGACGGCGGCAGTGTACCCGGCAGGGCCGGAACCCACGATAATAACGTTGTGAACCTTCTGATCGCCCTCAGAGGCCGTTTCTTGGGATTTTTCTTGGGGGGTAGAGGATGCGGCAAGGTTCAGACCGCCGAGAGCGGCGCCTCCGAACAGATTGCCCAATGTATTTTCAGTACTCATTCTTCTCTTCCTCGAATTTCTTCTGATAGTCGCTCAACGCAACAGTATCCCCAATTATTCCATTCTGGAAGCGGCTAAGCCATATTGACTGGGGTCGAAGCGAACATGATCGGTACCGAAGAGAAAAGTGACGTTTTATGTTCAGGGCTGCACCCGACGGAGAATACTGGTCGGGAGGTCTTGAGAGAGTGAGATCGAGGCAAAATAAATGGCGCATCCCCACGTATGAGGATGCGCCACTCGTTGAGGCTATACGCTACTCGGCCTTAATCTCGCCAATGCGCAGACCGTAGCTGTACCCTGCGATAGGCTGCGAGAGCTTGGGTGCTTCATCGAAGACGATGATGATGTAGCCGCCCTTATCGGCAGACTGCTTGTCCTTATCCAGCTCAACCGTGACGTCCTGCCCAGAGAAGCTTCCCTTGCCAACTTCGGTGGCACCGCTCATCGAGGCTTGGTTATTGGTGTATACGGTGAAAGAACCGCCGGAACCGCCCGTCTGCTGAATAGTTAGTTTAGAGACAACCGTGGGAGATTCCAGTTTAGCGGCAAGCCCGAATTCCTTGACGACACCACCGAAGGCGGGGCTACCAAAACCATAGCTGGACCAGGTGCTTGAGGGGTTACCATCAGTCAGTGCGGGAAGACCGGAATCCATATCCGCCATAAAGTTAGGGTTGCTCGGCACCAGACGCGATACGGAGGTAACCTTTACTGGCGCATTGGAGGCGCTGGGTGATGCCGATGGGGAGGCTTCCTCAGATTCTGTAGACCCTGCCGTAGCGCTTGCGCTTGCCGAGGCGTTCTTGCCTTTAACCGGATTCGATGCGTGATTCGACCCCAGACCAGTCAGCGTGGTGAGTACACCACCGGCAACAATGACCAATAGAAGTACGGCGGCGAAGGCAATAGCCCAGGTTCCGCGGTTTGTACCCTCGTCTTCGTCGTCTTCATAGACGCCGTCATCGTTCGGTCCGGAGACCATAGGTGCAACGTTCATCGAGGGGATCTGTGAGACCTCCCAGGCCTTTACGGCGCTGATAGCGGAGGTTTCGGAACCCACCATTGGGATGTTCTCGTAAGTTTGCGGTGCGGCACCGGTAAGGCTGTCACCGAAGATTTCGGCCCCGAGTGCCTCATCAGGGTTGCCGTCGGGAGAGACCGAGGGGTTATCGGTCAGTAGGGTGTCAAGCAAAACATCCGGGCGGCTGTATGAGGTCACCAGGTATTTATTGCCTTCGGGGGCGATTCCCATATCGAGAATCTGAATGTTGTAGCGGCTATTGACCGCCAGCGCCCGCGAATTCTTCTCCAAGAGGTGGCTGCGCACGGGAGAAGCCACCACCACCGAAACCTTACGGTTCAGAATCTGATCCTTACCTTCGAGGATCATATCTGATTCGGCGGTGATGATAATCTGTGCGGTGATTTCGTAACGGCCACCCAAAACGGTTCCGACCGGAATCTGCTGCGACAAGTTCTCTCCCGTCATGTATTTTCTCGCCTATAGTTTAGTAGGCCCTTCCAAAGATTTTACCCGGATTACGCCGGATACGGTGTTTAGCGGTTTGCGGGCTGGTTTAAGATTCGTTTGAGGCCCCTCGCCGTGCGAGTGCTTTCACCTTGCCTGCAATGGGTGCGAAGAGAGCATCTGCCTCACGCACGCGGAAAATCTTGAGCATCACCACATAGCTGAAGAGCATGGTGAGACCACAGATTATAAGGGTTATAACCGCTGAAATTTTTGATGCCCAGGCGAAGCCATCAAGGTTGTATCCGCCCAATACCCACAATACGGCGGCGGCAATAACTCCCGCAAAACATGCCGCTAGGGTAGTACGAGCGTACATGTTGATAATACGCTTCTGCCCATAATACCCAAGTCTGCGGCGAATTTCGTAATGGCTGATGGCGACCACGAAGAGGTTCTGTACCGGGAAAATCAGGGAGAGCGCATACACGGTGTAGCGCGGGTCAAGCAGGGAGGCAACCCCACTCATAATGACCATAACAATCGCGGCGTAGAACTGAATGAGGAAGGGGGTGCGCGCATTCTCTCGGGCATAGAGAACGCGCCCGTAGAGGAAGGATATAGTCAGTGCAGGGGTTCCCAATGCAGTAATAGCAATGAGGCGCCCAATGACGGTTGCCGCAACCGGGTCTCCGCCGCTAAAGAGCACCGCCACGGGACCGGCGAGGACGATAAGTGCGAGCGCACAGAAAACGGTGGCAATACCGGCGGTACGCATACCGTGTGAAAGGGCGTGGATGACGCTGTCACTATCGTCCGCGATGGCGGAGGAACTCATGCGGTTAAAGAGCACTGTAGCGATGGAAATGCCGATCACGCCGTGGGGGAGCGAGTAGAGCATCGAGGCGTAGTTCATTGCCTGCAGACCGGGAATCTGAATACCCATATCGGCATACTGGGCGCGGGCGCTCACCACGGATGCGGCAACCCGCGTCATATACATATACGACAGGTTAGAGACGGCACCGGCGGCAAGGGTCCAAATCGCCAGACGAGATGCTTCCCGCAGTCCGATACCGCGCCAGCCGAAGTCCGGTTTGAGCCGCAGCCCCAGCTTCCTGAGCGGGATAAAGAGAACGATAGCCTGCAGTGCCACGCCCAGAGTTGCCGATCCGGCGAGGAAAATCGTCTGCATCGACGTCCAGCTTTCGACCGAGTGGCGTGGCGGATTGATGGTTGTATCCTGCGCCCCGAAGGTAAAAATAAAGATAAAGAGTGCAGCGATAGCAACGACGTTATTGAGCACGGGTGCCCACATGAAAGCCCCGAAGGCCTCTTTCGCGTTGAGTACCTGCCCAATGACCGTATAAAGCCCGTAGAAGAAGATTTGCGGCAAACACCAGAACGAGAATATATACCCGAGTTCTTTCTGCTCTGGCGTCCATGTAGAGCCCATGACGTTGATAATAGGGATGGCACACGCCAGCGTAATCGCTGTAATCAGGCCGATGGCCGTCACCGTAATAGTCACGAGCTTGGAAATATACCGTTCGCCGCCGTCTTGGGCTTTAGCGGCTTTGATAATCTGCGGCACGAGCACGGCGTTGAACACACCACCGGCAACCAACACGTAGATGAGGTTGGGGAGCGTATTTGCGGTCTCGAAGACGTCACCTACGGTCGAGAGGGCACCCAGTGCCACCGTGAGAAGGATTGCCTTAAGGAACCCTAGAACACGGGATACGAGCGTTCCCGCCGCCATAATGGCGCTTGAGCGTGCATCGGTACGTGCCAACTTCTTCTCCTGGTTGTGACGTTAGAGCTGGGTATTAATATACTCTCGTGCAATATCTGCGATGCGCCGTTCATTAGCGAAAGAGAGTTTCTGGCTAAGCTCTGCCAGGGGTACCCACGCAACATCGACTGCTTCATGATCGGGGTCATGCTCAATGGTTAGGCGGCCTCCGGTAGCACAAAAAAGGTAGTGATGTACCGTTTTATGGATGCGCTGCCCACTAGACGTAAACCAGTAGTCGATATACCCGAGGGTAGCAACAATGTAACCGGTAATTCCGGTTTCTTCGGCTATTTCTCGCTGAGCTGTTTCTATCAGACTTTCATGACCTTCAACATGTCCCTTAGGTAGACACCATTCGAGCTGTCTGTTGCGGTTATAGCGCGCAATGATTGCCACCGGCAGGTCGGGACTATCAAAATTAATCATGAGCCCTCCCGAAGAGACCTCTTCAAGCGCAGGCACCGGAAGCTGGGGCGCGAAGGGGCGCATTTTGGGTGCGCGCGGTACGGGAAAACTCATAGTTCTACCTTATCCGATGCGGCGCTATTTTGGGCTATGGTGCGGCTGATAGGAGCCCGCTAATATGCTCTTGTCGCTAATATCTGGCAGGATTAAGAGACTATGTCGCAAAAAAACTTGATGTGCTCTCAAAAATATCCGGATGCTGTTGAACTCGGCGAACTCTACCGCCAGGCGGGTTTTGATCTCTATCTAGTCGGTGGTTTGGTGCGTGATGAACTACGCAATACCCCCGGCGAGTTTACCGATTTTCGATATGACCACGAACGCCACCCCCGCCCAGAGCGAGCAGATTTTGAGCGCCTGGGGAGAGCATATCTGGGATATCGGCAAAGAATACGGCACCATCAGCGCCCGCAAAAACGGCGCTGTTTACGAGGTAACGACCTACCGCGCCGAAGTGTACGTCGCTGATTCCCGCAAACCCACGGTGGAATTCGGCACCGACCTGAAGGCTGACCTAATACGGCGCGACTTTACCATCAACGCCATGGCTGCTGCGCTGCCTTCGGGGGAAATCGTGGATCTTTTCCACGGCACTAAAGATTTAGCAGAGGGCGTTTTGCGCACCCCGCGCTCGCCTCAAGAATCCTTTTCCGAAGACCCTCTTCGTATGATGCGCGCGGCACGGTTCGCTGCTCGGTTTAACCTCACTGTAGCGCCGGAAGTATTCGAAGCGATGCGGCAGATGGCACCGCGCATCGAGATTATTTCGGCGGAACGGGTGCGCGACGAACTCATCAAACTCATCTGTGCAGATTACCCGCGCGTGGGCCTGAACTTGCTCGTAGAAACCGGGCTTGCGGACTATGTGCTCCCGGAGCTGCCCGCCCTGCGCATGGAAATGGACCCTTCACACCACCATAAAGACGTTTATGAGCACTCGCTCAAAGTCATGGAACAGGCGATCGAGAAGGAAACCGACGCTGACGGTCCCTGCCCCGCGCCCGATTTTGTGCTGCGTTTCGCATCGCTTCTGCACGACATCGGCAAATCCCAAAACCCGCAGATTCGAGAAAGACGGCTCGGTATCTTTTCTGCAGCACGATGTGGTTGGCGCACGCATGGTCAAAAAACGGATGCGCGCCCTACGCTTCGATAACGACACCATCAAGGCGGTAGCGCGCCTCGTGGAGCTTCATATGCGTTTCTACGGCTACCGTGAGGCCGGGTGGACCGACTCGGCGGTACGTCGATACGTGCGGGACGCAGGGGAGCAGCTGCAGCGTCTCCACAGGCTTTCTCGGTCGGATGTCACCACGCGCAATAAGCGCATGGCGCGCTCGCTGGCGCAGGCATACGATGATTTGGAGCGGCGTATTGATGAGCTTGCCGCTCAAGAAGAGCTGGATGCGATGCGCCCTGAACTGGATGGCGAACAGATTATGGCGGTGCTGGGCATCGGTCCTGGGCCTCTTGTGGGGCAGGCGTATAAATTCCTGCTGAACCTGCGTTTGGATGAGGGTGAACTTGGTGAAGAAGAAGCGACCCGCCGTCTGCTCGTGTGGTGGCAGGAGCACGGAGAGTCCTAAATCCCCATAATACGGCGGAATACTGCGGAAAAGAATATGACGGAGACTACGGCGCATAAGGTTCACTAAATGCCTCTGTGAAGCTAAATTGACGTGTAGGATGGTACTCAGCGGCAGCGTTCGCCGCGCACGAATACACATTCACCGAAAGGGCATTACTATGTCTGATAACTCTGCCTTTAATCCGGCTTCTAACCCCGCATTCAACGGTTCTCAACCTCACGGACAGCCCGTACAACCTATCGCCGTAGCACCGGTCATGATGGTGCAGCAACCCAAATCCATGGCGGTGGCATATCTGCTGTGGTTTTTCTTAGGTTCCCCTGGTATTCACAAGTTTTATCTGAACCAAACGGGTCAAGGGATTCTATACCTGTGTTTATTCCTTACTGGCTGGGCAACTGTTTGGTTTCTTATCGGGATAATTCCTCTTGTAATTTTGGGCATCTTGCTCATCATTGATATTTTCCTGATACCTGGTCGGGTGAACCAACTCAATGGTGTAACCCCCGTTGTCGTGAAGCAGTAACAGCCCATTATCACGACCCCACCGCGCATTGGAGAATCCCGCATCCTCACAGTCGAGGATGCGGGATTTTTGTCTGAACGAAGGTTGGTACGGTGGGGGAGGGTAGGGTAGACTCCCACCGAATACACACCCCGTTCCCAGGGTTTGCGCATGTGAACTGTCTAAACTTGCAGTGAGCGCGTTATATACAGCGCGCTGAAACACTCACGAAGGAAGGAAATATGTCGCAACAGGTTTATGAACCTAAACTTTTCGCCCATGGAACCGTTCCGGGCAGCAGTACTTATGTGAACTCCGAACATGAACAGCCGACCGTCGTCGTGATTCGCCCCAAATCCGTGATTCTCACCTATGTGCTGTGGCTTTTCCTCGGATGGTTGGGCATCCACAAGTTTTATCTGCGTCAGCCAATTCAGGGGCTGCTTTACCTGGCGCTCACCGGTATAACCAGCCTGCTGACGCCCATAGGTTTAGGTTGGATAACCGGTATTCCGCTAGGTCTTCTGCTCTTCAAAGACCTCTTCACGAATATCCTTCGAGTCGCCATCCTCAACCTTCGGGACTCTTCGGTTCGTTACTACTAAAACCAAGAATTTTTAGCGTTTAGACTCTAGCTTCAGGATGCGCCCGTTACACCCGTGCGGTGTGGCGGGCGCATCCTTCTCTTTGCTGGATTCTACCGCGTATTCTCGTGTAGTATAGAAGAATCTGTGTGTGCATCCTGAACAAGAGGATGCTGCACCGGGTGCCACATGAATCTCCTGCTATGGAAATCCCATAGCCGTTTAGCCCAAAGGAGGGGTTTAATCATGCGTGCATACGAACTGATGGTTATCCTCAACCCCGAGGTTGAGGACCGAGCGGTAGAGCCGTCTCTGTCGAAGTTCCTGGAAATCGTCACCAACGCTGGCGGTACCATCGACAACCTTGACATCTGGGGTCGCCGCCGTCTGGCATACGAGATCCAGAAGAAGTCCGAAGGTATCTATGCGGTTGTTAACTTCACCGCGAGCCCTGAGACCGCCGCTGAGCTCGACCGTGTTCTAAACCTGAACGAGTCCGTTATGCGTACCAAGATCATCCGTCCGGAGGATCAGAAGGTCAACAAGTAAGACTCTAAAACCGCGACCTGATTAAAATGTCAGGTTCCTATGGTTACCTAGAGTTATATACTTGAATCCATTCGAGGAGGCATCAATGGCAGGCGAAACCATTATCACTGTGGTCGGGAATCTCACCAGCGACCCTGAGTTGCGCTACACTCCCGCAGGTGCAGCGGTTGCAAACTTTACGATTGCATCTACCCCGCGTACCTACAACCGTCAAACCGGTCAGTGGGAAGACGGTGAGGCACTGTTCCTGCGTGCGTCTATTTGGCGCGACTACGCAGAGAACGTCGCAGAGACCCTGAAAAAGGGAACCCGTGTGATCGCCCAGGGTCGTTTGAAGTCTCGCTCGTATGAAACGAAGGAAGGCGAACGCCGTACCTCAATGGAGATCGAGCTCGATGAGATCGGTCCCGCTCTACGGTACGCTACCGCCCAGGTAACCCGTTCACAGCGCACCTCTGGAGGTAACTTCGGTGGTCAGCAGGGCGGCAACTTTGGCGGTAATAACTTCGGTAATAACCCCCAGCAGGGTGGTTTTAACAATTCCGCGCCGCAGCAGGGCTTCGCTCAGCAGCAGGGCGGAAACGGTTACTCCAGTAATGCCGGATTCGGTGGGGGAGCCCAACAAGCGCCCGCACAACCGGCACAGCAGCAGGCACCTGCGGCTGATCCGTGGACCTCACAGTCCGGCGGAAACTACGATTGGGGTACTGGCGCCGATGACGAACCTCCGTTCTAAAGAAACGTTCCGTCTTCCTCAAACCAAACCATATATCAATCCATCCCGCGGTTAACGCCGCGGGCTCCCAACCTAAAGGAGCACCACGATGGCTAAGGCTGAAATCCGTAAGCCCAAACCTAAGCAGAACCCCCTGAAAGCTGCTGACGTCACCGTTATCGATTACAAAGACGTCGCCTTGCTACGCAAGTTCATCTCCGATCGCGGCAAGATCCGCGCTCGCCGCGTAACTGGCGTGACCGTTCAGGAACAGCGCAAGATCGCTCAGGCAATTAAGAATGCCCGTGAGGTTGCACTGCTTCCCTACTCCGGCGCTGGCCGCTAACGAGAAGGAGAGTAACAAGTACTATGGCTAAGATTATTCTGACTCAGGAAGTAACCGGTCTGGGTGCCGCTGGTGACATCGTCACCGTTAAGAACGGCTATGCACGTAACTACCTTCTTCCTCGCGGCTTTGCCGTTTCGTGGACCGTTGGCGGCGAGAAGCAGGTTGAATCTATCCGTGCGGCCCGTGCGGCCCGTGCGAAGGCCTCCCTGGAAGAAGCCCAGGAGACCGCAGCTAAGCTCTCTGCTCGCCCGATTGTAGTAGCACACAAGGCTGGTGCTGATGGTCGTCTCTTCGGCTCCGTTAAGGCAGATGCTATTGCTGACGCTATTGAAGAGGCAGGTCTCGGCACTATCGACAAGCGCACCATTCACCTCGGTTCCGCTATCAAGCGCACCGGTGAGTACCAGGTGACCGCTCGTCTGCATGAGGATGTTGTTGCCAACGTTACTCTGGACGTTGTAGCAGCCGCATAAGCAGGGCGTATTTAGACGCTGTGAGGGCGTCGCATTCCGACTGGGATGCGATGCCCTTTTCATATGTGGAGCCAATTATCCGTTTTACCCGAGAAGTGCGGGGTAGGGGAGGGGTATGTTTCACGTGAAACATTGCGTGTTACAGAGTACCGTCAATAAAATCTATGACCGCTTGGGTTACCTCTTCCAAATGCCCCTCGATCATATGACCACCCGTTTCGAAGATACATGTGGTGAGATTCGGGTATCGGTACATAGAACTCTGCACATGCCCTCGCGGCTGGGCAAAAGGCACAACTCGGTCATCTTGTGCATGGATCAGAAACGGGCGGTTCCAAGCTCTCAATGGGGTATTCCTCAAGATGGACCGCCATATCCGGGTTTGTGATAGCTGCGTCGATCTTGGCTCCCATACGTCGCTCCTGTAGGGGGAGCATCCCATATATGGTGTGTGAGGGAAGTCCCAAATAGAGGTTTGAAAAACGGAGACAGCAGCCACATGACGTAGTCATGGTTCAGAGCGGCAGGAGGCCCCATACGCGTGGGCAGCTTTCGTGGTTTTTCTTCCGGGGGTGGGGCAGAGCTGAGGAGAATAAGACCTGCTGTTCGTTCCGGATAATCCAGAGCGAAACGAAGAGCGGGGGTTCCTCCGGCAGAGGCGCCTAGCACATAGACCGTCTCGATATTGAGGATATCGAGGAGGGCCATCAGAGCCGCTGCCTGTTCTTTGGGACTCCCTTCACCTGCGACCGCGCTTCCGGGGTACCCAAAACGCGATGGAGCAATAATCCTGTAGTGTTTCGAGAGCTCCCTAACGTTCTCAAAGGCTTGGTCGTAGCCGCCATAGATACCGTGCAGAGACAGAATAACGGGAGGGTTGCTATATACTGAGGATGACCGGTGGGCATAATATCGAGATATGCTATCTCTCCATAGCTGAGATGCACCGTTTTGACCGGATACGATGCGAGTTCGTCCACAGCATCGTGGAGTGCCCGGCGGCATCGTATACCTTGAACACCCATGTAGGTTGTGGCAGCAAGCGCTGTACTACCAAGGAGGCACCTGCCCCACCGGACGTATCCTGCACGGTTTTTCTGTGGTTCCGGTGTACTGCTAGTCCTACGCATAGTTCCCTACCCCTTCGTATACGGTCTATTTTTAACTACAGTAATTTCACAGACGTGGGCGCACAACCCTAGGGGACGGGTATCAGGACTATTCTTGGAGATACTTCGATATAGTAGTATTTCTATCTATATACGTTGGATAACTATATTTCTATAGGAATTTTCTTATAGACAGCATCAATGTTTCACGTGAAACGGTGTATGTAAAAAGATTGAGAAATAATAAAAATTCCGAAGGAACCTCAAAAATCCTATATTCTCCGAAGTGAGAACCGTAGACTGGACGTGATAGAGCAACCTTAAACTTCTTCAGAAGGGTAGATGTAGATGTTACAGGTTCAGAATCTTACCAAGAGGTATGGTGATAAAACCGCCGTTAACGATATGTCTTTTATCGTTCCCGACGGTAAAGTCACCGGTTTTTTGGGTCCCAATGGGGCAGGTAAGTCGACTACGATGCGCATGTTGGTCGGACTCCATAAGCCCACCTCGGGCGAAGCCCTTGTAGACGGCAAAAATTATCAGTCCCTTAAATCTCCGCTCCATACGGTGGGAGCCCTCCTTGACGGGAAATCGGTACATCCGGGGCGCAGCGCACGCACCCACCTCATGTCTATTGCGCTTACCCACGGTATTTCGGCGAAACGTGTGGACGAAGTTATCGGCATGACCGGTCTTAGCCAGGTGGCTAAACGGAAGGTCGGCGGTTTTTCCCTCGGTATGAACCAGCGTTTGGGTATCGCCTCAGCTATCTTGGGCGATCCCCATAACGTTATTCTGGATGAGCCGGTTAATGGTCTTGATCCCGAAGGTGTGGTGTGGGTTCGTCAGTTGGCGAAGTATTTGGCGTCCGAAGGCCGGGCGGTGCTGATTTCTTCGCACCTTATGAGTGAGATGGCGCAGACCGCTGACGACCTCATTATTATTGGGCGCGGTCGCCTGCTGGAACACACGTCTATTGATGAACTTATCTCGCGCATCGGCGGTCATAAAGTTCTGGTTCGTACCGATGAACGTGACCTTTTTGCTTCGCTCCTTGCGGAACGGTCGCTTCCTTTCGAGGCGGTCGATACCGATGGTTTGTTGGTTTCGGCTGATGCTCGCGACCTGGGTGAGCTCGCTTTGCGTGAGCAAATTTTGCTCTATGAGCTGGCACCTCATGAAGCAACTCTTGAGGATGTTTACCTTGAAATTACACGTTCAGAGGTTGAATATGTCTCTGATAGTCTTCCAGGTGCTGGTGCCGCAGATGCGGGTTCTTCGGTACCGAAATGCACCGGCAGTCGATCCTCAACTGCAACCGGTGGCTAGTTCTCCAGAGCACAGCTTTATTGACGAAACCCAGCAGGGGAATGGGAGGAACATATAAAATGAGTACTCAAACCTACGCTACTAAAAATGCGCCTGCACCGGTTGCTCATAATCTATCATTCCTGGGTGTGCTCCGCTCAGAATGGTTAAAGATGCGCTCCCTGCGTTCTCAGCAGGTTCTCTTCATCATTACGGTAGTGCTGATTTTAGGACTCGCAATGCTGCTGGCTCCTGTTTTTAACGAACAATTGGCACAGTATGAGAAAGATGTGAGTACATCGCAGATTGTGAATGGGCAATCAGTCAACGGTTCCGAGATCATTGACCAGATGAAGAGCGCGTCGTATTCTATCGGAGTTGTAGGTGCTTCATTGGGAGGCATTATTCTTTCTTCCATGGCGACGGTATTTATTGCATCTGAATATGCCACAGGTGCCATGCAAACAAGTCAGCTAGCAGTACCGCGTCGTTCTCTTTTATATTCTGCTAAAGCCCTTGTGGTGACGGTGGTAGCTTTTGTCGTAGGAACCTTGAGTGGTATCTTGGCATTCTTCTTAGGCCAGATGATACTCACAGAAAAGCTACGTGTTTCTTTCGATGGTGAAGTACTTCGAATCACTCTTCTTCTTGGACTGTATCTTGTGGTACTTGCTTGGATGGGATTCGGGTTTGGTGCTCTCCTCCGTAATAGTGCCGGAGCTATTGTTCTTACAGTCGTTCTGCTTTTTGTGGTGACAATAGTTCTTAGTTTCTTCAGGTCTGCTGAGTGGGCAAGCGATGTTTCCAAGTATCTACCTGTCCATCTGGGCGAAAATATGTTGGTCTACGATACTGATAAGTTTAAAGATCCCAGCTACGAAGTCCGCTGTATCCTCTTCACCCTGTGGGGCTTTGTTCCTCTGGTACTTGGCTGGATTCGCTTCAAATTCAACGATATGAAGTCTTAGACTTAAGGCTCATCGGATAAGAGGAAGTGCCGCCTCCTGAACATATACTGGATGGGAGGCGGCACTTGCTGTTACATCAAGGATCACCGTTGTGAGCTACTCTCGGTTAGGCTAGATATATGGCGAAAAAATCTTTCAATCACCTTCCCCCCAGCACTCAACTTTTGCGGGTCGGCATCATCTTCGAGGCAGTAAGTGTTGTACTTGTGATACTTGCCTTTATTCCTTTTCCCTCGCTCACGGTGAATGCCATTCTGTTTTATATCACGATAATCGTGGGTAGTTTTACCTCTGTGATCGCCTTTATCTGTGCCATAGTGGGGCTTATTCGGTTTGTGCGTCATCGCATCGCAAATATTGTATTGGCGGCGGTATCGGTGCTGATAAACCCGGTGACCGTGGTTTTGGCTGATGCTCTTCTGAACTCTAACGGCTAAATTACTGTCGCGTGGGGATTGCGCTCTTCCCAGTATTTCTTGCGGGGACTTTCAGGTGTTTTTCAGCCAAACCCCAAGGTTCCTCAAGGTAACTACGGTTAACTAGAGGTGTTGGTTCGAGAGGACTGCGATGTGAATGTGTGTGTTTCAGAGAGCGAATATGCTCTCGTGGAACTGAAAAGCGAGGCTACACAGTAGCCTCGCTTTTCAGTTTTAAAAATTTCGCCTTCTTTCGGGCGGCTATTACAACCTCATGCACGGCACCGGATACAGCGTGTAATTCTCTGCGATATATGCCCTGTAAGGAAGCTCTGACCCCTGGCCTTGTGTCTACAGCACACATGACTCCTCGTATTCACAGATATTCTCAAGGTTTAACTCACGAGGAATAAAGGTTGACGGGTCATAGTTATGTCAGGTAGTTCGAGAGGACTATCTGAAAGTTGGACTTTCCTTAGCGGAAGTGGCTCTGATTTTCGTATGTATGTGTGTGTGATTGAGGCTGAGATCGAATCTTCGGGTTCGGTCTCAGTTTCGTTTAATCCTTAGTCTGCATTCCGCACATAAAGCCACAGAAAACAACGGTTAGTGCCGGCGTGACAGGAGGTTTGCAAGATACAGCATAAGAAAAATGCGGCTACCTCATGATGGAGTGTAGAATTAGAGCATAAAAATCTTGCATATTAAATACGAATTATCACAGGAGAGTTATCGTGCCTAAAACCCCGAACGTTCCCGGTACCGATCGTCCCGCCGAAAAAGCCGCCGGACACTGGCTGCTCGCCCAACTCGGTAAGAAAGTTCTTCGCCCCGGTGGGCGCGAAACTACAAACTGGCTGCTCAGCCGCGCGCTTGGTGGGCAGATCGACGTGGTTGAGTTTGCACCTGGACTAGGCATTACGGCGCTCGAAATCGTCAAACGTAGCCCCAAGACCTACACCGGTGTAGACCTTGATCCAAAGGCGGCTGAAATCGTGCGCGGGCGCATCGGAAACAACCCCAACTACACGGTCGTAAACGCCGGGGCGCAGGAGACCGGGCTGCCCGATTCCAGCTACGACGTGGTGGTGGGCGAGGCTATGCTGACCATGCAGACCGACAAACATAAGCTGGAAATTATGCGCGAAGCGGCGCGCATCCTACGGCCGGGCGGCTACTACGCCATTCACGAGCTATCGCTAACCCCCGACTACCTGCGCCCTGAGGTTCAAGAAGAAATTCAGAAGGACCTGGCACGAAGCATTCGCGTGAACGCACGCCCGCTTACGGTTGCCGAATGGACCCGCCTTGCCGAAGAAGCCGGGTTTGAGGTGTTAGACGTATATCAAACCGAGATGGCTCTTTTAGAACCCAAACGCATGATTGCCGATGAAGGGGTGGGCGGACTCGCCAAGATCATGTTCAACCTTGCACGCAAACCGCAGATTCGTGAGCGCGTGCTGGGTATGCGCAGTGTTTTCCGCCGTCACGCCGACCATATAGGCGCTATCGGTCTGGTTCTACGGAAGAAATAACTACGATTTGCGCGGTCAGAAAACGGAGCCTGAGTTTTCCCGATACAGTGGGAGGATTACTGAGGCTCCGTTTTACACTAGATATATATGAGGCGTAGATCCCACTCAAGCATGTGTACGCCCCCCTCGCTGGAGAAGACAATGAGCCGTATTCTTTTCTCTCCCGAAAGCTTTAATATGGGTGAAACCACGCGCGGCATCGAAATAGCGCGTGTTGCCCAAGACCGAGGGCACAAAGTCCTCTTCCATATATACTCGCCCAAATACCGTGGGTTGCTGGAAAGCGCGCGGCTTCCCGTGCATCTTCGTGAACCCATCATGACTGATGACGAAGCGAAACAACTCATGGCGCTTGACCAAGGCAGGGGAGTGCGGCATCCCTTCACCACCGAGAAAGTACGCCAGAGGGTTACCGTAGAACTTGCGGCCATTCGTGACTTTAACGCAGATGCCGTGGTGATCGGCTCTAACCCAACTATGCTGATCTCCGCGCGCATCGCCGGTGTACCTATTTTCTATGCGCGCCCTTACGCATATTCAACGACCTATTTTTCTGCGAAACCTGCCGGTGAAGCCCCCTCAGCCCCGGGATGGTTACGCGCACTGGCTCGGACAATATCTTATAAACCAGCCTCGTTCACTCGTGTAGCCCGCGAACATGGAATCAAACTCCCGCGCCGTACCGTCGATATGTTCAGCGCTGACGTAAACCTTATCTGTTCTCTTTTTACCGAGCTGCGCGGCGATCCGTTAACGGCGCCGGATGTCAGTGTGGGTCTATCTACTACCGTGCTCCCGGTGAACTTCCGCAGGTTGTTCAGGAACCTAAAAAGCGACCACTTATCTACGTGGGGATGGGCTCGTCCGGGTCTTCGCATATCTTGGCGGCGGTGCTGCGGCAACTTTCAACGGCACCGGTAGATGTTCTGGTCGGTGATGGGGTGCTGTTAGCGGATGCTGATGCGCGCTCGCTGGGCGACAATATTCACCGTGCGGGAACTGTTCCGGCTCATCTGCTTGCCGGGCACATTGATGCCTCAATCACGCACGGTGGTGAAGGAACCGTGCAGACAGCGTGTCTGGCGGGGGTACCGTTTGCGGGTATCGCCATGCAGGCTGAGCAACGCTGGAATATTGAGGAATGTGTGCGGTACGGCAACGCCCTGCGCTTCGCGAAACATGATGTGCACCGAGGTCAGATGCACGGCATTCTGGATCGTTTACTTTCAGATGAGACCATGCGCGCCAAGGCTCGACAGCTCAGCAAGGCAATGCGCGGCATGGACGGTCCAACCCGCGCCGTCGAGGTGATTGAGGGCTATCTCAAAGACTGTAATCCTGCCTAAAGGGTGCGAAACTTTGTTCACAGAACCACAGCGAGGTGAAACGATGAATATTTTGGTTGTTGGAGCATCGGGCTATGTGGGGCGTCATATTGTGGAGCAGGCGCATCGTCGCGGGCATCGGGTGCGTGCTGTGGTGCGCGATAAGGCTCGGGCTGAGAGTGCCGGGGCGTGGGGTGCACCATCGCTGGCGGATAGGGTAGATGAATGGGCGGTTGGTGATGTAACCGACCGTTCCTGGGACAGCAGGGGTGTGCGATGGCGTTGATGCGGTTATTTCGGCACTAGGGGTGACTCGGCAGAAGGCCGATCCCTGGGATATTGACTACCGTGCGAACCTAAATATATTGGAGTCTGCGCGCGCCCATGATGTCACACGTTTCTGCTATGTGAACGCCATACACGCCGAGTCGATTCGTTCGCAGCTCACGCGTGCGAAAACGGCTTTCGCGCAGGCATTGATCCAGTCGCCGCTGGCGCATCAGGTGGTGAGCCCGAGTGGATACTTCTCGGATATGAGCGCTATAGCGCAGATGGCACGCCGCGGCCGGGTGTATCTTCTGCGACCGCAAGGGCGGCTTAACCCCATTCACGGGGCGGATGTTGCCGCATACTGTCTTGATAAGGTGGAATCTGCTCAGGAGGGATCCTACGATATTGGTGGTCCCGAGGTTCTCTCGTGGCGCGAGGTAGCACAGTACGCTTTTGAGGTGGTGGGACGCCCCGCGAAGATCACGGTTATCCCGCCCCGGTTAGCAGACGGTGTGGTGAAGGGGATCGGTCTTATCAAACCGCGCGTGGCCGATACTTTATCGTTTATGCTGTGGGGCTTAACGCATGATTGTGTGGGGGAGCCGACGGGAACGAATAGTCTTCGAGAGTTCTACCGGGAACAGACACAGAATTTATAAGGCGGTGTACATTTCAACAAGCGTTCATGAGAAACTAGCATAGAAGTTCTGCAGAAATTGCTTCTGGAACGCCATAAACATCGGATAAAAACGCGATTTTGAGGAAAAAGCATGTCTGAAACTGCCATCGATTATGGTTCTCGCACCCTGCCGCACGATGATGTCGCGGAGCAGTCGGTGCTGGGCGGCATGATGCTCTCTAAAGACGCTATTGCCGATGTGGTAGAGACTCTGCATGCGGGAGATTTCTATAAGCCGCAGCATGAACTGATCTATGAGGCAATTATTTCTCTGTACGGTCACGGCAACCCCGCCGATGCGATTACGGTAGCGGATGAGCTCAAGGGCCGCGGTGAACTCACACGAGTCGGTGGGGCAACATATCTGCATACGCTTATCGCTTCGGTTCCAACCGCTGCGAATGCCCAGTATTATGCTGAGATCGTCAAGGAACACGCGGTCATGCGCCGTCTGGTAGAGGCTGGCACTAAGATCGCCCAGCTCGGTTACACGAGCGAGGGGCGAGGTGAGACTCGCTGGTTGATCAGGCACAATCTGAGATTTACGCAATTTCAGATGGCAACGCGAAAGAGGATTACGTTACCTTTCTCAGATGCCTTAGAAGCCACGATGAACGAGATCGATGCGAACTCGAACCGCCCGGATGGCGTTTATGGCGTGCCCACGAGCTTTATTGAGTTTGATGAGCTCACCGGTGGTTTGCATCCGGGACAGATGATTGTGGTTGCCGCGCGTCCCGGCGTGGGTAAATCGACTTTGGCACTGGATATCGCTCGTTCTGCCGCGATTCATCATGATATGACGACGGTCTTTTTCTCTTTGGAAATGGGTCGCACCGAGCTTGCAATGCGTGTGCTTTCGGCGGAGGGCCGCATTTCGATGGGCCGCCTCAAGAAGGGAGATCTTGACCAGGAGGGATGGACCAACCTGGCGACTCTGCAGGGGAAAATAACTGGTGCACCGCTTTTTATTGATGATTCGCCGAACATGACGCTCATGGAGATTCGTGCGAAATGCCGTCGTCTTAAGCAGCGCAATCAATTGCAGCTTGTGGTGCTGGACTACCTGCAGCTAATGAGCTCGGGTAAGAAAGTTGAGTCTCGTCAGCAAGAGGTTTCGGAATTTTCCCGTAGTCTCAAACTTTTGGCGAAGGAACTTGAAGTTCCGGTCATTGCGCTCTCGCAGCTGAACCGTGGTTCGGAGCAGCGCACCGATAAGCGCCCGATGATCTCTGATCTGCGTGAGTCCGGTTCGATTGAGCAGGATGCGGATATGGTGATTCTGCTGCATCGTGAGGATATGTACAACCCCGATAGCGATCGTGTGGGTGAGGCAGACATGATTATTGCGAAGCATCGTGGCGGCCCAACGAAGACTATTCCCTTGGCATTTAGCGGTAAGTACTCGCGGTTTAATAACATGGCTTCTGAAACTCCACCGCAGCAGTATTAGCGGATTCTAGCGCATTTGAGCGTAAGAAAGGCGTTGCTTGACCGGTATTTTACCGGGAGGGCAGCGCCTTGAGTCTTTAAGAATTTTCGGAGTATAAAGGAGTTTTCGTGAATGAGGTTTTCATGGAAGTAAACACCCAAAATATTATGTGATGTACTGCATATTATTCTGGTTTGCAAAGCACGGAAAGCCTCTGTATAGTTGTATGAGTCGCCGCGGCGAGGGGAGGTAAAAACCCCGAGATCTTGCGGCAAAACCAACTATACAGTGCATAATTTGAAATTCATGTTTACGTTCGCACGGTAATTTTACAACCATGAGAAATTGAATGAATTTTGAATATTTGTGATGTGAAGCATAAAGTTTTTAACTTGTGTTTCTTGATGAAAGCGAGTATAGTTATACAGGTTGTCACTCAAAATGGAGTGGCAGTATCACTGACCGGCTGATGATGATCTCTGCATGCGTGTTTGTGTGTGGTGGTGTTGTTGGTGTGGTGTGTTGTTTGAGAACTCAAGAGTGTGCTTTGTTCAATACGTTTTTAGGCACAACTGTGTGTTGTGTTGTGATGATGTGTATTGGTGAAACGGGATGTTGTGACAGTGCGCTGGTGCCCTTCGTAGTGGGGGTGTTGGTGTGCGGGGTTGATACCGTATATGTTTTTTGATCTTATTGAGGTCATGTTTTTTGGTGTGGTCTTGTAGTTCTGAAAAATTTTGTTGTGGTGTCTGCTGGTTGGGACATTCGTGTGGGGTGCAGAGCATGGGGTGCGTTGGTGTGCCTGGTGTTTGTGTCCTGATTGTTTTTTGTTTTGTCAGTAGTTCATTGTTTTTTTGAGAGTTATGGGATCATGCGTTTGCTTTTTGTTTTTGTAACGGAGAGTTTGATTCTGGCTCAGGACGAACGCTGGCGGCGTGCTTAACACATGCAAGTCGAACGATGAAGCCTAGCTTGCTAGGTGGATTAGTGGCGAACGGGTGAGTAATACGTGAGTGACCTACCTTTGACTCTGGGATAAGCCTGGGAAACTGGGTCTAATACCGGATACGACCAATCTCCGCATGGGGTGTTGGTGGAAAGCGTTATGGAGTGGTTTTAGATGGGCTCACGGCCTATCAGCTTGTTGGTGAGGTAATGGCTTACCAAGGCGACGACGGGTAGCCGGCCTGAGAGGGTGACCGGCCACACTGGGACTGAGACACGGCCCAGACTCCTACGGGAGGCAGCAGTGGGGAATATTGCACAATGGGCGCAAGCCTGATGCAGCGACGCCGCGTGAGGGATGACGGCCTTCGGGTTGTAAACCTCTGTTAGCATCGAAGAAGCGAAAGTGACGGTAGGTGCAGAGAAAGCGCCGGCTAACTACGTGCCAGCAGCCGCGGTAATACGTAGGGCGCGAGCGTTGTCCGGAATTATTGGGCGTAAAGAGCTTGTAGGCGGTTGGTCGCGTCTGCTGTGAAAGGCTGGGGGCTTAACCCTGGTTTTGCAGTGGGTACGGGCTAACTAGAGTGCAGTAGGGGAGACTGGAATTCCTGGTGTAGCGGTGGAATGCGCAGATATCAGGAGGAACACCGATGGCGAAGGCAGGTCTCTGGGCTGTAACTGACGCTGAGAAGCGAAAGCATGGGGAGCGAACAGGATTAGATACCCTGGTAGTCCATGCCGTAAACGTTGGGCACTAGGTGTGGGGGACATTCCACGTTTTCCGCGCCGTAGCTAACGCATTAAGTGCCCCGCCTGGGGAGTACGGCACGCAAGGCTAAAAACTCAAAAGAAATTGACGGGGGCCCGCACAAGCGGCGGAGCATGCGGATTAATTCGATGCAACGCGAAGAACCTTACCAAGGCTTGACATATACTGGACTGCGTCAGAGATGGCGTTTCCCTTCGGGGCTGGTATACAGGTGGTGCATGGTTGTCGTCAGCTCGTGTCGTGAGATGTTGGGTTAAGTCCCGCAACGAGCGCAACCCTCGTTCTATGTTGCCAGCACGTGATGGTGGGGACTCATAGGAGACTGCCGGGGTCAACTCGGAGGAAGGTGGGGATGACGTCAAATCATCATGCCCCTTATGTCTTGGGCTTCACGCATGCTACAATGGCCGGTACAGAGGGTTGCGATACTGTGAGGTGGAGCTAATCCCTAAAAGCCGGTCTCAGTTCGGATTGGGGTCTGCAACTCGACCCCATGAAGTCGGAGTCGCTAGTAATCGCAGATCAGCAACGCTGCGGTGAATACGTTCCCGGGCCTTGTACACACCGCCCGTCAAGTCACGAAAGTTGGTAACACCCGAAGCCGGTGGCCTAACCCTGGTGGGGGGAGCCGTCGAAGGTGGGACTGGCGATTGGGACTAAGTCGTAACAAGGTAGCCGTACCGGAAGGTGCGGCTGGATCACCTCCTTTCTAAGGAGCTCAACTATTGTTTGGTTGGCCATGCTGCTCGCGAGTGTCGGGTGGGTGGTTTGCTCATGGGTGGAATGTCAGCCCCTTTTTGTTGTTTGTTTTGTTTCACGGTGTTGTGTATACGTCATCATTATTGTTGTGTTGTTCGGGTGCGTTCTTGGGTTTTCGGGTTGCACGCTAGGTGTGGTCTGAATTGGTGACTGGCTGGTGCTGGTGCTGGGTTTGTTCTCGGTGTTGGTGTTGGTGTGGTTTGTTGTTTGAGAACTATATAGTGGACGCGAGCATCTTCTGGGAACTGCACGGTTGTGTGGTTTCTTGATTCTTCTTTTTCTTGATTGTGTGTAAGTTGTTAAGGGCACACGGTGGATGCCTTGGCATCAGGAGCCGATGAAGGACGTGTGAATCTGCGATAAGCCTCGGGGAGCCGATAACTGGGCGTGGATCCGAGGATTTCCGAATGGGGAAACCTCGCTCATCGTTTTGGTGGGTGACCGCTGGTTGAATGTATAGGCCAGTTGGGGGGAACGCGGGGAAGTGAAACATCTCAGTACCCGCAGGAAGAGAAAATAATAATGATTCTGTTAGTAGTGGCGAGCGAACGCGGATGAGGCTAAACCTGTGGTGTGTGATAGCGGTTAGGTGTTGCATCATGGGTGTTGTGGGAGTTGTTGTGGTGGTTCTAACTGGTCACCGGCGTAGTGCATGATGGTAGGCGAACTGGCTTGGAATGGTCGACCGTAGTGGGTGAGAGTCCCGTAGTTGAAAGTGTTGTGTGTGCGTTGACAATGTCCCGAGTAGCACGGGGCTCGTGGAATCTCGTGTGAATCTGCCAGGACCACCTGGTAAGTCTAAATACTTCCTGATGACCGATAGTGGATCAGTACCGTGAGGGAATGGTGAAAAGTACCCCGGGAGGGGAGTGAAATAGTACCTGAAACCGTGTGCTTACAAGCCGTTATAGCCCCCCTTTTGTGTGGGGTGGTGGCGTGCCTTTTTGAAGAATGAGCCTGCGAGTTAGTGTTTTTGTCGCGAGGTTAACCCGTGTGGGGTAGTCGTAGCGAAAGCGAGTCTGAATAGGGGCGTTGTAGTGGCAGGGATCTAGACCCGAAGCGGAGTGATCTATCCATGGCCAGGTTGAAGCACGTGTAAGAGCGTGTGGAGGACCGAACCCACCTAGGTTGAAAACTGGGGGGATGAGCTGTGGATAGGGGTGAAAGGCCAATCAAACTCTGTGATAGCTGGTTCTCCCCGAAATGCATTTAGGTGCAGCGTTACATGTTTCTTGCTGGAGGTAGAGCTACTGGATGGCCGATGGGCCCGCGAGGGTTACTGACGTTAGCTAAACTCCGAATGCCGGTAAGTGAGAGTGTAGCAGTGAGACAGTGGGGGATAAGCTTCATTGTCGAGAGGGAAACAGCCCAGACCATCAACTAAGGCCCCTAAGCGTGTGCTAAGTGGGAAAGGATGTGGAGTTGCTGAGACAACCAGGAGGTTGGCTTAGAAGCAGCCATCCTTGAAAGAGTGCGTAATAGCTCACTGGTCAAGTGATTCTGCGCCGATAATGTAGCGGGGCTCAAGTACACCGCCGAAGTTGTGGCAATCAGTCTTTGTGGCTGGTTGGGTAGGGGAGCGTCCTGCACGAGGTGAAGCTGCCACGGGAGTGTGTGGTGGATTGTGTGGGAGTGAGAATGCAGGCATGAGTAGCGAATCACGGGTGAGAAACCCGTGCGCCGGATGATCAAGGGTTCCAGGGTCAAGTTAATCTGCCCTGGGTTAGTCGGGGCCTAAGGCGAGGCCGACAGGCGTAGTCGATGGAGAACGGGTTGATATTCCCGTACCAGTGAAGGACCGTCCATACTGATATTGTGATGCTAACCATGCCGATCACGGTGTCATGAAGTTTTTCTTTGTGGTGTTGTGGGGTGTGTGGGACCCAAGCTTTGGAGGTAAGCGTGTTAACAGGTGTGACGCAGGAAGGTAGCCAAGCCACGCGGTGGTTGTCGTGGTCTAAGCGTGTAGGATGACTGGTTGTTAAATGCGCCGGTTGTGTGTCTGAGACGTGATGGGACCCCTTGTTTGTGGGGGATTTGGTGATCCTATGCTGCCGAGAAAAGCATCGGCGTGAGGTTTTAGCTGCCCGTACCCGAAACCGACACAGGTGATCAGGTAGAGAATACTAAGGCGATCGAGAGAATCATGGTTAAGGAACTCGGCAAAATGCCCCCGTAACTTCGGGAGAAGGGGGGCCCTGAGCGTGATCTGCCCGTGCGGTGGGGAGCGTGTAGGGGTCGCAGAGACCAGGGGGAAGCGACTGTTTATCAAAAACACAGGTCCGTGCGAAGTCGTAAGACGAGGTATACGGACTGACTCCTGCCCGGTGCTGGAAGGTTAAGAGGATTGGTTAGCCCTGTGTGGGCGAAGCTGAGAATTTAAGCCCCAGTAAACGGCGGTGGTAACTATAACCATCCTAAGGTAGCGAAATTCCTTGTCGGGTAAGTTCCGACCTGCACGAATGGAGTAACGACTTCCCTACTGTCTCAACCATGAACTCGGTGAAATTGCAGTACGAGTAAAGATGCTCGTTTCGCGCAGCAGGACGGAAAGACCCCGTGACCTTTACTATAGTTTGGTATTGGTGTTTGGGTTGGCTTGTGTAGGATAGTGGGAGACTGTGAAGCTGTCACGCTAGTGGTGGTGGAGTCGTTGTTGAAATACCACTCTGGTCAATCTGGATGTCTAACTTCGGGCCATGATCTGGTTCAGGGACAGTGCCTGATGGGTAGTTTAACTGGGGCGGTTGCCTCCTAAAGTGTAACGGAGGCGCCCAAAGGTTCCCTCAGCCTGGTTGGCAATCAGGTGTTGAGTGTAAGTGCACAAGGGAGCTTGACTGTGAGAGTGGCGACTCGAGCAGGGACGAAAAGTCAGGGACTAGTGATCCGGCAGTGGCTTGTGGAAGCGCTGTCGCTCAACGGATAAAAGGTACCTCGGGGATAACAGGCTGATCTTGCCCAAGAGTCCATATCGACGGCATGGTTTGGCACCTCGATGTCGGCTCGTCGCATCCTGGGGCTGGAGTCGGTCCCAAGGGTTGGGCTGTTCGCCCATTAAAGCGGTACGCGAGCTGGGTTCAGAACGTCGTGAGACAGTTCGGTCCCTATCCGCTGCGCGCGTTGGAGAATTGAGAAAGGCTGTCCTTAGTACGAGAGGACCGGGACGGACGAACCTCTGGTATGTCAGTTGTACCGCCAGGTGCATGGCTGATTGGCTACGTTCGGGAGGGATAACCGCTGAAGGCATCTAAGCGGGAAGCCTGTTTCGAGATGAGTTCTCCTGGCACCCTTTGGGTGTGTGAGGCTCCTTAGAGATGATGAGGTTGATAGGCCGGGTATGGAAGCGTTGTAAGGCGTGGAGTTGACTGGTACTAATAGGCCGAAGACTTATTCACACTAGTAAGTTGTTTGTTTGCGTTCGCTGTATAGTTTTGAAACAACAAGCCTGAGGGTTTGTTAGTTAATTACATATGTATGGAAGAGACCCCCGTGAGGGGTCTCTTTTGTTTTAACCATTGATTTGCATTCTTCTTGATAGCTATCGGCTCTGCTGTGTTCTTATGGCGCGCGTTGGTGAATGCTCTAAAGGCTAAGAAGACCTCATGAAATATAATCGGCGCATCAGGGTGTTGAAAATCTGTGAGAGCGCATATGCTTTCTTGTTATCTTAGGAGCATGGAGACTTTACAATCTGCCCCAGACCCGAAGGATTTGACGCTATCGATAGATGAGAGGCGTGAACTTATCGTCTGGGCGGCAGATTGTATGTATCGGATACTGCCCATTTTTGAGGAACAATATCCTGCTGATCCTCGGCTTCGGCAGGGGCTTGCTGCGGTCGCTGAGTTCAACCGCGGTGCATTATCTGTTGGAACTATGCGTCAGCACGCTTTGCTCTGCCATGCTACGGCCCGGGACTGTGAGACCCCGTCTGCACAAGCCGTAGCTAGAGCCTGCGGACATGCGATTGCCATAGCCCATATGGGTGCCCATGCACGCAATATTGAGCGATATACTCGCAAAGTGCTTTCGGGAAAATCTCTGACCGAAGAGCTCGAATGGCAACAGTCACATATTCCTGCTCGATTCTTCAGCTATGTTTTCACGCGCTAAGCAGCGTATACCCATACGTAGAATTTCGGAAGCCAGAGAAGTCCTTTTTACCGGTCTGTGATAGCATGCCTGAGGCGTCAGACGGGAATACTAATACCAATCGTTGCACATTCTTCTGAACGAGTTTCTGGAACGTTTACTGCATCAAGTACCGACGAATAACCTATTCCCGAGTTAGAGTGAATGTATGGAGTACCCGCTTTTTTCAGACCGACAGCAGGAACCGTATACGGGAGAGGACGCCTCAAAATACCGGACGGTGGCGCTCACCGCCGAGGTTAAGCTGCCTTTAGCGGAACTCTGGCTGGCGTGCACCGAGTATATCCATCTGTGGTGGCCGCGGGAGCTTCTGCGGGACGAAGAAAGCTATCTGGAGCTTACCGATACAGTTCTTACTGAAGAAGACTCGCAGGGGTATGTAACAACCCTTGCTGAGGTAATCTACTATGAGCCCGAGGACGTGCTGGGCTTTTTGCCTCTGCCCGATACTAAACTGCATCAGCTTCTGCGTGATGACAGCGGATTTAGCCTACTTTTTGACGAAGACGGCGCAGAATCTTCGCTTCTAGAAATCACCTCTGGTTTAGCGAAACCCCGTGAACTTGCGGCTGAGTACGACGAGCTGGGTGTTTATACGATCCAACGTTATGGCGCAGAACTTATTTTGAAGGCGTGCGCACGATTCTTTGGCGCTGAACTTCAAGCAGAGTCTCTCGTATCGGGTATGCTTGACAGCTATGAGCACTAGGCAGGCCGCATCGGAACGAGGCACCGCAGAAAGTACAGTACAAGAGGCCGAACACTACATTATCGTTCGTCGCCCTCTGATGGTTGTGCAGTGGCTGAACCTGCCAGCAATCCCGATCTTGGGGCAGCTGATTCAAACTGTTTTCTTCGTTCTGCTGGTGTTCGGTTTCTTCTTATGGTTTGCTTCTGTGGCGGCTACCGACCAAACCATCGAGCTGTGAGTAGGAACCAAGCCCGACCATCTGAAAATTTTAGACCTTGAAGTCAGCTACAACGCGGTCGTGCTTAAGGTGACGATGATCGTTGCGGTATTCTCTGGGCTGAGCTTTGTGGCAACGACCAGCAGCGACGATCGGCACGCGCGTGACTCCTTGGAACCGATGGTGCTGCGTCTGCGAAAAATCCTGATGATTCGAGATATATCTCTCCATTTTCAGGTACGGGCGCCGAAGAGACACTGGAGAGCTATGAACTGTGGTCCGCATCGGCGCAAGAAGATAGTACAGAGCCCGTTGCATCTACCGATAAGGAGACGGTGAAGGATAATGAATGGCCTCGAAAAAGTCACTGAATCCGGGAGTACAGACTCATAGCCAGAGGTGAAGGTAGGCTTCACAGCGCCTCGATCACAATGCCGCCAAAACGGGCATTCTTCGCCTCGCAGGTTATCCCATCAACGTAGCAGGTTGAACTGGAGTAGGTTTCTTGCAGCCCGGTATTGGCGTAATATCCGTAAAATCCGCCAAGCAGCGTTACACCCGAGCTGTTGGGAGCCGGCAGCACCTGTATATCGTAGAAAACAACCGGGCGGCCAGACCGGTCAGTCACCCGTGCAGAACATTCGGGACAGAGCGAGCGAGGATAACGTTCTAAAGTCTTCACGGGCTTGGAACAAACGGGGCATGCAATTTCCATGAATGGTGGCTTGACCATGGAGGATATCCTTCGGGTGGTTAGATGACAATGTAGACACGTTGGAGGGGGATAGTCCCACTGCTTTTATCTTAGAGGTGTGTATCCAAGGTGAAAATGGTGTACATCAAATAGAACATGCGCAGGGCGATGATGAACATCAAAAGGTCTGAAAACCCCGTAAACCTAGCTAAGTTATTTCAACATACGTAAGATGTTCTTATGACACGTTTTACGACCGACCACCTCAAAACATTCGTCACGGTCATCGAATACGGCACCTTCGACGCTGCTGCCGACGTTCTTGGGGTTAGCCCCTCCGCAATATCACAGCGTGTAAAAACAATGGAACAGCTGGCCGGTAAAGTTCTGCTGCAGCGCACCAACCCGGTGACCCCAACGGCTTCTGGACAGAGCGTGTTACGTATTGCCCGGCAAAGTGAATTTCTGCAGCTTGAGCTGGAACGAGAACTCATGGGCGAGGGCGGATTCCAGACAGTCTCTATAGCCCTGAACGCCGATTCTTTAGCAACGTGGTTTTTGGAGGCTATACGCACGCTCGCTCAGGAGGACGAAATTTTCTGCGACCTGCGGCGTGAAGGCGAATTTCATTCCTCAGCCCTTCTGCGTACCGGGGAAGTTATGGCCGCCATAACCTCACAGCCCGGGAAAATCCCCGGATGCTCGGTAGATTACCTGGGCATCGCGCGTTACTGGTGCGTGGCATCGCCAGCGTATGTGGATCGTTACCTTCCGGGGTTCCCCGCGAAGACTACCCGTGAAGACCTGAACCGGGCACCCGTGGTGGAATACGATCGTAAAGACTTTGTGCAGGATGCTGCACGCGCTCTGATTGAGGAAGACCTAAAACTGCCCAGAGCCCGAATTCGAACAGAGCCCAACGCTCTATATTCCTTCGTCACCGGACTATGCGCAGGCGGTCTACGAGGGCATTGCGTGGGGTCTGCTGCCGGAGGCACAGTGTAGCGAATATTTCGCCGCCCAAACACTTGTGAAACTCGCTCAGAAGCCCGTGGAGTTCCCACTGTACTGGCAGCACTGGAATATCAACTCGCCCGTTCTGGAAAAAGTTAGCCGTCGGGTTGCTGATGCGGCCCATCAGGGGCTCTTGGATTCATGACGGGAACGACATCAAACGCACCGCACCCAATTCTGCATCGCACGGATTCACCCTGTGGCTGACAACGCTCAACTTCGTGGCGGTATTCTACTGGTTATGACTTTACTTCCACGATCGCCTTGGCAGCATTCCTGGTGGTGTTGGCGCTATTGCAGATTATGTTGCGGCCTTTATTTGCTACGCTTGCTGCTACACAAACCATTGTTTTTACCAGTTCTTTAAAACCTCAATCGACTAGTATATATGCTTATATCGGAATATTTGCATATATAGATCTTGGCAGTGTTTTCTGCTACACGTCGCATCGACGAAGCGCCCTAGAATCTTGTTCGCTGGGTACTGTTCTACGTCATCTTTGCGCTCTGTACAGGGATTCTCGGGTGTATACCCCCGTATATGACACGGCATGCAGAACGCGAGTCAAAGAATAGTGCATGCCGCAGGCCGACCCATGCAGCACACAGCGCTGACCCAGACGATGGTGGAGCTGATCGTCATGATCGTACTCGTGCGGATTCTGCGGCCCCTGCGCGAAGAACCAGTCGCGGAGCCCTCAGAACGAGTAAAAGCAAAGAAGAACGCGGCGGGCGCACCCCAGGATACAGCACCGCCACGCTTATACGTGATCTAGCGGAAGAAAAGAGACGCCAGCCAGAATAACGCCGCAGCGACGATAAACCCGATCAACGCCCAGCGGCGCAGCCTTGTCTCCACGCGGGCGGCACGAATATCCGCACGTTTTGAAATATCCTCGGTACTCCGCATGGGATCGGAGGTAGAGCCATGCGGGGCATCCTGAGATTCTTGAGGCGAAGGAGACCCATCCGATTCGGACATAGCCCTAAACCTAACGCCACCGAGTCATCATGACCATACCCACCATCATGGCACCCACGCCAATAGTCACATTCCACATGCCAATACCGGGCACAGGAAGTCGACCCTCAAAAATGTAATACGCAATAATCCAGAGAATACCCAGCGCAACGAGCGAAAACATTACCACTCGATACCACAGGGGAGTACCCTCTCTCTGTGTTCCGCTCGTTTCCATCTCGCGAGCGACCTCCAACAGACGGAGCTCGCTCGCATCTTCTTCAACGGCCTTAGCCGATTTCTTGTCTTGTGACTTCTTTGACTTAGTATTGGCAGTCTTTTTCGACTTTTTCGCAGCCGACTTAGGGGACATATTTTCCTCCGCCTCAGATGTATGGGTAACCTTATGTAGTACGTTAAAAACTATCTTTGCAGACTCGCGGGATGATTTCACCTTTCACCGGCGTTGTCATTAAAGAAAGTGTAATGACTGGGACGGTAACATCCCGCTATGGAGGACACCCAAAACTATGGCGCATGCATCCGCGAAAGCGCATCAGGCAGTTCAGCCTCATAAATCTATTCTGCGGTGGACCATCCAAATCACGGGTGAGCTTCTGATCACCGTTGGTCTTGTGCTGCTGCTCTTTGTCGCGTGGCAGCTCTGGTGGACCAATATAGACGCAAACCGTTCACAGTCCCAAGCCGTCGATTCCCTGACGCACGAGTTCAGCTCCGCCGCGCCAGTCGAACAGTGGGATCCCCAAAATCCACCGGAGCCTGAAGCCGAACCCGAACACGGAAAAGGATTCGGGGTTGTCTACATTCCCCGGTTTGGTGCAGACTACCAGCGCCCCACCGCGCAGGGTACCAGCGCAGACGTGATCGATACCCTCGGTTTGGGACACTACGACGGAACCGCCATGCCGGGCGGCGTAGGTCAACTTCGCGCTCGCAGGGCACCGACAGACACGCGGCGCAGTGCTCGACTATATCGACCAGCTGCAGGTGGGCGATCACATTTATGTGCGCACCAAAGACGGCTACTACACCTACACCGTGTACGAGCATGTGATTGTGCAGCCTGACAATATTGAGGTGATCGAGCCGGTTCCGAGTAAACCCGGACAAGAGCCCACGGAGCGCATTATGACGCTCACGACCTGCCACCCGCGTTACGGTGACACAGAACGTTATATTGTGCACGCCCGTTTTGAATCCTGGCAGCCTAACTCTGCTGGCGCGCCTGCGGAAATTGCCCAAGCAGCCCAGAACCCCGCCTAACCCGAGAGGATATAACATGTACGGTTGGATTTTTCGTCATCTTCCCGGACCTCTATGGGTTCGCATTATCATTGCTATTCTGCTTATCGCCGTGATCGTATACGCCCTCATGGAATTCGTGTTTCCGAATTTTGCCGAGTACGGTCCGTTCAACTTTGACGTTACCATCAACCATTAGCGGCGCTTGCCAAAGGAGAAGCCATGACCCGCATCCTGGTTATCGATAATTACGATAGTTTTGTGTTCACTCTCGTCGGATATCTGCAGCAGCTCGGAGCCGAGACAACCGTAATCCGCAATGACGAGTATGACCTTGATACCGTGCTCACAATGGCTGCCGAGTACGACGGCCTGCTCATCTCTCCGGGACCCGGTGCCCCCGCAGAAGCCGGGGTCATTATCGATACCATTCGCTGGGCTGCGCAGACTCATAAACCCCTGCTTGGCGTGTGTCTGGGGCATCAAGCTATCGCGGAGGCGTTTGGCGGCACCGTCACGCACGCCCCCGAGCTGATGCACGGCAAGACTTCAACCTTGGTTCACGAGAACGACTCGGTGTTCAAAGGCGTACCGAACCCCTTCACTGCGACTCGCTACCATTCGCTGGCGGTCGTCCCAGAGACTATGCCTGAGGTCTTGGAAACCACCTCGACGACTGAGAGCGGCATTATTATGGGGCTGCGGCACCGGGATGCGCCCATGCATGGCGTGCAGTTCCACCCGGAATCCGTGCTTACCGAGAGCGGTTATCTGATGCTGGGTAATTGGCTGGAAGAAACGGGGCTTGAGGGCGCCGCTGAGCGTGCCAAATCGTTGTCCCCACTAATCGCCTAGCGGGCAGCGGTAAAGGCGCCTGACAGACCCAAAGTAGGTCTGTCAGGCGCCTTCTCTGTGTGCGGTACAGTCGAAGAAATATATGTGGGGCGTGCTTTAGATTTATGAAATCTAAAGCACGCCCCACATATATGACCAGGATTTACCTGAGCAAACCAGCCTTACCTTTCTTCTTTCTCCTCATTTTCCTTGCCGTTTTGTACGGCCTTGGATGAAGGAGCAGCGGCACTTGGCGTTGCAGAAGGTACAGGAGCGTTGCCCTGCTGGCCCTGTTGGCCTTGCTGCTGTTGATTCTGCTGCTGATTACCTTGCTGGCCCTGTTGGCCTTGCTGCTGTTGATTCTGCTGCTGATTGCCCTGCTGGCGCTGGGTGTTGTTGTTATTATTCGTCGACGGGGTAGTCGCACGCGGTGAGGCAGATGCGGTCGCCGCCGGGGCAGCCGCCACACGAATAGTAACAGTGCTGTTCTGAGCCACCAGAGTACCCGCAGCGGAGCTCTGAGAAATCACCGTATTCGGTGCCGCAGAGCTTGTCTGAACGGTCTCAATATTGGTGTTGAGCAGAACATCGGACGCAGTCAGAGCTTCAATAGCCTGATCCTTCGTCAGACCCACGAGCGAAGGAACCTTGACCTTACCGGAGGACAGCACCAGGTTTACGTTGCTGCCAGCCTCGATCGTGGTCTTACCGTCGGCATCGGTTTCAGCCTTCTCAGGCTCCAGAGAAACTACCATACCGGCGGGAACGGATGCGCTCTCAACGGTGCTGACGCGACCATCCTTAAGGCCGAGCTCCTTCAGAGCGTTGCGCACATAGGCTTCGCTCTGACCCTGCAGGTTATCGGGCAGGGTTACACGCTCGGGACCATTCGAGTAGGTTAGCGATACGGTAGAACCCTTAGCCGCCTTTGTGCCCTCGCCGGGGCTGACGCTAATAACATCGCCCTTCTTTCACGTTCTCGGAGTATGCCCCGCGGCTCTCCACGGCAAAGCCAGCATTGCGCAGCTGGTTCTCGGCATCGTCCTTCGACTGGTTCATCACGGTAGGAATAGCGACCTGCGGAACTTCATTGAGCTTGCCCTGGTAGTACAGGAACGAGCCGATACCCAGCAGAAGCGATGCTGCAATAGCAAGACCAACGAGGAAACGAACCCAGGTTCGCTTACGGGGCTGCTCGGCGGGAAGGAACTCTTCCTCTTCAACAAATTCTTCTCCGCCGTACTCATCGTCATCGAAGAAACCGTTGAGGTTCGCATCTTCAACAGGAGTCGAAACCTGCGGCATGGTCGTGGTGTAGGCATCGAAATCAACCTCACCCGTACCGGTTCCTGCCGCACCCGCCGCGGGAGCCTCAAGAGGCGCAAAAGCGGTGGTCATGGAGTCATCGGGAACCTGTTGCGGCATACCGCCGCCAACCTGCAGACCCGCTCCCTGACGGATCGCCTGCGAAAACTCATCGGCGGTCTGGTAACGATCATCCGGGTTCTTGGCAAGACCTCGAAGAATAACTTCATCAAGCTCAGGGGGTACGCTCAGCGGGCTAAAGGTACTCGGTGCGGCGGGAGTCTCGGTGAGATGCTTCGCCGCCAAATCGACGTTAGTTTCCGCGTCGAAGGGGGAACGTCCAGCAACCATTTCATACAGTACACATGCTGCCGAATAAAGGTCGCTTCTCGCGTCGACTTCTTTACCACTGACCTGCTCGGGAGACATGTAACGTGCGCTACCCATCACCACGTTGGCCTTTGTCAGAGCCTCGCCAGCCTCTTCAATAGCTCGGGCGATGCCGAAGTCCATCACCTTAATCTGACCCGGCTGCCCCTTCGCGGCGTCTTCCTCGGTTCGGGGAAGCACCATAATATTCGCGGGCTTAATATCGCGGTGGATAATACCCATCGAATGACTGTATTTTAGAGCGCTCAAAAGCTGCTCTGCGTACCCCACCGCATCACGCACGGGAATGTACCCGCCCGACGACAGGACACTGCGCAGCGTCCTGCCATCAACGTATTCCATAACGATGTACGGGATCTTAGCCTCGTCATCGTCGGCGGCATCATCAACACCGTATCCGCTGTTGGGATCTGACGGGGAATAAGCGCCCGTGTCGTACACCGCAACGATACCGGGGTTGTTCAGGGATGCGACAGCCTCCGCCTCACGTTTAAACCGTGAACGGAAGGTTTTGTCTTGGGCCTGCTCCGGGCGCAGGATCTTCATCGCGACCTTACGACCGAGACGAGTATCCTCCGCCGCGTATACGGTAGCCATCGCACCGGTACCGATAACATCGAGTACCTTATAACGGCCATCTACCGTTTCAGGAACCAACAGGTCCATACGTTCTCCTGGGGTAAAAATAGTTTTTGATGTGAGTGGACTCAGACACTAACGCCCAGTACGAGGACTAGAAGAAGTCGACGCGCCTGAAGGCGTAGCTGCGGATGGCGACGAGTCAGAATCCGTCCTCGTACCTGAAGACTCATTAGCTACATACATCTCTACCTTACTAGGAACTGACACTTTAGTGCCAGAAGAAGGGCTGGTGCGCAGCACCGTACCGGGCTGTGCAGTGTCCGAATGCTCGAAGTGAAGGTTCACGTCAACACCAAGCGAGGTAATCGTCCGAGAAGCCTCTTCGTAGTTCTTCCCATCAACATTAGGTAGGGTCGCGCCCCTGGAACCGCTTGAATAACGCACGGTAATGGTGCTGCCTTCGTCTACCGAACCAGCCGGTGAAATCGACAGAACGGTGTTGGCTGGCTCTTCAGACTCAACACTTTCAGTCCTGGGCGAAAGACCCAGGTTCTTCAGGTCATTGACGACATCCTGAAGGGGACGACCCTCGTAGCTGCGTGCCTGCAGGTTAATTTTCTGCTTCTGAGTGCTGCTCGCAGCCGAGGACTCCTCGCTCGGGGTGGCTACCGTGACGGTACCTTCCGCAGAGCTGGGTGCTGCCGAGCTGGTGGTATTCGGATCGGGGGTTGCACGGCTGTTGGCCGCCCAGACAGCCCAGAGGATACCGAGAATAAGCACTAGTGCCGCCACGATAGCGACGATCCATACCCAGCTGCGTTTCTTCGGACCCTGTTGTGCCGTACGTGCGGCCGCAGCCTTTCGACCCGGGCTCAGGGAATCGGAGCGGTCGAAGGACCGGGCGTGAAGTGCGACCCAGATCCGAACTTCGGAGCGGCGGATGCCGAAATAGGCTCGGCGATCAGGGAGGTCTGGGCGGTATCCAGATTCTCCGGCAAGAACGCCTCCAGCGTGGGCACGGCCTTAATCGCCGCAGGAATATCGCGACGGCGAATAGCATCAATAGCGGATGCCAGCGCGGTAGCATCCTTAGGACGCTCCGCAGGATCCTTAGCAAGCAGGCACATAATCAAGGCGCGGGCGGGCGCCGGGATGCTCTCCGGCAGCGGCGGTGGCGGATCGTTCACCTGAGCTAGAGCAATCGCGATCTGTGATTCACCCGTGAACGGGCGGTGACCGACCAGGCACTCGTACCCGATAATACCCAGCGAGTACATATCGGAGGACGGGGTTGCAGGTTGACCGGTTGCCTGTTCGGGCGCCAAATACTGGGCTGTACCCATCACCTGACCGGTAGCGGTCAGCGGAACCTGGTTCGCAAGCCTAGCAATACCGAAGTCGGTAACCTTCACCCGGTCATCCGGGGTGATCATTAGGTTACCGGGCTTCACATCGCGGTGCACGAGGCCCTGAGCATGTGCAGCAGCCAACGCGCGAGCCGTCTGCGCAATAAAGTTCAGGATACGATCCGGCGGCAGCGTGCCGTCGCGCTCGATGATGCTCGACAGCGGCTCACCCGGAACCAGCTCCATCACCAGGTATGCAGAGTTATCCTCTTCACCGTAATCGAACATATTGGCAACACCGGGGTGGTTCAGGAGCGCAGTATGGCGCGCCTCCGCACGGAAACGCTCCAAGAACCCGGGGTCACCCGTATACTCCTCTTTCAGGATTTTAACGGCGACGGTGCGTCCGAGAACCTTGTCGCGAGCTTTCCAGACCTCACCCATACCGCCGATAGCGATACGTTCGGTTAGGGTGTAGCGCCCGCCCAAGGTGATATCAGCCGAAGGCCTCACTTGTTCAACACCGCCTCAAAAAGTTGTTTACCTGCATTTGTCGAAAGCTGGGAACCGGTTGTTGCATCCATATCCTCATAGACCACCGCAATGGCGATCTGAGGATCATCGGCGGGTGCAAACCCGGTAAACCAAGAGTTATTCAAACCACCCGTAGTTTCTGCGGTACCGGTCTTACCAGCAACCTTATACCCGGGCACGCCTGCGTTACGGGCAATACCGTTATCCACAGAGTTCACCATCCATTGTTTCACCTGATCGGCGACTTTAGTAGAAGTTGAGGTGCGCAACTTCTCGGGTGAGAACTCGTAGAGCACGCTCAAGTTACTGGTTTTGACAGAACGAATCATATTGGGCTTCATCTGCACACCGCCGTTAGCGATCGCGGCAGAAGTCATCGCCACCTGCAGCGGGGTGGTGCGTACATCGTACTGACCCACGGATGCCTGCGCCAGCTGGCTCTGCGACATACCCTTCGGGAAGCTCGATTTAGCCACCGCCAGCGGAATCTTCAAATCCTGGCCATAACCAAAGTTTTCGGCAGTCCTAGAGATCCTATCTTCACCCAAATCCATTGCGATCTGCGCAAAAGGAGTGTTGCAGGACTGCGCCATAGCCCATTCAATCGTAGCCTTGGTGCGTCCTCCACACTGACCGCCCGCAAAGTTCGGAAGCGACACATTGGTTCCCGGAAGGGGAAGCTGTGCGGGGTTATCGATCGTGGAGTTCGCATCATATTTGCCGGACTCCAAAGCTGCGACGGCATCAATAATCTTGAAGGTCGAGCCGGGCGAATAGGTGTTACCCGCAATAGCACGGTTGTAAAGCGGGTTATTCGGATTCGAGTTCAGTTCCTCATAGTTGCTGACTACCGTAGATCCCATCGTGGGATGCGAGCGTATTCGGGTCATATGAGGGAGACGAGGCCATCGCCAAGATTTCGCCAGTCTTGGGGTTAATCGCCACAATAGAACCCTTACGGCCCTGAAGCAGGTTGTTAGCAAGCTCCTGAAGCTTAGAATCCACGGTGAGCTCGACGCTCGCACCGCGTGCCGAAGAACCCGAGAAGAGCTGAGCAACACGATCGTAGAACTGGCTGTCGGAAGTACCCGAAAGCTCCTTGTCCATAGCGGACTCGACACCGGTAGAACCATACACTGACGAGAAATAACCCGTCAGCGCCGCATACTTTTCCGGCTCAGAGTACACGCGCTGATAGTTATACTCATCATCCGATTTCACCGACGAGGCGATTTCGGTTCCATCGACCACGATAGAGCCACGGTTGGCACCGTAGTTATCGTACAGAGAACGCGAGTTCCACGGGTTATCTTTGAGAGATTCGGTGTCGAAGAATTGGATATAGCTCAACGTACCCATGAGCAGGATAAAAACGCAACCTGCGGCCATCCACATGCGGCGAATTGCCCTATCCATTGCGGTCACCTCTGCTTGTTGAGTTGAAATACGGGCGAGAACGCTGGTTGCGCCCTCAGATTCATAGCTGTAGTCTTCGTGGTCGATACTTTCGGGAACGTCGAACCCGACCACGACGTGAGGCGCTCGCGCGGTATGCGAAATCGAAAGCCACAACGCCACGATAATCCAGTTAGCCACCAGGGATGAACCACCGGCAGACATAAACGGTGTGGTCAAACCGGTCAGCGGAATTAACCGGGTTACACCGCCAACCACCACGAAGAGCTGAAGCACCATAACCGTGGAAAGGCCCGCCGCCAAGAGCTTGCCGAAACCGTCACGAGTGCCCAACGCCGCGCGGTAGCCACGCGAGATGAGGATGAGGAACATCATCAAAATAGCGCCCAGGCCGATCAGACCGAGTTCCTCACCGAGAGAAGTAATAATCATGTCCGAGTTAGCGAACGGCACCAAAGAGGTAAGGCCCTGACCCCATCCACGGCCAAAGAGACCGCCGTAGGACAGACCGAAAATACCCTGAAGGATCTGACCGGAACCACCGCTGGAGGACATATAGACCTCGGGGATCAAAGGCGTGCATCCAGCCATAGATACGGGCGTGCACGTGAGAAATGGAGTTGTAGGCGAAGTATCCGCCAACCACCACGCCGACACCGCCGACTACAAGCCAGGAAATCTTGCCGGTCGAGAGGTACAGCATCGCCATGAACAGCCCGAAAGAACAGGATTGCAGAACCCAGATCCTTCTGGAAAACCAACACGCCGATGCTGACCATCCACGCCAAGAAAATTGGGGTCAAATCGCGCAGACGCGGCAGATTGATGGGTCCCCAGACGCTTACCCGCTGTGAGAATCAAATCGCGGTGTGTGGACAGGTAGCCCGCAAAGAAGATTGCCAGAGTAATCTTGGCAATTTCGCCGGGCTGGAAGGTACGCCCGCCGAGCCTGATCCAAATCCGTGCGCCGTTGATTTCGGTACCAAGGCCGGGGAATAAGCGGCATGATAAGCAGGATGAAAGGAGAGCACCAGCGAAATATAGGTGATCTTACGCAGCACTCGATGATCCCGCAGGAAGTACAGCACAACGGAGCAGAGGATCATTGAGAAGCCCTGTCCAGAACAGCTGGGACTCGCCCACTGGGAGCCTTCTGCATGGCGGGATCCTTATCGATGCGGAAAATCATCGCCAGCCCGATTCCGTTGAGCGCCACAACAAGCGGCAGAATAAACGGATCGGCGTAACGCGCCCGGAATTGAAGCACCAGATGCGCGATGAGCGCGCACACGCCCAGCACCACGGTACCTTGAATCCACGGGTTTTTCCCCATATCCCACGCCGTTTCGGGGTCAATCAGGTACATGGAAAATGAGCCGATGCCGACCGCAACTACGAGCAGAACAAAGCTCAATCAGGCGACGCGAACGGGGTATGTGTGCATCACGCAATAGCCTAGCCACGATTACCACCTTCCGTTGCTGAAGTTTTTTGACCTGTCTGCGCGCTGGACGAAGCCGCACCGGAAGGCTGTGTATTCCGGTCATCCTGTAGATTCATCTGAGCCTGCATACGGTTTACGATAACCCGTGCATCGTCAAGATTATCCGCGTGAATCGTATTCTTCAAAAGCGTGCGGGTATGTTCGGGCAGCTGTGAAGTTTCCACTTCGCTTTCCTCGACCACATGGGAGAGATGGATTGGCCCCAACGACTGCGGAACACCGTTATAGACGGCGACCTTACCGTTATTTTCGCCAACGTAGTAGCGGCCCTCAACCCATTTCAGCCCGCTCCAACCCGCAATGAGTGCCAGCACAAGGATTACGGCTGCACTCACCAGCAGAATCGGACGCCGACGGCGTCGAATCGGATCCGCCAGAAGCTCTTCAAGCTCGTCCGGCAGCTTTGCGGGTTCCTCGGTGCTCATCGGCACGCGCTGCGCCAAACGAGGCCCGATGCTCCAGGGTGCGGCTCGTCACCGCCGGAATACGCCCGGTTTCTGTTGCTACGGATGCGCTGCCCACCAGCTGATGCGGGCGAGAGCCAAGCTCGTGGCGCAAAATGGCGGCATTCGTGCGGGCAAAGTACACCGCATCCTGATCGCTCGCGTCGCCGTCGTGGGGGAAGGAATCCGTGAGGTCACGGGCGCGGCGGAACTTCTTGAGCGCGCGGTCGTGATCGGACAGACCCTCTTCGGCGTTTACTTCCTCGGTGATTTCCTCAAGCTCAGAGGTTGTCAGTGAGGTATCGATCTCGCCGGTCTCTGGCAGGGCAGAAGGACCTACAGGTTCGTCGGCGGGAAGCTCCTCACGATCGATAACCTGTACAACCACGACCGTCACGTTATCGGGTGCGCCGCCGTCGAGAGTCATCTGGATAAGAACGTCCGCGATCTCACCCAGATCATCGGTGGAACGCATGACGGCTTCGATCTCTTCATCAGAGACCACCGCTTCTAAACCATCGGAAGCAAGCACCCAGCGCTCACCGGGAATGGCTTCTAAACGTCTGCAGCTCAAGCTCGGGGAGGCATCGACGTCGCCAAGCACGCGCATAATCACGTTGCGGTGCGGGTGATTCTCCGCCTCTTCGGGAGTGATGCGGCCCTCGTTGAGAAGACGCTGCACGAAGGTGTGGTCGGTCGAAATCTGCTCGAAACCGCCGTCTTCATCGGCGCGTAAACGATAGGCACGCGAGTCGCCAATATGGGCCATCTCGATCTTTTCGCCGTCCACCAGCAGAGCGGTACAGGTGGTACCCATACCCGCAAGGCGCTGATCACTGGTTGCCAGATCATTGATAATGGCGTTGGCACTTTGGATTTCGTCGGCGAGGTATATGCCGCCGGTACCGTCAAAGTCGGGGTGGTCCAAAGGGGTCAGGTTCAGAAACGGCGGTAGCGGATGCGACGTCACCACCGACGTGCCCGCCCATGCCGTCAGCAACAACAGCAAGATAACGCCCACCGTACCCGGAGTCGTCATTCTTGCTGCGTTTCACGCCCGTATCGGAACGGGCTTCAAAGCGAAAGGCTATCTTCAACGATTACCCCCTCAGCTGCATAGTCGTTCCGCCCACACGGAAATCGACACCCGGCTCAATAGCAGTAGCGCGGGTCAGCTTTTGGTTGTTTACGAATGTGCCGTTGGTTGAGCCCAAATCCTCCAAGAACCAGCGAGAACCCTGTGGGAACAGACGGGCATGGCGACCGGAGGCGTAATCGTCCTGCAACGAAACCTCAATATCATTGGCGCGACCGATAGTAACCGGGGAGTCACCCAACTGCATCATAGCTCCCGCCTGCACTCCCTTGGTGATCACCAAGCGGGAAGGACGTGCAGGAGGAGCTGCAATATGCTGCGGTTGCGGCTGCGAGTCTGCGGCAGATTCTACGGGTACGGAGCGGAAGTTCTTGCCCAGCCCCAAATCGCGGCGGGCGGCTGCCACCACGAAAAACACAAAGAACCAGAGCAACCCCAAAAACGCAAAGCGCAGTATGGTTACAGTTAGCTCGGATGCCATTAACGTATACCTCCAGAGGCAATTGAGCGGAAGAGAACTCGGGCTCCGCCCAACTGTAGCACCGCTCCATCTTGGAGAACGGTAGGGGTTTTCAGCGGAAAACCATTCAGCCGGGTTCCATTGGTTGAGCCCAAGTCGGTGGCAACATAGTTGCCTCCCTGGCGGGAAATCTGTAGGTGGCGGCGCGAAATACCCTTGTCAGCCAGACGCACGGATGCGTCGGAGCCGCGACCGATGACGAGAGGTGCCCCAGAAAGCTCATACCGCTGCCCGTTAATATCCACAAAAGGCATGATGCGCCGCAGCACGTTGCTGCTGCGGGGGATTCTGCGGGGAACGCGGTTTCGGCGCGGACGCGGCAGGTGCCTGCTGTTGCTGCTGAGGCTGTTCCGTGCGGCGCGGCGGAGTAGCCCGCGGCTTTTGTAATTCTGGTCGGCAGACCGGTATCACGAGCCGGGGCAACGGGGGCGTAGTCGGAGGCGCCGTGGGCGGCACCGGCGGGAGGAACATAGTTCGTCGCGCCCGTGGGTGGAGCCTGGAACGCCTCAAAACTGGGCACAACCTCGAACTCGTCGGCTTCGAGATCGGCAATAGGGACTGAAGGTAATACGTACAGCCCCAATCAGTGAATACCCCTGCGCACGCGCATGTGAAATAGCAAGATTGCACAGCTCAACCGCGAATGGGTTGCCCCACTCCCGCACGCGCGAAAAATCGGCGCTCGAAAAGCGAACGTTGAAGATATTTGGTGCCATCGTATGACCGCCCTGGTCCACATATGAGGCATCATCCATCGACGTGCGAATACGGTTAGCTACATCAGCCTTTGCGAAGGTGCCAAAGCCTTTAGAAAAGCCGACGGTACGACCGATGCCTTGCTCCAGTCGTTCCAACTTATCAAATAACTTCATTGCCTCCTCCTTTATGGCTCGGGCCGGATGTCACCCCTGGCATCCCGTGGTTGGGAACCCGAAGGGTTCAGTCTAGCTTTTGTAGCTGTGCATTTGCTGTGTCAGGTGTGAGTGCACACACCCAACTCTATTCTAGGGGATAGTGTGACCACCATGCCGATAATATACTTTTTACTCGTAAAATATAGACTCGAAAACCCCAAATGTTGCCGACACAACAAAAATCCCCGGCTCATCAGAACCGGGGATTGCTGGTGCGCGAGGGGGGAGTTGAACCCCCACGCCCTCACGGGCACACGGACCTGAACCGTGCGCGTCTGCCTATTCCGCCACTCGCGCAAGTGTCATACGACTCAAAGAGTCGCAGGCAACATATAGAACTATACAGGCTCCGTAACAGACCGTCCACTTCGGTATTCGTGAACTTACTCACCGAAGGTTGAAATTGTCATAGGATATGTTATTTTCCTTCGTCGTGAGGGTTCGAGGCGGTATCGGTCTGGTCTGCGGCGGGCGCATCCTTTTTCTCGCGATGCACGCGCAAAAACCACGCCAGCGCACCAAAAGTACGGGGAGAACCAGAATGAACAGAAGCCACTTGAGCTTCTGAATCTCGTTGAAATAGGGGCTGCGATGCACCGTAAAAATGCAGTACAGCACTGAAGCAATCCAGATAAAAATCAGGGCAAGCACCGTGTACTGGTAGAGTGCCTGCGCCGTCGGATTCTGAAAAAGCGCGAGAGGAAACACCGAAAAACCTAAAGTCAGCACGTCTTTAGTATGCCAGAGGATACGCCAAGCGCCCGAGAACATAAAATTCATGTCCTCGGGCGCTGCAGGGAGAGTTAGGGTAAATTCATGTCCTCGGGCGCTGCAGGGAGAGTTATCTAGGGTGAAACGTTATACATTCGCAGCCTTTGTGGCGCTAGAACATAAAGTCCTCGGGCGCTGCAGAGAGAGTTATCTAGGGTGAAACGTTATACTGCAGCAAGAGTTATCTAGGTGAAACGTTATACATTCGCAGCCTTTGTGGCGCGTTTAGCCGCAGCTGCCGCATCACGCTCAGCCCAGAACTCGCGGGTGGTCACCTCATCGGTGCCGTCCCAGGCCGCAAGATTCTTAATCTCAGGCATATCGGATGCTTTGAAAATAGGCTCCACACCGGATTTGCGCTGCCGCTCGTAGTTCTTGAGCACCGCAACGACCTTCGGCGAAAGCCACACCACCGCAATCAGGTTCACAATCACCATGCCCGCGTTGAGCATATCCGCTGTGGTCCACACCAGCTCTAGTGATGCGATTGCCCCGAAGAATACGAAGCCCAGCACCACCAGACGGAACACCGTCAACACCCCGGGCTTCTCGGTCACGAAGCGAATATTCGATTCGCCGTAATAGTAGTTGCCGATGACCGAGGAGAAGGCGAAGAGGAAAATCGCGATGGTTAGGAAGTGGGTGGCCCAGGTGCCGAGCTGGTGGGCAAGCGCATCCTGAGTCAGTCCAGCACCGCGGGTCTTATTGCCATAGGTTGGGTTTGACAAAAGCACGATAAACGCGGTGACCGAGCAGACCAGCATCGTATCGAAATACACGCCCAAAGCCTGTACGTAGCCCTGCTTTGCGGGGTGCGAAATAGTTGCGGTTGCACCCGCGTTCGGGGCGGTACCCATGCCGGCCTCGTTCGAGAGCAGACCGCGCTTCATGCCCCAAATAACGGCGCCCATCGTGCCGCCCACTACGAACTCGCGCAGACCGAAAGCACCCTGGAAAATCATGAGCAGAACGTTCGGAATTTCGCCCACATTGAGCACAACCACGAACAGCCCCAGCAGCATGTACAGAACCGCCATGAACGGCACCATAAACTCGGTGACCGTAGAAATGGTGCGGATACCGCCGAAGATAATCGCAGCCGTCAGTGCGGCAATGAAAAGGCCTACCACGATACGGAAACCCATACCCTCGGTACCGGAAATACCGATATCCAAGGAATTCGCGCTAGCTTCCACGATCGCATTGGTTTGTACCGCGCAGAACACAAAACTATAGGTGAGCACGATAAAGCCCACGAAAATCAGGCCCAGCCAGCGTGCATTCAGGCCACGCTGCATATAGTAGGCAGGACCGCCAATATAGGAATCCTTGCCGCGCTCTTTATACAGCTGACCCAGCAGGGATTCGGCAAAAGCGGATGCGCCGCCCACGGCAGCAATGACCCACATCCAGAACACCGCGCCGGGACCACCCATTGCAATAGCGATCGCCACGCCAGCAATATTGCCGGTGCCCACGCGGGATGCCGCCGAAACGGTGAACGCGCGGAATGAGGAAATGCTCTTGCGCCCATCGGCCTCGTGGCCGGACGGGTCGGTGAGCACGCGCAGCATCTCGGGCAGGGAACGCCACTGCACGGCACGGGTGCGGATCGTCAAGAACAAGCCCACGACAATCAAGGCAACGAACAGAAAGTTTTCCCATATCCAGCTTTGAATGCTGTCAACCACGCTGGTGGCGCCAGCGGTGGAGGCGTTGATGTCCTGAATATAATTCACAAGTGAGTCCACAGGTTTTCTCTTTCGTCACGGCATAGAAGCGTAATAGGGGTAGCAACTATGCGGGCATGAAGGCGCGAAGGTGCAAACCGGGTAGACCGCACGCCAGGGAAAGAAATTCCCTTTAGAAATTACAGGTACTTATTGTTCCGTTGATGGAGGGTGTACGGCAATCTCATTGGGGGTCTTGTCCACATTTGTAACGAATAATTAATATAGCCGGAACACGGGTGATACTCCGTTTGACAAGCAAAAACATCAAAAGAGTTATGGCTGAACCACAACTCATATCAAACATCGTTTAATAGACATAAAAACACTCTCCAGTGGAGAAAATGAATCTTTGACTACATGCTACTTCACGGGTTTAACAAACGGGAAAGAAAGAACCCCACGAATCTGGGTCTGCGCCATGAGCATCGCCAAGCGGTCAATGCCGATGCCCAACCCGCCCGTCGGGACAAGCCCGGTCTCAAGGGCGTACAGAAAATCCTCATCAATCTGCATGGCCTCCGGGTCTCCCGCCGCAGCCTTGAGAGACTGCTCGGTCAGGCGGCGGCGCTGTTCTAAAGCATCCGTCATCTCGGAATAGGCGGTTCCCATCTCCATACCGTTAATCACTAGATCCCAGCGTTCCACCAGGTGCGGCTTGGCGCGATGCGCACCCGCCAGGGGAGAGGTCTCCACCGGAAAATCCGTATAAAACGTAGGGGAACACGGTTTTTCGCCTCAACCAGCTCACCGTAAAGCTCCTCAAGAATGGCGCCCGCGCCCATGTCATCACGCACATGAATCTGATGCTCATGCGCCAGCTCAAGCAAAGTCTCAAAATTCTGTTTCACTCGAAATATCGCGCCCCAGCGCACGCGAAAGGGCCTCGCATACCGAAACTGCCCGCCACTCACCCGAGACATCCGTGAGAGTACGCTCGGTACTGCCCTTCTCGCCCAGCGGAAGTACCTCAGAACCATAGACGGCCCGGGCGGCATTCTTGATGAGCGTTTCGGTAAGCTTGCGCATGACCGTGTAATCTGCGTAAGGCTTATAAGCCTCCAACACCGTGAACTCCGGGTTATGGGTGGCATCCGCGCCTTCGTTGCGAAAATCCCGCCCTAACTCATAAACAGCGCCCAAACCGCCAACCACCAGGCGCTTAAGATACAGCTCGGGTGCTATGCGAAGCGTCAAATCCGCGCCATAGGCGTTAATAAAAGTTTTGAAGGGGCGCGCGCTCGCACCGCCATGAATAGTATTCAGAATCGGGGTCTCAACCTCGGTGAACCCTGCATCATCGAGCGTGCGGCGAATGGCAGTGATCAGTGAGGAGCGCATCCGAAGGTTTTCAAGCTGCTGCGGATGCACCAACAGGTCGGTCGAGCGTTTGCGGATGCGCGCCTCCGGATCATTCAACGCCCCGTACGGAATGGGGTGCAGACACTTCGCCGCCATCTGCCAGCCGTGCACAATGACGGATGCGGTTCCGGTGCGGCTAGCCCCCGCCGTGCCGGTCACGAGCAGAATATCGCCCGTATCGACGGCGGACTTGAGAAGCCGAAACTCGCGCTCACTCACAAGGCTGCGCTCGGCAATAATCTGTACCTGTTTGCCTTCCTCAGACAGGGTCAGGAAGATAACCCCGCCGTGGTTGCGAATAAACCGCACCCTGCCCGACATGGTAAACTCCCCGCTTGGAAGCGTATGGCCGCTCAGCCCATCGTGCACCTGCACCGTCGAATACTCGCATGTGACTCCCAACGGGTACGGGTTCATGCCGGCATCACGAAGCATCTGCAGGTGACGAATACGGTGCTTGGTCTGATCGCCGAAGCGGTGTTCGGGGGCCTGCGCCTCGCCCGGATGCATACGCTCAATCTCGTGCACTCGCGCGATCTGGTCTTCGGTCAGGCGGTGCACTTCATGGCGCTGTTTACGTGCCGAAAAATCGGGTAGGAAACCCTCGGCAACCCCAGCCGCCGCCGCAACGTTCAGGAAAGCCAGCGTCGGTTCCGCAACCATATAGCGTGGCATCCACTCCGGGGCGAACTTGAGGTTGAAGCGGTACAGTCTCTCCAACTGAAGGAACCTGTCTAAAACCCCCAACGACCGGGAAGCGAACCTGCTCCAGGCATTAGCACCGAACTGGTCTGCGTTCTCGTACACATGGCGGAACATAGCGAAATTCAGTGAAACACGCGTGATGCCGTAGTCGGGGGCATCCTCCATAAGCTGGGCAACCATATATTCCACGATGCCGTTGGGGCTGTCAGGGGAGCGGCGCATCACATCCAGCGATATGCCGGTGCGGCCCCACGGCACGAATGAAAGGAGGGCAACCATTGTGCCAGCAGAATCATGCGCCGAAACAAGCAGATTGCGACCGTCTGCGGGGTCTGAGAGCCTGTTGAGTGCCATCGAGAACCCGCGCTCAACCTTGCCGTGACGCCAAGCGTTTACGTTATTTTCCACCTCGTGCAGCTGCTCGGGTGAAAGCTCACGATGCCTGAAGATTTTCAGAGTGTAACCGGCCTTACGCACCCGCTGGTGGGCGTGGCGTACCTCCGTAAGCGAGGTATTGTTCAGGCTAAAACGTGAGACCTCTAGAATGGCTTCGTCCCCCATGCGGATTACGCCCAGTCCCCGGCGTGCGAAAGCTCTGGCGCCGTCTTCGCTCACGCTGATGGCGGCGGGAATCCACCCGTAGCGGCGCACCTGGTGCATCCACCGGTCGATTGCGGAACCCCAGGATGCCGGATCGCCCACCGGGTCGCTGGACGCCAAACATACAGAGCCCACTTGCCTGTAGGTGACAGCGGCGCGCATATCCGCCGAGAAAATCACCTGCTTATCGCGGCGTGTTGCAAAGTACGAGAGTGAATCGTTCCCGCCATACTCCTGTAAAAGTTCGCGCAGGCGCAATTCCCGATCGGCGGTCCAGGTATTAGGGACACGGTACCCCCGCACCACCACATACACCGCGATCAGTGCAAAAATTCCGTAGAACACGGATGCTGCCCCCACCACCGTGGCACCCGGGTTTGCACCCTTGAGTTCGGGAAAACTATCGAGCCCTAACCCCTGTTTGAGCAGGTGGGGAACCGTAACTCCCGGCACGTGATGCCCAAATACCAGGCCAGCAGGGTTGTCACCGTTAGCCCGCCGAGGAAGACCACGGTCGCCAACACCCATGAAATTCGGCCTATATGCGCCGGGAAAGCAGAGCGTGCCAGGATGAGAAGCGGAATAAAGATAGCCGCCACAATAATAGCTACGGTGTCGAGTGTGGAGGAGAAAAATTCTTCGCTCGGCATCACGTTATCGGGGAAGAAGAGCAGAAGCGCACTTCGTGTTCCGATGAGGATGCCGATGACTTGAAAGAAGATGACGGCGTAGAGGGCGGCCCGTTTACGGGTAATCAGAGCGGATGTCATGACCACCATGATGACTGCGCTCACCAGCGTATGACTTGATGGGATGTTGAGCAGGCTCGCGGTGATTTCCCACCAGGTGAACCCGTGGCCCCTGCGAAGCGGGGAAATAATCCAGGTGAAAAGTGTCAGAATTGTCGCGATTGAGTAGATACCGATAACCCAGCGGGCGATGATTTCCGCATAGCGTGATGTCGTGTGATGGGCGTCTGTGCCCCGCTTCTGATGTGCCATAAACCGTTCTCCACCAATCACTCGGTACATTTCATTCTACGGACATGCCGTGTGTATGCGTAGAATCTGAGGACGTAAGACAGCGCACCATTGGGGTGGAGGTCGAAAGCGCTGCCAGGGGTCGCCATGCAAGGGAGTGCTTTGAATGCCATATGGCATATGCGGTAGACTCCCCGCCATCGATATATTCCAAAAATAGAATATATCTGAAAGGGTGCAGCATGGTTAGAGGTGTTGGGTTGGATGTTTAGAAAAAAGCTCTCAAACCTGCGAAATATCAACTATATTCTGGAATGAGAATATAAGAATCCGGTGGTGATTCTTAGGGGTGTCACCACCGGATTCTTAACGCTTGGGCAAGGTACTTACCAATACTCCGCCGCCGAACACGACCTGGCTAAGACTGTGTTTTGCGTTGCTGGAACACGTCCGGAATGCCGTCCATATCGGCATCCACGCTCTCCTTTTCCGCCAGTAAACGGTAGTGCTTATTGCGGCGGGAGAGAATCAGAGCACCCAGAATTGCGGCGGTCACTGAACCGAAGAGAATAGCGATTTTGGCGTCTTCACCGTGCGGCGATCCACCGGTGAATGACAGTTCTGCCACCAGAAGCGATACGGTAAAGCCGATACCTCCGGTAACCGCAAGACCTATGACGTCAATCCACTGCACATCCGGGTCTAGGTTGGCGTGCCTGAACCTGGTAACCAGCCAGGTGGTTCCCGTAATACCGATGGTCTTGCCGAAAACGAGGGCGAACATAATACCCAGGGAGACCGAGTCGGTGAGGGCCCGTTTAAGACCGTCAAACCGCCCATAGCAACACCGGCGCTAAAGAAGGCGAAGACCGGCACGCAGATACCCGTGGAAAGCGGGCGGAAACGATGCTCGAAAACCTCGGCGAGACCCGCATCTGCACCCGCAGCTTCGGTACGTTTATTGAATTTAACCGGGAACGCAGAAACCAAGCACCACGCCGGCAATAGTTGCGTGAATACCGGATTCAAGGAAAAGCGCCCACGTGATAAAGCCCAGGGGCAGAAGCAGAATCCACGCCGCGGCGGGCTTGAGGTGCAGCATTTTTTCGCCACGATAGGCGATAAAGGCGAACAGCGAGATAGGGATGATCGCAAGGAGCAGGTATTCGCCGTGGAATGTGCCGGTGTAGAAGATTGCAATAATGCAGATAGCGATCAGGTCATCAACCACTGCCAGGGTAAGAAGGAAGATGCGCATTGCCGAGGGCAGGAACGTTCCCACGCCCGCCAATACGGCGACCGCGAAGGCAATGTCGGTTGCCGTGGGAATGGCCCAGCCATGTATAGCGGTGGGGCTGCTGAAGTTGATAGCGGTGTAGATGATGGCGGGGGTTATCACGCCGCCGAAAGGCCGCTGCGATGGGAACGATCGCGGTTGCCGGTGATTTGAGGTCACCGATAGCGAACTCTTTTTTGAGTTCAAGACCGGTCAGGAAGAAGAATATTGCCAAGAGACCGTCTGCCGCCCAGGTGCCTATCTTCATGTGAAGGTGGTGAAACCCTGGAACTTCGGGGACCTATAACGGTATCGCGCACCCCAAAATAAATATCTGCCAGTGGGGTATTGGCAAGAACTACCGCGAGGACGGTCGCCACCAGCAGGATGCTGCCGCCCACGGACTCCGTGCGCAAAATATCTGCAACTCGCTTAGAGTTGCTGTAGGATCCGCGGCTGAAAACTGTATTTTCTGAGTTCGGTGTCTGTGATTGGGTCATATTCTCTGTAGTTATCCTCCGGATAGGAATAATCTTTACTATTCTAACGCTCCTACCTAGGAGATGGTATTTTTTGCTTCTAAAGGTATAAATATACTTAACCAATATATGCCATTTTGGGTATATATTCTATAACGTAAGCGAAATTTCAGGGTCAATATAAATATTCTCGCCCCTGCCGTAAGATCGACTCGGGGCGAGAATATAAAAATTATGCAATTATGAGGTGTGAGGCACCTTAGGACCCTGCAACGGCAGGAGCGGAGCTGTCTTCGCCGTGCGACTCATCGAGCTCACGAGCCACATAGTTTTCGATGTCGAAGAGGTTTCCGTTTGCACGCTTCACAATGGTGACGAGAGTTTCCATCGATGCGACTTCCTCAACCTGTTCCTTCAGGAACCAGAGGATGAACTGCTCACCCAGAGCATAGTTTTCGTTGCGTGCTGCGGAGAAAAGAGCCTCGATCTGACCGGTGACTTCCTTTTCCTGCGCCAGGGAAAGATCCACGATTTCCTGAACATCCTTAAATCATTCTTGACGTTCGGAACTGCGGGAATCTCAACCTTGTGGCCGCGATCCAGCTTGTACTGAACCATCATGAGGGCGTGCCCACGCTCCTCCAAAGACTGGCGGTAGAAGTAACGCGCCAACTGGGGAAGGTCCTCACCATCAAGCCAAATCGCCATTGAAAGGTATTGGTGGGATGCGGCAAACTCGTGACCGATCTGTTCGTTGAGCAGATCATAGAAGGACTTAGACATAACTTTTCTCTCCTTGAAATTAGGGTGTGTGTTCTATTTGCGTAGGGTACAGTGTAACGCTGTCAAACCCATCATAGAGGGCCGAATCAGCACTGTATAGAGAGAAAAGGCTAATCTGGAGGCGTATTTAGGGGTTCCTGAGCTCGGTCTATCACACCACAACAAAACCGTTATGATGTGCTCGCAAGCCTCGGAAAATCCGGATGTATTCGTTCGCGCAGGCTTAGGCGGGGTAACTTCCGCGCCGCAAACTCGACGATGAAATAAGTTTAGAAGGCTTATCGCCCAAGATGCTTTCGCCGATATTAGCTAAAGCACGCACCTGATCTTCCGTGAGGTGGTCGAAAATCTCGTGACGTACCTGTGCTACGTGACCGGGTGCCGCATCCTGAAGCTTCTGCAAACCCTGAGGAAGCAGATGGCAAATGCTGACGCGGCGGTCTTCGGCGCTGAGTGACCGGGACACGTACCCGTCTTTCTCCAGTCTGGCGACCACGCGCGAAAGACGCGCCGGCAGAGTGTTTGTGGCCAGTGCCAGCTGCGTCATTGTTAACTCGTGATCCTCTGACTCTGAGAGTCCAACAAGTACCATGTACTCGACATAGCTCAAATCGGCATCCTGCTGAAGCTGATTATCGAGCTGCCGTGTGAGGTTGAAGATGATCGAGCTGATAAACAGCCATCCCTCACGTTCTTCTTCATTTAGCCATTTGGGCTCCGCCTTCTCTGGAAGATCGCCAGAGACGGTGGTTGCTTGTTTGGGCATGAGTGTTCCTCCTCGCACCTCCAGCTTTTAAACTGAGCGCATATATAAGGTGTGTAAAGTTCATTGTACTTGTTAAGACAGCAAACCCTCAGATATTGCTCAAAACTTGGTATGTCTTTCCTTAAAGTACACACTGACGGCACAAATTTGTCCGAAATACGTCACGCCATTGTCGGCGTGTCTTCGACAATTTGCCCGGGAAATAGCGCTTCCCGAATGAAATCATTGTAATTATTACTTGTAAAAAATACTTGATAATTCAAGGTTTTACACGTAAAGAAGGTAAAATTTTGAGGCCACTTAGGTAGTACTCGCCAGGAATATTACAAAATGATTAAAAAAATTTGGGAAAAAATACCATTTGGGTTTGCACATGATAAATAAGCGTGTACACTGGTATGCATAACGGGGTCGAAAAAGAAGCCCGCGGGGCGAGACCGGAAGCTCAAACCGACAGGGTTCGACTCTCTATTTATCGGTGATTGTCGTCGGTGTGCAGGTAACCTGCATTTCTACCGGCGGTTGTGCGGTGCGGGTACTGTTCGTGGTTGGGCGGTTCCCGCGCCGTTCTTTTTAAGAATACCCTACGTACCCCGCCCACACTAGCAAGAATGCCTCATAGGTGGGCAAGCGCACATCAAAAAGGTTACGCGGCGTCTATGCTCGCTACTTCCCCGGTATTTCGGGGGTTTTCTATTAATTTTTCCCCCGACGGTCACGGTCTAGGGGGGATTTTTCATGCCTTTCTGCACGGCGTGGTGCATGGTGGGCCGTGCGGGATCGCACACAGTACGCCAGATCCATACCTTAATACCCCATCAGAGCAGGATGCGCCCGGCGTGTCGCGTTCCTACGCATTCTGACATTCACAGGGTGAAGGCACCTCTCTCACGACGCGGAACAACAGGGGCAATGTATGTGTGTTCTAAGGGAGGAGCGCGGCTGATATAACCCCACCTGGAATCCTCCCGAGGTTTTATCCACAGTACTTTTCCACACTGTGGAGAACTTACACGACTGTTATTAGGGAATCTGGCTCACACACGCATCACGCCCACTGTGTCTTAGAACGCGCCCGTTAATCCCTGCAAATACGCGAAAATAACCCTGCTATGAAAATCTTCGGTAGGCGCATCCAGAATTTTGAGGATGTCGAGACAAGTTTTAAACAGATACTTTCCACACCTGTGGAAAACTTTGTGAACAATTTCCACCGGTCATTATCCACAGAATAGGTTGTGCATTATGCACACACTAAATCCTGCTTGTGAAAACTATATGCGGTACTAGCACGTGAGTTTTTATGGGCGAAAAGACGCTAAAACACAGCGAACACGGTAAAAATTACACGTAACATAACGACACTAATTTTCGGCTTTTGGCGTCATAAATCGTCGCTATCTATGCGCGACAGAGAATATCATTATGGGTTATCCACAAAGTTTATCCACAGCGTGGATAACTTACATACCTGTTATTTGCGGGTCTGAACCCCGCAAAAATCCGGCAAATACTCCGAAATCGTGATGAATTTGAAATAAAATCCACGGGTTTATCCACCCCTGTGGAAAACTTTCTCCACCCTATGCACAGCATCCCCGCACAATGCCCAGAACCCACTGAACTCGCAGGCAAACGCTGGTACCCTTGTAACGACGCCATCTTCTGAATGAAAGGGCATACACTATGGCTGAAAGTACACTCTTCCCGAGCTCCCCTACGACTACGCGGCGCTCGAACCCCACATCTCCGCAAAGATCATGGAGCTGCACCACGATAAGCACCATGCAGCCTATGTTGCAGGCGCAAACGCAGCACTAGAGCAGCTTGCCGAGGCACGCGAGAACGGCGCATTCGGCAACGTCTCCAAGCTGTCCAAGGATCTTGCCTTCAACCTGGGTGGTCACACCAACCACTCCATCTTCTGGAAGAACCTTTCCCCCGAGGGCGGCGACAAGCCCACCGGCGAGCTCGCAGCGGCTATCGACGAGTTCTTCGGTTCCTTCGATAAGTTCCGTGAGCACTTCACCAACGTTGCCCTCACCATTCAGGGCTCCGGCTGGGCAATTCTCGCCTGGGACACCGTGGGTAAGCGCCTCATCATTGAGCAGCTGTACGACCAGCAGGGCAACATCTCGGTGGCACTGATTCCCGTTCTGCAGCTCGATATGTGGGAGCACGCCTTCTACCTGGACTACCAGAACGTGAAGGGCGACTACGTCAAGGCATTCTGGAACATCGTGAACTGGGCAGATGTCGCTGAGCGCTTCGCCCGTGCAGTGTCGCAGACCAAGGGTCTGGTGCTTCCCGAGTAGTCCTCAAGGATTAACGATGCGCTCGTACTCAGGGCGTATCGTATACGGGCGGGTGCCCGGTGCCTCTTCTAACGAAGGTGCCGGGCACCCGCTTTGCGCTATAGAACTCATAGGTTAGTGGCTACACGGCGATGAGACGGTATACAGAACCGCGATGCCCTGAACGTGCTTGCTGCTCTGCCATGCCTCGTTTGACCAATTTGGGCAGTGCATACCGAACCTGCCGCGCGGTTAACTGGGTATCTTCTACGAGATCGGTGACCGTAGCGGGCTTCTGCGCTAAGGCAGAATACACCTGTGATTCTGTGGCGGATAGTTCCTGCGGTACGTCAACATGCTGGGAAGACTGTGCCGCCCGTCGCTCCCGTGTGGACTGTGCATCGTTGGTGGAGCGGTAAATGATAACGCGTACCTGAATGCCTTCATCAAGGATGCGAGCCTCGCGCAAACCAGCATTGCGTAAGGCCTGCTGCGCCGCCAAAATACCCCCGCCTTCTCCCTCAATGAGCCGGCGACCGTCGCTGAGACGAATATTCTGACAGATAGCGTACAGTGCCTCATTCACAGCCGCGGGGCGGTGCACAAGACCAACCTGACTAGGTAGAATACCCCAAAAACCACCGGGGCTGATGATCTCAACACGGCCACGCTTGATAAAAATCTGCACGAACTTTCCCGAAGCATCCTGCTCATAACTGCGGTGCACAAGGGCATTTGCCACGAATTCGCGCAGAGCCACTAGAGGAATTTCGGGTTCATCCATTAGACCCGCCCCGTCAGGGGTTGTTACGGTGCGGTTTTTAAGATTACGCACAAGCCAGGCAAGCGCATCTTCAAGCATGGCAGGAATAGGGCCTTCGCCCCGAAACGGTCATCATTACGGGCTGTACCGCTCATAGACACTACGCCGATAATACTTGCCCCAGAATAAAACTGCTGCGGATAATCCCCCAGAGCACATAATCCGGCCAAGGTTAAATCGTTCTGCGCGGCGGCGAGAACATTACGTTTGTGCAGAATTTCCTGATCAGAGTCATGCCGCAAACGTGCTGAGGAGAGGCGAACCTGACGCAGAAAGTCCTCGGTGTATGGCTCATCTAAATCTTTGATGGACGTGCCAGGAATATTTCGTAGGTCATTCTGTGGTTTATGGCGTTGGGCATACATAAGGCTTAGCGCGTAACTATCCATCGGGTAGTCACCGTCTCCGAGGCGTTGATACGCCACATTACCTTTAAAGCAGGGGCGTTCCTGTACCGGTAACCCTGGAACAGATACGATGAGCACCTGATGATCGCCCAGAACCATATCGGTGGTTTCTACCGCGATTTTGGGTTTGAGATTCTGCGCGGCGTCAATAATTTTCGCTCGTAAATCTTCAAGATCGTAAACGCCCACGGGAGCAAAATCTTGGGATTCGTCCACGCCGCATATGATGGTGCCGCCGTCAGGAAGGTTGGCAAAGCTACAGATAGTCTCAGCAATGGACGACGGGTAACCGTTATGTGCCGACTTCACCTCAACGGTCAGGCTATCCCGACCGAGGAGGCGTAGCTCATTCAGAGTTTGTGTCACTTCTTCAGGCGTATACATGTAAATATTGTAACTCCGAGAGTGACAATGTGGACGTCTGACCGGGCTGAAAGTTACAAATCTGGTGATTTTGGGTGACAAAATGTAACTTTCAGACGGGTTTTTTGTCACTTTGGCATGAAAAACGCGAGTGAACGTGACAAAAATGTAACTCTCGATGGCAATTGTGTAACTTTCACCGGGGAGTCAAACGGGTCCCCTTTGAATTTTGTGGACTTCCGAAGGGGCACACATACTCGCGGGATGCTCTCGAAAGCGTAAAAACGGGAGCGGGTAAAACTGGGATGGACCGATGTTCGCTAGGCCGCGCCGAGTTCTTGGGCGAGAAGCGCCATTTTGCGGCCGCGACCCCAACGGTAATCCCCGATCACGCCGCTCTCACGAATCACCCGATGGCAGGGAATAATCATGGCAATCGGATTATGCCCCACAGCGGTTCCCACGGCACGGGCGGCACGCGGGCGGCCAATATTCTCAGCCACAGATCCGTAACTTTGCACGGTACCCTGCGGAATATTCAAAAGCGCACGCCACACCTGCACCTGAAACGGCGTACCCTTCAAATGCAGGGCGATGTGCTCCCCGCCGCCACCGAAAATACTCAACGCCTGCTCGTGAAAAGGATGTTCGCCTTCATGCAGCTGCGCATTCGGGTATTCGGTGCGCAGGTTCGTAAGAGCCGCATCCGGGTTATCGGCGAAGTCCATATGACATATGCCTTTATCCGTTGCGGCGATCAGCACCGTGCCGAAAGGGGACGCGGCGTAACGCCAGACGATGCGCAGGTTCGCCCCGCCGTTCTTATACTCGCCGGGGGTCATGCCCTCAATGGTGACGAACGCATCGTGCAAGCGTCCCGTGCCGCTGAACCCGCTCGACCAGGCCGCATCGAGCGTGCTCTGCTGCCCAGCGAGCGCCGCCTTCGCCCGCTCAAGGCTGATATGCTGCAGCATTTTCTTGGGGCTCACCCCCGCCCACTGCTGGAACTGCCGCTGCAGATATTCGGGGCTCACATGAACCGCCTGGGATACCTGCGCGAGCGTGGGCTGATCTGCGGCGTGGTCATACAGGTACTCGATAGCGGCGGCTATGCGCCCGAACTGGACGGTCTGCTCGATCGGGTCTGTGCTCACTGCGGAACGGTCTGTGATGCTCAAAGATTCTCCTAGTTCAAGGTCTTAACACTAGAGAATACGGATGTTTCGGGTGGAAAACGACCCGATTCTTGACCTTGTGCGCGGGAGGCGTAGAAGCGGGAATATTCTCATCGCTCCGGAATAAGAAACTTCTCCCGGATTTGTGGGGTTGGCTGAAGTGGCCGAGTAATTACCCCGTCTGTGAGGCGAAAAGCCGGGCGAAATAGGAGTCGCGCGCCATTAGCTCGGCGTAGGTTCCCGATTCGACGATGGTTCCGTGATCCATCACGTAAATACGGTCGGTATGACGCAGCGTCCAGGCTCGGTGCGAGACCAGAATCGTCATGTGTCCCGCCGCACTCTCGTGCAGAGAGGCAAAAATATCTTCCTCTGTTTCGGCATCAATAGCGCTGGTGGGTTCGTCCAGAATCCACAGGTCGGCATCCCGCAGAATCAGACGTGCCAGCGCGAGCCGCTGCCATTGCCCGCCCGATAGCCCAACGCCGCCCCACTGTTCACCCAGTTGTGTGTCTAAACCGGCAGGCAGAGCCCGCACGAACTCGGCGGCGCGGGCTTTGTCGAGCGCATCCCATAGCTGCTCGTCGGTTGCGGAGCGCCCGGAAATCCCCATGAGGAGGTTCTGTCGAACCGTCAGCTCGTAGCGTCCAAAATCCTGGGTGAGAATAGTTGCCAGCCGGTGCCGTTCGACGGGATCTAGAGCATTCACCGGGGTGTTGTCGAAAAGAACACGCCCCTCGTGAGCGGCGAGCATGCCCAGAATCCCATGTATTAGCGTGGTCTTGCCCGCGCCGTTTGCCCCCACGAGCGCGATTGTTTGGCCGCGCTCAATCTCGAAGGATACCCCGCGCACCGCGGATTTTTCAGCGTTGGGGTAGGTGATGGAAAGGTTCTCGATGCGCACGCGGCTAAGCGGTGCATCAAGAGAGGCGGCCACCTTGCGGGACGGGTTTTCGGAGCCTTCCAGAAACTCTCGATACCGTGTAATTCCGTTAGCCCCGGCGCCGAGCGAGCTCATATCGTGACTCGCTGCAGTCAGCGACATCATGGTGGAAAGTGCGCCCACTATCGCACCAGAGATGATACCCGCGCTCGTCCCGGAGGACACCAGAAAACCTAGCGCACCCACCAGGAAGACTGCGCACATTACCCCCGATATTACCTGCAAACGCAGGCATATGCGGTAAGTTTCACCTCTTCGTCAGCGGCCAGGCCGCGTTGCCGGTTAGCCCGTGCCGCAAAGAACCAGCCTGCTTTCAGGGTCGAAAGTTCTTCAGCGGTATTAGGGTAGGCTATTTGGTTGGTAGCGTACCAGGCCCGGTGATTATGCGCATAAATGCTATCCCAGGCCTGCTCGTTGTGCCGTGTGTACAGTCCCGCTACGAACGCCACCGGAATCAGGCAGAGTAGAAGGCATACCGCTGCCGCAGAGCTGACGCGAGCTACCATGACGCAGAGCGAACCCACCATAAGAAACGTGAAGAGAAGTACTCCGGTACTGGTTACTTGGGTGTGCAGGTGACCGTTGGCGACCGCATCCTGGGCGGCACGCGAGCGCTGCGAAAATGAGCCGCGCGAAATCTGCTTGGGGGTGAGGGAAGCGAGCCTGCGGGCGATTGCCCGGATACCTGTTTGCGCCATACCCGCCCGCAGCGACATATCCAGCGAATTAGACACCTGCTGTAGGGCAAGGTTACCCGCCAGCACGCCCCCGGTTACGCCCGCCCACGTGAGTGCAGTGTGCGTATCCCCGGCGCTGAGCGAGTCGGTGACTGCGGCTATGAGGAGCATCTGTACGCTGGGTAGAAACGAGAGCACTGTGAGAAGGGTGAACGAGCTGAGTACAAGAATAGGATGCGCCCGCAGCGCATACCGCAGGGCCCAGAGAGTTTGTCTAATCGTTTTTAACACGATGGTGTTCCTTCTTTCGTGAACCCGGTGTCATCTGCGGATTCGATGCCGTCAGCAACCGGCAAGTTCGACGGCGTGTGTTCCGGCGCATCCTTTATCTGTGAGGCGAAAATTTCGGCGAACCGCCCGCCAGCGCCTAATAGTTCGGCGTAGGTTCCCGATTCGACGATGGTTCCGTGATCCACCACATGAATGACGTCCGCGTGTTTGAGAGTCCAGGCTCGATGTGAGACCAGAATCGTCATGTGATCCGTCGCAACTTTGCGCAGGGTAGCGAAAATCTGCTCTTCGGCGTGGGCATCAATAGCGCTGGTGGGTTCGTCCAGAATCCATAGGGCAGTGTTACGCAGGATCAGACGCGCCAATGCTAAACGCTGCCATTGCCCGCCCGATAGCCCGACCCCGCCCCACTGCTCACCCAGTTGAGTGTCTAAACCGGCAGGCAGGGCTCGCACGAACTCGGCAGCGCGGGCCTTTTCGAGTGCGTCCCAGAGACGCTGATCGTGTGGTGGCTCCTGGCCCTGCGCGTGAGTGCCCAACAGCAGGTTTTCCCGCACGGTCAGCTCGTACCGCCCGTAGTCCTGACTGAGCAGGGTGGTGTGCCTAAAAACCTGTTGCACGCTTAGCGACTCGATTGGAGCATCGCCGAAGAGCACGCTGCCCGCGGTGGTGGGAGTTAGCCCAAGGATTCCGTGCACCAGCGTAGTTTTCCCCGCGCCGCTGGCACCGACCAAGGCCACCATCTGCCCGCGTTGTATATGCAGATTCACGTGGTGCAGCGTTGGTGCATCCGCCCCGGGATAGGTGACGCTCAGACTGCGTACAGTGAGTTCGCGCGGAGAATCACCGGTTGCGGGCGGATTATGATGCGTTGTCTCTGAAGCAAGCACATAGCGCGGATTATCCACAAACGCGCGGTACTGAGCAATCGACATCGCCCCGTTCGAGACCTGCCCGAAGGCGTAGCCAACATCCTGCGTGGGCGCAATACAGGTGAGCGTTCCCACCAGCGCACCGGCAATCTCGCCCGCGCTCGCCCCGGAGCTAATCAGGCAGTAGAGCGCACCCATCAGCAACACCGAGCAGATAAGCCCGGCGAACCCCACCACGATGCCGCGCACCGCCTCCAGATTATATTCCCGCCCTGTGGCACGATCACGTGCCCGCGCCACACCGTCAGCGAAGAAACCACCGGCCTCCAGGGTCGCGATCTCCCGGGCTGTGCTGGGGTGGGTGAGCGCATCCAGAAAATATGCCTCTTCACGGCGGTCCTCATAAACCTGCCCGTAGACGCGGTAGTCACGTTTCGCCAGCAGAACCATCGCGGCAGAGAGCGGAACCATGCATCCCGCCACAAAGAACGCAGCCGGAAGGTTCGTGCCTGCAATTGTCGCGCACAGCAGCAGAACCATCGCCACGGCGGCACAGAGAGTCACCACGGAATTTGCCTGCGTGGGGATCTCCTGCTTCGTAAGAGATTCACGGGCTGCACGAAGATGTTTCTGCATCTCGGGTTCACTCATCACCTCGGGATTCACCCGCGCCAGGGTGCTATTGAGTTTCTGATGCGCGGCGGCATTCACGCGCGCCTTCGTCATGGTGAAGAGCGACAAGCTTGCCCGCTGCACCAGAAGGTACGCTGCCACGAGGACACCGATTACCGTGGCCCACGTGAGTGATGCTGCAGTATCGCCGGAGGCCACCGAACCCACCGCAGCATTCACCAGCATCACCTGAGCGCTCGGCATGAACGTGAGAAGCAGGGCCGTACAAACCGCGGCAAAGAATGGAACGGACGCCGTGTGAAGGGTTATACGGAATGCCCACGGGATGGAACGAAGAATGTTTAGCACGGTGCCTCCCCAAGGGTTTTTGCCGAAAGGCTGAGTGTGCGGTCGATGCGGATGCGCTCGCAAAAATCCTCATCGTGGCTAACGATGATCAACGCGCCGGTATAAGCGTCGAGCGCCTGCACCAGCCAATCCACCGACGAAATATCCAGGTTATTCGTGGGCTCATCCAGCAGAAGAAGCTGCGGCACCGGGTCGGTGAGCAGAACCGTCGCCAGCGCGGCACGAAAACGCTCACCTCCAGAAAGCTCATCAATACGCTGATGCACACTCTCGCGCCTGAACAACAGCCGCGCCAGTTGGTCGCGAAGATGCTGTTCGCTCGCCCCCTGGTTCGCCCGCTGCACGGTTTCAAGGAGGGTGCATTCAGGGTCAAGCGTGATGCGCTGCGGCAGATATGCGGCGTTGTCCAGGCGGTAGAGCACCCGGTAAGCGGGCAGCACGGGGGAGCGGTAGTCGGGGTCATTCGCGTGCGCTATCGCGTTGAGAAGCACGGTCTTGCCGCTGCCGTTCGCTCCCATGATGCGCAAATGTTCGGGCCCGGTCAGGATAAGAGCCTCGGGAAAATCTTGGCTGCGGAACGAATAATCAACTTTATAAGGTTGTGTTTCATGTGAAACGGTATTGTGGATGTATGCATTCTTAAATTTGGCGCTCTGTTGCGCAGACACGCAAGGGTCTTTCCTCACCCGCTGTAATTCCAGCACTTTCCGCCCAGCCGGGAGCGCATCCTGAGCAAGTTCCAGATAGATACTCTCCTGCACGCGCAGGTTCTCTTGGGCTTCACTAACTGCCGCACGCGCATCCGCCACCATGCTTTCGTGTGCCGCGCGAAGTTTCCCTGCGGAACGCTCTGAACTGTTCTTATCTAGGCCCATCGCCAGCCCAGGTTTCCGCTTAGACCGCTCAAAATCGCGGCCTCGGCGGGCGTTGCGATCGAGCTTAATCTGGTTCTCGACGCGCTCGCGCTCAGCCTTACGCGCCTCATTCTTCGCCTCACTCACACGGCGATGCGCGGCGCTCTCCTCGGCCTTTCGCGCCGCCCGGTAGGTATCGTAGTTGCCCTCATATATACGCAGATGCGCCCGCCCCTCGCGGTCGGCGTGCAGCTCGGCAATCGCGTTCATATGCGCGAGCAGATCGCGGTCATGGCTGATGATGAGCGCCGGGCAGGCGAGGGTTTCAAGAGCCGCAAAAAGCCGATTCTTCGCGGCAGAATCCAGGTTATTCGTGGGCTCATCCAACAGGATAAACTCGGGGTTCGAGCGCAGAAGCGCGGCGAGGGCGGCAGTGACCGTCTGACCGCCTGAGAAGGTGCCGAGGGGGCGCATCAGAAGGTCGCGAATGACGTGTGGGTCGGCGGCATCCGTGGTGAGCGCAGGACTAAAACCGTACTCGGCAAGGGCTGCGAAGGTGCGCTCTTCAATATCCCAGGCGTCGCCGATGGTGTCATAAAGGCTGGGGGAGTAGTCGCCCGATTCCAGGGCATCAAGCGCTCGCAGAATTTTTGTAATTCCAAAAATATCGGCAAGATGCTGATACTCGCTCAGCCCCAAATCTTGCGGCAGGTGCGCTATGCGTGGTGGGGTGCTGATTGTGCCCTGACTAGGCTTTATCTCGCCAAGAATAAGCCTGAAGAGGGTAGTTTTTCCGGTGCCGTTATCGCCAATAAGCCCGGTGAGCGGTGCGGAAAATACGGCGGAGAGGTCGGTGAAAAGCGGGGGTTCACCTGGATGCGCATACGAAATATGGTCGAGTGTAATGTGGTGTGGCATGGGTCGAGTTCCTTCGAGTAGGTGCTCGGATCCCCGCCAGCGCAGCGCACGTTAGGCGTGAGGGCATGAAAAACCCGAGCACGGTGTGTAGATACACGTAAGCCCGGGTAGTGGGGTGGGCGCATAAAAGCGCTCTGACCTGGTGTTTTGATCCGGGCTATGCTCGGGAGCCGTTCATGTGCTGGTGCCTCCTCGTGTGCCGATGCGCTTCCGTGCGCCTCGGTGAATATAGATAGGGACAATCCGGAATGTGACCCGGATAACTTCTAGTGTAGGGAGTGGCTCTAGCGCCTGTCAATCATGGGGCGCATTAATCTTTTGGCTTGCGCGCCACTATCGCCAGGTGGTCGCGGTGCCTCCCGGTGCTGCGGGTGTGAACTTCTTCCACCGTAAAACCTGCCTTCTCGCACAGCGCGGAAAACTCTGGAACGCTCACATAATAGGCGGTTGTCACTGCGTGCGCGAAGGGCAAGCCGTGTTCACCCAGAAACATCCCCAGAAGAAGGCTTCCTCCCGGATGCAATAGCCGATAGAACTCGGTGAGTGTGCCGGGAAGCTGCGCGGGCGGCGTGTGAATGAGCGAATACCAGGCGAGAATTCCCGCGAAAGACCCGTCAGTATAGGGCGTGTGTGCCATATCCATGACCTCGAAGCTAAGATTTGGGGCGCTAGAGGCGGCGCGGGCATGGGCAATAAATTCGGGGGTTACATCTATGCCTGTGACGGATCGGTCTGCGGAGGCGAGCAGGCGCGCCCAATGCCCGGGGCCGCATCCGGCATCAAGAATACTGCCTGGCACGGATGCGCCCCACGACGTGATCAGGACAATATCAGTCGGTTCCATCTGATCGAGCGACCCCAGCGCCTCACAATATTCCGCCGCCCGCGCCCCATACCTGCTGCTGACTGTCATTGTTTCCTCACATAGTGTTTATTGTGCAATGCGATAGGTCGTGTTCCGGTTTCCTTGGCCGCCTTCGCGCGCAACAAGGGAGAGTACAAAAACGGGGGCGTTTTCTTCATGCAGGAGCAGTAAAGTGCTCCCGTATGAAGAAAACACCCCCGAATTTAGAGTGTCTGATATTCCACCAGTTTTAAACCTGGTACAAAGTACTCCACGCGATCGAAATAACGACTCCTGAGCGACGCAGCTTGCCGCTCTCGGAACTCGTCTAAGACTCGCGGCGCTCGCGATACATGCCCAGCGGGCCCGCATCCGCATAAGCCTGCGCAGTGTTGTAACGGTATAGGCGCGGCGGGCGGTGGCGGGTACCTTCAATGCGCCGCCCGGTATCAATAATCGACTTTGAAGCTGCAATCTGGCGGCGGAAATTCGCGGGATCCAACGGGCGACCGAGAATCGCCTCGTACACCTCACGCAGCTGCGCCAACGTGAACTCATCGCCCAAGAATGAGTGCGCAATACGCGAATATTCGACCTTATTCTGCAGGCGGTACAGGGCGTACTCCACAATCTCGTTGTGGTCGAAAGCCAGCTCGGGAAGCTCATCTACCGGGAACCAGCGAATATTTTCGTGCACGCGAGTCTGCGAAACCTCAGTCGCCGGGATCGAAGCCCAATAAACCACCGAAACCACGCGCTCATGATCCGCCCCAGGCGCCGGAACCGGCGTGCCGTTGATGCGCGCCGCACGCGCCTCCGGGGCACGCAAAACATCACCGAACGCATACAGCTGCTCAAGGTACCCAGGCTCAAGACCGGTCGCGCGCTTGAGCGTGTACCCCGCCGCCTGCTCTAGAGACTGCTGGGACTGCAAGGGGCCGCCGGGAAGCGCCCACTGACCCTTATAGGGTTCGCGCAGGCGGCGCACCAGCGGCAGCCAAAGACTTGGGCGCGCACTATTCTTTTTGTGGCGTAATGCAAGAATCACGGTAGAAACCGCTAACGAAACCGAACTGTGGTCGGCCTCGTGCTCTTCGGGGACCTCAGCTGCGTAATGTGGTGATGAGTTCATCCATGACTCCTGTACTTATTTTTGTGTGCCCTATAACCATTTTAAGGGTAAAAACGGCGTTACACGACTTACGGCGCGCGCATCCGGCGGATACACGCGCTGCATGGTTGGACTCTTGAGGTAAAGCGGCTAATTCTCGATGTTCAGCTCGCCCATAGCGTCCCAGCCGTCACCGTCAATTTGGCGGGAGATAATCTTCGGAGTCTCGCGCAGAGCCGGGCGCATATCGGTTATGGCTTGGGCAAAATGCGCGGAGTTCACATGAGCCGCCGCGCCGTCGTCCTCGAACGCCTCTACCAGCACGAACTCGTTCGGTTCCTCAACACTGCGCGACCACTCAAACCACTTGTTGCCGGGTTCGGCACGGGTTGCCTCGGTGAAGTCGCGGGTTAAATCCAGCCATTTCGGTGTATTCGGGCTTGACGGGAAATTTCACAACAATAAAAATCATGACGACTCCTAATACGCAAGATGCGGAACACTTCTATTCTTTCACAGGATGCGCCGTGCGGTCAGAAGCTCTAACGCGCGAGCAGGTCGGATTCCGCCGACAAGGTAGGATTTTCCAACCTGCGCGGGCCAAAAACCACCTGCTCGCGGCTAGTCGTGGGGTATTCACGGGCGTAGGGTTAAAGGTATGACTACTGCACAGATAAAGTTCCTTGAGACTGACCCCGCCATGATCTCCGCTGAAACTATTCTGCGGGCGGCGGCGAGTGATGTGTACGCCCTGATTGCCGACCCCGCCCGCCACGCCGAGCTTGACGGAGGCGGTTCGGTGCGCGGACTTATATCCGGCGACACCCCCGAACTGCGCGAGGGCGATACCTTCACCGAAAAAATGTTCCTGGGCATCCCGTACCGCATGTCTCCCACAGTCGTGCGCGCCGAGAAGAACCAGGCCCTCTCGTGGCGCATGCCCGCCGACCACTACTGGACCTGGGAGATCGCAGATAACCACGACGGCACCGTGACCGTGCGTGAAACCTGGGATGCTTCCGAAGCGAAATTTTTTGGGTTCATCCCCGCTGCGCCCGTATTCCGTACGGTTGGTGCGTTCGCGCGTAACCGCCGTAATATTGCGCTGTCGCTGGCGAAACTGCATCGCACCTTCGAGGGGTAAGAGGCGGTTTCTTCCCCGCGAGCAGATAATATTTCGACGAAAAGATAGCAATCCGTTACCTGCTCGTCGAAATACTATCTGCTCGCCGTGTTATGCCGATACGAACACTACCGTGCTGCGCGCCTGAGAATGTCGAGCGCATCCAGCAGAATATCCCGATCAGCCTTGATGCGTTTGCGCGCCGCCGGGTTTGCCATGCCTCCCGCAAACGCCGCACTGTAATACATACCGTCCCCCAGCAAAAGCACGGTGCGCGCCATCTTATCGTCCCCAATCTCCGCGCGAATCAGCTCATACCACTGCCCCTGGATCTCGTCCATGAGTTCGCGTGCCGCCGGGTTCTTATCCTGCGCCAACCGCGAGAGGGCAACCAGGCATATATCGAATGGGGTGCCCTGAAAGGTTGAGGTGTTGATGTAATAGGCGCTGGCCCCCTCGGGTGCGGCGCGCATCTTCTCAAGGTCTTCGTCTGCGTAGGTGCGGGTGCGGTCTAAAAGCGCTTGGAAGAGTGCCTTTTTCGAGCCGAAATGATAGAGCAGCCCGCCCTTAGAAACTTTCGCTTGGGCGGCGACCGCATCAAGGGTTGGCGGCACGTTCACCGGCCTGTACCAGCAGATGTTCATAAGCGTCTAGAATCTGCTCGCGCGAGTTGTTGGCGCGGGTCGTGCGGGGTTCGGATGCGCTGGCTGGGGTAGTCATAATCACCATTCTACGGATTAGAAACTTTACCGTCTAGTTGGTATAGTTAGTGTGTCCGTGGTTGCCTGTGCGGCGCATCCTTACTACCCCAAAGCAAAGCCTCTAGCAGCAACCCCTCTGCGGGCTATGAGCACTTGCCGCCCGGCGCATCTGCCGCAAGTGCCGAAAACTCCCAGATGCGTGTGAACACAACGATGAACAACTCATACCCCGTCACCGAGGCGCTGCCTATTCACGCGCCCGATCAGAAAATCAAACGGTGGATTGCCCTGACCGTGCTCATGCTGCCGGTGCTGCTTGTCTCGGTCGATAACACCGTGCTCGCATTCGCCGTACCCTCAATCGCGCAGGCGCTCGAACCATCCTCCAGCGAGCAACTCTGGATCGTAGACGCCTACTCGCTCGTGCTCGCAGGGCTGCTCGTGCCTATGGGAAGCCTGGGGGATCGCATCGGGCGGCGTAAAATCCTGCTGATCGGATCCGTCGGGTTTGCAGTTATCTCAGCACTCGCCGCATTCGCACCCACCGCTCTGCTGCTTGTCATCGCCCGCGCCGTACTCGGGTTCTTCGGCGCCATGCTCATGCCCGCCACCCTCTCACTCATTCGCAACATCTTCCGTGACCCGAAAGAACGCCGCACCGCAATCGCCGTGTGGGCGGCAGGCTTCTCCGCCGGTGCAGCGCTCGGCCCCATCGTGGGCGGATTCCTGCTGAGCCATTTCTGGTGGGGGTCGGTGTTCCTCATGGCGGTACCCGTACTCGTACCGTTCCTTGCCCTCGCACCCATGACCGTGCCCGAATCGAAAGACCCAAACCCCGGCCCGCTCGATATGGTGAGCATCCTGCTGATTATGATCGCCATGATCGGCATAACCTTCGGACTCACCCATATTTCTGAGGCAGGTGTGGATGCGCTCGCACTCAGCACCGCCCTTATTGGTGCCGTGTTCGGGTTCTTCTTCGTGCGCCGTCAACTGCGCCGCGGGCGTGCGGGAACCACCCCCATGCTCGATGTTCGCCTCTTCAAAAACACCGTGTTTACCGGGGGGATTCTGGCGAACCTGTTCGCCATGTTCGTAGATGTTGGGTTCCTGCTCTTCGTCTCGCAGCATTTGCAGCTGGTTTCAGGGTACTCTCCCATGCAGGCTGGACTGTTCCTGATTCCCGGTCTGGCGTGCACCATTGTTGCGGGCCTGTACGCCGCTAAGCTCGTTTCGCGGTTCCACCCGGCGGTGATTGTGTCTTCAGGGCTTGCCTTGGGTGCCCTCGGGTACCTGTTTGTGGTGTTCCTCGGTTCGCGCAACGACCTTCTGCTCATGCTTTCCTTCATGTTCTTAGGGTTGAGCGTGGGCGCGGCACAGACCATCTCGAATGACCTGATTCTTTCCAGCGTTCCGGCGAATAAGGCGGGTGCTGCGTCGGCGATTTCTGAGACCGCCTATGAGTTCGGCACCGTGCTGGGTACCGTGGTGATCGGTGGCATGCTGACCGCAATTTACCGTGCACAGGTGATGGTTCCCGCCGGTCTTAATGCGGATGCGGCCCATGCGGCAGGTGAAACCCTCGGTGGTGCGACCGCAGTTGCCGGGCAGCTTCCCTCGGATCTAAGTGCCGAGCTGCTGCATTCGGCGCATGCCGCGTTCGATTCGGGCGTGCTGGTAACCGCAACCTTTAGCGCCGTGCTTCTGGCGGTGCTGTCGGTCTTCACCTACCGGATGCTCCGCTCGGCACCCGCCGAACTGGAGAAAGCAGAGCACTAGAAAAACTCCGGTGCTAAAAAGAGCCTTTATGTAAATAAAGCGGTAAAAAATACTCTTTATTCACATAAAGGCTCTTTTTATCGCGGAGGTAGGCGCCGGAAAGACCGCAGAAGACCCATAATTCAGGGAAGGAAATTTTACATGGAAACCAAATGAACGCAGCAGGAAGAAGCTCAGATGTTACGGTAGAAGTACCAGCTTCAGCGAGTAGGTGCCGCGTCAGCTTACGCGTTCTTTGCCGCCGCATCTGCGCATCCAGGCTACTAGGATGCGCACAAGGGCAGTCGCTACAGTCGCCGCGCGCCGGGAGGATAACCACGTGGATATTAAAGACTGGATGGCGCCTATGGTCACGCTCGCCATCGGCGCCAGTACCATTTTCATCTCCTATAAAAACTACCAATCACAAACCCAAGCCAAACCCTCGGAACTTGCCCGCCTAGAGCTGTGGAGCAAATTGCTTGCGGAAGCGGGAATCGACATTGGCGACCTGCCGCCCGAGGATGAAATTACCGCCGAACAGCGCGAGATCCTTGAAAATTACCGGGTTTTCCTCAAGCGTGCGTCACTCGAATCGAAGCTGCGTAAGGTCGGTATCGAGAATAACCGCCTATTCAACCTGTTGATGAAGCGCGCTCATTCTCCCGTAAAGCCTACCCCCATCGGGTTTGGCGATTCCATTATTTACTATCGTCTTATTCTGTGGCTTTTCGCATTTATTTGGATTCCGATAGCCACCATTTTCTTGGGTATTCCGGTGCTGATCTCGTTCGGGGCGTATTTGTACCGCATGTTTATAACCCGCAGTGCCGATAACTATGTGGACTATTCAATTCCGGTTGGCTCGCTCGTCATTATCATTATTGGGCTTCTCGCCGTTGGCGGGCTCTGGTACCTACAAAACAAGATTCGTTCGGCGATTATCGCCAATAACGTGTACTTCTATTTCTGGGACACCTACGGCGCCAAGCGAGGCAGCCGCGATTCCGTGCAGGCATACACCGAGCGACTGACCGCGAAAACCTACTCTGACCTGCTCTTTATTGGGCAGCACGAGTTCGCGCAGCAGTTCCGCGAGAACATGTACATGGCGGGCATTCAAGAGATTGATGAATATCCGCGCGTGCTCAGCGATGTGGGCATGATTCCGCGTAACCACCAGGTAGTTGAGGCGACCGCAGACTACAACTGGCTTGACCGCATTATCAACTGGATGCGCGCCAAAATCGGCATGGAACCGAAGCCTGCACGCGTTATCTACACCCTGGAACGTAAACCGCCGAAGGGTGCGGGGGCAACTGCGACATCCGGGCTTGACGTGCAGCTTCATGAGCTCAAGCCGGGCAAGAAGAAGCGTTTTAGGCGCAAGCGCAAGAAGGGTCGGGTGCTTATGCAGGCTGAACCGGCGACGGATGCGGTGCCCCTCTACACCGAGCACCCTGACGATGCGGCGAATGACGCCTCGGAGGCTGATTCCGCGTCAGCTTCGCAGCCTCAAGTGGTGAACGGCCCGACTCTGACTGACGAATTGGTTGAGGATCTCAGCACCGGGCAGATTCCGCTGGTTCAGGTTCGCAGAGAGCAGGGGCAGAAGTCACAGAAGAATGCGGGCACCGAGGATGCTGGCTCGGCAGAAACGTATGGCATAGACGGTGCCGCTGATAGTGCCCGTGCGGACTCCCCGAAGTCGGCATCGGAAGGTTCGTCTGAGTAATACACATATCTCGGGGTGCGAAAAAGGCTCTTTATTTCAATAAAGCGTTAGAAATCTTGCTTTATGTAAATAAAGAGCCTTTTTATTATTGGATAAATTGAAAGTATTATTTTTGAGAATATTCAGGGAGCTTTCACTGAATACCCAGGCTATAAGCTTAGGGTGAATCCATGACTATTGATGAGAACCTTCCAAAACCTGAGCATGGAACGATCCAGGCTCAAGATGTTCATGAGATAGAGAAAGAATCTGAAACGGATTCGGCTGAGAAGCGGAATTCATTTCCTCCTGCTCTTATAGCTGTGCAGACCATAAGGACTGCTCTTGAGTTCATGTTAGTAATGCCATTACTCCCTTTGCTCACTATTGGTCTTGAAGGTTTCCTTCTCTTCCTGCCTTTTGGTTTGCATTTTATTTTGCAAGCTGCGGCATGGTCACAGACAGAGAAAGAAACTCAGATCGCTTGGGTTGCAGGAATCAACATTTATAGCCTGATGATTGTTGCGCCTATTGGTGCTTTTTATACATGGATCGTGATGGAGGTGACGGCTCCAAATGCCGATGTTCGACCATTATGGTGGTTTATAGGTGCCTGCGTTCTTGAAGCTGTTATCAGCATCGTCATGATCGTCGTGATGAATGTAATCAAGAGGAATGATCTTCGTGATTTTCAAGGCAAAAGGATTACTGTCTCTAAACCTCGAATATATGATGATGCTCTACACGGTTCTCAGGGAAGGATGTACGAGTTGGTTGATGATTCAACATCTCTGAAGGAGCATCGTAAAGATCCAAGCGTCGAAAATCCCCGGCAGCACATTAACGTTAGGTCGCAGAAAAAAGATTAGGGTGAGCACCATGAGCACCGATAAGAATTTTTCAACCTCCGAGAACAATGATCCGCAGCCTCCCGTGGAAAAGCAAAGTGAATCGGGCAATAATCCGGAGAATGCCAGTCAAGAGCCTAAATATACACAGCTGTATGGCTTAGAAGGCGCCGACGGTAAGATGTCCTTGGATCCCCAGGCGTCCCCGGGGTTTCAGGGCGCTGAGGTAAAGGAAGAGCCTCATAAACGCATATCAAAACAGTTTGATATAGACCCCAACACCCGTGAGCCTCTTCTCATCGCACAGGCTATCAAGAATATTCTAATTATTATTCCTGCGCTTATCATGCTGGTTGTTTTTGTCTGTGTATTCATTAACGTTTTGGTATCTACGCCCAGTGGATATGATGATCTTATCTTGGCGGGTATGTTTATTATTGCCGTTATTGCACTTCCTTACATGATTCACGTTATATTGCAGGTTGTCGCATTTATGCGGTTTAGGAAATCAGTCAAGTTTCGGTGGATACGAGGCGCCAATATTTACGGCCTTATTGTTGCCCCGATCTCCGAGGTTACCTATGTGCCGTTTATGCTAGGGCGGGTTCTTGATCCATCTTCATCTGCCGAGAGCTCTTTTACAATAGTGGGGGTTATGGTAGCCCTTTACGAAGTTATTTTGGGTATCTTAATGATTATTGTTATGACGAATAGTATTAAAAAGACAGACAAATCTTCAGAACAAAAGCAGCATGAGGTATCCGAAGGAGCGCCTGATGAATCGCTCTAGAATCCCTTTGCCTTCAGCTGCACCTGGCGATTCCACGCCCAAAATCCCATTCCCTCTGTTGGGGGCATACGTGTACGGTGAAGACAATCCGCTGTTGAGGATATACGCGGTGCTATGGTTGAGCTACCAACGACACCACCGAAACACATAGAGAGGAGAGCATGATGCGGCAGCTTTACGCGGCGCAGAAAATCTTCAAAATTACCGACCACTATGTCGTCACCGACGAAGGCGGGTACACGGTATATCAGGTTGATGAGAACTACCGGGTTCTCGGCAAAAACATGAATGTGACGAACGTTGAGACCGGCGTGCAGTTCACGCTGGAACGGCAGCTTGGGCTCGGTACCGTTTTCAATGTTGGCTTTTCCACCGGCGACCAGCTGTATATGCGCAAACGGTTTAAACTCGCGGGACTCAACATAGAGGCCTACCTCAACCAGACTCCGCTTCAGATCGGGGGTAGTTTCTGGGAAGGTAACTTTGAGATTGTTCTTGAAGGAAGTATCGTCGCCGCTATTCACAAGCCTAGGTTTAAGATGCGCGACAAATATCAGATCACTGTGTACGACCAGCGTTTTCAAGACGTTGCTATTGCAGTTCTCATCGTTGTTGATTATCTATCTGATCAGCGGCAGAAGAACAGGCCTAGAATTAGTTTTCACGGATCCTAAAGTCCCTATGCGTCAGGTTTGATGAGGCGCGAGCAGATAGTATTTTGGCGAGCAGATAACGGATTGCTATCTGCTCGCCAAAATACTATCTGCTCGCGGGGATTAAAGCGTGGTTATAGAGATTTCCTTCTTGAAATTCCTAAGTAAAAATATTTAAAACATGAAGTGTTTATAAAAACTTACGAAGCGTGGCGTTATATTTTTATGTGACATGCCCGAATAAGAAATATGACATTTAAAAGTTTTGAACAATGACCACTCTGATATAGAGCATAAAATACATGAACTTCTGTCTTGCGTGATGCAGCAAAACAGCCTTAAAGGGTTGAAAACTCGCCTGTGTGGCTTCTACGGTAGGGGCAGAGGCGTTCAGGAAAGCGCTACGCAGTAAATGCATTATATGAGGTGACCAAAAATCACTTTGAGATGTGTTGCTGGTATGCAGCTCTTGCAGATATATTCTGAGCGCTCTAATAAAATCCTCGCTCCGGAAGAGGAAATGTCATAATCCCGCGCCTTCTTTTATGAAGCGTTCACAGATAGTACGCATTCAGAATTCGCTTTTGTAGCTCTCAAGTGGCGAGTGCGCGTATCCAACCACCATGTGAAAGGAAGATAAGTAACATGACTCTCGAAAATACCGGACTTTCCCGCCGTAAGCTGCTGCGTACTACCGCCATTGGTGTACCTGCCGCTGGTCTACTCGCTTTCGGCTCGACCCTTGTGACCGCACCGAGCGCAAATGCTGTTGATGTTGACGGCTACTGGGGCTCGGGAACATCATTAGGATTCCAGCAGTTTATGAATGCTGTCAGGGGTTCCGGTTTAACGACTGATGGTGTAATCAGCTCGCAGCCCTCAAGCTTTGCCCCTTCCTGCTCCGGCATCGTTGGTGGCTGGGAGTGGGTGGAGGACTCTCAGGCATCTGGTTCCCCAGCAATTGTGGAGATGCAGAACTGGTTGGGTGTAAGCGCAGATGGATTATTTGGTGCTGAGACCGTGAGTGCTTTGCAGACCCACTACGGTTTGACGGTTGACGGGACACTGGACGGACCTTCGCCTACGATTCAGGCTCTGCAGAACGAGATAAACCAGTACGTCATCAGCGACCATACCAACGACCATATGAATGATGTGATAAAGAAATTATTTAATTAGCAACGCACACGTCGATATCGCACTCGATGGGGCGGAGGTTGATACCGTTGCTCCGCCTCATCGAGGCTTTTTAACTTCCTGCACCTGAAAAAATATATGTAAAGGAGGACATTCCTGATGACTCTCGAAAATCCTGGACTTTCTCGCCGTAAGCTGTTGCGTACTACCGCTATTGGCGTTCCTGCTGCTGGTCTGCTCGCTTTCGGCTCGACCCTTGTGACCGCACCGAGCGCAAATGCCCTTCAAGCTGATGGCATCTGGGGTGAAGGAACGACAGTTGCGCTTCAGCAATTCCTAAATCAGGCACTTGGGGCAGGGTCTTGGTCAGAGCGATCTTCTTCCTTTGGGGATCCTTCGACTATTTCTTCAGCCAATATCACGTGCTGAGGAGAACCCCGGTCTGGCTTCAGGCTGGCAGTGGGTTTGATGAACAGGTGAAGGGTTCAGGTACTATCGCTAGGTTGCAGCGTGAAAGCTGGGCTTCGAGAAAGGCGATGGGATTATTGGTCCTCAAACGATTAGTGCTTTGCAGACCTGGCTTGGGCAAACCGCTGACGGCGTGCTTGACGGACCTTCGCCGACGATCGAGGCTCTGCAACTATTCTAAATTCTCAGGCAATTGAGGCCTAAAAGATAAATTATCGCGAAAATGGCGTGACATGTTCTCACCTCGTATGTGGTGATGTGAAGGAGGAATATGATGGCCCGAAAATACCGGACTTTCCGCCGTAGTCGCCTTCGGTGCTGGATTGGAGGTTGACGGCATGATCAGCTCTCAGCCTTCGAGCATGGCTTCTTCCTGCTCCGGCATCGTTGGTGGTTGGGAGTGGGTAGAAGACTCTCAGGCCAAGGGATCTCCCACTATCGAGTTGATGTTTATGTGGCTGACTCATGATCCAGACGATACTCTTGAGGCAAAGACGCAAGAAGGGAATGCGTCTTTGACCCGAGAAGGCGAACCTTTGCACAACAACCAAATTTCGCCTACACACATCAAGCTCATGCAGGACCATTATGGGCTTACCCGTGATGGCGTTCTGTCAGCTCCATCGCAGACCATTAAGGCCTTGCAAAAGGAGATCAACCAGTACGTTGGCTAATCCAATGTGACAGTTCTTCACGTGTCGGGAGGGTGGATCGGTCATCTAGTGGTATATCCATCATCCCGACAAGGAAGGCATCATCCAGCTCTAGCTTTTTGTATCTGAAAATACGCAAAGGAGGGTATCACTATGCCGAATGAACATTCTGGTATTTCGCGTCGTCGCTTGCTGCGCACCGCATCCATAGGCGTTCCCGCCGCAGGCGTTCTGGCGCTGGGGTCCAGCATCGTTAGCGTCCCAGCTGCTCAGTCGCTTGAGGCTGATGGTTATTGGGGTTCCGAGACAACCTCGCAGCTTCAAAAGTTTTTCTTCAATATATTTGCGCAGGAACTCGGCCAGCCTACATACGGGTATGAAGATGGTGTCGTGAAATATCAGCCTGCATCGCAGCAGTCCGCAAACCCCGGGCTGGGCAGCGGATGGCAATGGGAATCCGATGGGGGAGCGCAAGGCTACGACTTCACCATCTATTACCTGCAGCGTTGGCTGGGCGGTGTTGAGGCTGACGGAACGATTGGCCCCAATACCATCAAAGCCTTACAAAATCACTACGGTCTCACGGCAGATGGTCGCCTAGATGGACCTTCGGAGACTATCAAGGCTTTGCAGAACGAGATTAACCAGTACGTCGGTTAGGTTGCTCTACGTGAGACTTGATGATGCGTGAAAAGCACGTTGGTGCTTCTCGGCGGACATATATTTTCATCCTGAAGGAGGATAAAAATGACGAACGAACATTCTGGTATTTCTCGTCGCGGGCTGATGCGTGCCGCCGCTGTAGGCGTGCCCGCTGCGAGTTTGCTGGCTTTCGGCTCCACTCTGGTGACCGCAACAAGTGCGAGTGCGATTAGCGTTGATGGTTACTGGGGCGAGGAAACCTCTGCAGGGCTCCAACGCTTTATGAATGCCGTGCGTGGGGCCGGGTTGTCGGTGGATGGAGTTATTAGTTCTCAGCCATCAAGTATGGCTCCATCCTGCTCGGGTATCGTCAGCGGTTGGGAATGGGTCGATGATGCACAGGCCTCTGGTTCCCCAACCATGCTGGCCATGTATCAGTGGCTAGGATCCGGAACTAGCTCGCAAAATATTTTCCTCAAAGTCCAGAGCTGGGGTGCGAATGTAACTGGCTACAGCATCACAGGCGTTCATATCAAGCTTTTACAAGAGCATTATGGCCTGACGGCGGATGGAACTTTAGATAGTCCATCACCGACTATCGAGGCTTTGCAGAACGAGATTAACCAGTACGTCGGTTAAAACCCGGTGTTGCTCTTTCACCAGTTTTTTATAGCGCACAGTCCTTATTGGAACTATTTAGGAGAAAAAATGATACTTCGTAAATCTGATCGTCCTCGCCGTAAGTTGATGCGCGTAACCTCGCTCGTGGCTCCCATTGTGGGCGCCTTGTTAGCGCTTGGCTTCATGACGGCTCCGGCGGCGAATGCAGCGATTGCTGATAACTCGACAGGCGCAATGCAGGCAGAATCTGAGCAGCTTCATCAAGAAGCCCGGGACGCTACAGATCTAGCAAATAAGTTTGACCAGGATAACATCGCGATTAATGATTCTGCCGCTGCGGATCTGCGTGATGCTGCGCAGAAGGCTGAAGCGATGGCTCAAGAACGAGACCAGGCAGTTCAGGCTGTTGAAGATGCCGATCGTGACGCCGCCAGCCTCTTTGAATAAATAATTCGCAACTAAGTTGTGTGAAGAAGTGATATTGGGGCTAGTGAGCTTTTGACTGGTGCCAAGATTGCTTCAAACCTTTTATGAGCCTTAGTTGAGGAAGGAGTATCATGACTCTCGAAAATCCCGGTATTTCCCGCCGTAAGTTGTTGCGTACTACCGCCATTGGTGTACCCGCTGCGGGTATGCTCGCTTTCGGCTCGACCTTGGTAACCGCGACGAGTGCGAATGCGCTTGAGGTTGATGGTTACTGGGGAAGTGAAACTACACGTATGTATCAGAGGCTCGCTGCGCTTGCGGTGGTAGACGGTATCGTCTCAAGTCAGCCTGCATCTCAGGCGAGTGCTAACCCTGGGCTGACGAGTGGCTGGGATTGGGTTTCTGATGATGCCGCCTCCGGTTCAGAAACCATCAAAGATTTGCAGCGCTGGCTCAAAGTGACCCAGGATGGGCTCATGGGCTCGCAGACTATCTCTGCACTTCAGGCGCGTTATCACCTCCCTCAGGATGGGGTATTGAACGAGGAGTCTCCCACTATTAAGAAGCTTCAGTCCGAGCTTATCGTGGTTACCTATGACTAATTCAACATACTGAAAATACATCGGTTACCCGATTTTTCTCCGCAATTTCTAGATATGTGAGGAGGATAAAAATGATGAACGAACATTCTGGTATTTCCCGCCGTAAGTTATTGCGTACTACCGCCATTGGTGTGCCCGCTGCGGGTATGCTCGCCTTTGGCTCGACCCTCGTGACCGCGCCAGCTGCGAACGCTGCTATGGCAGTTGATGGTTACTGGGGTACGGAGACGACGGAACTTCTCCAAAGTGTCCTTATGCAAGGGGTTCTTGGTCAGTGGTGGTTTCCTGGCTATCCTTTTGGGGATCCTTCGGGGACTATTTCTTCTCAGCCAATATCACGTGCTGAGGAGAACCCCGGTCTGGCTTCAGGCTGGCAGTGGGTTTCCGATGAACAGGTGAAGGGTTCCGGTACTATCGCTAGGTTGCAGCGTGAAAAGCTGGGCTTCGAGAAAGGCGATGGGATTATTGGTCCTCAAACGATTAGTGCTCTGCAGACCTGGCTTGGGCAAACCGCTGATGGTGTGCTTGACGGACCTTCGCCAACGATCGAGGCTCTGCAAAACTATCTGAACTCTCATGTACCTACGACTTAAAAAATAAGTTATCGCGAAAATGGCGTGACATGTTCTCACCTCGTATGTGGTGATGTGAAGGAGGAATATGATGGCTCTCGAAAATACCGGACTTTCCCGCCGTAAGCTGTTGCGTACCACCGCTATTGGTGTTCCCGCTGCGGGTATGCTCGCCTTCGGTTCGACCCTCGTGACTGCCCCGGCAGCAAATGCTCTTACAGATGATGGGTACTGGGGCTCCGAAACAACGGTTGAGCTGCAGAAGCGTCTCAACAGCATAGCTGCCGTAAACTCTGCGGTGGAGGGCGGTCTTTCCCTCGACGGGCAGATCGATAGTCAGCTCGCATCCCAGTCAAGTGCTAATCCCGGTTTGACGAGCGGCTGGCAGTGGGTTTCTGACGATGCCGCCTCCGGCTCAGAAACCATCAAAGATTTGCAGCGCTGGCTCGGGACGGATGTTGATGGTTTGATCGGACCCTCTACAATCAGTGCTCTGCAGAGCTGGTTGGGTCAAACCGCAGACGGGGTTCTTGATGGTCCCTCACCGACCATTGTCGTGTTTCAGCGCAAGCTTATTGAAGGTAACTACTCTTAAGGCGTGAGAACCTACACAGCACACAGTCTGTAACCTGCTCGACAACACGGTAGTGCATAACCGTACCCTGACTAAAAAACGTGTTCAGGTGAGTTACGGTTAAAAACTACCAACCGGTTTACCGGTTTCGCATCATGAGGTGCGGCGTTGGCGCTTATCCTAATGGCGCTGACTCTGCACCTCATGGTGTTTTAACACCGCATAAATAAGGAGGACATATGACTGAACTGGGTACCTCACGCCGCCGATTCCTGCGCGCCGCCGCTGTAGGCATTCCCGCTGCGGGCGCGCTCGCGGTTGGTTCGACTCTGACCGCTCCGGCTGCGAACGCCGCGCAGGCTTCGTCAACCCCGTCGAATCAGAACCAGAGCCCCGAAGCTCAAGGTGCGGCCACCAACGCGCAGTATCTCAGCGAGAAGGCGAAGAACTTCCATATTCTGCTTGATATGTACAAACAGGCTGGCGACGCGGTAGACGCAACCCAGCTAACCCAGGAGGCGCAGCGCATCCGGGGTGCAGCGGACGAATCAAACAGCCCGTTCCCCAGCAGGCCCGTCTCGTGGGCTGGTGTTCAGCTGGAACGGGATAGGATGCAGCTCGCCGCCAAGATCAACTACGCCGCCATGCGTGCCGAAGAGTTAGCCGATGAGCGTACCCGCGCTGGCGGGGGAGTGCCGCAAGGTCGGGACGCGGTACGCCAGGCTGCACAGAGGCGCGTGATCTATCGTGTGCTCAGCAGCGCATCCCGAGACACTGATGCGCTGGTGACCAAGCTCGAAAACCTGGCGAAGGGTCGGTAAAGCAACGCTCGTCTTGAGCAGATTCCTGCATAAAAAGGCTCTTTATTCCAATAAAGACGGGGAAAACTCGCTTTATTGGAATAAAGAGCCTTTTTACAATGCAAAACCCCCGGTAAATATGGCTGGCTCTGGGAAAGAGGGCGAAAGGAACCCCTCCGGGAAGGACGGTAAAGAACCCGGAGGGGTTAGCTTAGGGGCTTACACCCTACTTCTTAATCGGCTCGCGCGAGATAACAACCTTCACCGCGTTATGCTCGGCGGCGTTTGCGAACAGGTCGTATGCTTCCTCGAACTGGTCGAAGGTGAAGTAGTGGGTTGCCATCGCCTTTGCGTTCAGGCGGCCCGAACGCACCATATTCAGCAGGTTGCCCACGGTGTTGCAGTTCACCAGACCCATGTTGATGTTTACGTTGGAGATCCACATGGTGTTAATCGGCAGCTCCACCGGCTTGCCGTGCACACCCGCGTTCGCAATGTTGCCGTAGGGGCGCACGATCTTGGTGCAGGTCTCGAAGGTCTGCGGCACGCCCACAGCCTCAATCGCCACATCCACGCCCAAACCGTCGGGGGAGAGGGCCTTAATCTTCTCGATAAAGTCCGGATCGGCGGCGTTTACCTTATCGGTTGCGCCCAGTTCCAGTGCCTTGTTCATGCGGTTATCGTCCATATCGACGGTAATCACACGCCCGGCACCGCACAGGTTCGCCGTCATAATTGCGCCCAGACCCACCGGACCTGCGCCGATAACAGCCACCGTATCGCCGGGTTTGGTGTTGCCGTTGAGAATACCCATCTCGAAACCGGTCGGAAGCGCATCCGTGAGGAAGAGAACATCTTCGTCGGTCAGCCCCTCGGGAACCATGTGAACCGACGTCTCAGCGTAAGGAATGCGCACATACTCAGCCTGGGTGCCGTCAATCATGTACCCGAAAATCCAGCCGACACCGCCCACGGTCTGGCAGTGCGAAGGCTTATTGTCCTTACAGTATGAGCACTTGCCGCAGTTCGTGACCGCCGGAATAATGATGCGGTCGCCAACCTTCAAATCAGTGACCGCAGAGCCGACTTCGGTAATCGTGCCGATAGCTTCGTGGCCCAGGATGCGCCCTTCTTCAACCTCAGGAACGTCACCCTTGAGGATGTGCAGGTCGGTGCCGCAGATGGTGGTGGTATCAACGCGAGCAATGACGTCGGTGGGTTCAAGGATGGTGGCGTCTGGAACTTCTTCCCAAGCTCGCTTGCCTGGACCGTGGTAAACAACTGCCTTCATGGTGACTCCTAACTGAGATTTTATGAGGGGCTGTAGCTACAGCATCATCGCTTATAGTCTCAACCTATCAAGAGTTCTTTATGGGTTGTACCTTCAATAAACCGGAAAAATCCGTAACTTCCTAGATGTTGCGCAGATTACATTTAAGGTTATGGTGACTGTAAGGAGTCGGCAGGTTCATAGGTGATGCACTCTATACCGCGAGCAGGTGGTTTTTGGCCGAGCAGGTAGTATTTTCCTACCTGCTCGGCCAAAAACCACCTGCTCGCGTACATGCACGAGGGGGCGATACCGCACAGATACCGCCTCATAGCTTAGATACTTGCGCTATGACCCACCTTCACGTGGCTGTGGCGGTCACGTTCCGCGTCGTGATAATCCGACTTGAAGCCCTTGAGTACTACCTCAATATCGTTCTCCTTCGCATAAACATTGGAGAAGTCCTCAATCAGCTCCAGCACATCGCTGGCGATATACGAAGAGTTCTCGGCATTGATCGTGACCTTCGAGCCGGGGCGAATATTCTTCAGCGTCTTCTTAATAGCCGCCTTGTTCAAGAACGACACCTCTTCCGCCAAATCCAGCGTAATTTCGTCGGCCTCTGCAAGCTCCTCACGGCTGAGGTAGTAGGCGCGCTTCATATTGCCCTGCAGCACGAAGAAGATACTGATCGCCAGACCAATACCCACGCCCTCCAGCAGGTCGAGGGCAACCACGGCATCACCGCGCGATACCGGTAAAAGCCCTCATGGGCGGCAGAAAAACACGACGATAAACGCAGGGCCACGCGCCTCGTAAATGGTAGGGTGGTTGCTAAAAATAGGCTGCATATGGGGGATAGCATGGCGGACAACTACACATACCGGGATATTGCCAGCGGTGAAGCATTCCGCGAGCACCTGGGCTCACTGGGCTGGTCGAAACCACGCAAAAATCAGCCCGTATTCACCCAAGAATACGGTGAAGACCTCATATTTCGGGCCGCTTTTCTCTACGCAACATTCAACCATACGCCGGGGAACTACAGCGGCATCCCGGCGTTTTATGTGATGTCTAAAAAATGGCGTAAAACCCTGCGAAAAATATCGGCACACCTCGATCAGCCTCTTAAATCTGTGCCCTCCCCGCATGACGGCGATATGTACTTTATAAGCGTTGGCCACCCCCGCTACCACGAATTTGTAGATCACGAAGCGAGAATGACTTACCTGAGGCCCGATGGGACGCTCAATATAGAAGCATTCACTCGTTTCAGCACCGCCGCTCATCGGTTCATGGAAACCTTTGATCTGGCGGATTATGTGGCACTCACCGAGCAGGAGCTGCAGCAGCAGCGCCTCGATACCGTGCTGCCGGATGTGCTCGGGTATTTGTCCGTGAACACGATGAACGACCTGCGCGATGAACTCTACCGGAACGTGCACGCACATCTTACCGACCGCGGCGCCACGCTCTTCGCGGATCAGCACGTGCTGCGACGCCGGTGGGATGTTATCGCAGACTATTTCTCGCTGACCTGACAGGCGATGGTGAGAGCCTTGAGACGGGCGCGGCAAAGCCTAAACCGGCAGGGAATGGGCGGTCTCAGGAATGCGCCTGGCCCGCTGGCGCATCCAGGTGAACACCCACACCAGCACGAAAGCGGCGACCATCGTCAGCACAATCGTGCCGCCAGTCGGCAGGTTAAACGCCCACGAGAAGTACAGCCCCGCCGTCGAACACAGCACGCCGAAAACCGGTGAGAACAGCATCATAGTACCTAAACGGCGGCATGCGAGCCGCGATGCGCTGGCCGGAACCACAATGAGCGCAAGCACCAGCACATTCCCGAGCGTCTGCAAAGAAATCACCACGGAAACCGTCACGAGCACATACAACAGAATATCCAGCAACAGCACCGGCAAACCCAGCGCCCGGGCACTTTCACGATCCAGGCTCACCGTCACCAGCTGCCGATGAAACAGCCACAGAAGCAGCAGAATCCCGGCGGACATAGCCGCCGCCTGGGCAATATCGCCGCGTGAAACCCCCACAATCGAACCGAACAGGAAATCCTGAATCGACCCCGAATACCCCGGTGCCAGCGAAATAATCACAATACCCAACGCGAACGAACCGGCAAAGAAAATACCGATTACCGAATCCTCACGCAGCTTCTGGTTCTGACTAAAAATAGCCACCAAAACCGCCGTGATAACGCCCGCGATCAAGCCCCCGAACACCAAGTTGCCGCCTATAACGAACGCAACCGCCAAGCCGGGAAACACCGAGTGGGCAACCGCATCGCCAATAAAAACCATGCCGCGCATCATCACATGGCACCCCACCACGCCCGTCACCAAAGAAGCCAGCGTCACTGCGGCGAGGGCACGCGGCAGAAACGCCAGGGAAGGGTTGAAAAGGTCAAACAGAAAATCGAGGGGAGTAATCATGCTGCTGCCTCCTGCGGGGTTACACGATGACCGGCAGGATGCCCCTGCCGGGTGCTGCCGGTCGAGTCGCCGCCTGCGCCCGGAACGCCAATCTTAGGCGATGGGCTTGTGCCCGCGCTTCCGCCTTTACCTGTGCTTTCACCCTCGCCCTCAAGTTCGTGCCCGTGCACCCAGGCGTAAAGTTGATGCGGTGAAAAATCCTCGGCTTTGCCGTCCAAACTCAAGGAACCGCGCACCCCGCACAGCCGCGAACAAGACTCCTGCGCCGCCACAATATCGTGGGTAGACATCAGAATCGTCACGCCCTCGCCCGCCAGCTGCCGGTACAGTTCGGTGAGCGCGGACTGGGTAGGCGCATCCACCCCCGTGAAGGGCTCGTCAAGAAGCAAAAGCGCCGGTTCAACCGCGAGAGCACGCGCCAGAAGCACCCGCTGCCGCTGCCCGCCGGAAAGCTCTCCGATGGGACGGTTCTTCAGCGGCATTAAATCCGTGCGTTCCAAAGCGTGAAAAACCTTGACCCAATCCGCAGTTTTAGGGCGACGAAACCAGCCGATCTCGCGGGTTCGCCCGGTCATGACCGCATCCTTGACGGTGATCGGGAAATCCCACTGAAACTGGTGCTTCTGCGGCACATAGCCGATGCGCGCCCGCGCGGTGCGCGCAGTACTGCCCAGCACCCGAATGCTCCCCGAAGCAGGGATGCAGCAGCCCCATAATGGCACGTAACAGCGTGGTTTTTTTCCGGCACCGTTCGCCCCGAGAAGACCCACAAATTCGCCGGGGTTCAGGGTGAGCGAAAAAGTCCCGCAGCACCGCCCGCCGCCCGTACCCCGCATAGAGGTTCTGGATGCTCAGCGTCGGATTTTTCACTCCCCGTCGCGGGGTCGTTTTTGGAGCCTAGCATGGTGGTACCTTTACTCATCCCGCGCGCCCTTTCCGCTTGCCATGATGCGCTCGGCCTGCGCCTGCGCGGTCTTATTGCGGCGCATCATGAAGAGCCCCGCTGCGGCAAGTACCGCCACAGCCCCCGCGCCGAGCGCCACCGGAAGGACAGGGAACCCGCCGGATGAGGCCCTAGGACTATCGGAAGCCGCCGCAGAGTGCGCGCCCTCCGATTCGCCCGCCGGTGCCTGATCCGTGGCCTGCTGCGCCAGAGTGTATACCTCGTCCGCAGTCACCGAATCCCCGATGGCGAACTTCATATAGCGGGTATCGGAAACAACCGAACCATCCGCAAGTTCCGCACGGGCAGTCACCTTCAGCAGATAGGCGCCGGGCTTGGTAAACACCCAATTGGCGTGGGTATGCGTGTTCTTCTCAACCCATATATCCTGCGGCTCGTGCTTGGACGAATCCCACAAAACCTGCGGCTTCGAGAAGTTCCCATTCTCCAGGTACAGCGTGAACTGCCCCGGTCCCTGAACCTGCTCTAGGGTGAGGGTGACCCCGCGCGGGGTTTTCTGCACAAGCCCCGGATCCTGAGTGGTCCAGCCAGGCCAGACGACCCCCCTTCGTCTCGGTCTGCGGAATCACATACACCTGCTCGCCGGGCTGCGCACCTACAAATGAATAACGGTCATCATCAGGAACCTGGCGACGGGCCGCATCGGAGCCGCGGTACAGCACATCATCCACGCTGCGCCAGATGGGTGTAGCGGCATGATCGTCATGGATCATGAGCTGAAACTTGCCGTCGGTAAAACGCGGGCCCATATCAACATGCCCGCTCGAAATTTCGGTGCGTCCCGTGCCCACCGGCTGCTCGGGTGAGAGCGTCTGCTGCAGAGCCTTCTGCTCTTTGCTGAGGTTATCGCTTGTGGCTGCCGTGCTTGACGATGCACCCGGCGCGGGCGTGTGATCGGCATATGCCGGATTGGCTATAGAGGCTGTGAGACCCACGCATAAAGCGAATGAAATAACCTTCTGACTAGTTTTTATTCCAAAAATAGAATATTTCATGTATGTCTTCTTCCTCAACGTTGATGGATGTATATGCATATGTGGCTATGGACGAGAATACGACTTCACCGCACAACCGCTCGCTGGATAGTATGTGCGTTGGCGCGCATCATATCCGCATAGTGGGGTGCCTCATCATCGAGCGAATCGGAATATAAGGTACCCACCTGAACCCGTTTTCATGGGCGACCTCCCGCAAAACTGGGCTTCGCGTGCGAGTATTCCGATCGAGGAATATAGCCGGTACACGCAAATCCCTGATAGTGCGCTGCAGCCGCTGCCGCTGTTGGATGCTTGGCTCACTGCCCGCCACCGGCGTCACAAATCCCGCCACCGTCAGCCCATAAGTACTTGCCAGATAGCGGTACCCGTCATGGGTGGTAATCAGGTTTTTCGAGGCCTCGGGCAAAGACGCATAGATGCCGCGAATCTCCCAGTCCAGCTCATCAAGCTCGTGCATAACACGCTCGGTATTCGCCGTGTACAGGCTGGTTCCGGGTGGGTCAGCTTCGGCGAGAGCATCACGCATGACCTGCGCGGCCGCCTTCATATTTGGCACCGAATGCCATATATGCGGGTCTATCTCGCCGTGCACATGTTTGCCGAGCACCGCCTGCGCCAGCAAATACACCTGCCCCCGATGCTCGCGCGAAGACCCCCTCAAGAACCCGTATTGGCCGCCCGCAGGAACCTCCTGCAGAGTGCGCGAAGGAACCGCAATGATCGTGTGAGCCAGGTCGTGTTCGGTGACTTTTCCGCCGCTATCGGCGCGAATCACAAGCCGCCCCGTATATGCCTGAACGGCTATATCCGCATGTCCAGAGGCTAAAATGGTCGTATTTGCACCCAGACGAGAGGCAGCCTCGGCAGGGTCTTCACCCACCACGACATGCAGTGTTCCCTGTGCCTGGTGCACCCCCTCGGGCGCGTTGCGGGGCGTTGCCAGAACATCAAGTTCGTACACACCGGCATCCGCAAAAGCCCACGAAAGATGCGTATGCGCCTGCAGCGGAAGCTCCAGCGACCCCATATCGCCGGTACGCACCATCACACCATCCTGCGTGGATTCTTGCGTGCCGCGCGCCTGAGAATCGCACATCATCTCGACCGCGCCGAAGGTCTGTGTAATAAACGCCGCAACCTGCCCGGGCCCCTTCACACGGGTAACCGAAAACGCGACCGAAGCATCCGAATCCGCAGGCGAATTAGCGGAATGGCTAGCGGATGCGCCCGAAGGCTCGGTGCCCTCAACGCGCAGCCCCAACCAGATAGAATCCAGCGAGGCATCCTCCACCACGGGTTCAAGCTTGCCGCCGTACTGCTCAATCCTTTCGGCAACCGCAACCTGCGCCGAACCCTGCGGCAGGTTAGAGCTCACCATCGCCGCCATTTTGCGCTGTTCCAGCAATAGACCGTTGGTGAACGCCAGCCGCGCGTAGGCGACATCGCGCACATCCCGCAGGCTCGGCTCATAGGAATGCGGGTCTGCGCCATTGGGAATGAGGGCGTGTACCCGAGCACGCTCGCCGCCAACAGCACGCGCCACATCCGCCAAAATCGGGGTTGTCGCCACCACCTGAAGACGTCCGTCGGCATCAAAACCTGAGGACGTATTCTGTGCAGTGCAGGCGCTTAACGCCGCGCAGACAGGCAGAAAACCCAGGAAAGCGCGGCGGCTGAGCGGAACTTCGAGTGAGCGCTGCGGTGTGCAAGACTGACGGCGTGAACCTCTAGAGCTCATGACGTTTGCGGCGGCGCACGGTGTATACGATCATGCCTCCCAGCGCGACGGCAAGCACAGAGGTGCTGACCATAAACGGATTAAACCCTGCCCCGGTGTTGGCGAGCTTCCCGGCGGCAGCGGCCTGCTGCGCGTCCTTTAGCTCCTGGTTGGTGAGGGCGCAGTCCTTGCCCGAGGCGGTCTTGCCGACAATGCGCACCTTCGTGCCGTCCGGCTTCGTGACAATACCGCTTGCCGCATCCACGGTGCCCCGCTGGGATTGCTGTTCGGCAGGTTTATGAGTGGACGAGTTTTCGGCGTTCTCAGGCGCGTTCTTCTCATGATGCGCGGGCTCGGGGTTTGCCGGATTATCGGCATTGCCCACCGTAAAGTTTAGGGTCGATGTGCTCTCGACGGTCTGCCCGTTCTTCAGATGCACCTGCCAACCGATCGTCACCCGGTAGCGGCCCTCAGCGGTAAACACCCAGTTGCTGTGTTGGTGCGTATTCAGTGGAACCTGAAATGAGCCGCCACGAGAATCGAAGACTTTCTGCCCAGCGGAACCGAAGTTGCCCGAAAGGAACACCGACATTGATCCGGGGCCGTCGAATCCCTTCAAGCTCATGGTGACCGGTCCATCGGCCTGTTTGAGAAGTTCGGGATCCTGGGTACTCCACCCCAGCCACGGCACGCCCGCCTGCTGGGTAGCACCAATCATGTGCACGGTACTTCCCGCGGGGGCAATATCTTCCATGCCCGCCGGGAATTTCAGCTTCGCAGCATCGCCGAGGACGAACTCTAAAGAGCCGGGTGACACATGTTTAGGTGGGCTGAACCGATCATCTTTGACGGCAGAACTCAGCGTGGAACCGTTCAAGACCGGACCAACGTCAAAATGCCCCTCGGTAGCGCGATCCGCCGCGGCATGATCCGCAGTCGTTACCATCGGCAGAGTGCCGGGAATATTCGCCGGGCTTTGGGTGCTTCGTGACTGCACGGAATCCTTAACGACAACCTCGGTCGGAATGCACTTCTCGGATTCGGTTCCGGGATAAGACCCGCCGCGAGAACCCGAAGACGGCGCGGTATTGCCCGAAGCCCCTGAACCGCCAGAACCCGCACCCCGGACGGTCGGCGCGGTAACATTCTGGGCATTTGACCCGTTAACCGTGTGGTTCGGTGCACCTGCATTCTGACCGGCTTGTTGCGGTGCCGGGGCGGGCGCATCGGGCGCGGGGGCATCACCCGTTGCAATCTGGGGGTTGGGCGCCGCATCCGCTGAAGAATCAGGCTGAGCCGGGGCGGCTTCCACACTCGACGAATCTTGATGCGCGGGCTCGATCACCTGATGCTGCGCGCGGGAATTACCCGCGCCGTGATCTTCCTCTGATGAGCGCTCATTCGGGGCGGCATCCCGATGCGCCTGCTCACCGCCTTCCTTATGCTGCGGCTGAGCGGCAGCTGATTCGGCGGAGCCCTGCGGGTTTTGTGCCCGATGCCCCTGCTCGAAAATATCCTGCGGAACTTCGCCCACCACAACGGTGTAGGTCGTCTCAGCGTGAACCTGCGTGCCGTCCGCGAGCTCGGTGCTCGTGCGGAAGGTGAACCGGTAGGTTCCGGCGGCGGTAAACGCCCATGCGGCATGCACATGAGAACCCGCCTCAAGCTCGTAGGGCGCTAGCCGATCCGCCGTGCTGAACATGCGCGATGCCCCGGACAGGTCCTCCTGAAAAACCTCGGCGCGTGCACCTTCGGGAACCTCGCTTTTGACGAGTTCAACCGTGATCTTATTGTTTTTCAGAGCGCCCTGCGGAATGTTTTCGGCACTAAAGCCGGGGTAGAGAAGTCCATCGGTATGCTTCTGCGGAATGTACCAGATGGGGGTGCCTTCGGGGGCAATGAAATCATATCCGGCGGTTACGCGGGTTTGGGACTGATCGTTGGCGGGTAGGTTGAAAACAGTGGTGGAGGGGTTGAAAGGCCTTCACCATCCTGCGTTTCGGCTTTGGAGTTTAGGGCGAGTTTTCCGTTGTGAAGCTCTGCGTTGAGCAGTTCGGTGTGCACGCCGCGCACGATGTAATTCCCGGTGTAACTGCGCGGTTCTGCCTGTGCTGTACCTGCGCTGTGTTCTTCGTGTGCGAGCGCCGCCGGTGCCGTGTTGAATGCGGGCAGGGCAGGGGAGAGAGCTAGTGTGCATCCCAGGGCGGTGGTTCCAATGATGGTAAATGTTTTGCGGCTGCGTTGCTCTCGCGGCGGGGTTTGCGGGGCGGATCTGCGCATAGTTTTCCTCCAACGACGGTGTGGTGTGTGAGTTCACGACGCATCGGCGCGTGTGATTATGAGAATCACTATACATATCTATTTTGATTATGACAATTATTCTCAATTAGTGATAGGCTGTGTATGCAAAATGAGAAAGGTTGTCATGTACACGAAATACACACATCGTCGTGCGCTGAGTGCATCCCTTGCTCGTATTTCCGCAGTAGCTCTGCTGGCTCTTGCTGGCGCATCGCCTATGCTCCCCGCGCATGCGGGACCCGACGACGGGCGCATTATTACTACTCAGGGTCATGTTGATGCCCCGAAAACCTACTGGGAAAACGGCGGTTTCGCACTCAAAAACGAAGCAAACCCCTATAAGACCGGTGCCGATCTTTATGACCTCGACAAAACCGTCAACTGGGTGGGGAAGGGGTGGGATGGCCGCAACGGTGCATCCCAATACACTCTGACCCTCACCGATTCACCTAATCTGCGTTTTCTAGGCGAACCCGGGCAGACCCTCTACATGGCGCCCACCCTGACCTGGGGTAATCACGATCCCATCTGGGCAGGGCTGGGTTCATCCGTCAAAATTCCTACTGAAAACTTCCGTGACGGCATTTATGCGACCGATATTCTCTCGGTCGAAGGCCCCGGCCGCATGGAGCTTTTTCGCTACAACCCCGATGAAGGTCCTGCGGATGTAAACCGCATCCTATCAAGCACGAGTACCGGGTGGCACTCCTGGCTGCTCAGCAAAGGAAGCCACACGCATAACACCACAACCTTCACACGACCCGGGCGCTATGTGGTGACCTATCGCACGGTAGCGCGCGGCACGGACGGATCGATCATCCAATCCCCGCCGCAAAAACTTGTGTGGCAGGTGGGCGGGCGTAAACCCATTCTCGGTGACGGAACCCCGAACGCGGTACCGACCATTGACCGCTATAATGCTGCACCCGTCGGGAACCTGGACTTAGCCAAATACGTGCTTTCCGTGGCACCCCATAAGCTCGATCCCGACCCTGCGAAGAACAAGGATGCCGACGATAAACTCAGCGACATCACCTTCACCGCAGCCGATAAAAACCTTAGTGGAACGTTGACCCTGTACAACAACGGGTACTTCCTCACCGACCTTGAGGTAAAAACGGCACCGCCACCTGGAGCGAGATGATGGGCGGCGAATCCTCGCATCTGCAGGCTGTCTTCACCCCAAGCGGGAACGAGGGCGCGCGCTGGATTTCGCATAAGCTCGCCTATGAACCCGGGCACGCCGAGAGCGTATACAGCGACGACGGCACTGGAGACTGGCCCGTTGAAGAGCCCGATGGGCGCAATACCGTGCTTCCTACCGCTCAATACACCCCCGCCAGCGGCGACTACACCGTACGCACTGTGCCCTCCACGCAGGAAGGGTACCGCACGCTTGAGGTGACCTTCGCCGACCCTAACGTTCGCGGGTTTATCCGGGGCGGATTCTACGCCCCCAACGACTACGAATACCCCAAATTCGATATAGAAACCACGATCGACAACGGGGTAGCGCGCTTCACCTACCGGGAAGACAGCTACTTTGAGAACAGCGAGCTTATCGTGAAAGTGCTGCCGCATCCCGATATGAATGCTCGCACTTCACAGGTGAAACTCACCCAGAATTATCAGCGCGGCGGCGATTACAGCGCCACGGGAACACTGGGTGCGGATGCGCCCGCCGCAAACCCCCAGCCGGGCGACTCGCACACCCCGGAGCCCCAGCCAAGCCCCTCCGCTGACCCGAGCGGTCCCGACCCCAACGATGCGCCGCCCAGCGCATCCCCCGCCCCGGCGGCTCCCGAGCAGCCGAGCGCAAGCCCGACTCCCTCACGAGATGGGGATGCACAACGCACGCAAAACCCCGCACCGAAGGCGCCCGCCCCTATGCCAACCTGCGAGGCGGGGAAGATCGACGGCCGCTATAAAATCGGCGACGGGCACCTGGACCTTCAAGCACAACTGCGTGATAACCGGCTGGAACTGGGGCTCAAAGACGATAGCGGACTCATAGATGCGGACTCGGTGGTGCGGCCGCTGGATACCGTGGTGTGGACCGTTAGTGATCGTGCCCGCCGCAGCCGCAACGAGCACATGAACTCGCCCAAACTCGACTTTATTGGACCGGTCGGAACCGCGTTTTATGGGCTTCCGCAAACCCAGATGCGCGGGTTGCCTTGGCCCGGGTACAGCACCCAGGATGTGGACTACAGTAGGCTCGACGGCGGCGTAACCCTGCACGTTGTGCCCCGCAGCATGCCGAAGGGCGCGCGGTTCGGTGTCTTCACCGAGTCGCTGACCGGCCCCGAGGTTCTGCTGGATTCGACCAAAAATCAACATAGTATATCGATTGACTACGCAACCCACGCGCACGCCAACTGGGTGTTTACCGAGCCTGGGCATTACATGTTTGACGTTCAGTACACCGCAAAACTCAAAGACGGTACCGAGATCACAAGTAAAGTCCAGCATCTTGCCGTCGCCGTCGGGAATGAGGCAAGCAACGCATGCTCCTTTACCGCAGCGCCAGAACCGGGCAAGGGCACAAACGGCGGTTCATCCTCCGACCAAAATGCCGGGCAAGACTCCTTGGCACGGGTGGGTACCCCTCAGGTGCCGTGCGCGTTCCGGATGCCTCGGCGGATGCGGCGCATCCGCACAACCCGACCGAACCGCAGGATGCCTCGACAGCCCCGCAGAACGGTACAGAGGGCACGAACCCGCAAGGTTCTGAGCAAGCGGCGAACTCGGGAACAGCCCAGAGGGCGGGTACCCAGACTGGTACAACCACAGAGAACGGCACGGTCACCGGATCGTCAGGGAACGGCGTATCGGGCGGTTCAGGTTCGGGCGCATCCGGCGTGGTTCAAGGGTCTGCAGGCGGTGCATCCGCGGGCTCGAACGCGCTGGCGCATACCGGATTTGCCGTGATTCCCGTGGTAATCGCGGGCGTTGCGCTTCTGGGCACTGGTGCTGTTTTGGTGATCCGTCGTCGGCAAAAGTAGCCGTGGTGTAAGACACCGAACACGCATCACGCCTTATGACCTCACCATTTTTGCGAAAACGGTGAGGTCATAACCGTTTAAGAGCGTGTTGAGCAGGGGTTTTGGCGGGTAGAGCACCAAGAGCGCTGCCCGTCTTATACCTTCTTAAAATCCCCGCTGACCGTGAGCAAAAGGCTGAATCTTGCGGATGCGCCGGTTACACTAGGTATAGCCGTGAGACCTACCCGAGCACTAGAGCGTGAGGAGCAACCGTGGACGATGCAATAACCGGCATGCGCGAAGGAGCGCCGCTAGGATCCGCCTTCACGCTCATTCGTGCGGTAGGTTCCGGCACGGTCGGCACCGTCTGGGCGGTCTCACGTAAAGGCTCATGGGCGCTGTATGCTGCTAAATTCCTCAAGCCCGAGTACCACAAAGACAGCGAATTTCTTGAGCGGTTCGTGCGCGAACGCACCGTGCTCTCGCAGCTGCACCACCAGTACATCGTGCCTATCGAAGACATGGTGGTTGAGGGCGATAACCTGGCGATCGTCATGGAATACCAGCATGGCGGAAGCGTGCGCGAGTTTTTGCAGAAGCAGAAGAATCTGCTGCCCGGCGAGGCTTTCGGCATTGTTGAGCGCGTGCTTTTGGCGCTGGAATACGCGCATCGTGCCGGGGTTCTGCACCTAGATATAAAGCCCGATAACGTGCTTTTATCGGGGCATTACGGTGATGCCCTCGTGGAGCAGGTGCGGGTTGCCGACTTCGGTATCGCCACGCTCATGGGGCAGACGGAGAGCCAGGGTTTTTACGGTACGCCCGCCTATATGTCGCCCGAGCGTAAAGCCTATGGAAGCTCAGATTCCTCAGCCGATATTTATTCCGCTGGTGTTATGCTGCACGAGCTTCTGGTCGGCGCCGTTCCGCTGGTGGATGCGGATTCTGCCGTTCAGATCAGCGATCACCTTCCCGAGGATGTGCGCACCGTCCTTGAGAATCTTATGAGCCTATCGCCCAAGAACCGCCCGCAGGCCGCGCAGGCTGTGGCGCAGGTTCGGGCCCTGCGCAAGAAATACCAGGATGCTGACCGGTTCGAGTATGAGGAACGCGCCTCAGAAAATCAGAGCACCGGTGGTCGTCAGCGCACGGTTATTCGCGGCGGCGAGCAGGCACCCGCTCAAGCCGCGCAGGATAACTACAGCACCCAAGTACCCGAACTGGGTGAAGCCTCGCATCAGACGATTATCCGCCCGGTGACCGAGGCGCCGGTTATCGAAGAGGAAGAAATCGACGAAGACTTTGAGAATGAGCAGCCGAGAACGGTTGCCTCACAGCTCAAACGCCCGCTCGTATGGGGGTCGATATTAGGTATTTTGGCGCTTATTTGCGCGTGCGTTTTCGTCTTTATCAACAGTTCCGGTGAGAAGAAGCAAGAGGGGCCAAAAGAGCATTGGACCGCATCCTCAGGCACGAATTCGCCCCTGCCGAGCGGCTTAGGCACCCGTCTTGAGGCCGACTATGACCCGTCGTCTCATACGGCGACCGTGAAATTTGAGTACTCGACGCAAAAATCCGGGCTGCACGGCGATATTCTGCAGGTCATTCCCGGGCTGAGCACCGATTCCTGCCCGCAAACCACATGGAACCAGGCGAGTGAGGCCGAGGAGATCCGCAAAAATCAGGCCGCCATTACCGGGCTGGACACGAAATGCGCCTGGAACGTGAGTAACCTTAAGATTCCGGCGAACTCAGCCGTAACCATGAGCGCCAAGGTCGATATCGATATTCCCGATCAGAAGAGCCTCGAAAAATGGTTGGGCGAGATCACCAAGAAGACCCAGACCGCCATTAGCGACCCGGACGTGAAGTCGGCTTCGTACCCCATTCAGCGCATCCAGAAGATTGAGGTGCAGGTGCCCAACCGCGTGGTTAACCAATCGGCGGTACCGGTTACCCTGCTGCCGGTGTGGCCCAGCGGCAAGGATGACCTGAACCCGCTCATGAAGCTGCCGCAGACCGGCACCCCCTCCCAGGCCATTACCTCGCTGGCGCCGGACACGGGCGATATCGCCTTCACAGACGGATGCTCCGGTCACCTGTCGATTTCAGCGGATCAGAAAAATGTGACGGCCCTATCGGTTGCTCCCCAGTGCAAGCTCAACGTTCAGGTGGGTAACTTCACAAATCTGCAAAGTAACGCTTTCAGTATTACATCACGGTAATTGAACATCTGTTGATCGTGCGACAGAGCGTTAAGATTGGCATATTTCCCGCACATTCTACTCATGGCGCGGTAGAATACCTTTAAGTTGCCTCGAACGGTTTACTCAACGCCACACACATACGATGCAACATTACTGTCCATAAAATCAGCCACCTTCCGGAGTGCCATATGTCTACACGCTTCGACGCGTCAGAATCACGGCTGACGTGGAAGAGCCGCTGTGTGCGGGTGCCTTTAACCATCGGGGTCATTGGCAGTTTGCTCCTTGCGGCATGCTCCTCGTCAGACCAGCAGAATAGTGATCCTACCTCGCCCGGGCAGACGACCCAGCAGAGCGAACAGCAGGTGCAAAACCCCACGCACGTGCTGCAGAACGTGAATCTTAAACTTGCGAGCAACGGTAACGTTTCTGCTATTGACACCAACAATATCTATGTCAATGAACAAGAGCACAAGAGCTCCAGCAAGACCATCAACTTCAAGGTCAAGGACGTTATTAACGACGTCCCGGTGCGCGTCAGCACCCAGTACCAGAGCTCCAAAGGCACCGGTACAAACCTGAAAGACCTGAACGGTTACTCCGGCGAGCTGACTATTAAGGTCACCGTCGAAAACCTTACGCTCAAGTCCCAAGAGGTAAGCTACGATGCGGGCGGCACCAAGCGCACCAACCAGGCGCTCGTCGGTGTTCCGTTTACGGTGGCAGGGTCGGTTTCGCTCGATAACGTGAAATCCAACCAGATCATTACCTCTGGCGATAAGACGGACGACAGCGCAACCAACGGCGTGATCAGCACGACCGGGGACGGCAAGGCGAACGTGCAGTGGGGTGCGATCCTGGCGCCTCCGACCTCCGGGGCAAGCACATCGTTCACGCTGAAGGTGAATGCGCAGGACTTCAAGGCACCCGATTTCGATATCGCGGTTCAGCCGGGGTTCGCCTCTGATCTTTCGGGTGAGAGCGTGCTCAACAACAGCTTCAATAAGAACGATGCCAACCAGGTTGCGATGCTTCAGCGCACTATCGACTTGGTGAACAACGTCGATTCGACGATTACCAGCGCCAGCTCGCAGGTGAACGAACTGCGTTCCAGCCTGGACAACACCTCGGACACCCTGGGTCAGGATGCCGCGAAAAACCTGCAGGCTAACAGCGAGAGCCTGACCAAGCGTATGGCGGAGCTTGACGGGCAAATTCAGTCCCTCAAGGATGACCTTGCCAAGACTGCCGACGGCAACAAGAACCAGCTCATCAGCCAGCTGGAAAGCACCGTGAACACGATGGATACCCTGCTGGGTGATACCTCGCAGGTTCCGAATGTCTCGGTTTCGCATCAAAACGGGTCATGCACCGTCGATCGCGGTGCAGCCGGAGGCGGATCGAGCGTATACGGCAACCTCGTGCAGCTTTCCCAGATTCTCAACAACTATGCCGATGCCAGCGGCGACTGCCAGCATGCCCTCACGGACTCTCTGCGCCAGACCATCGGGCCGGACAACCCCAGCCCTGAGGTCTGCCGTGATGGTTCTTCGGTCACCTGCTCCCTGTACGGTGCTTCGGTCACCTCGCAGGCAAGCCTGATTGGTCTCGTCGCTAATGGTGAGAAGCTTGTGAACGAGCTGCAGCCTGAGTACCTCAAGGGTGCCAACAAGAACTACCGTGCCCTGCGCGGCGAGGTAGACAACCTGACGAAGTACCTGCAGAGTGATGAAGGCAAGAAAGCCATTCGAGACCACCAGCAGAACGGTGACGTCACGGAATCGCTCAAGTCTAGCCGCCGGTCGGTAGATGAGCTCAAGAAAACCTCGGATGAGCTCACTAAGGCGCTCAACAGCCTGCACAGCAAGGCCGTGGCGGCGCGCAACGACGTGAGCGGAAACTCGAACTCTATAGACCAGCAGAACGAAGATATCGCTAACGAACTCTGCAAGCTCTCGGTAGAAAACGGCGGCAAGCTCTCGCAAGAGGAAGTAGACCGCCTGCGCTCCTACCTGACTTCTACGCCTTGCGGTGAGACCCCGAGAACCCCGCAGCGCGATCAGAATAACCAGAACCAAGGCGATCAGAACACCCCGAACAATAACCAAAACGGGAACAACGGTAACCAGAACGACCAGAACCAGGGTCATCAGGATAATAACCAGAACACCCCCAATAACAACCAGAATGGTCAGAACGATCAGAATGGCCAGGGCGGTGCGCAGGTAACCCCGCAGAACGACCCGACTGAGAATGGCCAGAACGGTCAAAACGATCAAAACGGTCAGAACCAGAACACCCCGAACAATAACCAAAACGGGAACAACGCTAACCAGGGCGGCACCCCCGTAGTCCCGGCGGCACACCGATTTGCTGCCGACAAGCTCCAGGCACCCGAAGGTTACGGGCAGCTATGGACGAGCGCCTGAACAACCAGGCACGCGCTTGGGACGAGGTTATCAAGGAAACCGACCTGCAGAACCCGACCACCCCTCTGGCGCAGAACGCCAAGGGATTCTCCGACCAGGTGAACTCCCTGGACTCCGCGCTCAGCTCGGTTGAGAAGGCGTATGCGGGCGAAGGTGACGACCAGAACCGTGATCGTGATGATCGCCAGAACGACCCGAACTCCCTGGATGAAAAGCTCAAGTCGCTGACTAGCGCATCCGATGAATTGGGTAAGAACCTGGATGAACTTTCCAGCCAGCACTCCGAACTTTCGGAAGCCCTCAAGAATGCGTTCAAGGACTCTGCTGACGAAACCAGCAAGAACATCAACAACCTGATTTCGCAGGAGATCCGCCAGGTATCGGCTCAGGGTTCGGCAGGTGCCGATTCCATTCAGAATTCCTTCACCAGCTCAATCTACGGTCTGGCGGAAGCTTCGAATGTAATCGTGCGCGATGCCGGTAACTCTCTGGAGGCGCAGCGCCGTGACATTGCCGGTAAGGTTGAGAACCTCAAGGCATCCCTGGATGGGGTCACCCAGAGCTCCCTGGAGCAGCTGGATGCGCGCACCGGAAACGCCAGCCGCGACCTGGCGGGTGCATCCGTGCTTCTTGCCGACGACCTCAACAAGGTTATCCTTGACCTGGGCGATAGCCGAGTCGATGGTTCGGGTCTGCTGGGCGCGTTGAAGACGAACGCCGCGAAAGCTGGTGCCGCCGACTTCCAGCTGGCGCTTGCCTCACAGAACGCGCAGGGTTACACCAGCGTTCGTGCCGAGGATATTGCGGCCGTGCAGCTGCGGCAGGCACAGTTCAAGGCGTCCTTGGAGAAGCTCAAGTCCCTGCCCTCCTTCCACCTGCCTGACGGTGGTAAGGCCGAAGTGAAGGTGGTTTACACCTTCCACATTGGGGACATGTAGCGTGACCCCAGAGCCTCAGCTTGAGGAAGAACAAACCTCCCGAAGGGTACCCCTGACCATCATTGGCTGGGGTGCCCTTCTGGGGGTCTTGTTGTTGGTTATCGTGGTGGCAGCTCATCTGCTGCGACCGGATATTCGGCCCCTGCGCGCACCCGGCGATACCGAGGCGATAGCCCCCGTTGTTCCGCAGGAAATTACGCTGCCGAACAACAATAATCGCGACGCCAAGATCGGGATTATTATGACCTACGGCGAGGATGCGGAAGGCTCCGAATGGGTGCTCCCTGCCCAGGGTGCTGCGGTGGCCGCGCATCGTCTGGATCTTGGTAAAACCCCCGTTCAGCTGACGGTCGCTAACGATAAGGGAACCCCTGACGGGGCTCGTGATGCCGTCGAAAAACTCAAATCTGAGGGCGTTCAGGGGATTATTATTTCTTCCTCGGGTGAGCATATTAAGGGTGCGACGAGCGCGGCACGTGAGAGCAGCATCCCGGTGATTGAGGTCTACGACAGCGTAGATACCGGGCGCGGAGTCTGGAGCCTGGCGCCCACCCCCGAGCAGCTTTCGCAGGCGTATATGCAGGCTTCGCAGCCGAGTACCCAGAGCATCGTGATAGCGCCCAAGGATACTGAGGTGAAGATTCCGCAGGTTGCCGCCAAACATGCGTACGACCGCGATACCGATGTGCGTGAGCTGGCGCAAGACGTCAAGAAAGAGTCCCAGAGCTACGGGGCTTCGGCGAATATCTTCGTTTCGGGTTCGGCAATTCGTCAAGCTAAAATCGTCAAAGAGCTGCAATACGCCGGGGTGACGGCTCAGATTCTTTTGAGCCCGCAAGCCGTATCGCCCATTTTCGCGCGAACCCTTGTGGCTGAGGGTGGCACGGTCTCGGCAAACCTGACGACCGTCGGGTACAACATGTCAGACTCTTTGGCTTTGCAGTCCGATGACCCTGGGCGGGGGCTCGCCGCCTTCCTCGAAGCGGTGCGTGTTATGGGTCAGGATTCATCCTACATGACCCTGCAGGATGACCAAGCCTTCAAATCCGCCGCTCCCTATGCGGATGCGCGCTCCCACAACGCGGTGCTGGCGTTCGCCTATGCGATCGATAAGGTGCACGAACGCAAGCCGGAGGCGGTCACTCGCGTGCTGGAAAGCATGAGGCTCGATGCCGCTCAGGCGATTGCGGGCGACGCGCTCGATTTCACTCATGAAAACCCAACGACTGCGCCCGTGCAGACACTCCATGCTACGGAGCAGAGTCTGGGGCTGCGGCCCGAGCCGAGCAACGATCAGGAACCGCGCATCGTCTGGTTTGCAGAGCGTGGAACTCGAACGGAAACCTACAATGAATAGCAATTGACTAGTATATATTCCAAATAAAGAATATAAGATGCCGTCTTGTACAGGGCTGTGAGATCGTCAAAGGAACAGTATGCGAATCCAAATATCCCTCGAATCTTTTCAGAAAAGTATCGAACTCGATTCGTGGCAGGAGAACACCACGCTGCGGCAGATCGTCTACACGGCGGGCGGCCCAGAGATAGCCGCTGACGACCCGCTCTATGTAGACTCCCAGCCTGTCACCGGTGACACCACGATGGATACCGTCGTGCTGCTCGAAGGCAGCACCATCGGATACGCCCCCACGCCGGTTGCCGAACCCATTCACGGATGGTCTATCACCGTCGCGGGTGGGCTGCATGCGGGGCGCATCCTGCCCCTGCCAAGCGGTCGCGCCCTCGTGGCGGGGCGTTCCCCCCAGGCCGATGTTGTGCTGGAAACCGAGAGCGCATCCTGGGAACACTTCACCGCCACCCAGACCGACAACGGGGTACTCATCAAAGACTCGGGATCCACCAACGGAACCTTTGTGAACGGCGCAAAACTGGGCGAAGATGGGGTAGAAGTAGACGACGAAGCCGTCATCTACGCCGGGGGAGTGGCACTGCTTGTGCGTCCGCAGCTCACTGAAACCCTGGCACCGCGCGCAGGGTCGCTTCCCAACCTGACCCCCAGCCGCACGGCACCCTTCAACCGTCCGCCGCGCGCGGCTCTTATGCCCGAATCAGATACCGTCAAAATACCGAAGCGGAAGAACGTTACTAAACCCTCAAAATTCAGTATCGCCACGGTACTTGCTCCACTGATTTTCGCCGGTGCCATGGTCGCCATGATGCGCGAAATCCGTTACGCGCTTTTTGCGCTGCTCAGCCCGGTAGCGGCCATTGGTATGTGGCTCGAGCAGAAAATGCGCTTCAAACGTGAGAAGCGAGAAGAAGAAAACCGGTTCGAGAAAGAACTCGACAAGGTTAAAACCAAGTTCGACGACATCTACGACTACGAGCGTCTGCGTCTGCAGGAACTCGCACCCGACCCCGCCAGCGTGGCGCGGCGCATCGAGCTTCCCAGCGTGGAAGTATGGCAGCGCCGCTTTAAAGCCTCTGATTTTATGACGCTCCATGTGGGGTACGGTAACTATGCCTGGATTCCTAAGAACGATTTGACCTCAAGCCAGGAACCCGAGAAAGAAATTAAAACTCTTCTCGACTCATCCAAGCTTATGGGAGCCCCCATGGTCGCCGACCTGACCGACGCCGGTGTTATCGGCATCGTGGGTGATAGGGAAGGCGCCCTCGCCCTAGCGCGCAGCCTCGTGATGCAGTCCGTGACTCACTGCGGACCCGCTGACCTCACCCTAGGTGTCTTCTTCGACCGCGGAAAAGAAGACGAATGGTCGTGGACCTCGTGGCTGCCTCATACCCGACAGAGCGGATCTTCCACGGGTGGCCGATGGATTTCGCAGGATTACGAGCATTCCAATGCTATGCTCAAAAACCTGCAGCAAAGCATCGACGGGCTGCTAACCCCCGGCCTGATGCTGGTGATCGACTCTGAGGTACTCACTGAAGGCCGTGATGCCCCAGCTCGTAAACTCTTAGGGTACGGTCGGGGTGAAAACCCGCACCGCCAGTCCAGCCGCGATAAAGTAGTGCATAAAGCGTTCGGCATCGTGATTGCCTCGTCCGAAGAGCAGCTTCCTGCCTCTTGTACTGTGGTTGTTACAGTGGATGAAGACGCCGCCGCAACCTTCTACGAACCCGAGAAACGCCGTACCGTCAACGACGTTATTATCGGCGGCATCGACCTTGACTACGTCACAAAACTGGCGCGGATGCTCGCAGAATTCGACGACCCCGAGCTCATCATCCCCGGCGCGGGTCTGCCTGGGCTGGTGCGCCTACCCGAGCTCACCGGCATCGGCACGCCGCCCACCGCCCAAAAGATTATCAACACCTGGCAGAAATCCACCGGATACAGCACCGAAATCGGCGTTGGCGACCAAGGCGTGTACACCCTCGACCTCGTCAAAGACGGTCCGCACGGCCTCGTCGGCGGTACCACGGGCTCGGGTAAGAGTGAATTCCTGCGATCCCTCGTCGCCGGTCTGGCGGCCCATAACGACCCCACGCGCCTCAACTTCATTCTGATCGACTTCAAGGGCGGCGCGGCGTTCAAAGCCTGTGAACGGCTGCCGCACACCATCGGCACCATCAGTAACCTCGATGAACAGCTCGCAAACCGTGCGCTGATCAGTCTCGAAGCCGAAATGGAGAGGCGGCAGCGGCTCTTCGCCTCTGTGGGGGAAGGCGTCGACAACATCATCGAATACCACGCCACCAACCCGCCAGAGCCCATGCCGCGCCTGCTTCTCGTCATTGACGAGTTCGCCATGCTCGCCAAAGATTTCCCTGACGTGCTCACCTCACTCGTGAGTATCGGTGCCGTGGGTCGTACCCTCGGCGTGCACATGATCCTGGCAACCCAGCGACCTGCCGGCGTGGTGAACAATGACATCCTGGCGAACACCAACCTGCGTGTTGCGCTGCGCGTGCAGTCCAAAGAAGACTCCTCCAACGTGATTGAGGTGCCGGACGCCGCATCCATCGAGCGCTCGCAGATGGGCCGCGCCTACATTAAATTGGGGCAAACCGACATCACCCCCATTCAGACCGCGCTGGTAACCGGGTACAGCGGCGTTGTCGAACGAGACCCCATCGAAATGCGTTCGACAAGCGTTTTTGGCATTCCCTCGGCACCGCGTGCACTGCCGAAACCGAAGAAGACCGATGCGAACGACCTTGACAACCTGATCGACGCTATCGTCGAAGCCAACCACGAGCAGCACTATGCTCCGCCGCGCAAAGTCTGGCCCGAAGCGCTCGGCGATAACCTGCCGCTGAACGGATTCGATAAACCCCTCTACGGAATTGACGAACCCGCACCCGCAGATAGTGATACTCCGATCGTGGGAACCGTTCAGGGTAGTACCGTCTTCTTCGGTCTCGCCGATATTCCCGAAGACCAGGTTCAGGTACCCGCCGGATGGAATATCCAGGTAAGTAATATGCTCCTGGTCGGAACCCCCGGCAGCGGCACCAGCACCGGGCTAGCCTCTATGGCGTTCACCCTCTGCCTCAACACTCCCCCGGACCAGCTCGACATGCTCATCCTTGATATGGGGGCAGGAACCTTAGCGCCCCTGAAAGACCTGCCGCATGTGAGCGCCTATGTAGGCCCCGGCGAAGGCTCTAAAGAAAGGCAAACAAGGTTCCTGCGGCACCTCATGAACGAGATGGAACGCCGCCGCTCCAACCCACGCGGTAACCGTGACCTCATTATCCTCGTAGACGGCTACGGTACCCTGCGCGACGAATTCATGGACTACACCGGAACCGACTACCTGGGTGCGTTCCACCGCGTTTACGCAGACGGCCAGGCGCTGGGCATGCACATTATCATGGCAACAAGCCGTCTCAAAGGCATTCCCTCCGCCGTTGATGATGTAACCCAGCAGCGCTGGCTCTTCCACCTCTCCGATTCCTACGACTACTCCAACTACAAGATCAAGGGACCGGACATTCCCGCATCGGTTCCCGGACGATGCGTCGACAGCGTAAGCATCAGGCAGATCCAGGTTGCACACCCGCAGATGAGCCTCGAAGACGCCGTTCAGCAAGTCGTGCAGCGCTGGGGCACGGTCGATAAACCCGATGTTATCGGACAGCTGCCCTCTCTCGTGCGCCTATCACAGCTGGGCGTTGAACCCTCCATCGGCGGCGAAAACTGGATTATTCCGGTGGGTATCGCCGAGCACAACCTCAAGCCTGTTGCACTGGAACTCTACGAAGGCGAACACGCGCTCATCGGCGGGTCACCGCGTTCCGGCAAATCAACCCTGCTCAGGCTATCGCTGACTCCGTCATGAAACAGCGCGACCGCGGCGAAACGAACGCCCAAGTATGGGTTATGTGTACCAGGCGCTCGCCGCTGGCGCATCGTGATTTTGATCGGAAGGCAACCACCGCCCAGGATATTGCTTCGCTTGCTGCCGAATTGGAGATTATCGAGGAGCCGGTGCTCCTGTTGATTGACGATGCAGAGCGCATTGAAGACGCTGAAGAGGGCATCGCCAATATTATCAAGGCGGAATCTCCGTATATACGCATTATTGCAGCGGGCAAGCCTGGTGATTTGCGTACCATGTATTCGCACTGGACGAAGGCGGTACGTAAGTCGCGGACCGGCGTGCTTCTGCAGCCGCATATTGATTACGACGGCGATATGTTCTCGCTGAACCTGCCGCGGCGTTCCCCGGTGGCGCTTACCACGGGTCGCGGCTATGTGGCGGTGGGAGGTGCCCTTGCGCTGGCACAGACGGTATGCCCCGACGACCTTGAAATTCAGTCAAAGATGGCATCGTAACGCAGAGCATTTTCTCAGAAAAGATCCCTCACGATATGTGTTACCGTGAGGGATCTTTTCTGTATCGGTCAGCATGCACCTAGTTGAGTTTTGGTTCTATGTTTCCGGTGGCCATGCCGGTGATGCGGGGGTTTGCGGTGAGGAAGTCGATGACGCGGGGGTAGTGTTCGATGGCCCAGGTGATTTCTTGCATGTCGTGGGGGTTGTTGGGGTCTGCCCAGCGGTCTTGGGTGCAGCGGAAGTATAGGTGTGCGGGGATGGTGTATTCTTTCATGCCGCGTGGGGAGTAGGCGGCGATGGTGTAGCCTTTGTCGTTCCAGAGCCAGATGCTGTCGGGGTCGGTGCCGTCTTTGTGTGGGTGTTCGCCTTCTCAGGTGTATTGGTATTCGTTGATGGCGGTGATGGGGGTGGTGCGGAGTTTTCCGGTGAGTCCGCGGTAGGTGATGGTGTTGTCGGGGTTGAACCTGAGGTATTTGGTTTCGTAGTAGTACATACCGATCAGACCGAAAAGGACGGCCCCAACAGAAAAAACCACAAGGATTGTTTGGAATTCTGCAAGATGGGTGAGCATGTATATACTCATTCCGGTGAACACTGGGATGTAGATGCTCCAGACCCAGGGCTCGGTGCGGGGGAGCCTTTTGACGAGGGCTCCGCTGCGTTTGTCCCGGGCGCGACGTATCTCGTCCCGGGTGATGTAGAAGATGATAAAGAGGAAGGAGCAGATGAAATATATTAGGAATGCAGACATTATTCTTATCTTATAAGTACGGGGCGGTCACGAAGCATTACGACCACCTTAAGTTTTCGGTCTGTACACACCCACAATACAGGGTGTGTACAGACCGAAAAATCTATACATGGAATTCGTACCTTATGAACGAGTATCCCAGGAAACTAATTTAGAACCGGTAACGGGTTAGGGTACGTGAGTAAGGTACCTTTCCTCTATTTAGCTGGACCTTCTGCACGGTGTTTAGGACCATCTACTTCTTCTGATGCCGTGGAGTATTTGAGGTTTCGGCATCTTTATATCCGGTGGTTGGGTCGCCTTCTGCACGATGTGAAGTTGCTGGGGGATTTTTGGTTGCTTCGTCTTGAGTGTTCTTAGCCAAAGAAGCACCATCCTTCCAACTAAAATCGGTAGCAGTCTTTTGAACGCTGCCGGACCAGCTCTTCTGGGCATCGCTTCCACCGTAATGGTTTCCTGCGGCGTCGCTTTTAACTTTATCCTGAACGATCTGGTCGAAAGGTTTAGTCACCATGTTGGATGCGCGAGTTCCTACTTCTTCCACACCAACTTTCAGTGCGGCACGTGTGTACGAATGGTTCTCGGTGTTACCAAGATATGGCATTCGTTTAACAACATCACCTTTAAACTTTTCCTGTAAACCAGCTGTAGCGGCTCCACTCACCATGCCAGAAGTTCCCGTCGCCAGCGCTCCCTTAACCGTCCAATTCCCATTAGAGTTGGTCACGTAGTCTGTCACGTTTTGTACGCCTCCGCTTAGACCTCCGTTAAGAATTCCAGGGGCGTATTTCGAGCCAGCGAATTTAGTTACCGCATTAACTGAGCCGCTGGGAACCAGTTTTGAAGCCATGGCTTCCACCCTGGCGCCGGTAAAGACTTTTCCTGCCCCAGCTGTTAGGGCGCCGGTAATGCCTCCCTTGAGGGCACCCTTACGTGCTGCCCCCCAGTCAATGCCGCTGCCATCTGCTTTCATCTTCATGGAGCTTGCGGCTCCACCAGCTGCCCCAGCTAAAGCGCCAAGAGCTATGAGACCTACAGGACCTGTCACGAAGATACTAGCGACAGTCGCAACGGTGGCAACCACAGTGAGCGCCGTTTTCCAGTTTTCCATGCGCTGTTCGCGGGTGTATTTTTTTGAACTCGTTCTGGCTGACGGGTTGTGTTCCCCAGGGGTCGATCATGCCGATAGGGTCATGCCCCAGGAAAGAGTACGAGTCCGCGAACCAGCCCGCGCCCAGTATCGGCGGAAGCGGGTCTTGGGAGAGGAACTTCTTCGACGAGGGGTCAAACACTCGTGCGCCCATCAGTGCGAGCCCGCCCACCGCGAGCGTGCCGGAGCCGGTGAATGATACACCTTCTGGCAGTCCCACGCTGGTAAGCAGCGCGGATGCACCCGAAATGCCGGGAGCACCGAGCGCACTGGGCAAACCTGGGGTCTGCGACGCAGCAGCACCGGTAGCGCTTATGGTTCCTAAGCCGGGGGTGCTTAGGGCACCAAAACCGACCCCGGTGTTGGGTACCCCGGGGACACTCCAGGGGTCAAATCCGCCCGGTACTGCCGCTTGGGAGAACCCGCCGTCAGCCCCTGCAGCCGGGATGCTTCCGGCCCCCAGCAGATGCGGGGCGGAAGAGGTCGGATCCCACAGCAGCGGCACCGTCACTGATCGTTACCAGTGATCGCGGTGGCAACCCCGGTAGCGTCGGCGTGTACCTGAAGACGTGAGCACAGCCCTGGAACCTCGGCACCGCGAGCGTCGGTAGTTGTATCGCTGACGGTAGCCAAGGCACCAGTAATACCCCAGGTATAGGTGCGTTCTTGGGTCACACCGTCCGAGGCGATGCTCTTCTGCCCGGTGCGTTGCCCGGCTGCGTTATAGGTGTAGGACACTTCGGTACTCACCCACGCGGCAGAAACACCCTCACCCACTGTGTAAGGTCGTTCAATCGTGGTGCAGTGCAGCAGCTGGTTGAGCCCGTTATAGATGAACTGACGCTCACCAAGCAGAACCCTGCCCTGAGTGGTCTCATCCTCGGTGGTGTTGTGGTGGTAGAGGCGTTCGGCAACCATGAGCCCGCTCTCATACACCCAGGTGAGTTCATACCCGTCAGCGCGAGCACCGGTCAGCTGCCCGGCCTCGTCATAGGAGTACATCACCAACCCACTCGTCGCGGAATCAAGCCCGATAATCCGGCCGGTGTGGTCCCGGATCACCTGCACACCCTCAGCAGTGTTCTCATCACCCTGCTCGCTGGTGTGTTCATAGGAGGACACCAATCCGTCCTGATCGAATTCCCAGGTCGAGATCGTCTCGCCGATCTGAGCACGTATCAGGTGCCCCATAACGTCGTAGGAGAACTCCCCAATGACCGACTCGCGCTCACGCACGCCAGGGTCAGCGATCGAGGCGGTGTTGATTGAGCGGATCGGGCGTCCGGAACCATCAAGCACCCACTGGGAAGACCCGTAGGGGGTGAGCATCATTGTGCGGAACCCATCGGCATCATACGCATAGGTGAGTGTATACGAGCCTGTACTGGTGAACGTCTCCAGAGCCGCAGCCGTACCAGGATCGCTGGTATTCTCGGTCCCATCGACCTGGCGGGTGTACTCGACCAGGTTCCTGGTGGCATCAAAGACACGCCGGTACGTCACCGGGGTATCCCCGGTGTGATCCTTCATCCACGTGATCGTCGATCCCGGCAGCGCGGGTGTACCCGTGACGTACTCAGCAGCTAAGGAGCCGTCGATGAGCGTGCGGGTCAGATCACCCGTGCGGGCATCGTACTCGAAGGAGCGGGTACGCACCCCGTCATCCTCAGACAGCAGGCGCCCGGCGGCATCCCACGTATAGGTGGTGCGGATAGCCGGAGTCGTAACGGTGCTATCCGGGTGAGGCTTCTTCGCAACCTCAAGGATGCGCCCGGCGGCATCGTACTCGTACTCTGTGATGGCCCCGGTCGGATCCGTCACCGAGGTCAGCAGCCCGTCCGCGTCGTAGGCGAAGAATGTCCTATTCCCCAACCCGTCGGTAACCCGCACCAGCTGGCCGAGCTCATTATAGGCGTAGCGGCGGGTGCCAAAAGTGGAATCCTGCACCCGCACCAGCTGATTGCACGCGTCCCACGCATAGGTGGCAACGCGGCGTCCTGCTTGAACTTTAATCAGTCGTCCAGCGGCATCATAGGTCATCTTTTCCACAAGCCCGTCGGGGGTATGCCGCTCGATCACCTGCGAGGCAGCATCATACACCAGCGTCGTCACCGCCCACCGGGTTGGTTCCTCCCACGAGGGCGCCTCGGTGACGGGATCGGTCACTCGCACAGGCTCATTGAGCCCCACGCTCTCGGTGACAAGACGACCGCAGGTATCGTAGGTGTAGTCAGTAAACCGCCCCGCAGCACTAATGATGCGGGTGACACGTCCGGCAGCATCACGCACATACTGCGTGAGTCCACCATTGGCGTCCAGGGCTTCAACGATATTCCCAGCAGCATCATACGTAAACATCTGCCGACCCGTTGGCTGTGAGGGGGCACCGGCAGTCTCAGCGGCTGCGATAGCCTCAGCAGAGGAGGATACTCCATGCGGGATACCCGTCCCGGCAGTACCGGCAACCCCCGCACCGGCAGCACCGGCACCCGTAGACGCCTTAGACGTATCGTGTGAGGAGGACGCAGACTTCGTGGAGGCACCGTCCTGCTGGCTGATTTCGGTCACGCGCCCGAGCACATCAACTTTGAAGAACGCCGACGAGAAAAGACCTTCACCGGTACCGGTAACGGACTCAACACCCTCATGCCGTTCGATTGACCGATGCGAAATAACTCCCGTCGCGTCGGTAACCTGAGTAATTTCCCCGGCGCGATCGTATTCAAACCGCGTGATGGCACCGGTAGGGTCGGTCAGACCGACCAACTGGGACAGGCCATCCCACGAGTACTCCCACACCCGGTTCCCGGCGGTGATCATCTTCACCAGGTTCCCGAAAGTATCGTACTCATGCCGGGTTGTGCCCCCGACCGCGTTCGTGACGGTCGCGATATCCCCACCGGCGGTATAGGTGAATGCGGTGGTATTTCCCGACGGGTCGGTAACTGCTTCAGGCAGAGCACCGACTGAGGCATCACGGGCTTTGCCACCCTGCTGATGATGTGCACGCACCATATATGGCGCGCCGTCGCCGACCGGCTGCTGCGGGTAGGTGAGCGTCCAGCGTGCCCCAAGCGGGTTCGTGAAACTTGTCAGAACACCAGCGGCATTGTATTCAAGCGTGGTGGTAGCCCCCAGCGGGTTCGAGACGCTTGTGACCTGCCCGGCGGCATCGCGCGTGAAACGGATTGCCTCACCGGCAGAGTTGAGCATCGCCACAATATCGTGGTGTTCATCGTACTCAAAAGCCGTAAACACGCCGGTCGGATCGGTAATCTTCAGGACATCGCCTTCAGGGGAATACTCGAATATCGTCGCTTCCCCGGCACCATCAAGAACAGCTATCGGGTTTGGATTCACTACTAAGGAGCTTTCCTCGTAGCGGTACGAGTTTACCGGCATGGGATCGCTGAGGTTTTTCACATCTCGAGCATCACGCACACTTACCGAGAGCAGCCGATCTTGCTCATCCCAGGCGTACGTGTAATCGGCACCCTCAGGGGTACGCTCACGCTAATATGGCCACGCGCATCGGAGGTGCGCACCAGGCGCGATCCGTCACGCTCGGTAATGCTGATCCGGTTGCTGAATCGGTCATAGCTCATCGACATGCGCGTACCGTCGGTCGCCGTGATGCTTACCAGGCGACCTTTCGAGTCGGAGACCCACAGGTTCTCATTCTCACCGGTACCGGTATCGGCAATAATCGTGGTCAGCGAGGGAGTATACGTATAGGAAATATCCCGCCCGTATTCGCTGATCTGCGCGATCACACGACCGGAATCATCATAGGTGTTCGTGACCTCAAGATCGCCGCGCGCGTTAATCACCCGGTGAATCAAACCCCGCTCAGTATGCGTATAGGTACGCGTTCCGATACCGGTTGTTACTCCGGTGAGCAAGCCAGATACCTGCACCGAGGCACTGGATTCAGCAGCTTCGGTATAGGAATAGGCAACGTTCTGCACCGGCTCTCCGGCACGTTCACCAATGGTGTTGTACGTGAATGCCGCTACCGGGCGCACGCCACCAGTTTCCTCAGCGGGCTCATAGTCCACATGAATACCGCGATGCGCCACCGGATGCACCAGATCCGTCACGGTACCATCCTCAGCCAGAACGAACACAGTCAGGCTGCTCAGGTGTCCTGTCGGCGCGCCACCGGTGCACCAGAGGGTGCATAGAAATACGCCTCATGCTGGTTATTGTGCACCATCCACACAAACGGAACCTCAGGAACCACAGCAGAGCCACCCGTGACTGTAGCCTGCTCATAAGCTTGCACCTGCGCATCGCGCACCCGAGTAAATAGTTCATCTGTGGCGGGAACCTTCGTCAGCCACCACGGCTCCCGTGCGGCACGAGCAAACCTTTCGCCTTCCCGATCAAAGAACACCGCGCGTCCGTCAGGCATAAACCACGAGGCCTGCTCGTCCCCAAAGCTCAGGTGGGTATCCAAGGTCGAGAACCAGCCAAGCCCGAACACGCCCGAAGGAACCTCATCCGCATGGGTGACCGCCAGACTGTTGTACATACGCGTCAGCGACAGCGTAGACTCACTCACCGTCCCAGCAAAGATAAGGTCGGTTTCCGGCTCGATAAAGTTACCCGTAGCGACGTTCACGGGGTCATTAGCAAACCCTGACGACGGAACCTCACCAGAAACCTCGGCGTAGTTAACCTCAATGGGCTGAATATTGGGTTTCCCCTGCCCACGCGCCTGCATCTGTTGATCGAGGTAAGCGTTAGAAAGTGGGACTGGGTTTCCAGAGCGTGCTCCTGCATCCCGGAAATCTTGAGCGACCCCTGATAGCCATGTCGTAACTTGTTGGCTTTGCTGAATCCAGGTGTTAAGGCTATTGACGGTAGCGCTAATGTCTAATTGACCGTGTTTGCAGGAACCTTGGTATGCAGCAAGAGCACTGGTAATGGCATTATATTTACTGGTTGCGTCAGACTCACAGGTTGTAGCGTTGTCTGTGTATGTCTTTAGATTTTCTGGCATAGCTGAAGACATACCTTCACCATTGCCGATGATTACGGAGGTTGTGGGAGTATCAGCTGTGGTAGCAGGAGCAGCGGGAGCTGCCGGCTTGTCAGGGGTTTTTTTCTCGTAGTCAGGTGAATCTTTGTCGTTCCACCAGTCTTGAACTCCCTGCCACCAGCTCTTATCGTCCCATTCGCGTGCCTTATCGCAGTTACGGTTCTCAACGTGCGCACACTCTTTGACATAGTCTACGAGTTTTGCCGCATAACGCAGCATACTAGCGACATTCGTGGCGTTGGTTTTGAGTTGGTTATGAATGGTCGCGAAGTCTTCTGAATATTTACCGGTGAAATTTGTTGTTGCGGTATAGAAATCACCGGTTCGCTTGCTTTGTTGCGTTTCTAAATGCTCCGCTGCCGCGTCAAGGGCGCTGCGAAGTGTGTCGGAGTCAGCATCACTGAACTGCACTTTTTCTTTAACGTGCATTGTGGCATCACCATTTGCGGTGGGGGTGCCCCCAGTATTCTGCGCGGTAGTAGGCGCTGGGTCACCTGCATGGCACTGGAGATCCTGATTTGATGCTCCTCCAGCAGCGCCTGCCGCAGTGGCCGCACCTATGCTGGCTCCAGCCCCATTGAAACCGGAAAGCGGGGCTGATCCAGAAGCGTCTCCGCTAGATTGGGGGTATCCCTCTGTTGAAGAGGAAGGGCCATCAAAGGAGCTTGAGGACCCGCTCCCTTGGAAATCTCCAGAATACCCTTGAGTAGACGAAGAATCGTCAAAGGAACTTGAAGAGCCGCTTCCCTGAAATCCCCCGGAGTCGTCTCCAGCAGAACTTGTGCTTCCTGTGGAGACGGGCGCACTGGCAGAACTCTGCGGCGCGGCGTTGCCTGATGTTTCCTCGATAGGGGTACCGCTGCCCCCATAAACGGCGTTGCTTGCGGTTGGTGGTGCGGCAGAGTCAGGGTGAGAACCTAAGATAGGCGAAGACTGTGATGTCGTTCCACCAGAACCTTCGCTGGTTATAGGCTGCTCGCTGTTGTTGATGCATTGGAGCCCTGCTGCGGGTTCGGGAAAGTATGCTGGGGCTGGTTTGCCCAGGGCTCTTGTTGCGCTAGATCTGGGCTGTGCTGGTCTGAAGGCGCGAAGGTATCTTGCTGCACGTTTCCGCTTGCAGACCCTCCGGCGGCATCACCGGAAATCGTGCCCGAGGCATGAGAATGTTGGTTTTGGAATGTATTACTGACTTTGTGGTGGTCTCCCACGATTGGTGATGACTGCGAGGTAGTGCCAGAGGAAGGGGTATGCGGGTCATCGGGCGATATCCAATAACTCGGTGAGCTTGAACTGGGTATCGGTGAGGGAATAGGCATGGCAAAAACCTCGTCTCAAAAGAATATTTTTATATCGGTGAAGAGTGAGTGAGTTTAACAGTAGAAAAGAAATAAAGAATGTACTTATGCAGATTTTCTGCAAAGTTTCATGGGATATAAAGCTTCCCCCGGCTATGAGACGGGTGTATACGTCTGTACCAGGGGAAGCTTTGTGTATGTGGGTGTGTGAAAACTTGGTTGTTTTCTGTGTCTTATGCGCCGCCGCCTGCTTGGAAGATGTCGGTAGCGATCTTCTGCAGCTGTTTGTTCAGCTCAGTAAGATCCTGAGATGCTTTCTGCAGGGACTGGTGAGTGTGAGGCCAAGTCTCATTACGGAAGGTAGACGCTAGAGGACCGTCCCAGTTATTGGGATCAGAAAGCTGCTGGCCTTCGTTATTGAGAGCGTTGATCTGCTCGGTGAGTCCACCGGTGATGATGCTCTGAATTTTCTGGATGGCATCTTTGGCGGCTTGGGAACTAAGGACGCGATCGCTCATGGGCGTTTCCTTTCACGTGGTTGGGTTCCGCCTCTGTGCGGCGGGAACTCTATTGGGTAGTTTATGTTTGCTTTTTAGTGAGGGTCAAGGATATTAAAGCCTTGTTATTAAAAATGTTATTTAAATAAAGCTATGTTCAAATATATAGTTGAACATAGTTATTTCCATGAATTACAAGATAAAAAAATCAGCGTTCATAATTTTTTTGGGTATTTCAAAACCTTTATATGCATAATTTTTTTCCCGCGTGTCGTAATATTACGGCATTCTTGGTAATATATAAGTGTAAAATTTTCAAATATTTTTTTATAATAAATTATATATATCTAATTATTATAAATATATAATATATTTTTTTATAGTTTTACTATTATTGTCGGGTGTACCAAATCGTCATGGTCTGCTACGACATTACGGTGATAGAGGGCTGTATGTACTAGCGTTGCACGTTGTGGCACCTGGTATAGGGGCACAGACGGACTCCTGCGATGTTGAATCATGGTGCGCTTCGAAGTGCCTTCTTAGTAGCAAGACTAGCCAACAACCCCGTTAGGGCAGGACTTGCCGTACTTAAGTTAACTTTTACTCTCGAAAGTCTGGTCGGACTCACGGGGGAATTCGAGGGGTTTAACCCAAGCATGATCCTGTAAAAACCGTACCCCCGGCCTACCGGAGAGGATTTGCTGGAATCGTTCATCCTCCCACACCTGCACCCAAACCCCAGTCTCTAGGCGGTACTGTAGTTGAGCGTAAAGAATCGTGGCATCAAACTGATTCGTATCAAACCCCAACTTGATGTGCTTGGGCAGCTGGGTACTTCTAATCTTCACCCACCCGTTCTTACTCGTCTGCTCATAGGAGACTTTGTAGATGCTGTGGTAGTCGAAGTACCGCACTTTCCGTCGCCAGTTACGCCAGCGGATCCCAGTTTCCGTGAAACAGTGGTAATAGTTATGACAATGAGCCACAAAAATAAAACCAGCAGGACTGACCATCACCACAGAAATGATGTAAGCCTCTACAGTAAGCCCATATCTGATCCAAAAGTAGATAGGGAGTCCAATGAACGCGATGAAGAGTATCCCGTAGCTGATGATATAGGCAATCGGCGGGCGATGCTGTTCCACATTCAGGGTTTCTAGTCCTTGTTTACGTTTGGCCCCGGGCATGATGTTCACCAAGAACCCACCGAGCAGACCATAAAACGCAGAGCTCATACAAGTACCCCCTCTATACCGTATCTTCTTGCACAGCATAAGTCATCAAAAACATACACTCTGGGGTGTGCTCGTGTAGAATACACGAACACACCCCTCCTCTCTCTAAAAGATAAAAACCTCGTTTCTTTTAGGGACGCTCCGCTTTCTCTAACCGAGTCACCGATGTCAGCCCCGGAGAGTTCAACTGTACATTTGTCATATACACCTTGTAATACCCTCCCGGTTCAATGGAGGCCATATAATCATCCATTGATTGATCCTTATTCGGGGACTCTGAAAGCGCTAATTTCCCACACTCCCGAGTCTCAACCCACCCTACCCGGGTATAGTCATTGTTACCTCCAGTATCACCGCCAGCACGGTATTCTGCCCAGGCTTTCTCGACCGTGCAGTACTTATACTTCCCCTCACTATCATCACGAAAAATATGTATTGCCAGCATAATAACTACAAAAGGAACCACAAGAACAAGAATAGAAACGAGCATTCCCTTCCATCCCTTGGCATAACGAGCGCTTTGTTGCACCATTGATAACCCTTCTAGTTTCTACCGCAGTATTGTGGGAGTAAACAACTGACTATAATCATAATTCTGCACCTTAATCGTCGCGATCTGCAGAGAATCAGAAACCAGGACTATTTCTCCTTCTGAGGCTTGAGAGCCTTATAACCGCTCAAAAACAGTAAAACAGCAAGCGCAGTGTTAAAAGCACCGACTCCTATCATGGAAAGACTACTGACCAAGTTATTCTTGGTATCCGCTATCAAAAGTACAATCCCTAAAAGGGCTGCCACACACGACGGTATTCCTAGCAGCAACCCAAACACAAGGTACTGACGTGCGCTAGAGCGATTCATGACAGAAGGATCGTGGATATCTTCATTGCTCACTTTGAACTGCTTCTGGTATGCGGCAGCCTCGGCGGTGTATCTGGTAGCCTCACGCACACTACCACCAGCATTATTGGCAAGAGGTGAAACACTAGCAATACTCCAACAGTGGGTAAAGAGCGACCCGCCGCCTGCACATGCGATACGTGGTACTTATTTCGATAGGTAACTATAAAAATTTTTGAAATGCTAGTGTATAGAAATACTTTACAGGTGTAATATGCGACATATTTTAGATATTTTCATCACATTCAATTACCTAGGATTTTTGTGTGAATGACCTGTTCTTGCTATATAAATAGCGGATTCTTAGTCCATCCTTGCTATACAGGCGGCGCGACACGAAAAATAAAGATTTGATAAAGGTGTGATGGTGTCCTTGACCACCTGCAAAAAGTAAACCTAAACTACACCATGTAGTTCTGTTACCGAAGGCAGAACCCAACCACGTGAAAGGAAACGCCCATGAGCGATCGCGTCCTTAGTTCCCAAGCCGCCAAAGATGCCATCCAGAAATTCAGAGCATCATCACCGGTGGACTCACCGAGCAGATCAACGCTCTCAATAACGAAGGCCAGCAGCTTTCTGATCCCAATAACTGGGACGGTCCTCTAGCGTCTACCTTCCGTAATGAGACTTGGCCTCACACTCACCAGTCCCTGCAGAAAGCATCTCAGGATCTTACTGAGCTGAACAAACAGCTGCAGAAGATCGCTACCGACATCTTCCAAGCAGGCGGCGGCGCATAAGACACAGAAAACAACCAAGTTTTCATATAAAAAGCTTCCCTCGGCCAAACACCAGGCGTTACTCATGGTGAAGCCCGAGGGAAGCTTTTTAGCTCCCTACAACCAGATCTAGACACACTCATGGTCGTACCCATATGGGCGTACACCATTTATTCAACGTTATCCCGGTAACCTAATACCCGTTTATTTCTTCCGAAGGAGTATCTTCCAATGGGTGACCAGCCAGATCGCAACAGCCCTCACTATGCCAACCGTAATGATGTGGAGTTTGATGATGCTACGTCAGATGCTCTCGCGAGTGCGTGCCGAAACGCCGCGCGCGACCTTCGGGATAAAGTACCTGGTCAAAGGACCAAAGCAGATACAGCTATGGTCGAGTTCAAAGGGTACTTCTCAAAACTCTATGACAATAACATCAACATCGCCGTTGATAATGGTAAAGATATTGCCACTGTTCTTGACCAGCTTGCCAAAGTGGTAGACAACCTCAAAGAGGCCGCTCATAAAGAACAAAAAATTCGTGAAGACGCCCGGCATTACGAAGACGACTGGTTCGGACTTCGCAAAAGCTGGGATGATTTCTGGGGTTCCGCTCCAAAACTTCCAGACCCCTATATTCCAGACACCACGATTGATACTACTCAGGTTGGTCAACGTGAGCACCCCACCCCGGGCGCTCCCGGAGGTGGATCGGGTTCTACAAGTGGTACCTCTTCAGCAAAGCCATCAGATTTGCGAGAAAGTGCAAAAACCTCACATCAGTTGTTCGAGGATTTCCGTAATGTCCCCGGCGATATTCGTGCTAAAGCCGCTAATTTTAAAGAAAAATGTAAGTGGGGCACCATCGACTGCGAAAATCTTCTGACGACTTTCGACAACTGGAACAACGCCAATAATCAAGAAGATCAATGGGCAACCACAATCGCAGATGAGTTCGCTAAAGCAGGCAGTGAAAACACCGTTAACACGGTTTCTAACGCAGCGCTCCAGGCTGCCCTCGATAATAAATCCATCAAAAGCAGCCGCGAAGATCTCAAGGTTCCCGCACCATCCGTCGTAGGTCAGCCTACCTCCAGCGGCTATGCGAATGACCCGGTCAACGTTGCGACCGGTAACTTTATCGAAGAGGAAATCGATATTGCGTTTAGCAACCTCGCTTCCTCGTGTGCCGTCACGCGCATGTACAACAGTTTGGCTGTGCACGGTAATGGCGATGATTTACCGCCGCTGGCTGGGGTTTTCGGCCCGGGCTGGTCTTCTAACCTTGATACGGTTCTGAATTTCTCTGATGAAGGCGCTACCTGGATTATGCCGGACGGCCGTCACCTGTTCTTTGCCCGCGCTGGTGAAGGTTTGCGCGGGTTGAGACCGATCCCTACTGGCTTACTCGCACTGGTGCCAGCGAAATCGCCACCACACCTATGGGGCGGTTCATCCTGGAGACCTGTGCTTTGAGCACTGAAGCTGACCTGTATATCATCTCTGATAACCAAGGTCACCTGTGGTTCTTCACTCTCACCGGCGCATGGCTTGGCTCCACGGGCGGAGAAGGCACCACTTTGGCGGTCACGCGCGCTGCTGACGGGCTTATCTCATCCCTGGTGCATGAGTTGAACCGTTCTATCATGTTTGACTATGTGGATGGGCTCGTCGCGGTAGCACGAACCTCGGCAGGGGAACGTGTCGAATACGCTTACGCCCCCGCAGGCAGTACCGCTGCCGGACACCTGGTATCCGTGACTAGTGGTGCAGGAACACGCACCTACGAACATGATGACAACGCGCTAATCCACCGCGTGATTGCTGCAGATGGCACCGTCGAGGTGACCAATACCTATGATGAATCTGCCCGAATTGCACATCAGCACACCGAGTACGGTCGCGATGTGCGGTACCTGTACCTTGACGGCGGAGTGACCGAAGTTGCTGATGAAGACGGATCCCAAGCCAATGTGTGGATTAGCGATGACAGCGGTCGCCTAACCGCAATTATTGACGCTGACGGTGGGCGCACATCCTTCGGGTATGACCGGTTCAGCAACCGTATTCGGGTGATTGACCGTGATGGTTCTCGTACAACCCGCATCAGCGACAGCCGCGGACGCATTACCCGCGATGTTACCCCAGAGGGTCAAGATACCCGCTACGCTTACGATGAGTACGATCGCGTGACGGCGGTATCTATATCGGCGTTTGAAACGGACCCGAAGAAACGCTATGAAGCCACCCAGGCGCGCCGCAATGCAGCGGATGCTGAGGCTGATAACGGTGAGGTCACTTCCGATCTCAACGATTACTTACGAGTACGCTAACGCTTGGGATCACAATCCCTCCCGCGTTGTCGATGCCCTGGGCGGGGTCACCGAACTAAATTGGGAGGGCGGCTTGCTGACCTCCCTGACCGGCCCTGAAGGGGTCAGCATGACTCTGAATTATGACGAGTTTGGTAACCTGACCAGCTTTGCCGACCAAGAGGGTAACACAACCTCGTTCACCTATACCGCTGCCGGGCACCTCGCTCAGGTTACTACTCCGCTAGGGCTAATAACCTTGTTCACCCATGACGCGGCTGGCAATATTACCGGGCGGCAAGACCCTGACGGTTCCCGCTGGAAGTTCGAGTACACTGCTGGTCGTCGTTTGGTCGCAGTCATTGACCCCTCTGGTGCACGCACGGGCTATGAGTACGGGCCCAGCGGTGATATGACTGCGGTTATCGATCCGCTCGGTCGCCGTACCGAACGCACCTTTGATGAAAACGGAAACGTCGCCACAGTAACCCTGCCCAATGGGGGCGTGTTCTCGTATGTGTGGGATGGGCTCTCACGGCTTATTCGTACGGTCGATCCTGCCGGTGGTCACTGGGAGAACACCTACGACGCCGCCAGCGTGCTCACGAAGATGACAGATCCGACCGGGGTACGCGTGCGTACTCAGGCAGATCGCAAGAGCGGCAGCGTTACCAGCTGGGACGGCACCGACGGCGTACGGGTTAAGTTTGACCATCTTGGCCGCCCTGTTGCGCGTGAAGAAATTTTCTCCCCGACGGAGGCAGCTCAGGAGGCCCCTAAAGCACGGGCAGAAAAAACCGATACCCCCGAGTCCGCCGCTGAGCTGGTGGTTTACGATCCGGCCGGTAATCCGGTGGAAATCCTGGATGCCGAAGGTGGTCTGACCCGGTACGAATACAACCTCGCCTCCCAGCTTGTGCGTCAGATTTCGCCTGCGGGGCGTATTATCGCATACACGTATAACAGCTGTGGGCGTTTGGATTCTGTTACTGAGGGTGCTGAAACCGCCGAGGCCGTTACAACTCGGTATTCCTATGATGCCGACGGGCGCCTGACCGAGCGGAATCTGCCCGGTATGAGCGAGAAGATTACGTATGACGCAAACTCGCGGGTTATCTCGGTTATTGGCGGTTCTGGCGGGGACGTGTTCTACACGTATGATGCGTGTGGGCGTGTGCGCAGCATTCGAGACGCTGCCTGGGGTACCCGCAAATTTAGTTACGATGCCGCCGGGCAGGTTACCGAAGTCACCAATGGTCTTGGCGGTGTTACCCGGTATACCTACGATGAGGCTGGCAATGTCACGAAGGTGACGGATCCTGCCGGGCGTATCACCACCTATGAGTACGATGTGCTCGGGAACATGGTGAAGACGACGGATCCTGCCGGCGCTATAACCTTGTATGAGTACGATGCTGCTGGTCGTGTATTGCGTGTGGTTGATGCAGCCCAGAAGGTACATGCGTGGGGCTACGACAGCTCTGGTGTGGCATGTGCATATTCGGTGGATGGTACTGAACAGCTGCGGGTAGATCGTGATAGCCGTACCCGGTCGGTGACGGTGACTGACTATGCCGCCGGTATTCCCGCCGATGACCGTGACGAAACCTGCCGTGGGTATCTCGGTACGAGTTGGACCGGCTCGGACGTATCACCGCGGTAGCACGCTCGTGGGGCGAGGCCCAGTCTGCCGCCTCCAACGGTGCGTATGAGCTGTCGTATGCGTATGATGCCGACGGTTACCGCACTGGGTTTACCAGTCCGTATGGCGCGCTGGCTTACACACGGAACGCGGTGGGGAATATTAGTGCTATCACGAATACTGATACGGGTGAGCAGTCTTCGCTTGGTTATGATGCCGCCGGTGCGCTCATACGGGCGCAGGTAGCCGATACGGTGCGCTCGTGGACCTATGATGGTCACGGCGCGATAACGGGGTACTCCGAAACCGCTGCGGATGCTGATAACTCTGCCGATGTGCGGGTTGAGGTTATTCGTGATGAAGCTGGCCGGATTGTGGGAGTAGATTCTGCCGCCGGGCTGATTACGTATGCCTATGATGGTGCCGGTCAGTTAGTATCTGCCCGCCGCGGAAACGAGCGGATGTCTTGGGTGTGGGATGCCGCTGGGTGCCTGATCCGTGAGGAATACACCCGGAACACTACTACTGGTGAAGACGCTACCGATAATGCTGCCTCTGAGGCTGCTGGTTGGGTGCGTGTGCTTGTGTATGATAATGCGGCACAGGTGCGTGCGATTGGTACCTACACCGCCACTAGTGTTGCAGGTAATGCCGATTCTGATTCTGATGCTGAGCAGGTGCGAGAGTTCCTCGCTGATGGGAACGCTAGCGAGTTTACAGCCCAACTGCCTGAGCATGTTGACCTGAATTTTGCCGGTGATGGGCGCACGGTTGAGGGGCTGCCGCTGACCTTGGTGCGGTTGTATTCTTATGATGCTGTCGGTCGCCGTACGGGTGAGGTTGCCTCGGATGGATCTTCGGTGACGATGGGGTATAGCCTGGCGGGCAGTATTGCCTCGATGACCACAGCGGATAGTGGTTCGTGTGCTCGGGTGCAGGTGGCTGCCGGAGTGACCGGTGACATTGCCGGTATTTCCTCTCTCTTGCTTCGGGGTGGACTCCGGTGGTGATGGACCCGACGGCGGAGGTGCCGACTGTGGTGGGTGTGGGCGAGATGCCTGTGCCGACCCCGGGTGTGAGCATGCTGGGTGCCTCTGCTTCTGGTGGTTCCGGCGTGCGTGGTACTTCGTCTTCGGTGCTTGCCGGGGGTGCCGGTGTTCTGGGTGGTTTCACCTCGAATGCTGGGGTGTCTTCTGTGCCGGGGCTGGCTTCTTCGGCGGGGTTGTTGGATCCGTTCCAGTTACCAACCACACCTCTGACGGGTTCTGATGCTGCCGTTGCTGGTGCCGTGCCGGGTGTGGGTATTAATGCTTCCGGTGCACTCACGATTGCTGGGTTTGCGCTGATGGGTGCTCGAGTGGCTGACCCGGTGAGTAGGTCGTTTACGTCTCGGGATCCGCTTCTGCCAGTGCCTGGTGCTGGTTGGGTGGGTAACCCGTACTCGCTAATCGGGAATAATCCGGTGGGATTAGTAGACCCGTGGGGTTTGTCGCCGATTAGTGTGGAGGATTTGAATAAGATCCGCGATGATGAGCGTAGTAGGCCGTGGTATGAACGCGCTGCTAGGCTGCTGTGGGACAGGTGAAGCATACGTGGGATAAAGTCACAGAAACTGTTACAAACGCCTGGAATGCGGCTGAAGACTGGGTCAACGAAAACTCAGAGTTCCTCAAGACTTCTATGTTGATAGTGGGTGCAGCAGCTGCGATTTTGACGGTTCCTTTTGGTGGTCCGGTTGCTCTGGTCGTCTTGGGCGCGATTTCTGGTGCCGCATTTGCGGGTGCTTCTGCTATGGACGATAAGGACGCCAACGGGCGTATTAGCTTAGGAAAAACCCTGGGATCCATGGCTATTGGTGGTGTCACCGGAGCTATTACTGGTGGCTTCACCTCTGGTATTAAGAATGGATGGGCTGCGACTGCTCAGGCATTTAGGGGCGGTGGTAACGCCTGGCGGACTACCGTTGCTACTGGTGGTCCCATAAAGGAGTTCGCTAAGGATCTTGCGATTAATACCTTCGATGGTGCGGTCTCGAATACAGCGGATTATCTCAAGAGTGATGATCCTAATAAATCAGTTTCAGGAGCGATACGTGCCTTCGGAATCGGTGGTACCGCCGGTGTGGCGAACACGGTCACTGGTGAATATGTGAAGCGTCAGGTCATGGGAGGATCTAGTTCTGCTGGACGTAAGATTTTTGCTGAGGGAATGGGAAGCGCCTCTGGCGCTGTGGCTCAGGAGAATGCGAAAGTTAGCATGGATAAAGGTACCCCCTCGGAAGAGGATCAGACAAAGCTCACCACAGCCCAGGACACCAGCGGAAAAGGTAAGTTTTTAGAGGGAACGGGTAAGGAAGGTTATAAACAATTCCAGGGAATGCTGAATGCTCCGGTGGATGAGGGACGTCGGCAGTTCCTCAAAAACGTTGCGAAGCCCTTAACGAACCACTAAGGTATTTGCTTAGGATTAAGTCCTGTCTGGTGCACCTCAGTCTCTACGGTTAGGGCGCACCAGATAGGGAACGCTGAACAAAGCGCTCTCTCGATAACAACAGCAAAGGCAGGAAGGGAACTTACTCGAATGGAAAACGGTATCTTAGGTGGCCTGCTTGGCGGTCTACTCGTCGGAGCTATGCCCGGTATCCAACGTAAAGGTTCACATGTCTCTGTCGGGGTGAGGCAACACCGCCCACGCTTTGTCCTCTACCTCGGATGGGGAATTTTCTTAGTTGGACTTATTATTTTCCCTATCTTTAGCGACATTGCTTATGGTTTTAAGATAGATCATCATATTGCTTCTTTCATCATGATTTGCCCTTTCGGACTAGTTCCGATTATCAACTATTACATGTTCTATATTCGGTTTGATGAGCACTCGGTCACTTGGCGTAACTCCCTCGGACGCACCTATACCGCACCGTATACCTCGATTGATAGGCTCACGTATCTAGATAACAACCGCAACGGGTGGATTCGTATTATTTTCCGGGATCAGGGCAAGCGTAAGCGGTTGAGTTTTGATCCTGGGCAGTTCGATGGAACGGTGATTTTTGGCCATATTTTGTATAGGGTGCGTACGGGGGAGTGGGCTTCTTCGGTGCAGCAGTTGTCGGAGTCTGGGTTTTTAGAGGGTCGGGAGTCGTTTGAGGCGTTACGAGAGATCCGATTCGTACGCAACTTACAAGCCTCAGCACCTCATACCGCGTAATTCCCAGGTACATCAGCAAAACCTGTAATCTCTCCGCACCCGCGTGCCCGTGGAACATAGCTTGCCCTAAATGGGGTCTTCCGATGTATGCACTCTATAATAAATAGGCAATAATCACCGACTGAAAGATAACAACATGCTGACTACTTCTGTATCCCGCCGCGGTGCTCTAGGCGTCTTGGGTCTTGGTTCTGCCGCGTTCTTGGCGGCGTGCTCCTCCTCTAACTCGAACGGCAACGGTGGGGACTCCGGCGCATCGGCTTCCTCGACGAGCACCCGCAGCGACTACAGCGGCGAGGCTAAAATCGACAAGTTCGATACCTCAGCTGGCACCTACGAGCCCGCAACTCGTGAGACTCCCGCAAAGAATGTTCCCAAGCCCATCAAGCCGGAGAATATGAACGAAAACTCCGTCGCGGGTCTGTACTCTTCGATCGCATTCATTGGCGCGGCTTTGCAGTACGCACTGCAGACCGGCGATGCATCTTTGATCAAGGAAAGCGGCTTGAGCGATGAAGATAAAGAAGAATTCATTACGGCTGACTTTTTGAAGCAAATTGAAGAAGGAAAAAACTGGGTGGAAGACCCCAAGGTCGTGATAACCCTTGTGGATGCGCAGCCCAAGCAAGAAAACGGCACCTACACCTGGGCATCAACAATCAAAATGACTCCCGAAGTTTCGTTGTCGTTGATGGGAAAGCGCAGGATGCTCCTGCAGAGTCTCCGGCTCGGAAAGTGACTTTCAAGGGAACCTACTCCAATAACAAGTGGAGTATCACGGGTAGTAATGACACCAGCGGTTCCGACAGCTCCGCATCCCACGATACCCAGGACAGCTAATCACTAGCTCCGCATATAGAGCGGTGTCCCCCGGAATTTCCATACGTTCCAGGGGACACCGCTTTTTGCATTAGGGGTTCAGAACCCTATGTGTAGAAACGGGCGGCAACCCGCGCTACCGCAAAGATTCAGTACCTAACGCACCCGTGTGATAAGCCTTCTTGCCTTACCACAGACCTGCGAAATCGAGCACCATACGCCCGTTAATCTTGCCTGCGTTCATCTCCTCGAAGATCTGCGGGGCCTCATCGACCTGGCGCAGCTGCACTACGGGAACTACTAGCCCGTCTGCGCCGAACTGGAACGCTTCGGCGAGATCCTGGCGGGTGCCGACCAACGAGCCGAGCACGCGAATACCGTCAAGAACGACCTTTGTGATAGACAGTTCCATCTTCTCAGGCGGAAGACCCACAGCCACCACGCTACCCCCGGCACGTACGCTCTCAACCGCCTGGTTAAAAGCGACCCTCGATACCGCGGTCACCACGGCAGCTTGCGCCCCGCCGTCGGTTACCTCACGAACCTTCGCCGGTACATCCTCAACTTCACGACCGTTAATCGTGACGTCGGCACCGGTTTCGGCGGCAAGTTGCAGCTTGTCATCGTTAATATCGACGGCAATAACCTTGGCACCGAAAACCTTCTTGGCGTACTGCACCGCCAGGTTGCCCAGCCCGCCAGCGCCGTAGGCGACCAGCCACTGACCGGGGCGTATCTGCGATTCCTTAATCGCCTTATAGGTGGTTACGCCCGCGCAGGTAATCGAGCTTGCTTGCGCCGCATCCAGGCCTTCGGGAACCTTTACGGCATAGTCTGCCGTGACAAGGGCATACTCACTCATGGCACCGTCCACGGTGTAGCCCGCATTCTTGACGGTACGGCATAGGGTCTCCCTGCCGGAGGTGCAGTATTCGCAGTGCCCGCATCCCTGGAAGAACCATGCAATAGAGACACGGTCACCGGGCTTGAGCGATTCAACGCCTTCACCAACTTCGGTGACAATACCAATACCCTCATGCCCCAGGACGCGCCCCGGAACCTTACCGAAATCACCCGCCGCAACGTGCAGGTCGGTGTGGCAGACGCCGGAGTACTCTAGCTTCACGAGCGCCTGACCGTGCCCCACCTCGGGCACGGGAACATCGGTGACATTTATCGAGCCATCAACAACGTCAGGGACAACTACAGCTTTCATGGGAACCTCCCGTGTACTAGCTCACTATCAATGTTCGTTTAATCGTAAAGCTCGTATAGAGATTTTTCTACAGTCCGGTGATATATTCAACCGCTAATACGGAATGGTACTCATGAGCGATTTTATGCCGTGCCGCAGCGCCTCTCTAGGAAGTCCACATAGAGAGCAAATAGATAACGAAATGATGAAGACGTGTCCAGGAGCCCGGGGTTCAATAAAGCTCTAAGATACAATCGACGTAATGTCTCTGGTATGGAGCAACAAACTGGGAAGTTGAGGCTTATCTTCCGCCCCTGACTGCGCAGTTTTGGGCAAAAAGATGTGCTGAGACTCAGAACCTCGCTTGTAACCGCATCCCTTGAGAGCACCGATGAAAGGGCAAACATGCCAACCCGTTTACCCCACCATATCTCCCGCCGCGCCGCCTTGGGAGTGCTGGGCGCAGGATCTGCCGCTGTCGTTGTCGGATGCGCCCCCGCCGTCAAACCCGCGAACCTCGGGCAGGGGAGCTCGTCCTCCGCGAGCTCATCGTCGTCAAGCGCTTCATCCTCAAGTTCATCATCGAGCGCATCTACTCTGCCCGGTAACTCGAAAAACACGGGCGATGTAAAACTCGAAAAGTACGACACATCCGCGGGTGAACACCAGCCCGCAACCCGTACTGAGAAGCCAAAGAACGTTCCCAAACCCCTGCTCTCTGATAAAGCCAACGAGAAAACCATAGACGGACTTTACGAAAACATCGCCTATATCGCGGCTTCTATGCAGTACCTCTTCCAGACCGGCGATATGGAGCCTTTCGAGAAATGCGCTCTGGTGTCATCCGAAAAGTCGAGTCTGTCCAGTAACACTAATGCTTCAGAGATGTTCAAGATGATCAAAGAGGGCAATGCCTGGCTGGACAACCCGACCGTTGTGTTCTCGCTGAACACCTCCACCCCGAGCAGCAGCGGCAGCTTCTACTCCTGGGATGGCACGATGAAGATGAATATGGGTTCCTACGTCGTCGTGAACTCCATGAGTAAAGATGTGGACTCCAGTAAACAACACGTTGATACGGATATCACCTTCGAGGCCCTCTATTCGGGCAGCTCGTGGACTATTCGCAGCAGCGGGGGTGCTGCTGGAAGCGGCGGATTCTCCATCTAAAACATTGTTGTTTTTAGAGAGGTCGGGGTTGAACCTCACTAGATTTATGCCTTATTCGCTTTGAATAAGGCACATATGAAAGGAAAAAAGAATATTATGTCATCGTTGATCGTGACTCGCCGTAACGCAGCGCTGGGTGTGCTGGGTGCTGGCACAGCGGCCGCGCTCGCAGCATGTTCTTCGTCGAACTCAAACTCGAACTCCAGCGGCGGCTCGTCAAGCTCCAGCAAATCGGAACCCGCTAAGGACTACAAGGGCGAGGTCAAGTTCGACAGCTTCGATACGTCGGCAGGGGAGTACGTGCCCGCAACTCGCACCGAGCCCGCGAAGAACGTTCCTGTTCCGAAGCTGCCGGAGAACTCTAACGAAAAGTCCGTCGAGGCTTTCTACACGCATATTGGTTACTACGCTGCATGCATGCAGTATTTGTTCGTTACGGGTGACGACGGGCCTTTCCGTAAGGGAGCTTATAAGGAAGATGAAGTCCAGATTATATATCAAGACCCCACCTGGTCTCAGGTTCTTCCGAAGGTTAAAAATGGGGAGATGTGGCTGGGTAATCCTACAGCTACGATCGAGACTCTCACCGCACAGCCAGAAATTAACGGGGATCGTTATAAGTGGTCTATTCAGCTGAGCATAAACATAGGCGAATTTACGGCTACTCCTGAGGGAGCAAACGATATTCCGCCTGGGGAAGGATATGCTAAGGCTCCAGGGACATTCATCGGTACTTACTCTGATAACAAGTGGAGCATTACAACCGCTCAAACTGGTAATCCCGAAACCGTTAGCCCGAAAGCTAAGTCAAACGGCTAATTTCTGAAGCCCCGCAAGATTTCTACGATCTTGCGGGGCTTTTTGTAATCTCAAGAAAATCGGGAGCGCTGGTGTGCAGCGTTGAAATGCCCCAGCGCGGCGCATCGCGCGAAAAAAACTACCGTATTTTAAGACCCTAGAACGGCAGATATGCGAGCTCCCGCAGCCCCGATACACTAGAGTAGAGAGAAACACCCATGGCGGGTTCATGCGCTCGCCACCTGTGCTTCCCGCAGTCGCCTGCCCGCGGCGTTACGGAAGCCCCGAAAGGAACACCATGTCACCTCATGATGTAACCCGCCGTGCCGCACTAGGCGTCGTTGGCGCTGGCTCTGTCATTGCTCTTGCCGGATGCGCCGCCTCCGTAAAACCCGTCGATGCCGCCGCTAGCGGCTCTTCAAGCTCTTCATCGTCCGCGTCAAGCTCATCGTCCTCATCCTCTGCATCGGCATCACCCTCGGAGAGCATAAAAGACTACGGTACTACTATCAAAAACGATAAGTACGATACGTCGGCTGGCGCGTATGAACCCGCAACGCGTGAACATCCAGCAAAGAATATCCCTAAACCTGTTTTAGATGATAAAGCTAAAGAGAACTCAGCAGATGGCTTTTACGCTAATCTAGTCTTTATGGCAGGTGCATTGAAGTACCTTTTTGAGACGGGAAGCGACGAAATGATTAATAAGTCTGCATTGGCACAAAGCGAAAAGGATGGTTTCTTAAAAAATGATCAATTCTTTTTCGATAGGATCAAAGATGGTGAGATTTGGTTTGGTAACCCTCAAGTAACGTTTGCCATGCGCTCTCCCCGTCCCTCAAAAGCAAGCGGTGGCGGCTACAATTGGGGCGGTATGATGGTCATCGATTTAGGAGAGTTTCGTGCCTTCCCTGATGGAACTAGCGAGGACTACACCGATGAAAAACAACGTAAGACAGAAACTTCGGTGTATTTTCAGGGTAAGTATTCTGATGGTGCCTGGCAGATCAAAACATTCTAGGTGTTAGTAATTGAATGAATAGATGTGTTTTTCGGAGCATATAGCTGGTCCCGCACGCATCGTATTGATGCATGCGGGACCAGCTTTTGCTATCAGTACTATGCGCACAGAGGCATTCCAAAGACAGCTCTTACCGCCATAAAGAAGAATAAAACCGCCGCTATGTACACCTTGACGTGCCGCTATTGAATACGTGCACAGCACGCCAAATTTTTAGATAAGGTACCTTTTTACAGGGTCGATAACATCGCGCGGGGTGCGTGCCGCACCGGGCAGCGGGTCTCCACTAGCCCGAAGCTCCCAGCCGCGACCTACGCGTGCCAGCAGGGCTACCATGAGCCCCGTATGCGAGCCCTTTTCCGTCATCGAAAAACGTGCCATCTCCTGGCGGGTAGCAACGTTTTCAACGCGCACAAAGGCGTTGTCAACGTTGCTAAATTGGTCCCCGGAATATGAGGTAATCACCAGTGCCAAGAAAGCAACGCGCGCATCCACGCCCGGGAGGTTAATATCAATAACCTCGTCGTCGCCTTCGCCTGCACCCGTCAGGTTATCTCCGTGGTGAATAATAGAACCATTGACCGAGCGTAACGACCCGTAGAAAACGACCTCAAGCAGGTTACCGGCTGCATCATATCCGATCACGGAAGCATCCAGATCGACCGCTTTCTCTTTGATACGCCCAAAGAGCCCCTTGGTTTTAATGGGATCCCAGCCTAAGCCCAAACGAACCTGGGTGAGCGAGCTGTCTTTCGAGAGATCTAGTTTCTGGCCTTTTGACAGGTTAATAGCCACAGTGCCTGTACCCTTCGTTAGTTATGTAGTTATGTGGTAATAAAAATACGGTGGGCGGATGCGCGGCGCACGCTGCGTCCGCATCGTCGCCCACCGTGTTGCTTAAGGGCTATGTGCCCTTGATCCTGCGGTTATGTGCTCTGCACCGGAGCGTCAGGTTCTGCAGTCTTTTCCGCTAGTGCTGCCTCCGCATGGTTTGCCTTGCGGGAGGAGATAATCGACCCGGCGATAAAGACGATGCCGGAAAGGCCGATCACGTAGTCGGGAATATCCCACTTGAGGGTTGCCAGAAGCATAAGCGCGAGAACGCCGATAGCCCAGTGCGCGCCGTGGTCCAGGTAGCGCAGCTCTTGAAGGGTTCCCTTCTCGACCAGGTAAATGGTCATCGACCGCACGAAGAGCGCGCCCACGCCCAGGCCGATAGCAATAATAATGGGGTCTGAGGTTACCGCGAATGCGCCGAGAACGCCGTCGAAGCTGAAGGAAGCATCAAGAACTTCTAGGAAGATAAACATGGAGAATGCTGCTTTACCGGTAAGTACGGCAACATTCGCCAGGGATTCTTCTTGAGATTCGTTTCGGTCTTCCATAAAAGTTGCCAGGCCGTTGGTCGCCAAGAAGGTGAGCATACCCAGAAGCCCCGAGAGTAGAATGGTGTACTGCTCATGATGCTCGGCACCGAAAGCTGAGAAGCCGTCACTAAGAGAACCCCGGAAACCAATACAGGCATGGAATCAAAATGCCCGGCTTTAGCGAGCGGTTTCTCGATCACGGATAGCCAGTGAACATCCTTACCAGCCTCGAAGAGGAAGGAAAGGAAGAGCATGAGCAGGAACATGCCGCCGAAGGAAGCGATGGTGTGGTGGGCGGATTCCAAAATGTACCCGTAGGTTCCGGGCGTATGCGGGTCGCCGCGTTCCATTGCAAGGTTCCAAGCTTCAACCGGACCTACGTTGCCTGCCAGGCAGACGATCAGGAAGGGGAAGATAAGACGCATACCAAAGACAGCGACCAGAACACCGACTGTCAAGAAGATATTGCGCCATGCATGCGACATTTTGTCTAGGTATTTTGCGTTCACACCCGCGTTGTCGAATGAGAACACGATCTCAAGGACAATCAGGATCGCGGCGGATACCATGCCGACAATACCACCATAAAAGGCGGCACCTATAAGTGCCGCAAGGGTAATCAAGAGATCGTATTTGAAGAATTTTAATAAAGCCATGAGGGCAGAAGGCTCTCCTTCGCGTTAGAGATAAGGCAGGTTGTTAAACGGTGAAACCGTAGGAGGTCAGCAGATGCGGCAGACCACCGGTGAATGGATCTTCTACGGCTTTGAAACGCCATTCGCCGTTGTGGCGGTACACCATTGCGAAGAGTACAGCGGGCGCTGCCGAGCAGTCTTCGGAAAGGTCGTAACGAGCGATTTCTTCATTAGTGTCGTCGTTTATTAGACGTACATAAGCGTTACGCACTACACCGAAATTCTTACCGGTTTTTTCGCCTTCGTAGATGGAGGCGAGGATGTGAAGGCGCTGTACCTTTGGGTCTACTTTATCGAGGTTCACGATAATGGTCTCATCGTCACCTTCAGCATCGCCAGTGCGGTTGTCACCGGTGTGGACGACCGCGCCGTCAAGGCTGGTGGGATTGTTAAAGAAGACGAGGGATGCATCGTCAAAAAGGATCCTGTCATTTTCGTCGGTGATCATGACGGATGCGTCAAGGTCATAGGCTTCACCCGCGAGAGATAGATCCCAACCCAGGCCGATGGTGAGGTTTTTTTCAGACCCGGTGCCTCTTTGGTGAGATTGATGGGGTTTCCTTTGGTGAGCTTAATAGCAGCCACTATATTTTTCCTTTCTATTTATGGTGTTGATATTTGCTGAGAAGGGCGATGGCACAGGTAACGTAACCATCCTCACTTAATATTAGCGTACCCTCTCCCTAAATCCCAGGGTTATGCGTATATCGGGATTGGTGAGCTGAAGGTTCCTGCCGATCAGTTTTTGAAAGATCGCAGTAGCGTCAAAGATTTGGGGGAATTGTCAAAACTGTGCCTGCTGCGTTGAGCGATATTTGGGTCATCCGAGAGACAGCATCAGTTGGGGGAGCGGATGAACCCGACAGCATAACACTCTCACCATCCCAGTTCAGCAGGAATGCAGTCATATCGGTTCCAGTAATACGCAGTTCTCCTACGGCGGCTTGTACCGCATCGAGCATAAAGAGACGTTCGCTCGGGTGAGCGTCGGCGATATTGGGGATGTGACCCCACCAGTGCGGTTCACGCAGGTGTTCGGATGGAGGAGTTATGGTTTTTGACGTTTCTGCAGGTTGAGAACGCTGCCAAGATTCAGCCGATTCCGGGGTGTAGGTTGCCGTCCCGCGAGATTTGCTCATATTTGGGGGCTTAATCTGCCGGTGCTGCACCGGCTGCGCTGTCCCGGATGCGCTCGTCGCTCGGTTCGCCTGGCGGCTTATACTCCGCTGAGTATGCTGCGCCCCCCGGTGCCCCCGCTGGTCAGAGGGAATATCTGCAGACTGCGGCTCCCGGTTTGCTGCTGCGGCAGCAGAGGGGGATGCTTGAGGATGCGCCCGCGGCTCAGGGTCCGCTATGTAGGCAGTGATAAAACTGTAGCGACTCATAACCCGAACCCTTGAAGCATGGCGGATACACTATGCCATTCATCGCACACAGCCCGCACTTTCCATTCACCGCGGTGCCGGTACACCTGCATCAACCGTACCGCCGCGCTGCGACCTACCTGCACGAGCGGGGCACGGAACATTGTTTTTCCGGTGGCGGGGTTTATCATGCGTGCTCGAATCCCGCTGGCACGGTTGAGCCGCACGGTACTTTCCCCGTTTGTGAAGAGCACAACCTCCAGGGAATCTACGTCTTGGGGCACAGTGGGAAGGTGCAGATCGAACTGCACCTGATCGTCGCCCATGAGCTCGCGGCGGCGAACACTGCCCGCACGGTCTAAGACCTGGTGAGCAAATACAAAGTCTTGCCGCGAAACTAGTTTGCCGTTCGAGGTAAGAAGTACCCCTGCCTCCAGAGATTCACGTAGAAGCGGTTCGTCGGTGCGCCACCGCAGTCCTACCAGCACGTGGTCAAGATCGGGTGCTTCCTGGGTAAGATTGACGTTCTGACCAATGCTCAGTTCCATTTATACCGCCATTCTCTTGCGCATGAACAGGGTGTGCGTTTCAAGTTCAAGGCTGTTATCTGCCCGCACAAGGTTAAGCGCTGTGACGAATTCCTGATTTGCATCAGTAAGAGCCTGCACCAGCTCGGAGGTTTGCTCCGGGGTGGGGTTGTGCGTGCGGGTGTAGACAGTCAACAGATTCGGTACATAGGTGGTTAGCGCCGTCTGGAGTGTGTATTCCGTCGTTGAGGGCAGGGTCGCGCGGGTATCACTGCCCGTTTCTGCCGTTATTTTGCGGTAGGTTTCGACCATCTCGAAGGCGGGTACGAGTGCGCGCGGGGGTACAGACACGGCAAAATCCGCCAAATAATTCGAGGCATCATCCAGCACATGCTGGGACTGGCGCAGGTACGTGGGCTCCGGGGCAGAAGAATGAGCCAAGGCGTACTCCTGCGCCGGGGCATCCGTGACGCTTTCTTGTTGGGAGCGGACCGGGGAATCGTCCGGCACACCGAAAAACCGTTTGATAACGCCCACGTGTGCCTCTAATTCTGGGTGAGCGCGCGGTTTGTGGGAGTTCCGCTGGCGTGTGCAGGGGATTCGGGGGCATTATTCCTTCGTGTAACGCGTTCAAGGGAATCCGCTGTCAGTTCGCGCAGCATCTGGTTCGACTGGGCGAATGCTTCTACCGCCCCCTGACGGAATGCGGAAACTTCGTCAAGCGCTTGAAGTACTTTCCGTGTGCCTGCGCCAAAACCTGCGGGTCGATTGCGGGTTGGGACGCCATCTGCTGGATGCGCGTAGCCTGCGAAGACAGCATATCGGCATTGCGCATAATAGCGTTCTCGGTGGTCTGCTTCAGAGCGCCAAGCTGCTGCAGAACCGCTTCCCTGCATGCCTAAGGAACGGGCGATATAGGCGGTCATTTTGTATGCCCATAAAGTGGTGTCTTCGGCACGACGGATACCGCGAATGAGCTCTTTGCCGTTGCTGGAGACAACATCGCTTGTCAGGTACGCCTGCCCAGCAATTTCAAGTTTAGTGAGCAGATCGCTGATGCGCTGTTCGGTCACATACAGAACCTTCTCGGTGTAGATGCGCGCGGTTTCTTCATCTCCTTCAAGACGAGTTTCTTCAGCGGCGGCACGCACCATATCGGAGAACTGTTGAAGAACTGCGATCTTCTCGTTCAAATCCGTCATGCCTTCCTGAAGTTTCTCGCGCAGTTTCACGAGTTCCGCCTGCTGCATGACGAGCGCATCGGTGGATTTTTTCAGTTTTTTGCTGATGCCCTTCAATATTTCTGTTGACGCTGGCGTACTGGTAGAAGAATTTCTCGATTTTTGCTTTTTGCCGCGCCCTATCAGGCGTTTTGCGATGCCGCGTTTACCGGGGGTACCGTCAATCGCGCTGTAATCCAACGAGTTGATTTGTGCACGCAGTTCCGCCAGATTTTGAGATGCCTTGGTTTGTGGGGAGTCCGGCGCAAGCTCAAGCTCTTGCATATTGAGCAGGCGCTGGGTAACCATGTCGATGCCGTTGAAGGTATCGGAACCGTAGCTTGAAATCGTATTTTCGAGGGTATCGAGAAGTGAAGGCGACTTCAGATCGGTGTTGTTGAGAGTGATAGCCAGTTCGTCTGCTTCATGACTGATAGTTGCAACCTCAGGGGCACGCGTTTCCCGTTTTACAAGGTCGATAGCTCCCGCTTGGTTAAGTTTAGGCGGTGCTTGAGTTACGACCGGCGGGGCACCAACTTGGGGTTCGGAAGTAGGGATTTCAGCCATGAGATATCCTCTCGTCATGTCGGAACATACTCTTCTATGGTACTCAGCGCAGTGTGCAGAAGAACGTCCTTTCGTTAGAAAGCAATAAAAGTTGCATAAAAAAGTACCTGTATGCCTGTGGATAACTTCTCCAGTTTCTTCGTTGCGGAACGTAAAAACCTCGTTGTTTTATGGGCTATTTATAAAAATACGTGGAGGTCAAGATCGGTCTGCGAAGCACCGCTCCCGCTTTATCCTCTGGCAGAATCGAGCGAAATCTCACAGAGCGCATACCGCTGAAATCTGCTATAAACCTCTACTTAAGGTGGATAATGAAGGGACTTCTCGCATTTTGATGCCGCACGAAAGGGGATTCACGGTGGAATATGCGCTAACACGTCGTTCCGCGCTGGGTGCTGCGGGTGCCGGTGCGGTGCTTTTTACGGTTGCTTCATGCTCGAATGAACGCAGTGACTATGCCGGAGAAGTCAAACTCGATAAAATACGATAATTCTGCTGGCAGTTTTGAAGCCGCCACACGAGACACCCCTCCCAAGAACGTCCCCAAACCCATCAAACCTGAGAATGCAGATGAAAAGTCCGTTGCCGGATTTTACGCGAGCCTAGCCTATATCGCCGCCGCTATGCAGTATATGTTCGCCACCGGTGACACCGGTCCTTACGATGACAGCGCGCTCACCGAGGACGAGAAACACTATGTTCATAATTCCTCAAATGAGCAAATACTGGCGCGCATGAGGGAGGGGCAAAACTGGTATGAGAACCCGCGCGTCACTATCTCCCTGAATACCGCGCAGCCCGCGATGGAAGGTGATACATATACGTGGGAAGGGAAGTTTTCTATGGAGTTCGGGAACTACCGCGTCGATCGTGGGCAGGTAAACGACCTAACGGAACGGCAAAAAAGCAATACCGAAGACATGGTTTTCAAAGGAACGTATACCAACGGGCGCTGGAGCATTGAAACTCGGTCAAAGACCGTAGCCTCACAGAGCTCTACAGCTACACCATAGCGTTGTACCGTGCTTGGAAGAGATGCGCTCGGCGCTGGCTCTTGGGCGTGTGCAGGGATGATGAGAAAAATATAACAGCTTATGATGACGTCATATAACGCATGTTTGTGCGGGTTAACGGCACAATAGTAAGGTACCCAGCCACATCACAGGGGTTTTAATCGTTGACGATTAAGACGCCGAAAGGAATGAAATATGTCAGAAAGATCCTATGATTTTTCGCGCCGAACCGCTCTTGCGGCAGCCGGTGCGGTGGGCTCGGCGATGGTGCTGAGCGCCTGCGCTCCGAAGGTGAGAGGAATCGCATCCGAGCAGCAGAGTGCGGGGGCAACCGCATCCAGCTCTAGTTCCAGCTCTCCATCTAGTTCCAGTTCAAGTTCTTCATCTAGCTCCAGCAATTATGCAGGCGAGGTTCGCTTCACGAGTTTCGATACCTCCGCGGGCGCCTATGAGCCTGCCACGAAAGAGCATCCGTCAAAGAACGTGCCTAAACCGACGAAACCCTCAGATATAAACGATAAGTCGGCGGCAGGATTTTATGCGGCGATTGGCTATACGACGGCAGCCATGCAGTACGCCATGGAAACACTGGACTTTAGCCTTGTGGCGGATGCGTTTCCACCAGAATACAAAGATGTCCTGGAATCTAAATTTAACCAGCTGAAACAACAAACCACGAGCAGTAAATCATGGTTTGGCGGCCCCAAATTTAAGGCGATTCTCAAGAGCCCGGAACCGACGATGAACGGTACGAGTGCCACCTGGGAGGGAACAATATCGTTTTCGCTGGGTACCTTTACGGGCCGAGTGGAGTAAGCCGAGAGTCTGAGACAGAGACATCAGATACCCTCTACCGCGGAACCTACACGGAAGGGCGCTGGTGGGCTATCTATGGCAGCTCCTCGGGTTCGTCAGGATCTGGATCGTCTCAAGAATTTTCACTCTAGAAACACCACACAGATATTCGGGCTAAGAAGTCCGCACCATGAAAGGAAAAAGAATGTCCGCTCTACATGTCTCACGTCGCACCGCGTTTGGTTTGGCGGGTGCTGCCTCTGCGACCGTGGCGCTTGCCGCGTGCTCTAATGGAGATGGAAAAGATTACAGCGGAGAAGTGAAGTTTGACAGCTTCGAACGCTCCGGGAATTATGAACCAGCAACCAAAGACAAACCTGCCCAAAATGTGCCTAAACCCTGTTAAACCTTCTCAGATGAATGAAAAAAATCTGCGGCAGGGTTCTATGCGGCGATCGGCTATCTCGCGGCTGCAATGCAGTACCTGTTGGAGGACCCTAGAGCCCGAACCACTAATTGAAGTTCTGGGGGATTCACAAGGAAATTATGACCAGTTTAAACAGATGAAATCCTCCAACCTCGCATGGGTCGTTAATCCTAAAGTCGTGATCTCCTTGAAGACTCCTCAGCCTAAAGTCGATGGTGATACGTACACATGGGATGCAAAAGGCACCATTAAATATGATGGGATCGGGAGCAGTGTTGATGCTGCACAGCAGGCGGGTAAAGATCAAACAAGCGATATAACTATCAAGGGAACCTATAAGGACGGTCAGTGGCGTATGACAGACCCAGAGGCCACTTCAACATCCGGAAGCTCATCGAGCTCCGGGTCACTTTTCGGTTTCTAAATTTATTTAAGACCTGCTAGTTGCATCTGCATATGCGCCCAGGTTTCAGCATGAGCCTGGGCGCTGAAAGGAAACACATATCATGAACACACATGCGTATCGTCTCTCACGTCGCACCGCGTTTGGTCTGGCGGGTGCAGCCTCTGCGACCGTGGCGCTTGCTGCGTGCTCTGGAGGCGTTAACGGTGTCAGCTCCCCGAGTGAGCGCACCGACTTTAGCGGCGAGATCAAGTTCGATAGTTTTGACACCTCTGCGGGAGAATACAAGCCCGCAACTAAGGATCACCCCGCCGAAAATGTGCCGAAGCCCAAGAAGCCGGATAACGCTAACGAGAAGTCAGCGGCAGGTCTTTACTCGTCTATCGGTTACCTTTTTGCATCCATGCAGTACTTCTTCGAGTCTTTTGACCCCGAACCCATGATGGAGGTTATTGCAGACAACACCGGGCAGAAGGTGCCTGCGTCGCAATTTGAGCAGTTCAAGCAGATGGGTGCCGGGGGAGTCGTGTGGCTTTATGACATAAAAATTACTGGCAGCCTCAAGACTCCGCAGCCGAAGATGGACGGCGACACCTACACCTGGGATGGAAGCGTTACCATGAAAGCTGGCGGTATGGGCGGCCGCGGGGGAATGGGCCAAGAACTGAACCAGGAACAGAGCCAAGACGTTACGTTCAAGGGAATTTATAAGGACGGCAAATGGATGATTACGAACCCAAATCAGGATTCAGCCTCGTCTAGTAGCGCTAGCCCGTCAAGCTCCAGCAGCTCCGGTTCGCTGTTTGGCATCTAGCGAAATTTTACGGCGAGAGTATTCATTTCTCGTTATCGTGATGGATAGCGGGTATATGCATATGCTGTACCTCTGATGATCGATACCACCCGAGTGTCAGGGCTTGGGTTCCGAAAGGACTAGCATGTCTTCATTGAATATCTCTCGCCGTTCCGCGCTTGGGTTCCTTGGCGCCGGTTCTGCGGCGGTGGTTCTTGCTGCCTGTTCAGGGGCAAATAATGCCGGCGGGTCAGGCTCCTCCGCATCCGGCGGCCAAGACCAAAAGGACTATAGCGGCGAGGTGAAATTCGACAACTACGACACCTCTGCGGGTAAGTACGAGCCCGGCACCAAGGAACAGCCCCCGAAGAACTTCCCCAAGCCCCTCAAACCAGAGCAGATGGGGGAGAAATCCGTTGCTGGTTTCTATGCGGCTATCGGGTACATGGTTGCGGCATGGCAGTATTTTAATAACGCCAATGATCCTGCCCCATTTATGGAAGTTGCTCTCGATCCTCAGGGGAATAAGCTCCCTGCCGATCAGGTTCAGCAAGCTGTTGAAGAACGGAAAAAGCAAAAAACCTGGGCTGAGGACCATAAGCTGACTGCTATTCTGGATTCCCCGCAACCCAAAACCGATGGTGACACCTATACCTGGAACGGAAAGATGAAGGCTACCAACGGCTCCTTCGTCGTGATAGGGGGTCAGGCTATAGATGTCCCTAAAGAGAAGATGACAGAAGAAGCGCCTGCGGTCTTCAAAGGAATCTATAAAGACGGTACCTGGTGGTTGTCCTATCCTCAGCAAAGCAGCGGAGGTTCTTCAGACGCTCAGGGTGGCTCCCAGAATCAGCAGCAGGGACAGGACCAGCAGCAAACCCCGCAGCAGCAGGCTCCGCAGGAAGGAGCCGGGGAAGGCGCATCCGGCAACGGCGGGGCACAGTAGCAATACCGCAAGCTCATCTAGGAGAACCGAGTGTAGGTTCCTACTTAAAGAAACCCGCAGGAAGCACGATGTTCTTGCGGGTTTTCCGCGCTCTTAGCTGAATCTTTGCTCAGGGAACACTTAAACCTCGCATGAATTTCTACATCATGTACACAATGGGAATACATCCAACCACAGTTTGCGCCTTGATGCACGGGTAAAAGGCGCTGAAAGGACACCATTTCGATGCCCTCCCACACCTCCCGTCGTTTTCCCCGCCGTTCCGCACTCGCGCTGTTGGGCATAGGCTCAGCGGGATTTATTGCCTCTTGCCTATCAAGAAACCAAGGATCTGCCACAAACTCTGATGAAACCCGCACCGACTTTGCGGGTGAGGTTAAATTCGATACATATGATGAATCTGCAGGAGCCTTTAAACCCGCAACTCGTGATCACCCGGCTCAGAACGTGCCTGTGCCCATCAGACCCGAGCATATGAACGATAAATCGGTCCGGGGGCTTTACAATACGATCGCCTATATTTCCGCCGCCCTCCAATATATGAACGCCACCGGCAACACCCGACTTTATGATGAGAGTGCCGCCGCAGAGCCGGGACATAGCGTCATGCATGGCGAAAAAGACGAAAAGCGTTCTCTTTAATGCGTGAAGGGCGCGTCTGGTTCGATAACCCCGCGGTCACAGTAACACTCAAAACCTCCGAACCGACTATCAAGGGTGATACCTACACCTGGGAAGGAAAGACCACCCTCGATTACGGAACCTTTCAGGTGGGCGAGAAAGAGACCGTGGACCTTTCTCTCGCGAAACGGTACGAAGTTGCCCAGACCACCTTCACCGCAGTGCATCGTGACGGCCGCTGGTGGTGTAAGGTGAGCGTTCCCGAAAAGATTGTGGGAGCGCCCGAAAGAACTGATCTTTTCTCACATTTTAGGATGCGTGTAGAAGACCTAACCCCCACGCCGGTGCCTACACCGGAGGCAAAGAAATAAAGGCGCTGAGGGTGTTCACAATTACGAATGCGCGTACACAGCAAATATTCAACTGAACGGCCTCAACCTGGGAATATGCAGAAATACCTGCGGCAATCCCAAGCATAAATCATGACACATGGCAGGATAGTTAGAGATAACCCAACCACAAGGAGCGCTTAAGCTCTCTGCCCTAATACACGGATATCTTATTGTTATCCGGGCATAAGCAAGGCGCCGAAAGGACTACTATGAATATCCCAGCACATTATCTGACCCGCCGTTCCGCGCTTGGGTTCCTTGGCGCCGGTTCTGCGGCGGTAGCTCTTGCCGCGTGCTCGACCAGTAATTCTAATGGCGGCGGCGGTTCTGATTCGTCGAAGCGTGACGACTACAGTGGCGAGGTCAAGTTCGAGAAGTTTGATACTTCGGCCGGGAACTATGAGCCTGCGACCCGTGAGCATCCTGCGAAGAACGTTCCGAAACCTATTAAACCCGATAACCTGAATGATAAATCGGTGGAGGGCTTTTACCAGAATATTGCCTTTCTCATTGCTAGTCTGCAGTATCTCTATATGACGGCAGACGGCAGTGCTGTTAAGGAGAGCAATTTTAAAAACAAAGAACAAGCCCCAAAGATTGAAGAACAGATGAAGTCTTCTGGAATGCCGGATAAGTCCTGGTTTGAGGACTTTACTCTCAAGCTTTCTCTTGATACTCCGCAGCCCAAGGTTGAAGGCGACAACTATACCTGGGAAGGAAAGGTATCAATAAATATGGGCAGCTTTATGGTTCAAAATGGGCAGGTGACAGATATCCCCGAGAAATCGCGGCGTCAGGAAGTGCCATATACCTTTACAGGTACCTATAAAGATGGCACCTGGGAAGTTGATCTGCAGCCCAAGACTTCCGCAAGCCCCAGTGCCAGTAGCGGAGCATCTACCAGTTCCGGCAGCGGCGGAGGATTCGGGTTCTAAACCTCTTTCAAGCTGAACCGCATCGGCCAAATAGGGGTTAAGCCCGCAGAAACACGTGCGTTTCTGCGGGCTTAATCTATGTCTGCGGGGCTTGTTTGTGGTGGGAGTGTCATAATTACCTGTACTGCGGCTCTACTCCGGGATAATAGAGGATGCGCCCGTCACGGTAACATCACTCCCCGAACGAAAATACCGGTAACGACGCCGTATTTTCCGCTTCCATGAGAAAGGTACCCGCCCATGACTTCCTCGTTCATATCCCGCAGAGCCGCCCTCGGCGTGCTAGGCGCCGGTTCCGCGCTCGCTTTTGTTGGATGCGCCTCCCGCGTGCAGCCGCTCTCGGCGGACGCATCCACGAGTTACCGTGCCGACTATTCGGGTGAGGTCACGTTTAACAGCTACGACACCTCCGCAGGAGAATACGTGCGCGCAACTCGTACCCAACGCGCGAAGAACGTGCCGAAACCGGTGAAAACCGCCATGATGACCGAGAAAAGTTCTGCCGGGCTGTACTCCCTGTTTGGATTTCTTGGGGCAGCCTTCACCTACGGAATTATGACCAACGATTTCTCTCCCTTCAAAGAAATTACCTTTGTGGGAGGAATAAACGGAGCCGAAGCCTTTGAGGAAAGCAGCGTGAAAGAGCTTGAAAATATGTGGTTTGAAGACCCTAAAATGACGTTTACGCTCAAAGAGCCGACTCCCACCCAGAACGGCGACGTCTACACATGGGCGGCAACGACCACATTCTCAACAGGTAATTTTGTAGTGTATGAGGGCACTGCGGTAGATATTCCCAGCGAGGCAAATAAAGACGTTCACGACGGAGAGTTTAAGGCACGATATAACAACGGACGCTGGCTGCTGATCGATATTCCCACCAATACCGACTTGTCTTCTAGCTTTGGCTCAGCGGGCAATCTGAGTGCCTAATTCCAGGGATAGTACTGGCCGGGAGTATCCGGGATAATAGTGTTAGAACAATAGTCGCCATCGATGAAAGGTCTTTCTCATGACACAGTCGTTTGTATCCCGCAGAACCGCCCTCGGCGTGCTGGGCGCAGGTTCTGCGCTCGCTTTTGTTGGATGCGCATCTAACGCCGGCAGCGTGAAACCGCTCCCGACGGATGCTACGGCAAGCTACCGCAGCGATTTCAGTGGCGAAGCGAAGATTGACGAATACGATACCTCGGCGGGGGAGTATCGTAAGGCGACCCGCACCGAACGCGCGAAGAATGTGCCCAAACCCATCAAACCTAAGAACGCCGACGAAAACTCGGTGGCAGGGCTGTATTCCAGTATCGCGTTCTATACTGCGGCGACCCAGTACATGATGGAGAGCGGTGACGATAGCCTGATCGAGCAGACCGCGCTGAATGATACAGATAAAAGCTCCGTTAAGTCGTCCTCGTACCAGTTTTCAACGATCTGGTTTGAGGACCCTACGGTGACGGTCAACCTCACCACGCCGAAGCCCAAGGAATCCGGCGGGGAATACACCTGGCCTTCCCGATTCACCATAGGGTTGGGCAGCTTTATCGCCACCTCAGGAAGGGATGCTGATGTTCCCTCAAGCTCCCGCAGCACCACGCTCGACGTGGATATAACAGGGAAGTATGAAAACGGGCACTGGGTTATTGGCGGGTTTGCCGCAGCCTTCCGCAGCCAGGTAGGTTCAGGCTCTAGCAGCAGTAGTGGATCGAGCATCTAGCCTTCTGCTCTGAGGTTTTGCGGAACATGGTGAGGTACAGCAGAGCGTACTATCTCATCCCGGCGACGGCGCTTTCACGCATAGGCACCGTCGCCTACACCATTGTGGTGACCTGGTATATCAGCCAGCACGCCGGTCAGCAGATGGTTGGGGTGATGAATGCGTGTAGCGGTGCGGGCATATTCCTCGCCAGCATTCTTGGATTTGTTGTTATTGACAGGTTCAAGAAAAAGTCTCTGCTGATTTTCTACGATATTTTTAATAGCCTCTGCTGCCTATGCGCTCTTATTCTTTTATTGTCAGCACGCGGAGAATTTATCGTTTATATACTGATTATTCTTTCGGCTCTCATGTCTTTAGCCGCGACCGCATACAGCCCCACAAGCCGCGCTATTATTCCTGAAATTCTTGGACATCGAGAATTTGAAAAATACAATAGCACCTATTCGATGGTGGGGGAGCTATCCCGTGCCGTGAGCCCTCTCGTGGGAACCATGATTCTCATGCAGAATTTTGCGAATGCTCTGGAGCTTTCAATCATTGTCAATCTGGTGTCATTTATTCTGTCTTTAGTGCTCACTTTTATGGTGCCCGCTGGGTCTGTCGCTACCCGACGCTCGGAGGGCTACGAAGTATTCCAAAAAACGCATATACTTCACGATTTAAGGATTGGACTAGTATATATAGCCTATAGTACATATTTTTAGACGCGAACTTTTCTTCGCCGCTCTCCTCAATATGTGGGGTGCCTCAACCCTTTTTCCTGCTTCTAGGGCGAATTGCTTATTTGGGGTTAGGGCAAGAAGTTTACGGTCTTGGTATGTTTATGGGAACTATGGGAGCCGTGGCTGCATCTTTTATTCTCAACCGCATACCTGCGCTGAGGCGGTGGGCGCATCCACAAATATTACTGCTGGTTATCAGTGGCGCGTATGTATTGGCACTTATACCCGGAATTATCAGCGTTATTACTGCACAAAGTATAGTGAGTGGAATTATTGTTATCTATACTATTGGTCTTTTCTCGGATTTGCAGAAGAAGAGCGATGCTGGGCATATTGGAAAAGTAATGTCTGTCTTTAGTTTAGCGGCAGCGCTTTTTGCATCGTTGGGAAATTTACTCTTCTCATATTTAAGTGCGTGGGCAGATACCGGAACATATGCGTTCGTATGTGCCGCATCCTTAGCCCTCACAGCTACGGTGCTTTGGGCGATGCGGCGCTTCTTAACTCCCACGAGCAGATAGCAAATCGCTATCTGCTCGCGCTATTGGGAGCTGGCAGGCGGTTACCAGATACGCACGCGATCCTCAGGCGCTAGGTACAGTTTGCTGCCCTCAGGAACATCGAACGCATCATAAAACTCGTCGATATTGCGCACCACGCCGTTCACCCGGAACTCGTCGGGGGAGTGCGGATCCACCGAAATCATCATCTCCGCATGCTGCGGGCGCGACTTAGTGCGCCATCCCTGTGCAGTGGACCAGAAAAGGCGCTGCGCAGCCGTCATACCATCAATAACCGGCGCATCCGCCAGTGAGGTGATGCCCTGCTCGGCAAGCGCAATCTCATAGGCCCTCAACGCAATCGACAGCCCTGAAAGGTCGCCGATATTCTCACCCAGCGTCAGTTCGCCGTTCACCCGGAACTTCTGCGGGTCAAGGTTCGCCGGGGTGTAGGCGTTATACTGCTGAACCAGCGCGCTCGTGCGCTTGGTAAACTCGGCGAAATCCTCCTCGGTCCACCAGTTATTCAGCGCGCCGTCGCCGTCATAGAGCGCACCCTTATCGTCAAACCCGTGGCCGATCTCGTGACCGATCACCATGCCGATGCCGCCGTAGTTCGCTGCATCGTCGGCCTCAGGATCGAAGAAGGGCGGGCGCAGAATAGCTGCAGGGAACACAATCTCGTTAGCGGGCGGCATATAGTAGGCGTTCACAGTCTGCGGAGACATCAGCCACTCGTTCTTATCAACCGGATCGCCCGCGCGATCAATCATGAAATCGCTGTTAAAGGCGGCGGTGCGGCGCAGGTTCTCGAACAAGTCACCGGGCACCAGGGTCAGCTTCGAGTAGTCGCGCCACTCATCCGGGTAGCCGATTTTCGTGACAAACTTCGAAAGCTTCTCCAGCGCCTTCTCGCGGGTGGCTTCGGTCATCCAATCCAGGTTTGTGATGGAGCGGCGGTATGCTTCCAGCAGGTTATTGACAAGCTTGAGCATTTTCTCCTTATGCTCCGGTGGGAAATGCACCGCCACGTATTCCTTGCCAAGCTCCTGATCGAGCGCGTTCTCCACAGCCGCAACGCCGCGTTTCCAGCGTTCGCGCAGCTCTTCGGTGCCCGAGAGGGTGCGACCGTAGAAGTTGAAGTTTTCCTGTACGAACGCATCCGGTAGGTAGGGCGCGCGGGAACGGATAGCGCACCACAGGGCCCAGAGTTTCCAGGTCATCAGCGGGGTGGACTGCCACATGTTCGCCACGCCCTCCAGGAAAGAAGGCTGAGAAACAATGACCGTGCCCAGCTCTTTGGGTCTGCCCCCAGCGCAAGAAGCCACTGCTGGAGCGGGAAACCGGGGAATTTCTCGTCAAGTTCGGTGGCTTTGACGGGGTTGTATTTCGCCTCTGCATCACGGTTTTTTTCACGACATCCCAATGATGTGCGGCGATCTCGGTCTCGTGCGAGAAAAATAAGCTGTGCCGCCTCCATAGGGGTTAGGTTGAAGCTCTCGGCAAGGCCGGTCAGCTCGAGCATAGTGGCGATATGCTCGATATACGCGGCGCACACCTGCTCGTACTTCTCTTCGCGGTAGTACGCCTCATCGGGCAGACCCAACCCGGCCTGGGTGAGGTAAAAGACGTAATGTTCGGGGTCTTTCTGATCGATGCTGGTGTACCACCCGAGAAGCTGCGCCAGCCCAGCCCGTGAGAGGAGCGCTAGAGTGACGGCGAGCTGCTCGCTCGTGGCGGCGTTGAGAATCGGGGCGACCTCGCGCATGAGCGGTTCCAGCCCGTCGGACTCGATCTTATCGGTATCCATAAAAGAGTTGTAGAGCGCGCCGATGCGGGATTCAGGCTGTTCCTTGGCGATACGCTCAACAATCTCACGCACATGCTTTTCGGCGTCATCGCGCAGAGTGTACAGCCCGCCGTCTTTGGAACGGTCGGCGGGAATTTCATAGGTATCGAGCCAGCGGCCGTTCACATGGCGGAAGAAATCATCGCCCGGTTTAACCGCATTATCGACCCATTCGGTCGTAATTCCAGAGTTCTTTGCATTATCCATGACCCCATTCTAGGGGCTTTGAGGCGCGAGAACCTTGAAGATAACACCTCTTCGGCATATTCCCTCAGGGGCGTAATTCGGTGAACGCTGGCACCCTTTGCCCCTTAAAGGCAACCGCGAGCAGGTAGGATTTTGCCGATAAGGTAGGAAAATCCTACCTGCTCGAATCAAAAACCACCTGCTCGCGGAAACTGAAATTACGTCTATGCGTTTTCTGCAGCGAGTTTCTTATCCCTCTCAGCCATCATGCGCTTCTCGGCCCCATTAACAAGCCAGAGGAACACAATAGCCAGTCCCGAGCATACGATCATGAAGATGAAGGCGGTGCTCCAGCCCCAGTGATCCACAATGATGCCGATACCGGTAGAAGCCAACGTAGCGCCCAGAGCATACCCGAAAAGACCGGTAAATCCTGCGGCGGTACCCGCGACATGTGAAGGCGACAGGTCGATAGCCTGCAAACCGATCAGCATCACCGGCCCATAAATCAGACCGCCAATCAGCGCTAACGCAATATAGGCGATAATGAGCGGAGCATCGGCTGAAGGCAACCAATACAGCAAATAGCGCCTACGGTAGCAATCAAGAAGAGAATACCCGCAGGTGAGCGACGCCCCTTGAAGACGTAGTCAGAGACGAAACCGCAGAGAATAGTGCCGCCAATACCGGCAAGTTCCAGGATTGAGAACCCAGCGATACCGCCCTCAAGGGAGGCGTGGCGCACATCGTGCAAATATTTAGGAGCCCACACCAGCACACCGTAGCGCAGCGTGTACACAAAGACATTAGCAAGAGCCAGATACACCATGGTCGAATTAGTCAGCACATGCTTACGAATAGTCGTCCATGTTGATTCAGAACGGTCTTCGTCCGTGGACTCAACCTTGTGGGGATCGTTGCGGTACACGTCAATAGTGGGCAGACCCTCAGCCTCCGGATTATCGCGAATCAGCAGCCACGCCACAAAAGCAAGCACAAAGCTAATCACGGCGGGGAACCAAAAAGCAACCTGCCAAGTTTTACCGAAGAGCGTGAAACCCCAGGCGACCAAAAGACCCGAGAGCGCACCACCAACGTTATGTGCGGTATTCCAGAGAGAAACCTTAGACCCGCGCTCGCTCGTTGAGAACCAGTTCACGAGCACGCGGCCTGAGGGTGGCCACCCCATACCCTGGAAGATACCGTTGAAGACCATAATGGCGGCCATGGTGGATGCGATTGCGGCCCCGTATCCTGCAGCTGCCGCACTGGATCCCATGTACCCGGCGATAGCGAGCAGAACGTTTGCAATACCAGAAAGTACTAATCCTATGGGGAGGAATAACCGCGCGTTAGAGCGGTCAGAAATCATAGCGGTAAAGAATTTGCTGAAACCATAGGCTAAAAGTAATGCCGTAGAAAGCGCACCAATAGCCGCATTACTAAAACCGAGCTCATGAGTCAGAATCGGCGTAACAAGCGGAACGTTATTGCGAATCAGATAAAACGTTGCATACCCGATAAAAATACCCATAAACCTGAAAACGTAGGCGGGGGTACTTCGCCGCGACCTCTGCTGTGTTCAATTGAGGTTTTGCTGTTGGGATAGCAAGCCAGCGGGGTACAGAACCCTTCTTCTTTGGAGAATCTGTAGTAGTCATGCTCGCATTTTAGGAATAGATACCTATAGAAATAGTAATTTTAAGAGCATATGTACAGGTTACTTAAACTAGAAGTGAACATATGTTCAGAATGATTATTCTGTGAATAACAATTTTAGGCTGTCAAAAACAGTAAATTTTTTATTTATGTGAGATAGGACTATGTCTTAGGGAACATAAATGTCTATGTTGGATGCGCATGCCCTCTATATAACCGCGAGCAGGTAGGATTTTGCCGATAAGGTAGGAAAATCCTACCTGCTCGAACCAAAAACCACCTGCTCGCGGAATTATTGTGATTGTTTAAGCCTGTAATTAAGGCACTTTATAGGGGTAGGGGAGAGGCTCCGCGCCAGAGACTACAGGCTCGCCCGAACCTTCTTCGCTGCGGCCACCACGTTCTCCAGCGTCCTCTTCGTCTCCTCGTAGTCGCGGGTCTTCAAACCGCAATCCGGGTTAACCCACAGGTCAGAGATGGTTCCGTACCCAATCGCGGCACGGATCAGCTCCTCAACCTCGGACTGCGAAGGCACACGCGGCGAGTGAATATCCCACACGCCCGGTCCCAGCCCCGAAACATAGCTTTCGGGAATATCCGCCAGCAGCTCCATATGCGAGCGCGCCGCCTCAATACTGGTCACATCCGCATTCAGGGCATTAATCGAATCAATAATCTCATTGAATTCCGAGTAGCACAGGTGGGTGTGAACCTGAGTTTTATCCTCGACCGCGCTCGTCGCCAGGCGGAACGCATTCACCGACCACTTCAGGTACGCGGGCTGCTCATCACGGCGCAGTGGCAGAAGCTCACGCAGTGCCGGTTCATCCACCTGAATAATGCGGATGCCCGCCGCCTCCAAATCGGCGATTTCGTCGGCGAGCGCCAACGCCACCTGATTCGCGGTTTCCTCGCGCGGCTGGTCATCACGCACAAACGACCAAGCCAGAATAGTCACCGGGCCGGTCAGCATGCCCTTAACGGGACGATCGGTGAGGGACTGGGCGTAGGAAATCCAGGGCACGGTCACGGCCTCGCCGCGCAGCCCTTCACCCGAGCGCTTCACATCGCCGAACAGTACCGACGGGCGGGTGCAGCGTGAACCATAGGACTGCACCCAGCCGTGCTTAGTCGTGGCGAAACCATCGAAATTCTCGGCGAAGTACTGCACCATGTCGTTACGTTCGGCCTCGCCGTGCACGAGCACATCCAGGCCCAAATCTTCCTGGAGTTTAATAACGGAGGCGATCTCTTCACGCAGGAACTCGTCAAGCTGCTGCTGCGTGATTTACCGGCACGCGCCTCTGCACGGTGGCGGCGAATATCGCCGGTCTGCGGGAACGAACCAATGGTCGTGGTCGGCAGCTTCGGCAGATTCAGGTCAGCCTGGGCATCCCGGCGGGTCTTCAGTTCGGGACGCTCAAAATCCTGCGGTTTCACAGATGCGGCACGCTCACGGATTGCCGCATTATGCTTACGCGGATCCGCTGTGAAACGTGCTAGCGCTTCGTCGGCGGTCTTCAACTCTGCCTCAACCGCAGACTCACCGTCGGCAAGACCACGGGAAAGAGTCACGATCTCAGCGACTTTCTGGTCGGCAAAAGCCAGACCGTCTACGGGCACATCGGCAGGGTCTTCAAGGTCAAGATCGTGCGGCACATGCTGCAGCGAGGTTGAGGACGCAACTGCCACCGCACCGCCGTTAATGTTCTGGAGTGCGTGCAGGAGCGCTCGCAGGTCGGCACGCCAAATATTGCGCCCGTTAATGGCACCCGCCACCAGGGTGACGCCGGAGTCTTTGAAGGCGGTCAGTGCCTCGGCATCGTAGAGCGTGGAAACCAGGTCGAGATGCAGTGCCTCAATGCCGGTGTCTAACAGCGCGGGCAGGTTCTCGCGCAGATTGCCGTAGGGGCTTGTCACCAGGATTGCGGGGCGGTTCGTTTCGGCTGCCAACGCGGTGTAAGTTTTACGCGCCAATTCGGCGATTTTGGTGTTGGGAATATCGCGGTCCACGGTCAGACCGGGTTCGTCGAGCTGCACCCACTGCACTCCGCGCTCCGCCAGCTCGGCGAGCACCTGCCGGTAGGCTTTCACGAAATCGTCAAGGCGATCCAGCGGTGTGAACCCTTCGGGCGAACCCTGCTCGGCTTTCGCCCCGAGAAGCAGAGTGAGCGGGCCGACCAGCTGCGGGCGCACCGTCACCCCGTGCTCCTTGGCGACTTCAAGCTGCTCGTCAATAGCCTCAAGATTCAGCTTGATCTCGGTATCCGGACCGATCTCGGGCACCAGGTAGTGGTAGTTCGTATCGAACCATTTCGTCATCTCCAGCGGAGGCAGCGTCTCGGTGCCGCGCGCTAGAGCAAAGTATCCGGGCAAATCGAGCAGACCGCGTGCATCCTTGGCGTCGGCAAGACGCTTGGGCACGAGGGTGAAAAGGCGCACGGCGTCGAGCACCTGATCGTAGTACGAGAAAGTCGCCGGGATAGACGAATCGGTTGCGCTAAGACCGCGCTCGATCACACGATCATAGTAGGTGCGCTGCACATCTGCGGCCGCCTGGCGCAGCTCATCCTGCGTGATTTTGCCTTTCCAGAACGCTTCCTGTGCCTTCTTCAGCTCGCGGAAACGGCCCACGCGGGGGTAACCGACGATGGTTGCTGTGGGGAATGGGGTGCGGGTCATCCTAATTCCTTACTGTGGGAGGGTGTCAAATAAAAGGGGAGTTTAGAGGTATTGAAGATCGCTCAGGGGGGAGTTTGAAGCGGTTCGAGTAGCGCGGAACGTCGAGTTCTTCGAGGACGTCCAGCACAGCCTCATGCTCGTTAAATGTGAAGAAATGCAGGCCGGGGGCGCCAGCATCAAGCACCTTGCGACATTGGTCGAGCGCATGTTCCACGCCGATACGGTGCAGCTCGCGCGGCTCACTCGCGGTTTCCAGGCGATGCGCCAGCTCGCGCGGCACTTCAAGCCCGGCAAGCTCGCACAGCTTCGTCAGCCGAGTCAGCGAGGTAACGGGCATAATACCGGGGATAATGGGCATCTCCACCCCGGCAAGGCGCGCCGCATCCACCAGCCCCGAATAGCGCTCGGTCTCAAAGAAAACCTGGGTGATGGCGAAATCCGCCCCGGCACGCTGCTTTGAAAGCAGAATCTCAATGTCTTGAAGAAGCGAGGAAGACTCGGGGTGCTTATGCGGGTATGCCGCAACCCCAATCGATACCTTCCCCGCAGCAAGATGCGCGAAATCCTCACGTTCCACCCTGCGAATCAGCTCCACCAGGTAGCGGGCAAAAGGCAGCTCAAGCGAGCGCGTGTTTTCGGGTGGAATATCGCCGCGCAGCGCCAAGAACCCGCGTACTCCAAGCCCCAGAATCAGACGAACCGAGCGTTCCAAATCGGCCACGGAATGCCCCACGCAGATTAGATGTGCCAGCGGATTCAGCGAGGTTTCATGCACCAAGTGATCGAGCAGAGCCAACGTCTTTTGGCGGCGCTGCGCATCGCCCGAATAGGTAACGGAAACATAATCTGGGTTGGTTTGCTCAAGCTCGGCAATGGTTTTGAGCAGGGAATCGCAGCTTGCGTGCGACCGTGGCGGATACAGCTCGTAAGAAAGAGCCGGGTGAACTGTCGTCATTTTCATTCCTCCGTGTTCACCCGATAGAAGCGTGCCCGAAGGTACGCCGAATCTTAGCAAGACGCGAAGGGAATTCACTTCTATCGGTTCTGGCGGGAGCACCTTGTCCGTCCACCCAATGGGTGGAGGCTGGCGAGGTTGCTGCGACGTCTAAGAGCCAGATCTCTCGGTCGCTCTGGATAGATAACGTTCCCATTTTAGGCAGGATGCGCGGTGTCAGCAAGAATATGTCGGCACATGTCGTTGAGTGGTCATAACCGCTTAATATTTGTGGGATGCGGCGGAACAATACGTCATACGGGTTCGCGGCGGTGCGGGTCAGCGCGTTGAAACCTCCACCTGATTTGGTCGTAAGTTCAGCCGCGAGCAGATAATATTTCGACGAACAGATAGCGGAATGTTATCTGCTCGTCACGAAACTATCTGCTCGCGGGGGAATACAGTACGCTGATCGGCGGCGAGAGGGAGAAGACATTCTACAAGGAAAAACCGGGTATTGTTCTGAGAAAACATGTTGTGTAAACTGTACGCAAGAGTCCCCCGACCGCCTCTGCCCGTGAATCTGCAGGTTCACAGGATATGCGCATATGTCGGGGCCCTCCTTTATTTGCTTCCGGTCTTACTCTGAGGAAAACCAGCGTTGGTTATTGAGGTTTTTTCTGCACGTCATCTTGAGCTATTAGCTCCAAGTAATTTCTCTTCTCCGTACAATTTACCCCCTCAGCAACGTAAGAACTTATTCTTTATGAGTGCTGAGCGTTTGGACGGATACATCGGCAACTATGTCGTTCTTTCGCAAGAACCCTATCAATCCGCCGGTCTTGCTCGCATTATCAAGCTTGATATTCAATGCGCTCAACTGGTTTTTGGCAGATTGATGCAGGCGGAATTGCTTTTGCGCAGACTCACCGTTGAGTCTTATGAAAGACTGTCACAAACCCCTTATGACTATCTCAATCCTCACTATTATCTGGAAACTAGTCCAGGAAGTGTCACAAGACTTCTAGAAGATCTTGATGGACAATACCGCAGAACGAACCCTCATCACCACGAGGCACCTGTGCCGTCCTTTGAGCAAGTAGTCGATAGCTTTTCACTGGGTCTATTAAGCAGATTTATCACACAGTACAGACCGGATGCGCAAAATCCGATTCTTTTCTGGAAAACCATTGCCCACGAGCTGGAAATACCTGTCCCTGCTTTTGAAAGCAATCTAAATCGTTGACGGTTTTTCGTAATCGGGTGGCACATCATGACAGGTTATGGGCTTCGACAAGCCCTGAGGCGGCACGAAAAGCTCGGCTTTTTGCGAAACGTTTGCGCAGCAGCCACCCACGCTCACTGCATGTAGCTGTACTGAATCTTGCGTTGTTTTTAGGACCGGGGGAACGCGAGGAATGCGCCCGCGAGTTTGAAAATTTTATTGCGCAGGATGAGCTGTATTACATAGGGGCTACGACTCTTCACACAAACTCGCACTAGAAATCTATCGACTGCTCGCGAGGGAGTTGCAGAGCGCCGTGAACGTCATGTTGCGACCACGTCCTGTCAAACACGGTAGAGTAAACGTATGGAACGCATCGAATCTCCCGCATATGCACGCCTGGGTAACTCCGGGCTGGTCGTGCCCTCCGTCGGTATCGGCTGCAACAACCTCGGACGCCCCGGCACCCCCACTCAAACTCAGGAAGGCACCAACGCCGTTATCGCCGCCGCAGTTGAGGCGGGCATCGGCTTCTTCGATATTGCTGACCTGTACGGTGCCGAGCCCGGGCTTTCAGAAACCATGTTCGGTACCGCGATGCGCGAACTCAACCTCAACCGCGATGACCTGATCATCGTCACCAAATTTGGGCTCCCTACCGGTACCCTCAACGGCAACGACTGGGATGCGCGCGGCTCACGCCGATACATCATGCGTGCCGTCGAAGGTTCACTGCGCCGCCTGGGAACCGAGTACATTGACCTGTATTTCTACCACAGCCCCGACCCGAACACCCCGCTGGAAGAGACCCTGTCTGCGCTTGACACGCTCGTGACCAGCGGAAAGGTGCGTTACCTGGGGAACTCCAACTTTGCGGGGTGGCAGCTTGCCCGCGCCGAGCATCTCGCCCGCGAGCTCGGCACTGAGCGGTTTATCGCCGCCGAAAACCACTACAACCTGCTGGACCGCCGCGCCGAACTCGAAATTCTTCCCGCCGCCCGCCACTTCGGGCTCGGGGTTCTCCCGTATTTCCCGCTCGCAAACGGGCTTTTGACCGGAAAATACCGCCGCGACAGCATCCCGGCAGGGTCACGCCTGTCGCACTCCAAAGCGCAGGTACTCGCGCAAGCCGATTGGGAACAACTCGATGCCTACCACGAATTTGTGCCGATCTGGGGATCTCTGAGGTTCAAGCCTCCATCTCTTGGCTCAAACAGCAGAACCCCGTTGCCAGCGTGATTGCTGGGGCAACCACCCCCGAACAAGTACACGCAAACGCGCAGGCCGCAAGCGTGCGTTTCAATGATGACGAACTGGTGCGGCTCAACGAGATTTTCCCAGCGCCTGAAAGCATCGCGCTTTTCTGAGCAGCCGTGAATATAGCCAGCTGGAAATATAACTAATCGGGAATATACCCAAGCCAGTAAGCGTTTAAAGACTGTGCGGTCTCTCAACCTGTGCCGTACAAGACCCGCATGAAAGATAGAAATACCCGCATGAGCATCACCACCGAACCGCCGAACCGCGCCAGTGCACTACCCCCGCTCGGGCAGGGCGCGCACACCCGCCGCCTAGGGGTTATCGCGCTGGTGGCAACCTTCGGCGGGCTCCTCTTTGGGTACGACACCGGCGTTATCAACGGTGCCCTCGACCCCATGAGCCGCGAACTCGGCATGGACAACACCATTCAAGGCTGGGTCACAGGTTCCCTCGCCTTCGCTGCCGCCCTCGGAGCCATGGTCACCGGGCGCATCTCAGATGCCATCGGGCGACGCAGAACCATCATCGGACTCTCAATCCTCTTCATCGCAGGCACGCTCGCATGCGTCTTCACTCCCAGCATTGCTGTACTGTTAATGGGTCGTACGATGCTCGGGCTCGCCGTGGGAGGCGCATCCGCAGTCGTACCCGTATTCCTCGCCGAACTTGCACCCTACGAAATTCGCGGATCACTCTCCGGGCGTAACGAACTCATGGTCGTCGGAGGGCAGCTAGCCGCATTCATCGTGAATGCCATCATTGGCAACCTCTGGGGCGAACACGACAGCGTATGGCGGTGGATGTTCGCCGTCTGCGCTCTGCCTGCGCTCGCGCTTTTCATCGGTATGCTGCGCATGCCCGAATCCCCACGTTGGCTTATCGTGCAGGATCGCACTGAGGATGCGCGCGCCATTATGCGGCACATCCGCCCCGCCGAACGTGCTGATGCCGAAATTGCGGACATCGCGCGTTCACTTGAGGAAACCCGCACCCAAATCGGCGCGGAGACTAGGGGCAGCACGGGTAAAATCCTGCGTGAAAAATGGTTTGTGCGGATTCTGCTGGTCGGTATTTTGGTGGGTGCCGGGCAGCAGCTCACCGGTATTAACTCGATCATGTACTACGGCATTAAGGTGCTTAAAGAGGCCGGGTTTGACGAGGGTTCGGCGCTTATTGCGAATATCGCGCCGGGCGCTATCGCCGTGGTCGGCTCAATCTTTTCGCTGCGCATGATGGAACGCGTGAACCGCCGCACGATGGTGATCGCTGGGTATTCGCTGACCGCGTTTTTCCACCTGCTGATCGGGGTAGCGTCTATGCTCCTGCCGGAGGGCAGCCCCGCGCGTCCCTATATTATTCTGGCGCTTGTGGTTGGGTTCGTGGGGTCGATGCAGACCTGCCTGAACGTTTCGACGTGGGTGCTGATGAGCGAGCTGTTCCCGCTTCGGGTGCGGGCGGTCGGCATGGGCCTTTCCGCATTTTGCGGGTGGATGATGAACGGTCTGCTTTCCCTCGTATTCCCGGTTATTTTGGGTGCACTGGGGCTGACCGGCTCATTCTTCGGGTTCATGGTGGTGAACGTGCTGATTGCCGTGCTCATGTGGCGTAACCTGCCCGAGACCCGCGGCAAAACCCTAGAGGACGTGGAGGCGGGCGTTATCTCGGGCGCCGCCTATCCGTTTGCGGCTACCCGTTAGACGGCATCCCTCTTAGCTCGCGAGCAGGTAGGATTTTCCGACCTGCTCGTACCGATAACCACCTGCTCACGGAAGAATAAGACCGCTGGATGCGGTTTACGGATTCTGTTTTAGAAAGTCTTCAAGAGAGATGCGATAACCATCATCTTCGGCACGGGCTTTACGCAGAGCCTCAATATCAAGTAGCTCTTCGTATTCTTCTACGGGGTCTAGACCAGTCATATGTCCTACTCAAGGTGATGCATTGATAGAGAATGCTTGTGTTAGTCTTAACATATCTTCGCAAAGTTACCTGCGTACAGCGGAAGACCCAGCAGCGGCAACTACTGAGCCTTCCTGGTAGGTAGAGCACTACTTCAGAAGCTTAATGAGGCTTGAAGCAAAGCTCATGATGTACGAGACGACCTGAGCAGCTCCATCGGTAAGGGCAAAACTTACCAAGAGCGCTTGGGTCGTTTCTACGTAGTCGTAGAAAGACATCGTATCCCACCGCCTTTCCGCCCCGGGAATCTCCACAGGATATTCTTCGCAAAGTGGCTGTGGGATTACCCTGCAGAAAGAGCATTTCTAACTTTACTGTACGCATATGTTAAATTCTGCAAACGTGCGTTATATGACCGTCTTACGGGAGTAAACCAGTGATAGCTCTAGGCTTTGCAGACCCACCCAGCAAAGGCATTCCTATCCTGCGAGGGCGCGGGTTAAGTGATAGTGTCAAATATGTTATAACTATCCTTCGGTTGTGGTGCCGTCGCGCGATATTCCCGCTGCCGATTCCACGGATAGCGCACGGTCGCGCATACTTGATGGCACCCGCATACCTGTGACTTTTAGAAGGCAGAAAGTCGTGGCAGACAACGTAAAAAATGATTGGGATTTGCGCAGCGAGAAGGTTCAGAAGAACCAGGTGGCCGCTTATGACGAGATGCGCCGCCGCTGTCCCGTAGCGCACGACGAGTTCATGGGCTACTCCGTGTTCAAGAACGCTGATGTGCAGCATGTGCTCGATCATCCCGAAATTTACTCGAATGTCGTCTCGACTAGGCACATTGCCGTGCCGACGGTATGGATGCGCCCGAACACACAACGTTCCGTGCCGTGAACGACAAATACTTCACGCCCGAACGCTTGAGGGAATTCGAGCCGAAAATTCGTGAGGTCGTCAAGAACCTGGTGGCTGATCTGCCGCGCGGCACCGAGGTTAATGTGATGGATGGGTTCGCGCAGGCTTATGCTATGCGCATCCAGAATGCGTTCATGGGCTGGCCCGCAAGCCTTGAGAAGCCGCTGATCGAGTGGATTGAGAAGAACCGCGAGGCTACGCTGCACCGCGACCGTGAGCAGATCGGCAAGGTCGCCCTTGAGTTTGACACCTATATTCGTGAGCTTTTGGATGCGCGCCGCGAACAGGCTGCCGCCGGGAACCCGCAGGATGTGACCGCCGAGCTGCTGACCGACACCGTGCAGCTGCCCGGTCAAGAGCCGCGCACCATGACTGATGAAGAGATTGTGAGCCTGATTCGTAACTGGACGGTGGGGGAGCTTTCGACCGTTTCGGCGTGCGCCGGGATTATCGTGAACTTTTTGGCTCGCAACCCGCAGGAGCAAGCGCGGCTGCGTGAGTCACTGGGGGAGGGGCATGCGGAGATCGCTGCCGCGGTTGAGGAGATTATGCGCCTTGAAGACCCGCTGGTGACGAACCGCCGCGTGACTACCGAAGACACCGTGCTGGGCGGACGTACTATTCCGGCGAATTCGCGGGTGACGATTAACTGGTCGAGTGCCAACCGTGACGAGGACGCGTTCGAGGATGCGCTCGCCTATAACCCGCATCGTGACCAGTCCCGCAATCTGGTGTATGGCGATGGTATTCACGTGTGCCCAGGTGCGCCGCTGGCCCGCTTGGAGCTGCGCCTGCTCATGGAGGAGTTGCTGAAGGCGACCGAGAGTATTGTTCCTGGTGACGAGTCGGATGCCCCCGCCACCGAGAACGCGACCTACCCGATCTCGGGCTACTCGACGGTCCGGGTGGTGTTTGGGTAGGGCTTTGTAACTGAGGTTAATTGCATCATATTTAGCTGCATGCAGTTTCGCCCAAGGTGCTTATTAGGTACTTGTGTGGATAATCCTGGGTTGATTCCGCTCCTACACCCACTAGAGAAGTTGGTTACCCATCAAGTGTCCGCCATAGAACAGGATAACCACAGTGCTTTCTTATGTTTTTTGGCAGTGTCGAATCGGACTAGGCTTGCTTCACTTCTTCTTTTATTGAGGAGTAGCCTTAGAGCAATCGCGAAAAGGGAAGGGCTACGTGCGCTTACCTTCCTTATATAGGAAGTATGACTGTATGGCCATCAGCGCAAAAATTGCCCAGTAGAGGCCTGTCGACTGATTGTGCTGAGGCCCCCAATACGCCGCACCGAATAGGGTAACCGCAGCGAGGATAACTGAGAGCGTCAACCACCCCCTGCGCAGTCCTGCATTCTTATTCTTCTTCATGACACATCATCCTTAGGGGTAAGTCTTGGTTCGTTGAACCCGTTTTTTGAATACTACCAGACAGAGAGTCTTATTAAGGGGGTATTTGAGTCCGTTAAGTGCACCACTAGAGATGGGTCTTGTACCTGTTAACTTGAAGCTGTGAAACAAACGTAAAACCAGTACAAGATCTGTTACATCAAGGCTGCTATGTACCCCCCATCACCACGTCGTCGTTGAACATATGTGTCCCCCCAGATCAAGGCAGACAGGCACCCTCAACCCCGCAGACCCCTCGTCTTGTTACTAGTAGAGTATTTTCGGTCGTGTGTGGGTTGAATTCTCTGGCTACAATGGCCTAAATGAAGAACTTAATTTTAAGATTTCCTTATTATTTTGAAGCGCAAGACATGCACTGGGAAAGATTTTAAAAATATTTTTTTATCCTCTTGTTCTCGTGTATGGTGTCCACTTTAGGTGCATAAATAACGACATTAAATTTTTGAAAGTTTCCTTTTGATTTACGGTTCCGCCTTAGTATGCTGAGCTGAACACAAGATTTGATCATCGTCTAGTATATTTTACATACGAAATAAATTTATAGAAGTCATTTATTTAGATGTTCTTAAAATACTTAAATTGCTCTTGAATGTATGCTTCAGGTTTGTTAGGTTTAAACTGCCAGCAAATTTCGGGACTGTGTGAAGCTTCTGGAGTAACTGGCAAGTCAGTAGGGTTTTATTAGATGTTATCCATGTGTATCTAGTTTTGTAAAAATTGATGATGCTTATGTATGGAGAACATATTGCCCTGAGATTTTAAGAAATTTGGGAGGAGCTCTTATGGGTAAGGATGCTGTTCTTTTGGAGGAACTCACTGAGCAGGAGACCAGCCAGATTAGTGGTGGTGTATCTCCTGATAAATTACTTCCCTGGCTCATACGTACATTAGTTTACTAGGTTACTAGGTGGTAGGTAATCTGTGAAATGTAAACCATAGCTAATTTTGACGGAAGAAAGGAAGAATAATAATGTCGCAGGATATCACTCTGTTGGAAGAAATTTCTGAACAGGATCTCTCTCAGGCAAATGGGGGTACCGCTATCACTGTTAGTTATACGATATACAGCTGGTATACAGGGAATAAAGGTATTATGTGTACTGCCACTAAGGAGTGTGTCTGTAAATAAAATTGCGCAATAAAAATATATGCGATAGCAGGAAAAAATGAGTGTTGATCAGGGAACTTATTCCTGAGCTGGATGACGAACAGTTCCAGCAATTGGTGTCGGATGTTTCGAATACCTTGTCAGTAGAAAAATTCGGCACCCGCTCAGGCTCCGAATCTATCGTGCGGTTGTCGGCTCCAGCGTCTATGACGCTGGAGTCGACCTCTGAGCCTTTTATGTTTCACGCACTCTTTACAAACCTTGTGAAGCATGAGTGTGACCATGTGCGGCAAACCGTCCAAAACTTTGAGTATGCTGGTACAAACCGCCTAGAGGATCTGGTAGATCTGCTCACAGGTGAGCTCACGGAGCGGTTACTCAACTTTTACATGCGCCCCTTGGTGGCTCACATCAAGAAAATCTCTGCGCAGGGACTTTTACGAGGGGAAACCCCTGAAAAACGGTATGAAGTAAGGGCTTTTCCTGCTGTTTTGCAGACCGCCCAAACCGAGTGCGGTCTGGGCGTGAGCGCCTCCATCCTGCAGCATTATGGGCGCTATCAGACGGTCTCAGACTTGCGTTTGTCTATGGAACCTGGCCGTGAAGGGCTGAACAACCGGAAGCTGTTGGACTCGGTACGTCATAGAACGAGCGCTCTGGAACATACCTGGTGCCCGGTGCGGACTGGGTTTCAAAAAGTTGTTGTTATTACTTTCGGTTCTGTTCCGGCTGTAGTTCTACTAAGGTATAAACCCTAAGTGAATAAACCTCATAAATTTATTTACAAAAATGAGTAAGTTGTAGTAAAATGAATAGCTAAATTTAATGAAATATCATATTTTGTTTATGTAAACTAATTAAAAAGGCTGTCGGAACGATGCTTATGGCACTATATGAAAGACTTTTTAAAAAATTTTTCCAAGGATTTGCAGCCGGTGAACTATGTTTGAATATAGATATTTGAGTATGATTTGTATTTTTGAAAGAAAACTATAAATTTCGGAATTTAGGCACTATGACAAGGTGAACATTGATTTTAACAATTTTCAAAGTGGTTGACATGGATAATAAATACAGTCCAATGAGGTAGGTTAGGATATTTAACTTATTTGAGAATCGCTTGCATTGATCCTGTGATGACTGTTAGGGTGGAGCTATCAAAATAAATAAGAGCTTTTTATGAGGGAGTTTTCCATGCATAGAGTTCTTATTTATCTTGATACATGCTGAAAATATCTAATTAGCTCATACGAGTATATAAATACCATGCCCATTAACAGGTGGTGGTTATTTATATCTTTGCAAAATGAGTTGTGACAGAGTTCAGTTAAATAATATTTGTGAGGTAGGTTTTATGGATAGTGCTACTCTATAGGAGCAACAGTATGTTATCTATATATGTGGATGCAATGTTTATAAATTTTCCTCATATACTTAACTAAAGCACCGGCATAGAAGATTCTGTTGTATGTTGGTGGCTTGGAAATTCGCAGTGGTATGCGGTACCACAATTCCATCCTCGTCGTGCTGTTGGGTATGGACAGAATTGTTATGACCTTAAAAATTATAAAAATAGGCAAGATTTTACAAGCTTCCTTTCCTTGTAACCTCTAATAAGGAAAGGTGTTAAATCCTTAGATTAGAACTAAGGTATGTAAAGTTTGGTGAGTAAATTCCCAAACAAAGTAATTAGTTGCGACTAACTTAAGAAAGGGTTCAATATGTCGGATATTACCTTATTGGAAGAAATTTCTGAGCAGGATCTTCATCAGGTGAATGGGGGTACTTTCACTGTTACTGCCGTGGTGTATGTAGCAGGTAGCATATACAAGGGGAATAAAGGGGCATTTTGTACTATATCCCGCGAATGCTCATGCGATAGCTAATTTTAAACTTAAGAAAGGGTTCAATATGTCGGATATTACCTTATTGGAAGAAATTTCTGAGCAGGATCTTCATCAGGCGAATGGGGGTAGTCTATTTGCTTCTCCTGCGGATCCCGCAGGTGTCATTTTGTCTGCAGGCTATACAGCATATAGCTGGCTGAAAGGTAATGAAGGTATTGCGTGTACCGCTACTAAAGAGTGTAACTGTAACTAAGCCTGTGTGAAACGCATATTTACATATATTGTGAGGATGTTAAAAATGTCTCAGGATATCACCCTGTTGGAAGAAATTTCGGAACAAGACCTCTGTCAGGTAAATGGCGGTACTGGGTTTACTTTTGCTGCCCCTGATTCAGTAGGAGTTCCCGTTAAGACAACTGACATGTCGCCAGGTCTGACTCTCTTCCAACTCAGTAGCTAATACGCTACAGCTGCTGAACAAGGAGAGTAAATTGTTCATGATCACCTCAAATAACCTTCGAGAGGGATGTTTTAAGCAGGTGATGGATAAAATCTAACTGTATGACAGGTTAGAGATATGGCTGCAAAATTATTATGTGATATGAGCAATTTACCATTTGGGGTAATAGAAATATACATGTCCGGTAAATAATAGCATGCCATTAAAAATATATACGATAGCAAGGAGAATATGAGTGTTAATCAGGGAACTTATTCCTGAGCTGGATGACGAACAGTTCCAGCAATTGGTGTCGGATGTTTCGAATACCTTGTCAGTAGAAGAATTCGGCGCCCACTCAGGCTCCGAATCTATCGTGCGGTTGTCGGCTCCAGCGTCTATGGCGCTGGGGTCGGCTTCCGAGCCTTTTATGTTTCACGCACTCTTTACAAACCTTGTGAAGCATGAGTGTGACCATGTGCGGCAAACCATCCAAAACTTTGAGTACGCTAATACGAACCACCTAGAGGATCTAGTAGACCTACTCACAGGTGAGCTCACCGCGCGGTTACTTAATTTCTACATGCGCCCCTTTGTGGCTCACATCAAAAAGGTCTCTGCGCAAGGACTTTTACACGGAGAAACCCCTGAAGAACGGTACGAAGACTATTGCCGTCGCTGGTATGAAGATTTTCAGGACGACTTTTATGCCAGTTACCCGCTCCTTCAGCATGTTCATACGACGATCGTGGATCAGTTTTACATAGCAGTTTCGGAGATTTTTGAGCGAGTCCAAGCTCATGAGAGTGATATACGAAAACTCCTCGGTGTCACAGATGCTGACTCTCTGAAGCTAGAGTCTCTTGTGCTAGCTGGCGACCGCCATAATGGTGGACGCACCGGCTGTATGCTTATGTTTCGTCAAGGAACTGTAGTGTATAAGCCGCGCAGTGTCGAAGGAGAGCGAGCCTACTACAACATCGTCCAGAAACTTGCCGCTCATGGTGCCCCTGTTATGCGTGCCGCCCGCGTAGTGGTCGGTGATGGGTACGGATTCATGGAATTTATCGAGCGGGAAGAGACCGACTTTTCCTCCAAAGACTTCCTGGAATCTTCAGGTCAACTTGCGGCTTTACTGTATGCGCTTCAGGGTAAGGACATGCATGAAGAAAACCTTATTCCTTCGGCAGATGGACCTATTCCTATCGACCTGGAAACCATGCTCCACCCCATTTACATCATGGCTCAAGAAGATGCAGAGGTCCTTGACCCCGGAGTCTTCTCCCGTAAGATACGCGGAATTTCAACCAGCGCGTTGCTTCCTACCCGAATGAGGCGCAGCGACCCTTCGCAGGGGTACGTGGATATTGGCTTTATTCAGGGTGAGCAAGGGGCTAACCCTTTTCGTAATATGGCTGTTCAGCGGCCCTTCCGTGATGATGCAGTAGCCCAGTTTGTCTCCTCAGAAGCACCAGCAGAAGAAGCTAGTGAGAATGACCGACCAGACCCTGTTGAAGAAGAAAAACAGCGTATATCAGAATCTGCCCGTGCCCGTGCTTTTGCCAGCGGATTTGCCTATATGTATCGGTGGATCTGTGAAAACCGGCAGGCTGTCCTAGAGATTGTCCGTACTGAATGTACTGGGATAACACTCCGTGCCGTCCTGCAGCCAACCATGTATTACGGACAGCTGCTACGCATGCTGGGAAATCCAGAAGCACTTGCTTCAAAGGATGTTTTCACAACTATTATGTTTCGGACCGCCGCTTTCGCCCCCAAACGTCCGCTGGATCTTATCATTGCTGAGGTTGAGTCACTCTGGAAACTTGATGTTCCTTTTTTTAAACATCGGGCAGACTCGTCTGAGATTCTCTCTCCACATGAAGCTGCTGCAACTGGAATGAATGTTCGCAAGAGCGCTCTTGAAGAGACTCTAAGCCATATTGCCGATATGGATGAGGCAGATTTAAACGATCAGCTAAACCAGATTTGGGCTGCCTTCGTGTCCCCGTACCCGGCTAACACTTTGGTCCCCCAACCTGAAGAAGCATGGCAGGGACGGGAAAACTCCCAGCGTGAACATGATCTTAGTTTCAAGGTTGCAGATTATTTGGTAGATCGTCTATATCCCGGGCTTACCGAGGAGAGCCCCTGGACATGGGTTGCACCTATTCCTGGAACTCAGCAGCAACATACGTGGGCATGGGAGACTGCCATGTTGGGGCTGGATCTGTACAATGGATCTGCTGGTGCTGCGTTAGCTCTGGCGCAGGCGGCGCATACTTTAGACAATGAGGAGCATGAGTATGCTCAAGCCGCGCATCGTGTGTTTGACCCGATAGCGGATGCTGTCTTCTCGGAAGACAGTTTTCCGATAGCTCCTGAGGAAGTGCGCGATGCAGCTTTGATGGGCGAACCCGGTATCGCTTTGCTCTTGCCGGTGCTGCAGAGTGTTTGAACGATCCCCGCTTGAAGGAAGCCGCCGCCGTACTGGGGGATCGGTCCGCTGAGCGTTTGGCGCAGGCAGAGCATCCGAGTCCGGATTATCTCACCGGGCAGGTAGGCGCAGCAGCTCTGCTGCTGGGATACGACCTCGCGGATGACCGGGAAGCGTTGCTGGGTGTGCTGGATCGGCATGCCCAAGACATCATCGCGGGTCGTGTCGAGGAGGAATGGTGGTCTCATAGCGGGTTCGCCCACGGTATTAGCGCCTCCATCTTCGCGTTGAGCCGGTGGAATCAACAGATGCCTTCCCCGGAACGTGCCCAGCACGCGGTCAAGATTCTACTGGATCGCCTGAGTGAATTCGATAACGGGGAAAGCTGGGAATCGCAGATTTCCGGGCGGGGTAGTCGGAACGGTGTGTGGTGCCATGGTACCGCAGGTATTTCCCTAGCCTTGGCGGCGGTACAGGTGTGGATGCCCGAGCTCTCCGCTCGTGCCGATCTTGAGCGTGCTGTACACCATGCCTGCATGAGGGGACCGGTCGTAACCTGACCTATTGCCACGGTGATATGGGTACTCTGGATATCCTGGAATGGGTGATCGCTCATGTTCCCGATCTGCCGGACGCCGAGAAAATCCGGGACGTTCTCGAGAACGGGTACAGTACCTCTCTGTTACAGAAAACGCTGGACGATAAATCTGTGCGCTACTCGTTGACCCCCTCGTACATGGTGGGGACGTCCGGGGTGCTGTCCTGGTTGACTCGCCGTATCGGTGGCACCCGGTTGTATACTCCGATTATTCCCGATTCCACCGAAGCATAAGGCATCAAGTAATGGCTTTTCCTGCTGTTTTGCAGACCGCCCAGACCGAGTGCGGTCTGGGCGTGAGCGCCTCCATCCTGCAGCATTATGGGCGCTATCAGACGGTCTCAGACTTGCGTTTGTCTATGGAACCCGGTCGTGAAGGGTTGAACCTCCTGCAGGTGAGCAACCTTCTCACGGATGAAGGTATGGAGGTTGGCGCCTATCGGGCAGGCTCGTTGGAGCAGCTTCGGGATATCGGCAAGCCGGTGATTCTGCACTGGAATAATTCGCATTATGTGGTGCTGGTGCGGATGCGTCATGACCGGGTGCAGATTATGGATCCCGGGCAGGGTTTGCGAACGATTAGTCTTGAGGAGGCTGAGAGCTCCTTCTCCGGCAGTGTGCTGGTGCCGACTCCGCGGGATGATTTCGAGAAAAAATCCCGGAACCTTTTCAAAGACTGGCAGTTCCATACATTCTTTACGAAGCAGATGTTTGGCCAGTACGCGCTTTCATCCTGTTACTTGCGACCACCTATAGCGTGACCTTTGCGGTGCCGATGGTGATTCAGCATGTGGTGGATGCTCAACTGAGAGGCGAAGAGAATGTTGTGGTCGGCATCACCGCCGGTGTCATTGCCGGTATTGCGGGGTATTACCTGGTATCGATTGCGCGTGCTGCAACGTTGGCGAGTATCGTCTCATCCATTGGGTATAAGCTTCTGGGGGATCTTTTTGCCAGACTTCTCAAGTTGCCGTTGACGTATTTTGCGCTCCGCTCACCGGGCGATATTCTTTACCGGTTGGCGAGCGTGAATATTCTGCGTGATTTTCTGTCGTCGCACCTGACCGAGTTTGTTATCAATATCGGCACGATGATCGTGATTCTTATCTTTATCGCCCAGCAGTCCGGCGTGGTTCTGCTTATTACCTGCGGGGTTCTGTCCGTTCTGGTCGTGATTTGGATTGTAACGGCGCGTCCCACCTCTCAAGCGCTTGATGCTGAGTATTCGCATGCTTCTGAAACTCAGGTGATTGAGCTGGATGCTATTAACACTGTGGCGACGATGAAGATGACCGGTTCGGCAACTTCGACCTTTGGTAAGTGGCGTGAGACGTATCTACGGTCGTTGGCGTCGATGCGCCGCCGTATGGTACTGCAGCAGGGTGTGCTCGGGTCTGCTGCGTCAGTGGTGCAGCTGGGTGGCCCGCTGATTCTATTGCTGTCATCGCTGCCGCTGGTTAATAACGGAACGCTGACCCTCGGGCAGGCTATCGCGACCGAGGGCATTTCCGCGCTGTTATTTTCTTCAATCTCGTCGGTGATGTTTGGCATCATGAATATCGCGGCGGTGGATCGTGCCGTCGCCCGTATTACCGATATTCAGCGATACGAACCCGAACAGGATGAGGGAACCGTTACAGACGTGTTTGATAGCGATATCGAACTAGACAATGTCAGTTTCACGTATCCGGGTGGTATGGCTCCGGTCCTCTCGGAGGTATCTCTAACGGTGCCGGAGGAGCAGGATATCGCGATCGTCGGTTCCTCCGGGTCTGGTAAGAGCACGCTTGCTATGTTGTTGTGCTCGCTGTACAGCCCAGTTTCGGGTGCTATTCGTGTGGGCGGAATCGATATTCGTGATTACTCGCTGGATGCTCTGCGTTCCCATATTGGGTATGTGCCTCAACAGCTGCAAACCAGGACAGGCAGCCTGTACGATAACCTCACGGCGGGTCTGGATGACGGGCGTAGCCGTGAGGAGATCGAAGCCAATATCTACGCGATGGGCATCCTGGATTTTGTGAAGGATCTGCCACTGAGGTTCGACACGATTATGGCTAACGGGGGCGAGAACTTCTCGGGTGGTCAGCGTCAACGCATCGCGATTGCTACCGCCCTGCTGCGGTATCCACGGATTTTAGTGCTGGACGAGGCGACCAGCGCTTTAGATACCACAACCGAGCGGCAGGTGACGGAACTCATCGCGCAGTATCAGTGCACGAAGGTCGTGGTGGCACATCGGCTCTCGACAATTCGCAATGCCCAGCAGATCGTGGTGATGGAACACGGATGCGTGATGCAGGTCGGCTCCCATGAGGAACTGATCTCGGTAGAAGGTCGGTACCGGGATTTGTATTACCAAGAAGAAAAAAGCAGCCACGAGGAGTACGAGTACACATCACCAATAGCCGCATAGACGATTCCTCGTGGTCGACCTCGCGGTTTGGGAAAGTCGTTATGGATATGCGCAGCGGCTCGCACGAGTAAATAACCTGAGCCGTGGAGCAACCGAAAAACGTGGATGCTGTCGCACAAGCATGCTGCCTGGGTGACAGCATCCAAATTGTTTGGTGCTTCTTCAAAAAACCAGCACGGCAAGTTCCCCTCAAACCGCATAATATTTCACCTATAAAGTTTAAATTTCTAAGCAACAATACTCAGATTTCTCGGGAATTTTTTTAATGGTTTTGTTATCTTAAAAATGATACCAAACCGTTACAAAAAAACTTTTTTTCAAAAATTATTTTTTTCTAATAAAAAAACAAAAAGTTATTCTAAATAATAAAAAAACTTTCCAGGCGCTTTATTTTTCTGAGTAAATCAACCCAATCCATTGAAATTACAGCCCAAAATCGTAATGACTATCATTTTGAAATATGTTTAAAATACTTGACGTCAATATTATTTACTATTTTAAAGAGTGCACAATAACTTTTTGACCCCTAGAGTACATCTTGAAACACGTTTATCAAGTTGTTACTGTAGAGTCACCGATTTCAATAGAGAGAAAACCGACTCTGATAAGGACCTTTGTTCCATGACCTTGCCGCATGATGAGAATAGAAAATATATCTCACCACCCCTATATGTCGCAGCCCACGACGAAAGTTCATAGTCAATGGAGATGTGAGGTTTTCGTTGCTTGGCACCTGTAGCACGCGCGGCATCCCCACATAATTCAGATGACATAGCCCTGGCAGCCTGTGTCCAATAGCTATGTTTACAGTGCTACAGAAATAAGTAACAAATTTTACAAACTTCCTTTCCTTGAGGCGTTAGCTCGCCGTAAGGAAGGGTAGTGGGTTCCAGGCGAATACTGTGGAAAAGCAAACACCTGGAACCCAGTCAGAGAATAGTTTGATGTCTTCAGCATCAAACTAAACACCGATAATACTATTCCTGAACGGATCAGGAATATTTAAGGAGGATAACCATGGCTAAGGATATCACGCTCCTGGAAGAGATCTCGGACCTCGACCTGGACCAGGTTAACGGCAGCGGTCACGGCGGCGGCGGCTACAGCGGTGGCGGCTACAGCGGTGGTGGCAACGGCGGCGGCGGCAACTACTGCGGTAACGGCTGCGGCAACTACAACTTCGGCTTTGGCTTCTGGGGCGGCAGCTCTTCCTAAGTCCGGGGAATAAGTAAATACGATAGATAAGGAGATACCAGGTGTTAATCAGGGAACTTCTTCCTGAACTGGATGATGAGCAATTCCGACGCCTAGAAACGTATGTATCTAGCACTTCGTTGTTAGAACGTTTGGGTACCGCATCCAATACTCCCGACTCCGAGTCTATCGTACGGTTGTCGGCTCCGGTGCTCAAAGCACTGGGGCCGACGGCCGAGCCCTCCATGTTTCACGCGCTCATCGCCCAGCTTGCCGAGGGTGAGCGTGACAATGTTGAAAGTGCTGTTGCCGCATCGGGCTACGCCGCACCGTCGCGGCTGTCCCGCTTGGTTGGCCAGTTTGTGGAGAACCTGACCGCGCGTTAACTAATTTCTACCTCAGACCGCTGGTTGCGCACATCAAAAAGATCTCTTCGCAGGGGCTTCTGCACGGCGACACCCCCGAAGAACGGTATGAAGACTACTGCCGACGTTGGGGTGAAGAGTTTAGTGATGACTTTTATGCAAGCTACCCGCTTCTGCCCGGCGTTCACGGCAGGACTATTGAGCAGTTTCATGCGATGATTGCCGAAATTTTTGAGCGTGTGAGCGCTCATGAAGATGATATTCGCGAGCTTCTTAACGTCAAAGATGACGAACCCCTCAAACTCGAATCCTTCGGTCTGCCCAGAACCCGTTACGGTGGTGGACGCGCCGGTTGCCTTCTCGAATTTACCCAGGGCGTGGTGGTCTACAAATCCCGCAATGTTGAAGGCGAATGGGTCTTCTGGAAAATCGTTCAAGACCTTGCCGCGCAGGGGGCGCCTTCGATGCGTGCTGCCCGCGTGATTCGGGGTGACGGCTATGGTTTCATGGAGTTTATTAAACGTGAAGACGCAGACTTTTATGCTGAAGATTTCCTTGGAGCCTGCGGGCGGCTGGCGGCTTTGCTCTACACCCTGCAGGCTAAAGACCTGCACGCCAAGAATCTGATACCCCTGCGCACGGAACCCGTTCCGATTGACCTTGAAACGATCCTCCACCCCGTGCATATTCTGACGGAGGATATTCAGAGTCCTCCCGAAGGCAGCGTTTACCTGCGCTGGCTGCGCGGAATCGCATGCAGCGCGTTCTTGCCTACCCGCCGCACACGCCGCGATATTTCACTAGGGTTCCGCGACGTAGGATTCCTGCACGGCGAACAGGGGACGAACCCTTTCCACGAGGTAACCGTCGCAAATCCCTTCCGTGACGATGCTGTGGCTCGTATCAACCGGGAACCCAGCCCAGAGAACCCGACCACGGAAGACACAGATCGCGCCGAAGAAGCTAACGCCAGCACCCCAGAGGGCCGGCGTATCTCTGAGGCAGCCCGCGCCCGCGCCTTTGAACGCGGATTCACGCAGATGTACCGGTGGGTTTGCGAGCACCGCGAAATCATGACCGAGGTGGTCCGCACGAATTGCTCCGGGCTGAAGCTGCGTGCCCTGCTGCAATCCACCAGGTACTACACCCGAATCCTCAAAATGCTCAGCAGCCCCGAAGCGCTGGCCTCCGAAAAAGTCTTCGCCACGATCGCGCTGCGTGCCGCAACACTGAGCAATAACCGCCCCCTTGAGATGATCGGGGCCGAAGTAGAAGCCCTCTGGCGGTTCGACATTCCCTTTTTCATGCATCGCACAGATGGCTCCGAGATCATATCTTTCGACGGGCACGCCGTAGGACTGACCATCGACAGCAGCGCGCTAGATGAAACTCTGGAGCATATTGCCGCTCTCGGTGAAGACGACCTTGAAGAGCAGATGCAGCAGATCTGGTCAGCCTTCGTATCACCCTACCCGCCGGATCGCATACTCGCGGACGCATCGGCAGAGCTACTGTCAAACAGGCAGAGCGTGCAGCATGAACGAGAACTCTGCGAGAGCATTGCCGACCGGCTAACAGCGACGAACCACCCGGGCGGCAGAGAGAGGAAGACGCCTGGACCTGGCTGGCACCCACCCCCGGCCTGTGGCAGCAGCACCTTAGCCTGTGGAATACCGAAGTCCTCGGCATAGACCTATACACCGGCTCAACCGGGGCTGCACTCGCCCTCACCCAGGCCGCGCGGATGCTCGAAAAACCGGAATACACGCAGACGGCCCGTCGGGTACTGGACCCCATCGCACAAGACGTCTTCGCTGATAGGCTTTTCAGCATTCCCCCCGAAACCTGCGACGGCATATCCTGCGGCGAAACAGGCATCGCCTTCGCACTCGCCGCTGCCGCAGAAAACCTTCAGGATACCCGTTTTGCTGAGGCAGCCGTCAAGGTTGGCGACCGTACCGCCGCACGCCTGGCGCAGGTTGAGCATCCTATGCCCGGGTACCTGGATCACCAGGTAGGGGCTGCCGCCCTGCTCCTGGGTTATAACCTCGCCACCGACCGCGCGGCTCTGTTGGCGGTATTAGACAGGCACGCCCAAGACATTATCGCCGGTATGGCAGAAGAAAACTGGTGGCACCGCAGCGGATTCGCCTACGGAATCAGCGGATCAATCTTCGCGCTCGCCCGGTGGAACCGCCAGATGCCCTCACCCGAACGAGCCCGCGAAGCCGTCGAAATTCTTCTGCGCCGCCTCAACGACTTCAACACCGGGGACGAATGGCGAGCCCAGCTCACCGAGCATGACAGCGGCGAAGAGCATGCCAGCGGCACTTGGTGTTCCGGCAGCGCGGGCATCGCCCTCGCGTTCGCGGCACTGCATCTGTGGATGCCCGACCTCGCCAGCCGCGCCGACCTCGACCGCGCGGTACAGCATGCGTTCCGCACCGGAACCCGAAGCAACCTCACCCTCTGTCACGGCGACTTCGGCACCCTGGATGTACTCGCCTGGATAGCCGACCGGATCCCCGACGTACCGTGTGCAGAGGCTATCCGGGATGCCATCGAGAACGGTTATAGCGCATCGGATATTCGGGCAGTCCTCGACGATAAATCCGTGCGCTACTCGCTGACTCCCTCGTTCATGGTCGGTACCTCCGGTGTGCTGTCCTGGCTGGCTCGCCGGGCAGACAATGCTCGCCCGTACAGCCCTCTTATCCCCGAGCCGTTCGAGGTTCGATAGTATGGGTTTTCCTGCTGTTCTTCAGGCGGCGAAGACCGAGTGCGGGCTGGGCGTGGGGGCGTCCGTCCTGCAGCACTACGGGCGCTATCAGACTATTTCAGACCTTCGCCTGATTGCCGAACCCGGTCGTGAAGGCCTCTCGATGCGCCAAGTGCGCGACCTTCTCGTTGAGGAGGGTATGGAGGTCAAAGCCTTCAGGGCGCCCTCTCTCGAACATCTTCGAGATATTGGCAAGCCGGTCATTCTGCACTGGAATAACTCCCATTACGTGGTTTTGGTGCGCATCCGTAAGGATCGCGTGCATATTATGGACCCCTCCACGGGAATGCGGGTTATGGATCTTCAGGAGGCTGAAGAGTCTTTTTCCGGCAGTATTCTGGTGCCGTCTCCGCGGAAAGATTTCAAAAAGAAATCCCGCAGTGTCTTTCAAGATTGGCAGTTGGGCACCTTCTTCACGAAGAAAATGTTCGGCCAGTACGCGCTGTTCCTGCTGCTTCTCATCATCACCTACAGCGTTACCTTTGCCGTGCCCATGGTGATCCAAACCGTGGTGGATGCGCAGCTCAGGGGTGCAAGAAACACCGTCGTGGAAACAACGGTCGGTGTGGTAGTCGGTGTTATTGGCTACTACCTGGTTTCCATTGCACGCGCCGCAACGCTGGCGAGTATCGTCTCGTCCATCGGATATAAGCTCTTGGGCAATATGTTCGATAGGCTGCTGAGGCTGCCGTTGACCTATTTCGCGCTGCGTTCTCCGGGCGATATTCTCTACCGCCTCTCAAGCGTGAATACGCTGCGCAACTTCCTGTCTACAAGCCTGACCGAGTTCGTGATTAACATCGGCACGATGATCGTGATTCTCATCTTTATCGCCCAGCAATCGAGCCAGGTTTTGATAATCACCTTCGTGGTTCTTGCCGTGCTGATGCTGATCTGGTTCGTTACGGCGCGCCCCACCTCCCAGGCACTCGACGCCGAGTATGCGCACGCCTCCGAAGCGCAGGTGGTTGAGCTTGACGCTATTAACACCATTGCAGCCATGAAGATGACGGGTTCTTCAACGCCCACCTATAACACCTGGCGCGAAGCCTATATGCAGTCGCTGGCTTCGATGCGCCGCCGCATGGTGCTGCAGCAGGGTGTGCTCGGGTCTGCCGCATCCGTGGTGCAGTTGGGCGGTCCTCTGATTCTGTTGTTGGCGTCGATACCGTTGGTGAATGATGGAACGCTCACGCTCGGTCAGGCTATTGCGACCGAGGGTATTTCTGCGCTGCTGTTTTCGTCGGTCGCTTCGACGATGTTCGGCATTATGAGCATTATCGCGGTGGACCGCGCGGTTGCGCGTATCGTGGATATTCAGCGTTATGAACCGGAGAAGAGCACGGGATCTGTCACCGATATTGCTGATGGTGACCTTGACCTTGAGAACGTGAATTTTACGTATCCGGGTGGTAATAAACCTGTGCTGACGGATATCTCGCTGCGCGTGCCAGAGGGCCACGATGTTGCTCTCGTGGGTTCGTCGGGGTCCGGTAAGAGTACCTTGGCTAAGCTGTTGTGTTCGTTGTACAGCCCGGTTTCTGGCACGATTCGTGTGGGCGGAATCGATGTTAAAGATTATTCTTTGGACGAGCTGCGTTCCCATATTGGGTATGTGCCGCAGCAGCTGCAAACCAGGTCGGGAAGTCTCTACGATAACCTCACAGCGGGGCTGGATGACGGACGCAGCCGTGAAGAATCGAAGAGAGTATTCTCGCGATGGGCATCCTGGATTTTGTGAAGGATTTGCCGATGGGCTTCGATACGATCATGGCGAGCGGCGGCGAGAACTTCTCGGGCGGTCAGCGCCAGCGCATCGCGATTGTGACCGCTTTGCTGCGGTATCCGCGCATTTTGGTGTTGGATGAGGCGACCAGCGCGCTTGACACCGCGACCGAGCGGCAGGTGACGGAGCTGATTGCGCAGTATCAGTGCACGAAGGTCGTGGTGGCGCATAGGCTTTCAACGGTGCGCAACGCCGAGAATATCGTGGTCATGGAGGATGGGCGCATTATTCAGAGCGGACGCCACGATGACCTGATGATGGTTGAGGGCCGTTACCGGGAGCTTTATTCTCAGGAGGAGCAAAGCAGCCAGGCGGGGTACATTTGGGCGCAGTGGCCCCCCACGAAGGTTTCTCGCCACGGCTTCGGCTTTGGGAATGTTCACCTCGTAGCTCACGACTCTGTTGGATGCGCGGTGCACGTGGGCGTTCTGCAAGTGTTTGGCAACCGGCATAACAACTTCGGGAGCGATGGTTTGCAGCGGGAACAGGGTTCCTCTGGGTCGTTAACCTCGCCAGCTTCGGAACGTTATTGTATCCTCGCGCACTCGGCATAACGTCCCTCAGCGGCTGAAAAACATCGCTTTCACTTATCGCTTCTACGCCATTTCCTAGTACATGACTTCCCAAGCGGTGCCGAACTGGTCGATGCAACGTCCGTCGTATGCTTCCCACACCTGCTTCTCAAGCGGGTAAAGTACGGTTCCGCCCTCTGACAGCGCTGCAAAAACGCGATCCGCATCGGGCACAGAATCAGCCGAATAGACCAGAAAACTTGCTGGTGCGCCTTCGGGTGCTTCCTCATGCATAACATCCGAGCCCATGAGAGTCATGTTATTAAACTTTAAGGCGGTGTGGGCGATCTTCTCACCCCATTCTTCCTTGTACATCCCAGCGCTTTTGAGCGTGTCTGCCATGTCCTGGTAGCGGATAAGGCCATCTCGTTGCGCCCCGAAAAGCTTCTCATAGAAGTCGAAAGCTTCACGGGTGGTTCCGTGGTGGTTTGAAAGATAAACATTGATCTGTGCCATGTGAAATTCTCCTAGTAGATTGGTGGAGGCAATAATTTCACGGTAGCAAAGCCACACTATCTTTGCTTATCTTCAATTGCGCACTTATTGACTCTTGCGGGGTGACGGCAGGTAACGTGCCAGCAACGCCGGAAAATTCATGGTGATAGGCGGGTCTTCGGGCAGAGGCATGCGCATCATCAGGTGAACCGGCTCAGGTGTTGTCGCCGCATCAAATGTTATAGGAAAGTCTGCTTTAGCTCGGTAATTCTGACTAAGCGCCTTCAGCGGGTGCGCCCCGAAACGCACCTCGCACGCCAGCAGGTAGTAGGTTCCAGACGGAATATTTGTGAAGGTATGTTCCACAGAACCAACCGCCGCCACCCCAATAACCGGCTCTCCTTTAGAATCGCGGTAGGAAACAGCCCCATAAACGTAATATCACTGCGGTAGCCTGGCGGATACACTGCGCGCACCGTTAGCCGATGCGGTGTTGTAACGGCGCTTTGACGGTGCACAAACTGGGCGTTATAACCACGTAGCCCTGAGAGTAGGTTTTGAGCATTGAGAGACTCCCGCAGATATTCGCGAGGTGAGTTACCTGTATGTTGCTTGAAGATACGAGAGAAGGTCGTCAAGCTGTTGTAACCAGCGCCGATAGCGCAGCTTGTCACAGTTTTAGCGGGCGGTGTGTTCAGGAGCTTTTCAATGCTGTGCTGAATCTTCAACGCCTCAACATATTGCTTAATGGTGTAGCCCCTCACTTGTCTAAATCGGCGGGAGAGATGGTACGGGCTGTAACCGCAGGCTTTAGCAATGTTGGCAAGAGTTGGCTTATCTTCTGCATGCTGACGAATGTAATGTGTGATCTTGGTGGTATCCATAAGACTTCTGGGAGCGTGCATAAAATCTGGAGGTTCATATATGAGGCTAATAAAGGGGAAGGACTATCCTGTGGCTACTACAAAGCCGCGCCTGCCGCCGATGTAGTGGGAGAGCACCATGAAAGCAGCCAGAACAAGCTCTTGGAGATTATCATCGAGAATTTCGAGGGCGTAGTTGTATTTCAGAACAAAACCCGGGCGAGTAATTTTGGCGATGATCTTATCTTCCTGAGTTATCGTGAATTTGCCGGATCCGCTGCTTCCTTCCAGGAGGAATTCTGCGTCGGCTGTTTTAATGCTGATGCTCGGGTGGAAAGGTTTCCACTCTAGCCTTTCTAGAGAAGCGCTGCTTCCGTCAGCGAAGTCTGCGGTGTAGTGGTGTTTGGCGTCTGGTACACGGCTGACCGTGATGAGTTTTTCTTCGGTATCTGCCTTGGTGAAGACGACGCTTTTCCCGCCGAGACGAAGCCTACCGTCAGTTTCGTAAATGGTGTGGCGGCGGTTGGAGTCTAGGATATTGTAGCGGTATTCGGGGTATGCCATCTTTGATTTGGCGTAGAAAGTAGTCATGGGGTGTGTCTTTTCGTAGAAAAATTAGTGGTCCTGGGGCTTATTTTTCTGCGCGGAAGATTTTTTGTGTTCTCGGTACATTATCCAGAACCCGCAGACGATAAGAACCGCGCCGAGAACAAAGAAGTCGTGAGATCGAGCGGCAATATACGACCGTCACCAATACGGGGTAGCGCTAAAACGAAAGTTGCCAGGGCAGAGACCCAGAGCGAAGACGGAATTTCTTTACGTTTTGACTGTTTATCCGGGTGATCATTATGCGCCATGTTTGCTCTTCTCACAGGTTGCCGACTAGGGGTTATGACATGTTGAGAGAATACGCTCACTATTACATTATACTGTTCAAATTTATAGAAAACAAGGAATTTGTGCATCATTTATATTTATTGTTATGTACAAAATAGTTCTACTTATCGACTGCTTAAAAAATATAAAAATATATTAGGGTTTACGCGGTGTATGTGTGATGTTATTGTGGGTCAAATAGATGTAAAACCTTTTACTAGATTCTTGTACGTTTATGAATAGGCACAGGTGGTTTTCGTGAAGGCACCTTATCCGGGTACAAAGTGTGCCGTCCTTGGGGCGCTGCTCACATTATGTCTTACGACGTGTGGCACGCCGAAGGCGCAAGAATCTAAGAGCCCGGAAGAATCGTTGAAGAATAGCGCCCTAGCGGTCTCCGTTGCTGGTGACTATCGAGAAAGTGAGGATCCTGGAGGAGGTGTGGGCTTCTTACGATCCGCACACCAACTCGTGGACTAAGCTGTCAAACGAAGGATCTCAGACCTCAGAAATTGACTACTATAACAACAAGCTTTATTTCGGGGATAAAAAGAAGGACTATATTTTAGGAGACTCACTGCAAGGTTACGACAGGAACTACGAGTCTGTTTATAACGAGGAGGTATGGGGACTGGATAATGGTGGATTTATCGCAACCAAAAATATTGGCTATACCGAAGATAAAACCTCCTATATTTATAAAATAGTCACCCATGATGGGCAGAATACCGAAGTTCACACCTCGAATCGTAGTATTAAGAACCCTGCACGGTGCGCTAATGGCAGTGTATGGACTGTCAATAATGAATCACACAATTCTCTTGGGCAGAAGCAGAAAGAGAACCAAGGCGATACAAAAGATAAAAACGAACCGACTAAACTGATTCGCCTATACCCTAACTTTCCGATGATCCTGTAACCGAGCATACGTTTTCTCTTCCCAATGAAGGAATCGATGGCATCACGTGTGTTGGGAATAAAGTCGTTATCATACGGGATACCTATCCTCCCGGCAGCGACCCACAGAGGAGCAGCTCAAAAGATGTTACGGGTTCCGTTCTTGAGGTATTTGATACAGATACCAGTCAGGCACATGAAGTTCCTATAAGCGGCGACCATGCAGTGCGTGTGAACAATGACATGTGGCAGTCGAAGGAGGGGCATTACCATGCAATCGGTCGCGAAATATGGTGGCAGTCGGGCGATGGGACTATTATTTCTACAGATGTAGAAACCGGGAAAAATACCCGACATTTCACCCTTAAAGACTATAAGAGGTCAAAAGATCAGGGTCTCTTTTATTGGTCCGATAAATATCTCTACAACATAAACTCAACGGACAATAAGGATACTCTGCGCATATACAGCCTGCATGAGAATAAGCTGATTAAAGAAAAAGAACTCCCCGACATGAAGGCTATCCTGTCGAAGCATCAATTTACGTATGCCATGGTGGTCACAAACGAGGAAGAGCTTCTCAAGCTATAAAAATAAGAAGGCTTATCCATAGGGTCTGTGCGCCCCAAACCCTGCCTTCACCCCATCAGCGTGCATCTTTGATAGGCTTCAGAGTAAGTGCCGTGAAGATTTTGCCAGGATAAAACACTCATGGAAGGGCTGCTTATGGCTGTTAAGCGTATCGTTACTAACCTTGCCGCTGATAAACCCGAGTCTGCCGCTACTTTTTATCGGGATGTCCTGGGTCTGGAGCTGCTCATGGACCACGGATGGATACAGACTTACGGCAATGCGGAAACTATGACTGTGCAAGTCAGCATAGCCAGTGAAGGGGGCTCAGGTACACCGGTTCCTGATTTATCGATTGAAGTAGATAATCTTGATGAAATCCTCGCTCGCATTCATGCGGCAGGTATTGCACTTGAATATGGCGTTGCTGAAGAACCCTGGGGAGTGCGGAGGCTTTTCGTTCGCGATCCGCTGGGGAACCTTGTGAATATTTTGCAGCATGCGTAGAGGATTCGCCATCAAAAATTATCGCAAGAAACTGGTTATCAAATCGCTGGAAGAGCGGCTAAACCCTCATAACTTAGCTTTCCTTAGACCCGGCGCGCGAAGACGGCACTACGGCATGTATGGAGTCTGCGGCGAGAGCATCCGGAGTGGTGGAGTCCAAGCCGAACCCAGCGCAAGCCGAAGACCCCAGCCAAACAATTTTTTAAGGTGCCCTTGCCGGGTAGAGCGTGAGACCCCGCGGCGTCGGGGTCTCGCTTGTGTGGTGCAGGCTATCGATGGCCTGCTTGCTCTGTCCTGTCGTCCTGTTGCCTGTGTCTGTCGGTATTGCTTGTTTGGGTTGTTTTCTCCGGGGGGATGTCCTTTTCTAATTCGATGTCAGCAATTTTCCACTGTTGCGTATCCCAGCATTGGAATAGCTCCTGAGGGCTTGGACGACGAGAAGCTAGGGCATCGGCATGGCGACCTAGAGTAGGGTATCTATGACTCCGAGGTGCATGACAGAGGCTTCATCGATTCTGAGAGTGCTCCACCGGTTTGTCTTTTCTTAATCCTCCTTTGACCTATTGCCGTTACGTATAGTCTCGTGCGCTCGTGAGCTATCGGAGTTTTTATCGAAGAGAGCCCCGATAAGCGAAATGAGGCCGATTAGTGCGAATACGAGACCGACTTTCGCGGGGTCTACTACACCCCATGAAATATTCTGCATGGTTAGCCAGGCTCCTCCGCCTACGAGAATTGAGATGATGCTCCAGAAAATTTCTTTCGATTTTTTGGTTTTCATGATGCCTACCTTCCTTATGAAAAAGCTTTCATTCTTAAATATAGGGGTAAGGAAAAACATTTGTATATTGTCCGTTTGTAGGAACGTCTACATCCGAACGGAGGAGCTGACCATTCCTATCTCAGAGATAACCTCTTCAACTAGGGGCTGAATTGCGTTTTGCCATTCAACCACGTTTGCTG